>FLNX01001789.1_pt1 | contig 137271 bp, 101 predicted proteins | sample 1140341 | NCBI WGS metagenome assembly FLNX01 (sample SAMEA3878208, study PRJEB12797) | bioreactor metagenome | biome: Moose rumen | place: Sweden | collected 2011-10
CAGCATAAAGCCCCTGTAATGCTTGACGGGGTAAGGGGAAGGTGGGCATGACCCATACATAATCACGTCTGAAGTGGCAAGACTATCGTCAGATGGAGAAGCAAACTGCAAAAATTGTCAGCATCACTATTAATTGCGGATTTTAGGTTTAGGAGAAAAAATCACCCAAAAACCATTTGATTACGCGAAATAATATTAAATAATTGTATTTTAAAGTGATTTTTTCACGCAACAGACAATTTTTATTAATAATTATCACTAACTTTGCAAGCAAATTAATATAATAATTTAGTAGGTTATGCTTTACAGAGTCATCATTGGTAATTATCGTTCTTTTGGCGAGGAACAGGAATTTAATATGTTCCCGAATATGCGAAGAGACAACTTTACGCATCATATCTATAATGCAGAAACGTTGCCTGTTCTAAAAGAAACAGCCATTTATGGTGCTAATGGCGCGGGTAAATCGAACTTCGTAAAAGCACTTGCTTTCGTAGAACGGTTTGCAACGGAAGTGTCACCACAGAATAAATTGTGGCTGAAAAGTTGGTATATGGAGAACAGATTCCGCTTGCCAGTACTGGAAGGAGATCTGCCGGTGGGCATCCTTGTGGAATTCGGAGTGGAAGGATCGGTATTCATCTATAACATTGAAATTGGCAAGGAAGGTGTTGAGACAGAGAATCTGTACATCTCTGGAAAGGGAAAGAGTGAACATATCTCAATTTTCTCACGTTCTGGTAATAATGTCAGTTTTGAAGCCGCCAATGTAGGTGAGGATGTCCGTAAAATCTTTATTAGACAGATTACAGATAACCCATCGGCATCAATCCTGGCTCTAAATGGAACTTTACACCTCACTGATGATGAAAACATGGCAAGAGCCTTTAAGTGGTTTAAAGAGAATCTAACCGTCATCAGCGTGGAAAGGCAGATTCCTTGGCTGATAGAACAACTGAAAGATCAGAAGGATGTTTTAGATTTTGTTAATAGCATCTTTTCTGAAGTTGGGCTTGGTATCAGCCACATGGATATCAATTCCAGCCAGTTTGACGAATGGATCAACAAGGCGAACAGCAGTGAGAGAAGCATACTTAATTCTCTGCTGAATAATGCTGGGCCAGATCCAAACCACACGCTATCAAAGATGGGTAGTGAGGTGCCAATCTATTCAATCTCTACAGAGAATGGGGAGAGGATGGTACGTGAATTTATCTTCGAACAAATTGGTCGAAATGGTTATTTAGGTTCGATGGAAGCTTCCGCCCAATCTGCGGGTACCCTTCGTTTGCTCTCATTAGTACCTGCCCTATATTATGCTATGAAGAAAGGAAGTACAGTTGTCATTGATGAAATTGATAACGGTATTCACCCTATCCTCATTAAACATCTTATCAAATTTTTCGGAAAAAGCGAAACTAACGGTCAGTTAATTTTTACTACTCACGAAACGCCATTACTAAATCAGCAAGAATTGCTTCGAGCTGATGAGGTGTGGTTTACAGAGAAGAAGTTGGGCGAGACACAGATGTACTCACTTAACGATTTCAAATATCATAAATCTCTTTCCGTAGAAAATGGTTATCTTGATGGTCGTTTCGGTGCTATCCCTTTTCTTGGCTCTCTTGAATAAAGCTGCCTTATGAAGTTAGACGGTCTAAAATACGGCAAGGAAGACGGAAGTAGGGAGGAGAGGTTTGTAGAGAGAAAAGACAGAAAAAAGATATCTTCTCCAAGCAAGAGTACCCCACTGCCACATGTAGAGTTGCCTTCGGACTATACCAAGCCCGAAGGTGAACTGGATACACGCATTCTCTTTATCCTATCAGGAGGTACCGATCGGGAGAAGAATTACTTCAAGATGCTTAAGGACGACCAAAACCTGGAAAGGATAAAGGTGGCTTTTGCATCAAAGAAAGGTCAAGGATTAAATCCTACTCAACTGCTTGAAGTTGCCAGTAAGAGTGTTAACAGTAAGAAGTTCATTGCAGAAGATGCGTCTTATCGTTTCGAGAATGAGAATGGCGACATCATTTACCTGCTTCAGGATATTGATGAGTTTGAAACAGAAATAAGAGGATTGGCAAAAGACAGGCAACCAGAATGTCTTCGATGGATTGTTAGCAATCCAGCTTTTGAGATGTGGCTATATTATCATTATTACGACAATCCGCTGCCAAAGCTAAAAGAAGCTATAGAAAAAACTACAGCTGAGAGAAGTCAATGGTTTAAAGGGTATCTACCCTGTATTATTAAAGGAGGCATACAAACAACAAAGGCCATTGCCCAGATGCGTACCGCTATAGATAACAGTAAGTCAAATTATAAGGAAGAGGATGGACTGCCAAGCCTGTTCTCTACACAGATGCACTTGCTTGCAGAAGACATACTTGACACCATGGGTGAAGAATTTGACCAGATGCTTGAAAGGAAGGCCGCATTCAACAAAGCTATGCGCGAAAAGTATAGGAAGCCTATTATAAAAAGCATCAGGTTTGATGGTGAGAAGATACAATGGCTAATAAACGATTTTTCGGAGTGGGCTGATAATCATCCGTTGAGGCTACCTCGGATCATGGATGCAGGGGATGAAGGGAGCCATAATTTTGATAACAGGGCTTTTCCTGTGAGTTATAAGATGGAAAAGGCATATCTCGATGATGACTCAGGAAAGTCAATGCCTATAAACACAGATGATTTGTTTATGGAGAATGTCCAGAATGAGATTTATCATTTCTATCAAATAATGTTTATCCAAAATAGCCCAATAGCATCTTATACGATTGATTTCAGCGAGATAAAAGATGTTATTGACTTGCTTGGTTTGGACAATCGATATGCCATTTTGAGTTCTTTCCACCTAGAAACCTTTGACTCTCTTTATGGGGGAGAACCTTTTCAGAAGACGGATTGGGGATACCTATATAAAGATGTGAAACTATACAAAACGCCCGCCCGTGGCCGATTCATGATTATCATGAAGAAGGAATATTTGCCGAAGGCTGACTTCAAACGATATGAAGGCGACAATACAGAATTTGAGCTGATTGATGAAAAGAATTTCATCTATAGCAACATTCACCGGATGAAAGATTTGGGTGATTCATACGGATTGTCTGTGATGCGTGTGGTCAAGTTCCAGATGCCATCGAAGGGTAGTTTTAGATTTATCAAACTGAATATTGTTGATTATCAGAAAGATAAGAGTGAATTTGGCAAGATGGGGAAAGGAGATGTTATCGGGCTTGAATATGAGTATGGAGACCTCGTTAGAATAAAGGATGATTACCGCAACAGGTATAGCTCATTATATAAAAATGATTCAATGTTCAGCGTTTCGCAGATAAATAAAGATGGAACGGTTATTCTTGATACAATAGAGGAATCTGTATGTTTTGAACATATTGACCCAATACCTATTAACGGAACTGATGACATAGATATTTATTATGACCCGTTTATTGCGGCATCATTTATTGGCTCTGACGGTTTGAAGTCTGCACTCACGACAGATTACTCTTATTATTTAGAGCATTTTAAACGGAACACCTTTGAAGGGGAAGAAGAAACACTTTACGATAAGTGTATGAAAATGAAGTTCCGTTATGTCCATGAGGTGCAACATTGGTTGCGCGATATGTATGGATGGGATAGGTTATTTGTGAAATACAGGATATAGTCATTATGTGGCAGAATCATGACTAATAAAGAAATAATAAAAGTAGCAACAAGACGAGTTGTTGGTGCGTTACCATCAAATAATTAAGAATTTCCGAAAAATATTTGGAGATTCTAAATTTTAGAATATGGCACAGATTAAGAACGAGGCTTCCTATCGCGCAGTACTAAAGAGAATAGATGAACTACTTCCTTTAGTGAACGACGAAACACCAACAGACGACAGGAACTATCTGGAACTCGATATGATTTCAGACATGGTAGAGGAATACGAAGATATTCACTATCCTATTGGCAAGCCATCGCTGATAGACATCATCAAACTCCGCCTTTATGAAATGGGGATCAACCAAACCAAATTGGCAGAGATGCTCGGACTCAGCACGGCTCGTGTCAGTGAAATTATGAATGGAAAGAGCGAACCTTCCTTGAAGATTGGCAGGGAAATCAGCAAGAAGCTTAATATCGATCCTGCCATTGTGTTAGGGGTATAATAACATCTATATGGCGCACCCTCCCGGGTGCGCCATACATGTGATTGCATATTTGCAATCATCACTTGAAATTTACTTAACATCTTAAAATAAACTCAAACAATAAAAATAATTCAAACAATAAAAATAATTCAAAACTAAATCTATATCCTCACCACTACATCTCTATTCCAACCCACTCCGCTCAAGAACATACTTCCTGATGTCTGGGGTGAACACACCATAACGCAAAGCGAAACCGGCTTCATGTGCCATGCTGAACCGAAATTGTTTTTCTGCCGCTGACGGGGCTTCAATGCCCCGCCTACGGCAGAAAAACAATTCCGGCCGTTTGCGTTCATTTTTCGTTCACCTCACGGGGAGGTAAGTTCATTGAGTGCGCAAGGGGCGCACGGAACGACCGAGGTAACGGATGCCGTAGTTCATGAAGGAATCGTCCGACTTGCAGTACAAGAGATGCGCGTGGTCCGAGCCGTGGTCCGAGACGTAGTCCTCGGAGAGCGAACTCGACCAGTAGAAGCAGTAATTTCTATAAGCGTCCCGGTTCGCGTCGTGGCGGTGGCCCGCAGCAGGCAGGAAAATGTAGGTGTCTGCGACCTTGTTGCCGCTGCCGTCCTTCTTGTAGAAATAGCGACCGTTAACTCCGTTCAATATTCCCCATTCGCTGACTGTGTTGCTGACAAGCTCTTGCATCTCAGCATAGGTAGGCATGCGCCAAGCGCTGCCCCAGTTGAAGGTGGCGGCATCGTCGTCGGAATCGAGCACGGTCTTGCCGCCTGACCCGTTGTAGTACTTGGTGAACGTGCTGCCGTTATCAGAGTCGAAATAGCTTGCCCAGTCGAAGGAGTGGCCGTCGGAGGTGTCAGAGCCATAGCCCGTCGTCTCACCCCATGCGAAGTAGTCGCCGTACTCCTCGGGAGAAGTGGCGCCGACGTTGAACGTTGCCCACTTCGTGCCGTTCGGCAGACCGAGGTCTACAAACTCAGGGACGACAGGTGTAACGCTCGCGGAAGCGGTATAGACGTTGCCTGCCGTCAGAGTGAAGTTGCCGGAGCCGACTAATGTGCTGGCAAAACCTGCTGCACCGTTGTCGACCTGTACGATTGCCCGCAGGTTGGTGTATGTGCCCGGGTACAGGGCGATATAGACTTCGGCAAGGCCGTCCCCGTCGGCGGTGGTCACGGCAACGTCATCGATCAGGATGCTGCCGTCGGCGGTCGTGCTCTCCACACCCGTGGAAGCCGTGAACACGGCACTGCTCTTCAGCCCGGCGGCGGCAACGAGGCGGATGTCAGCAGTCGTGTTGGAGCTGACACCATCCAACCGCACGGTGTACTTCAGCACGGCTATCTTATGCGAGAAGCTGAACTTGCGCTTGGCGTAGGTAGACGTGCCCCACATCAGGTCGTAGTCCAGCACCTTGTCTGCCGTACCTGCCTGAGTGCTCATGTCGAGGGTGATGGTGCCGGTGCCGGCTGCGTCGTCAACCGTCAGTGCGCTGCTCTGCACGAACGCCGTCAGCACGGTGCTGCTCTCTGGCAACTCGTCGTAGACCAGCGTGCCGCTGAACTTGCTTGTGGCGGTGCCTGCCGAGGCGCACGTGAAATCATCGGAGCGGGTGGCGGCACTGACGGTGCCGGTCCAGATGGTCAGCTTGTCACCACTCTCCCAGACGGCAGTCCTGCCGTTCAAGGCGGCACGGGTGGAAGCACCGAGGATGTCGCCGTCCTGCGAGGCCTCGACGGTGACCTGCTCCGTCATGCGCGGGGCGTTGCCCGCCGAGTCGTCGTCGCTGCACGAGGTCGGCAGGAGAGCCGCCAGCGCCAGCGCAGATACAATGAATAACTTTTTCTCTTTCATAATCTCATGATTTTAAATGTTTGATAACTGTTGATTAACTATGTCTACTCACTATTGCCTCCCCATGCGGGGAGAGCTGAGGGACAGAGCCCCTCCGGGGGTGCGGCTACCAGCCGCCGCCCGTGCTGCTGCCAAGGTCGCCGCCAAGACTGCCGCCGTCACCGAAACCACCGAGGTCAGACGAACCCCAGTCTCCCTCGCTGCCGCCAGAGTCAAAGCCGCTGAGCGAGCCGACCACGGTGCCAGCCAGCAAAGAAGGGAGGACAGCCGCATGCGTCTCCGTCTCCGGACGCACGTACGCATGCCTAATATCATTTGTGCATACCATATACTTTTTCAAAAAACTTTGTTAATACGGATGCAAAATTAAAGGAAAACCGGCTAATAACAGAAAATAAACTAAAAAAAAAAAAAAGTTAACAATTTATATTAACAGCGGTTTTGACAGGGAATCTAATCAATATGTAATGATAAAAGAAACATCATCTTAGTACATTTTTTTAGAATTTAGTTACTTGTTTCAAAATAAATTGTTTATCTTTGTCAACGTTTAAGCAACCTAAACCAAAGAACGTATGTGTATAGAAAGATTCATTGGCGTCATGCTGCTTTCGGCGGCACTCATGGCAGGCACGGTGACAGCTGCCAGTCAGGAAAGTACAGAGCCATACCTCACGGCAGACATTATAAGCCCTGCCTTTGCAGGAGAGGACACAGAGTTATCGCCAGAGCCAGATGATACCGGTCCGGCACAAGACGGAGGAGACATCGACGACTTCGGCGACGGCGGCGACCTTGATGGCGGGGATGACCCCTCGACAGGCATTGACACCACTGTCTTGTCTGCCGACAGGCAGACAAGTGCCTTATTCAGATATGAGAATGACAAGAACCGTAATGACAGTGTACAATGGTACACCCTTGACGGGTACTTACTCAATGGCATGCCCACGCGCAAGGGTATATATATAATATGTGGCAGAAAGCACATCATACACTAAACCACAATTAACAATTAACGAAAGTAACCATGGGCATACAAAAAGTGAAAAGATACACCATAACCATCATAACGACATGTTGGGTAATGGTTCTATCTGCTCTTTTCTGCGGATGGATACCTTCACAACAAGATAATTCCGAGAAAACAATCCTCCATAATTGGGAAGCAGGAAAGACCGTAAGCGATGCTGCCATAAAAACATACGGTGAGCACAATTGTTTCGTTGCCGAGCCTATCCCCGACAACATTTGGGAACTAATGCAAGGAAAGTCATACAAAGACAATCCTTTCATCAATCGAGAAGACCTGCGCCACATTAAAGTATTGCACTGGGACTACGACAATAAGATTCATCTTGGGGAGATGGTCTGCAACAAGGCTATTGCAAATATCCTCATAGATATCTTCAGGCAGTTATATAAGGCAAAATACCCTATTGAGAGAATGATTCTGCCAGACTACTATGACGCAGATGACGAGACTCAGATGAGGGCAAACAACAGCTCCTGCTTTTGCTACCGCGCCGTAGCAGGAACAAAAGTCATATCACATCATGCCCGCGGTCTTGCCATAGACATCAACACCCTTTACAATCCTTATTACAAAATCAGAAAGGATGGCTCCATGTATGTCCAACCAGAGACTGGCAGACCATATTGCGACCGTAGCAAGAATTTCAAATATAAAATAGACAAGAAAGATCTTGCCTATAAGCTATTCACCCAGAATGGATTCAAATGGGGAGGAGAATGGAAGAGCTGCAAGGACTTCCAGCATTTTGAATGGGAAGGAAAATAAACAATAACTTACAAATAATCATGGATTTAACCGAAAGATTTATTAATTACACAAAGTTCGATACACAATCAGCCGAAGACTCAGAAAGTGTGCCCAGCACATCAAAACAACTCATCTTCGCGGAATACCTGAAGAATGAGCTTATACGCGAGGGGTTTTCCGATGTAGACATGGATGACAAAGGGTATATATATGCCACGTTGCCCTCTAACGTAAAAAAGAATATACCGACAATAGGATTCATATCACACTATGACACCAGTCCCGATGCCAGTGGGGCAAATATTCAAGCACGTATCGTACAAAACTACGACGGCTCAGAGATTGAGCTGTCACCAGGTATAGTATCCAGTCCCTCAATATTCCCTGAGCTATTGGCACACAAAGGCGAAGACTTGATTGTTACAGACGGGAAGACTTTACTCGGAGCTGATGACAAAGCCGGCATTGCAGAGATCATTCAGGCAATGTGCTATCTTCGTGACAACAAAGATATCAAGCACGGAGATATTCGTGTAGCGTTCAATCCTGATGAGGAAATTGGCATGGGAGCCCACCATTTCGATGTTGAGAAGTTTGGATGCGAATGGGGTTACACCATCGACGGCGGCGACCTTGGCGAACTGGAATTTGAGAACTTCAATGCCGCCGGTGCAAAAATATTCATCAAAGGAGTCAGTGTTCATACAGGTTATGCCAAAGGAAAGATGATTAACGCCAACCGTCTGGCTTGCGAGTTCAACGCAATGATTCCTGAGACAGACATTCCAGAGACTACAGAAGGCTATCAGGGATTCTACCACCTGTTGAATATTGACAGCCGTACTGAGGAGGCGAAGCTTTCCTACATCATACGCGACCATGACCGCAGTCGTTTTGAGGATCGCAAACGTTTCATGGAGGATTGTGTAAGGAAGATGAACGAAAAGTATGGTGAGGGCACTGTAAGAATAGAGTTGAAAGATCAGTATTATAACATGAAAGAGAAGATTGATCCAAACATGCATGTTATAGATCTTGTGTTACATGCGATGCAAGAATGCGGCGTTCCACCGAAAGTAATGCCTATCCGTGGCGGTACTGACGGAGCACAACTGTCATTCCGTGGCCTCCCTTGTCCAAACATCTTTGCCGGTGGGGTAAATTTCCACGGTCCCCACGAGTTCGTCTCCATTCAGGTAATGGAGAAAGCCATGCAGGTTATAATAAAGATTTGTGAGCTGACGGCTTCTTACAACGATTAACTTAAATAATTGTAACGAAATAATTTATGTCTGAACTGCCTGCCCTGGTCAAAGACCTTGCACTAATCCTTGTCGTTGCAGGTATCGTCACATTAGTATTCAAGAAACTCAAGCAACCGCTTGTGCTGGGATATATTGTGGCGGGATTCCTCGTGTCACCTCACATGCCTTACACGGCATCAGTCGTTGACCAGAAAGACATTCAGACATGGGCGGACATCGGTGTTATGTTCACCCTTTTCTCCCTTGGATTAGACTTCTCATTCAAGAAGATACTTAAGATGGGAGCCTCACCCATCATCACCACCTGTGTCATTGTGTTCTGCATGATGATGACAGGTATGTGTGTAGGTAAAATGTTCGGATGGGAGAAGATGGACTGCATCTTCCTTGGAGGTATGCTTGCGATGTCTTCAACAACCATTATCTACAAAGCCTTCGACGACCTTGGACTTCGTCAACAACATTTTGCCGGTGTAGTCATGAGCGTCTTAATATTAGAGGATATCCTTGCCATAGTAATGATGGTGATGTTGTCAGCTATTGCCGGTGACAACAGTCCAGACAGCGGTCAGATGCTTGGCAGTGTCCTGAAGATTGTTTTCTTCCTTGTATTGTGGTTTGTTGTAGGCATCTTTGCCATCCCGCTATTTTTGCGTTCTACCAGAAAGTTAATAAACAACGAGGTGTTACTAACAGTATCACTTGGACTTTGTTGCGCAATGGCGGTTCTGTCAACGCAGGTAGGCTTCAGCAGTGCATTTGGAGCGTTTGTCATGGGTAGTATTCTTGCAGAGACCATAGAGGCTGATAAGATTATAAAGTTAGTAGAGCCGGTAAAGAATCTTTTTGGTGCAATATTCTTTGTGTCAGTGGGCATGTTGGTTGACCCGAAGATTCTTGTAGAATATGCATTCCCTATCCTTGCGCTTGTCCTTGCGATACTTATCGGTCAGGCTGTCTTTGGAACTCTTGGCTATGCCATGGGAGGAGAATCCTTGAAGTCTGCCATGAGATGCGGTTTTTCCATGGCACAGATTGGAGAGTTCTCTTTTATTATCGCCTCATTAGGATTAGCCTTAGGTGTTATCAGCGATTTCCTATACCCTGTAGTCGTTGCCGTTTCGGTAATAACGACATTTCTTACCCCTTATATGATTAATGCCTCCACACCAGTATACAACACCTTGGAGAGGAGGCTACCACAGAAGTGGATTAAATTCATGAACCATTTCACGATGAGCCATCCTAATACTAACCAGCAAAGTATCTGGAAGAAGTTGCTCACACAGATGGCAACAAACACACTCATCTACGGTATCCTGTCATCCGCAGTCATTACACTTATATTCACATTTGTCTTACCTTTTATAATAAAGCTACTACCAGGCAGACAACTGCTACCATACGCAAACATCATTGCAGGTATAATAACCATACTATGTATCTCTCCATTCCTCCGAGCCATGGTTATGAAGAAGAACCACAGTGAGGAGTTCAGACGACTATGGGTAGAGAGCAATTGGAATCGCCTTCCACTTATTTTTACTATTATAGTGCGGTTTGTCATTGCCATGGGCTTTGTCTTTTATATCTGCAACACCCTTACCCGGTTCAACAATGCGATTCTGATTACCATCGGCTTCATTGTGGTATGCCTGTTGCTTTTTTCCAGATGGATCAAGCACCGCAGCATCAAACTGGAGAGGCTGTTTCTACTCAACCTTCGCTCGCGAGACATTGAGGCACAGGTAAAGGGAAAGAAGAAACCTTTATATGAAGGTCACTTGCTCGACCGCAACCTACATATCAGTGACTTCGAGATTCCTGAAGACTCGAAATGGGCTGGTATGACCCTCCGGGAAATCAACCTTGGTCAGCGTTTTGGTGTTCACGTAAGCAGTGTTTTACGAGGCAGGCGAAGGATAAACATCCCCAATGGTGAGACCATTCTTTTTCCTGGAGACACATTACAGGTTATCGGCAGTGACGACCAACTGTCAAGGTTCGGCGCATCCCTCAACACAGAGCAGTATGATGATGATCCGGATATTGAGAAACGGGAGATGAAGCTTCGCCATATTATTATCAGCGGCAGCAGTATGTTTATCGGCAAGACTCTTCAAGAAAGTGGAATCCGCGACAAATACAACTGCATGGTTGTTGGCTTGGAGGAAGGAAAAGAAAACCTTTCAGCAGTGAATCCATCACATGTCTTCGCAAAAGGCGACATCATCTGGATTGTCGGTGAGGAAGAAGACTTGGCAAAGCTGTCATAAGTCTTAAAATTAATACCACTTTATCACATTAGTATTACCACTTTGTTTGTCATACTTCAACGCATCCATAAGTGTTGAGGCATTACAACGGAACGTAAAGTTATACGATGTATATGGTGCGATGACCACAGATGCGCTCATATTGAAACAATGCAAGTCACGTGCCAATGACACTGTTGTCATAGACACATCCTTCGTCTCAAAGTCATAGCCAGAGCGGAAGTTAATATTCCAACCATCACTGATACGTATATTTCCACTCAAGTTCAAGTTATGAGTAAGTTTATATGGATAACGCATTTTATCCTTATTGAACGTCCCCTGCTTATCCTCACTGATACTTACACCATATCCTATAGTAAAAGCCCATGGCAAAGAGAATGTCATATAGCCGTCACTGTCAGTAGATGCCATTGAGGATTGCTTCTTCGCACCACGGGTGCCGCGTTCCATTTCTGTATCCACATTCGACTCAATGTCTGTATCTACACCTTCATCATCCTTACTATTGCCCGTTGACTTCCCTTCTTTATCCTCATTTGAACCAAACCATTTTTTTAACTTATCCGGATCCAACGTAAAGGAAAAGTTTTGCGATATAGACTGGAAGCGCGGGAACCGTCCCTGTCCGAACTCTGTATGGTTCCCCACAAATGGTTTATCATTATCATCCAACTCGTAGGCATACATCGCAAAAGTGGTGTTTAATGAGAATGTGTAATTCTTCCACCATTTAAGACGCAGGTTGGCACTGATATCACTCCAACGATGTGTCGTAGCAGCCGCATTATACGACATTTTCAATCCGAACTCATCTATGAGGCTTACTTTCTTAAAGCCCGTAGAATCCTTATCACTCTTCACCTTCATCTCCAAGTTGTTCAACAGAGAGAAAGAGACTGTTTTCGACTGACCTTTAGTCGGTCCACCGTACAACAGCTCGCTATAAGGTGAGTATTCCACCATCTCCACAGAACCGTCGGCATTGGTTTTCTGGTATGTTTTATATACGCCATAACGCGACGCGCTGAAGTCAGGAGCATACTGTAAAGACACTGATGGGGTAATCACATGGCGTATCGCCTGTATCTTATCGCCGAAGATCTTCCTGTTCGGCACCCAAAATCCATAAATCTTTGTATTGATACTCATACCAAGATTCCAGTTGTATATGTTATGGAACCCGCTAACTGTATCTGAGACCTCCTTACTTTGCTCCTCATCCCATGACTTTTCAATTCTGTTGAAATACATACGATCCGTGAAACTGATATTAGGAGTAACTGTCAGATAGTTGAACAATGTGAAATTTGCCTCAATAGGAATCTGATGTTGTATACCATTCTTCCACTCCTTCATCAAATCAGAATGCAACAGATGGTCTTCTTTTGTATTAATAGAATTAGACATCTGACCAGTATACCTCATTGATATTTTCTCATACCACCGCTCATCACCGGCAGCCTTCTTGCGCTTGAAAGGATAGAAACGCGCCACAGTAAGGTTGATGTCAGGGAATGTCAGTGAGATAGTAGAGTCGCGCATATTCTGAGCAAGATTCATGGTGGTGTTCAACGATACCCCCAGGCTTGAGAACTGTGTTCCCCATCTTACAGAGGAAGTACGTGTACTCTGTGTCATGAGCTGCGGGTTATACATACTCGTCAGATTATTACGCTCGTAACTGGTGCTTGCAAAGTTCACATTAGCAGAGAGGGTACTGAAAGGATTAGCCTTCGGGTCTTGGGTATGGTTCCATTGCAGCTTGAAACTTTCTTGTTTAGAATAGTCTGGCATGCCTTTGTCACCAGTCCTGGTATCTTGATAGCTGAATAAGAATGTGCCAGAATACTTATATCTCTTCTTATAGTTGCTCGTAGCCGTAATACCCCAAGAGCCACGTGTGTAGATTTCGCCAAGCAATTTCAAGTCCCACTTGTCATTCATAGCGAAATAATAGCCACCATCACGCAGATAGAAACCTCGGTTGGTCTCATCACCATAGGTTGGCATAATAAATCCGCTGGAGTAGCTCTTAGTGAACGGGAAGAAACCATACGGAATAGCCAAAGGAAGAGGGACATCTGCGACAACCAGATATGCCGGTCCGAATACGACATCCTTACCCGGACGCACCTTTGCCCGTGACAAAGAGATATAGAAGTCTGGATGAGGATCATCACAGGTAGTGTAACGTCCGTGCTCTATATAAATCTCACCCTTATCGTTACGTTTACCTTTCTCTCCTGTTAGATAGCCATCTTCCTGTTCCGTGTATACATGATTGATAAGTCCTTTCTTTGTCTTGAAATTAAATGCCATAGTATCTGTGTCATAGGTGTCGCTACCCCATTTGAAAACAGGTTTGTTCTTCAATCCGCCCTCAGCGGTACTATCTGCTGAGCCCGTAGCACGCACGATACTGCTGTCAAGACTTATATAGACTTTGTCACTGGTAAGTTTCATGTTTTGATAGTCTACTTTGGCTGATCCATAAAGGCGTGCAGCCTTCGAGCCTGAGAAGTATACAAGGGAGTCAGATGCCTCATATTGCACAGGAGCCTCCAATCCGTTTGACTTAGCCCGCTGAATACTATCTAAACGAATGGAATCGTCTATAACCTTGTTGTGAGCGAGAATAGCAAGACGCAAGGAGTCCATGACTGTGCTGTCACTACGTATCGAGTCAACGGTAAATGAAGAAATGTTTTGCCTACCTTGATTGTAAAAAAAAGGAGCAAAACGATTACTTGCCATCATCGTCATGACCGCACCAACCAGTAAGAATATGATTGCCTTCCTTCTCATCAAAGTGCAAAAGTACTAAAATCTTTTGACAACAGCATACAGATTGCCATTATTTAACTTAACATACAATAAATATGACTGTCTGCTATTCAAAAAGCTTTCTCCATGTACGAAAACGCACAACACCCTCTTCACCAAACTTAGCAAGGCTTCGCTCTGCCTGTTCATAAGTCTTCTCTACATCTAAATGTGACTTTGAATAGAACTTATCCACATAACAAATCAACTGCTCTGTCAATGTCTCTGGAAGGAAATCCTGATTAGGAAGAGGGAGGTTCCTGCCGGAAATATCTTTTTTTGTAAGACCTGCGCCCGTATGTCGCTCACATATCCTTGCATGAAGGGGATATCCTTCTTTCCTTAACAATTCAGCACCGAGCCATCCGTGGCAGATGTATGGATATGTTCCATAACAAGCAATCCCTGGTGCGTCGCACAAAAAGATCCCGATGTCGTGCAACATAGCTGCCTCTTCAACAAACTGCTTGTCAAGATTCATTTCCGGATGAGCTTCGGCAATCATCAAAGCCCTGTCGGCAACAGCCCTGCTATGATGAAGAAGGATGGTCTTCAACGAAGACTCCCGCTTATGACGGGAGTCTGATAAAACATTGTCTAAGAGTCTGCCGCCGCAGACGGCAGACTCTTCCTTCCCATAATATTTATCTATTATATTCTGATAATTCATTTGTTAAGCTTGAGGGCGCTCTATATATGCGAGAACGTCACCTTTGTTAACCTTTGAGCCTTGCTTTGCGGCAATCTCAACAAGCTTTCCTCCTAACGCAGCGGGAATAGTGACAAACTCGCCCCATGTAGCTTGGATATAACAGAAGGCATCACCCTCTTGATATTCTTTGCCTATATAAGGCTCAACAGCTGCAACCGCCTCTCCGTCACCGCCGAACTCCCAGAATACCTGTCCTTTGACGGGTGCGACGATAGCATCCGCTTTCGCATGTTTGAACGCAGAGAGCTCCTCTGGTGACATAGCGGCACCGAGTGTAGCATCCTTGGCTTTCTGCAAATCAGCAAGGAAATTCTTCTTTGCCTGTCCGCTCTTATAGTTACGATACTGCTCCGGATGCATGGCAAGTTCCCAAAGTTCCTCATCATCCTGACCGTATTCCCATCCGTTCTCATCCATCTCTTTCCTAAAGTCGTCCAGAGCATTAGGAAGTAACGTGTGCGGGTCGGCATCAGTAAACTCACGTCCTTGTTTTTTTGCCAACTCAATAAGTTCTGGTGCAATATCTCCAGGTATCTTACCACTCTTGCCGAGAATCATACCCCACATGGCATCGTCCATCATTACAAAACGTCCCTTACCTTGTTCCATGGTAAGAAGATTCATCAAGGCAATATTCTTTACATACTGGCTAAACGGTGTCACCAATGGCGGATAGCCGACACGTGGCCAAACATATTCCACCTCATTAAAGAGTTTTACAAGCATATCATCGGTGGTAAGCTCTTCATCACCACGCTTACGACGAATGTTATTGATTGTCCCCATGATACCACCAAGGTCAGCCATCATCGAGCCCATCATTCCGCCAGGCAAACCGCACCCTAACAGTAAGGATGACATGTGCTTATTACCTGGATTGATGAAATAGCCAAGCCAGTCATCGATGAATTCCTGAGTGAGAGAGCGGGCTTTCATATATGCCTTCATATTGATATCCGGAACCTCGAAGCCTTCATTTCTCAACATTGACTGTACAGAAATGACATCTGGATGAACCTTACCCCAGCTCAACGGTTCTATGGCAGTATCGATAATGTCAGCTCCATTTTCGCAAACTTCGAGTATTGAAGCCATCGACATTCCAGGTCCGGAATGACCATGGTACTCTATTATTATCTCAGGATACTTATCCTTGATCATCTTTGTTAGCTTACCAAGGAACGCCGGTTGACCAATACCTGCCATGTCTTTTAGACAAATCTCCTCGGCTCCAGCCTCAACAAGCTGGGTGGCAATGTTCATATAATACTCGAGAGTGTGTACAGGTGAGGTTGTTATACAAAGTGTCGCTTGTGGCGTCATTCCTGCCTCCTTCGCCCATTTGATGCTTGGAATGATATTACGCACATCATTCAAGCCGTCAAAGATACGAGGGATATCAACACCCTGTGCATGCTTTACCTTATACATTAAAGCTCGCACGTCATCTGGCACAGGATACATTCGCAATGCATTTAAGCCACGGTCAAGCATGTGGGTCTTTATACCTGCATCATTAAAAGGCTTACAGAAAGCACGTACTGCGTCATTAGGATTCTCACCTGCAAGGAGATTAACCTGCTCGAAAGCGCCTCCATTTGTTTCCACACGGGCAAAACAGCCCATCTCGATAATCACTGGAGCGATACGCTCAAGCTGGTCTTTACGTGGCTGGAACTTTCCTGAGCTCTGCCACATATCCCGGTAAACGAGACTAAACTGGATTTTCTTTTTCATATCTTGATTTTGTTTCTTTCTGTTTTGGCATGCAAAGGTACGAATAAGCGAGCACAAAACCAAAAAGAAAACGCTTTTTCTTTTGTTTGTCGAGCGGAAGTCTTTCAACGAAGTAAAAGGCAGACAAAAAATATATATAACTACCCTATCTTGTATTTTTATTTATTTATAACATAAAGATAAAGGATTAAATTTGCTGTTCTCAACAAAATCAATTATTTTTGCAACCAAATATATATCATAATATGAAAAGATTTTATTTTTTACTTGCTGTCACAATTCTACTGGGGTTTTCCAACTGTAAAAGGAACGACAACAACAAGAAACCCGAGGCTATTGAGAAGAGCAACAAGCTGGATGGCGACAAGATGATATACGGTCTTGCATGCGACGGATGCTCCGATTCTGTTATTGTGTTCCTGCCTAACGAGGGTGGTGACCCTATTACATATAACATTATCAACGCCAACAAGAAACATAAAATATTCGGACATCCGGAAATCGGCGACTGGGTTGGCATCATGCTAAATCCTAAGAACCCAAAAGAGGTTGAGATGGTTATTGACCTCGACCAGCTTAAAGGCACATGGACCTATCAGGTTATGCCTACACTAAAAAGCTCTGCCACAAAGACTACAGAGGAGATAGAGGCTGAGCTGACAGACTCCATAAAGAAACTGATTTTCATACCTCGCGAATACGGATTCTCTCTAAAACGACATTATCAGGCAACGTCTGTAGGAATGATCTTCAGAGGAAACAGTCTCTCCGACGAAAGTCTCGTTGAGTATCCGCCTGTGCCGCGCCTTACAGAATGGCACCCATACAATGGTAAACTGATTCTCACCCGCGACACAGTAGACAAGGAGCGCAAAAGGATTCCTGACAACCTGATTAAACGTGACACCGTAGAGTTTGTGTATATGTTAGACGATACCTTGGCATTGCGTATGGATGGAAAAATCATTGGCTTCCACAGACAGAAGAATGCCATGGAAGCCAACAAAAAAGCTATGGAGGCGGCTGCAAAGCAAGCCACAAAAGATTCTATAAGATAGCTACTGGATTATTAGAGGCTAATCCATATTGTGATTCCGCATACGATACTCAGCCAGTTCCTCATAGCGAGTGCCTGGTTTACCGTAATTGGCGTATGGCCAGATGCTTATTCCACCTCGTGGGGTGAATAATCCCGTCACCTCTATATATTTCGGATCCATCAGCCTGATTAAATCTTTCATGATAATGTTTACGCAATCTTCATGGAAGTCTCCGTGATTACGGAAACTAAAAAGGTAAAGTTTCAGGCTCTTGCTCTCCACCATACGTATATCTGGGATATAAGAGATACGTAGTTCCGCAAAGTCCGGCTGCCCTGTAATAGGACAAAGTGATGTAAACTCAGGACAATTGAACCGTACCCAATAGTCATTTCCCTGATGCTTGTTCTCGAAAGTCTCCAGCACCTCGGGTGAGTAATCCATTCTATATTGCGTTTTTGAGCCGAGGGAACGCAATCCCTCATCTTTCCTATTATCCATATTCAAAATATCATTTACCGTTCTGCTGTATCAGCAAAAAAACATTAGAGAACTTATCACCTACAATGTCATCCAATAGCTTGAAGTACAAGATAAGCTAAATAAACTGCGAACAAAACTGACAAGACTGCCCCTTCCCAACGTTGGATGGTATACTTTGTGAAAGAGAAAAGCCACAAGAGGAGCATTGACACCACTAACATGGTAAGGTCAACTGACGTTATGCCATTCAATGTCATGGGACTGATAAGCCCCGTGACACCTACGACCATCAGTATATTAAACACATTTGAGCCCAAGACATTGCCAATAGCTATGCCACTGTTACCTTTCCTCGCGCTAACTGCCGTAGTAGCCAGTTCTGGAAGCGACGTACCCATTGCCACAATTGTAAGACCAATAACGGCATCGCTGATACCGAAAGCCTTGGCTACCTCGGAAGCACCGGTAACAAATATATTGCTGCCTCCAATAAGACATCCTAATCCTAACAACACAAAGCCTACAGACTTTAACACCGATACTTTCCCGTCTGTCTCTGACGTATCGGGCATAGCCTGAGACGCATCATTATTATTGTTTCCTTTTGCCGTCTTCGCGCTGTTTAGCGTCATCGCCATGAACACGACAAACAACAGGAAAAGCAGCCCGGCATCGGTACGTGATATCTCACCGTCGATACAGAAGAATGTAAGCAAGAAAGAAGACACTAAGGCAAAGGGAATATCTTTCTTAACCGTCGCAGGAAGTATTGTCATCGGAGCTATCAAGGCTGCGACGCCTACTATTAGCAGCGAGTTAAAGACATTGGAGCCCACAACGTTTCCTACTGCCATGTCGGGCGTACCCTTCAATGCCGACACCAAACTGACACAGAATTCCGGCATTGACGTACCCATTGCCACAATTGTAAGTCCTATTACTATTTGCGGTATATGCATACGCTCCGCAATAGCAACGGCACCATCTGTCAGGCGATCAGCACCCCATAAGACGAGAGCTATACCGACAATAATATAAATAACATTCAACAACATGCCGCTAATGCTTACTCTACTGGCTCTGGTGTTGGCTCATAGCGCATTGGCATGATACCCATAGGCATCATTGGGCGAAGCTTCACCTCCAACGCCTTGGCATTTTCCTTTGTAACCACAACACTCCCAGGCTCGTATTCACGCGTCTTAATATAGATAGTCTCACCTGCAGGCACTTTACCTGTGAACACACCTTCTGGGGTAGTGTGGGCTATGACATCACCATTCCATACAATCTCCGCATTACCCACAGGAACGCCCTGGAAGTCAAGCACCACACCATGAATCTTTATCGGTTTACCCATCTTCACTGTATGAGGAGCGACCTTACCACGAAGTGTGCGGGCATTGTCATCCTTGTCTTTTTTCTCACAACAGTCTTTGCTCGTTTTTTTCTCATGACCATTCTGTGAGCAACAATCTGACTGAGCATAAGCCGCTGCGGGCGACAACGACCATAAGCCCATAGCGACACCTACGACTGTAGCTGCCACTCCCTTGCGGCGAATCACAGCCAACTGGTTTTCCAGATAACGCACTTCCGCCTCACATGCGGGGCATGTTCCTAAGCAATCGCCTTGATAGTCACACGGCTGTGGCTTGTAAACTATACCATTGGCATCTGCTATTCGCTGACGCACAGCCTTCAAAGTTTTACAAATACTTTTTCCTCTTGCCATTGTATTTCTCCTTTTAAATGCATTTGCAAAGATAATGCAAATTGGCAATAAAACAAAACAAATAATGAAATATTTGCAAGCGTTTTGATTTGTTGAAAGCAAACCACACATAAACCTATAATTCTCATTTCATGAAAAAGAAGCTACAGTCCGTCCTACTAATCGTGCTCTTACTTGGCATGGTAGTTCCCGTTTGCGCCATTGATTTCAAGTTTGGAAAGAACAAAGCAATAATCGATGGTATCGCATACCAGGTAAACATAAAAAAGGAAACTGCAACTGTAGTGAAAGGCAATGAGCCATACATAGGTGACATTGTCATTCCTGAGAAGATAACACTTGACAGCATCACCTGTTACGTAGAGGAGATTGGTGCCGGTGCATTTTCCGGAAGCTCTGGTATGACATCCATAGCATTGCCTTCAATCATCACAAAGATTGGCGCTGAGGCTTTCAAAGGCTGTTCAAGCCTTACTTCCGTTACCATTCCTGCTAAGATAACAGAGATAGCGAGCGGTATGTTTGAGGATTGTAGCAGCCTTACCGAAGTAATCTTCACTGCGAATATCAAGAAAATGGGTAGCGGAGTTTTTCGTGGCTGTAGCTCATTAGAGGAATATACCATTCCCGCAACTATCAAGGAAGTGCCCAATGCCATGTTCAAGGGCTGTACGAACCTGCGTTCCATCACACTGCCAAATGGACTGACAGGAATTGGCAACAATGCATTTGCCGAATGTAGAAGTCTTGAGAATATTGACATCCCCCGTGGGGTGAAGTCCATAGACAGAGACGCATTCAACGGTTGCAGTAGTTTAGACAGCATAGATGTGCCCAACTCCGTGGCATATCTCGGGACAAGTGTCTTCGAGGATTGTAGCAACCTTCGTGTTGCCAACTTCCCATCAGGAATAAAGAGAGTTCCCAGTGGCTTTTTCAAGAACTGCGCCAGTCTTGAAAGTATATCAATTCCAAATTCCGTAAAGGACATTGGCAGTGATGCCTTCTATGGCTGTGCCAGCATCACCTCTATTGTAATTCCAGTGGCGGTAAAAAGTATTGGCGGAGATGCCTTTGACAAATGTGCAGGACTGGTGACAGTTAAAGTAATGGGAGCAATTCCACCCAAGATTAGCGGTAGCACCTTTGCCAAGTCTACCTTAATGGAAGGAACCCTAAAGGTTCGTAGCAGTGCCTTCATTGCGTTCAATCAGGATAAGCAATGGAAAAAATTCGCCTTTATACAGCCAGAGTAAATAGCTTTTTCTCTGTTGCTAAAGTTTCTCGCTTTCTGGCTATCGTATAGATATACCCTCTATCAAGACATTCCACGGTCGTGAAATCAACCTCATCCGTGAGAATGTCTTTCATATTATTACTGATTCCCTTTCCTGTGAGTTTCATCAGACTCTCTTTCATTGTCCACAACCTAATAAATTCGACCTCTGGATGGTCTGCGTTTTCTATCTGATTACATTCACTCTCATTCATAGTATAATTAACCAAGGATTCTTTAAATGACCGTATTGTCTCTATGTCTACTCCTACAGGTAAGTCGCTCAACACACAAATGGCAGCCTCCCGGCAATGACTCATATTGAAGAATATATCTGGATGATCTACTATAAATGGCTTACCATAATCACCATAGCCAAAAATAGGATTATCGATAATTCCATATTCTTCACGCAAACCTTGCTTTAGCAACAAATAAGCGGCAACACAAAGACGCTGTCCTAACTCATTCTTGAACTTCAAAGCCTGTTCTCGCCTCTGCTCAGAAATCTCTTGTAACGCAACAGAAAGGTTAATGTCGTTAATATGTTCATTAATATATATCATATTCCCAATCTTCTTTTATAATCTTTTATCTCTCTATCTCAGTCATCGCCTTAGGCCAATTGACTAAATACAAACACTCGACAGCGCGAGTAAAGGCTGTATAAAGCCAGTGTATATAGTCAGGTGACAACATATCATCTGTCATATAGCCCTGATCCAAATATACATGCTCCCATTGCCCACCTTGAGCTTTATGACAAGTTACCGCATAACCATACTTTACCTGTAAGGAATTATAATATCTGTCTTCTTTTAATTTTTTCATACGCTCCGACTTCCTTGGAATGTCCGCATAATCCTCGAGCACAGAGTTAAAGAGTCTCTCTTGTTGCTCATGTGTCAGCGCTGGAGCCTCTGCCTGCAATGTGTCTAACAGTATTGTAAGGGAAATCTCCTCATCGTCATAATCTGGAAATTGCAACCAAACATCAGCAAAACGAAACCCATAAAGTTCCCTTACATTACGCACTCGTTGCACCACTGCAATGTCACCATTAGCAATAAAGTCAAATTTCCCCTTATCACTTAAGGATTGAGTGCCATTATTTGCGTTATCATTAACTCGATCCCACATTTCAGTCCAAAAGTAATTATTACGCACCACCATCAAACGATCCCCAGAAGTAAGTTCTTCTTCCCTACCCAAGATGGTGTTTCTAATACCAAGGTTGTAAACATTTGCACGTTTGTTTGAACGAGTAACTACCATTGTCTCGTCAACACCAACTTTGGAATAACTTGAGGCAAGACTCTCTATCAATTCATCACCAGGAACAAGTTTAATATCCGGAAAACCAGTGAAACGTACGCATGGCATCTGCGTAACAGCATCATGAGTTATCATACGTCTTATTACAGTAGCATTATACAGAATACCACTCGTCTGACTTTGCCGCAATACTTCATCAAGATCACATTCATAGACTTTTAATCCAGACATTGACAACACAGTACCTGACAATGCTGGTGACTCCAATTCGCCTACTGGCGGCAGCTGAGCCTTATCACCAATAAGCATCATACGACAGTTTTGTCCACTATAAACAAAGCGGATGAGGTCATCGAGAAGTCTTCCTGAGCCGAATGCCGCATCCTGATAACCTTCGTTGGAAATCATTGAAGACTCATCAACAAAAAATAAGGTGTCTTTCAGCTTGTTATAATTAAGAGTGAACATCCCGCCAAAGCCATCAAATGTACGCCGAAGATATATCTTCCTGTGAATAGTAAATGCTGAAAAACCAGCATGCAAGGAGAAAACTTTAGCCGCACGACCTGTGGGAGCCAGCAACATAACTTTCTGCCTCAGACAGACCATCGTGCGTACTATCGCACTGGCAAGAGAAGTTTTACCTGTCCCTGCGGCTCCACGTAGAACCATTACGACACGTGGGTCTCTGTCTGTCATGAAATCGGCAAAGACGTTCAGTACATGTTGTTGTCCAATAGTCGGGTCAAAGCCGAACTCTTTACGTATTTGATATATTAATTCATCAACAAGCATTCTTTTCAGTTTTAAGTTTTGAGTTTTTAACACTCATCCCTTATCACTCAACACTATTTTTTGTACTTTTGCACCACAAAGATAATGCATTTTTTGATTAAATAACCAGAAATGAGACAAAAAATAAACAACCATTTTATACTAACATGTTGTGTCTTCGCACTAATATTAATTTGCTTCCTTAGCGTCTACAGTCCTATGAGGTTCCAAGAAGAACGAGAGAAGCGTGAGCAGACTGTAAAGGAGCGACTCGTTACAATACGACAGGCTGAAGAGAGCTACAAAAAAGTGACCGGGGTTTATTCCGGAGACTTTGCCACGCTTATCAAAGGAGGATTCTTAGCAGACTCTATTACATTAATACCCTACTCTGACGAAGAAAGATTTGAGCTTGCCGCTACCATGCAAACTGAGAAATCCGGAAAACAGACTCCCTTAATGGAATGTGGAGCACAATATCAGCAATATCTCAACGGACTCGATGAAAACTCTATTGCCAACCTTATAGAAAATGCCAACGAGTCAGGACACTATCCAGGTCTAAGGATAGGAGATCTTACATCAGCCAACAACAATGCTGGCAACTGGGAATAAAAATAAACAACTATGGAGAAAATAAATTTACAAGAGTCGAAAAAGCGGATTATTATTCGTATAAGCGATGAGTCATTGTCATTTGCAATACCAAAAACAGATAGCTCAAATGGCATTTCAGCCTACGAACAATATCCTGTAAACAACAGTATTTCCATGGCAGCCAACCTTAGGGAAGCCTTTGGCACATCAGAACTCCTGTCAAGCGGTTGTAACTGTGCATTAATAATGCTTGATGCTCCTGTCATGCTCACACCAATAGATGAATATCAAGAAGAACACGAAGAAACATTTTACACATATACTTTCCCAAACTCAACGCCACCGTTCATTAACTGTATACTACCAGAACAGAATGCCGTCGCAGTCTTTGCCATCAACAAAGATCTAAAAGTTGTGATTGACGATCACTTCAGTGACGTCCGATACGTTCCCGTATCACATCCTGTGTGGGAACACCTGTACCACCGCAGTTTCATCGGTGAACGAGGAAAGTTATTCGCTTATTTCCACGATAACAAAATGGAAGTATTCTGCTTCGCAAAGAACCGTTTCAAGTATTTCAACACATTTGAGACAACACATGCCAATGATGTACTATATTATCTTCTTCATATATGGAACCAACTGGGACTTAATGCAGAAGAAGACGAACTACATATTGCAGGTGACATACCAAATCAGGAATGGCTTACGAACCAACTACGCCGATTCCTTACACGTGTCTTTACCATTCGCCAGAGTATAGACCCCACGCAATTACAAGAGAACAAACTCCAAGATATACCATACGACTTATTGACACTCCTCCACAAATGAGAATTATCACAGGACAATACAAGGGACGGCATTTTGAGATTCCAAAGACCTTTAAAGCCCGCCCCACTACCGATTTTGCAAAAGAGAACATCTTCAATGTGCTAAACGGCTATATTGACTTTGAGGCGTCTACAGCCTTAGATCTTTTTGCAGGAACAGGAAGTATCTCCCTCGAACTTGTATCGAGAGGATGTGAGAAAGTGATAAGCGTGGAAAAAGACCGCAACCATGCTAACTTTATTAGCCAGTGTATAAAAAAGATTGGCACTGAGAAACTCATACTTCTTCGTGGTGACGTGTTCAGGTTTTTAAAGACATGCAACCATACTTTCGACTTTATATTTGCAGATCCTCCATATTCTTTAGATCTGTTGCCTACAATTCCAGACCTTATCTTTAAGTATCAGCTATTGAAAGATAATGGAATATTCGTATTTGAGCACGGAAAAGATCACGACTTCACACGACACCCCAACTTTGTTGAACACCGTTCATATGGCAGTGTCAACTTTAGTATATTCAAATAAAAAAAGGAAATTTTAGACATTATAGCAACGGAGACAAAAGACGGACGAATGCTTCCCATAAACGATTGACAAATGGTCGATGCTCAAGATCAGTCATGTCATCCAACAGAATACATTGCTGCTGATCAACGAGGAAGACTTCTTTTATCTGAAGGCATATTGACTTATCATATATAAAAACATTCGCCTCAAAATTGTTTTCAAAACTACGAAAATCAATATTTGCGGAGCCGCATGAAGCTATAGAATCATCGCTCACAAGAAGCTTAGAGTGATTGAATCCTGGCTTATAGAAATAAACCTTAACCCCTGCCTCTATTGTCTGCATGACATATGAGCGTGATGCCCATTCCACAATCTTAGCATCACCATGCAATGGAAGCATCAGCCGAATATCAACTCCTGCGATAGCTGCCGTACGCATTGCAAAAAGTATCGGCTCCGTCGGCAGAAAATATGGAGTCTCAAGATAGACATACCTCTTAGCCTCCAAAAGTATTCTGACGTACCCTTGCTCTATATCGGGCCAAGGACTTGTTGGATTACTCGTTACAATCTGCATAAGGCCAGCACATAGGTTTGTTGTCCCAGTAAGTGTGGCATCTCCATTCTTTTCAGAGTTTCCAAATTCCCCGCTAACCCCAGGATAATACATCCTATTACTAATAAGGGTACGATCGGCAAAGTACCAGTCTATGAGGAAGGCACGCTGCAAGCCATAGACAGCCGAACCTTGCACTTTAAGATGAGTGTCACGCCAATAAGCATTGCCTTTTCGACCTTTTACATACCGCATGGCTATATTCATACCACCAATAAAGCCAATCTGCCCGTCAATGACACAGATTTTCCTATGGTTTCGGTAATTAACCTTACTTGTAAATGAAGGGAAGCGGACAGGAAGGAACGGATGAACCTCTATTCCTTCCTCTCTCATTCTCTCGAAAAATTGGTTCTTTACCTTCCAGCAACCAACATCATCATAGATTACTCGCACCTCCACGCCTTCGCGAACCTTGCTAATCAAGGCATCTGCGACAACATTGCCCAACGGATCATCCTCAAAGATGTATGAGACAAGATGTATATGTGACTTCGCTTGTGATATTGCCGCTAACAATGCCGGAAAGAACTCATAACCGTTTGTATAAATATCTATGGAATTGTCTTTAAAGGGGAGTGCGGCACTTTGATTAATAAATAGATTGATAACAACCTTATGCTCCTCTGGAAGTATCAGGTTTCTTTGTTCAACGAACTCCAGCATAGAACGTTTCGTTAGCTGATCAAGGCTTTTTTGTGTTATTATACGTTCTTTTCGTGTGTTCTGTCCAAAGAAAAAGTATAATACGATACCCACTACAGGCAGGAATGTCAAGACCAACAGCCATGCCATTGTCTTAGCAGGCTGAAGCCTGTCCATCAATACCCTGACTATCACAGCAATGACTACCAGGGCATATATAAACACTCCTAACCAATGAATATATATCATACCTATACAACAATATCATTTCCCAGCTTCTTGGCAAGAAGATTACGAATCTCCTGCATCCGCTTTATTTCCCCTACTGTTTGTGTCATCCTTTCCACATCTCCAGAAATTTTTGATAATTGCACACGCAATAATTTTAGTTGCTGTTCAACCCAACTCATGCGAAAGTCAAGTATCAGATGTACCACTCTGTCACGTAATATTTGCTCACCAGTGCGCACTCTTAATCTTTCTGACAGTTTGAACTCCTCAACACTCAGGCTTACTGCCAATGAACTTATCTCTATATCCGGATGACGTGTAAAATATGTCTCAGCCTTGAACCCCTCATCATTACTATGAGCCACCGCCTCTTCTAATATACGGTTATAAAAAGGATTCCCAAATGTAAGCTTGTCAAGACTTAAGTCATATTGTATGTATTGAGCAACATTAAGATTCATTTTCTCACCAGTGTCCTCATCCTCAACATCCCGCAGAATTATCTCATCACCATGGCGTATAACCATTTGAATAAGCATCCTCTCAATCTTTGAGTCCTGTTGAGCATAGCTATTTGGAATATCCACATTATTATTAGTACTAACATTATCATCAGCACTAATATTTCCATTGTTGCCTGTAGAATTTTTCTCAGTGTGTATCATCTTATTCATAGTGGCAATCAACGTTTGCTCGCCCATACCTGTTCTTATTGAACATTCACGAATATATGTAGCACGCAGAATCTGATCTTTTATTACTGATATACTCTTCACAATGGAATTAATAGCCTCAGACCGCTTCAAAGGATCTGTAACACCTTTCAACAATACATCTATTTTAAAGACAATAAAATCGGTTTGATGCTCTTTGATATATTGGCGGAAGTCGGTTGCGGTATGCTTGCGGGAAAAGCTGTCTGGGTCATCACCGTCGGGCAACAGCAACACTTTCACGTTCATTCCTTCCGACAATAGCATATCGGTACCTCGCATAGCCGCATGAACACCTGCCTCATCACCATCGTAGAGCAGTACTATATTCGAAGTGAAACGATGTAATGTGCGTATTTGATAAAAACTGAGTGCCGTACCAGAGTTTGCGACTACGTTCTCAATTCCACACTGATGCATTGCAATAACATCTGTATAGCCTTCGACCATATAAACGCAGTCCTCTTTAGCTATTACCTTCTTCGCTTGGTATATACCATACAACTCACGCTCCTTGTGGTAAATATCCGAATCTGGCGAGTTGACATACTTTTGCTGAACACCTTTCGTACGGGAATCCAATAGACGACCTCCAAAAGCAGTAACCTTTCCACTAACACTTAACCATGGAAATATTACACGCCCGCTGAAACGATCAACAAGCTCACCACTTTCACGCTCCAGACACAAACCTGTTTTAACAAGAAACTCCTTTTGGAAGCCTGCCTTCATAGCCGCCTTGCCAAAAGCATCACGTTTACTAAGACAAAAGCCTAATTGGAATTTACGTATGATGTCATCACGAAAACCACGACTACGGAAATATTGCATTCCCACAGCCAAACCATCGACATCCTCATGAAGGGTTTTCTCAAAATACTTTGCAGCCCATTCATTGACGATAAACATCGACTCACGCTCGCTCTCTGCTTGTCGTTCCTCATTGGTCAACTCACGTTCACGTATCTCTATATGGTATTTGTTGGCAAGCCAGCGAAGTGCCTCTGGATAAGTCATCTGCTCGTGCTTCATCACAAAGTTCACAACGTTACCAGCCTCTCCACATGCAAAGCACTTATAGACACCTTTCACTGGAGATACAGAAAAAGAAGGTGTTGTGTCATCATGAAAAGGACATAATCCTTTATAGCTTGTACCGCGCTTCTTTAATGTCACGAACTCTGATACCACATCAACGATGTTGGCAGCATCCATAATACGGTCTATAGTAGGTCTGTCTATCATAAATGCAAAGATAATGCAAACCGAAGACAATACAAAATAAAACTTATTTTATTTTTATTGTTGAGGTGCAGCTTATCTTATATAAAAATAATGCAAAATTTTGATTAAGCGAACAAAAAGACAAATCGATTCACTCTCCCAATCTTATATTGTAAGATCTACCTGGTATGGTTTCGAGATCATACTCATAAGTCTCAAGCGGCAATGGCTTATGTTTCAAAGGACTCGTATTAACAAGCGGTTGCCGAATCCTTGAGGAGCGAAACAATAAGTTTGGACATTCTCCTTTCGCCTTGACAAGTCCTTCTCCATAAAGCGGCACGGCGGAGCGCAGACGCAAGACTCCACCAATAGTAGAATGTACTACAGCTTTCTGAATTTTCCCACAATTCCATTGCATATCAACGACAAAGCCTCCACGGGCATGCAACCCTTTCACTTTTCCGTCAGCCCATGCATCAGGCAATGCTGGTAAAAGATGTACAGCACCGTCATGACTTTGTAATAACATCTCAGCCACCCCGGCAGTATAACCTAGGTTACAGTCTATCTGGAAAGGCGGATGAGCCGTTAACATGTTTGGATATGTCCTTCCGTTAGGATACTGCTTTTGCACACTGTCATTAGGCAGTATATTTATAAGATTACGTATTATCTTATATACATGGTTCCCATCTTGTAACCGACTCCAAAAACAAAGCTTCCAGCTAAGGCTCCATCCTGTCGCCATATCCCCTCTCTGCACCAGTGTTGTCTTAGCTGCTTCAAAGAGTTCTGGAGTAGAATAACGGCCAATCTGATTACTTGGATAGAGTCCGTAGAGATGTGACACATGTCTGTGGGTATCATTTGGATCATCGGCATCCTGAATCCATTCTTGCAACTGTCCGTATTGTCCTATCTGCATGGGAGGAAGCTGAGCAGTGATATGCTGTAACGTATCACAATAGTTGACATCTGCCCCCAGTATCTCAGCAGCCTGACGGGTATTCTCCAATACATCATAAGCTATCTGATTATCCATTGTACACCCTGCGGTAATACTTGTATTTGTACCTTCTGGACCATGCTCAGGCGACATGGAAGGCACTGTGACCAGCCATGGATGTTGCGGATGACGGACAAGATGAGATATGTAGAAGTCTGCAGCTCCTTTCATCACTGGATACCATTTTCTCAGAAAGGACTTATCACCAGTGAAGAGATAATGCTGCCATAGATGCTGTACAAGCCAACCACCTCCATTTGGCCATATACCATACTTTGCGGCATCGACAGGTCCTGTCGCACGCCACAAGTCTGTATTATGATGAAGCACCCACCCTCGTGCTCCCCACAGGATACGCGCTGTTTCCGCTCCTGTTACAGAGACATCCTTGATAAGCGAGAACAATGGTTCCTGACATTCCGGCAAGGCTGCCACGTCTGCCATCCAGTAATTCATCTCCAGATTAATGTTTGTGGTATACTTGCTGTCCCAGGCAGCCTTGGGGTTATGATTCCATTTGCCTTGAAGATTGGCTGGCTGGCAACCTGGCTGAGATGATGATATTAGCAGATATCTTCCATATTGGAAAAGCATAGCAGCCAGAGCCTCATCACCACCTTGCGAATATTTCTTTATGCGCTGATCTGTAGGCAACTGACTTTGACTCGTAGAAGGTAACTGCAAAGATACTCTATTAAATTGCTTATGATAGAGGCTGATATGCTCTGCCATCAGCGCATCGACACTTTTTCCTCTTACAACATTTAGAGTGTTCTCCGTTTGCCTTTCCGGATTACCGGAAACATCTTGGAAGTTAACGTAGTTGGTTGCTGCAGTAAGATATAGAGTTAACTGAGTAGCTTTGCTTATCTTAAGCTTCTCATTTTCCACAGTCTGAACACCATCACTCTCTGCCTCAAGCAAGGCTACCGCCCGCAATGCCGCTGGAACACCTTCCTGTGAGACTCCGTCACAGATAAGACGAAGTTGATTATGATTGGCACTACTCCGCGCGGATGGCATGGCAGGGCGCATTGACACCAACAAATCCAAAGCTTTTGGCTTACTGCTTTTCATCGTTACAATAATAACTGGTTGTGACAATGACGCAAAGACCTTCCGCTCATAAGTAACAGAGGATGCCACATGCTTAAAACGCGTCGTAGCTATAGCATCGTCAAGACTCAATTCTCTGCGATAGTCTGCCGTCTGCGGCGGCAGACTATTAGACAATATTTTATCAGACTTCCGACACGGACGGAAGTCTGCCGTCTGCGGCGGCAGACTATTAGACAATGTTTTATCAGACTTCCCATCAGGCATCTCAAGCACCAAACTTGCCAAAGGAAGATAGCGCATGCCATTCTGACCTGTCAGGAAATACCTGTCGAGAATTTTCTCTGCTTCTTTGTTCTGCCCCTGAAAAATAAGATTTCTCACCTCCTGCAGATGTGGTAAACCCTCACGGCTATTATTTACATATGGACCACCTGCCCAGAAGGTTTCTTCATTGAACTGAATCTCTTCTACTGCCGTACCACCATATACCATTGCAGCCAACCTTCCGTTACCTACAGGAAGGGCTTCCCACCAATTATCAGCTGGTTTATCGTACCACAACACACTATTAGCCTGTGCCATACAGACTATACTCATCATTCCAAAAACAATAGACAAACATAAGTTTCTCATGGTAAAAACAAAATAAAAATGAACAAATTAATAAGAGGGTGTTATCACACCCTCTTATTTACGATTCCTTTTCCTAAGCCTTGAAGCTTTCTAAATCTTCAGCCTTGAAAGATTTAATGTAAGAAGACTTACCCAGGACATCCTCCTCAGCCATGCGAACATATACATTGGCTGACTTTGCAAACAGCTCTGGAGCCTTGGCTGCATCACGGATGATTAACAGTGACATCACTAACTCTGCTGTCATATCATACAAACGCCGGGCAAGGAAGTCAAAGGCATCCTGATTATCAAGAGCTTTGGCATAGTTGAGAGCTTCCTCATAAACAGGAAGCAGATTTTCTATGCGAGCCTTCAGTGCCGCATCGGCGTTCTCTGGAAGTGCTGCAAGCATATCCTTGATATTATTCAGCATCGTGCCGTTAGAGATATAGCGGATAGCTGCGACCACCTGCAACTGGGTAGTACCTTCATAAATAGAGAAGATTCGTGCGTCACGGAACAGACGCTGGCTCTTATACTCCATAATAAAGCCTGAGCCACCATGAATCGAGATGGCGTCATAGGCGTTCTGGTTGGCATATTCAGAGTTCATACCTTTGGCTAATGGTGTGAATGCATCAGCAAGACGCTGGTACTTCTTCATCTCCTGTTTCTCCTCAGGTGTAAGTTTGCGGTCACGCTCAATATCTTCTAAGCATTTGTAGACATCGACGTAGCAGGCTGTTTCATAGAGCAGCGAGCGACCTGCGTCAAGCTTAGCCTTCATGCGGCTGAGCATGTCATATACTGCAGGGAAGTTGATGATCTTCTCACCAAACTGAGCGCGTTCCTTGGCGTACGCCAAGCCCTCATTGTAAGCCTCCTGCTCAACACCTACAGACTGTGCTGCAATACCCAGACGGGCACCATTCATCAGTGCCATGACGTACTTAATCAGTCCAAGACGAGTGCTTCCACAAAGCTCTGCTTTGGCGTTCTTGTATGTCAACTCACAAGTGGGTGAGCCATGGATACCCAGTTTGTGCTCGATGTGACGAACGTCAACACCACCGTTGCGCTTGTCGTAAATGAACATTGACAGACCACGACCGTCCTTCGTGCCTTCCTCAGAGCGTGCCAACACGAGGTGTATGTCAGAGTCACCGTTGGTGATGAAACGCTTCACACCATTCAGGCGCCAGCAGTTCTCTTTTTCGTCAAAGGTAGCCTTCAACATCACGCGCTGCAAGTCAGAACCTGCATCAGGCTCGGTAAGGTCCATTGACATACCCTCACCAGCACAAACACGTGGGATATACTTCTGACGCTGCTCCTCAGAACCGAACTCATAGAGCGTGTCGATACAGCTCTGCAGGCTCCAGATGTTCTGGAAGCCGGCATCGGCAGCCGAAATCATCTCACTCAACATAGAGAACACAGCATTTGGCAGGTTCAGACCGCCATAGCGACGAGGCATCGAGACACCCCACAGTCCAGCCTTGCGGGTGGCATCAAGGTTCTCGTAAGTCTTGCTTGCGTAGATCATGCGACCGTTCTCCAAGTGTGGACCTTCGAGGTCGACATCCTCAGCATTAGGCGCAATGATATTGGCAGCCACATCGCCTGTGATATCGAGAATCTGTTTGTAGTTCTCGATGGCATCGCCCAGGTCAACAGGGGCATAGTCATATTCCTTTGCATCAGCAAAGCCTTTCTCCTTCAGCTCAACAATACGAGCCATCAGAGGGTGGTTCAAGTAGAACCCGATCTCAGGATGATCACTATAATAGTTTGCCATAATCTTTTATTTCTTTAATTTTCTGCACTCTTGATAGAATTCTCCTGTGAACCAAATAGCAAAGCATATACTCAATATTCGTTGTAATGTTGAATAATGGTAAAGAAATACCAAGTATATATTAATAATGGTAAAGACTACTAAAAAGAGTAACCTGAAAATCTTGAATTTCATTTACTATTCTGTTTGTAGTATTTAATGAGTTTGGGAACGACTTCCTCCACTGTACCAACAATCACATAGTCGGCAATGCGGTTGATAGGAGCATCGGGGTCAGAGTTGACGCTGATGATAATACCAGAGTCCTGCATACCAGCGATGTGCTGAATCTGTCCAGAGATACCGCAGGCAATGTAAACCTTCGGATGAACGGTAACACCAGTCTGGCCAATCTGACGATCGTGGTCAATCCAGCCTGCATCAACAGCAGCACGGCTGCCACCAACCTCACCATGCAGCACCTTGGCGAGTTGGAACAACTGGTCGAAACCTTCCTTAGAGCCCACTCCATAACCACCGGCAACAACGATAGGCGCACCTTTCAGGTTGTGCTTGGCAGCCTGCACCTCGTGGGTGAGCACCTTCACGACGTATGCCTCAGGGCTTACATACTTAGCAACATCGGGATAAACCACTTCGTTCTTAGCCTTGCCCTCGTAGACAGCCTTCTGCATCACGCCACTACGAACGGTGGCCATCTGGGGACGGTGGTCTGGGTTCACGATGGTAGCCACGATGTTACCACCGAAAGCAGGACGAATCTGATAGAGCAGATTCTCATATACTTTATTATTTTTCTTATCCTCGAAAGGACCAATCTCCAGTTCTGTGCAGTCAGCAGTCAGACCGGAAGTCAGCGATGATGATACACGAGGGCCAAGGTCGCGACCGATGACAGTAGCACCCATCAGACAGATCTGAGGCTGTTCCTCCTTGAAAAGGTTCACCAAGATGTCCGTGTGGGGCGCGGAAGTATATGGGAACAATCCTTCACCATCGAAGACAAACAGTTTGTCGACGCCATACGGCAGAATCTGATCCTCTACCTTGCCCTTGATACCAGTACCGGCAACAACTGCGTGTAGTTCTACCTTCAGTTCATTGGCGAGCTTACGACCCTTGGTCAGCAACTCCTGAGATACCTCCTGTACCTGTGTACCTTCTATCTCAACATAAACAAATACATTCTCCATATCTCTTTATCCAATAATCTTCTCGTCCAACAATTCTTTGACCATTCCCTCTACGTCAGCATCTGAAGCCGTCAAAGTTTTCGACTCCTTAGCCTGGAACACTATGTTCTTTACTGCCTTCACCTTGGTTGGTGAACCGCTGAGACCACATTGTGACGCATCGCCGTCTACATCGGCGACACTCCACTGGTTTAGCGTCAGGTAAGGACGCTCGTCGTACAGATAGTCGTACGCTGTACCATCTGCAGGCCTTTCCATAGGACAGGTAGCACGTTTGTACTTCATCACCAACTTGGCATTTTGGGGGCGACAGGGGGCAGCACTACCATTTACGGTAATTACTACAGGCAGAGGAGCCTCCACCGTCTCCACACCACCATCGATGACGCGCTTAATAGTAGCCTTGCCATCCTTCACGCTGATTACTTCCTCTGCGTAGGTGACCTGGTTGAGACCCAGCTTCTGGGCAACCTGCGGTCCCACCTGTGCTGTATCGCCATCAATAGCCTGACGACCACCAATCACGATGTCAACATCACCTATCTTCTTGATGGCCGTTGCCAGCGCATAAGAGGTTGCAAGTGTGTCGGCACCTGCAAACAAACGGTCGGTCAAAAGCCAACCGGTATCGGCACCACGATATAATCCTTGACGGATAATCTCACCTGCACGTGGAGGTCCCATCGTGAGGATTCCAACTGTAGAACCCGGATGCTGCTCTTTCAGACGAAGAGCCTGCTCCAAAGCATTCAAATCTTCCGGATTAAAAATTGCAGGTAAGGCGGCACGGTTCACCGTTCCTTCAGCGGTCATTGCGTCCTTACCCACATTACGGGTGTCTGGCACTTGCTTGGCCAGAACAACAATCTTTAAAGCCATAAATTATTAATTAAACAATGTGTAATCTTTTATAAAAGCGGTGCAAAGGTAAGCCTTTTTTACTTGACACACAAAAAAAATGCACAAAATCAAACAAAATGCGCACACATTGAATGATTTGTGCAAAGATAATGCAAAATTCCGATTAAGCGAAGAGAGTCTGCCGTCTGTGGCGGCAGACTCATAGACAATGTTTTATTGTACTCCCGCCACAGACGGGAGTACAAATGTATTTGCATTCTTGAGCGTGAGGAATTTATCCAAATCGAACGCAATAAAGCTTGCTTTAATTGCTGAGATGCAGCTTATCTTATGTAAACTAAATGATTACATCAAGCTCATTATTGCGTTAAATATGTCAAGATACTGCTTGGCTGATTTCTTGTCTGCCATACCATTATCATGTTGCACGAAATTTGTCCTCGTCTCAATGCAGTTCCCCTTCTCATCGAAATAATACCGCCATTCATACTCCTCCCCTTCTTCTTTTGAATTACAATATGAGAATATAAGATTGTTTCCCCTCTCATCGAAAAGGTATTCGCTATAGTTAAGGAAGGACTGCCGTCTGCGGCGGCAGTCCTTTAGACAATGTTTTATATGACTTCTGCCGCGGACAGAAGTCATCGAATAACGTTTTTCTGAGATGAAATAGCAATGATAGTAAATGGAACTATTAGCCGATTCCAACTGATTTGGATATTCATCATAATAGAACCTCAGCTCATCAGTCAAAGGCGGACAATCACCATCCTCCTGGCTGTGTATTATGATCTCTACGTCGCGCGGCATGTCGGACTTATCGTTCTTTGCCACCTTACCCTTTGCCTTCGTGTAGGTGTTACGGATGCTGTTTATCAATTTGGAGCCAGAGCGCTTATTGTCATAATCAAGCTGATCTGATTTAAATTCAACTTGGTTCATCGCCTTCCTAAAGATGTCAAGATACTGCTTAGCTCTGCCGCCGTCTGCGGCGGCAGACTCATAGACAATGTTTATAGGACTCCCGCCACGGACGGGAGTCTGAGCAATAGCAACAATACTTTGCAGTATAACAACCATTATTACCGCTGTTCTTAAAAATATCCTCATGGCAGTATTATATTATCACCCGACAAAGATAATGAAAACCGAAGACAATACAAAAAGAAATATTCTTTTTTTATGAAGAATCGGCTTGCGCCGTCGCATCAGTGGCTGGTAACTACCGAAGGGAATTCTTCATTAAAAAACAAATAATAAGACAATTTCTTGGAAAATTGAAAAAAAAACATTTACTTTGCAGCCATAAAACATAATTACAATATTTATAATCAATTAAGTATCATTATGAAAAAGTTTTTCTTAGCTATTGCGGCAATGGCATTGACCGCACCAGCATTTGCACAATTCAGTAGTGGTGGCTTTGACCTTGACAAAGAAAATGTTTATTATGGCATACGCCTCGGTATCACGGCGGCAAGCATCAGTAGCAGTGATGCAGACTTTAAGGATCTGAACTCAAAAGTAGGTATGACCCTTGGTGGTGTCATCGGTCTTCGTTGCTCTAAGACAACCCCTATCTTCCTTGAGAGTGGTCTGTATTATACACAGCGTGGTGGTAAGGGTGACATCACAAAGAAATGGCAGGGATATGAAACCCCAACAAAGAGAGGTGCCACCGCAAACATTAACTATCTCGAGATTCCTATCCTCATCAAGTATGGCATTCAGGCAGGTGACAATATTGCCATCCTTCCATACGTAGGTCCTTATTTTGCAATGGCTATTGCCGGTGATACGAAATTAGACGCCATAGGCGAATTGCCAAGCGAGAAACCCAGTTCGTTCGATAGTGGTTACTTCAATCGTCCAGACATGGGCTTCAAGTTAGGTTGCGGTTTGGAATACAACAACCTGTATGTAGAGGTAGGCTACCAGTTCGGTGTCGCAAACATCGCTGACGGTGATGACGTGACCGCTCACGGCAATGCCTTCATCGCAAACTTCGGTGTTAACTTCTAACAAATTATTATCAGATAGAAATCCATATTAAAACGCACCCGGTATCGGGTGCGTTTTTCTTATTCTGCTTTTCCCTTCGGCCAGCGACCGTTGGTTCCAGTCGTAAAGTCTGCCGTCTGTGGCGGCAGACTCATAGACAATGTTTATCAAACTTCCGCCACAGACGGAAGTCTGCCGTCTGTGGCGGCAGACTCATAGACAATGTTTATCAGACTTCCGCCACAGACGGAAGTCTGCCGAAAACGTTTCTTTTAGTCGCTTCGCTTTGTAAAAGCGCTAAGGCGATTTCCTCTCAGGAACACTTCTTTAATCAACGGTGTGGTATAAGCGTATGGAATAAAGTCAAGAGAAGGCACAGGCTCTGTTATAAGGAAATTAGCGACTTTCCCCTTTGTTATCGTGCCATATTCACTGCTCAGTCCCATCGCACAGGCACTGTTTAATGTAGCGGCATTAAAAGCTTCTACCGGCATCATACGCATTTTTATACATGCCAATGACATCACGAACTTCATGTCACCCGATGGAGTTGACCCTGGATTATAATCACTTGCGATAGCTAACGGCAACCCTTTGTCAATAATCTTACGAGCAGGGGCATAAGGCATGTTAAGGAAGAATGACGTACCTGGCAATGCTGTAGGCATAGTTACGCTATTACACGACACCTCTGACGAGGTGGAAATACTGTCATAGTGCCTCTGAAGCAGTTTAATATCACTATCGGTCATACTCTCTAAATGATCCACCGACAACGCATGATAGCGCAACGCCACCTCCACACCGCCAGAGTCAGCCAGTTCCTGACCATGTATCTTAGGACGTAAACCGAACTTGGCACCAGCTTCCAAAATACGAGAGGTTTCTTCAGGAGTGAAAAATCCTTTATCGCAGAACACATCAATAAAATCAGCAAGATGCTGCCGTCCTACCTCTGGGATCATCTCATTTACAACTAAATCCACATAGTCAGACTGTCTGCCGGAATAAGCACGTCCCACCGCATGAGCTCCAAGGAATGTACTTACAACCTTCAAAGGTGTAGTGTCTTTGATTCGCCTGATTACTCTAAGCATCTTCAGCTCATCCTCAGTATTCAAACCATAGCCACTCTTTATTTCAACAGCACCCGTACCTTTATGGATAATTTCAGAAACCCGTAACTTTGCCTGCTCATACAACTCGTCCTCTGTAAGCTCATGCAGGTGATCAGCCGAATTGAGTATGCCGCCACCACGACGAGCAATCTCTGCATAGCTCAATCCTCGTATCTTATCAACAAACTCTCCCTCCCTACTACCAGCATATACAAGATGGGTATGAGAGTCGCAGAATGAAGGCAGAACCATGCCACCACCGGCATCGTACTCGATTATTGATTCACTTTCAATATCATTGAATTCGCCAGTGCCGTAATCTTTTATTATACCATTCTCAACATAAAGCCAGGCATCATTCAGATATTCCGTAACTGCCATTTCTGCACCTTGCCGGAAATGACGTTTCTCTGAGTCGATGCCAGCTATCGTCCGGATGTTCTTTATTAATAGCCTCATAAAACAAGTTTGTCAACTATGAAATAGCTCAAGGTTCCCTTTGGAAAGTCTGCCGTCTGCGGCGGCAGACTCATAGACAATGTTTTATAGGACTCCCGCCGCAGACGGGAGTCTGCCGTCTGCGGCGGCAGACTCATAGACAATGTTTTATAGGACTCCCGCCGCAGACGGGAGTCCTCAGAAATTCAATAGATTTCTCTATATATGGATACATCAGTTCATCGTTCAATATAAACGGAACAACTTTCCTATATTCCGCATGAATATTGCATATCTGCGCTGACGAGCGCAGTGGCAAACGGAAATCCAGAGCTTGTGCGGCATTGAACAATTCTATTGCGAGCACACGCTCAGTGTTTTTTATCACCTTATACAATTTGATTGCCGCATTCGCACCCATTGACACATGATCTTCCTGATCTTGACATGACGGTATGCTATCTACCGATGATGGCATCGCCAGTGACTTGTTTAGGCTTACTACCGACGCTGCCGTATATTGTGTAATCATAAATCCACTGTTCACACCAGGATTCGCCACAAGGAAGTTCGGCAATCCACGCGTTCCTGATACTAATCGGTAGATTCGCCGTTCTGAGATATTTGCAAGCTCGCTCATGGCTATTGATAAAAAGTCAATAGGTAATGCTATCGGTTCACCATGGAAGTTACCGGCAGAAATTACCAAATCTTCATCAGGACATACCGTAGGATTATCTGTCGCTGAATTTATCTCTATGTCTATTACTGACTTCACATAGCGGATTGTGTCTTTCACACTACCATGCACCTGAGGCACACAACGGAAAGAATACGGATCCTGCACATGAGCCTTGACGTTATTGAGAATTTGGCTACCTTCCAACAGCTCACGCATGCGCTTGGCGGTCTCTATCTGACCTTGATGAGGACGAACAGCATGTACGGCATGTATAAATGGCTCAATACGTCCATCATAAGCATCGAGTGACATTGCGGCAATTTTATCTGCCCAATCGCTCAACCGCTGTGCCTGTAACAAAGACCACACCGCAAAGGCACTCATATTCTGTGTACCATTAAGTAATGCCAGCCCTTCCTTGGAAGCTAACTCTATCGGCTTCCAACGCTTTTTGCGTAGAATCTCAGCGCCATTTATAATTCGTCCCTGATATTCCACTTCACCCAAACCCACCAATGGCAGGCACAGATGAGCCAAAGGCACGAGATCGCCAGATGCTCCTAACGAACCTTGCTTGTAGACGACTGGATAAATATCGTTATTGAAAAAAGAAATAAGCCGCTGCACCGTATCCAGTTTGCATCCTGAATAGCCATAGCTCAGTGACTGTATCTTCAGTAACAACATAATCTTCACGATTACGTTAGGTACTCGCTCGCCAGTACCACATGCATGTGACTTTATAAGGTTGATTTGAAGCTTTGACAACTGGTCTTTTCCTATACTGACATTGCAAAGAGATCCAAACCCTGTAGTTACGCCATAAATAGGTTCACCATTGCTACTGATCTTCTTATCCAGATAAGAACGACATCTCTTTATACGCTGTTTAGCATCTTCGCTAAGCTCTAACTTACTATTGCTTTCTATTATCTCACCGATATGCTCTATGGTTAGATGATCGGCTGTAATCTGGTGTATCATGGTTTTTAAATATTAATTGTTTAGAAAGATTATATTGATTATATTAGCATTAGAAGCACCCTTCTATTATACTATCATCTACCAAGTTAGGAAGTGTAACCTTTAGATTAGGTGTGCGAGCCATCTCGCGACGTATGGCATCAATTGAACCTTTATTTCTCGCCCATGAGCGACGGGCTATGCCATTATTAACGTCCCAGAACAACATATTACGGATATGACGGTCAGCATCCTCACTTCCATCGATGACCATACCAAAGCCACCGTTGATAACTTCACCCCAGCCTACGCCACCGCCATTATGTATACTAACCCACGTGGCTCCACGGAAGGCATCACCTATAACATTCTGCACTGCCATGTCGGCACAGAACTGAGAGCCATCATAGATATTGGAAGTTTCACGGAATGGTGAGTCTGTACCTGACACATCATGATGGTCACGTCCCAATACGACAGGACGGCTGATCTCACCGCGGCGAATAGCGTCATTGAATGCCAAAGCTATCTTTGTCCTACCTTCAGCATCTGCGTATAGAATGCGTGCCTGCGAGCCAACAACCAAGTGGTTTTTTCCCGCCTCAAGTATCCAGTGAAGGTTATCTGCCAGCTGTCCTTGAATATCAGAGGGTGCCGTGTCAAGCATCTCTGACAAGACTTCGGCTGCCAGACGATCGGTGACTTCCAAATCTTTTGGATCACCCGACGAGCATACCCAACGGAAAGGTCCGAAACCATAGTCGAAGAACAGCGGTCCCATGATATCCTGAACATATGACGGATAGCGGAAAACAGATTTGGAATTATCAGAAAACACATCAGCTCCAGCTCTGCCTGACTCCAACAAGAAAGCATTACCATAATCAAAGAAATACATTCCATCTTCCGCCAATCGGTTGATTGCAGACACTTGGCGACGTAGAGATTCCTGAACCTTCTCCTTGAACAATGCCGGATTGTCAGCCATCATACGTTGCGACTCTTCGAAAGTCTGTCCAACAGGGTAATATCCTCCTGCCCATGGATTATGAAGTGATGTCTGGTCACTGCCCAAGTCCACATGTATATGTTCTTCCGCAAGTCGTTCCCAAAGATCCACAACATTACCCACATATGCCATTGAGACAACGCGTTTCTCAGCGACTGCCTTGATAATCGCAGGTATAAGTTCGTCAAGGTTGTCATGCAACTCATCAACCCACCCCTGCTCATAACGCTTTCCAGCTGCAAGTGGATTTATTTCAGCAGTTACACTTACAACCCCAGCGATATTGCCAGCCTTAGGTTGCGCACCCGACATACCACCAAGTCCTGCGGTAACAAATAGAGGAATACGATCAGAACCATCAGACTCCCGTCCGTGGCGGGACTTCAATCGTCTTGCCGCATTCAATACAGTTATAGTTGTTCCATGAACAATTCCCTGTGGTCCGATATACATATACGAGCCTGCGGTCATTTGTCCGTACTGGCTCACTCCTAAAGCATTATCGCGCTCCCAGTCATCAGGCTTAGAGTAGTTGGGTATCACCATGCCATTGGTTACGACTACACGCGGCGCATTCTTGTGAGACGGGAACAGCCCCAGAGGATGACCGGAATACATAACTAATGTCTGCTCGTCGGTCATTTCGCTAAGATACTTCATCACAAGTCTGTACTGGGCCCAGTTCTGGAATACAGCCCCATTACCACCATAAGTGATAAGCTCATGGGGATGTTGTGCCACACAAGGGTCGAGATTGTTTTGTATCATCATCATGATGGCAGCAGCCTGCTTGCTCTTATGTGGATACTCATCTATAGGACGAGCATACATCTTATACGTAGGACGATAACGATACATGTAGATACGTCCATAGTCTTTCAACTCCTCCATGAATTCAGGAGCCAATTGAGAATGCAGTTCTTTTGGGAAATATCTCAATGCATTACGCATAGCAAGTTTTTTCTCCTCCAAAGTTAGGATATCCTTACGTTTCGGAGCATGGCTAACTCGCTTGTCATATTCTTGTTTCTCTGGCAGATAAGAAGGTATTCCTTCCTGTATGTCTTTTCTAAAATCTTGTGGTATCATATAAGGTTCTATTTTAGGTTCTCAGGTTTCGTATATATAAGTCTTCACGCTTCAGAGTTTTGAGTTTACGATTTCCATAACAGCGGTCTCCTCCGCATTAGCAATCTTTATTAAGGAGTCTGCCTCGTCGATGAGTTGAGTTGCCATATCTGCCGTCTGCGGCGGCAGACTATTAGACTTTGTAGCCTTTAAAGACCCCGCATTGATTTTCACATTCAAGCCGGCACCCAATACAGCTGCACGGGCTGCCAAGGCTCCCACGCCAGCATCACTGACGCTGTTAGGATTCCCTGTCTCTGCCATGACTCGACAGAGCTCAAAGACACGTAATGACGCTTTCATTGTTCGCAAAGGCACCTGTGCGGCATAGAGCGTAGCCTCCTGTATCGCAGCAGAGCGGACCTGTCGCTCTTCATCTGTATTCTTAGGCATACCAAAGGCTGCCATTATACGATTGAAAGCCTCCGTGTCTTCATCTACCAGACGTAAAAGCTCTGACATCAGTTCCTGACCTTGGTCAGCATAACGGCTGAACTCTTGCCAGCGGTCATCCCATCCTGCCTTATGGCTCGACAGGTTGGCAACCATTGTACCCAACGCGGCACCCAATGCTCCCATATAGGCGGCTATCGTACCACCGCCAGGAGCAGGACTCTCTCTTGAAGTTTCCTCAGCAAACTCTTTTGCAGTCAGATCAACCAGTCTATGCGTTTCTTTATTATCGTCTTCAAGCATATACTCAATAACCTTCTCTTTGGGATTGAAAGGTTTCCAGTCTGTCGTCTGTGGCGACAGACACGATGTTTTATATGACTTCTGCCGCGGACAGAAGTCATCGAGTCCCATTGACTTGACCGCAATCTTTACGATGTCCGCTTCAGGGATACCAGTTGAACGATGTTGCTTCTCTAAAAAATACTTCCCCGCATCAATCAAGGTCTTTTTGGGAATAAGGCCGACGATCTCTGTTCCTGTTACACGAACACCACGATTTGAGGCACAACGGCAGACCTCGTCAAAAGCCACATGCAACGGAGTGACATTCAGATTTGTAATATTCATTGACACTTGTGCAATACCATATTCATCAATATACCAGCCAATGGCTTTTGTGCACTTCAACGTTCCTGGTCTCATAATAGGCTCACCGTTCTCATAACGAAGGATCTTACCTGTAATGGGATTGCCTTCACGCATGGGACGACCTTTCTCCCGCACATCAAACGCAATGGCGTTGGCGCGACGGGTAGAAGTGGTGTTAAGATTAAAGTTTACGGCAATCAGGAAGTCACGGGCACCCACAGCCGTACAGCCTGTCTGCATGAAATGCGAATCTATGACGGCAGACTGCTCACTAATATCAGGCATGCAGTCTGGCTGTTTTCCTTCTGTAGTAAGCTTTTCCTTCAAAGCTTCATACTCACCCTCTCTACATACGGCAAGGTTTTTACGCTCCGGGGAATAAGCGGCGGCTTCATAACAGTAGCATGGAATTCTCAGTTCATCGGCAATACGATGCGCCAGCTGCCGTGCCAGCTCTGCACATTCCTCTAAGGTTATGCCAGTGACAGGAATCAGAGGTAAGACATCTGTCGCTCCCATACGCGGGTGAGCGCCATGATGTTTCCGCATGTCAATAAGTTGTCCTGCTTTTGCCACTGCCTGGAAGGCTGCCTCTACAACTGCCTCGGGAGAGCCTACAAAAGTAACTACGGTACGATTGGTTGCTTCTCCCGGATCAACATCAAGCAGCTTAACGTCTTCTACAGCCTCAATAACATCGGTAATCTGCTTGATAACATTCATATCGCGCCCCTCGCTGAAATTCGGGACACATTCAATAATCCTTTGTTTGTTCATTTAAAGTTTAAAGGTTAGAGGTTAGTATTCTTCATTCTTAATTCTTCATTCTTAATTTTATTGACACATGGCGGCACACACTTTGTCTTGGAAGCGCCTGCCGTCACTGGTTTTACTTATTCCCTGGTTAATGATACAGAAACATAAGACATGCCCATTGGCAGCCTGCGCATATCCGGCAAGAGAGCTCACACCAGTAACAGTGCCTGTCTTTGCGAATATCTTTTTCCATGCGGCAGTGTTCTTCATCCGACTCTTCAGAGTCCCATCGACACCTGCGACAGGCAAAGCGGTAGACAAGAACGCATAAATATCCTTGTGTCTCCATGCATATCTCAACAACTGTACTTCCAGGTTTGGCGTAACGTAATTATACAAGGAGAGTCCGGAGCCATCTGCAATATCATCCTCACTGGTGTTTACCCCTGCCTTGGCAAGTACCTGCCTCACGGCTGTGCGGGCTTGTTTCGAAGAGGCTCCTTTGGATATCCCTTTATTACTAGTAGCAGCTGCGATGTTATAAAACAACGATTCGGCAAAGAGATTGTCGCTTTCCTTGAGTGTCTGCGTAATAATCTCCTTTATGGAATGCCGCCGTTCACATATGAGTTTGCTTGACCCTATAGGTACTGTGGAATTTTGTACTCCCCCACCAATCATAATGATGCCCGCCCTGCGCAATTCGCTCAGGAACCTCAATGAGAACTCATCCTTCTTGTCACAAAGCAAAGGCGTCAGAACAGGATTGTCATCATCCCAACACCAGCCATACCCTAACCGGTCTTTATCCTTGAAAGAGTCATCAAAACTGATACTCCCCCTGATAGTGTCTATACCCAAAGACTTGATTGCCTGCACAAAGGCAGACATATCCTTACTCCCGAACTTCGGATCCATGCCGCCGACACAGTAAATGTCACCGGCAAGTGTACGGAGACTGTCAATTATCATTCCTTTGTAATAGAGGGAGGTCTTAAACTGATAATCCAACCCAAGGACATCAATGGCTGTCACCGAAGTCAGGTTCTTCATTATTGAGGCAGGACGCATACGCTGTCGCTCATTGTGCTTATACACACATGAGTCTGCTGTCAAGTCCCATACCATCAGTCCAAGCTGTGTGGTCTCAAAAAGCGGGTCATTCAACAGTGCGTCAAGACGGCAACGCAACAACCGGTCCCATTCGGCAGACTCCCGTCCGTGGCGGGAGTCTGATAAAACATTGTCTATGTGTCTGCCGCCGCAGACGGCAGACACAAGAAATGAAGAATCGGTTTGCATCGTCGCGTCTGCGGCAGGTAACCCGAAAGATAATTCTTCATTTGGCAAAGGCTCACAATCATCCTGCGATACCATTTGCGCCGGTATTGTATCTGGCTGTATTGTTCTTACTCTCTGTGCCTGAGCAGAAAGAACCATTAAGACCGTAACAAGAAAAGCCAAAAACAAATTCTTATTCATATAACCTTTAACCTCTCATCCCGCACATGATGCGGGACCCCTCTAACCATTATTCGGGTACAAATTTATATAAAAATTCTGATTAAATGCGTAAAACGATTTGTTTTATTTGCAAGATTGAAGAAAAAGCACTATTTTTGCGAAAAAGTAAAATCATTAAGTCATGACCTACAAATACGATTTCCTGATTATCGGTGCTGGCGTTGCCGGTATGAGTTATGCTTTGAAAGTCGCACGGGCACATAAAGGCAAGATTTGTCTTATCTGCAAGACAAGTCTCGATGAGGCTAACACATCTTTCGCACAAGGTGGCGTAGCATCAGTCACAAACTTGGAAGTAGACAATTTCGAGAAACACATCAAAGACACCATGATTGCAGGCGACTATATCTCCGACCCTGCGGCAGTGGAACAAGTCGTAAGGATGGCACCAGAGCAGATTCAGGAGTTAGTAAGGTGGGGCGTGAACTTCGACAAGCGGAAAGATGGCTCATTCGATTTGCACCGCGAAGGCGGTCACTCGGAATTCCGAATCCTGCATCATGCCGACGACACTGGCGCAGAGATTCAGCGAGGGCTGATGGAAGCCGTACGCAACCATCCGGACATTGATATCAAAGAAAACCATTTTGCCGTGGAGATTATTACCCAGCACCATCTTGGCATAGAGGTGACACGCCGCACGCCGGATATTGAATGCTATGGCGCCTATGTGCTTAACCCAAAGACACAAAAAGTTGACACATACCTTAGTAAGGTGACACTGATGTGCACCGGTGGTGTCGGGGCTGTATACATGACCACCTCCAACCCTGTCATTGCGACAGGCGACGGCATCGCTATGGTGTATCGCGCCAAGGGAACAGTTGCCGACATGGAGTTTGTACAGTTCCACCCTACAGTACTACATCATGTAGGCGAGACCCATCCCGCTTTCCTCATCACTGAGGCCATGCGCGGCTATGGCGGCATCCTTCGGTTGCCTACGGGGGAGTCATTCATGGAGAAATATGATGAGAGACTGTCATTGGCTCCGCGCGACATTGTGGCACGCGCCATAGACAAAGAGATGAAGATTCACGGAATCGACCATGTTTGCCTTGACGTGACTCATAAGGATGCTGATGAGACAAAGCGTCACTTCCCTAATATCTACCACAAATGTCTGTCTATTGGCATTGACATCACAAAGGAATATATCCCAGTGCGTCCTGCGGCACATTATATGTGTGGAGGTATTAAAGTAGACCTCAACGGCTGTTCGAGCATCAACCGCCTCTATGCCATCGGCGAATGCTCATGTACGGGGCTGCATGGCGGCAACCGTCTGGCATCGAACTCACTTATTGAGGCTGTGGTATATGCTGAGACAGCTGCAAGACATTCTCTTGAGCACGTCGACGAATATTCTTTCAATACCAACGTGCCAAAGTGGAACGATGACGGAACGATGACAAATGAAGAAAAAGTACTTATCACCCAGAGCATCAAGGAGGTTAATGAGATTATGGCGAACTATGTCGGCATTGTGCGTTCCGACCTCCGTCTGAAACGTGCCTGGGACCGTCTTGACCTCATATATGAGGAGACGGAGGCCCTCTTCAAGCGCGTCAAGGCCAGCAAGGACATCTGCGAGCTGCGCAACATCATCAACGTAGGCTACCTCATCACCCGATGGGCAATAGAGCGTAAGGAATGCCGCGGCCTGCACTTCACCACCGACTATCCTCATGTTTAGATTACTGATTTCATGATTGTTTCGGGATTATGAAATAACGAAATAACGAAAACTGTCATTGACAAGCCTCATCACCTCGTCAATGACAGTTTCATATTTACACCAAAGTCGTGAGTTGTCGTAGGATAACTGCTCGAAGACAACAATGGTGTGTTAGTCTGCATGTCATAATATAGACTCATCGTCAACAGACGGCTGAGCGTATAGTCTGCCATAAAGCTAAGCTTAAAGGCCTTGTTTCCATTGCTTGCGGCACTGGTAAGAGATGCGATATCTCTTGTTACCGAGGCCTGCTGGCGATACGAGATATCGAGCCTGAGGTTCAAGTCATGGTTAAGACCACCTCTCTTATTGCTTGAGGTGTTGTTTTTCTTATTTTTTGCACCCTCTTCGTCACCACTATTCTTCTTTCCGCTTTTAACCTTACGATGGTTTCCACCACCAAAGAGATTGAAGTTATTGATTTTATAACCCATACCGACAACCCAGTCTTTACTTAAAGCCTCGCTGACTTGTATACTCGTCATTGAGAGAGACAGTACACGAGTCTGGCGGTATTCCAACTTAGCAGTCAGATTATTCTGTAAGGTCACATCTACACCAAGAAGTGGCGAGAATGCCTCGTTAATGCTCACTTGAGAGACGTTATACATGGAGCTTGGAACCAACATGTCTGTTGTGGCATCACGCACATAGCCCAGTCCGTTCATATACTCTTGCCATGTACTGTAGCTCTGATATGAGCCTACCGCATATATACTCTTATAAGAATGGTTGATGTTGACACTCTTAAAGATGTCGCGGAACCAAGGCAGCTGTGTCAATCCGCTATATCGAATCGTCCAGTTAGGTAAGACACTTGCCAATGACGGGAAGATCTTCAAGCCATTGCCACCCATACTGGTATAGGTGTTGAGAAAGGCAGGAATCATCACATCGGCACTGTACTTATTAACCTCGCCATATTGCTCACCGACAGCTGTTGCCGAGCGAGGTCCACTCTCAGGATACTGTGCCTGAACCTTTCCACGGAAGCTTTCGAGAGAATTAACAAACTTCTCGAAGGAAGAGCTATAATAACCATTGTTTGCGTCACCCATCGACTCAAAGGAAGAACCAATAGAGAGCGTTGTCATTGTAAAGGTTCCACTCTGCGTTGTAGGATTGCCCTCATACACATACTGCACGCTCTTCGACACCGTCTCCGTACGGCTGGCATTAAGATCTATCTTCAAGTTTTTCACTGGTTCCAGTGTCGCACGTATCTGCAGGTCTTCTGTCTTGCTGGTCGCCGCATTAGTAACGTTATCATTAGATATCAGCCAATCGTTCTCCTTTGCTTTGTCAATGTAACCATCATCTATCAAGCCGAAGGCGAAGTCTAGACCTGGAGACATCAGTCCCATTGAGTTTGTCTGACCGAACGCATTCCCTACTGTTGGCATGAATCCCGGCAAAGACATAGCATACTGATCACGGTACGAGAAACTTACGTTACGCACCATCATCATCACGCGGGCAAGACACTGAGCCGTCTTATACCATCCTTTGTCATCCAACGGCTCCTTTGCGGTAACCGTGAGCTTTACCTTTATTGCTGAGTCTGTCTTATTAAAGACCTTAATCTTATTGTCGCTCAACTTCTTCCACTTAAGCTTATAAGGCTTACCTTCGGTGGTCTTGGCACTAACGATAATACGTCTGGTCTTTTTGCCATGGCTCACCTCAATGGCCGTATCTGCTCCAAGAGTCAACTCTTTCTCAAAACTGTTCTTATTCTTGGGCAGTTCCTTCTTTTTGTTATCCTTTCCGGAGTTCTCGTCTTTTCCTTCCTTACCACCATTACCATCCTTTCCTTTGCTATCATCTTTGCCTTTCTTATCGCCATTCTTCTTGGTGTTTCGCTTGTTAGATGAACGATTAGTCTTGTTGAAACGGTCATTGGTCTTCTTTAAGAATGGGAAATGATTGTAAAGTTTCTCCATGTTCAGCGTACCGTTGAGATTCACTGTACGGTTTGTGGTAATAGAATTGCCAAGCGACGTTCCATCCTCAAGGTCTGTTCCACGCAACCATGTATATGTTGAATTATAATTGGCATCGGCATTCACCCAGTCAAGTATCGGTATCTGATTCAGTGGAAGCTGATATGATGCTGTCACTGTCTGGTTATAATCCAATGGTGTTCCAAGATTCCTTATACTTGTCATCACAGAATCCTTCCATGCCGCATAACGGTCAGGATAGAGGTCTTTGTTCACTGGTGCATACGGTTCCTCTATCTCAGCATGAGTAGCACTACGGAAGTTGAAGTGGAAATTCTTCGTAAGGTCCCATCGCAAGGAGAATTCCCTGTTCCAAAGGAACTGCTTATCAAAGATCAAAGGCAGTGACGTTCCCTCAGTACTTTCCATGTCACGCTCTTGCAATTCCTTATAGTAGCGTATCATTTCGGTATTGAACGTAAGGTTCTGCGGCAGCCAGTTAAATCCAAAGCGCTTAAATAGGTCAAACCACTTTGACTTGCTCTTTATCTTCTTGAATGGTTCCCATGCTTTATACACAGGTGTCCATGAATAGTTGATGGAACCCCGCCAGTTATCCTCATTTTCATATACAGTTGTCTCTCCACTGGTATGATTATGGGAGTGACTATATGTAAAAGAGAAATTCGCAGGGTCGTAAGGCATAGGATGTCCTTTTGTGGCTATTCCAACCCTGACGTTCGACAATGAGAAGTTTCGGTTAAACACCTTAGTTACAGCTATTGCCTCTAAGGAGTCACGTTCTCTGGTATCCATTGCATCGAGAGCATCCTTAAGCTCCATATCAGTATCCAATGGATTATACTTAGGCCGGGACTCCTCATTGCTTATACTGAAGTACAATGGTGCCGACACTTTTGCCTTGTCTGGGAAGAATTTACCAAGTTCAAGATTAGTGGTCACGGTATAGCTGCCATCATTAGATTTTGAACGTTGACTGACGCCTTCCTCCAATCCTCCGAAGCCTTCTGTGATATACCGTCCTTGAAGATTCAGGCTTCCAAAGTCAGACATCTGTACCTGTAACGTTCCTTGAGCAGCCCATCCGCCTTGATTGGTGTATTCAAGCAAACGAAGTTCATTTACCCACACTTCACCGGTCTTCTCCTCTCCCGCAAGGTTGCGCACACCGATTATCATTGTCTTCACCTCACCAAGAGTAGGATTACCCATAATCGTTATCTTGTTTCCAGGACGATTCTCATCGTATATGCTATACTCACGGTTATAACTTGCTGTTCCTGCCGCCTTTGCCTGATTACGCTGCTTCTTCAGGGATGTTAATACCGAAAGTGATATATCAAGCATATTAACTTCCGGCCATACAGCCTCACAACCGGCACGAGAATACTTGTCATACACACCCGGAGGTGTGAGCTTCAATGGTATCTCATACTCATAATAGTTATTCTTGTAATCACTGCCAAGTCGTACAAACACTGCCAATTGGTTATCTGTAAGATTCGTAACATTCTGCTCCATGGCATTGGCATGTACAAACATTTGCAAGCGTTTATACTGACGAAGGTCAACCGTAGTGTTTTTATACACAGCCTTCGACTCACCTGTGCCAAGATTGGTCACTGTCATGGCAAGAGCCTGTTCATTAGCCTCCACAAGTTGTGGCTGTGTAGGATCTTGAGCACGCTCAATACCCGGAGGTAAGACATAGTTTACAGGGGTCTTGTCGTTGTTTTCTTCAATATTGACTGCACTGACAGCCATACGTCCAGAAGTGGATGCCGAGTTAGTGAGATTCTGCTCATATACGCGCCACTCGCCACGGACGAGATCCAAGCTTCCAAATCGCAATACTATCGGTTTTTCAAAACCAGTAAGAAACATACGCATGAATCGAATGCTCGTAAAGTCGTTTATCGAGCCTTCCTTATTAGTATATTCCCTAAGAGGTATACGGAATTGATACCAGGTAACCTTCTCATTATCTGGATTGCCATTGCGAAGCGGCGGTGTTGCCACACGCTTGTCAACGATGAAGTTCTCGCCTACCACCATATCCTCAGGACGCAAAGACACTTTATACTGATAGTATTTCTCATATTCATTCAACGTATAGTCCTGATTGATATCCTCAACGTCTGGCGTTGTCTTATATGATGTGTCATAGCTCTCACTGCGAGTATCACTATCCGGTGAGTTTCCTTGAGGGTTGTTGATTCGTTTGTATCGTTGGAGGATTGATGCCTGAACTTGGTCATAGTCACTACCGCGGAAATAATGGTAATTATCATTAGCTGGGTCTGCCATGATAGAGTCACGCACATCCTGATCAACATTAAGACTGTTTAGGAAAGCCTGATATGATCCGAATTGCCGTTCCTGCTCATCAGTTAATCCGTTGAAACCAACATCCTGTAACGAACGACTGCCAGAGGTCGTAGCAAAAGCATATGTCACAGTTGCCTGCGTAGGAATACGTCCCCAGTTCGTCTCTGTATAGCTCTGCGTACCATCAACAGCCATACCGCTCTCATAGAATTTCTTACCATCACGTAAGATGTCCTCGCTCATCTCACCAAGGTTGATATACAGGTCACCTCCGTATGAAGACGCATCTGCCTGCTTACTTGAATAGATGAACGGGTCGAGAAGCCAGAACTCAATATATTCTATATTGGCAGTCTCAAAATCATTGGTATCCAACTTACGCATCATACCGCCCCAATTGTCCTTTGGAGAACTTAGCCTTCCTCTGTTATCAAGATTTGGGTTAAAGTTATACGGTCCACGTTCTGTAGGATAGTAGGCAAGGTTCAGGATGGGCAACGTCGAGGTTGCTCCATTATAAGAGCTTTGACCACGGTTTGGATAAAGCTCACTGACATAAACCTCGCGGACATAATGGTTACTCAACTGCTCTATGTCACTCTTTATGTGCGACGGTGTAAGAGATGAAGAGCGTCGTGTAAACAATGGGTCAATATTATACCATGCAAGCAAACTACGATGATATCCGCCTTGCAGGTCATTAATGTAAGAAGCATCGTTCTTGAACAGTGACGGCACGCTGGAGATTATCCATGATGTCGGCGCACTTACATCAATGGCATTCTTCGTATTCTCAAAGTCATCAAGATAAGAGGCATTGTCCTGTGTGCCGTGACTCTGTCCAGCTATCAATTGAGCAAACTCTGCCGAGAAAGATATATTCGATGGCTGCGTAACATGCAGGAATGGTATTTTATCAAGAAGATTCGTAAGCCATTGGCTTTCTTTCTTCCAATTGACATTCAGTCCCCATATAGTATTCTTCAGAGGTTCACTTCCCATTGCAACCTTAGTCGTCAAGGCCTGCTCTGTAAGATGTTGCAGCGTACCACCTATCTGGAAGTTCTTAGAGAAATCGTATTCCCAGTTCACTCCTAACATTGTCTTACGAGACTGGGCGTAATCGGTATTACTTTCCAAAGAGACATTTACAGACGTACCGGCATCAATAATACTTTGATTAAGAATCGTAACCTCTCCTGCGGAATAGTCAACGGTATAATCAGAACCTTCGCTCAGGGTTACACCACCTGCCGTAACGACTACTGAACCCTGTGGCACATTATATGCCCCAAGAGAGATAACGTTAGCTGACGTCCCCTTAAACTGACCGACAAGAGTGTACTTGTCTTTCTCCGCAATCTGCTTGGCTACCGTCTTCGTTGAGTCATATAACTCTGTAAAAGCATATTGCGCAGCTTTGTCTGCAGAGATTCCCTTTGACACAAGATAGCTATACATATAGCTGCCAAAAGGCTCTGCCGATGGGAAGAATACTCGTCCGTTAGAGACGGTATATCCTTCTACGAAATCAAAATATCCATTAGGATGCGTCCGGTTGTTATTGTCAAGGCGATCAGCTCCCAACAGTTTGATAATGGTCATATCCTTAACCTGCGGCTCAGGTATGTAGGATATATATACACCCGCAGTATCACTTTGGAACTTCACATCCAAGCGGAACTTCTCTTTCTGGACTGATGAGGCAAGGTAATACACGTTCTTCATCATCAGCCCCCAGTTGCTCTGATGAGGGTTGTTACTCGTATTTTTCAGAGACTTTACTATCAATGCGCTGTTTACATCATTGATATCCGACGCAAACTCACCAACCTGATATGTAACACCACCGGCTGTATACTCCAGCGCGACAGCCAACACCTGATCGGTCTGCAAAGCTGTCTTCAAGGAAATATATCCAAGCTCCTTATTGATAGTATATTCTGAGCTGTTAAGCAGACGGGCACTTGAGAGCTTTTCGAAATCAGAACCTCCTGACATACCTATACCTTGCAGTGCCTGGCTTGCCTGATCGATATCACGTACGTTGGGAAGTGATTTCACATTATTATATATATTGTTACTTGAGTTCGACGGCAATACATTAGGTGAGCCTTCACCCAAGTCAGCTAAAGCAATAATGTCACGGGTATTCGTTGTTGTCCCGGTCTTGTTTGTTACCCAAACCTCAATACGATTAATATTGATACCTGTCAGTACATTGGGAAGGGTCTTCATTGCGTCGTCATACCTACTCCGGAAATATTGGGAAAGAAAGAAGTGGCGGTTCTCCTCATAATCGGCGACATCTATCTCAAAGGGAGTGAGTTGCACACCTCCCTTAGAAGACACGCTCTTTGAGTTGGACTTCTTCTGCGACAGCACTGTCTGTAGCTTCAGCTTGCCGAACTGCAGGTCTGTACGAAGACCAAACAACGAGCTGGCTCCCCTCACCAAGGAGTTATTTGACGGGAAAGAGATGTTGCCGCCTTCCACAAGTTTTATAATCTCATCCTCCTTACCATCATACTTCAGTTTAAGGTTCTGTGAGTCAAAATCAAAGGTCGCATCTGTGTTATAGTTCAGATTCATGTTTACCTTGTCACCGACCTTACCATTCACGTTAAGATTTATCTTCTCATCGAAGTCCATCGTAGTAGTCTTCCTGTTACGGATAGGCAACGACGGGTTATCAATATTTTTAAGCGTAGCACCAAACTTTAGCTCAGCCGTTCCCTGAGTCTTTATTCGCACTCCGCCAGGACCGAATATTTTCTCCGCGGGACCTAAAGAGAAGTGCATGTCGGTGAAATCAAATTTCTCCTTACCTTGTGTCTGTAGGATTTCCTGGTTCTTAGAGCGATAATAATCTGAAAAACTACGTTTCTCACTCCACTTCCGGTATTCCTCCGGAGTCATCATAATCGGAGCTTCCACATAAGTACCACCTATCTTGTTACCTATGATATACATCCCGAGAGTGTCGTTATACTCCACTGTCTGCTTCATATTCTCAGGACGCTGCAAGTCGTATGAGCCTTGATCGAGGTCGCCGAATGTGATAGGAGTGGTACGTTGTACCGGCCACCGTGGGTGAAGCAGAGAGTCAGGAATCTCCTCCTCATCAATTTCCACCTCCGGCATGTTTATCTTCTTGTTTCTGGCGGTATCAGCAGGAACAGCCCCGGCAGACTCCCATCCGTGGCGGAAGTCTGATAAAACATTGTCTAAGAGTCTGCCGTCCGTGGCGAGAGCTCTATAAACATTGTCTAAGAGTCTGCCACTAAAGAAGGCAGACTCCCTTGAGCGGAGCCCTCCCACAGCCAGTAAGCTGACACACAGCAACACCAGCACAATGAGCCATATCTTTTTAGCCGTATTCATAACTCAAAAGTCCCACCCAAGAAAATGTTGGGGGGAGGCTTTTTATTTAATTTCTTTCAACGCCATCTTGACAACCTGTTCCACAGGAATATCCGGATGTGCCTTCAAGATAGAAGTGACAACTTTTGCCGAAGGAGCAGGCGAGAACCCAAGCATTGTCAATGCAGAAACAGCCTCATCCCTTACCGCATGGTCTACAGCCACGCTACCAGACTGCCCCCCGGCATGGATTTCATCAGCGATACCCAACGATAATATTTTATCTTTAAGATCTACTATAATGCGCTGGGCTGTCTTCATCCCAATACCTTTAACGCCTTTGAGCATACGCTCATCACCATTGGCAATGACATTGCATAACTCTGCAGGTGTCAACGACGAGAGAATCATCCGAGCAGTGTTCGCTCCCACCCCACTTACTGTTATAAGTTGGCGGTAGAGAGTCCGTTCTTGCTGATTGAAAAAGCCATAAAGGGTGAATGAGTCGTCGCGTCCACCCGTTACCAAGGACTCATGAACATAAAGTTTCACATCCTTCTTGCCTTGTATGGCAGTATAAGTATTGAGCGAAATGTTAAGCGCATACCCAACTCCAGCAGCCTCTATAACAGCAAGCGCCGGTGTCAGGTCAGCCAACTCGCCCCTGATATATTCTATCATTGAAAATTCTTCATTCTTAATTCTAAACTCTAACCTAAATTGTATATATACGTTAACAATAACGTCTTTCAGCCCACTTTATTGCATTTATTTAGTTTCTTTTACAAGATTCTCATTTTGATTAATTCTGTATCTGTCTAAGAGTCTGCCGCCCCAGACGGCAGACTTTATAGAATTATCGCTTCCAAAAGTCCATCTGTATAACATTTTGCAAAAATTCCATGCATAACGTGTCGTATTTAACAGAAAAAGTGTAATTTTGCAACCGAAACCAAGATTTTAACAACTTAACAACACAACCGATATGGAAAAAATTAGAGCAGCCGTAGTTGGCTACGGAAACATTGGAAAGTTTACAATAGAAGCACTTGAGGCTTCTCCTGATTTCGAGATAGCAGGAGTGGTACGCCGTAAAGGTGCGGAAAACAAACCAGCAGAATTAGCAAACTATCCTGTAGTAAAGGACATAAAAGAACTCAAGAACGTCGACGTGGCTATACTCGCCACACCAACACGCTCATGTCCTGAATATGCCAAAGCCATTATCCCACAAGGAATCAACACCGTAGACTCCTTTGACATCCATACCAGCATACTTGACTACCGTCAGGAGATGATGCCGATATGCAAGGAAGCAGGAAAGGTAAGCGTTATAGCAGCTGGATGGGATCCGGGTTCTGATTCCGTAGTACGCACACTGATGCAAAGTCTGGCTCCAAAAGGACTCAGCTATACCAATTTCGGACCAGGTATGTCAATGGGACATAGCGTCTGTGTACGGTCAAAGAAAGGTGTTAAGGATGCCTTGTCAATGACCATCCCTCTTGGCGAGGGAATCCACCGCCGCATGGTTTATGTGGAGTTAGAGGACGGAGCCAAACTGGAAGATGTCACAAAGGACATTAAGGCTGACCCATATTTCGCAAATGATGAGACACATGTCTTTGCCGTTCCTTCTGTTGATGAGGTAAAAGATATGGGACATGGCGTGAATCTTGTACGCAAAGGTGTAAGCGGCAAGACTCAAAACCAACGTCTGGAATTCAACATGAGTATCAACAACCCGGCTCTTACGGCACAGGTCCTTGTCAATGTGGCACGAGCCTCAATGCGTCTGCAACCTGGTTGCTACACAATGGTGGAGATTCCTGTTATTGACATGCTACCTGGGAATCGCGAAGATCTTATACCACATCTGGTGTAATAAAAAACCACATACTCCCGTCTTGGACGGGAGTATGATAAACATTGTCTATGAGTCTGCCGACATTGACGGCAGACTTCCGTCCGTGGCGGAAGTCTGATAAAACATTGTCTATGAGTCTGCCGACATTGACGGCAGACTTCCGTCCGTGGCGGAAGTCTGATAAAACATTGTCTATGAGTCTGCCGACATTGACGGCAGACTTCCTAAGCTCCTTAGATGTCACATCTACTCCGGGTAAACGACACATCTGCTCCTGTTCACAAAAGTAAGCATAGAATGTGCATTTTAATTTGGTTGTTCAACTTTTTTTACTTACCTTTGGAGCAAATTAGATACTGAAGAAATATGTTTAACTGGCTGACAGATAAAAAGGGAGGAAGAAAGGATGTTGCTTTGGTGCTGTCTACTGGTGGTGCCAGGGGCTTGGCACATATCGGTGCCATTGACCAGTTGCAGGAGATGGGATACCATATACATTCTGTCGCAGGAACATCCATGGGGGCTTTAGTTGGTGGTATGTATGCCGCTGGCCGCCTTGAGGATTTCAAGAAGTGGATGATGACTATTGACCGCAAAAAAGTACTCTCTTTATTGGATTTTTCTTTTAGTCTCAACCACATTGTCAAGGGTGACAGAATCATCAACGCTATGATGGAAGTGGTGCCTGACGTAAAAATTGAAGACCTGGACATCCCATATTGTGCCGTCGCAACTGACGTGGTTACGGGAAATGAAGTGGTTTTCAACAAAGGCAGCCTCTATGAGGCTATTCGTGCGTCAATCTCCTTGCCGTTGTTCTTTGACCCAGTAAAAAGCAATGACAAGATACTCGTTGACGGCGGATTAGTCAATCCCTTGCCGCTGAACCGTGTGAAACGCCAAAAAGACGACTTGCTTATAGGGGTGAACGTTAGTGGTCATGATTATAAAGGGCAAGTAGAGTTACGTAAAATCTTACGGGAACAAAGCGAGAAGTCACGGGTAGTGGCATTGCTTAACAGGTTTCTTCCAGAGGACAGGGACATGAATTACTATACACTGCTAAACCGCTCCACCTCTATCATGATAAACAGGAATGCGCAACAAGCTATCAAAATAACTCCTCCAGACATACTTGTTGACATCCCCATGAACAGATACGACACGTTTGACTTTGACAAGTACGAGCGTCTATACGCTATTGGACGCAACAAGGCAAAAAAGGCTGTCGAGCATTTTCTTGCGAAAAAAGACAAATAAAAAGGGGGCATTGTCATGCTCCCTCCCTAAGAAAATCAAGTGCCTCCTTTATTTCCTCATTATTTACGGTTTGGTTTATGTGAACATCACCAATATCGCCAAGAAGTGTAACGTTGATTTCGTTTCCTCGGTTTTTCTTGTCGTGTGTCATCAGCTCTATCAGCTCGTCATAGTCATCACATGTGATAGGCAAAGTGCCATAATTATCACAAATATACCTGACTGTCTGACGCATCTTATCAGCGGGGAATCCCATCTTAACAGTACTGAGATACAGCTCACAGATAAGACCATAGGCTACGGCATATCCATGAAGGACAGGATTACGCCTAAGTGCCCACGACTCGAAAGCATGTCCGAAAGTATGACCGAGGTTAAGAGCCTTGCGTAGTCCCTGCTCCGAAGGGTCTTCCTCCACTATACGCTCTTTCACTCTTACAGAGTCGGCTACCATACGTTGAAGACGTTTCAGGTTTGGCTCGCTTATGTCGTAGGTAACAAGCTCCGCCCACATCTCCTCAGAGTTGATCAACCCATGCTTAAGCATCTCCGCATAGCCACTCAACATATTCTCGGAATCCAAAGTACTAAGAAACTCCGTGTTTAGGATTACGAATTTGGAATCATTAAACACGCCAACCTCGTTTTTCAAGCCGCCGAAATTTATACCAGTCTTTCCGCCGACACTTGCGTCAACCATGGCGAGCAGTGTTGTGGGAATATTGATGAAGTTTATTCCTCTTTTGAATGTCGATGCGGCAAAACCACCAAGGTCTGTTACCATACCGCCACCAAGATTCACAAGACAGGAATGACGGGTACCACTACCCTTCTCCAGTTCCTGCCAGACATAAGCCATACTCTCTATAGTCTTGTTCTGGTCACCTGACGGTATAGTGATTATATGTGCATGCTTAAGTCCGAAATAATGACTCAACAAAGGCCAGCACTTCTCCTTCGTCACATCATCGGTGAGTACAAAAATCTGGTCGCGCTCACATTCCGACAATGCAATAGCCAAGTCATTCTGAAAATTCTGTGAAAAAATTATTCTTTGCTCCATCACTCTCTCTCCTTCTCTCATACTAATTTGTTTTGCAAAGGTAATGTTTTTAGAATTGCCTTAATGCCTACAAACCAACTATTTAGTGTTTTTTTACATTCAAAAGTTATAAACTGCGCACATCAGCATACCTTTGTGCAACAATTTGCAACACATAAAGATAGTGTAAAAGTTTTTAAACCATTTCACGCTCAATACATCTAAGTCATGTATAAAGCAAAATGCTCTTCTAAGCATATTAACAAAAAACATAATATAATGAGAAAGATTGTTTACGCATTGTTTCTGACTCTCTTGTCTTTATCGGCGACTGCACAGGACAGAATAGTGTCCGGCTCACTATCCGACCGCGACACAAAAGAAGTCGTACCTTTTGTGACTGTCCAACTGCTAAAGCAAGACAGTACATTCGTCACTGGTGCGATCTCCGATGACAACGGCGACTTTTCTATTTCTGCTCCCGAGAACGGAACGTATATTGTAAAGGTGAGTTACGTAGGATACAAGACCTTGTGCAAGAATGTTACCGTGACTGATGACAAGAATGTAGATTTGGGAAAGATTATCATGGGGGCTGACGCCGTCATGTTGAAAGGAACGACCGTTACTGGTCAAGCTTCCAAGGTAGTATTAAAAGAAGACACTTTCATGTATAATGCCTCTGCCTATCGCGTTGCGGAAGGCTCCACCGTTGAGGCTCTTGTGAAGAAGCTGCCAGGTGCGGAGGTCAGCGATGACGGTACCATCAAAATCAACGGTAAGGAAGTGAAGAAGATTCTTGTCGACGGCAAAGAGTTCATGACCGGCGACACAAAGACTGCCATGAAGAACCTGCCGACAAGTATCGTTGAGCGTGTAAAAGCTTACGACCAGCAAAGCGACCTTTCCCGCGTAACAGGCATCGATGACGGTGAGGAAGAGACCGTTCTTGACTTCGGCATAAAGAAAGGTATGAACAAAGGAATGTTCTCAAACCTGGACCTCGGCTATGGTACACATAACCGATATGCAGAGAAGCTTATGGGGGCATATTTCAACAGCAAATACCGCATAATGATGCTCGGGAATGCCAACAACGTCAACGACATGGGATTTGGAGGTGGTCCGCGTGGTGGGCGCAGTGCCACCCGTGAGGGGTTAAATGCCACCAAGATGGCTGGAATCAACTTTAACTACGAGGAGAAAAACAAGTTGAAAATGGATGGTAGCATTAGGTGGAACCACTCCGATGGCGACCTGAACACCAAGGTGTCATCCGAGAATTTCGTAAGCTCATTGGGGTCTTTCACCAACAGTCTGTCGCAGAAGTACACCCGTGGCAACTCATGGGACTTTCGCTTCAGGTTAGAGTGGCAACCGGACTCCATGACAAACATCATGTTCAGACCTAACGCCAAGCTCTCAACGTCAGACGGCAAGACCATCTCAGCCTCAGCTTCGTACAATGAGGATCCTTATGACTATGTGGAGAATCCTCTTGAGGAAGAGGCTATACGCCAATTACAATCCAAGGGATTGATGGTGAATACTCAAAACAACAATTCCATCAGCTATGGCGAGTCCAAGAATGCGGGAGCGATGTTGCAATTGAACAGGAAACTCAGCAATAACGGACGTAACATCACATTACGTGGGGATGTCAGCTATTCTGACTCGGAGTCAACAAGCTTGTCAACGCAGAACGTTCACCTCTATCAGGTAATGAATTTCCTCGGAACAGATTCCACCTATCAGACAAACCGCTACAATCTGATGCCTACAAAGAACTGGAACTATTCTCTTCAGGGAACATATAGCGAGCCAATAGGTTACAAAATATACCTGCAACTTAGCTACAAATATAAATATTCATTGAGCAAGAGCGACCGCTCGACATACGATTTCTCTAACTTAGGTGAAGATTTCTTCCGCTCAGTAGTACCTGGATACCGCTCATGGGACAGCTATCTGTCACTGCTAAGCAACCCTCTTGAGGACTATTACGACTCTGACCTGAGCCGCAACTCCGAATACAGGACATATACCCATGAGATACAGGCAATGTTCAGAATGATACGCCAGAAATATCAGTTAAACGCAGGTGTGATGGTACAGCCACAACGCTCAAGATACATGCAAGACTACCTCGGTGTACATGCCGACACGATGCGTAATGTCGTAAACTGGAGCCCTACACTCGACTTCCGCTATCGCTTTAACAAACAAAGTAACTTGCGCGTCAACTATAGAGGAACAACCACACAACCGAGCATGAGCGACCTGCTTTCAATCGTTGACGACAGCGACCCACTGAACATCAAAGTCGGAAATCCGGGACTGAAGCCTGCCTTCACGAATCGTTTCCGCCTATTCTATAATACTTATATGCAGAGCCACCAACGCTCTATAATGACATTTGTCAATTACAGTAACACCAGAAACAGTATAAGCAACAAAGTAATCTATGACGAGATTACAGGAGGAAGGACGACACAGCCGGAAAATATTAACGGCAACTGGGACATAAACGGTGCTGTGATGTTCAACACATCCGTTGACTCTGCCGGTGTATGGAACATTAACACCTTTACCACTGCGGGATATAACCATTACGTTGGTTACCTGAGTCTTCAGCGCAACGCCAATTCCCAGAAAAACGTGACAAACTCCACGAACATTGGCGAACGTCTCTCCGCAAGCTACCGCAACAGCTGGTTAGAGGTTGAATTAGACGGCTCACTCAACTACACACACACCAAGAATGAGTTGCAGGCATCAAACAATATGAGCACATGGCAGTTCTCCTACGGAACAAACATCAATTTCACACTTCCATGGGGTACCAGTATATCTACAGATATTCATGAGCAGAGCAGAAGAGGATATAGCGATGCGTCACTAAACACTAACGAGCTGATATGGAACGCACAGATAAGCCATAGCTTCCTGAAAGGCAATGCCCTGACTCTCTCGCTGCAGTGCTATGATATCCTCAAAGAACAAAGCAACTTCAGCCGTGTTATCAATGCGATGCAACGTACAGACACGGAATACAACAGTATTAGCAGCTATTTCATGCTACGGGCAAGCTACAGACTAAACCTCTTTGGCAGCAGGGAAAGCATGCAACGTCCACAAGGCGACCGTCCAGGATTTGATGATGGACAGAGAATGGGTCCTCCTCCTGGTGAAGGTGGTCGAGGTGAACGCCGAAGAGGTGGTGGCGGTGGCTTCGGTGGCGGCCGTCCTCCTCGTGGCGGTGGCTTCGGCGGACCGATGATGGCAGATTAATATTACTGGCTTTATAAAGTTTGAATAACTTCCTCAATAACCTTGGGGAAGTTTTTCATTTCCAGCACATGCACTTTATCAGCGATATCGTCCGGAGTATCCTCTGGAGACAGAGGGGTTTTGAACTGGGCGATAATCTCACCTCCGTCGCATACCTCACTCACCCAATGGATGGTGATACCAGACTCTTTCTCCTTAGCCTCACATACTGCTTCATGAACATGGTGTCCCCACATTCCCTTACCGCCATACTTAGGCAAGAGAGAAGGGTGTATATTGACAATACGACGAGGATAGGCACGCAGAAGGAAATCGGGTATCATAAGTAGGAACCCTGCCAGTACGATAAAGTCTATTTCATATTCCTTCATGACCTTCAAAACACTCTCCCCGTCATGGAACTGTCTCTTCTCCATTACGACTGTTGGCACGTTGAGGTTTTGTGCCCTGACAAGGGCATAGGCATCGGACTTATTGCTCAGGACAAGGGCAATTCTCACATCTCTGCGTGGTTGCTCCTGAGTAAAATAACGTATTATATTCTCACAGTTAGTACCACTGCCTGAAACAAAAATGGCTAAATTGGTCATAATTATTTAGTTTTTATTATTCAATATCCATATCATCGTCAAAGTCATCAAAGACAGGACCGATGAACGCATCCATGGCGCGGCGGTCTTTCTTCGTGGGACGACCGGTACCCCTTGCACGGTCTACAAATCCACTGATCCGACTCATCTCCAAAAGCTCATACTGACTGGCATCGGTAACATTCTCGTATATCTCAGGAAGGAGCTTTGCACCTACGCGTTGCTCAATGCATTTAAGAACCTTAAACGAATAGGTCACGGGAGGCTTCCTGACAGCGACAACCTCTCCTTCCTTCAGTGGACGTGAAGGCTTGACATTGACACCATTAATAGTGACACGCCCGTTCTTACACGCATCGGCAGCAATGGATCGTGTCTTAAAGATGCGTGCAGCCCATAGCCATTTGTCTATTCTTGCTTCACTTGGCATATTTCTTCTTTATTATTTGCGGCAGTGTCTGATTTCTTTTCTTTATTGGCTTTAGATGCCTTCCCAAGCTTGTTATACTGGTTCATCGTGATATCAATACCCGCAAGCACAAAGCTACGGATAATTTCCACCGCAAGGTCTATGCGTGGAGAGAGAAGAGCCTTGTCTGCCTCACTGAACTTACCAAGCACCCAGTCTACTTGCCTTCCTTGAGGGTAATCATTTCCTATACCTATACGTAGACGGGGATAGTCCTGCCCTATCAGCTGCTGTATATGTCCGAGACCATTGTGACCACCATTAGAGCCACCAGCTTTCAAACGGAAATCACCAAGAGGAAGAGCCACATCATCGCTAATAACCATTAACCGTTTCTGGTCTATATTCTCCTTGTTCATCCAGTAACGGACGGCATTACCACTGAGATTCATATAAGTGGTCGGCTTCAGCAGAAACACTTTCCGTCCCTTAATGCTTGTCTCTGCCACAAAACCATAGCGCTTGTCCTCAAAAACAATATTGGACGCTTTTGCAAAAGCGTCCAATACCATGTATCCTGTATTGTGGCGGGTCTCTGCGTATTCCACTCCTGGATTGCCCAAGCCACAAATGAGATATTTGTCCATCTGCTTCAGATATATTATTCTTCAGCATTATCTGCAGCGGCAGCTGCGGAACGTGAGGCACGTGTAGCCTTAACAGAACATACCACAACCTCACCAGGAGTAGCCAGCTCCAAGCCTTCAAAGCTCAGCTCAGATACTTTGATACTCTTACCAAGCTCCAGTGATGTCACATCAATGTCAAGCTGCTCTGGAATCTGCTTGTAAGGAGCTGTCACATTCAGTCTGCGAACAGCAAGATTAAGCTTACCACCAGCCTTCACACCTTCTGCAAGTCCATTGAGTTTTACTGGGATTCCTACAGTGATTGGCTTTGTCTCATTTACCTCATAGAAGTCAACATGCAGCAATGCGTCTGTCACTGGATGGAACTGAAGCTCCTTCATTATGGCAATGTGACTCTCACCTTCAATATCCAGGTTTACAACATAAACGTGAGGAGTATAGACAACCTTACGCAATTCTGTGAAAGGAACAACAAAAGACTCTGCTACTGGGAGACCGTTTGCGTCTTTCTTCTCACCATAGATGTTACAGGGAACAAGTCCCTCCTTACGAATCAACTTGGAAGCTTTCTTGCCTATGGCAGCACGCTTCTGACCTTTTACGTTAATCTCTTTCATAATAAAATGTGTTACTCTAAATTAAGTTTGTTAAATGATTCTGCCTTAATTCACCATCACACGAAATCCGTTAGTGCTGAAAAAAGCGGTGCAAAGGTACGAATAAGTGAGCACAAAACCAAAAGAAAACAGTTTTTTTTCTTTTTTTTGTCGAGCGAGAGTACTTTCGACGAAGTCAATGGTACGAATAAGTGAGCACAAAACCAAAAAGAAGCCCACGTTTTTTTCATACGTTTCAGAAAAAAAGCAAAAAACATATATAATTCTTGCATATATGCCGTTTTTTTCATAATTTTGCATATTGATATTTAGATACGAATAAGAAAGAATATGATTAATCGAGAATTAATTCGGCTAAAGATAGTTCAGTTAACCTACGCATACTATCAAAACGGCAACCGTAACATAGAGAATGCTGAGAAGGAATTGCTTTTCAGCTTATCTAAAGCATATGACTTATATAATTATCTGTTAATGCTGATTGTGGCAGTCACACAAGAAGAGCGACACCGCCTGGAGATTGGCATCAACAGGGCTAAGCGCGAGGGCAAGCAGGAGCCGTCTGCGAAGTTTGCGTATAATAAGTTTGCGGTCCAACTGGAGGAAAACAAACAACTGTCGGAATTTGTAGAGAGTCAGAAGATGACTTGGGACAACGACATTGAGATTGTGAGGAAGCTTTGCAACCAGATAGAGCAAAGCCAGTTCTTTAAGGACTACATGGAAGACCAGGAAGACTCTTATGAAAGCGACCGTGAGGTATGGCGAAAGATCTACCGTACATTAATACAAGACAATGACGAGCTGGACTCCATATTAGAAGAGAAGAGCCTTTATTGGAATGATGACAAGGAGGTTATTGACACATTCGTACTAAAGACCATCCGACGATTTGAACAGAAAAACAAATCCAAGCAGGAGCTGCTTCCAGAGTATAAGGATGAGGAAGACAAGGAGTTCGCATGCAAGCTGTACCGTGCCACAATTCTGAACGCCGACACTTACCAGAAATATATGAGCGAGACTTCCCGGAACTGGGACTTCTCCCGACTTGCCTACATGGATATTGTCATCATGCAGATCGCCATCGCCGAGATGCTCACATTCCCAAACATTCCGATAAACGTGACTATCAATGAATACGTTGACCTCGCAAAACTTTACAGTACTCCAAGGAGCGGAGGATATATCAATGGAATGCTGGACACTATCGCCCGCCATCTTATAGACAAAGGGTTGTTGATGAAACCCATTGGCACGCCACGGATGCCACACAAGCAAAAGGGCAACGGCTATGACAAGAATACACAGTCAAGCAAGCGTAGAAGAATCAGGACTGAAGCCTATTCAGACAAGGAACCGATAACAGAGAACAATAACGATAATACAAAAGAACAAGAACAATGAGCATGTTTCATTTACTTGCTGCCCAGCAACCGCAGCAACAAGGCAGTATTTGGCCTATGTTAATTATGATGGTGGCTATCTTTGCCATCATGTGGTTATTTATGATTCGTCCGCAACAGCAAAAGCAGAAAAAGATACGAGAGTTCCAGAATGCATTACAGGAGGGATCCAAGGTCGTTGTCAGTGGCGGTATCTATGGTACCGTAAAGCGTATCGACACTTCCGCCAACATCATTGAAGTCGAGGTGGCTAAGGGTACGGTAATAAGAGTTGACCGTAACTATGTCTTCGCTGACGCAACCTCACAGATGCAAAACGGACAGGCTGCTTCTTAAAAGCGCAAAGCAAACGGTCGGAATGTCTGCTGTGTTGAAGTTTTTAACCATAATCAGGAAGTTCTTGTTCAAAATGGTGAACAAGGAGTTCCTGATTTTTTTCTTCTTCTTGGCGCTCAGCGGAGTCTTCTGGCTATTGATGGCACTCAATGAGACGTATGAGAAAGAGGTCTCTGTGGAAATGAGAATGGTCAACGTCCCGAAGAATGTCGTAATTGTTAACGAGCTGCCTTCCACCGCACGCTTCACTATACGCGACAAAGGATTTATCATGATGGGGTACTTGTATGGAAACATCCTGCGCCCTTTGACTATAGACTTCAACACCTACGCAAATGCCAAGAGAGAAGGGTCTGTCTCTGGAGCTGACTTGCAAAAGCAATTATACCTTCAACTGTATAAGTCTTCCAAAATAACTGCCATCAAGCCTGAAAAAATCGACTTCTCTTATAACTTCGGACAAAACAAAAAAGTGCCGGCCAAGCTATTAGGCTACGTTATCCCAAGCAACGGATACTATATGTCGAGGGTGAAATTCGACCCTGACTCAGTTACCGTCTATGCGTCTAAGAAACTGCTTGACAGCATTAAGACCGCCTATACCGTGCGCCAACATATAGCCAACGTCACGGATACGACTTCCATGATGGTATCGATTCGGAAAATCCAAGGAGCGAAGTTTGTGCCATCAAACATAAAGATGACATTATATCCTGACGTACTGACAGAAGAGAGCGTGGAGGTGCCGATAGAGGCTGTAAACATGCCAGATGGTTATGTGCTCCGCACGTTCCCCCTAAAGGTGAAAGTCAAGTTTGTCGTAGGAGCTAACAAGCTTAAGTCCATGCCAAAGAATATTGAGACAAAGACGCTCCTTCCTACAGGGTTCAAGCTCGTGGCAGACTATAACAACATCAGTAACAAGGAGGAGAAGTGTAAGATTTACTTACGATCGGTACCTAACGGTATCCGTAATGCCCGTCCAGAGGTAAGCGAGGTGGATTACCTTATTGAACAGAGATAACCGATAAGATTATGAAAATCGCTATAACTGGTGGCATAGGTGCCGGCAAGTCGTTTGTTTGCCAATGGCTGAGAAAATATGGCATAGAGGTATATGACTGTGACGCGGCGGCAAAACGGCTAATGCGCTCATCTTCCATGATACGTTCTTCACTTATTGCTCTTATCGGAGAACATGTCTACGAACAGGACAAATTACAAAAGAGGGTTATGGCTGAGTTTATACTTGCGAGCCCAGACAATGTCCAAGCTGTCAACGACATCGTTCATCCTGCCGTTGCCGCCGACTTTGAGCAGTCCGGATATGACTGGCTGGAGAGTGCCATCCTCTTTGACAGCAACTTCCACACACGTATAGATATAAATAAGGTGGTATGTGTCACTGCACCTCTTGAGACTCGTATCTCACGTATCATGAGACGTGATGGTATCAGCCGTGAGAAAGCACTCGAATGGATTCATCGCCAGCTGCCACAAGAAGAGGTTATACGCCTTAGTAACTATGAGATTTGCAATGACGGCAAGATTGATATAGATTTACAGGTACGGGAACTTCTCAAAGAAATTTATAACTCATAACCAATAACTCAATTAAAACAATAACTATAAAACGAAAAAGCAATGTTACAAACCATTCTTTCAATTGCCGGTAAACCTGGACTTTACAAACTGGTGAGCCGTGGAAAGGCAAACTTGATTGTCGAGACTCTCGATGACACTCACAAGCGCATGCCTGTATTCTCTACCGACCGCGTCACATCACTCGCTGACATCACCATGTTTACTGAAGCTGAGGACATACCTCTGGGAGAGGTACTGGCTAAAGTTCGAGACCATGAGAACGGCAAGCCTGCCTCACTTAACTGGCGCAAGGCTTCAGCAAAGGAGTTGACAACATACTTTGCCACCGTACTTCCGGAATATGACCGCGACCGCGTTCACAACAGCGACATAAAGAAACTCCTGCAATGGTATAACATCCTCATCAGCAATGGTATCACTGAGTTTGAGAAAGACTTGGCACCAACAGAGGGTGATAATATCGATGACCGTAAAGAGGAGTAACGGGAACTGAGTATTAACCCAACAACTTACCTCTTCTCTACGAAGGGTTTATCTATAGATGACGTGTCTGTGTTATTGTCTATGACATTTACAGGCACGTCGCCTTCTAATTCTATCTCCTGAAGAGAGTCCGGCACCACCTTTACAGGCACTTCTCCCTCTAAACGCTCCATATAGCCAGAGGGCTGGGGGCGAAGCAGGTTACAACTCGTCAGTGCTGATATTCCAAGTGACACACCTGTCACTACGGCTGCCTTGCCTATTGCCTGTAGCCTGTTAAGCTCCCGTTCAATATAACGCAGCTCCTCATCACACTTCGGACATGTTCCGGCACAGTCGCCCTTGTGGTTGCACTTTGTTGGATGATACTCAATACCATTTGTGTCGGCAATCTTCTTCCTTACAGCCTTCAGCTCCTTGCAAATTCGCTTTCCTGCTTTCATAATTTCTTGTATTTGTCTATGTTGGTTATGTATTCGAACTCATCAAAATCCTTAAAACCCATATCCTCAAGAATATTTCGGCTTTTGACAATATCTTCAGGGGTATTGTAATCGGGGATATGCGGAAGACGTATTGTCACTTTATCAGCTAATCCTTGAGAAGCAAGCCAACGAAGATTACCTATCACCCGCCGGTTGCTTCTTCCCGTGTACCTTATATATATATCAGGATTCATGTCCTTGATATCTATAAAGTAATGGTTCACCAATGGCTTCAACGTCACAAGATGCCTGCGCTCCACATTCAGACAGGTCTCCACGTCGATGTTCCACTGCTCAGGTATAAGACTACAAAAGTGCTTTATGAACTCACTTCTAACACACGGTTCTCCACCACCAAAGGTTATTCCTCCGCCAGTAGCAAGAAAATATAGATTATCAATTACCACATTGTCGTATACCGCCTTCTCATCAAGCTCTCTCCAGACCCCATTCTTATGCAGACATTGCGGATTAAGACAGTATTTACACTGGAGTGGACAGCCATGAAAGGTCACAAGCGTTGTCACACCTTCACCATCACTACCCAACCTATGACGGCTGATTCCTATCAACGGTACTTTCATGCGCAGAGCTTACTATTTTGGTGCAAATATACGAATTTTCCACAAAACCTGTTGCGGTTTTGCTAAAAACAAAAAAAGTTTTTCGCTTTTTTGCTGTCATTGCTGTCACTTTTCCGTACACAATGACCATAAATAGGGACTTTCTTAAAGATATTCTATAGGCTTGTTTCCATCACTGTGCAGTCACTATATGTGTCGTGGCATCATTATATGTGTCACACTGCCGTCATGTACCCCAAGTAAGTATTTACGCTCGGCCAGATTTATGACTATAATGCCATTGTGATACCATCGTGATTGAATCAGACTTTCTTCTATCCCTTTTTACGCCTGCCGGCCGGCAGACTGGACTCTACATATTGCCCCTATAAATGCGGTTTCCGCATATTTCCGCATGCGCTAAATGTGATAGCGTGACAGCAAAAAAATGAAATTTAAAATTAGTTTTTAGTAAATGACGGAAAACCCTAAAAAAGCGATGATAATCCCCTTTTTTAAAGACATCACAATCGTCAATAGCGACATAATATCCTTGCCATTGTGATACCTATGTGTTTGCACGGCTGTGCCGATGTGGTAGCTGTACATCAGCAATGCTTAAAGAAAATTGTTATTACAACATTGGAAAAAGTTGTAACAACTTTCTGAAAAGTTATAACAACTTTCATCCAAAAACCATGCGTTCTGCTCGTAAGGTTATACCGTTCTCACCACAGAGCAGTGCTTCCACAATATTAATAACAAGGTTTATCGGACAGTCACGCTCAAGCAAGCTTGCATGGCTTTCGCTTACACGCAGCCTTGCGCTCGCAATAACGCTCACACTGGGCGCAGATATCGTAGCCAAGCATCGCACCGAGGATAAAGTCCTCCTCGGGCGACAGCTCATTAAGCGGACGGGTGATGAACAGACGGATGGCATCGAGGCACTCTTTTCGTCCAAAGTATACATTGACATTCTCCTTGCCCGCAGGCTGAACCACATAGTCGATGGACTGGCGGCACAGACGTTGGGTAGCAAACGCCTCGAAACGGCGGTTGCAAGTAAAGAGAATCATTCTTCGTACACCTTTCTTATATTCATAGATGTGGTTCATAAGTACCTTCATCTCTGGCGGTAGCACCTGAGCCATTGTCTGCTGCATCTTCATAAATTGTCAATTATCAGTTCTCAATTAATCTTAAAGGCTTGGAGAGATCTCGGCTATCCACGCATCTATGCGGACATCGGTCTTGTCATCCTCGTTCACGTCATCAAGTGGCAGACCCACGAATTTGCCATCCACCACAGCCTCAGAGTCATCGAAGGTATATCCGTCGGTACTTACAGCACCCACGAAGTGCGCTCCGCTCTCCTTAATACTGTTATACAGCTCACCGATGCCACCTACAAAGGTATCGCCATAAGACTCGCAATCGCCACAGCCGAAGAGGGCGATGGTCTTTCCTGCAAGGTTGGCATCTTGAAGAACCTTAAGACCGTCGTACCAGTCATCCTGCAACTCACCTGCGCCCCATGTCGAGGTACCGAGAATCAAGTTCTGGTTGCTGTTAATCACGTCTGCTGTCAAGTCCTGTACGTTGATGACCTCACAGCCAATTTTCTGGGCTATCTTCTCTGCGATAGCCTCGCATGTTCCTGTTGAGGAACCGTAAACTACGATTGTTGTGTTCATTTTTCCCTTTTTTATATATATGTGAATTGATTTTCTTTATCCGTGTTCTGTTTATGTTGCTAAGATGTAACTAATCCTTTGCAAATCGTACGCAAAGGTACGGCCATTCCGTGAGCTATACAATACCGAAAAACAAGGATTTTTACGAAACAACGTCTTCAAAAAAACTTCAAATACCGATTAACCAAAAGTAGGTATTACCTCCTAAATGATACTAAAATATCCTCTAATCTAATAGTAATATAAGATATTTTTTGTAACTTTGGCATAAAATGCCGAACTTACTGCATCTCGGCATAAAAAAGAAACAAGTTTCTTTTGTTCTGCACTCGATTTTTCGTAACTTTGCCATCAAACCTAAAGCCATGTTACAAATCAGATGTAAAAACAACAACATCACAAAGAGTTTCCCAGAAGGAACTTCCTTGCTTGATGTATACCAAGAGTTCGCCGACGAGCTGCAGATGCAGTATCCAGTAGTTTCCGCGAAAGTAAACAACGCATCCCAGGGACTGAAGTTCAGACTTTACCAGAACCGTGACGTAGAGTTTCTTGACGCCCGTGAGGGTTCAGGGCACCGTGTCTATGTACGGTCACTGTGTTTTGTCCTATACAAAGCCACACAGGACATCTTCCCCGGTTCAAAGCTATTCATAGAGCATACTATCTCGCGAGGCTATTATTGTAATTTCAAGAAAGCGAAGAATGAGCAACTGGTAGAAGGTGACATTGACAAGATCCGTGAGCGGATGCAGGAGATTGTCAATACCGACATGCCTTTCAGACGTAATGAGGCGACTACAGAGGAAGCTGTCCGTGTTTTTGCGGAAAGAGGTTTCACCGACAAGGTAAAGCTATTGGAGACCAGCGGACAGATTTACAGCGACTATTACACTTTAGGAGACACCGTTGACTATTACTATGGACCGCTCGTACCCTCGGCAGGCTACCTACAGGTATGGGGACTGGAGCCATACCATGACGGTATGCTTCTGCGTGTGCCCGACTGGAACAATCCCATAGTACTTGCAGAGAAGGTCGACATGCCGAAGACATACGAGATGTTTGCCGAGAAGACCCATTGGGACATCATCATGCGCCTTTCTAACGCAGGTGACGTAAACAAAGCTATCCTCAGAGGACACGCCTCGGAGCTGATTCAAGTGAGCGAAGCCCTGCAGGAAAAGAAGATTGTACAGATAGCAGAAGAGATAGACCGCCGCTTCCATCAGGAAGAACACCCTGTGCGTCTGATTCTCATCACCGGACCGTCATCGTCAGGAAAGACGACGTTCTGCAAACGCCTTAGCGTCCAGCTGTTGGCATGCGGTCTTCGTCCCTTCTCTTTCTCCACCGACGACTACTTCGTAAACCGCCTTGACACCCCGAAGCTGCCTAACGGAGACTATGACTTTGACAATATCGAGACAGTAGAATACTCACTTCTTGAGGACCACCTGCTAAGGTTGATGTCAGGCGAGTGCGTTGAGGTGCCGGAATATAACTTCGTCACTGGCAAGCGTGAATGGAACGGTAAGAAGATGAAGCTGTCAAGCGACAGCGTGCTCATCATTGAGGGTATTCATGCCTTGAACCCATTACTTACAAAGAAGATTCCCGACTACGCAAAGTTCAAGATCTATATATCAGCACTTACAAGCATCTCCCTTGACGACCACAACTGGATACCAGTGCGCGACAACCGCTTACTAAGGCGCATCATCCGCGACTATAATAAAGGAGCTTTCACTGCGAGAGAAACTATCAGCCAGTGGAAGAACGTATGTGAGGCTGAGGACAAATGGATATTCCCATTCCAGGAGACAGCTGACGTAATGTTCAACTCCGCCCTTAACATTGAGTTTGCGGTATTGCGCACCCACGCAGAGATTATCCTTGCAAGCGTACCGAAGAACTGTCCGGAATACTCCGAGGCACATCGTCTGTTGAAGTTCATCCACTTCTTCATTCCTATTAGCGACAAAGAGATACCACCAACGAGCATCATGCGCGAGTTCGTAGGCGGCTCCAGCTTTAAGTATAAGATTTGATAAGCTATACAAAGAAAAGTAATGCGGTCGTATCAGAATAAATCTGTGCGACCGCATTGTCTTATATAATTCACCTATTACTTAGTCTTCCCAGGGGTATTTATCTTACTTAGTCTTCCCAAGGAGTGTAGTGGAAGTCCTCTACTCCACCTTCCATGGAACTACTCTCACTACCCTCGTCGAAGACACTGTTCTCCTTGGTCCAAACATCAGGATCTTTTGTAACCTCTTTAGAGTTGTTCACAACCGTTTCTTCTCCTTCTTGAAGGAGATGCCCATAGGAGACAGCCTCAATCTCAGGGACTATATATTTCTTCTTCATTTCCACGATTGCCGCCCTCCTTACTTGATAACGAATTTTTTACCACGGACAATGTAGACACCACGGTGCAATGGCGGGTAAACCCTGCGACCATGTAGGTCGTATACAGGCTCATGCTCCCAATCTATGTCACCTGTGGCAACCTGACTGTCTGTTATGCCGTCGGCAACATCAGGCTCTTCCGGTTCATCAGGCTCAGGAACAAAGTCATCCTCGTTGAAGAAGAAGGTAAAGCCATTAGCAGTACCTGTAGTAAACTCTTTGTCATAGACAAGATATGTCTTATGATGAGGGGTATACTTATTATCTTTGACATTTGTAATAGGATTTGTTAACCCATTTACATAGAACCCAACCTTATTACTTATCATACTGAAAAGATATACCTGCTGGTCGGAAGAGATTTCATCGGGAATTGTTCCAGACAAGAGATTACTGCCAAACTTGTTCTGGTTTGTTGGAGAAACAGAAGACGGAGCTTCATTAGGAAGCGTCACTACGGCAACTCCAGAAGTGGAGAACGCCTCTGCAACTGTCTTTGCCGCACGCAGCACAACTGGAGTGTTGGCTGGAATATAGTTATCCTTGCCTCGATAATCCACAGGATAGTCGTCCTTGTTGGTGTAGTTGGAGAGTTTCACCATCTCCATTGTTCCATTATGTCCATCAGCGTCAACTCCCTTAATACCGTCAGTCATGATAAACGCTACGACACCTTCTGGCATGACTATGTCATACGGAGCACAGAATGTTGAGTAGTAATAGTCGTCCTTGCCGTTGTTCATCTTCAAGTTCAGCGGCAGCTCGCCTGTACCTGTGCCAACCTTCTGAAGCAGCCACATCGTGTCGTGGGTTTTAATGGTCATACCATCGTTGATACCCTCTGACACGCCCAATTCAGTAGCGTTATTCTTCACACCATGTTTGATGGTATTCGGACTGCAACTGAGGTATGATGTCTCATTAGCCTCATTAGCCTTTGAGCGCAACTGGAAGGCCGCAAGACCGATGTCCTGAATCTGGAAGAATGTAGCATCAACATTCTCTACCTCAGACGCCTCTTTCAACATATTCTCACTGACAACCATACCTTGGTTCTGCATCTTAATATAGTTATTGTTGTCACGTGTGATATAGAAGATGCTTGCCGGGTCGTTCTCTGGGCTGAGTACTTCGAAGCGGGTTTTATCCACACATTCTTCCATCCACTCATTACCCTCATAGCTCTCAAGGTTGGTGTAGTTGGATGTTACGCCCTGCTTCTCATGCAAGTGAAGCGGTGTCGCGCCGTTCATCTCGTTCTGATGCAGGTATCCGCTGACATACTGACCACCCACCATCTGGTTATCGGCAGAGTATGCTCGGATGCGGTAGAAACCATCCTCAAACGGAACAATATTAGCCGGATTATGGACGATTGCCCACGCCTGGTTGAACTCAGCGTCAGTAGCCGTACCATCACTCAGTTTGCCGAACAGTGTGGCATTTGCGCTTGCCACGTCTGCCTTCAGACCACCTACGTAGCCTGCCCTATTATAATAAGGTAGGAGCTGTTCTTTGGTAGGTCGCTGCAAACGCCAGTTGCAGTATACGTTACGCATAGCCTCCCACTCCTGCAAGTAGTTAAGCTGTACTGGGAAGTCGGTAGGCGCACCGTTGAAGAGGAATGCACCAGAGTACTTGTAACCATTCTCGTCCATGATATTGATACTTGCATCTATCGGGTGGATAAGCATGGCGTTGTCATAGTTACCAATCATCGCCTCGTAGACAGAGTAAGCCTTGTCTGTCTCAGCTGTCATCTTTCCGTAAGCTGTAGAGGTACCACTTGCGCCATACGTAATGCCTCCTTCACCTTTAGTATTGAACTTCAACGGTACATTGATGGCAGGAGTCTTCAGGTAGACATCTTTCCATTCTTTGTTTGCCGTAGTGCCGATACCATGGTCTGCATAGCGGTTATGGAGTATGAAGCCATACGGGTCGCCCTCGATAGCCCAGAGGTAATCGTTGGTGGTATGCTCGCCCTGGTCAGTGTTCTCACCTGTCACGCCGTTACTTCTGGTATATCGCAGCAGCTTACCCTTTTCCTGGTTTACGATATTCAGCCAACGCACAGTGGAGTTATCGCCTATAGAACCGTCGGTGCTGGTACTCTGCATTGCCTTGAATTCAGCCGTTGGTTCATACTTGACAACCAGGTAGATATGCTTATCCTTCCATGTGTCTGGTATAGTTACCTCCAGATCATTGTTAGCAGTGAGCTTTTGCTTAAGGTCAACTTCCTCACAATTCTTCCAGAAGTTTTCATACGCATCACTTCTTGCACCAAGAGTGTGCTCATTAGAATAATAGTTAGCATCTAACTTCAACTTATCCACATAGTCAGAATTAGTCTCTGGGGCTATAGAATTGTAATCATCATCCGCCGGAGTCTTCCCATTTACATCTTTCACTACATAGAACTTATAGTCACAATACTGGCGACGCATCGTCCAAGGCAGGATGATGGTATTGTCCACACCAAAGTTGGTAGTAGTATGGTCTGGTATCGGATTTGTTGCAAAGTTACGCTTGGAATCTGTATGCCCGTTTGTATCCAAGTGGAACGTCACACTGGAAGCCTTATCGGTCATCGGAACGACAAGGAATCTCTCAGCTGTACCAAGCACCAGCGACGGAACAGTTGAGCCGCCAGACTTGACGGAAGGACCACCGGTAAAGCCAAGATACTTCTCTGTATTAGCCACGTTTTCTGAGGGGTGCCACTCCTGCTTATAGCTGTTGACTGTCACTGTCTTTTCCGGTTCCATGTTAGGACCTATGTAACAGTCTTTGTAAGTGCCTTCGGAGGTAATGACATTGCCATCAAGCGTATAACCTGCGCCGTATGTACTTCGCCACAATGCTAATGCTGCCGAAGCATCATCTCCGAGGTCATCCCAAGAAGTATAGTCACGTGTCTTGTCACCATCGAAGCTCGAATCATCTGTATAGATATGGTACTTCTCATTATAACCCTTAGTATAGGTGGAAGTTACATCCTCGTTTTCCACGGTCTCATATCGTTCGTGGTTAAAGGTGGCATATCCCTTCACGGCACCTAAGAGGTTGTTTACATCGTATAGTGATGTCGTTGTCATGTCGCAGACACCCAGATAGCCGGTCGTGAGGTAATCAGCATCATGATAGTAGTATGATGGAACCTCTTTAGGTTTATAGGATTCCGTTGTCGAATTTGAGTTGTTTGCAAAACGATAGTCGGTACCATCTACCTTCCATGTCCAGTAGATACCCTGCTTGGTAGCTTTCGGATTGGCGTCACTGAACTTGGCATTATCATCCTCAGCATCATCACTGTTAAAGTTGACATTCCTTACATTCTTATTCTTCTCGTCATAATACAGGTAGTAGGCATTCTCGCTGTCAGCTTCTAACTTGCGGCGGTAGTTGTAAAGGATAAAGCGATATGGGTCACCTATCATAGCCCACTTCTGGTCTTTATCTCCAGGAGTTGTGTCTAAGCGTATTCCCTCGTATGCCCAAGCTTTAGTTGGGTCAAACCCATCGCCATTAGTAGCAGGACTCGAAATCCAACCAGTCTTGGTATGCCTATACAATTCCTGTTCAGTGTACTTCTTAGCCTTATTGCCTTCACCTGCATTATCCACAAAGTCATTTACTTTCACAGGATAAGTGTGGCGACCTTCAATTATTTTATTATTGTTTTTATCATATTCACAGTACTCTGCCGTGTACTTGACAACGCTATTGTCATTTTCCTCGTTCCACTGTTTATAGATGTCATCCCAGTTGAAGAAGATGTTTACCCAGCGATACTCGTTCTCCGAAGAGTAGAGACTCTCGTCATAGTCGTAGGTGACATACACGATACCTCCATCTTTGATGAGGTAGTTGCCGTCGCCGTCAGTCTGGTTGAACTTCTCAAACGGATAAAGTGTCATGGTCTCGTCAGCCCAGTAGTAATAAGTACATCCCCATCTCTGCACGTCGCTTGGAATTTTTCCATTACCCTGTACATTCATACGTACCAGCTCTGTCCATCCGGTAGTAGCAACAGGCTCGTTCACCTTATTATATACTATAACGACAGCATCGAAGCACTCATTGTTGGCATCTACGTCGTCGACAGACACCAGTCGCATGGCATCACCAAGACCGTAGTTATTGCCCGACTCGATTATACCCGACTCTCCGCCAGCCCTGAGGTTCAAGGTATTGGCAGCCGGATTTGCCGACGGGTCGGAAGGATAGCCGGTAGGCAGGCGACGCGGACTGTTAGCTTTTGCAGACGCACCACCTGTCACTGCCGTGCGTCGTGTAGGACTCTCGCTGAGGAAGTAGTTCGTAGTGTTCCGGTTACGCATCCATGTCCACCATGTACCATTTGCCTGAGTATCCATTTGAGTGCCATTCAGGTAGGCTGGTGTATACTCATAGTCGCCATTGACTTTTTTCGCAACGATAGAGTCCTGCCCCTGCGATCCCGTTATGGTCTCGAAGGTTATGATGTCGCGCTGACAACGAATCTGGAAGTTGTACGGGTCACCTACAAGTGCCCAGTGCATACCTTTGTGGAAACGGTCGTTGACGGTAGAGATGGCACCGTTATACGGGAATGAGAGCACTGAGTTGTTAGGCTTTCCTCCCGTGTTCGGTCTCAGGTTGTTCCATGTCTTGGCACTGTTATTATAGCTATATAACGGTGATGTCATACCGTCGAGGTTGCTGTTGAAGAACGCCCAGCGGCTGTTTACGCTCATGTTGTACCACGGCGAGAGATTGGCATCACGCTTCAGTACCGGCACGCCGTTATCATCGAGCCTTGAGAAGGGTGAGTCGTCGGTCTCCACGTACTTGGCATACATGGTAATCTCCTTATCATTGATGGTGAAATATCCACCATCAAGCATGTTTGGCGACTTGGTGTCGCTGCTGGTGCTTGCCCAAGTATAGTTACAGTAGTTACGCTGCAAGTTGGCAGGAACACCCGTGAAACGCTCGCTCTGTGCATAGTATTCCGACAGCTCGTTCTTCGTCACAAGGCGGGTCGGCTCATCCTGGTCGTAGACGCTCACATGAACCGTAGCCGGACGCATGGCTGTCATCGTAGTGTTCGTTGCCACGTTAGCGACATGATGTACGTCAGGGAAAGAACGGAAGGCATCCAACTGATTCAATGATGCGCCGACGGACTCATTGTCATCCTGATAGATATATGAGCCAGAGGTATTTGAGTTCTTACCTAAATAATAATATGTGGCGTTGTCACCAGACCTGTTCTTTGTACGCAGCGCGAATGCTCTGCCCTCCAAAGTGCTGATACGGTAGTTCACATTGGCTGAAGCGGCATTATAGCCGTATGTACCGGCATCTTGCGCATCTACCATCTCCCAGTAGAACTTGCCTCTGGAGTCGCTTTCAGGAGCCATATAGGTCTTGTTGTCATTACTTGCATTGGTGCCGTACGGACCGTAAGTGCCATCTTGCCAAATATTACGTGCAAGGTTGTTGTAGGCACCCACATTATCGGTATAGGCATTACAGAGGCGCAACTTATAGGGGTCTCCTACAAAGTAGTACATCAACTGTGCCGGGTCGTTGGCATCGTAGCGCGAGCTTGAGCCACCGGCAGGATAATATCCACCATTGTTGACGTAGGCATGGTTGCCTAAATCGTTACCAAAGTCGAGGAAATAGAAGTATTCCTTTTTCTTGACTCCGTTGAAGGTCGCAGTTTCCGACTTGCTGCGGAAGGATGCCAGCTCACTCTCCGACACGAAATGTGGAGCCTTCGGGGGTGCTGGAACGGTATAGTAGATGTTGAGCACCTGTGCTGTTGGGTTGTCGTTGTCGTCTTGCGCTACGGTGAAACTGCCGTTTTCCACAGTGTACTCACAATAGCGGCGGCGCAGCTCATAAGGAATGTTGATCTTGTGACCGTCGTATGGGAATGTATTCACATAGACTCCTGCAGGCTTCTTATTATAATATGATTGCGAGCCCTTATCTGCCCACGTATGGTCATCCTGCACCTCTACAGGCAAATAGAAGTGTCCATCGCTGCCATCGATGACATCGCCGGCGATGAAAGCGCGGTCGCTACGCTCGTAAATCTTCGAAACCACAGGCGTGCTTTCATGATTCGAAGCCGTACCCTTATAGATATTCACCTCTACCTTCTGATATTTCTTGTCATCCCAGTTCCACGGATATGCCATGAAGCCTGTCGACTTCAGGTATGAGATGTCGTTAGCATCAGGTGTAGGGATGACCCTCATGCCAAGAGAAGCACCGCTTTCGCGCGATATGATATAGTCCTCCTCAAAGAGCTTAATGGCAAAACTGTTCGGAGTCTCGGGGTCTACCTCTCCGTTCGCCATGGTCTCAGGTGCCAACTGCGTCAGCGTCCAATAGTGTGGGAAATCGTCTACGCCCTCTGTAGTCTGCGTATTATAGTCCTCCACCAGCTTTACACTACAGTCTTTCAGACTCGTTGAGTTAGCCTTGGGAATAACCGACAGACGCTTGTGGGTAGAACCCTTAACAGTATCGCCATCGAGTTCATAAACTCTGCCGACAACTGCCTCACGGTTGATAATCTCAAACTTGTAAGGTGTTCCGATGAATGCCCACAGCCAGCTGTCGGTACGCGGCTTGGTATCCTTACCGTCCATATATGTCTCAGCAATACGACGGAAGTCGTTCAGCGGTGACATCAGGAAGACATCCAGTTCCGCATTCTGCGACGGAATATAGCGGGTACCCTTCTGCAACCCTGCGTCACCGTTGCCAGAAGGTACGTTCATGTTACCATTCGAGTCATCCAGTTCCAGATTGCTGTTATGGCGTATGAAGTGGAAACCGCCGATACGCCCGCTGAAGTCGGTGAACTGTACAAACGATTTCTCTGACTCATTCAGGTTGTCAATGTCCTCGCCAAAGTCGCCAACCTTGGAAACAGATGGATACTGCTGGGTCTTTCCGTAGTCAAGAAGCTTCTTGCCGTAAATCTTGGCAGCACTCTCCAGTCCCTGCACCAGGAAACTCCACTCCAGACTCTTGGCTGCTGCTGCCTCGGTGGGGAAGAACTTCACGGGGTAGGTGCCCATCACGTCGCCGACAACGTATGACAGGAAGACATCGAAGTTCACAGTCATATTTTCCTGTTCTCCCTTCAATGCAGTGTACAAAGCTTGGAAGGTACCATATCCATCAACGTTATCACTCTTCATGTCATTTTCAGACCCGTAGAACGTGTACTGGCACAATGGACGGTATACCGTAGCAGGCAGCCCTTCCACATCTGCAAGCTGAGCCGGCTCGTAGTCTACACTTTCTTCATATTCAGCCGCATCCCAAGAACCACTCGGATAGACGTGGTATGTCACGGTGATGAGGTTGGACAGGTAGACATCTGTCTCGGTAAACGCCTTCGTCTTGTCGCTGGAGTTGGTATAGGTGAATCCGCCACCATTCTTCACGTAGAGGTAGTACTTTCCCGTGGCATCGTAATATTTCTCACTACTTGACGTACCGGTAATCGTGTATGTGTCTTTCGTCCGCAACTGAGGGTGAACGGAATTGTCTGTACCCACCATATAAACCAATGTCCACAGATTATTAGCATCTGTTCCGGACAAAGTGGCTTTAGTGGAAGCTTGGTCCTGCACGTATCCAAGACCTCCTTTTGCCATGGAAGTTTCAGGCACGGCGAGATATGCGGAAGTGTTATGATTCTCCGCATCATATAAGCTCTTGTTGACCAGCTTGAACGAGTAGGGATTACCGATGAGCATCCACTTACTTGCGTCTGCAGCCTGTAGACCTCCGTTAACCAGATAGTTCGCGGTGTCATGCTTCTTATGGAAAGTATTCTTGGTATTAAAGCTCATGTTGTACCACGACGGAGCCTCCAAGGTGGAGAACAGCGTACCCTCAGGGGAGTAAGATACGTAGATAGGGGTTTCGGCAATTCCTGTTCCTGCACCTAAAGGATAGCAGGTGACCTGATTCTCGTAGGTGTTGTTCGCTTCTGTATAGGTAGTATAAGCACCCTGATAGTCACAGTAGGAACGAATCAGGTCGTCGGACAGAGGTATGCCGGTTGCCTTACCTATCGTTCCACTTGCCAACGGCGAGCCTGGAGCGGCATAGAAAGCTGCCTCTGAGCTTGCTATGACGGTACTGCTATTGATGTCGCGTACGTAGAACTTATACTTCTGGATAGGTTGCAGTATAATGGTCTGCATGTTGACGCTGTCATTCTTTGCTGCAATTTCATTACCAGAGGCATCCGTTTCATACACCCATGGATTCATCTTAGCAGAACTCGTAAGGTTAGTAATTGCACTCATGTGGTCAAGGCGCGGCACAAAACGCATATTACCTTTCGTGTCGTTCAATATCATGAAGGTGGAATTGGTGGCTTTCAGTGCCACGTTGTCATGCCCCACTTGTGAAGTCACGCCGTTGTCTGCGATAGAGTCGCCCAGCACCAATCCATAATTATTGTATGTAGCGCCAATGGAACCGTCAGCATCCACTGCTATAGTCTTTGCCTGCGTCTTGAAGAACTTTCCGTTACCGGCATTCTTTATCATAACGTTGTACGGGTCAAAGCTTTGCTGGTCGTCCGTATATGTTTCCTCGGTCGCCTCCTTTGTCATTGCCTCACTTTGGGCACCGGACTCTCCAGCATACAGATAACCCACCTCCTCGTCAATGCTGGTATTACGTTTCAGATACCAAAGCATATCATTTGTGATAGTACCCGATATAGAAAGATTGTCAGCGGAACCTGTTACGGAGACAGCTGTAGTACTGCTGACTGCCGTTCCGTTTGCGGTTGCCAGCTTTCCGTCCTGCTTGATAAGTACCGGAGCAGAGTGTCCCGATGCATTATCATAGAGATACTTGTATTCATCCTTCACATCGTAGGTGACATACCAGTCACCTGGATGTGTAGCGTAATTCTCCGGATAGATAGTCAAATCAGTGGAAGTAAACTCCTCGTCTTCCGTTTTCATAGCATGTTCTGACACCTTATACTTATGGTAACCAGTAGCCTTTGCCGCCTTCTTATACCAGTGATATACTTTTACCGCCGGACTATTATAAGAACGAATGAAGTTATCCTCAGCATTATAATCCGTACCATCATTCTTCGTATGCGTTGAAGCAACAGGCATGGCATAGCGGAAGACCTCCCATCCGTGTTTATCAAGCAGAACCAAAGAAGGTTTCAATGAAATTGGAATCAGGTCGAACTCCTCTCCCACCTCAAACGTCTGGAACCAGTGGTTTTGATACTCATAGCTCTTGCTTCCTCCGTCAAGAGGTTTGGAATTTGCCCATGCAGGATACTTATACCACCCCATGGCTTGTAACTCACCGTCGGAAGGCATTGCTGTAATCAAGTCGCCATCTACTTCTCCAAAAAGCTTACCAATAGTCTCATAGTTTTTCCAATATTGCTCAAAAGAATGCAATGTGCGGTGCTCGGTGGTTGTTCCGTCAAAGATTTTCTCTGTCGTCACCAGCTTGTACTTACCCTTGCTTCCCAGTATCATGTATTCAGATGGTACCGCATTAGCATTACCGAACTGAGCGTGGGTGGTCACCTTCGGGTCGTCAGTCACATTCGTTGTGATGACTTTCTTAGTGTCTGTGTTATAATAAGTACGGAAATAGGTGAAGTACCAGGCATAGTCGTCTCCTGTTATCTTGTTGTGAGAGTTCTGATATGACACTATCTTGACGTGATATGGGTCGCCGCCCATCAGTCCCCACGGCATACGGGTACGTGTGCTGGCACCACCATTCAGGCTGGCGTTAGCAAAGGTCTCATTATAAATATTCATACACGCATCACCATTGGCGTATGGAATCTCTGCCTTTCTCAACTCATCCACTTTTGGATTTGCCAAGCTATGCGTACCGTCGGTTATACCATTCTTTCCGTCTTCCTGTATATATGAGTTCGGATTCAGGAACTTCAACATGTAGAAGGAAGCTTGGATGGGTCTATAATTTCACTCTTTCCTGGATTGTTTTGTATCGTGTCTCCAACGTTGACATTCAGATAGATGTCATTGCTCACATCGTAAGTGACGTATATATCCGAATGTGAGTCTGTTGTAGTTATGACACTTCCTTTATTATTCCCCACGGCATCCCCCAGGCTCCCGTAATAATAATATTCAGACACAAGCGGACTAGTAACCGATTTAGGAAGAATCAGACGTTTCCTCTTGCTCTGAGCACTCGTCACCTCAATATGATGAAGGTCTACAACATGATATGTAATAGGATCGGCAAGCAGCTCGTCCAACTGCATCTGTACGGCGGCATTATCTTCGCCAAGCCATGTGGAGACAGCCAGACGTGGACGCGACTCATTCCAATCGCTGAGGTCTTCACCGACGTATGCCCAGCTGTAGTGCTGCTCTTCTGTACCTACAGAAGCGGCGCGCAGTATATAAAGCGGATTCCCCGGTGTGGATAGAGGACTCTCAACAAGATAGTAACGGTAGGGCACATAACTGGATGCCGACGCGTTACCTTGCAGGGCTGCCGCCTTACCACCAGTACCGAGGGTGATGGAACCCGTACCTACACCCGTGATGTTCTTCGATGCGGCTGTACTGTTCGACACAAGAATGCCGTAAGGGTCGATACCGGTGAACGTCCACGCATACTCTGCATCGTCCGAATCACCTTCCGTACCGACAGTCAAGTCGCTGTCGTCTCCGGAACCTTCCTCATACTTCACGTAGTTGCCGTTGAGCTGCATAGTGTACTTCGACGAACCGTCCAGTTTCAGTATGGTATTCGACGAGTTGTAGCTGTAATGTACAAAGACATCTGCACCAGGATTTGAGGTAAAATAATTGAGGTCTTTGGGGTCGGAACCTTTTTTGGCAGCTTCAAGCGTAGCGTGGTAGGTGTAGTCAGTTGCTAACGGAGACTTGATAACCTGAGGTATTTCCAATGTCTCCTCATCGCCAATATCCTCGAATGCAGAGGCACGGGCAACACCGTCGCTACCCACCACCGTATATTTCCTGCTGTTGATACGATGAAATTTACAGGTGCTTCGGTCGCCACTGCTGCTCGAAGTGATATTGGTTACATCTTGTTTCTCGTGCAGACGGAGGTGTAGCGATGCCACATGCGGAGCCTGAGCCTGAGCGTTGCCGCCTGGGAAGTTGCTCAGGTAATTTGGCTCGAGCGTCTCCTTGTTGAGCACGAACGCCATGTTCGTGTTTGTAGCACCGCTAAGATATATATACATCGGTTCGCTGGCAACGACCTGCATAATACCGTTGTTGTTACGAATGAAAAAGCGCTGGACATAGTATGTCGTTCCTGCACCGTCAAGAGTCTCCAGTGTCAGGTGGATATATTGCTGGTTGTCTGGCGTAAAGGGAAAGGCTTTCGTCTGAATACCGGTAAGCACCTTACTCCGGTCTGCCAAATTGACCAACCTGACATCGTATGGGTCAGGGTGTCCCAGGCTGGCCTCATAGTTATTGGCAGCATTCTGGGTTCCATCGTAGATCCACTTGTAGGCACTGGTCTTCTTAACGGCATCTGTCAGATTGTTCGTTTCGTTATCGTCTGTACCATTATGAATCTTCGTCAAACTGTGAGTAACACGTATAGGCTCCTCTGCCAGAGGAGTCACATTCGTGGTGTTGGTGTTTCCACTCGGAGCCGTGAAAGGGATGGTCGTATCCGTACTGTAATAAACCAGTCTATTGTTGACTTGCAAGTTGTATGCCACCTTACCGTCAATACGCACGATGTCCCCCTCCTTATCCTTGATGGTTGACTCGGAGTTGTAGTCATAGCGCACATAAACATCACCGTCGCCCGAAAGGTTCACGCTGGTGTTTAGCGGCTGCGCGCCATAGGTGGACTGGGCAAGTGCAGCACCATAACGGGCATCGCGCTGCGCGTCATCCAACGTAAGATAGTAACGATAATTCTCAGCATACGGCGTTCTTGCTCGTGAAGGAAGCTCCGGCTTCGCCGTAGTTCCTCTAACGATGAAACACACCTCACCTTTGTTGTTCACAATGCGGTAGTTTGTATTAACGGCCCAAGAGCCTATGCTACCTGTAAAAATTGTTACAAAGAACAACACAAGTCTGAATATGTCACACTTCTTCATTGTTTAAATATTTATTAACTCTTTTGTTGAAACAGATTTGAATTATTACATATATTAATGAGCAAAGGTACACAAAAATATATAAGCTAAATAAAAAATTAGTATTATTACAATTATTTAACATTATTCTATCCAACTTTGCCAAAGTTATTATAAGCTCCGTTATCCTTACATTTTATTCAACACTTCTCTCAACCATGAAGTCACGGACAACAATTTTTTTAGTTTTTCCAAACAGAAATTATTGAGCAAGAAGGTTGAGCATAGTCTCCAGTTTAACCTCCGTCTCCTCCCATTCTTTTTGTTCAGTGCTGTTTTTAAGTAAGCCTCCACCGGCATACAGACGGCACTTGTCTTCACAAACCTGCATACAGCGCAGGGTGACATACAAGCTTGTGGACTCATGCATATTCAATGGTCCCACAAAACCACCATAATACTGGCGCGACATGCTCTCGTTATCAAGGATAAACAGACGTGCCGCCTCTTTTGGAATGCCGCATATTGCCGGTGTGGGATGAATCTCATTTAACAAGTCACCAACCATGTCATGATTTTCAGTTGTAAAATAAAAATCACTACGCAAGTGTACCAGATTCGCGGCACGGGAAGTATATGGTCCTTCCTCCGATATATCATTAGTAAACTTCTTCAAGCATTCTTTTATGTAGTTGGCATCATACCGCTGTTCCTGTATATTCTTTGTTGTCCACGAGATCTGTTGGGAAGACACATTTCCCAAAGGAACATCAAAACGCAACTGATCACCTTGCAGCTTCATTGTACCAGCCATCGCCATGGTGCGCCAACTGGCTCTTCCGTCAGGAATAAATGGTGATACGCGCTCGAGCAGCACCTCCGGAGTTGCCATAAGCCAGGTACCACACGCAGGCATACTAACCAATGCCACAAACAAACGGGGATAAAGCTGGCATGCTTTCAGGAATGCCGACAGTAGCTGATTAAACGAGGATATCTGGCTATCCACCTCCACACACCGCGCCAAGACAATCTTCTTGAACTGACCTTCCTTAATCTTGTTTACAAACAATGAAAAGACATCGCCGTATGCACTTCTTTCAATGTCAGAGCCTTCCTCCCTAAGCTCCTTTGCCATCGACATCGCCCCTTCCGGAATGTCTATCACCTTAACCGCATCCGGCCTCATCAGCATTATAGGATGCAACTGCGATGCCATAAAAGGAGCAAAGACAAAGCCGCTCTTTCCGTTGAGGTCACTGACAGACATCAACTGCTCTGGCTCCCCTTTTAGTTGCTCGATCTTGACATACTGGGTAGCGTATGGTAACCGGTAATAGACATAGTTGCCCATTGCTTTTATAAATATTTTATCTAAAAAGTACTATTATTTATCTTTTATTTCTTTTCGCTGACTTTCTTCAGCCAGGTCTTGTACTTCTTTATCACATCCTCGGCATTGACGCCATACCAGGCATAGCCGACACGACGTTCACGACCGATATACTCCATAGCCGGCTGTTTCACGCCGTCACGGTCACAAACGAAAGGCTCCTCAGTATCAAGGTCGTAATAGCGCGCCCACACCCTCTTGCCGAAACGATGTACCAAACGACGGTCGTACTCACCATCCTTGTTGGTAAACTCCTCTATCATCATGTCGTTTATAGCATGCCTCTCAAGCCACTCTATGGCAGAGGTAACGGCATTTACGACTTCATCTGACGGATTTTCCTCATTCATCAGGAGCTTGATAAGATTAGGAGTCTCATGGCTACCGGTAAACGATACGAGCTCAAAGCTTCTCGCCGGCGCCGGTGCAAAGGTGTTCTCGTCATGCTGCTGACACCATACGGTGAGCTTACCATCCTTGCGAATCTGACATTTCAGTATGCAGTCGATACCTTTGGCGTATGCCGCGCGTGCCTTATCCTTAAGATCTGCCGGCAGCTTCAGACCGACATAAGGCTCTTTGTCGTCATACACATTACGGAGCGTGGTCATCACGGCATACATAGCATCATCGTTGAATGTGATATGGTTGGAATAGAACGGATGTCCTTCTTTGTTGGCAGGCTTAAATGGATAGAACTGAGGCCAGCCTCCATTCTCATACTGAGCCTCTAAGAGATAGTTAAGTCCTTTTATAAACGACTGACGGTATTTCTTCTTTCCTGTAGCGGAATAGACTTTAGCCAGCAAGAGCATCTCTGTGGTGGTGGCACCATTGTCTATCGTCGCACCTACCCCACTCTTACTATGTATCTGCTCCCAGATCTCCTGACGCTCCTTCACGCGCTTTCCCTCTGGTGCGACATGCCAGTCGTGGTTCTTGCCCCATCCGCCAGACGGGAACTGAAACTTGATAACACTGTCGGCAGCCGCCATCGCCTCGTCGGTGGCATACCATTCCTTAGGCATGGAACGGGAGATTTGCTTGAAACGGACTGGGTGCGGACCCTTGTGCTGCGGCTTTGACTGCTGAGCACCGTCTAAGCCTTTGTTCTGCGCACTTGCCGCAAGCGACATTAACACAACACCTATCAAAAGAACAACTTTTCTCATTTATTGATTGTTTTGGATTAGCGTTGCAAAGATAATGTAATTTGCAGTCAATACAAAATAAAAAACCATTTATTTATCAAAAACCGTTGCTTAATCGAAAATGTTTTGTATCTTTGCATAATCTTTACATTAAAATATATACGAAGACAAAATATGAACATTTTAGAGATGAGCGAACAAGAGATTGTTCGCAGACAAGCATTACAGGAACTGCGCGACATGGGAATCGACCCATACCCCGCAGCCGAGTACCCAACCAACGCCTTCAGCACGGAGATTCGCGACAGCTTCAAGGACGATGAGCCGCAACGTGAGGTATGCATTGCCGGGCGTCTGATGAGCCGACGTGTCATGGGTAAGGCATCCTTTGCCGAGATACAAGACAGCAAGGGACGTATACAGGTTTATGTATCACGCGACGACCTTTGTCCGGGTGAGGACAAAGACCTATATAATAAATTGTTCAAGCGCCTGCTCGACATCGGTGACTTCATTGGTGTCAAGGGATTTGTATTCCGCACACAGACGGGTGAGATTTCCGTACATGCCAAGGAAATCACCCTGTTGTCAAAGAGCCTCAAGCCACTGCCGATAGTAAAATACAAGGACGGAGTGGCATACGACAAGTTCGACGACCCGGAGTTGCGTTACCGCCAGCGTTACGTAGACCTCGTCGTAAACGAGGGTGTGAAAGACACTTTCCTGCAACGTGCCACGGTTATACGTACCATCAGGAAGGTACTCGACGAAGCCGGCTACACAGAGGTAGAGACTCCTACTCTACAGGCTATCGCAGGCGGAGCAAGCGCCCGTCCGTTCATTACCCATTTCAACGCCTTGAACATCGACATGTACATGCGCATCGCCACGGAGCTTTATCTGAAACGACTTATCGTAGGCGGATTTGAGGGTGTCTACGAGATAGGAAAGAATTTCCGTAATGAGGGTATGGACCGTAACCATAACCCGGAGTTCACGTGCATGGAATTGTATGTCCAGTATAAGGATTACAACTGGATGATGTCGTTCACTGAGAAACTGCTTGAAGCCGTATGTATCGCTGTCAACGGTAAGCCTGAGCGTGAGATTGACGGAAACATAGTTTCTTTCAAGGCTCCCTACCGCCGTCTGCCTATCCTTGACGCCATCAAGGAAAAGACCGGCTTCGACTGTGACGGCAAGACCGAGGACGAGATCCGCGCGTTCTGCAAAGAGAAAGGCATGGATGTAGACGAGACGATGGGTAAGGGTAAGCTCATTGATGAGCTCTTCGGTGAGTTCTGCGAAGGGACATTCATCCAGCCGACCTTTATCACCGACTACCCTGTGGAGATGTCACCACTAACAAAGATGCACCGCTCCAAGCCGGGACTGACAGAACGTTTCGAGCTGATGGTGAACGGCAAGGAGCTGGCTAACGCCTACTCCGAGCTTAATGACCCCATCGACCAAGAGGAACGTTTCATCGAGCAGATGCGACTGGCTGACAAAGGCGATGACGAGGCAATGATTATCGATCAGGATTTCCTGCGCGCCTTACAATATGGCATGCCACCAACGAGCGGCATCGGCATCGGCATCGACCGCCTGGTAATGCTCATGACCGGCAAGACCTATATTCAGGAGGTTCTTTTCTTCCCACAGATGAAACCAGAGAAGAAGATTCCTCAGAGCACCATAGCGGAATGGGCAGAGCTGGGTGTACCCGAAGACTGGGTATACGTATTGCGCAAGGCTGGCTTCAACCTCATTACCGACATTCGCGAGGAAAAGGCACAGGGCTTACAGCAGAAGATCGGTGAGATAAACAAGAAATACAAGCTCGGATACGAGAAGCCAAGTCTGGAAGAAGTCCAGGGTTGGATAGACAAAGTAAATAACCTCGTTAAGCAATAGATTGAATGTTTAACTGCGGTAGGATTGCGATTATTGGTGGCGGCTCATGGGCAACAGCCATTGCCAAGATTGTTGTGGGGCACACTCACCACATTGGCTGGTATATGCGCCGTGACGACAGGATAGAGGACTTCAGACGGCTCTCTCATAACCCTGCCTATCTTACCAGTGTGCGCTTCAACACCAACGAGATTTATTTCTCAAGCGACCTGAATAAGATTGCACAGATGTATGACACTCTCGTGTTCGTAACACCATCACCTTACTTGAAAAGCCATCTCAAGAAGCTAAAGACACGCATCCGTGACAAATTCATTGTCACTGCCATCAAGGGAATAGTTCCCGACGAGAACCTTGTATGCTCGGAATACTTCCACGAGGTATTCCATGTGCCATACGAGAACCTTGCCTGTATCGGCGGTCCCTCCCATGCGGAGGAGGTGGCGATGGAACGATTGTCATATCTCACCGTAGGATGCGCCGACGAGGAGAAAGCAAAGGCATTCACCGAGGTGCTTGCATCGGCATATATCAAGACAAAGACATCCACCGATGTCATCGGCATAGAATACTCCAGCGTGTTGAAGAATGTCTATGCCATTGCCGCAGGCATCTGCAGCGGCTTGAAATACGGTGACAACTTCCAGGCTGTACTGTTGTCGAACGCCATGCAGGAGATGAACCGTTTCCTTCTGACCATCAACCCGATGGCAAACCGTAGCATCATCGACAGTGTATATCTTGGCGATCAGCTGGTTACCGGCTATTCAAACTTCTCACGTAACCGTACTTTCGGAACGATGATTGGCAAGGGCTACAACGTCAAGGCTGCCCAGATGGAGATGGAGATGATTGCCGAAGGATATTTTGGCACGAAATGTATGAAGGAGATCAACCGACACATGCATGTCAACATGCCTATCCTCGATGCGGTATATAATATTTTGTATGAACGTATCTCACCACAAATTGAAATCAAATTACTAACAGATTCATTTAGATAAACAATCATGAAAAGTATCAGTTTAGACATCACGAAAGCCGCTTGTTTCTTAGAAGCAGGTGCAGTGGAGGCTTTCGAACCAAAGGTTAAGGCCGCTCAGCAGGCCTTGGAAGAGGGCACTTGCCCTGGTAACGATTTCTTGGGATGGCTACATTTGCCAAGTAGCATCACCCCGGCATTCCTCGATGAGGTAGAGGCGACAGCCAAGACACTCAGGGAGAAATGCGAGGTAGTAGTTGTTGCCGGCATCGGCGGAAGCTACCTTGGAGCGCGTGCCGTCATCGAAGCCCTCGGCAACACCTTCGCATGGCTTATCCAGGACAAGAAGAACCCCACCATCCTCTTCGCAGGTAACAATATAGGTGAAGACTATCTGTCGGAGATGACAGAATACCTGAAAGACAAGAAGTTCGGTGTCATCAACATCTCAAAGTCAGGAACGACAACTGAGACAGCCCTCACCTTCCGTTTGCTGAAGAAGCAATGCGAGGCACAGATGGGTAAGGACGTAGCCAAGGAAGTAATTGTCGCAGTGACCGATGCCAAACGTGGCGCTGCCCGCACCTGCGCTGACAAGGAAGGCTACAAGAGTTTCATCATTCCTGACAATGTCGGTGGTCGTTTCTCCGTACTTACCCCAGTAGGTCTGCTACCTATCGCATGTGCCGGTTTCGATATCAAGAAACTTGTTGAAGGCGCACAGGAAATGGAGAAAGCCTGCGGAAAAGATGTTCCGTTCGCAGAGAATCCAGCGGCTCAGTATGCGGCTGTACGCAACGGTCTCTATGGCGCAGGAAAGAAGATTGAGATTATGGTAAACTATCAGCCGAAGCTCCACTTCGTTAGTGAGTGGTGGAAACAGCTCTACGGAGAGTCTGAGGGTAAGGACCAAAAGGGTATCTTCCCTGCCAGCGTTGACTTCACTACAGACCTGCATTCCATGGGACAGTGGATTCAGGATGGTGAGCGCACCATCTTCGAGACTGTCATCAGCATTGAGAAACCTAACCGTGAACTGCTCTTCCCAAGTGACGAGGAGAACCTTGACGGTCTGAACTTCCTTGCAGGAAAGCGTGTTGATGAAGTCAACAAGATGGCAGAGCTCGGTACTCGCCTGGCTCACGTCGACGGTGGTGTTCCAAACATCCGCATCAGTGTGCCGGAACTCAACGAATACTATATCGGTCAGCTCATCTACTTCTTCGAGATTGCCTGCGGCATCAGTGGTAATGTCCTTGGTGTCAACCCATTCAACCAGCCTGGCGTAGAGGCATACAAGAAGAATATGTTCGCATTGCTCAACAAACCTGGCTACGAGGCTGAGAGCAAAGCTATCCAAGAGCGTCTGGCAAAAGAGTAAGAATGAAAAAAGCAATCAACTCATATCTTCACAAGCACGGCTTCGGGCAATTTACCCCGAAAGCCGTGCTCTTTGATATGGATGGTGTACTCATCAACTCCATGCCGAATCATGCTATTGCCTGGCAGCAGTCAATGGCTGCATTCGGCATTACTATGACTGCCGATGACGCCTACGCCACGGAGGGTGCGCGCGGTATTGACACCATTCGTATGATGGTGAGACAACAGCAAGGACGCGAGATTGACGAGGATGAGGCACAGCGTATGTATGACCTTAAGACCCGCCTCTTCGGTGACTTGCCTGTGGCTCCGGTTATGAATAATGTAAAGGGACTGCTAAGGAAAATCAAACGCGACGGTTTGAGAATCATCGTTGTGACAGGTAGCGGACAGCGTCCACTCATCAACAGGCTTACAAAAGAGTTTCCACAATATATAAAAGAGGAAGACATCATCACTGCCTACGATGTGAAACGCGGAAAGCCCAATCCTGACCCATATCTGATGGGGTTACAAAGGGCAGGCAACTTGCAGCCATGGGAGGCAATAGTGGTTGAGAACGCACCGCTTGGTGTGCGCGCTGGCGCTGCCGCCAACATCTTCACTGTCGCAGTGAACAGCGGACCGCTGCCTAATAAGGTTTTGGCTGACGCTGGTGCCGACATTGTCTTCGACAAGATGAGAGATCTCTATCTTGCGTGGGACTCATTGTTTTCTCTGTCACACCATCATCTCACGCGAGATGAGATTTGGCAAGTCAACTATGAGCAGATAGTCAACTACATCAACACGTTCAAACGTCGACCGTCGAAACACCGCATTGAAGACCACAGGATGCTGAACTGGATTAAGTATAATAAGAAGGTAATGGCAAATGGCGACATGCCACCGGAAAAGACGCACTTGTTCTGTCAGTTGCTCGAGACATTAGAGAAATACCAGAAGCTTAACCAATATGCGTACGTACGTCGTTCCATCGCCATGCCACAGTAGCCACGCAGCCTTCGCACACCAGGGGCACGCTGACTGACGGTGACACCTGTCAAGGCTTGTCCTTTTTTTAACAAAAAATAAAACTACCAAACGATTTCCCCACTGCCATAGCAACGATGGTGTCGCTCATCGTAGACCACACAGAACTGACCAGGTGCCACACCATGGATAGGTTTGTCGGCATATACCATATAGGTACCATTGCCCTCATCGACGAGTCTGGCAGAAAGGAACTCTGGCGTGTGTCTTATCTTAAAGGTGACACGAATACCCTCACTCCCTGAGACATCAGTCCCGAAGTCTGCCGTGAGGAAATGGAAATCATGGATCCTGAACTCCTGCTTATACGCCATCATGGGATCATATCCATGTGCCACATAGAGAATGTTATGCTCTATGTCTTTTTTTATGACAAACCAAGGTCCGCCACCGAAGCCCAGACCCTTACGCTGTCCGATGGTATGGAACCACAGACCTTTATGGGTGCCGATCTTCTTTCCAGTCTCCAGCTCAATGACATCACCGGGATTCTCACCAAGATACCGCCTGACGTAGTCATTATAGTTTATCTTTCCCAAGAAACAGATACCTTGTGAGTCTTTGCGCTTTGCGTTTACCAAACGCTCACGCTCGGCAATCTCACGCACCTCGTCTTTCATATAGTGACCTATCGGGAACAAGGCTTTCCTTAGTTGCCAGTCATAGATCTGCGCGAGAAAGTCGGTCTGGTCTTTCACCGGGTCAGGACTTGTCGTCAGCCACTTCTTACCGTCTATCCACTCTGTCTGTGCATAGTGTCCGGTAGCTATCAGGTCATACTCGAAACCCTTTTTCTCATGGAACGCACCAAACTTAATGAGCCTGTTGCACATCACATCGGGATTGGGGGTCAGACCTGCCTTGACCTTCTCCATCGTATAACGGGTTACCTGATCCCAATATTCCTGATGGCAGTCGATAACCTCCAGCTTACAACCATATCTATGTGCCACTGCCGTCGCCATCTCCAAGTCTTCTTCTGACGAACAGTCCCACTTAGCGTCATCGTCAACGTCAGCTTCTGCCTCAGGCCCTATCCTGATGTAAAAGCAGTCTGGATGCAGACCCAACCTTGCGAACTCATACACCACCACACTGCTGTCGACTCCTCCCGACAACAGTACGGCTATACGCTTGTCCTTTATCTCCTCTATATTCATGGCTGCAAAATTACAACTTTTCCGTGAAAACAGCAAACTCAAAACGCTAACATTACTATAAAGGCTAAAGGTTTCAAGAACTTGAAACTTAATTGGTCTTGCTAAAAAGAAATCATTTCTTCAGTACGCTTTTACAAAGCGAAGCGACTAAAAAGAATTTTTAAAAAACATTTTTTTGCGTCACGCGTCACACTTTCCTATAGGAGCCGTGACGGAGATGTGGACGGAAACTGCTGAATACAAGGCTGTTTCGGTATGGTGCAAAGAGGCAAGACCATATGCTTAACCGAAAAAACAAGGGGGAAAACGTGCTTTCCGTCACATTCGTGTCACATACCTGTAGACCCGCATTACATGGGGTTTTCCCGCTCCGAAAACCCCTGTTTACAGGGACTTTGTGGATGATTCTGTGGTTTTTAGCCCATAATATTGCGCCATTATTCATTGCTTTTCCATCATATTTGCGTCACCTTTCCATCGCATTTGCGTCACAAGTGCTGCAAATGCGACGCAATGACTCTCTCAAACACGGTTTTTGAGGTGATGGCTTACATCGACTATTATCCTAAACATCTTATAACCAGCCACTTATCAACAACAACAACATTACGATAGTGTGACGCGTGACGCAAAAAAATGTTTTTTAAAAATTCTTTTTAGTCACTCCGCTTTGTAAAGGTGTACTGAAGCAACGATTTCTTTTTAGCAGATTGCATTCTTTAAAGCCTCCCGATGAACCTTGTTATTAATAATGTGGAAGCACTGCTATACGATGAGAGCAGCATAAATCTTGTTAACAGAAAACATAGCTTCTCGACGAAAGTTGTAACAACTTTCTGAAAAGTTATAACAACTTTTTCAAATGTTGTAATAACAATTTTCTGAAAACATTGCCGGAAAAGTATGATATCTCAATTATTTGTTGTATCTTTGCTCCACATAATTATATTATAACGACTATATTATATTATACACGACTATGATTGGAGCAATTATTATTGGAATACTGGCAGGATTCATTGCCACAAAGTTGACAAACGGTGAGAGCAAAGGTTGCCTTATCAACCTGTTTTTAGGATTAATCGGTGGTGCCGTCGGCGGTTGGGTATTTAACCTCCTTGGACTACATTGGGAGCCAGGATGGGTCGGAGAGCTGGTAACGGGTACTATCGGTGCCGTCATAGTACTGTGGCTGTGGAATAAGATTGTGAAATAAGAGACTCCTCTCCGCGGCTACACCGGCGTTAAGCCCGAATCAATAAGCTTCCCTGTATTTACTCTCATCCTTATCCTCCAACATGGAAAGATAAGAATTGTATCGGCTTTGTGCAATATAATGCTCCTCCAAAGCCTTCAAGACTGCGCACCCAGGCTCGTGAGTATGCGTACAGTTTGAGAAACGACAGTCTTTAGAGAAGTGGAATATCTCCTTAAAATAGCTGGTGAGCTCCTCCCTCTCCATATCGAATGTGCCAAAGCCTTTTATGCCTGGAGTATCGATGATGTAACCGCTACCGTCCGCATCACTAACCGGTATCATCTCACTGAACGTAGTGGTATGCATTCCAGTGTTATGCACATCAGAAATCTCCGATGTGCGAAGGTTGGCACCTGGCACCAGACCATTGATAATGGTCGACTTCCCCACTCCACTGTTCCCACTAAACAATGTTATCTTCCCCGTCAGGAGAGGAAGCAGTGAGTTGACAGAGGTATACCTACTGTCATTGGAAGGAGAATCCGCCTTCACTGGCGGCATACCATCAGTCGATGTTACTGAAGCCACTGCTGATATGGCGACACACCGATAGCCTATCGTCTCATAGAGTTGCATCATCATTTCCTGATAATGCAGCTCATCCTCATCAAGCAGATCTGTTTTGTTGAATACGAGTACCACAGGTACCCTATAAGCCTCGGCAGAAGCCAGGAAACGGTCGATGAAGGTGGTGGAAGTCTGCGGATAGTTTACCGTCACTATCAGGAAAGCCTGGTCAACGTTAGCCGCAAGGATATGACTCTGTTTTGACAGATTCTGCGACTTACGGATAATATAATTGCGCCGGTCAGCTATATCAGTAATGAAAGCTGTCCCCTCCTGGTTAGTGACAATCTCCACACGGTCGCCCACCGCAACAGGATTGGTGCTGCGTATGCCTTTAAGACGGAAACGTCCCTTGACTTTACAATCGACAACTGGTCCATCGTCAGTCTTAACGGTGTACCAGCTGCCTGTATTCTTAATGACAAGCCCTTTCAAACCGTCATTATTTCTTTGTTCTTCTCCTCCAATAAGCTATCAAGCTTCTTGATATACTTATCGTGCAGTTTCTGAAGGTCGAGCTCGGCATCCTTCTCATTATCCTCGGAGAGACCGTCTTTAATGGCTTTCTTAAGCTTGTCCTTGATGTCGCCACGCACATTGCGCACCTCAACCTTTGCCTTCTCGCCAATCTTATTGCACTGTTTCACCAGGTCGCGGCGGCGCTCCTCAGTCGGCTGTGGTATGTTCAGGCGGATAACCTCACCATTGTTCTCTGGGGTAATACCAACATCAGAATCCATAATAGCCTTCTCTATGTCGCGTATCGCCTTTTTGTCCCAAGGCTTGATGGCGATGGTGCGAGGGTCTGGAACAGACACATTAGCGACTTGGTTCAACGGAACCATTGAACCGTATGAGTTTACCTTAACGCCATTGAGGATTGCCACATTGGCACGTCCGGCACGGATGCGCGCGAGCTGCTCATCCAAGAACATCGCAGCCATCTCCATGCGTTCCTCGGCATCACTTAATACTTGTTTTACGTCAATCATTGCTTATCGGTTTTAATTGCACAAATTTAACCAATAAAATCCGAACTCACAACATTTTTCTCATTTTTCTCAAAAAAGAGCCTCAACTATTTGTCTCTTTCACCACTTTTATGTATTTTTGCAAAAAAGAATCCGATTATGAAGATATTACGTACTTTCCTAATATGCGTTGTCGCTTTTACGTGCAATACCGTCCTTGCTGACGACTATACAAATCTGATAATACAGTACAAAGACGGAGTAAGCTCAACTGAGAACATTCCTTTCGCCGACTTCTCCACCTTCACCTTTGACAACGGGAAAATGAACATTGTGAACAATGGCACAACCGTGAAGACTGTAGACATCACCAGCATACAGAGGATTTATCTGGGAAGCACGTCAGGCATCAATGCCACTGTCAACGAGGCGACCATTGACAACGGCTGTATCTATGACCTGCAAGGCAGGAAGATTACTGTCGGTGGAAAATCCTTGCCTAAAGGCATATATATTCAGAATGGCAGGAAATACGTTGTGAGATAGCCTCACAACTCCTCTGCCACGATATTCGTCAGTTCCACAAACTGCGGTATTGACAATTGCTCCGGACGCATTGTCATCATCTCCTGCTCATAGAAGCCCTCATGCGGCTTAGCTCCAGAAAACAGCTGTCGCAGACTCACACGCAGCATCTTCCGTCTCTGGTTGAACACGCTTTTCACCACGCGTTTGAAAAGCTGTTCGTCACATCCGAGGTCAGTGACATTATTGCGTGTCATCCTGATTACAGCACTTTTCACTTTTGGCGGTGGATTGAACACATTCTCGTCAACAGTAAACAGATACTCTACATCATACCAAGCCTGCATCAGCACCGACAAGATACCATATTGCTTGTTCCCAGGCTCAGACGCCATACGCAAAGCCACTTCCCGTTGAATCATCCCAGTACAACAAGGTATAAGATCCTTATTGTCGAGCATCTTGAAAAAAATCTGGGAAGAGATATCATACGGATAGTTACCTGTAAGCACGAAAGGCTTTCCATCGAACACCTCCGACAAGTCCATACGCAGGAAGTCGGCGGAGATAATCCAGTCCTCAGCCATATCACCAAATCTGTCATGCAGGTATGCCACACTTTCCCTATCTATTTCCACAGCCTTCACCATGCGCTGCTTAGGCAACAAATACTGTGTCAGCACACCCATGCCAGGACCGATCTCAAGCACAGGAATCTCCGGACAAGCATCCACCGTGTCAGCAATCTGCTTTGCCACATTAAGGTCGGTAAGGAAATGCTGTCCCAGATTCTTTTTGGGTCTTACTTTCTTTATCATGCGGCAAAGTTACGATTTTCCCGTCATGTTACAAACGTTTCTATGAAAATAATCACTCAAACGATAAAGAATTTACATTAAAATGATTGCCTTTAAAGAAGGAAAACTGCACCTCAACAATAAAAAATAAACGATTTTTATTTTGTATTGTATTCAGTTTGCATTACCTTTGCATCACATTAACGACAAAAAGTATTACACGCCATAAGGAATCAAAAGGCGATGGAGAATAAACATAGGATAAACCAGATTATAAGGAGCATTCTGCCACTGATACTCGGTGGAGCCATTCTCTATTGGATGTACCGTGACTTCGACTTTCGGAGTATCCAAGACGTTCTGCTACACGAGATGAACTGGACATGGATGCTGCTGTCGTTTCCCTTTGGCATATTGGCACAGGTCATCCGCGGCTGGCGATGGAAACAGCTCTTGGAGCCTATCGGCGAGAAACCTCGCACGGCGATATCGGTATACAGCATCTTCCTGTCGTATGCTGTGAGCCTTATAATCCCACGCATCGGAGAGATAACCCGTTGCGGTGTCCTAAAAAGCTATGACGGAGTATCATTCCCTAAAGCGTTGGGTAGCGTGGTGACAGAGCGTATAGTCGACACCATTGTAATGCTTCTCATCACAGCCATCGCGTTCTTCATGCAAGTGAGCGTATTCGGTACCTTTTTCTCCAAGACAGGAACCCGTTTTAACGACATTCTCGCAGGCTTCACAGACACAGGATGGCTTGTCACCGCCATCTGCGGAATAGCCGTAGCTATTCTTATCTTCTTCCTGCTACGGAAGCTCGCCATATATAAGAAGGTGAAAGAAACGTTCGCAGGGATATGGCAAGGTATAACCTCTATAAGGAAAGTACACAATCCCGCTATTTTCATCTTCTTCTCCATTGCCATCTGGCTCTGCTATTTCCTGCATTTCTATCTCGCTTTCTTCTGCTTCGACTTTACAGAAGGGCTTGGAATAGACTGTGTACTTGTGGCGTTTGTCGTGGGAAGCATTGCCGTTATAGTACCGACACCCAACGGTGCCGGACCGTGGCACTTCGCAGTAAAGACAATGCTGATATTATATGGTGTCGTAGACCATCAGGCACTCTATTTCGTCCTAATTGTACACACTGTCCAGACACTGCTCGTCATCGCATTGGGAATATATGCATGGATAGCTCTGTCGCTTTCAAATAAGAAACAATCTTATTAACGATAAATCTATAAATATCATGAGTGAAATTAAGAACCTAAATCCTACATGCATCTGGAAGAACTTCGATGCATTGACACAAGTACCGCGTCCAAGCGGTCATCTGGAAAAAATCCAGCAGTTCCTGCTCGACTTCGCAAAAGGAGCCGGAGTGGAAGCATTCAAAGATGCTGCGGGAAACATCGTAATGCGTAAGCCTGCCACACCAGGCATGGAGGGGAAGAAAGGAGTAATCCTACAAGCCCACATGGACATGGTGCCACAAAAGACTCCCGACAGCACCCACAATTTTGAGACAGACCCCATACAGACATGGATCGACGGTGAATGGGTGAAAGCAAAAGGGACAACCCTTGGAGCCGACAACGGCATGGGTGTAGCTGCCATCATGGCAGTGATGGAAGCCAAAGACCTGAGACATGGTCCTATTGAAGCATTGATCACCGCTGACGAAGAGACAGGCATGTATGGTGCCAACGACCTTCCGGAAGACGAGCTCAACGGTGACATTCTGTTCAACCTTGACTCTGAGACATGGGGTAAGTTCGTTATCGGAAGCGCGGGCGGCATTGACGTCACAGCGACTCTCGAATACAAAGAGGCAGAGACCGACCATGAGGATGTTGCCGTAAAGGTAACGCTGAAAGGCTTGCGCGGAGGGCACTCAGGACTGGAAATCCACGAAGGACGCGGTAATGCCAACAAAATGATGGCACGCTTTGTACGCGACGCCATCTTAGACAACGAGGCACGGTTGGTAAGCTGGCATGGTGGAAACATGCGCAATGCCATACCTTTCAAAGCCGAGGTGGTGCTAACCCTTCCAAAAGAAAACCTGCAGGAGCTGAAAGAGACTGTTGAGGAATACAAAGCTGAGTTTACCGACCAGTATAAGGGTATCGAGAGCGGCATAGAATTCTTTGCGGAAGATGTCGACACTCCCAAGACTGAGATACCTGAAGAGATACAAGACAATCTCATCAATGCTATCCTCGCCTGCCACGACGGTGTGCTTAGGATGATTCCCGCCTACCCCGATGTTGTTGAAACCTCTTCAAACCTTGCAATCATAGACATTGAAGACGGGAAAGCCGCCATCAAGATTCTGGCACGCTCCAGCCGCGAGGATATGAAATACTATATCGTCAGCATGTTGGAGAGCTGCTTTAACATGGCTGGTATGAAGATAGAGACAGCAGGAAGCTACGGCGGATGGGATCCGAACCCTGACAGTGAGGCTTTACACCTGCTATTAAAGGAATATAAAGAACTGTTCGGTGAGGAAGGCATCATTCAGGTAGACCATGCCGGTCTGGAGTGCTCTGTCATTCTTGGCAAATACCCACATCTCGACGTGGTATCTATGGGACCGACGATGAAGTCACCACACACCACGACGGAACGTTGCCTCATTGCCACCATTGAACCATTCTGGCAGCTTCTGAAGAAGACGCTTGAAGATGTCCCAATGAAATAACTTGTGGTGCTATGGGATTTTGCTGGGACTGATTGGGACGGTGCTGGGATTTACTTTGGGATTTATGTTGGGACGAGTTGGGACGAGTTGGGACGGATTAGGACGGATTAGGACGGATTGGGACTCCCAACCAAATCCCAGCTCGTCCCAACTAGTCCCAATCAGTCCCAACAAGTCCCAGCACCGTCCCAACAAGTCCCAGCACCGTCCCAACAAGTCCCAACAAGTCCCAACAATAATCCCAATCAACCCCAATCCCCCAAAAAAGAAAAACGCACATCATGTCCATCCCATCATCCCATAATGGTTTTCTCCCCAACGAGACGAACCCTCAGAAACTGCTGTTTTATCCCAAACTGGTAGCTATCTACGACATTACTTACCAGTTCATTAACCGTTATCTTGAAGCCAAAGACCGTACGCGCGACCAAATGCTTCAGGCTGCACGGTCGGGGAAACAGAACATTATCGAAGGGGCTGCCGACGGACTGACGTCAAGCAAGATGGAACTATCGCTCACCAACTGTTCAAGAGGTAGCCTACGTGAGCTGCAAGCTGATTACGAAGATTACCTACGGGCAAGAGGACTTACTATTTGGACTCAAAGCCACCCACGCACACCTCGTCTTGCAACCTTCTGCCAAGAAATGAAAGCTCCAGAAAAATACATAGCCACCTGGCAAAAGATGAACGACGAGGAACTGGGCAACCTTGCCTTGACACTCATCCACCAAGCTATCTACCTAATAGAACGCTATATCAAGATGCTGGAACAACGCTTCGTCACCCAAGGCGGGATTAGCGAAGCCATGACCCAAGCCCGCCGCAACCACCGCCACTTCTAACACTCCCAACTCGTCCCAACCCGTCCCAGTCAGTCCCAACAAGTCCCAGTCAGTCCCAACAAGTCCCAACTAGTCCCAACAAGTCCCAACTAGTCCCAACTAGTCCCAACCAGTCCCAACCAGTCCCAACCAGTCCCAACCCCTCAAAAAGCATTTGGAATTTAGTTGCAAAGAGCCCTCATACAGACGAAATATGTATGTCTTAAACAAAAAAAGAGGAAAGAAGTTTGCATTACGACTTTTTTTCTTTAACTTTGCAGTCGAATTTTAACCAATTAACAACAATTATGGACGATTATCCGGCGGAAACATTTAAACAGAAGTCGTGAGGAATCGGCAATAAACAGATTGCTAATCCTCACCGTTAAACGATTTTCACCACATTTTAGTAAACGTGGAGGGTTAGTAAATGAAGACATACTGGAACACCACAGGCAATTTGACGCAACTCAGTGAGTGGCAGCCTAATTGTTGGATACAGGTAACGTGTCCAACCGATGATGACCGGCAAGAGCTGGAAGAGAGATTCAACATCCCAGACTATTTTATGAGTGACATCAGCGATACCGACGAGCGTGCACGTTATGAGTACGACGACGGATGGATGCTGGTGATTCTCCGTATACCATACGTTAAAGAAATCAGGTCACGGACACCTTACACTACAGTGCCCTTGGGTATTATCCACAAACGTGACGTGACCATTACCGTATGTTATTATGAGACCAACATGATGCTCGACTTTGTCAGCTACCAGCAGAAACGCGGAGAAGGCTTTGTAGACTATGTTGACATGACCTTCCGCCTGTTCCTGTCGTCTGCCGTATGGTATCTGAAACGCCTGAAGCAAATCAACACACTGATAGAACGCGCCAAGAGAAATCTTGACAAAGATGTGAACAATGAGAGTCTGATAGGACTGTCGAGGCTTCAAGACTCACTCACCTATTTCATAACCTCTATCCGAGGTAACGAGACCCTGTTGCAGAAACTGAAATTCAAGTTGCAGGTTGACGAGCTTGATGCGGATCTCATCGAAGATGTCAACATTGAGATGTCACAGGCAAGGGAAACTACCAATATCTATTCCAACATCTTGGATTCTACGATGGAAACATACACCAGTGTGATTAATAACAACATGAACACAATCATGCGTACGCTCACATCTGTCAGTATCATCCTGATGTTTCCCACACTGATAGCGTCCCTGTTTGGCATGAACTTAATCAACGGAATGGAGAGTAGCAGCTTTGGGTTCATTCTCGCACTGGCGTTGTCAATCTTCGTGTCCATTGCATCATGGTGGATTCTACGGCATAAACGGCTAATATAAAGTCTGGTTTTATGGCTGGGAACAGCTTAACAGACCCCAAAACGAAGAAAAAAGGAAAAAAAACAGCCGAAAATTATGTAATTACATTTTTTTTACCTAAGTTTGCAAATCCTAAACTAAATTATGTAAAGTGGTGCCTATGCACCTATATTCGAATCTATAACTAAAAAGTTAAATGATGGACTCTCAAGAGAAAGCCCTGGAACAGGGAAAATTAGAGGAAGTAAAAAAGACAGAAGAGACTGTAGAGGCAGTCGAAACTGTAGTTGAGAACGTTGAAGATGTAAAGCCTGAGGAACCTGCGGCTGAGCCGGTGGAGGCAGAGAAGCCGACAGCCGAGCCTATAGCAGACGTGGAAGAACCTGCTGTCAAGGTCGAGGAGCCTTCCGTAGAGGTTGAGGAGCCTTCTGACATACCTGTAGCTGATGTTACAGAAGCAGAGGAGCAGGAAGCTGAGACCACAGAGGAATCCGTTCGTAAGACTTACGACAACAAGAAGGATCTTCTTGAAAGGCTGAAGGAACTCGCCCATGGTGACGAGACCCCGTCTAAGGCAGAAGTAGACTACCTGAAGACCACGTTCTACAAACTTCATTTCGCTGAGCGTGATGAACAGTTAAAGGCATATATCAACGCTGGCGGAGACCCTGAGAAATACCAGATTACTCCCGATGCTGACGAGGAAGTATTCAAGGCTGAGATGAGCATCATCAAGGAAAAGCGTCAAAAAGCCTTCCAAGAGCAAGAAAGCGAGAAACAGGACAACCTGAAAAAGAAACTCAACATCATTGAGACAATAAAAGGAATGATTACCTCTCCAGAAGAGGCAAATAAGAGATTCCAGGAATTTAAGAGCCTCCAGCAGCAATGGAAAGAGATAAAGGCTGTGCCTGCGGAGAAGGCCAATGAGCTGTGGCGCAACTATCAATTGTATGTAGAGCAGTTCTATGACTTGCTGAAATTAAACAGCGAGGCACGCGAATACGATTTCAAGAAAAACCTTGAGGCAAAGACAAAGCTCTGTGAAGCAGCCGAGAAGCTTGCCGATGAGACAGATGTTATAAGTGCGTTCCACCAGCTTCAGGAGCTACACCAGCAGTATCGTGAGACCGGTCCGGTGGCAAAGGAACTGCGCGAGGAGATCTGGGGACGCTTCAAAGCCGCTTCTACGGTAGTGAACAAACGCCATCAACAGCATTTTGAGTCATTACGGTCTAAAGAAGAGGAAAATCTCACCAAGAAGACAGAGCTTTGTGAGAAAGTAGAAGCCATCGCAAAGGAAGAGAACAAGAGCAGTGCAGACTGGGACAAGCATACAAAGGAGATTATTGAGATACAACAAGAGTGGAAGACCATTGGTTTTGCCCCACAAAAGATGAATGTCAAGATTTTCGAGCGGTTCCGTGCTGCCTGTGATGACTTCTTCAAACGTAAAGGCGAATACTTCAAGGATCTGAAAGAGAAATTCGCCGAGAACGCTGAGAAGAAGAAGAAACTCATTGAGCAAGCCCAAGCCCTCTCAGAGTCGACAGAGTGGAGGTCTACATCCGACAAGCTCATTAACCTACAGAAAGAATGGAAAACCATTGGCATGGTTCCTAAGAAACTGGGAGACCAGCTGTGGAATGAATTCCTTGCGGCATGCAACAAGTTCTTCGAGGCACGCAACGCCGCCACTGCCGGCACACGCAACGCTGAGCGCGATAACCTCCAGCAGAAACGAGGCATTATCGAACAGCTGAAGGCACTGTTAGACGAGACGGGTGATAACATCCAGGAGAAAGTGCAACAGCTCGTAGAGCAATATCAGGCCATCGGTCATGTGCCTTTCAAAGAGAAAGACAACTTGTATAAAGAGTATCATGAGATTCTTGACAAATTGTACAAGGAGCTCAACATCAGTGTAGCTCGCCGCCGCCTCGATAACTTCAAGAGTAATCTCAAGCAGATGGCAGACAAGGGTGCCAATGCCATAGACAACGAGCGTTCCCGTCTCATGCGACGCTATGAGCAGCTGAAGCAGGAAATCAACACCTATGAGAATAATATCGGTTTCCTCAATGCCTCATCCAAGAAAGGCAATAGCCTTATTGACGAAATGAACCGTAAGGTACAAAAGCTCAAAGACGACCTTGAGCTTACAAAGCAGAAGATCAAGGCTATCGACACTGAGAACGCTGAAGCATAATATTTAGAATGAGTATAAAAAAAGTCCGAAGCACCAATTAAGGAGTTTCGGACTTTTTTGTGTTGGGGTACTCGGACTCGAACCAAGAATGACAGGACCAGAATCTGTAGTGTTACCATTACACCATACCCCAATTCCTATTGCAGAACAACAACCTTGTCGTTAAGCGGATGCAAAGGTAGTATTTTTTGTCTAACCAACAAAAAAATATCCGACTTTTTTTTTAAAAAAACGAAATAAACAGTCATTTTACATCTTTTGCCACATATTTAGATAAAATTTTCATACCCAAGAATACAAATAAGTTTGCATTCTCTTCTCTTAATCAAATTTTTACACTACCTTTGCAAAGCATTTTAAAGAATATGGAAGAAACTAAGAGACTTTTAAATACCATCATTGAAGGAATCCAAGAGAAAAAGGGTTCAAGTATCGTGGTTGCCGACCTCCGTAATATTGACGGCACTATTTGTCAGTATTTTGTTATTTGCCAAGGAAACTCCCCTATGCAAGTAGAAGCCATTGCCGAATCGGTTGGTGACTATTGCCGTGAGAAAGCCGGGGAGAAGCCAGCCCATGTCGTTGGTTTGGAGAACGCCCAGTGGGTAGCAATAGACTTCACAGACATAATTGTACACATCTTTTTGCCAGAGGTACGTGCTTTCTATGACTTAGAGACCCTTTGGCAGGACGCACAACTTACAGAGATACCCGACATTGACTAAGAAATCAGTATATGGAACAGAAGAATCCCAACGAGAATATGCCGAAGATGCCTAAATTCAATATGAATTGGATTTATGTGCTTGTGCTGATAACCCTTGCTGCCACGTTTTTCGCAGGCAACAACAGTCTTACTAACACCTCCGTGAGCATTACCAAGGACTACACAGCCTTCATCAACTATGTGAATCAGGGCTATGCCTTACGTGTGGTGGTAAATAAGAAGGCGAGCAACCTACGCATGTATGTGCGTCCTGAGCATATACGCGACGTGTTCAAAGCAGGAACCCAGCAAGTTGGCACCGACCCATACGTAAAGGTAGAGATAGGCTCCGTTGACAACCTTGAGAATTTCCTTAATGATGCCGTCAAAAAGAAGAAAATTGGCAGCTACAGCTATGACAACAAGAACGAAGACGGTCTTACCGACATGCTGTTAAGCCTCATCCCGTGGATTGCTATCATCTTGTTCTGGGTATGGCTGATGCGCCGCATGGGTGGCGGTGCCGGCGGCGGAGGCGTCTTCAGTGTTGGAAAGTCAAAGGCAAAGCTATATGAGAAAGCCAACGATCTTGGCATTACATTTAAGGATGTAGCAGGTCAGGCTGGTGCCAAGCAGGAAGTTCAGGAGATTGTCGAGTTCCTGAAGAATCCGAAGAAATATACTGAGTTAGGCGGAAAGATTCCAAAGGGAGCCTTGCTCGTTGGTCCTCCAGGAACAGGTAAGACCCTTTTGGCAAAAGCTGTTGCCGGTGAGGCGGGCGTACCATTCTTCTCTATGAGCGGTAGTGATTTCGTGGAGATGTTTGTTGGTGTAGGCGCAAGTCGTGTGCGTGACGTTTTCCATCAGGCAAAAGCCAAGTCACCATGTATCATCTTCATAGATGAGATTGACGCCGTAGGACGTGCCCGTTCAAAGAACCCAGCCATGGGTGGCAATGACGAGCGCGAAAACACTCTGAACGCATTACTAACAGAGATGGACGGATTTGGCACGAACAGTGGTGTCATTGTATTGGCGGCAACCAACCGTGTCGACATGCTTGACTCCGCCCTGTTACGTGCCGGGCGTTTCGATCGCCAGATACATGTAGACCTTCCAGACCTTAGCGAGCGTAAGGCTATTTTCAATGTACATCTGCAAGGCAAGAAGATTGACGACACTGTTGACGTTGACCTATTGTCACGACAGACTCCTGGGTTCTCAGGTGCCGACATCGCAAATGTATGTAATGAGGCAGCTCTTATTGCAGCACGACATGACAGCAAGGCTATCGGCAAGCAAGACTTCCTTGACGCCGTAGACCGCATAATTGGCGGTTTGGAGAAAAAGACCAAGGTGATGACAGCCAGTGAGAAACGTTCTATTGCGCTCCACGAGGCAGGTCATGCCACCATCTCTTGGTTCTGCCAATATGCCAATCCGCTGATAAAAGTCACTATAGTACCTCGTGGTCAGGCTCTTGGTGCCGCATGGTATCTGCCAGAGGAGCGACAAATCACGACGAAAGAGCAGATGCTTGACGAGATGTGTGCGCTTCTTGGAGGACGTGCCGCCGAGGAGCTCTTCACAGGTCATATCTCCACTGGTGCCATGAACGACCTTGAGCGTGCCACAAAGAGCGCATACGGAATGATTGCATACGCTGGAATGAGCGATAAGCTTCCAAACATCTGCTATTACAATAACCAGGAATACCAGTTCCAGCGTCCTTATTCTGAGACAACAGCAAAAGTTATCGACGAGGAGGTTCTGAAGATGATCAATGAGCAATATGACCGTGCCAAGAAGATTCTCACAGAACATAAGGAAGGACATAACCAGTTGGCTGAAATCCTTATACAGCGTGAGGTAATCTTTGCTGAGGATGTAGAGAAGATCTTCGGCAAGCGTCCATGGGTAAGCCGCTCACAGGAGATTATCGATGCCAATGCCGAGACCGAGCCAAGTCTGGAAGATATGCCTGAAGAGGTAAAGAAAGCACAGGCAGAGTATGAGAAGTCAAGTGCTAACACTGAAGAAGATAATAACATTGGGAATTCCAGTAATGCTGACTAAATTATAGAAAGATGAAGAACTTCATAAACCGTACTGTCTTTGGTATCCTTTTCGTTGTTATAATGGTAGGAGGAATCGTATGGCGTCCCGACACCATGCTTCTGCTTTTTGCCATAATTACCGGTATGACTATCTGGGAATACACAGGACTGGTCAACGGGAAAGGCAGCGTACATGTAAACCGTTTCATCTCATGTGTTGCGGGAGTCTATTTCTTCTTTGCCGTAGCTGCCATAAAGTTGGAAATCGTAGAGGGCTTTATCGTATTTGTGCCATATACCATCACTATCATATACCTGTTGGTAAGCGAGTTATACCTAAAGCATAATAATCCCATTAACAATTGGGCTTACACAATGTTCGGACAGATGTATATCGCACTTCCGTTCTCACTCATCAATATGCTGGCGTTCCAGCAATCAGCTGACGGACAGGTAAGCTATAACTGGCTATACCCCTTGAGCATTTTCATTTTCCTCTGGGCTAACGACACCGGTGCATATTGTGTCGGGTCTATGTTGGGAAAGCACAAGCTGTTTCCACGCATCAGCCCAGGCAAGAGCTGGGAAGGCAGCATAGGCGGTGGCATCCTTGTGCTGATTATCGCCGGACTGACAGGATGGTATGTAAATTCCACTGCCATGCTGTCAAGTCAGCTATACTTGTCGGTACCGGCATGGATTGGCTTAGGGCTTACCGTCGTGATCTTCGGTACATGGGGCGACCTTATCGAATCTCTTTTTAAGCGCACATTAGGTATCAAGGATAGCGGAAACATCCTGCCTGGGCATGGCGGCATGCTTGACCGCTTCGACTCCTCTCTTTTGGCAATACCTGCCGCAGTGGTTTATCTTTACACACTGGCAATGATGGTATAAGTCATCATAAACTCCTTAATAATTAAACAAAACTTAATAGCAAAAATGACACACATGAAAAAAATTCTTTGCATCGTCTGTATGCTCTGTGCCCTAACGACGGCAAAGGCTATTGACCCAGTGAGACAATGGGGGCAGTTACAAGTTAAAGGCGCACAGCTATGCGATCAGAACGGTCAACCAGTAGTATTGCGCGGAGTAAGCCTTGGATGGCACAATCTATGGCCACGCTTTTACAACAAAGGGGCGGTGAAATGGTTGGATAATGAATGGCATGCCAATGTTATCCGTGCCGCCATGGGAGCGTCATCTGTTGATGACCATTATTTAGAGAACCCGTCATTCGGCATTGAATGTATGACTCCAGTCATTGACGCTGCCATAAAGAACAAGGTGTATGTCATAATCGACTGGCATTCCCACGAGATGCATACAGCTGAGGCAAAGGCATTTTTCTCAAAGATGGCACAGAAATACGGCAAATACCCCAATATCATATATGAATTATACAATGAGCCGATAAATGACTCATGGGAGAGTCTGAAGGAATACGCTAAGGAGATTATCACAGAGATACGTAAGTATGACCCTGACAACGTAATCCTTATGGGATGTCCACATTGGGACCAGGACATAGACCTTGTTGCCGCATCACCTATTGAGGGAGTCAGCAACGTGATGTATACCGTACACTTCTATGCAGCCACCCATAAAGACTATCTTCGCGATAAGATGAAAGCTGCTGTGGAAGGTGGGCTTCCAGTCTTTGTCAGTGAATGTGCCGGAATGGAAGCCTCAGGTGATGGTCCGCTAAATACCGAGGAATGGTGGAAATGGGTCAACCTGATGGAAGAGTTAAAGGTAAGCTATGCCTGTTGGTCTCTCTCCGACAAGAACGAGACATGCTCCATGCTATTACCAAGAGCCAAGGCATGTGGTGACTGGACCCCAGACCTCGTGAAGCCATGGGGTAAGTTAGTACAAGAGACCATGAAGAAAAACATAAAATAAGAATACAACAAATGAGGCGGGGATTAACCTCGCCTCATTTACTTTTCCTCAACAGATAGACCATTGTACGGGCAGCCTGCACTGGCGCTATGTCACCACCTAATTTCTCGGCTACCTCCTGATATCCTTGCAGCATCTTCTCACGCCCAGGCTGACCAGGAAGGATTCTATAAAGCTCATTCATAATATTATAGACCCTGAAACGGTCTGCAAATAATTCCGGAACAATCTCTTTATCGCCAATAAGGTTCACCAATGATATATACTTAACGTTAAGGATGTGATTAAACCCAAAGCGATAGAGCTTTGGTAACGGGGTCTCGTAACATACCACCTGGGGAACACGGAAGAGAGCAGTCTCCAACGTCGCCGTTCCACTGGTCACTAACGCTGCCGTGGAATGTGCAAGCAAAGGATACGTCTGATTTCTAACCAACCTTACATTCTTTCCTTTGATAAAAGTCTCATAATACTCTTCCTCTATTGACGGGGCGCCAGCCAACACCAGCTGATAGTCTTTAAAACGTCTCGCCGACTCAATCATTCCCGGCAGGTTATCCTTTATCTCCTGCTTCCTGCTGCCAGCAAGCAATGCAATAATAGGTTTCTCCGACAGCCCATGAGTAGCGCAAAACTGCTCAAAGGTCTCATGATATTCCTCTTTGAAGTGTGACACCTCCTCCACTGTCGGGTTTCCGACATAGTACACTGGATAACGGTGTTTTTTCTCATAGAAATCTTTCTCGAAAGGTAAGATGGAGAACATCTCTGTGACGTCACGTTTTATGCTACGGATGCGCCATTCTTTCCATGCCCATATCTTAGGAGAGATATAATAATACACAGGGCAGCCACCCCATAAAGGCTTTGCAGGAAGCTGGGAACCATTACCAGTAAGTTGTGCGCCCTTTGCAGGCTGTTGCGGACGATTAGCGGCAAGTTTCTGCTTAGTAATGAATTTCGCTATCCGCAAGTTGAAGCCGGGGTAGTCAACTAAAATCACCACATCCGGTTTCCATTTTATCATATCCTCCTGACAAACCTTGAGATTCTTGAATATCACATTAAGATGGAGCAGCACAGGAACAAATCCCATATATGCCATATCTTTATAATGCCGGACACGTGTTCCGCCAACAGCACTCATGAGATCGCCGCCGAAGAAACGGAACTGAGCCTCAGGGTCTTCCTCCTGAAGCGACTGCATCAATCGTGAGGCATGAAGGTCACCACTCGCCTCTCCCACAATCAAATAATATTTCATTCTTCCCAGTCTTTCATTTCGTTCAACATTCTATAATCAGTGACATCCATCGTAGTAGGAGTCACACATACATAGCCATGAGATAATGCCCAGCGATCGTTATCGACCGCACCAGCCTCATCGTCACGGTAATGGCCTGTCATCCAATAATAGTTGTAGCCTCGGGGATGAACATCCTTCACCACCTCGTTTATCCAACTGCCATAGCCCATTCTGCAGACACGAAGTCCGCTGAACTGTCTCACATCAGGAAAATTGACATTCAGACATACGCCCTTCGGTAAGCCGTCGGACAGGACTCTATTCACTATCTTACGAATATAAGGTCCCAGATGCGACAGGTCTGCATCAGGATTATAATTACATGACGAGAAGGCTATAGAGGGAATGTATTTCATACACCCTTCCATTGCGACACCCATCGTTCCACTGTAGTGAGTGTTCACTGTAGAGTTGTCACCATGATTAATACCGCCAATTACCAAGTCAGGCCATCTGCCGTCCATCAACTGGTCAAGAGCAATCTTCACACAATCCACAGGAGTGCCGCTGCACGACCATACCTCCGCACCGGGAATATTGTCCCGCCGCTGTATATAAAGAGGTGGCACTGCGGAAAAGGCACAGGAATATCCTGAGCGTCCGCCATCAGGTGCGCAGACAAGAATGTCCGCCATGTCTCTCAAACACTCTACAAGACATCTGATACCTCTACTCTGATAGCCGTCATCATTTGAAATCAGTATAAAAGGCTTTTTCATCTTCGCTTTTTGATTGCAAAAATACGAAAAAACCTTTAAAATAACATCATTCTCGAATAATATTTGTAACTTTGCAAAATTAATTTGTTTTAAGGAAAAGGATTAAGTATGGGAAAAATCATAGCCTTAGCTAATCAGAAAGGCGGTGTAGGCAAGACCACAACGTCTATCAATCTGGCAGCGTCACTCGCCACACTGGAGAAAACAGTACTTGTAGTTGACGCAGATCCTCAGGCTAACGCATCAAGTGGATTAGGCGTTGACATAAACACAGTAGAATGTTCTCTTTATGAGTGCATCATCGACCATGCTGATGTACGCGACGCCATATACACGACAGACATAGAAGGACTTGACATCATTCCGAGCCATATTGACTTGGTGGGTGCAGAAATAGAAATGCTTAACTTGGAAAGCCGTGAGAAGGTAGTCAGCGACTTGCTGGCCCCCATCCGTGACGACTATGACTACATTCTGATAGACTGCAGTCCGTCATTAGGACTTATCACCGTCAATGCACTGACTGCGGCAGACTCAGTGATAATACCTGTCCAATGCGAGTATTTCGCACTGGAGGGAATCAGTAAGCTGCTTAGCACCATCAAGATTATTAAGACGAAGCTCAACCCCAAGTTAGAGATTGAGGGATTCCTTCTCACTATGTATGACTCACGTCTGCGCCTTGCAAACCAGATTTATGACGAAGTAAAGCGTCATTTCCAGGAACTGGTGTTCAAGACCGTTATTCAACGAAACGTAAAACTGTCGGAAAGCCCCAGCCACGGTCTGCCAGCCATCTTGTACGATGCCGACTCTACCGGTGCGAAGAACCATCTGGCACTTGCCAAGGAGATTATCAGCAGGGAGAAGAAAGCAAAAAAGTAACCACTACATTCAAAAATAAACTCTACACATAACAAATTCATTATGGCAGTACGTAAGAAATACAACAGGATTACTAAGACCGCAGCCTTGGGAAGAGGACTTGACGCATTGATTTCAACAGATGACGTCAGCACACAAGGCAGTTCCACTATAAATGAAGTGGCAATTGATCAGATTGAAGCCAACCCTAACCAGCCACGAAGAGAGTTCGATCAGGCTGCGTTGGAGGAACTGGCTAACAGTATAAAACAATTAGGTATCGTCCAGCCCATCACCTTAAGGCAGATGGAAGACGGTAAATTCCAGATTATTGCCGGAGAGCGTCGTTGGAGAGCGTCTCAGATAGCCGGTCTTACAGCTATTCCCGCCTATATCCGCACCATAAAGGATGAGAATGTCATGGAAATGGCTTTGGTGGAGAATATACAACGTGAGGATCTAAACGCCATTGAGATTGCATTGGCATACGAGCATTTATTGGAGAAGAGCGGAATGACACAGGAGAAGGTCAGCGAACGTGTCGGCAAGAGCCGCGCAGCTATTGCCAACTACCTACGCCTGTTGAAACTGCCTGCACAGGTGCAGATGGCATTGCAGAAGAAAGAGATTGACATGGGACATGCCCGTGCCTTACTCTCACTCAGCAGTCCTTCATTACAGCTTAAACTGTTTAAGGAAATCCACAAGAACGGCTACTCCGTACGCAAAGTGGAAGAGCTCTGCCATCAGCTCAACAACGGTGAGGATATCCAGACAGCCAAGAAAACCATCATTGCCAAGTCAAGACTCCCTGAGGAGTTTAACATCCTGAAGAACCGCTTGTCAAAGTTCTTTGACACAAAGATACAAATGAGCTATAATGCCAAAGGCAAGGGGAAAATCAGCATCCCTTTTGCGTCAGAGGAAGAGCTGGAACATATCATGCATGTCTTCGACAAACTGAAACAATAGTTTTCAAGTGACGGAACATCTCGGCTACATAGTAAGAAGCATAGCTACGGTAGCATTATTGCTAATGATTGGCTATAGTGACGCCCTCGCACAGGATGTGGAGGGCGATAGTGCCATTACTATCATATACCCCGACGACTCGCTTCTTACCGAGACCCCTATCGTGCTTAAGCAAGACAAGGAACTGGAGATCGCTTTTTCCGACACCATTCCTTTAAAGCAAAAACGCGACTGGAGCAAATGGAGGCCCGATCCCAAGAGAGCAATGTGGCTGGCTATTGTTTTGCCTGGAGCAGGACAGATCTATAACCGTAAATACTGGAAGCTACCAATCATATACGGAGGATTTGTAGGCTGTATCTACGCCATGACTTGGAACAACCAGATGTATCATGACTACTCACAGGCGTATATGGATATCATGGACTCTGACCCTAACACCCAAAGCTACAACTCCTTTCTGCATTTAGGGGCGGAGATTACAGAAAGCAACATGGCTCAATACCAGGAGGTGTTCAGGAAAAGGAAAGACAGATACAGAAGGTATCGTGACTTGAGCGTCTTTGTTGCTATCGGAGTATACGCTTTATCCATCATCGACGCATACGTTGACGCCTCACTCTCTGAATTTGACATATCCGACGACTTGAGTATCAGGGTCGCACCCACTGTCATCACTAACCAGAACGCAAAGAACCCATTCAGCTCTTCAGCTATAGGATTAGGATGCAGCCTTACGTTTTAAGACATTACGACACCTCTATAATTCAATCCCTAAAAACATATACACATGAACGACGCCACAAAGAAACCCGATATAAACGAGAAGGATGACGAGAAGATCGTCAACCAAGCATTCCAGCACCTTATAGATACATACCTCGCATCCCCACATCGAAAGAAAGTCGATATCATAACACAGGCTTTCAACTTTGCCAAACAAGCACATAAAGGAGTGAGACGGCTTTCTGGTGAGCCGTATATCATGCACCCGATAGCCGTGGCACAAATCGCATGTGAGGAAATCGGACTGGGTTCAACGAGCATTTGCTCCGCCCTTCTTCATGACGTGGTGGAGGACACCGACTATACAACTGAAGACATCGAGAATATTTTCGGTTCAAAAATAGCACAGATTGTCGATGGACTTACGAAAATCAGTGGCGGCATCTTCGGAGAACAAGCCTCAGCACAAGCTGAAAACTTCAAGAAGCTGTTGCTGACGATGAGCGATGACATCCGTGTCATCCTGATAAAGATATGCGACCGCCTCCACAATATGCGGACATTAGAGTCTCAACCAGCCAACAAGCAATATAAGATTGCAGGTGAGACACTTTATATTTACTCTCCCCTTGCCAACAGGTTAGGGTTGAATAAGGTGAAGACTGAGCTTGAGGACCTAAGTTTCAAATATGAGCACCCGGATGCATATAATGCCATAAAGCGTAAGCTCGCAACGACACAGGCATCACGCGACACACTTTTCAAGAGCTTTACCGATCCCATACGTGAGGAGCTTGACAAGATGGGGTTGGAATACACTATCAAGGCTCGTATTAAAAGCCCCTACTCCATCTGGAACAAGATGCAGACAAAGCATGTCACCTTTGACGAGATTTACGACATCCTCGCCGTCAGGATTATCTTCACCCCACGTAGGCGCAATGAAGAAGTCAACGACTGCTTCAATATCTATGTGGCGATAAACAAGATCTATAAAAGCCATCCTGACAGGTTGCGTGATTGGGTAAACCATCCAAAAGCCAACGGATACCAAGCCCTGCATGTAACCCTTATGTCTAAACAAGGACGATGGATTGAAGTTCAAATACGATCAGACAGGATGGATGAGATTGCCGAACAAGGCTTTGCAGCACATTGGCAATATAAAGACGGCAAGGAAGTGACTGAGGATGAGGGCGAGCTCAATGACTGGCTCCGCACAATAAAAGAGATTCTTGACGACCCACAGCCTGATGCCATGGACTTTCTTGATGCCATCAAGCTAAACCTTTTTGCATCCGAGATTTTCGTGTTCACTCCTAAGGGTGAGATTAAGACTATGCCGGCAGGATGTACGGCACTCGACTTCGCATTCCAGATACACACCTTCCTTGGAAGCCACTGCATCGGTGCAAAGGTCAACCACAAGCTGGTGCCTTTGAGCCATAAGCTACAAAGTGGCGACCAGGTTGAGATACTCACATCAAAGTCACAGCACGTGCAAGCCAACTGGATTAACTTCGTCAGCACAGCAAAGGCGAAAGGTAAGATTCAGACCATCATACGTCGTGAGGCAAGGGAGGTGCAGAAGAAAGGTGAAGAGATTCTGCAGCAATGGCTACAGAAGAATGGCATGGAATTGAACTCATCTGTCCTTGACAAGCTCTGTGACCTGCATGAGCAACGTAAACATGAGAGTCTGCTTCAAGCTATTGGTGAGAAAAACATCATTCTTGGCGACAACGACCTTGATGAGTTGAGCGGAAAGAAGCAACAGAACATACCAACCTGGCGAAAGTTTGTGCCGTTTATAAATCACGGTGGTGAGAAGAAAAAGGAGGAAGCAAAAAAGCCAGAGTATTATATTGTAGAAAAGGACTTCAACAAGAAGAAGCCCATCTTCATCTCCGAAGAAAACATCAACCAGTTTATATTCCCACAATGCTGCCACCCTATACCAGGAGATGACATTCTGGGATATATTGACAACAAGAAGCATATAGAGATACACAAGAGAGCTTGTCCGGTAGCCTCGAAACTGAAAGCGAGCTTCGGCAATAGGATTCTCGATGCCAAATGGGAGATGCACAAGCATTTGTTCTTCGATGCTACCATACGCCTGAGAGGCATCGACAGGAAAGGTCTTTTGTTAGACCTCTCCGGGATCCTCTCAGAGGAGTTAGGTGTGAATATCCGCAAGATTACCATATCAAGCGACAGTGGTATCTTCGACGGGAGTATCGAGCTGCGCGTGCATGACCGTGAGGACGTCCAGGTCATCATTGACAGCCTCAAGAAAATCCATGACCTCCAAGAGGTGTCACAAATAATATAAATCTTACTAACCTTCATAATTCATAAAAATGAAACAGAATTTCATTTTCACACTGTGCCTGCTCATGGCACTAACTGCTAACGCCCGTGGTAAATATGACAATACCGACACGCTTATTGTCGCGCGTGACGGTACGGGTCAGTTCCGAACAATCAATGAGGCAGTGGAAGTTTGTCGCGCCTTCATGGAATACAAAAAAGTAATCTTTGTAAAGAAAGGCACATACAAAGAGAAAGTTATCATCCCATCATGGCTGACAAACATTGAGATCATTGGTGAGGACCGTGACAATACTATCATCTCCTATGATGACCATGCCAATGTCAAGATTCCAAAGATTGGCGCAGAGCCTAATGCAGATTCCTCCATGCCAATGCCTGGCACGCAGTCTATGGGCACATTCCGCACATATACCGTGAAGGTGGAAGGCTCTAATATCACTTTCCGCGACATCACCATAGAAAACAACGCTGAGAAGCTGGGACAGGCAGTAGCACTCCATACCGAAGGTGATAAGCTTGTCTTCGTAAACTGCAAGCTTCTTGGCAACCAGGACACGGTATATACCGGTGTAGCCAATACACGCTTGTTCTTTAAGGACTGCTACATTGAAGGAACGACAGACTTTATCTTCGGTCCTTCCACGGCATGGTTTGAGAACTGTGAGATAAAGAGCAAGGTAAACTCATACATCACTGCAGCCTCAACGCCCCAGGATGTTAAATACGGATATATATTCAACCATTGCAGACTGACTGCCGCAGAGGGAGTTGACAAGGTCTACCTTGGACGACCATGGCGCGCATACGCACACACCCTGTTCATGAACTCCGAGATGGGAGCACATATAACAGCTGAGGGCTGGCAGAACTGGACAGACTACCATGACCCGGCGGCAGAAGGAATAGTACGCTACCAAGAATACAACAACAGCGGTGCCGGTTTCCAGCCGAAAGCCCGCGTGACATGGAGCCAGCAGCTCACCAAGAAAGAGGCTGCCAAGATTACCATCAAAGAAGTATTCGGCGACACCAGCTGGATTATATAGCTTAAATCAAATAAAAGAACGGACGTTTCTTGCAATAAAACGGATAACCGAAAGATACTTTATCAGCTATTAGCAAACAAAAATGGGATGCCTCCTGTGTGAGACATCCCATTTTATTAAATATCAACAATAGTTTATTGATTACTTGTTGATGTACTTCTTGCCATTCTGCAGAACGATGCCCTTGTAAGAAGCATTTACCTGCTGACCAGCAACGTTGTACATTGGAGCATTTACGTTCTTATTGGCTACAACAATGTCATTGATACCAGTAGCACCAGGAACATTACCATTTACCAGCAAAGGAAGGACTGTTACTTCACCTGTATCCTCATTCTTTACATTCAGGTCAATGTTTGCATCACCATTTTCATCAAACGCATAACCAGCGAAAGTCATTTTTGAACCAGTTGCAAGAACATCATATCCAAGACCCTCAAATACTTGGAACTTTATAACACTTGTTCCACTTGGCATGTCTGCCACATAACCTGGAACAGGAACCTTGTTACCATCGGCATCCTTTACGGTTGTCTCACCTGGAGTAAGAATCTTGTAGCCATCGCTTACATAAACACCACCTTCAGGGTCATTGTATGTTGCTCCTTCTATTGTGCTCAGATCGAAGCCACGTACAATACTGAAATCAGACATTGCAAATACAAAAGAAGGACGTGCTACCTTCTCCTCGTACACTACATATCCCTTTGAGTTGGTTCCCTTGTGGAATACATAAACATAACCATCTTTCTTAACATCAAAATGATATATGCAACCACTCTCGGGGTAAGTGCCTTCAAGGGCAGAACCTGGACCATTTACATTACCTTGAATACCTGTCTCAGAACCGAGTTCCTCACCATTGATAGAAACGTTGTTCTTTGAAAGACCTGTCATACCACACTCTGGCTGGGTATACAGAAGAGTAACAGTAACGTTATCAGATTCGAGCAGCTTTGTACCTCCTGCTATTTCGACCTTACTGCCACTAACAAGACCAACAGCTTCTGCCTGTGCTGTAGTGAAAGCTGCTTTCTCAACTTGAGCACTTACACTCATTGCTGCCATAAAGGCAGCTACACTAAGTAAAATTCCCTTTTTCATAAACTTGATTTTTTTGATTAATAATTAAATGTATATATAACAGTCAAACTGTTTCAAAATTTAGGAAAGTTTATCACCAGCGGCAATAGTATGCGAACTATTGCCACTGGCACATAAGTTTTATTGTTTTTTTCCTTCAAAATTATAAACATATTCATAGTTCTTCTTTTTCACAACCTTAGATAGTGTGAAAGAAGTCGTCAGAGTTCCATCTTCCAATACTTTGCCTGCGATACCAGATGTACCAAAAGCTGTAGCAAGATTATTGGCAAAATAGAAGTCATACTTAGCATTCCAGATATTGACAACAGCAATAGTATTGATAGATTCAGCTGGGCAAGAAACAGTGATATTTGAAACACCTTGAGTATTTGCCTCCAAGGAAACTGTTCCATCAAAAACTTCAACCTCTTCACTTCCAACCAAGTGCTTGGTAAATGTACCTACATACGTACCAGCAGTGGCCTTTTCCGCAGTAATGGTGTATACAATATTCTCATCATCGTCATCACCACAGGAAACCATAGTAAAGCTGAAGGCTATTGTTGCAACCAGTAAACAAAATATCTTTTTCATGTTCGTATCTATTATATTTGTTATTTACAATGTATATTATTCTGTTGTTCCACCTTCTCCTGATGCATCTACAGCTGCGCCATAGCCTGGGTTCTGATCTGCACTGCTAATACCGGTATTGGCACTGATTTCATTTGCAGGAATCGGGCGATACCATTTAATCTGACCATTACCTTCCATATCGGCTACACTATTGACATATTCATTGAACTCTACGTTGTAACGAACAAGCTGCTTTGTGCGGCGGAGATCCATCCAGCGATAACCTTCAGCATATAGTTCACGAGCACGCTCATCAAGAATCAGGTCAAGACTGTTAATAGAGAATGAAACACTCGTGCTATAATCTGGATCATAGCTATCAAAGGAAGATAAAGCAGGTAGCCCCGCACGCTGGCGAACAGCATTAACCTTTGCCAGTGCCTGTGCTGTCTGACCTGCCATGAGATAAGCCTCTGCAGCAGTAAGATACATCTCACTGACATGGAACAATACAATGTCTCGGTAATCATTACTACTACCAACCTGATCGGAGTTAGGATCATCAAACTTCTTCACACAGACGCCATTGCTTGTTCCATTATTGAAAGTCGTAAGGGTCTGTGAACTCTTACTATATGAGCCATCAGCTTTGAACGTATAAAGAGTAATACCATTAGAAGAACGAGGATTAAGAATAACCGCCCTAACATCGTTGGCATACTTTGCATCAACCTTAAATTGTTCTATGTGAACTTCGATGTATGCTTCAGCATCAGACTGTGAAACGTACCATGGGAAGAATTTTTTTGCAATAGGAAGCCTATTGAGATCAGAAGCATTATAGTATGCATAGTAACCTTCTGTCCCCCAATTAGCACTTGTACCTTCTTTAACGGCATTATACCATGTAGTCATAAATGTAGCCTCATAACGCTGGTCGCCCTCCCCAAAGAGATACATAGATTTTTCTGACTGCTGATCCTCAGAGCTTTCTGCTTTTAGACCACTATCATTTACCGTTCCGTAATAGCCACCGAAGTTGTTTTGCATAGAGTGACCACCAGATGTGACATCTCCCGGATAACCAGTCTTATCATACTGAACGGAGAAGATTTCCTCTGCGTTACCCTCATTGAATGGAGACCATTTTTCCTCAAATGACATTGTCAGGCTCACACCATTGATAGCTTTCTCTGCCCATGTTGCCGCTTCTAAAAAAGATGTTGTACTATTAACTGTATATGTTCCTTTTACAGCATCGCCTAAAGAAGTATCAAGATCCCATCCTGCTGCAAGGTAAACCTTTGCGAGCAATGCGGCAACAGCCTGCTTGCTTGCCCTGCCGGTATGATCCTGAGCGGCAAGTGATGAGTTGTTGTAGAGGTCTGTCAAGTCTGCAATTAATGCAGGATAAATCTCACTTAGCGGAGTACGCGGATAGTTGGTCTCAGCATTATTGATGTAGCTTGTAATAAATGGCACAGCACCAAAATGCTGAGTTAACAGATAATAGCCGTAAGCACGTACGAAACGTGCCTCTTGGCTCAACTGAGATTCATCTCCAGCATAACTGATCACACCATTAGCAAGGTTTATTGTCTTATATACATTTGAATAGAACTTCTTTACATCATCGTTCTCTGGAGTAAGTGTATAATTATCAAATTCTGTAGTTGCCTTACCACGTGTATGTATATAAAGGTCAGTACCTCTGCAATAAAGATCTGTGTTGAAGACTATCGACTTCATGCTTTCATACGTTGCAGTAAGCAAAGACGAAGCATCCTTGCCGAAATAGTCATCCGCAGTCTGACCACCAGCAGTCTTATTTTCTGCATCAAGAAAGTCGTCACAGCTTGTGAGAGTTATTCCCGCGAGCAGAACTGCAATTGTTGATAAATATATTTTCTTTTTCATCTTTCTGGTTATTTAACTGTTTAGAACTTAATGCTTGCACCTATCTGATAATTGACACTACTTGGTCCGTCGTTCTTCAGAGCTGCGTCAGCCCACTCTGGGTCGAAACCGTCATACTTTGTGAATACGAACGGGTTGGTAACCGTAACGTAAAGTCGCAGATGCTTGCAGCCGAACTTGCTGAGCCATGCTTTCGGGAAGGTATAGCCTAATGTAATGTTCTTTACCTTCAGGAAAGAAGCGTCAGTAACACACTTAGCTGTGTTCCAATATGTATAGTGAGCACCAACACCAGTTGTCTGCCCTCCATAGTTCGGGAATGGATAGTCACCATAGTGAGTAGATGTCTGATACTTAGGATTAATATATGTACCGTCTTCATTGTAGCCATCGACATCTATTAATGTTCCCGCAGGAATATACCAGTCTTCTTGCATACGCATACGACCGCGGTCACCAAGGTTCAGATACTCACTCATGAAGTTAGAGAACACTTTATAGTTAACTTTCGCATAGAGAGAGAATCCAAAATCCCAGTTCTTCCAAGAGAGGTTGGATGTGAAGCTGCCTGTCCAAACAGGATCCATACTTCTTATAACACGGTCATCCTGATCGATAACGCCGTTACCATCCTGATCTTTAATCCAAGGCTCACCTTCATTTAAGCCATATACCTGATGATAGAAGTCATACTCCTTCATGGTTGTACCAGGTGTGAGACCTTTGCTGATAGCAGCCTGAGTGTTAGGAACAACCATATCACGGTCGGTTACGATACCACCCCACTCATAAGAATATGTATTGTTTACAGAAGAGCCGATAAATAGGCTACCTGTTGTCACACCACTACTGATAATTCTATCACCTGTTCCATTTATCTCACGAACCTCGTTATTGTTGTGTGCGAAGGTGAATGTTGTCTCCCATTTCCAGTCTTTATTTTGTATATTGACCGTATTCAAGGAGAGTTCAATACCAGTATTGCGTACGGAACCTATGTTGGTCGTCATACTACCTCCACCAGACTCTAAAGGCAAGTCTACTTTATAAAGAAGATCGTCTGAAGTCTTCTGATATACATCAATGCTACCATTAATGCGACCTCCAAAGAAACCGAAATCAAGACCTGCATTATACTCTGTAGAAGTTTCCCATTTCAATTCCTTATTGACTATGCTTGAGGCATAGTAACCTTTGCTGTAATCTGCACCAAATGGATAGTAAACTGGATCAGAAAGAGTCTGCTGTGTAGCATAACTACCTATACCATCACAGTTACCAGTGATACCATAAGAGAGACGCAGTTTCAAGTTGCTCAACCAGTTTATCTTCTCCATAAATGGCTCCTCCGTAATACGCCAAGCTGCTGCTACAGAGGGGAAAGTTCCCCAACGATTGTCTTTAGCAAACTTGGATGAGCCGTCCCAACGGATCGTACCAGTAAGCAAATAGCGGTTCTTGTAAGTATAGTTAGCACGGAGAGCATAAGAAGTGAGACTTCCTTCTGAATATGATGTATAAGAATCATCGGCATTATACGTACCTGTATTCATGTTCCACCAATCAGTATTTTCCATAACCTCGGTAGCAGCCCAATAAGTTTTCTCGGTGTTGCTTGCTTCCATAGAGAACAGTCCCATCAAACTGAGGCTGTGGTTTTCTGCAATAGTGGTATTATAATTAATGATATTGTCCCAAGTCCATCCAAAGCTTCTATTTATCGTAACGTTTGCAGCATTGTTCTTCATATCGGTATCATAATACTCCTCTGTCAGAGGATTGATATAGCCTTCAAAATAGCCCTGACGATAATTGGTATAACTTGGAGAGAATGTGGTCTTGAAGTCAAGCCCCTTAAGAATATCAAACTTCAAATAGAAATTACCGAGTAAGCGCCATGTCTCACGTTCTTTCTTTGTATTCTGCATTACATTTAGCGGATTCTGCTGTGAAGAGAATTGGAACTGCGAGCCAGAGGCCGTGCCAAGAGCACCTTGCCCACCAGGAATTTGATTAGGATTGCCGTTATTATCGTATGGGATGAAGAATGGGTTGGAACGATAAGCATACTTGATTGCATCGTCGTTAGCATACTCATTCTTAGTACGTGCGCCATTGATGGTGAAACCAGCACTTATAACCTTATTCACCTTTGCATCAACACTACCCTTGAAATTAATACGATTCATTTCGTCACCGACATAGATGCCCTTTTCCTGATTATAACCGAGTCCGAAGTGATAATTCACACTCTCACTACCACCACTGACAGAGAGGAAGTGGTTCTGCTGGCTGCCGTTACGGGTAACCAAGCTTGGCCAGTCGTATGTCTGTCCATTTGCAAGCATATCTTTAAGGATATAGTTCCCCTCACCCTTTTCCACACGTAACAGAGCTTGCTCTATCGGACTGTTGCTACCTGGTGTTATCTGATATACAGGGTTAGCATATTGATTATTAGAAGTCTGGTTTCCACCATATGTGAGGAATTTCATAAAACGATAGTTGTAGAACTCCTGACCGTCCATGAAGTCCGGCATGCGCGCAACCTTTGACCATCCGTAGTAACCGTCATAGCTGATGGTCGGCTTCTGCTCCTTGCTTACATGTACACCACCTTTAGTTGTAACAACAACGACACCGGCAGTGGCGCGTGAACCGTAGATGGCGGTTGAGGAAGCGTCCTTCAACACGTCGATACGCTCGATGTCCTGCGGGTTAAGGAAGTTGATGTCGCCACAGATTACTCCGTCAACAACATATAGAGGCGTTGTATCGGAGTTAATAGATGACTTACCACGAATCTCAATGTTGAAATTGTCACCAGAACGACCAGATGTCTGCGTAATATTAACACCCGGGTTATTACCCTGGAGATTACCCATGACAGAGGCGGCACCCTTGGCGTTCAGCTGCTCCGTGTTGACAGAGGAGATTGAACCCGTCAGGTCGCTCTTCTTCATCGTACCGTAACCTACTACGACAACCTCGTTCAACTGCTGGTTGTCCTCGTTAAGCGTGATGTCCAAATTGGTCTTGTTACCAACTGTTACCTGCTGGTCGACATAGCCAATGTAGGTCACCTTGATCACTGAAGACGGCTTGGCGTTGGTGATGCTGAAGTTACCGTCAAGGTCTGTGATGGCGGCCGGCTGACCGTCAAGCAAGACTGTAACACCAATCATCGGCTCGCCCGTAGCGTCTTTCACCGTACCCGTAACTGTCTGCTGCGCATATGCAACAAAACAGAACAAGCTCAGGAATAAAGCCATTGCGGCTCTTTTGATTTGTAGATACATAAATGTTTGTTTTAGTTATAATTAATTGTACTGTTATTCAATCTGTTTGCTAACTTTCCCATTATGGTCTGTATCACCCATAAAATGAGAGGATTTTAATTAAACGTGAGGCAAAATTAATTAAATATATTTATTCAACCAAATTTTTTCAAAAAAAAAACAAATACCACAGTTTACGTAAAGGTTTGCGTAACTTATTTTTTGGCTATATTAACATGATTTTGGTTAATTTACATAGTAGAGGTCTGGCTATTCCTGCTCCTTATAGCCTTAAGGTGTGTAATCTGCAATGCCAATGCGAGTGATAAGAGTAGTAAATTATATAATGTACGCGCGTACATTATATTAGTTATCTCACCTTTCTATTATTCTCAGATAGAATCCTGCGTTGTGTCCATAACGTATCGCATCATATTTATGATGCTCTTATGTTTTTGTTCCATAGACGGATGGACATACAAATTAAGTGTGGTTTGTACACTTGAATGTCCCAATATTGAAGACAGGGTTTTTATGTCGCAACCAGACTCAATGCAACGTGTGGCAAAGGTATGTCGGAGAGCATGGAATCTCAGTGCGGGCAGGTTGAGTTGTCTTATAGTATTCCTATAATGCTTACGTAAGGCATTTGGATGGAGAGGTGTTGTCGTATTAGTGAAAAGATAGTGGTCGGCCTTGTCTGGTATAAAATGTGGTAACTCGAGAATAAGTTTCTCAACAATGGGATGAATTGGTATTGTCCTGATTGAATTTAAGGTCTTTGGCAAGTTTACTATCATGCAAGTACGATGCTCTTCATTGTCATAGGTCAGGGAAACAGTTCGATTGATATGACAGATATGCATGGAAGGCTGAACATCTCTAACTTGCAGCCCACATACTTCTCCGAGCCGAAGTCCAGAAGTGATGGTCGTCAGAAGAGCTATATCTAAAATAGATTGTTGGGTAATAAGATGATTGATAAACAATGCCTCGTTTCCCATATCAAACACATCAAGTGTCTGGGATTTCGTATGTGGAGGAAGCTTTGGAGAATATTTTGGTATCTCGAACCAATCCTTTTCCATACCAAACTCCATTATAAGACGCATTACGGAGATTATTCCGCTGATGCTTCTACGAGACAGTCCTCTTTCATGAAGATTATTTACAAATTGCTGGACGTCAGATGATGATATTTTATAGTTCCGTCCAAATTCAGGCAATAAATGGCGTTCAGCCAAATATGTATATGCCGCCATTGTTGTCGGCTTTACCTGAGATTTCTTTTCCTCTCGCCAATGCCTGTATATTTCTGAAAAACGCATAAATTCCTTGGTGTTGTCGGTTTTGTATTAACTGAGTACAAAGGTATAAAAATTACCCTAACTCACTTAATATATTTACTTAATTTTGCGACAAAATTACACTATCTATTATATATTAATGTAAACTAAAAATATTTTAACAAAAGCATTGAATAACTATTGAATAACTATACAATTAATTATAACTAAAACAAACATTTATGTATCTACAAATCAAAAGAGCCGCAATGGCTTTATTCCTGAGCTTGTTCTGTTTTGTTGCATATGCGCAGCAGACAGTTACGGGTACGGTGAAAGACGCTACGGGCGAGCCGATGATTGGTGTTACAGTCTTGCTTGACGGTCAGCCGGCCGCCATCACAGACTTTGACGGTAACTTCAGCATCACCAACGCCAAGCCGTCTTCAGTGATCAAGGTGACCTACATTGGCTACGTCGACCAGCAGGTAACAGTTGGTAACAAGACCCATTTGGACATCACGCTTAACGAGGACAACCAGCAGTTGAACGAGGTTGTCGTGGTAGGTTACGGTACGATGAAGAAGAGCGACCTGACGGGTTCAATCTCCTCTGTCAACACGGAGCAGCTGAACGCCAAGGGTGCCGCCTCTGTCATGGGTAACCTCCAGGGTAATAACCCAGGCGTTAATATTACACAGAGTTCCGGTCGTGCCGGTGGCGACTTCAACATCGAAATCCGTGGTAAGTCTTCCATCGAGTCAAACACAACACCTTTGTTCATCGTTGACGGAGTGATGTGTGACGACATCAACTTCCTTAACCCGCAGGACATCGAGCGTATCGACGTGTTGAAGGACGCTTCCTCAACCGCCATCTACGGTTCACGTGCCACTGCCGGTGTCATCATTGTAACGACACGTGGTGGTCTCTCCATCAACAAGGAGCAGAAGCCGACCATCAGCTATGACGGTTACTACGGATGGTCAAAGGTTGTCCGTATGCCAGACTTCATGGACGGTCAGGAATTCTATGACTATCGTTTCAAGAAGTTCCTCTCTTATGGAGGTAATGGTGGAACTGTTGGTGTAGCAAACCCAACTTATCAAGTCAGCGGCTCTACCTTAGAGCAGGGCCTTCTCCGCACAGGTATTGGCGAAGGAGCATATCGCTTAAAAGAAATGTTGGCATCCGGTGAGACATATGATTGGCCAAGCTTGGTTACCCGTAACGGCAGCCAGCAGAACCATTTCCTTGCTGTAAGTGGTGGAAGTGCAATGGTTAACTATCACTTTGGTCTCGGTTATAACGGAGAAAAAGGTATTTATGTAGGTGACGAGCAGCGTCGCATCAACTTCAAGGGTAGTGTTGACGCAAAGATCAACGATGTCATAAGTGCAGGATTCAGCATGAACATGGCTAATATCCAAAACGACTATGCAAATGACGACGCTATCAAGTACGCCTATCGTATGAACCCGTTCATGCCACCTTATGACGCAGATGGCAATGTTATTCACCAGCCTGGTCAGGCTGCTGTCCTTGGCTCCGCCTCTTCTTACCAGTTCTCAGATCAGAGAAGTGCACTCGATATCATGCAGAGCACAAACAAGAAACGTGAGACATGGCGCTTGCTCGGTAATGTTTATTTGAAGTTTGACATCCTCAAGGGACTCAACTTCAAGACCACCTTCTCTCCAAGCTATTCTTACTATCGTCAGGGATTCTTCGGTGGCTATGTCAATCCCGTTACTGGTGCGCCATACGATGATGACACATACGCTTCCGCTGGTGAGAACGAAGCAAACATACAGACCAACCGCACGTTCTCATGGACATGGGACAACATCATTAATTATAATACTACTATTGCAGAAGACCACAGCCTCGGTTTGATGGGATTGTTCTCTATGGAGTCTGGCAACACTGAGAAGATGAACTGGTATGCCACAAATGTACCAGAGCTGACAGACTGGTGGAATCTTGGTTCAGGAACGTTCAATGCGAGCAATTCAAGCAACAGCTACAGTGAGACAAGTATGACCTCATACGCTTTCCGTTTGAACTACAGTTGGAAGAGCCGTTATCTCTTGACAGCTACGGCACGTTGGGACGGCTCATCTAAGTTCGCCAAAGACAACCGCTGGGGTTTCTTCCCATCAGCAGCCCTCGCATGGCGCATCACCGAGGAGCCATTCATGCAGAAAGTTGACTGGGTAAGCAACTTGAAGTTCCGTCTGAGCTATGGTGTAACAGGTAACAACAAGGCACCTGGCGCATACGACACACAACAAGTTCTTTCTTCTCCGATTTACTACCCGTACGGAACTGCTTATTCACAGGGTTTCACCGCTACAAATATTGTGAACAAAGAGTTGCAATGGGAGACATCAAACGAATTTAACATCGGTCTTGACTATGGTTTCTTCCGTGACCGTGTCCGCGGTACCATTGACTGGTATAACAAGAAGTCTAAGGACTTGCTCTATAATGTTTTGTTACCACTTGAGTCAGGTGGCGGTACTATGATGACAAATGTTGGATCCGTACGCAACAAGGGTATTGAGATCTCACTGACCACAGTAAACGTCCAGAACAAGGACTGGAACTGGGAGACAACATTCGGATTCACCCATAACAAGAACGAGGTTCTTGAGATCAACGGTACTGGCGACATGGTATTAGGAAGCTCCAATAACGGACTCACTGGTAGCTTGTTCGTTGGCGGACCTGTAAACAACACTTATACTTATCAGTGGGGTGGTATCGTAACAGACCACGACATGGTTGTTCCCGACAATCAGGCCGCTATCAACAAGGGACTTATCCCTGGAACGACAATGAAGGAGTATGACTACTATTATACAGTATATGGTGTAAAGGAAGGTCAGCCTTACATTGTAGACCAAAATGGTGACGGCAGCATCACCCCAGAAGAAGACCGTATCGTACGTGGCTCAGACCCTGTCTGGATCGGCAGCTTCACATCTAACCTGTCATGGAAGAACTGGGACTTTGGTGTTTCTGTCTATGCGAAAGTAAATCAGGAAGTTTACTCCAACTTGATTAGTGAGTATCTGAACCTTGGTGACCGCGGTCGTACTCGTCTGCAGGAAGACTGGTACATCCCTGCCGGTACACTGATTGACGTTGACGGCATCAACCCAGACGGTACTTACATTAATCCTAAGTATCAGACATCTACTCACTACGGTGACTACCCATTCCCGAACAACGGTGGTATCAACGGTGGTGTTGGTGCTCACGGCACATACTGGGATCAAGCTAAATGTATAACAAACGTTTCATTCGTGAAGGTAAAGAATATCACATTAGGCTATACCTTCCCGAAGACATGGCTCAGCAAGTTCGGATGCAAGCATCTGCGACTCTACTTCACTGTTACCAATCCGTTCGTATTCACAAAGTATGAAGGTTTCGACCCAGAGTGGGCTGACGCTGCTCTGAAGAACGACGGACCAAGTACTGTTACCTACCAGGTAGGTGCAAGCATTAAATTCTAATATTTAACTATAAAGAACAATGAAAAAGAAGATATATTTATCAGTTGTAGGTGCTTTGCTTGCCGGAGTCACACTCACAAGCTGTAGCGACTTCTTGGAGGCGGAGAATAAGTCTGCAGGTGGTCAGACCGCTGATGACTATTTCGGCAAAGATGCTTCATCATTGCTAACCGCTGCCTATGCCAGCATGAAGTCAATAGTCTACAACACAGGCATGTACAATCAGGGAACTGACCTGTATATTCACACTCGCGGAAAGAGTGTCAGTGAGTTCAGTAACTATTCTTTGAACTCTGGAAACTCGACTGTTAGCAGTTATTATGCAAATGTGTACAACACTATCAACTATGCAAATGGTGTCATTTCTTATAGCGCAGAAGGCTCAACCGTCAGGGATGAGGCACGCTTCATTCGCGGCTACGGCTATTATTTGCTGACCCAGCAGTTCGGTGCTGTTCCATTTATTACAAACTACATCAACAATGCGGAGACCAACTATCCGCGTACTCCGCTAAGTGAGATCTATCCTGCATTAATTGCAGACTTGACCGATCTCTACAACAACTCATCACTTGCCGCTCAGGATCATACCGGCAGGGCAAGCAAGCAGGCTGTTGCCGCATTGCTCGCAAAGGTTTACCTTGCAGCAGGATGGGATCTTGATACCCCAGCTAATGACATCGCCAAGGGTACCTACTCCGTTAACAACACAGCCAACTTCACAGAGGCAGCAGCATGGGCGGAGAAAGCCATCAACGGTGTCCAGCTCACCATGTCATTTGCAGATAAATGGTCAGCTAAGAACGAAGGCAACGCCGAGGAGATATTCTCTGTACAGTATGACCGTGCCGGATATCCAGGAGATGTATCAACAGGTGGACATAGCATGCAGAACGACTTCGGTGGCTATTATGGCAACTGTAAGCAGTCTGGAGAAAAGAATGTTGGCAGTGATAATGCACAGTCTGTAAAGGCTATGTACCTCTTTGAGAAAGGTGACCAGCGTTATGAGGGAACCTACATGACAACTCTCTATAATGCCAGCAAAAATGACGATGGTGCCGCATGGAGTACGGAAGGTTATTATGCATACTACAATGCAAGCAATACCGCCAACCTGGGTATTGCATACCGCTATTTCCCATTCTATGTTACCGAGGCTGAGGCTGAGGCCGAGTTCGCCACACATAAGAGCCAATATGCGAAGGGCAACTATATCAATGACGTACGCGCGGCTATACTTACATCCCCAAGCGTGACCGTATATCAATTTAATGCTGACGGTTCTGTTAAGAGTAAGACATCTGTAGCTGTTGGAGACTACAACAACCAAGTTGGCAATGGAGTATGCGTAAGAAAGTTTGATGACCCGGAGTCTTCTCAGCTTGACGGAAACAACGACTATCGTGACATCGTAATCTTCCATGTCAGCGACATGTATCTCGTAGCTGCTGAGGCATATCTCATGGCAGGTCAGACCTCTCAGGCATTAACAAAGCTCAATGCGGTACGCCAGCGTGCAGGTCTCTCTGCTCTCAGCTCTTTCTCTTCCTACATAGCAGAATATACGACAACCAGTTCCTTTACATTCAAGGACATAGATGTCATTCTGGATGAGCGCGCACGTGAGTTATACGCTGAGGGTCACCGTTGGATTGACCTCCGTCGTACAAAACAGCTTGTCCGCTACAATGTTGAGTTCAATGAATATGTATCATCTCCAAGCGACATGATGGATGTAGCAGGTACAGCCTATAAGCTCTATCGTCCTATACCAGCCAATGAGATTAGCGCTAACACCGGTATCTCTGAGGCAGACCAGAATCCTGGATACGGAACGGGAGCAAGCACTGATGAGAATTAAGGATTTAACCAAGTATAATAAATAAAGTCCACAAATATGAAAAAGTTAATATATTCACTTGCAACACTTTTGGTATTAAGCTGTGCCTTTGTATCATGTGGAAGCGATGATGATGAGAACATTTCTTATTCCACCACTCCGGAAAAGGCATCTGCTGGAACTTATGTCGGCACATGGACACGTGTACAAGGTGAAGAGGTGACTACCTACGATGGAAGTGTAACGCTTGCAGCGACAGACTCTGTTGGATGTGTAGATATTACATTCTCATGTCCCGAGACAGAGATTGCAGCGTCATCTGTAGCGAATATCACCAATGCCAATTATGGTTTCAAGTTTGTCAATCAGGTAACTTCAGCCGCCAATGGTCTGGGGACATCCTTCTCTGGCAATATCAATGAAAATGGTGTTCTATTCACTGCATTTACACTAAGCGTACGTACCGGACGTGTATTGGTAGAATACGAGTACAGCTTCGTTGGCACAAAACAATAACATAAATTTGAGTTCGTGGAGACATTCGTCTTCACGGACTCTTTTACAAGAAACAGACTGTAATATTGTATTTTTAACTTAGTACTAATTTTTTAAACTTTTGTAATTATGAAAAAGATTTTACTTTGCGCAGTTGCTATCTTCGCAGCTGCAAACATGAGCGCTCAGGAAGTGTTTCAAGTAAACGGCGAGGACAACCATGGTCTCACTTCAGACCTTAAGGATCTTGCTGCTGGCTATGAGTGGGGAACCACAAGCTATGGTAGGATTAGCAACGCTTTTGCAACTCAGCACAAGGTTGTTGACTGCAAGAACGACAACTTCAACAAAGTCATTTTCGACGGCAATGAGATTCTGACCAAGCAAGGTGTTCAGGGCAATGACAACCCAAAGGACGCTGACGGTGGCAATCCAGCTCTCACTTTGAAGGCTGCAACAGAAGGTGCGGTTGTTCAGATTAACGCAGAAAAAGACGGTTGGGCATACCTCGTTGGTAAACTGTCTTCAAACAAGCAGTATGTTGTATTCGAGAACAAAGCAGCTGTTGGTTACAAACTCGCTATGGAGAGTGCTGACGATCGCGCTACAAATGGTGTTCTTGCATATACTTTGGAAGGTGTTGGTGAGTACAATGAGATTGAGATGAGAGCTGACGGTACAAGTCCTATCCAGTGGGTAATCCGCATCATCATGGGTGATGACGAAGCAACTACCGCAGGTAATGGTCTCGGATATGTTGGTTTCCCAATCTATGCTGGTTGCGAATATTATGTACACGCTACTGGTTCAAAGGTATCATGGAGTGGTATCTACTTTGCTGACGCTGAGGCTTCTTCTATTGTTGTTGAAGGTGAGGACGGTGACGGCAATGCCATTTCAAGGTCTCTTACAGACGCAAGCACCGGTGTACAGACTATCGAGGCTGCTAATGTAGCAAACCCATACGCTCCAATGTACAATGTTGCCGGCCAGCAGGTAAATGCTTCTTACAAGGGCATCGTTCTGCAGAATGGTAAAAAGTTCATCAACAAGTAAAAAGACATTCCTTTAAGGAATTACAAAAAGAGGATACCTCGGTATCCTCTTTTTGTATATATATTGTCGGATTATAGAAATTAAGAGATGCTATAAAGACTTTACTCCAATCCGCCCAATTGCACTTTGATAGCCTTCAGTTCCTCGCGAACAGCTGTCAGTGTCTCAAGAATCTCAGCCTGCTTCTCTACCCCACTTCTGTTCTGATTGAGCATCTTACGCGCAGCGGCAATCTTGAACCCCCTTACCTTCACAAGATTGTAAATGACCTTGATTTGCTCAATATCCTTTTCCGTATATTGTCGTACACGGTTTCCTGTAGTCTTTGGTTTTAAATGCGGAAACTCAGTTTCCCAATACCTTAGAAGACTCTCATTGACATCCAGCATCTGAGCTACTTCTTTAATGGAGTAATACAGCTTTAGATTTTTTTCCTTATTCAGTGTCATTGATACGATTTTTTTGCTAATCACAACTTAATTGTGTTCAGTAAAACAACTGATTTGCTATTAATTACTTATATTTTTTGCAAAGGTATAAAATATTTATGAATAATTTTGTAACTTTGCCGTGTTTTTTAATAAAAAAGAAATCATCTCACAAGAAAAATATCACTAATCGCAAATCAGTAAAACCAAAATAATATGATGACAGCTAATGAGATTCGCGACTCTTATAAAAAGTATTTTGAGTCGAAAGGACATGTAATAGTACCATCAGCCCCGATGGTTGTCAAGGATGACCCCACATTGATGTTCACCAACGCAGGAATGAACCAATGGAAGGACGTCATCCTCGGGACAAAACAACCAGAGCCACGTCGTAGGGCCGACTCCCAGAAATGTTTGCGTGTAAGCGGCAAGCACAATGACTTGGAGGAGGTAGGACACGACACCTATCACCATACCATGTTTGAGATGCTTGGTAACTGGTCTTTCGGTGACTATTTTAAAGAAGGTGCCATTGACATGGCGTGGGAATACTTAGTAGACGTTTTGAAGCTTGACCCGAAAGATCTGTACGTTACCGTCTTTGAAGGAGACCAGAAAGAAGGTCTGGAGCGTGATGACGAAGCTGCCGGATACTGGGCAAAGCATGTACCAGCTGACCACATCATTAACGGAAACAAGCATGATAACTTCTGGGAGATGGGCGACACGGGTCCTTGCGGACCTTGCTCAGAGATTCACCTCGACTCTCGCACCGAAGAGGAAAAGGCTGCTGTTCCCGGCCGTGAATTAGTCAACAAAGACAACCCACAAGTCATAGAGATCTGGAATTTAGTGTTTATGCAGTTCAACCGCAAGGCAGACGGCAACCTTGAGAAACTGTCTATGAACGTCATCGACACAGGAATGGGATTCGAGCGTCTTGTCCGCGCTTTGCAAGGCAAACATTCCAATTACGACACAGATATCTTCCAGCCGATAATCAAGGAAGAGGAGAGGCTCACTGGTCTTAAGTATACTACCGGAGAATCTGGAAACTCCGGAGATTCCGGAAAATCTGAAGAATCCGACAGCTCCGAGCAGATAAACATTGCTATGCGAGTTATCGCTGACCACTTGCGCGCAGTTGCGTTCTCCATTGCCGACGGTCAGCTACCGAGCAATGCCAAGGCTGGCTACGTCATCAGACGTATCCTCAGACGTGCCGTTCGCTATGCATATACATTCTTAGGGCAAAAAAAAGCCTTTATGTTCAAGCTCTTACCTGTATTTATTCAGGAGATGGGTCAAGCCTATCCCGAACTGCCTGCCCAGCAGGAACTAATCGGCAGAGTTATCAAGGAGGAGGAAGACTCCTTCCTCCGTACGCTGGAGAGAGGCATAAACCTGCTTAACGGTGCCATGGACGAGCTGAAAGCACACGGAAAAACAGTCCTTGACGGCACAGATGCTTTCCGACTGTTCGACACATACGGTTTCCCACTTGACTTGACAGAACTAATCTGCCGTGAGAACGGATATACTGTTGATGAGGATCAGTTCAACGCTGAGATGCTGAAGCAAAAGGAACGAGCCCGTAATGCCGCACAAGTAAAGAATGGAGACTGGATAATCGTATCTGGATCTGAGAATGCCGAGCAACAATTTGTTGGCTATGACTACACGGAATATGAATGTCATATTCTGCGCTACCGACAAGTGAAACAGAAGAAGAATACGTATTACGAGCTCGTACTTGACAACACACCCTTCTATGGAGAGATGGGTGGACAGGTAGGTGATCAGGGTGTACTGGTTAGTGAAAACGAGACTGTCAACATTATTGACACCAAGCGGGAAAACAACCAAAGTATACATATCGTGAAAGAACTGCCGAAAGACATTACGGCAGACTTCATGGCATGTGTAGATATTGACAAGCGTACAGCCAGTGCCGCCAACCACACAGCAACCCACCTTCTCGATTATGCATTGAAACAAGTTGTCGGTGACCATGTAGAACAGAAAGGCTCATACGTCAGTCCAGATACTCTACGCTTTGACTTCTCACATTTCGAAAAGGTTACAGACGAACAGCTACGTGAGGTTGAGCGGTTGGTTAATGAGCTTATAAGACAAGACCTTCCACTTGACGAACATCGTGACACTCCTTTGGAAGAAGCCAAGAAGCTTGGCGCTATTGCACTATTTGGAGAGAAATACGGTGACAAGGTACGTGTCGTACGCTTTGGTCCTTCCTGTGAGTTCTGTGGTGGTATTCATGCTCAAAGCACTGGTCGCATCGGAATGTTTAAGATTCTCAGCGAGGCAAGTGTCGCTGCCGGCATACGACGCATTGAGGCTATCACCGGCAAGAATTGCGAAGAGGCTATTTATCTTATGGAAGACACCGTACGCGCATTAAAGGCTATGTTCAATAATGCCAAGGATCTCAAAGGAGTCATAGCCAAATACATGGAAGAGCATGACAGCATGAAGAAAGATATCGAGAAGTTCCAAGCACAGGCAGTGGAAAGGATGAAGACCTCATTGATTGAACGCGCAACGCAAATTAATGGCGTTAAGGTTGTAAAGGCTGTGCTCCCTATCGAGGCTGCCGCTGCCAAAGACCTCGTTTTCAAGATACGTGAGGCTATCCCCGAAAGTCTATTATGCGTCATCGGGTCAACTGCAGGCAACAAGCCATTGCTGAGTGTCATGCTCAGTGAAGACATGGTAAAGCAACACAGTTTGAATGCCGGACAGATGGTACGTGAGGCAGCCAAGCTAATTCAAGGCGGTGGAGGCGGTCAACCACATTTCGCAAGTGCTGGTGGCAAGAACCTCGATGGCATTAGTGCCGCGGTAGACAAGGTGATTGAATTGGC
>FLNX01003806.1_pt1 | contig 137005 bp, 114 predicted proteins | sample 1140341 | NCBI WGS metagenome assembly FLNX01 (sample SAMEA3878208, study PRJEB12797) | bioreactor metagenome | biome: Moose rumen | place: Sweden | collected 2011-10
AGTCCCAGCCTGCCGCCGCCCAGCCCTACCCCGCCGCCGCCACCCCGCAGCAGGCCTTCCAGCCTTCCGGGCAGCCATACACCCAGCCGGAACAACCCACCGGACAGACCGTTGGTCAGCAGGCCGCACAGCACGTTGGTCAGCAGGCCGCGCCCCAGCAGCCGGTGAATCCGGCCTACAACGGCCCCCAGCCAGCCCCCGAGCCCACCGACGACCTTCCGTTCTAAATTCGGCGTGGAGGTAACATTCTGAATTACAGTGCTTTACATAAATCAACCCGGGCGGAAAGTACCCGGGTCGATTTATGTAAGTTACTGAAACTGAACCGTTTCCCTTCACGGGACAATTTCTTCCATGGGCGCCGATTCCCCTTACGGGTAGATTAAACGATAATTTGTTTTTCTCAAAATTGTTTTCGATATTTGGCCCACAGGATGCCCTTAACAGTGCTTGCCAGCACCGGAAATGAGTTGTGTAATGAAAAAAAGAAAAACTTACAAAGGCATCCTGAACCATTGTTGTCAGCGGCTGAAAGACAAAGGCGTCATTTTCTACACCGTCAGTGACCACCTGGTCTATTTTACCATTTTCTGTACCATTGCCCCCCTTCATAGAATCCGCGTCCTGAAGTTGGTCCAGATGCCGGATCATCTGCATCATGGCATCATCGAAGATCGTAAAGGAGCCATGTCGGATTTCCTTCGGGACTGTACAAAAACATTCTCCAGGGAGCACAACCGTATCTGCCACAGGAGCGGACCCTTATTTGAACAACCCTTTCTGAGTGTTCCGAAGAATGGGGACAAAGCAGCGCGGACCAATCTGATTTATCAAGATAACAATCCCGTCGAGCGGCAGCTGGTGGAGAAGGCCGAAGATTACCGCTGGAACTATTTGGCATTTGGGGCCAGTGACCATCCTTTCTCAGAAAAGATAGTTCTCAACAAGGCATCCATGCCGCTGCGCCGGGCATTGAAGCAAGTCAAAGCGCTTCACGAAAGCCGGCGCTATCTTACCTACGAATTGCTACAAAACCTGTTTGCTTCCTTGCCGGACCTTCAGGAGCGTTATCAACTGATCGACTATATTATATCCACCTATTCCATCATTGACCATAAGGCCTCACATCGCTTTTTCGATGGTTACAAAAATGAGATAATAGCAGCCCATTCCAACACGGGAAGCGAGCATGACCTGAACGAGGTGTTCATCGGCAAAGACGACCGTTGCTATGCCAAGATGACCCGCCTTCTGCTGGACACCGGCCAGTTCGAGGATATCCATGACATCCTTTCACTGCCTTCAGACAGAAAATGGGAGTTGTTTCAGTTTTTGCGCCAAAGGACCAGTGCCCACAGTGCTCAAATAGCTGGTTTTCTCCATATGCCGATAAAGATACTTCGGCATGGCGTGGAGGTAAAATTCTGAATTACAGTGCTTTATACAAATCGACCCAGGTAGAAAGTGCCCGGGTAGATTTGCGTAAATTACTGAAAATGAACCGTTTCCATCCACGAGGGCGCAGAGAATCATCACGCGCCGCGACAAACCGTCAAGGAAGCAGGGCTTCAAGGGCCGAAAGCTGCGCTTCCGTGGTGGCCCAGCTGGTAGCGAAACGCACTACGGTGCGGCCATCCGGACTCTGCTCCCACACTTCGTACGCCACTTTTCCCTCCAGAGCCGCCATGGTGGCCTTGTCCAGCAAGACAAACTGCTGGTTGGTGGGAGAATCCAGGAACAGTTCATATCCTTTCCTCAGAAACAGGGCCTTGATCTGCTCCGCCATGTCTATAGCGTGGCGGCTGATGCTGAAGTACAGGCCGCCGGTGAACAGGGCCTCGAACTGCACGCCCACCAGCCTCCCCTTGGCCAACAGGGCGCCGTGCTGCTTGATTGTGGTGAAGAAGTGGGCGGGAGCGCCGCCGCGGGGAAAGACTACGGCCTCGCCGCAGAGAGCGCCCACCTTGGTGCCGCCGATGGTGAACACATCGCAAAGATTGGCCAGTTCCTGGAAAGTAAAATCGCAGGAGCGGCTCATCAGGCCATAGCCCAGGCGGGCTCCGTCTATGTAAAGCGGCAGGTTATAGCCCCGGCAGACCGCGTAAAGAGCCTCCAGTTCGGCCTTGGTATAAAGGGTGCCGTATTCAGTGGGGAAAGAAATATAGACCAGCCCCGGGAACGCCATATGGTCGTAGGCCGGTTCGGCATAAAAACCCTTCAGAAAGGCCTCCAGGGCCGATGCCGACATCTTGCCCTGACACTGGGGAACAGTGAGCACCTTGTGTCCGGTATATTCCACGGCACCCGCTTCGTGCACGGCTATGTGGCCTGTAGCAGCCGCCACGGCGCCCTCGTACTCCCTCAGCAGGGAAGCGATGACGGTGGCATTGGTCTGGGTGCCGCCGGTGAGGAAGAAGACATCGGCCTCGGGGCGGCCAAGCGCCTCCCGGATGCGTTCCTTGGCCGCCAGGGAAAAACGGTCGAAGCCATACCCCGGTTCCTGTTCCAGATTAGTAGCCAAGAGGCGCTCCAGCAATGCAGGATGCGCCCCTTCGTTATAATCGCAAGTAAAAGAAAGCATTACTCGGCCTTCTGCTCCAGCTTGCCGGAGAAATACTTGTAGAGCGTGGCCTCAATGCCGATCCAGATGGCCACGCAGGCCAGGCAGGCCAGGATAGCCAGGACACCGCCCACCTTGGGAATGGCGGCCAGCAAACCCACCACCAGGCAAATGGCAACGCCGGCGGCCAGATACACAAAGAACAGGGTCCACTTCTCTCCCAGCGTGACATCGTAGCTGAGGCCGAGCGACTTGAGCGGAGAGGTGCCCTTGTCCAGGAAGAAATACATGGCAAACTGCCAGGCCAGGGCTACCACAATGGAAGGGAGCAGCATGAAGGCTGCGCCGGCGCTGATTCCGGCGGTCTGAAGGCCCATCAGCAGGAAGAAGTCTCCCAGGTTCTTGTAGTTATCCTTGCTGAAAATGCTTAGCGGAACCACGTCCTCACCCCTGCTGAGGGCGATGATGTTCTTGTAGAAGCCAATGGTGGTACCCACGTTCAGATAAGGAATCCAGATGGTGATCACATACAGGAAAACCATGAGCAGAAGGTTGGCGACGTTCTGGATACCCAGTTTCACGCCATCGACCAGGGTCTGTTGGAAGTTAAGTTTGTTCTCCATAAGTAAAATTGATTAAAGGTTTATGATTAGTTCCACGGGGCAGTGGTCGGAGCCGAAGATTTCATTGTGGATCTCCGTAGAGACAATGGCCTCTTTGAGGGCTTCCGACACTACGAAATAGTCTATCCGCCACCCGGCGTTCCGCTGCCGGGCGTTCATCCGGTAGCTCCACCAGGAATACTTGACCTCCTCCGGGTGCTGGAAGCGCCAGCTGTCCAGGAAACCGGCCGACAGGAGTTCCGAGAATTTGGCACGCTCCTGGTCCGTGAACCCGGCATTGAGATGGTTGGTGGAGGGGTTCTTGAGGTCTATTTCCTCATGGGCCACGTTAAAATCCCCGCAAAAGACCACGGGCTTTGGCAGGCTGCAGAGAAAGGAGCGCATGGCATCTTCCCAGCGCATCCGGTAGTCCAGCCGCCGAAGGCCGTCCTGGGAATTGGGAACGTAGGCGCAGACCAGATAAAACGAAGGATACTCCAGGGTAATCACCCGCCCTTCCTGATCGTGTTCTTCAATTCCCAGCCCGTACTGCACCGACAACGGCGTATGTTTCGTGTACACGGCGGTTCCGGAGTAGCCTTTCTTCTGGGCGTAATTCCAATAGGACTCATATCCCAGGAACTCCAAATCCAGCTGACCGGCCTGCAGCTTGGTTTCCTGCAGGCAGAAGAAATCGGCGTCCAGGCTTTCGAAAACATCGGCAAAGCCTTTGCCCGCCACGGCCCTGAGGCCGTTTACGTTCCAGGATATGAACTTTAATCCAGCGTCCATGTGGCTCCTTCCTTGGTGTCTTTTACCGTGATACCGTAAGAGGCCAGGAGGTCGCGGATTCGGTCGCTCTCCGCCCAGTTTTTCTCTTCCCGGGCCTTGCGGCGGCTCTCCAGCACCAGCGTCATTACGCCTTCCAGCGCCTTTTCCGCCTTTCCGGAAGCGCCGGCCTCCTCGTCTTTGAGACCCAGCACGCCGCCCACTATATCGTCGAACAGCCGTTTCAGGGCCGCTTCGTCGGCCGATGAAAGCTTGCCGGCATTGACGAGCTTCACGGCTTCGAACAGATGGGCGATGGCTACGGGGGTGTTGAGGTCGTCGCAAAGGGCTTCCTCCACCGCTTCGCGGATGGCCCGGACGGCGGGAGATTCTTCGCTTCGCTCGGAATGACAAGTGTTTTGTTCCGGGCCGAGGGCCCTCCAGGCCTGCATCAGGCGCTTGTAACCCTTTTCCGCCGCCTGCAGAGCTTCGTTGGAGAAGTCCAGCGTGCTGCGGTAGTGGGCCTGCAGGATGAAGAAACGCACCGTCATGGGCGTATAGGCCTGGTCCAGTTTGGGATGGCTCCCGCTGAATAGCTCCGGCAGGGTGATGAAATTCCCCAGCGACTTGCCCATCTTCTGGCCGTTGATGGTGATCATGTTGTTATGCACCCAGTAATGCACCCCTCCGGTGCCCCGGGAAGCCACGTTCTGGGCAATCTCGCACTCGTGGTGCGGGAACATCAGGTCCATTCCGCCACCGTGGATGTCGAACTCCCGGCCCAGGTACTTCTCCCCCATCACCGAGCACTCCAGGTGCCAGCCGGGGAAACCTTCTCCCCAGGGGGAAGGCCAGCGCATGATGTGCTCCGGCTCCGCCTTCTTCCAGATGGCAAAATCGTAGGGGGCCTTCTTGTCTCCCTGTCCGTCCAGCGAACGGGTGCCCTCCAGGGTGGATTCCAGCGACCGTCCGGAAAGGATGCCGTACTTGTGGTCTTTGTTGTACTTCTCCACGTCGAAGTACACCGAGCCGTTGGACTCGTAGGCATAACCGGCGGCCAGGATGGCCTTCACGGTTTCAATTTGCTCGATGATGTGCCCGGAGGCGCGGGGCTCGATGGAAGGCGACTGCACGTTGAGCAGGCGCATGGCCTCGTGGTAGCGCTCCGTATAATACTGGACCACCTCCATGGGCTCCAGCTGTTCCAGACGGGCTTTCTTGGCAATCTTGTCCTCTCCTTCGTCGGCATCGTGCTCCAGGTGGCCCACGTCCGTGATGTTCCTCACGTAGCGGACTTTGTAGCCCAGGTACTTGAGCAGGCGGAACAGGACATCGTACGTGACGCCCGGACGGGCATGGCCCAGATGGGCGTCCCCATAAACAGTGGGCCCGCAGACATACATGCCCACGTGGCCCTCATGAATGGGTTTGAACAGCTCTTTGTTTCTGGAAAGCGTGTTGGTAAGGTATAGCGGTCTCATAACTTGCTCACATAAATCAAGGGCAAGTTAGGAAATATTTGAGTCTTTTCAAACTTTTTTATTCCGCCTTGTATGTACGCGGCTGCCTGGGCGTGTGCGGTTTCAGCTGAACCCGCTTGATGGCGGCCTTGGAAGTGATGCGCCGGGCCGGCACCTGGACGGAAGACTTGGTGCCCGGGAGGGAAACCATCGTGAGCGGGAAGGAAGGGACGCCGCTGTTGTTGTAGTGGGCCCAGTTGTTCTCGTCGTAGCAATAGCGGGAATAGCGCATGGTGTGGTAGACGGCCACGAACCCGTTGTCAAAGGTGAACGACTCCGGCTCTATGGCAATGTTCCCCTTCCCGTCCGCCACGGTATGGGCTATGTCGTAATTGTAGTCGGCCCCTTCGTCGTCCACGATGCCGTTGGAATCTGAACTGGAGGTGAGGTACGTCCCTACGAACATCTGGTCTACATAGGTGCCCAGGTCTTCGTCGTCGTAGCTCATCAGGTACTGGCCATAGAAGTACAAGTTGCCGTCCGTATTGCGGTAACGGGCATAAATCCAGTCGCGTTCCATGTTCATCTGCTCCTGCACGGCTTCGCCGGTTTCCCAGCCGTCGATGTAATACAGGTAATTGGCCTCGCAGGCGCTCACAACAATATCATAGCCTGCCTTTCCGTTGCCCACGCGCCAGTTGCCTATCCACTTGAGGTAATCGGCCACGGGGGTTTCCTCCTCCACTTGGTGGCGGAGCTTGGCATAGTTGCCGGTGGCCTTCCCGTCCTTGGACATCTCTATCATGTAGGTGGTGTACTCCCCGTGGATGAGCATGTCGAAGTAGACGGTTTTTACGGAGGAATCAAAGACCCAGCCAGTAAATTCGTAGAAATTCATATTGTTGTTTTCGGCCATGGTTGCGATGTCCTTCGCCTCCCCTTCCAGGAAGGACTTGAGGTCGCTTTCGTACCAAGAGCTGAAATCCTCGTCCGTGATGCTCCGGACGATGAAATAGGCCTGTCCGGTATAGTTGAAGCGGAATTCCTCTACGCGGGAAACGCTGCCGTCGGCCTCTTGATAGTCCGCCCTGCCCACGTAGGAAAGCCCCCAGGAACATTCCTTGGGAGTAATGCCCGTCTCCTGCTGCTGCTCTCCTCCTCCCGGACGGGACTGATTCTCGGGGGTTTCCCCGCCTTGCCGACCGGACGGAATGTATTTGGTGCAAGCTGCAACTGCCAGGGCTGCTATCGCCGCCACAGACAAAAAATACATCATTCGTTTCATCTTTCAGGGTGTTTTCGGGTTAGCTTTGCAAAAAACCGGCCATATTCATATATTGTATATTTAGCAGGTTCTTTACACAAAGAAACGATTTTTTTAGTAACTTTGCAACCTAATGTGTACTGTACCCAACAAGATTGATAATAAATAATCAAGTCCATATGAAGAAATTTGCATTGATCTTTCTGAGCGCCCTGCTGTCTGTAACAGCCCTTGCACAGTCGGCCAACATGCTGTCCATGGCCCGCGCAGAGCTCGACAAACGCGGCCTCACGGAGGCGGAAGTCCGCACCCGGCTGCTGGAGAACGGAATTGACGTAGATTCCATCCAGCCCACCGAATACCCTGCGTACCAGGACCGCGTCCTTGCCATCCTGAACCAGATGCAGGCCGAAAAAGCCGCCGGCGCCGCAACCCCGGCCGATACGACGGAAATCCTGCCGGACTACACCCCCGTGCCGCAAACCACCCCGGATGAGGCGGCGGCCGAACAGGCCCTGGCAACAGCCATCGCAGAGAATCCCGCCCCGGACGATGCCGATGCCATTTACGGCCATTCCCTTTTCGGCGGCAGCAACATGAATGTGTTCCGCACCACGGACGGCGCCCAGGCTCCGGACACCTACGTGCTTGGTGAAGGCGACGAGGTCCATATCTCCATCTTCGGCTCCTCCCAGACAGAGATTCACCAGCGCATCGGCGCCGACGGTTCCATCCAGCCGGCCGGCTCCACCAAGATCTTCCTGAAGGGACTCACCCTGGCCCTGGGCCGGGCCGCCGTCAAGAGCAAGCTCTCCCAGCACTACTCCTTCCGCCCGGACCAGATTGCCGTAACCATCACCACGGCCCGCACCGTATCAGCCAGCATCTATGGAGAGGTGGCCGTCCAGGGCGGTTATACCCTGAGCGCCCTGAACACCGCCTTCAACGCCCTTTCGGCGGCCGGCGGCCCCACCGAAATAGGCTCCCTGCGTAACATCCAGCGTTCCCGCAGCGGCAAGACCGAGCGCCTGGACCTCTACCAGTACATGACCGGAAAGACCGGCGAGGTAAAGTACGACCTCCAGAACGGGGACGTCCTCTTTGTCCCGGTGGCCCAGAAGATCGTGAAATTGCAGGGCGCCGTGAACCGCCCCATGCGCTACGAAATAATTGACGGAGAAGGCATTGCCGAACTCCTCACCTACGCCGGCGGAATCACGGCCGACGCCAACCCGAACATCGTGCATGTGGAGCGCTACGCCTACGGAGAAAAGACCGTTCTGGACTTCGACCTTTCGGATATCATGAACGGCCGCCAGAAAATGGTCCTGGCCGACGGGGACGTAGTTACCGTCCAGGGCAACCCTACCCCCGTTGAGAATTATGTAGCCATCACGGGCGACGTGCTCTATCCCGGCCGTTTCGACCCCGTGAAGAACAACAGCCTCAGGACGCTCCTGGATGCGGCCAAGCCGCGCTACACCGCCCGCACGGACTATGTCTTTGTGGAGCGCCACCTCCCGGACGAAACCGTCCAGGTGCTCACCGTTCCCTTCCCGGGAACCAACGGCAATCCGGACTTCCGCCTACAGGAGCGTGACGAGGTCCGCGTCCTCCAGCTGGCCAACTACCGCGACGTAGCCACCATCTCCGTGAACGGTTCCGTGCGCGAGCCCTTCACCCGGGACTTCGGCCTCAAGGACAAAATGACCGTAAGCCAGGCCATCGAATATGCCGGCGGGGTAAAGAGCACCAACTATCCCGTGGCCTATATCTTCCGCCAGGATGTCACCAACCCGGAGAAGATGCAGTACATCCAGGTGAACCTGGACAAGGACGGGGACACCCTCCTGCAGCCGGGCGACAGCCTGAACATCTACGACAATTCCACCTATACCAATATCGGCGAAGTACGGGTGAGCGGCGCCGTGAACAACACCGTGAACGTTCCTTTCGATTCTTCCCTTACGCTCCATGACCTTCTCTCCATGGCCGGCGGCTTCACCGTAGGCGCCGCCTACGACCGTCTGGAAGTGTTCCGCATGAACATCTCCCGGACCCAGGAGGTGAAATTCGACAGCTTCCCCATCGCCGTGGATGAGAACTTCTACCCGGTGAACGAGAACTTCCAGCTCCAGCCCTACGACCACATTGTGGTGCGCATGACGCCCAACTTCACCCAGGGCCGCACCGTGGAATTGAACGGCCGTGTCCGCTATCCCGGCGTTTACGTGCTGAACGACACCCGCACCCAGCTCTCTGAAGTGCTCAAGATGGCCGGCGGCCTGCTGGATGACGCAGATCCGTATGCCGTTCTGTTCCGTACCTTCAACGGCCGCGGCAACATCGGCGTGGACCTCGCCAAAATCAAGTCCAACAAAGGTGCCGTCAACTACGACCCCATCCTCATGGAAGGCGACGTGATTAACGTGGTGCGCCGCGAAAACACCGTCACCATCCGCGAGACCGGCACCCGCATGGCCCAGTATGTCCCGGCCGACTTTACCTCCACGCAGAAGACCGTAGTTTACCAGGGGCCCAAGAGAGCCAACTGGTACATCAAGCACGATGCCGGCGGCTTTGTAAAGAATGCCGACCGCAACAGCGTCACTGTGACCAAGCCCAACGGCGAGTCCGACTCGGTGAAGCACTTCCTGTGGTGGCGCATCTATCCCAAGGTGGAAACCGGCAGCGTCATCTCCCTGAGCATGGACCAGAAGAAAGTGGAGAATGACGCCAAGCCGAAGGAGAAGATTGACTGGGGACAGGTGGCGGCCAGCTCGCTTTCCACCCTTACATCTATAGTGTCCATGATTCTGCTCATCGAAAGACTCAATTAGCCATGGAGGAGAACCTTACCTACAATCAGCCCCAGGAAGAGGAAGAGGGCGTCGACATCGTCGGCCTGCTCAAGCAGCTCTGGGACGGGCGCAAGACCATTATCATCTGGACGGCAGTGTTCATCGTGCTGGGCCTTGTGGCGGCGCTCACCATGAAACGTACCTACACGGTTACCAGCACCATGGTGCCCCAAGTGAGCTCCAGAAGCAGTTCGTCGCTGAGTTCGCTGGCTTCCCTCGCCGGAATAGACCTGGGCATGACCAACAGCACCTCGGACCTTTCCCCGCTCATCTATCCGCAAATCGTGGGCAGCGTACCCTTCCGCCTGGAACTCATGAACACGCCCGTCCATTACCAGAAGGCCGATACGGCCGTGAGCATGTACACCTATGCCACGGAGTACCAGAAACTGACGGCGATGGACTATGTGAAGAAGTACACCATCGGCCTGCCCGGCACGCTGCTGGGCCTTCTCCGCAAGGAGAAGGAAGATCCGGTCTTCGTGGATGCGGCAGGCCTGGGTGACGAAACGCCCAGGCCCCTGCAAGTGACCAAGGAAGAGGAACGCCTCCTGAAGGCCATTGCCAAGAATGTCACCCTTACCGTAGACAAGAAGGAAGGTTATCTCACCCTTTCCGTAGTGGGCTCCGAGCCGATGCAGACGGCGGAACTGGCCATCAGGGCACAACAGATGCTGCAGGACGAGGTAACCCGTTTCCGTACAGAGAAGGCCCAGAACCAGTTGGACTACGTGCAGGCACGCTATAACGAGATTAAGGCGGAAACCGAGACGCTGCAGGCCCAGCTGGCCACGGTCCGGGACCGTTCCCAGGATATGGCCACCACCCGCGCCCGCATTGAACAGGAACGCCTGCAAACCAAGTACAATGTTTCCAGCGCCATCTATACAGAAATGGCCAAACAGCTGGAACAGGCCAAGATGCAGGTGAAATACGACACACCTACCTTAACTGTCATCCAGCCGGTCACCGTTCCCCGCCAGGCCTCCAACAGCCGGGCCCGCACCCTGGTGGTGTGGACCTTCCTGGGTTTCGTGCTGGGATGCTGCATCGTCTTTGGGAAAGCGTACTGGCCCAAAGTAAAGGAGATGTTCGGCAAAGATCAGAAAGACGCCGCCTTGGAGTAGGTTTTTTCCAAATAGGTAAACCGCCCGTCCGAGATACGGCAAGTTCTGTTAAGCTCCTCCGAATCCGTAATGAATTCGAGGGAGTTTCCTTTTATGCTGTACGTGCCGTTAAGGACGGAAAAGACATAGACGCTGCTCACAAGAACGCGGGTGAATTCCGTATTGGAAGTGAAGATGATGAAGCCCGGATAGCCGGAAGTTTCATAAGTCCAGACGGTTCCGGCCAGATCCCCGCCGAACCCCGCATCTTCCTTGGGGGTGTTCACGCAGGGGATGCAATAATCCGGCAGGCGGATGAATCCGCCGTAGGAGGTTCCCTCCTCATCCCCGTGCACGAAGCGGCTTCCGCTGGTTGAATAAAGTTTCTGCTTCCAGGACCAGCCGTAAGGGATTCCCTCCTTGTGGCTCACATTCTTGAAGCTTCCCTCCAGGGTATAACCGTTGTCGGCCAGGTAGAGCATTTGCAGATTCCCCTCTACTATGGCCGCCCATACGCTGCCCTTGGGATTCCCGATGGCCTCCGGACTTTTGGTCCAGTAGTTTTTGTTCTTGCTGTTCTTCAGGTGGGAAAAGGTTCTGACAAATTGGTTGGAGAAGCCGTCTTCCGAGGTGAAGAGCACCCGGTGGCCGTCTACGGTGAAAGTGCCCGTATTGGTTTGATAATTGCTCCCGTTGGTGCCGATGATGCCGGCCCGCTCCCCGTCCAGGAAGTCTACCCAGGCGGTCTGGGTATCTGTAGTATACTCCCAGACTGTATTGTCTACATTTATATACAAGCCGTTTTTGCCGCAGGAAACGGCGGCAAACAGAACGGCGGCGGCGTAAAAGAATCTTTTCATGCCGCAAAAATAATGAATTTGGCCTTAATTAGCAATTATCCTACTGGATAAAGCTGGCAAAGTATCCCGCAAAGAACACGTTCGTAATGAGATATCCCACGATGGTGGCAACAATTACGCTGATGAGGCCCGGCATCATGAAGCTATGGTTCAGCAGGTACTTGCCGATAACCGTAGTACCCGACCGGTCGAAGTTCACCGTGGCGATATCCGAAGGATAGTTGGGGATGAAGAAGTACCCGTACACGCTGGGCAGGACACCCAGGAGCACCGGTCCTGCGATGCCCAGTTCATAGGCCAGCGGCAGCATGGCAACAACCACGGCGCCCTGGGAGTTGATGAGCACCGACACCAGGAAGAAAACTACGGCGATGCTCCAGGGATAGGCCGTAACCACATCGGTGAGCATCAGCTTCATCTCGTCCATATAATTGCCGAAGTAAGTGTCGGCCAGCCAGGCGATTCCGTAAATGGCCACCACGGCCACCATGCCGCTCTGCCATACGGCTCCGGCAACGGCTTTCTTGGGGGAAGCCTTGCAGAACATGATGTTGCAGGCAGCGGCCATGAGCATGATAATCTGGATGCAGATGTTCATCTTGGGAAGGTTGATGGCGTCGGCCAGCGTCTTGTCTCCCACATGAATCATCTGGCAGAAAGCGAAGCCCACGATTATAAGGAGGGCGCCCAGGAAAATGAAGACGGAAGCCTTGGCTTCCTTGGTAATCACCTTGTCCAGCGTGGTGGCGGAATTGCCGTACATGTAGGCGTACTGCTCCGGATCGGCCTTTCTCATGAGGAACTCGGGATCCTTGTCCAGGTCTTTGCCGCGCTTGTAGGAAGCTGTGGCGGCACACATCAGGCCAATCAGGCAGGCCGGGATGGTGACCAGGAGCACCTGCGGGATGCTCACCATGTAACCGTTTGCATTGGAGATGGTTACAAAGGCAACAACGGCAGCGGCGATGGGAGAGCAGGTGATGCCCACCTGGGAGGCCACGGAAGAAACGCCGCAGGGGCGCTCCGGACGGATGTTTTTCTTAAGGGCTATGTCGCAGATAATGGGCATGATGGTATACACCACATGGCCGGTACCCACCAGCACGGTGAGGAAGAAGGTTACCAGCGGGCCCAGGAAGGTAATATGGTCGGGATGCCTGCGCAGCATTTTCTCCGCAATCTGGATCATCCAGTCCATACCGCCCGAAGCCTGCAAGGTGCCGGCGCAGGTTACAGCCGCGATGATGATATAGATAACGTCCGTGGGAGGCGTTCCGGGTTTGAGGCCGAAGCCGAAAACAAGGATGGCCAGGCCGATGCCGGAAATGGCGCCAAGGGCAAGGGAGCCATATCTGGACCCCACATACAGAGCTGCCAGAACAATTAGCAGCTCGATAATCATAGCAAAAGTCATATGGGTTAAAATTTATAAAGATTCAGTCCGGTATCCGGATCTTGGTACCGCCCGGCCGATGTAAGGCAATAATCCTCCACGAAAAGCTCGCAGGCCCCGTTGATGCGGGCGTCCAGCAGGTGCCCGCCGATGCAGGTATAGTCCCGCCGGCTGCAGGTGAGGTGAAGGTGCAGGTAGGGAATGCCGTCTTTCTTGGAAATGTTGCCGGTGAGGTTGGTGATTTCCATCTGTTCCTCGAAGGTTTTATCTACATATTTCAGGGTGGAAGGGTCCAGGAAACGGAAAGTGGCGCTGTTCACGGCGCCCAGCCCGCCCACCTTCCCGGCGAAAATCTGCTTTTCCTTGCAAAAAGCCATGAGGGCCTCCTGAATACTTACATGATTGTCCAGGCTGAGGATATAACGCCTGATTCCCGTCTCTCCGGCATTCTGCGGAGCCTTCTCTTGCACTTGAACGTACTTGTACATGGGTTTATAGATTTAGTGTTTGTAAAGTTAGTGTTTTTTTGGCATAGAAAATGTATCTTTGTAGGCCGAAATATGTAATTGAATGAAAAAAATCTTCGTATTGGCCGCCATCGCGCTGGCACTGCCGGGCCTTCTGGGCGCCCAGGAAATCCGGACCAATTACCGCTCCGAGGGAATGACGCACATCTCCACCGACTACGAACTGCTGGAAGTGTCGGGCGCTCCCATGTGGACGCGCGTGGAACTGGTGGGCTTCCCGGACGGTTCCACCATGTACCTGCTGTACATGAACCTGGAACAGAAGACCGCAACCGCGGTTCCCAAGGGCGTGAAGATGGCTGTCACCCTCACCAACGGCAAAATCCTGCGCCTGGAGCAAATCGGCCAGGATTCGGCCACCAAGCGCAGGCTGGACAGCGGGGTGTTCTGGAACAGGCTTAAATATGCTGCAGAGCCGGAAGACATGGAAAAGATGGTGCGCGGAATCAAGTCCATCGACATAATAACCGGCTGGAATCCGGACGATTATATCCAGGCCAACTTTGCCGACGACGCCTTCGGGAAGTTGCTCAAGCGCCACTGCGAAGCCATCCTCAAAGCTGCGGACAGCACCATTGGCCTGCAGGCCACGGTGGCCGGCTACACGGACAACCTCAACAGCATCATGATCACCTCCAATCCGGTGGTGGGCAAGGGAGACCGCTTCCTGTACAATGTGATTCTCTCGCATCTCTACTATAAGAGCACCAATACGGAAGACATCGACCTGGCCTTCATGCTGGGAACGGAGGAATCCTACCACTTCGAATACGATTCGGCCGTACGCTTCACCCTCAGGGACGGCTCCGTGATAGAACTCAAGCAAACCCGGGACGACGTGAATTTCATCTATGTTTTCCCCTCGCTGGAAGACTTGCAGCGGATGGCCGCCGGCATCGAGTCCATCACCCTGGTGCATGAGAACGGCGTAATCACCGACACCTTCAACCAGCCCCTGGAGGAAGGCGCTTTCAGTTTTGCCGATGCCGTGAACCAGCAGCTCCAGCTGCTGCTTTCCCTCTCGGAACGCTAAAGGCGTGTTGCCAATTGCCGATTTTTCATTATCTTTGCACCCTGAAACCGCTGGTTCCGTAGCTCAGCTGGATAGAGCAACAGCCTTCTAAGCTGTGGGTCTCGGGTTCGAATCCCGACGGAATCACAGCACCGCAACTTGTTAATTATTAACGAGTTGCGTTTTTGTTTTATGTCCGTCAGAGCTTATAGCGGAGCTATTTCCTTGAAAATCCATCGCTACCTCGTTCTGCACCATGTTGTAGTTGCTGCCCCGAGCAACGCCGCTTGTCGTCACCATGACAAGGTGCAGGGTGCGTTTGTCCTTCGACAATTCACGGTATGCGCTGAGCTTGTTCTGCATGTCCTTTGCATGATCGTTGTCTATGACGAAGGTGTCAGCGGAATGTTTCATCTCGCAGATGTCCGTAAAGCCGTCTGCAAAAAATACTTAAATCATTCGTATAATCAGCGGAAAATGCATTTTTTATTTATATTTCCGGATGCCGGAAAAACGCCGCCGGATGTGGACAGCAGCCAAAATTTGTTCTTTTTCAATTATTTCTTATCTTTGCATAAAATATTATGCCAAATGGCAAATATTAGCTTATTAAACATAAAATGTTATGGAATATAGATTAGATATATTTGAAAAAAACACCGGAATCCTGCTTTCCAGACTTGCCGCCAACTGCAAGAAACGAAGACTTGACAAAGGATACAGCCGTAAAACACTGTCCGAACTAACCGGCGTACCTGCACCAACGATAGAGCACTTCGAAAGGACCGGCAACATCTCTCTTGGTTCATTTTGCAAAATAGCCGTAGAGTTCGATTACTTCGATGAAATGGCAGCTATCATGAACCACACGAAGTACACTACTTCCAGTGAACTTGAAGCCATTAATAATAATAAAAACCGCATCAAAGGAAGATGATAATCGATATTAACAAAGTGAAAGTACTGTACCGCAATATCCCGTGCGGAACACTGCAGACAGACCCCACAAATGGCGTCTGCGTCTTCGAATACGATCCCTCGTGGCTCGCAAACGGTTTCTCACTTTCACCAACCGAACTTCCGCTTCAGAGCGGACTCATCTATGCCGATACTGTTAAGATGGGCGGCGTTTTTGCGACCTTCGAGGACAGTCTCCCAGACGGATACGGCCTTCTGCTTCTTGACCGACTACTGAAAAAACAAGGTTCCTCACTTAGCGAACTCAACCCGCTACAGCGGCTATCCGTCATTGGAAAGTCCGGAATGGGTGCGCTCTCCTACCTTCCTGTTATGCCTGGAATCTCAGGACAAAAGGAGGTGGAAACGACCGAGACACTAGATATCCTTCAGGAAGAGGCTCTCGCAATGCTTTCTGAGAAGAAGCCTGGCGATGCTGAATTTCTCTATTATAACAGCGCCAATAGTGGTGGAGCAAGGCCGAAAGCTGCTTTTGTAACACCACAGGGCGAACACTGGTTAGTGAAATTCCGTCATACTTATGACAATCCAGATGTCGGAATGCAAGAACTCCTCTATATGAAAACTTCACGGGAGTGCGGTGTAGATATCCCGAAAATTGGCCTGCTCCGCAATAAATATTTTGCCATAGAACGTTTTGACATCTCTCCCCTAGGAGAACGCTATCACGTGCTGACTGCTGCAGCGCTCCTCAAGACTAACTTCCGGAACCAAGACGTAGACTACACGAACCTTTTAGCTCTCACCGGTTACCTTACACAGGACCCACAACAGGTTGAAGAAATGTTCCGAAGAATGGTTGTCAATATCGTTGCAATCAACAAGGATGACCATGCGAAAAACTTCTCTTTCATTTATAAAGAAAACAAATGGGGATTGGCGCCCGCCTACGATATCACCTATTCACCCAAGGGGAGTAACGGACAACATGCAACATCCGTCTTTTTCGAAGGAAACCCGAACCTTGAACAAATCCTCAAAGCTGGAGAAGGCATCCGCATCCCTCGGAGTCGATGCATGGAAATAATCGGACAGGTAGAATCCGTCTGTAAACATAATCTCGATCGTGTGAATATTCTTACCTGACAAATAATGTCGTCGGCGTAGTCGGTAAAACCGCCAGGAAATCCAACCGCCCCTGAGACAGATAATTATCTCAGACGAAGATAACAATAATTGAACAAGAAATCAAATAGCCAGAATCAGTCAAATAGAGAAATGTGAAAGGAAATGTTAAATGGGGCTAAGTTTTGCGCCCAATGTCCCAAACTCTGGGACGTTGGGCACAAAAACGGCCTCAAACGCGCCCAATGTCCCATTTTTGGGGACATTGGACACAGCGGGAGCGTTTACCTGCAACACAATCAATACCCCAACTCCCGGAGTACTGCTTCCGCGTCCGGAACGGTGCGCGGGGCCGAAGGGGCCCGGAGCCTCCGGTCCAGGAGGTACTGCAGGGTGAGTTCCGAACGGTTGGTGAAAAAGCCGTCGGAGCGGGAGGTCTGGTCCTCCATCTGGGCCACGGAGTCGAAAGAATACGGGTGATTGAGCATGCCGGCCTTCTTTACCAGTTCCGCCTGCCAAGGGGCGTTGAGTTCGGCATAATTGTTGGGCTCGCCGCTGATGGAAGGGCCGCTGATGGAGGCGCCGTTGGCCTTGGCCCAGTCCAGGATGGCCTGGAAACCCTCCGGCGTATCCAGGTCCCCGTCCGGAATCTCTTCCGGGCAAGGCGGCCACAGCAGGAAACACATGGGAAGCTTCCCTCTGAAAACCGCATCGGCCCGCTGCAGGGAAACCGGAGAGAAGGTTTGCAGAATCACTTTCCCGGCCGTTTTCCCCACCTGCACCAGGCCGTCCTTGTAAAAGGCCGTCTCCGTAGCGGGCGAGGTAATAATGTTCCAGCCGGCGGCGTCCAGCACGTCAAACACCCGCTGCTCCATATCTATCGGATTCACCTGCGGCTCCTTGAATTCGATATAGATGCCGGGACGATGCCCCCGGTCGGCCGGATCCTCCACATAGGCCGATGAAAAATCGTAGTCCAGCAGTTCCATGTACTTCCCTCCCTCGGGAGCTTCGGCGCGGATCTGGGCCAGGGTTTTCCCTTTGCAAGCCTCCTTGAGCGCGAAGGGCAGGACCCGCTTTCCGTCGGGAGTGCGGCGAAGCATCTTTCCCTCGGCATAGGCAATCTGGTCCTGCAGGGCCGACACATACTGGCTTCCCGCAAAGGCCGGCCGGGCCTGTTCCGGACGGGCGGCATTGAACCACGAGCCGGCATCCAGCATCAGCAGCTCGGCATAGTAGTAGGAGGCCGCGTAATAGGGCTTGAAGTCCTTCAGGTCCGCTTCCAGCTGCCCGTCGGCATCGGCCTCAGAGAAACCCAGCGACAGGTAGAAGGTACGGCGGGTATAGGGCAGTTCCGCCCCGAACACCTCCCCGATGTTGGTGGTGCGGGTAAGGTTGTCGTCGTGGTTGGCCAGGATTACCCCGTCCTTGGTGCACTGGAGGTCGCTTTCCAGATAATCCGCCCCCATTTCCCGGGCCCAGCGCCAGGCGCTCTCCGTTTCTTCCGGCGCCCAGAAGGTGGAGCCGCGGTGGGCCATCACCGCATAGGCGGGCACATTTTTGTTCACTTCCATAAGGGGAGTGCCCTTCTCAGGGGCACAGGCGCCGACGGCCAATAGAGCGACGGCTACAAGACAAGTATTCTTTTTCATGTGAGCTATAAAATCTTACTGGACACAAAAATACGAAATTATTGCTTTCCCTGCTTCCAAAACAGTACATTTCCTTTATTGTAAGCCGCCCAAATTTGAAAAGCCGAAGATAATTAGTATCTTTGTAGGATTGATTTGAGGTTAATATTTTGGCGTGAAACCTATAGCGCAACGGTTGGTAGTGATCCTTGTCGGCACTTTCGCCTGGGCCTGTCCCCGGGTGTGGGGGCAGGATAACGGCATCCTGGCTGCCAAGACCAACCTTCTGGAGTGGACAGCCGCCGTTCCCAACTTCTCCGTAATGGCCGACCTCTCCGGGAAAGCCTGGAACCATTCCGTGGCCGGAGTCACCCTCAAATACAGATGGAAGACCTACGAGACCTACGTCCCGTCCCTTATGTACGACCTCTTTGAGGTGCGGCCGGAATACCGTTATTACTGGAACAGGCTGTATGTGGGCGGCTATGTCTCCTATGCCAACTTCACCACGCTCCTCCCCGGAAAGACCACCGGATGGCAGGGACCGGCCTACGGAGGCGGGGCCTCTTTCGGCTATGAAATTCCTCTGTATCAATATAAAAAGAGTGCAATAGACCTGGAAATCGGCTTGTCGGCAGGTGCCCATTATGCCAATCGCCAGGAGTTCAGCGTCTCCGACGACAGAACGCAGACGACGCTCACAGGCTCCCCTGTCGGCGGCATCCTCCCCTATCCGGAACTCCGGGTGGCCCTGGTCTGGAGAAAGACTTCCGTCAAGGACAAATACAGGCAGAACAACCCCATGAAGGCCTTGTACAAGAGCGAGGAGGAAGTGGTAATGATCAACTACGGCGCCACCTCCCGGGAAAACTTCGACGCTATGCACCAGGGACGCCTGAAGGTGTTCCAGAACAGCGTTTTCCTGGATTTGTACTACGGAAACGAGGAAACCTACCGGACGGCTTTCGACCTGTATGTGCAGGAGAGTTTCGTGGATGTCACTCTTGACGGAATAGAGCACTCCAAGCTGGACGAGAAGAGCAAGAAAAAGCTCGCCGGCAAGGTGGAGCGCCTGAAGAAAAAGGCCATGGCCGAGTTTGACAAATCCCTGAAGGCGGAAATACAGGTCCTGGACCAGGCCGAAAAGAATAAAGAGGAGTAAGAGAAGATGGCAACCCAGAGAAGAACATACACCCTCTTCCTTCCGGCGCTGGCCCTGCTGCTGATGCTGGCGCTTCCCGCGCAGGCTCAGCGCCTGGCCGTGAAGACCAATGTCCTGTCCCTGGCCGCCGGAGCGCCGGACCTGGGCTTCGAACTGGTCACGGGAGAGCACGTGAGCGTGTCCTTGTCGGCCTTCGGCACTTACAACCCCTACTGGAGGGACAAATCCCTGGGCGAAGGAACGCAGACCGCCCTCTTTGCCTTCCGGCCGGAAATCCGCTACTGGTTCAACGGACGGCCGATGACCCGCTTCTTCACGGGCGTCAACCTGCTGGCCGGTGTCTATGACTTTCCCCTCAGCCAGGCCGTGCGCAAAGGCAGCATGGCGGGAGCCGGCATCTGCGCCGGGTACGTCATCAACCTCACCAAACGTCTGGATTTGGAAGTTTCCTCCGGCGCCGGACTGCTGTTCTATTGGGGAAAGCGGGCCGACGGAAGGGAAGACCCCATCCCGGCCCAGGACCTCATGCCCGCCGACTGGGGGTACAAACTGATGCCCACCCAGCTGGGAGTTACACTTGTCTATATCATCAAATGAAATGGGAAAGGCTTGCCTGCGTCATATCGTCCTGCTTGCAGCGCTGTTGGGAGTGAGCCTCCCGGCAGCCCTCGGACAGGATATCAAAACGGTGTCCGGCGTCATTACATCGGCCGAAGACGGGAGCCCCGTGGCCGACGGAATCACCGTTTACGTCTCCCGCCGCGGTGGCCGGCAGCTCCAGCCAGTTCATGGGCGCCACGTCATAACCGTAGGCCTGGACCGGGGCGATGCCTTCCTGGTAAACGGTGGAGCGGGCTTCGGCCCCGTTGGAGGGCTTGAGCACCAGGGTGAGGGAACGGGAGTCCGTCCCCTCGTTGGCCTGGTAACTCAGTTGGATGCTGTTCTTGCTGCCGGAACCCGAAGTTGGAGTTACCGTAGCCCAGTTTCCCCCATCCGAAAACTCCAGCGAGAGCGACCAGTCTCCGTTGCAGGTCACGGCCACGAAGGCGTTTCCGCCGGCGGTCTCCAGCTCCGCGCTCCTGACTACTACGGACGTGTTGGCGTCGTAGGGCTCGGACTTTTCGCAGGCCCATGCCATGGCCGCCAAAGCGGCCAGGCATAAGGCAAGTCTGAAAAGTTTCCGGATCATGGAAAGTTAGCTTTATACTTGATGATTATTCCAGTGTCACCTCCACTTTGGCAATTTTCCGGTGACCCGTAGTTCCGCCAACAGTAAAGGTTACTGAATTCGAAGATCCCGTCCAGTCCGGGGTAGCAAATGTTCCCGGGCTGGCAGTAATCTCGTTGGATCCGTCCCCGGAGCCGAAAGTCAGCGTGATCTTGGTAATCGTACTTGTGGAAGAGATGGTAAACGTATTTCCGCCATAGAAACGGACTGCTGTTCCAGTCTTATAATACTTGGGGGTATTATTATTGCTTCCCTTGTCTCCGGTCATGGTTACACCACTGACAGTCAACGAAGTAAAGACTTCTTGATTTTCGTATCCCTGGGCTGTTAAATCCAGCGTCACGGTGCTGCCGCCGCCGGTGCCGGGATCGGGATCATTGTTGTCGCCGCCACCCGTGGAAACAACCTCAATATCAGAAGCTGTCCAAGCCTTAATCTCATACGTTCCCTGATACTGGCAAATTGTACCCTTCACCTTGAGGACATCTCCTACAGAGCACGTAGCATTTCCAGCATTGGAGAACACTACATAGGTGTCATTGCCATCCTTTACGCTTATATTCTTCCCACTCACGGCCGTCACTTCCAGGTTGGAAACCTCCACATAAGCGTTCTGCCATTTGTTAAAATCGGCCGCAATGGAAGCCAATGTGGCAGTTTCAGGAGCAACGGCTGTCTGGGCCCCCGTGAAGGTGGCGTCAATGGCAGTCAGTTCTCCGGCACCCTGGTAGAGCTGAACCGTTACAGTGGTTTCGCCACTGAAAGTCTGCCCCTGCTGCAAGCCATGATTTTTCTTATAAAGAAGGATGGAACCGGTGGCGTCTTTGATGATGGCATTAGTGGTGCTGGGCACAAAGGAAACTATCGCATCGGTCAAAGTGCCTGTGTATTCTGTAGCAGTGTCACTCGCCAGAGAGTTGAGCATGGCAATGGAAGTGAAGCTCGAACCACTACTGTCGCCGCCGGTGCCGGGATCGGGATCATTGTTGCCGCCGCCGGAACCGGAGGCGGGATCGGTGGTGTTGCCATTCCAGGAATACACGTAGGCATTCTTACTGGACGTCTCGTAGGTGGTGTTGTACTTGGTCAACTTTCCATAGATGACAACCTCGTCACCCACTGCAGGCTGCGAATTACCTTCGGCCCAGGACTGGTTCCCCAGCCAGTAAACACTGTAGCATTCGAAGTCCTTGGTAGGCTCCGTGGTGGACTTCTTGTCTGAAGACACACCGTAGGCGGTGCCGTCATCGGAAATCCAGAAGGTGCCGGTGCCGTGGCTGGCGCTGAAGGTATAGACGCTGGCGGAAATCTTGCCCTTTACGTACACATTGTCCGTACCGCCACCGTCGATATAATTGATGGCGGCCGCAATGTTGAACGGATCGGCCAGGGTGCCGCTACCGGAAGCCGCGACGGGTTCTACACCGCTGCCCTTGGAGTTCACCCGCACAATATAGCCATACTGCATTTCGGGAACAAAGTTGAAGGTGCCGCGGTAACCCGCTATGGTGATATCGTCGGTAGCCTGGATATTGATTTCCTGGAAGCTCCTGTCGTTCTTCGAACCGAAGCCCAGGTCCGAAGAAGTGAGGCCGTTCACATGGACGGTGGTAGTTCCGTCGGTGAGGTCGAAGATGCCGTACTGGCGGTTGGTGAGGTTGGTAATGGTGCCCCGGATCTGGTAAGGCTGGCTGCTGGAAGGATCGGCAGCAAGGAATTCAGCCAGGGTAACGGTCTTGGGGCGGGCCGATGAACCACCCTGCTCGTTACCGGCCTGGATGGCGAACAGGACCGCACGCTTGCCGCTCCCTTCTGTCATCACCTGGATGGTGCTGGTGGCCGGGAAAGTTACCAGATACTTGTCGGCACTGGTAACGGTGAGGGTGTAAGGAGAGGTCCCCGACACGGCGTCGCTGGCGGCAGGTTCTGCATAGGCCACCTCCTCGCCGTTTATCTTGAAGAGGATGGTGGCGGGATTGTTCTTCCAGGAGAGTGCATAGAAACTGAGGGAAGTGGTGCCTTCCGGGAGGGTGAGGGTGGAAGTGCCGAACTTGCTGGAGGTTCCCAGCTTGAGGACGGCTACATCGGCCGTACCGTTCACCGTTGCCTTTTCGTTGTAGGCGGCGTCCGTTCCGTAGGTCCAGGTTACGTTGCTGTCATATTCCCCGCCGGTGGAGGGCTGGGAAGGCGTGTCGGAACCGGAGTTCTTCTTTACGAAGTACGCATACACCACCTCGTCCTTGCCGTTGTAGGAACCGCGGTAGCCGATGATGGTGATGTTGTCCCCTTCCTTGAGGTTCAGAGAAGCAAAACTCTTGTCGTTGGAAGCACCGTAGCCCAGGTTGGTGGCGGTAAGGCCATACACATACACCGTTCCGGTCTCGTCCGTGAGGTCGAAGTTGCCGTACGTGTTGTTGATGCTTCCGCCGATGGTGCCGGTGAGCTGGTACTGCTGGGTTTCGGACTCGGCGGCGGCCAGGAATTCCTGGACGGTCGCAACCTTGGCTTCGCCCGTGGAAGGCTGGGAAGGCGTGTCGGGCGTGTCGCCAGTTTTTCCGTTGAGGCTGTACAGATAGCCGGAGTTGGAAACCGTCTCGGGCGTGTTGCCCTTGTAGTTCATCAGCTCTGCGTAAACAATCACTTCGTCACCCACCGCGATGTCCGTTCCGGAAGTATACTTCTGGTTGCCCAGGTACAGGACGCGGAAGCAATAGAATTCATTGGTCTCCGTTCCGTCGTCGGAAATGTAGAACGAAGCGTTTCCGTACGATGCGCCTTCCGTGAAGGTGCCACCGCTGGCAATCCTGCTGATCTTACCCTTCACGTAGTACGGACCCACCTTGTCGTAGGAGGAGTTGGAGGTCCAAGTGAGGCCTGCGGTAGCGTTGAGGGCGGCCGCCACGTTGAACGGATCGGCCAGGGTGCCGCTGCCGGAAGCTTCGCCGGCGGAGGGCTGGGAAGGCGTATCCGGGGTATCAGGAGTGTCGGAGCCGCCGTCCAGGTTAGTGCGGATGCCGAAGAGGGCCACGCGGGTGTTGTCCCCTTCCGTGGTTACGGTGATATCCATGGTGCCGGCCGACTTGCGGAAGGCGGGACCGGCGAAAGCCTTCACATAGCTGGTGGTGGCGGTGCCGGCAAGGCTGACGGTATAATGGTCGGCATCCGTCACGGTGAGGGTGTAAGGAGGAGTGCCTGCCAGGCCGGTGTTGGCGGCGGGCTGCAGGCTGGCAAGCTGGGTGTTGCCCTTGCTGAGCACCATCGTAGCGGGCTTTCCGTTCCAGGACAGGGCGTAGAAGCTGAGCGTCTCCGCGTCTTCCGGAACACTGAGCGTGGCAACGCCGGGGGCCGAACCCGTTCCAAGCTTGAGGACGTCTACATCCTCTTCACCGTTTACTGTGGCCTTCTGGGAATATCCCTTGTCTCCCAGATCCCAACCCACGGTGCTGGTAAAGTTGTCGCCGGTGGAGGGCTGGGAAGGCGTGTCGGAACCGGAGTTCTTCTTTACGAAATACGCATACACCACCTCGTCCTTGCCGTTGTAGGAACCGCGGTAGCCGATGATGGTGATGTTGTCCCCTTCCTTGAGCCCCAGGGAAGCGTAGCTCTGGTCGTTCTTGGCACCATAGCCCAGGTTGGTGGCGGTGAGGCCATACACATACACAGTTCCGGTCTCGTCCGTGAGGTCGAAGTTGCCATAGATGGAATTGATGCTTCCGCCGATGGTACCCGTGAGCTGGTACTGCTGGGTGTCGGACTCCGCAGCTGCCAGGAATTCCTGGATGGTTACAGTCTTCACGTCACCTGCCGGAGGATTGGGATTGTCATTGCCACCCTCGGTGGTACCGTTGAGGCTGTACAGATAGCCGGAGTTGGAAACCGTCTCGGGTGTATTGTTGCGGTAGTTCATGAGTTCCGCGTACACGATTACTTCGTCACCCTCCTTCACCTGCGTATCGCCTTCCTTCCACTTCCGGTTGCCCAGATAGAGGACGCGGTAGGCGGTGAATTCGGCGCTGGAATCTTCGTCCACCAGGGTGAAGGTGCCGTTGCCGTACTGGGCGCTGAAGGCCTCCTTCACGGTGCCCACTTTACCCTTTACGTAGAACGGGCCCACCTTGTCGTAATTGTCGTTGGCCGTCCAGGTGAGGTCCTTCACGGCGTCGATGGCGGCCGCCACGTTGAACGGATCCTCCACGGAACCGTTGCCGGAAGGTGTTCCTGCGGAAGAAGGTTCCTCGCCGTTGCCCGTATCTCCGTTGAGGCTGTACAGATAGCCGGAGTTGGAAACCGTCTCGGGTGTATTGTTGCGGTAGTTCATGAGTTCCGCGTACACGATCACTTCGTCGCCCTCCTTGATTTGGGCATCGCCCTCTTTCCACTTCTTGTTGCCCAGATAGAGGACGCGATAGGCAGTGAATTCCCCGCCGAAGCCTTCGTCCACCACGGTGAAGGTGCCGTTGCCGTACTGGGCGCTGAACTCTTCCTTCACGGAGCCCACCTTGCCTTTCACGTAGAACGGGCCCACCTTGTCGTAGGTGTCGTTGGAGGTCCAGGTGAGGTCTTTCACCGCGTCGATGGCGGCCGCTACGTTAAACGGATCCTCCAGTGTTCCGGAGCCCTCGGGCTCGCCGGTTTCTCCGCCAATCTCATCGCCTCCTTCGTCCTTGCCGTTCAGGCTGAACAGGAAGGCGTTGTTCTGCTGGGTTTCCGGGGTGTTGCCCTTGTAGTTGACCACGTTGCCGAAGAGGATTACATCGTCCCCCACCTTGATCTGGGTATCCCCTTCCTTCCACTTCCGGTTGCCCAGATAGAGCACGCGGTAGGCGGTGAACTGGTCTGCCGCGGTGGTCCCGTCGTCGGAAATGGTGAAGCTGCCGTTGCCGTACTGGGCGCTGAAGGCCTCCGAAATGGCGGAAACCTTACCCTTCACGTATACCTTCTCGGGGCTGTTTACATCGGCCCCCAGATCTTCCACGAAGGCAATGACGCCGGCTATGGTAAACGGATTCTCCTTGGAGCCGTCGCCCAGCTCCACTTCTCCCTGGGAGCCTTCCTGGCTAACGGCCACGGTGGCTTTTGCCAGGCCGATGGAGAAAACCACGTTGCCCGAACGGTTGTGGCCGCTGTTGGGCAGGACGGTGATGGGAACATCTACTGATTTGGTGCTGGCTTCCCCTTTGAGCATGTCTACACTGATCCAGTCCGGGCAGGTGACCACCCAATCCCGGGTTGCTGTGAGGGTTACGGTTTTGGTGCCGCCGTCGGGGGCGAAGGACAGGTCCCCGGGGGTTACCGTAACTTTGGGAGTGCCAAGCTCTTCCTTCTCCTGACAGGAGACCAGGGCCATTGCACCGGCCAAAAAGGCCAAAAGAACAGATTTGATTTTCATGGTACTATTGTTTGGTGTTATCTTTCACATTCACAAATATAGATATTTTTTTTTGCCCGTTCAAGATTCCGGCTGGTTTATTTTGGCCGAACTTCTTTGGAAAAGAAGACGCTTAAATTTCCGTTTGTCAAAAAAAGGTAGTATCTTCGCACGCTTGAATTTTGGTTAGCGAATACAGTTGTATCAATATTTATTTCTTTAAACCTTATGAGAAACGCTTTCAAAAGCCTTTTGCTCACTTGCATCGCTTTGCTTGTGGGCATTGTCGCCTTTGCTCAGGTAACCACATCGGCCCTGAGCGGACGCGTGGTTGACCAGAATGGCGAGCCCGTCATCGGCGCTGCCGTCCTGGCCCAACATGAGCCTTCCGGCACCGTCTATGGCGCCGTAACCAACGCCGATGGCCGCTATACCATCCAGGGTATGCGTACCGGCGGTCCCTACAAGGTGGACTTCTCCTGCCTGGGTTATCAGGACGCCTCCTACACGGGTGTTACCCTGCAGCTGGCCGAAACCTACAGCCTGAATGCCCAGATTTCTGAAAGCACCGAAATGCTGCAGGGAACAGTGATTGTGGCCGACGCCACTTCCAAGTTCGCCGCCCAGGAGCGCACCGGCGCCGTGACCAACATCAACAGCGGTCAGATCGAGGCGGTTCCTACCGTGAACCGCAGCATCTCCGACGTCACCCGCCTGTCTCCCTACGGAGGCAACGGCATGAGCTTCGCCGGTTCCGACGGCCGTCTTGCCAACTTCACCGTTGACGGCGCCAACTTCAACAATAACTTCGGCCTTTCCTCCAACCTGCCCGGCGGCGGCAACCCCATCTCCATCGACGCCATCGAGGAACTCCAGGTTGTGATTTCCCCTTACGACGTGCGCCAGACCAATTTCATCGGCGGCGGCGTGAACGCCATCACCAAGTCCGGCACCAACACCTTCAAGGGTACGGCCTACGTGTATCACAAGAACGAGAACATGCAGGGTGACGCGGTGGACGGCGAGCAGATTGCCGGCGCCCGCAACAAGAACCGCAGCACCACCTACGGTTTCACCCTGGGCGGCCCCATCATCAAGAACAAGGTCTTCTTCTTCGTGAATGCCGAATATTCCAAGGTTCCCTCCATCGTGAACCGCTGGAGAGGCTCCGATATAACCGGCGGCGTGACCGGCCAGGCCAACCCCGGCACCGCATCGGCCAATGACTACATCAGCCGCGCCAGCAATTTCGACTTGCAGCAGGTTAAAGACCATGTCTTGAGCAATTATGGCTACGACACCGGTTCCTATACGGACTTCCCGGCCAACGAGAGCAACGCCAAGATCCTGGCCCGCCTGGACTGGAACATCAGCCAGAAGCACCACCTGGCCCTGCGCTACAACTACACCCTGAACAACGTGTGGAACAGCCCCAACGCCACCTCCATGGACGGTGGCACCCGTATGAGCGGCGCCCGTATGAGCCAGTACTCCATGTCCTATGCCAACGCCATGTACTCCATGCGGAACCTGGTGAGCACCTGGTCCCTGGACCTGAACAGCCGTCTTGCCGACAACCTGTCCAACCAGTTCCTGGCCACCTTCTCCAAGCTGGACGACGTGCGCGGCACCAACTCCTCGGAGTTCCCCTTCATCGACATCCTGGAGGACGACAACAACTATATCGCCCTGGGTTACGAACTCTTTACCTGGAACAACGCCGTGCACAACACCGTGGCCAACGTGAAGGACGACCTCACTTACTACATGGGCAACCACAAGATCACCGGCGGAGTCAACTTCGAGTACCAGCTGGCCGACAACCAGTATATGCGTAACGGTACCGGTTACTACCGCTACAGCTCCCTGGCCGACTTCCTGAGCGGCGCCGCCCCGGAAATCGTGTGCCTCACCTACGGTTACGTGAAGAACGGAGAGGTGGAATTCGCCCCCGCCGCCCGCGTACAGTTCTACAAGGCCGGCCTCTATGTACAGGACGAGTGGAACGCCACCGACAACTTCAAGCTCACCTACGGCACCCGTCTGGACGGCCTGTTCTTCGACAACAGCGACCTCCTCACCAACAACGACATCAAGGAGCTGGCTTTCTATCCCAAGGCCTACAATTATCAGGAAACCCACATTGACACCGGCAAGTGGCCCACCTCCAAGGTGACCCTTTCCCCGCGCGTGGGCTTTACCTGGGACGTGTTCGGCAACCGCAGCCTGAAGCTGCGCGGCGGCACCGGTCTTTTCAGCGGCCGTCTCCCGCTGGTGTTCTTCACCAACATGCCCACCAACGGCGGTCTGGTGCAGTATCAGGCCCAGCTTAATGCCAACAACGCCGACATGAAACAGTTCGTCGGCGGCCTGGTGACCGACGCCAACGGCTATGCCACCGTAGATGCCCTCCGCAACAAACTCGTCGACATGGGCTACCCCACCACCGTTTCTTCCGATGACGGTACCGTTCCGTCGGCCGTGAACGGCGTGGATCCCAAGTTCAAGATGCCGCAGGTGTGGAAGACCTCCCTGGCCGTGGACTACAACTTCCCTACGGACTTCCCGTTCAGCATCACGGCTGAAGGCATCTTCAACAAGACCATCAACGCGGTGTCCATCGCCGACTGGAGCATGCAGAACGTAGGCGGCTTCGCCCGTTTCAACGGCGCTGACAACCGTCCTCTCTATCCTTCCCAGTACCGCACCACGGCCTATACCAACCCCAACACCGGCAAGGTGTCCTATCCCAAGGCCTTCGTCCTGGAGAACACCGACAAGGGTTACGGCTGGAGCGCCAACCTCACCGTGAACATGCAGCCCATCGAGAGCCTGAGCCTCATGGCCGCCTACACCCACACCGTGAGCAAGGAAATCACCGGCATGCCGGGTTCCGCCGCCGAGAGCGCCTTCACCTATGTGCCCACTTCCGAGGGCCCGAACTACATTCCGCTGCACAACTCCCAGTATGTGACTCCGGACCGCGTGGTGGCTTCCGCTACCCATCATGACAAGAGCGGCAACCACTACACCCTCATTTACGAGGCCTGGAGGGGTGGTTACAACTACTCTTACATGACCACCAACGACATGAACGGTGACGGTTACGCCTACGATGCCATCTACATCCCCACCGATGCGGAGGTTGCTTCCGGCGAGTTCCGCTTCGTTTCCCAGGACGACGCCGCCCGCTTCATGGACTATGTGCACAAGGATGCCTACCTGAGCAAGCACCAGGGCCAGTACGCCGAGGCTTACAGCGTGTATTCCCCTTGGGTGCACCGCGTGGACATCAGCTACAAGCACGACTTTACCGTGAAGGTGGGCAACACCAAGAACACCCTGCAGCTCAGCGCCGACCTCAAGAACGTCCTGAACCTGTTCAACTCCAGCTGGGGCGTGAGCAAGTATCTGAACCCGGCCATCGGCTCCGAGGCCCGTATCCTCAAGTATGAGGGTGTGGACGGCGACGGTTACGCCACCTTCTCCACTCCGGCCTCCATCTCCGGCGACACCCAGACCTTCGTGCCTTATCACGCCCTGAGCCAGTGCTGGTATGCTTCTATTGGTATCAAGTATCTGTTCAACTAATTAAATCGGCAATCTTATGAAACTCAAGTATATCTTTGCTTCCCTGCTTGCAACCCTCACCCTTGCGGCAGCTTGCCAGAAAGAGGCCGATCACTATCTGGACAACATCAAGGTGGACAAGTCTTACGTGGGAATCGTCCCCGAAGGCGGGTCCCAGACCATCAGCCTCACTGCCAACGGCAGCTGGAGCGCCACCACATCGGCCGAATGGCTTACCGTCACCCCTTCCTCCGGCAGCGCCGGTACGGTGAGCTTCACCATCACGGCGGCTCCCGCCGATGATACCCGCGAAGGCACCATCTCCATCGAATGCGGCAATGAAACCCAGACCATCAAAGTAATCCAGCAGGCCGAAAAGACCGAAAAACCCGTTACCGCCATCGCCGATGTGATTGCAGCCGGTGCAGGTTCCTTCCGCATCCGCGGTACCGTCACCAGGGTTGCCAACGAACAGTACGGCAACTTCTACATGGAGGACGAGACGGGCAGCATTTACATCTATGGCACCAAGGACAGCCAGGGCTATCCCAAGGACGGCAACGGCGGCTGGGCCCGTTTCGGCATCGACGTAGGCGACATCGTCACCATGGAAGGTCCCTATACCCTCTATGGCAGCACCCCCGAACTGGTGGACGCCGAGGTTGTGAAAGTGGAGAAATCCCTCATCCAGGTGGCCGATTTCGACTTCACCGAACTGCCCCCGATCGACACCACCTTCAATCTGGTCGTAGATTCCAAGGTATCTCCGCTGCTTGTCACTTCCGACTCCGACTGGCTCACCGTGGAAGACGTTACGGCCGACGGCAACTATGTCCTGCACGCCACTGAGAACGTGTACACCGCCAAGCGTACCGCCACCATCTCCATCAAGGGCCCCGGCGCCCAGGCCAGCAAGTCCGTAACCCAGGCCGGCGTGCCTGCAACGGGCGCTACCGTGAGCGAGATTATCGCCATGGCCGACGATTCCCAGGTCCAGACCCTGCCTTCCACCGTGGTGGTGGCCCTCACCACCCGCGGCGCCATCCTCTCCGACGGCACCAAGGCCATCTACGCCTACGGCAATACCGCAGCCGCCCTCAAGGTGGGTGACGGCGTCCAGATGAGTGCCCGTAAGACCACCTACAACGGTGTTCCCGAACTCACCGACATCACCGATGCATTCGTGGACAGCGAAGGCAACGACGTCTCCTATCCCACCGCCAAGGACATCACCTCCGAGGCCGGCACCTACAGCGCCTCCGAGGCCGAATTCATCAAGCTTTCCGGTACCCTCGCCGTTTCCGGCAATTACTACAACATTGCCCTGGACGGCTTCGAGGACGGCTCCAAGCAGGGTTCCATCGTGTATCCCGTGGACGATCTGGACGCCAAGAGCTTCGACGGCAAGAAGATCACCGTAACCGGTTGGTTCAACGGCCTTTCCAGCGGCGGCAAGTACATCAATATCGTGGCCACCAGGATTGTGGAATACGCCGACAACCCGAAGGGTACCGCCACCAACCCCTACACCGCCTCCGAGGCCGCCCAGCTGATTACCAGCGGCACCACCTTCGACGAGGACATCTACATCAAGGGCAAGGTTTCCGCCGTGCTCTACACCTTCAGCGCCAGCTACGGCACCGGCACCTTCTGGATTTCCGACGACGGTACCGCCTACGGCGTGTCCGAGGACAAGAAGAAGACCACCGAGCCCACCAAGGACTTCGAGTGCTACAGCGTGTACTGGTTCGGCAGCGAAAAGGGCTGGACCGATGGCAACGGCCAGCTTGAGGTGGGCGACGAAGTGGTAATCTGCGGCAAGACCACCCTGTACAACGGTGTGGCCGAGACCGCCAGCAAGAAGGCCTGGGTTTACAGCGTGAACGGAGCCGTTTCCCCTGAAGACGGATTGGGCAACACTTCGGCCCCGTTCAACGTGGCCGGTGCCGAAGCCTTCATCGACCGCATGGTGGCTGCCAAGGAAGCCGCGACGGAAGCCGGTGAAACAGAACCCACCTTCCCCGACGTCTGTGTAAAGGGCAAGGTTTCCGCCGTGCTCTACACCTTCAGCGCCAGCTACGGCACCGGAACCTTCTGGATTTCCGACGACGGTACCGCCTACGGTATCTCCGACGACAAGAAGAAGACCTCCGAGCCCGCAAAGGACTTCGAGTGCTACAGCGTGTATTGGTTCAACAATACGGGCTGGGCCGACGGGAACGACCAGATTGAGGTAGGTGACGAGGTTATTATCAAGGGCCAGCTCACCCTCTACGGCACCACTTACGAAACCGCCAGCAAGAAGGCCTGGGTTTATTCCCACAACGGAAAGACCGAATAGTCGGCCCTGACGGATACAATTTACCCGGTCTCTCTCGCGAGGGGCCGGGTATTTTTCAATAGCCGCTGCGGTCCATTTCCCGCCTTACATCCTTTTCCTTGATGCTCTGGCGCTTGTCGTATTCGCGCTTGCCCCGGGCCAGGGCTATGAGGAGCTTGGCGTAGCCGTTGTCGGCAATGAAAAGCTTTACGGCAATGATGGTGAGGCCCTTCTGCTTGTCCTGAATCTGCAGGTGGCGGAGTTCCCTCCTGTTCAGGAGCAGGCGGCGGTCCCGCACCGGTTCGTGCTGGTTCCAGCTGCCCCAGTGGTAGGTGGCTATGTTCATGCCCCGCACAAAGAGCTGGTTCCCGGCAAAGAAGCAATAGGCGTCCTGGAGCGACACCTTTCCGGCCCGGATGGACTTGATTTCCGTGCCCACCAGCTCGATGCCGGCCGTATAGGTTTCCAGGAACTCGTAGTCGAACGAGGCCCTGCGGTTCTTGATCTGTATGCTGCTCTTGGCTTTGGGCATAATTGTCATTCCGAGGCTTTGCCGAAGAATCTGTCGGACTGCAAAGTTAATAAAAAGATTCTTCACTTCGTCCAGATTATTGCACCCATGAACAAACTGAACAGGCCCCAACAGCCGCCAGACTCGTGTGGAGGATAAACAGCTTATAGTCAACGTATTAAATATAGTCCCTGTGCATACCAGGATGCACGGGGACTATATTTAAGGTGCTGAAAGACAAAGATTTATCCTCCACGCAAAATCTCTTGGTTAATTCAAAAAAACTTACTATCTTTGCAGTCCCGAAATATGTGGATAGATTTGGATTGCTTGCAACCACGTTAAAAAATGCTAAAATACATTTCATATCAGTGTTTTGTGTTTTTTAGCCTCCGCATATAAGCCCGGGGCTAATTTTTTTGTATGAAGAACTACTTGTTTACTTCCGAATCGGTGTCCGAGGGGCACCCGGACAAAGTGGCGGACCAGATCAGCGATGCCATCCTGGACCAATTCCTGATGCAGGACCCCGAGGCCAAAGTGGCCTGCGAGAGTTTCTGTTCCACCGGCATGGTGGTGGTGATGGGCGAGGTGAAGGCCGAAGCCTATGTAGATATCCAGACCACCGTCCGCGACACCATCCGCCGGATTGGCTACACCAAGGCCGACTATATGTTCGACGCTTCCAGCTGCGGTGTGCTAAGCGCCCTGCATGAGCAGAGTGCCGACATCAACCGCGGCGTGGAACGGGCCGGCGAAGACGAGCAGGGCGCCGGTGACCAGGGCATGATGTTCGGCTATGCCTGCCGGGATACGGAAGACTACATGCCCCTGCCGCTGTACCTGAGCCACAAGTTGCTGGAAGTCCTGGCCGATGTCCGGCACAACGAACTCCGGCTGATGCCCTACCTGCGGCCGGACGCCAAGAGCCAGTTCACCATAGAATACGACGGGGAAACCCACCTGCCGGTAAAGGTGCACACCATTGTCCTGAGCACCCAGCACGACGAGTTTGTGCCGGAGAGCCTGGGCAAGATGAGCTACACGGAAGCCTTGGCGCAGTACGGCCAGGCCACGGTGGACGCCGCCATGCAGAACAAAATCCGCTTCGACGTGGAGAAGATCCTGATTCCCCGCCTGAAGGCCTCGTTGCCGGAAAAGACCGCCCGCCTGATCCACAGCTTCATCCTGCACGTGAACCCAACCGGGAAGTTCGTCATCGGCGGCCCGCACGGGGACACGGGCCTCACCGGAAGGAAGATTATCGTGGACACCTACGGCGGCAAAGGCGCCCATGGCGGCGGAGCCTTCTCCGGGAAAGACCCTTCCAAGGTAGACCGCAGCGCCGCCTATGCGGCCAGGTACATCGCCAAGAACCTGGTGGCCGCCGGCGTTGCCGACGAGTGCCTGGTGCAACTGGCCTACGCGATTGGCGTGGCAGAACCCGTGAGCGTTTTCGTAGATACTTACGGAACGGCCAAAAACGGCCTTTCAGACGGAGAGATTGCCGAAAAAGTCCGGCAGGTCTTCGACCTTCGGCCCGCCCGCATCATCGCAAAGTTCGGCCTTAAGAATCCCATCTACTCCCCCACCGCCGCCTACGGGCACATGGGCAAGAAGCCGTACACCAAGACGGTGAAAGTGCAGGGAAAGGAAAAGATTGTCCAGTTCTTCGGCTGGGAGCTCCTGGACGGCGTCCCCCTCATCAAATCCACCTTCGGTCTTAAGTAAAACGAAATAAACTCAGTCCATGGACTGGGAGGTGCGCACCGACATGTACAGCATCTTGGCGTAGTCGTCCGGCGTAACCGATGCAAACAGATAATTTACGGGGTCCAGCACCGTTCCGCGGTACAGGACCTCGTAGTGCAAATGGGCCGCAGGGGCCGATGTGGAAATGCCCACCGTCCCTATCTGCTGGCCTTTTTTCACTTTCCGGCCCTTGGGCACGGTTGTCTCCCCCAGCAGGCAGTAGCGGGTTACGTACCCGTTCCGGTGGCTGATTTCCACGATGTTCCCCAGTCCCTTCCGGGAATGGATAACCTGGCTCACCTCCCCGTCGGCCGCAGCAAATACGGGAGAGCCCTGGGGCGCAATCAGATCCAGGCCGCCGTGCTGCATTTCCAGTTTGTAAACGGGATTGTCCTTCAGGCCCACCGAAGCGCCAATCTGCACATAGGACATGCCCTTGAGCGGAAGCGAGAGCGGAGGGATGCTGTCCCGCCGCTCCTCCAGGATGCGGAAAATCTCCCGGAAATTGTTGTCTACATTGCCGGCCATGAGCATGAGGCTCTCTGCAGCGGAAGCGGCGGACGAGAGGTAGAAGCTTTCCGACAGGGAATCGCTCTCGGGAATGAAATCCGCCGCGGTAACGGCGTCCAGCGAAGGAGCTTCGGTTTCGAAGAGTTCCTCATAGATGGCGTCGTCCGTTTCCATGAGCCCGTCCACCACGTCCGAGATGAGCTGCTCCTGCTGGGTAAGACTCCCATAGAGTTGCCGATACAGCCTGTTTTCCCGCTCCAGCCGGCGTTCCTCCTCCGTAGAGAAGAACAGGGCGAACACGATATAGAAAACGATGGACAGCGAGACCGTGGCCAGCAGATAGCGGACGATTCCGCCCAGAATCTTTCCTATGCGGCTCCCCTTTTTCATTTCCCTTCCGGTTTGCGGACCATCCCGGCATAATCCTTGGCGGGGATGTCCAGGTCCATGTATAAGGCGGGATTCACATAATCTTTCCTGTAAATGACCTCATAGTGGAGGTGCGGGCCGGTAACGCGGCCGCTGCGCCCGCTGAGCCCCAGATAATCCCCCCTCGTGACCTTCTGGCCCTCTACAACATCTGTCCTGGACATGTGGGCATAGCGCGTCACATAGCCGAAACCGTGGTCTACCTCTATGTGGTTTCCGTATCCTTTCCCTTCGTGGGCCACCTTGATTACCACGCCGTCTCCCGTGGCGTAGATGGGATTGCCCGGGTCGCACGCGAAATCCATTCCGGTATGGCGCTTGCCGATGCCCAGCAGCGGATCTGAACGGTACCCGAAGGGGCTGGAAAGCCTGTAAGTGGCAGGGTCCGTGTTGATGGGCGGGATGGCCGGGATATGGGCCGCCCGGTCTCCTGCGGTCCGCTGCACGGCCAGAACGTCCTGGAACGACTTGGATTGGATATAGGCCCGTTTTTCCATGATGTCCACCCGTTTCACAATGTACTGGAGGGAGGTCCCTTCCAGAGAGGCGTAGCGGTTGGTCCCGGAGAATCCGGCCAGGCGGACGGCCTGGGGAATCTCGTCCAGGCCATACACGGAACGGTAAATCCGGTCGTCCCGCACTTCCAGCAGGCCCAGCCGTTCGTCGTGCTGGTCCAGCTGCTGGGACAGGCGGTCTATCCGGGAACTCCAGTCGGCATTCTGCCGCTTCAGGATGGCGGTTTTGGGAAGGTCCAGGCCCAGGACGCTTACATAGAACCACATGTAGAACAGGAACAGCAGAATGCCAGATAATACCACCAGCAGCACCTTCCACCCCCGGTAACGGGGCTCTTCCTTGAGCTCCGCCATCAGGGTTTCCGGATTCACGATGTATTTTTCTATTCTGGACAAACCGCAGTCTTTGGAGTTTACAAATATAACGATTTTCTGCAAACCGCCCGCTACTTTGCACAATCTATGCCTTTCTCCAAGGTTTTTCCCGCAAAAATGCGTATATTTGTAAGATATGACGCTACAAGAAACTGTACACTATATGACTTCAAAAGAAATTCGGCAGAAGTTCCTGGACTTCTTCGCTTCCAAGGGCCACACGGTGGTTCCGTCGGCCCCCATGGTCATCAAGAACGACCCTACGCTCATGTTCACCAACGCGGGCATGAACCAGTTCAAGGATATTTTCCTGGGCAACTCCGCCCCCAAGTTCCCCCGTGCGGCAGACAGCCAGAAGTGCCTGAGGGTGAGCGGAAAACATAACGACTTGGAGGCGGTGGGCCACGACGGCCGCCACCACACCATGTTCGAGATGCTGGGCAACTGGAGCTTCGGGGACTACTTCAAGGAAGAAGCCATCGACTGGGCCTGGGAGCTGCTCACCGAGGTGTACAAGATAGACAAGACCAAGCTGTACGCCACCGTGTTCGAGGGCAGTGAAGAGGACGGAACCGCCCTGGACACCGAGGCGCAGCAGGCCTGGCTCAAGCACCTGCCGAAGGACCATGTGCTCACCGGAAACAAGCACGACAATTTCTGGGAAATGGGCGAAACGGGGCCCTGCGGCCCCTGCAGCGAGATTCATATCGACCTGAGGCCGGACGAGGAAATTGCCAGAATCCCCGGCCGCGAGCTGGTGAACACCGACAACGACGATGTCATCGAAATTTGGAACCTGGTGTTCATGCAGTACGAGCGCAAGGCCGACGGCCACCTGGAGCCGCTGCCTGCCAAGAACATCGACACCGGCATGGGCTTCGAGCGCCTTTGCATGATCCTGCAGCACAAGAAGAGCAATTACGAGACGGACGTCTTCTCCGGCCTCATCGGCAAGGTGGAAGAATTCTCCGGACACAAATATTCGGAAGGAGGCAACGTGGAAGTGGCCATGCGCGTGATTGCCGACCACATCCGGGCCATCGCCTTCTCCATTGCCGACGGCCAGCTGCCTTCCAACGTGAAGGCCGGCTATGTGATCCGCCGCATCCTGCGGCGCGCGGTGCGCTACGGCTACACTTTCCTGGGCTTCACTGAGCCCTTCCTCACCCGCCTGGTACCCCAGCTGGTGGCCGACATGGGAGAGGCCTATCCGGAGCTCGCCGCCCAGCAGAAACTCATTGGGAACGTAATCCGGGAAGAGGAAAACGCCTTCCTGCGCACCCTGGACCGCGGAATTCGCATGCTGGAAGACAACATGGCCAAAAACGCCGCCACCAAGGTGGTTTCCGGCATCGACGCCTTCGTGCTGTACGACACCTACGGCTTCCCCATCGACCTCACGGAGCTCATCGCCTCGGAAAAGGGCTATACCGTGGACCTGGAGGGCTTCCAGGTGGAACTGGGAAAGCAGAAGGAGCGCGCCCGCAACGCCACGGCCAACGAATTCGGGGACTGGACGGTCTTCGCAGAAGGTGACGAGGTGGTTTTCGAGGGATACGACACCCTGGAGGTGAAGGGCGCCCGCCTGCTCAAGCAGCGCACCGTGAAGCAGAAGAACAAGGAGTATTTCCAACTGGTCTTCGACCGTACGCCCTTCTATGCCGAAATGGGCGGCCAGGTGGGAGACACCGGCTATATCGAGGGGGAGAACGGGGAAAGGATTGCCATCCTGAACACGGTGAAGGAGAACAACCTGGCCATCCACCTGGCGGAGAAACTGCCTTCGGACGGATCGGCCTTCTATACCCTTGTGGTGGACGGGGATCGCCGCCAGCGCATCATGAACAACCACACGGCCACCCACCTGCTGCACCAGGCCCTCAGGGAAATCCTGGGCACCCACGTAGAGCAGAAAGGCTCCTTCGTGTGCGCCGACTATTTCCGCTTCGACTTCTCCCATTTCCAGAAGGTTACGGACGAGGAGCTGCGCGCTGTGGAAGACCGCGTGAACGAGCTCATCCGCGCCGATGAGCCCCTCTGCGAAAAACGGGATGCCACCATGGAGGAAGCCCGTGCGATGGGCGCCATGGCCCTTTTCGGCGAGAAGTACGGAGACGTGGTCCGGGTGGTCCGCTTCGGCGATTCCGTGGAACTCTGCGGCGGTACGCACACCCGCGCCACCGGTACCATCGGCCTGTTCAAAATCCGGGCAGAGAGTGCCGTGGCCGCCGGTGTAAGGCGCATCGAGGCCGTTACCGGCGCCGCTGCGGAACTGGGGCTCCACGCCCTGGAAGACATACTGCGCACGGTAAGAGGCTTCTTCAACAACGTACCGGACCTCACCGGCGCCATCGAAAAGATGATTTCGGAGAATGCCGATGCCAAGAAGCAGCTGGAAACCATCGCCGCGGAAAAAGCCGCCCAGCTGGCCGACAAGATTTACTCCCAGGCCGTGGAAATGAACGGCATCCTGGTGGCCCGCTTAGACACGTCCATAGATCCCGCCATGGCCCGTAACATGGCCCTGCTTTTGCAGAAAAAATCGCAGAACCTGGTGCTGGCCGGGGCATTTGCCTTCGACGGCAAGCCCAACCTGGTGCTCATGTATTCGGCCGACCTGGTGGCCAAGGGCAAGAACGCCGGCAAGGACATCCGCGAAGCCGCCAAGTTCATCCAGGGCGGCGGCGGCGGACAGCCCGGCCTGGCAACGGCGGGAGGACGCCTGCTGGAAGGCCTTCCCGCCGCACTGGACAAACTGGTGGAAACGGCCATAGCCTAAGCTCCACCGGCACCGCCTGTCATTCTGAGCGAAGCGAAGAATCTGCATGAGAAAACTGGACAAGTTCATATTGAAATCGTTCATAGGACCGTTTTTCGCGATCCTGGGCATCGTCATCTTTATCCTTGCCCTGCAGTTTCTCTGGCTGTACATCGATGAATTGGTGGGGAAAGGCTTGGAATTCAAGGTAATCCTGAAATTCCTCATGTGGGGCAGCATCCAGACGCTGCCGCTGGCCATCCCGCTGGCCACCCTGCTCTCTTCCATGATGACCTTGGGGGACATGGGCGAAAAGTTCGAACTCACGGCCATCAAGGCTTCCGGCATTTCGCTCACCCGGGTGCTCATCCCCATGACTGTGGTGAGCGTATTCATCGCCATCGGCGCCTTTTTCATCGGCGACCGGCTGGTTCCCTACTCCATCAACCAGATTTACACCATGCGGGACGACATAGGCCGCACCAAGTCGGAAATCAAGATTCCCACCGGAACCTTCTACGACGGAATCGACGGCTATATCCTGCGGGTGGACCAGCGGAACAAAGAGACCGGCATGATGTACAACATCCAGGTGTACGACCACACCGGAGCCCGGGGCAACACCCGCCTCACGGTGGCCGACAGCGGCGTGCTACGGATGTCCAAGTCCAAGGACTACCTCACTTTCCAGCTCTACAACGGGACCAATTATCAGGAGGAGAATACGCGTAAATACCAGGACACCACCCTGGCCATGCGAAGAATCCATTTCGGGAAGCAGGAGCTGGTGATTCCGCTGGAACATTACGCCTACCAGCAGTCGGATTCGGCCCGCTATGGAGAGCAGGTAAAGTCCATGGGCATCAAGGACCTGAATGCGGGACGGGATTCCCTTACCCGGCTGGTGGAACAGGACCTGGACCGGCGGGCCCGGCAGTTCATCCAAACCACCGGCATCTCTTACCGCATGCAGCTGGACACCAACTGGCGGAAAAAGGAAGACAAAATCATGGAGCACCCCAAGGACTTCCGCTGGAAAACTCCGCTGGATAAGCAACATGCCTATGAGAATGCCGCCAACACGGCCGAACAGTTCGCCCAGGTGGCCCGCAGCCAGATGATGGAATCGTACGACCATGTGCACCTGGTGTACAGGACCAACGTGGCCATCTGGGACAAAATTACCAAGGCGCTGGCCTGTCTGCTGCTCTTTTTCATCGGCGCACCCATCGGGGCCATCATCAAGAAGGGCGGCCTGGGGACGCCGGCCATCATCTCCATCCTGTTCTTCGTGCTGTACTGGGTGGTGGACATCACCGGAGAGCGGCTGGCCAACAACGGAACCACCACCGCCTTCATCGGCAAGTTCGCATCGGCCGCCGTGCTGGCGCCCATCGGCGCCATCCTCACCTACAAAGCCATCCAGGATTCCAGCATCCTGCATATCGACATGCTCAAGACCTGGTGGCGCCGGGCGAAAAGCAAATTCTTCCGTATGTTCAGAAATACCCCTATCGTTTACATGGGCACTCCGGAATTCTCGGTGGGCCCGCTGGACGCGCTCATCAAGGGCGGCTACAAGGTGGTGGGCGTGGTCACCGTGCCCGACAAGCCCTCGGGCCGCGGGCTCAAGATGAACGAGAGCGCCGTAAAGAAATATGCGGTGGAGCACGGCATCCCCGTGCTGCAGCCGGAGAAACTCAAGGACGAACAGTTCCTCAAGGACCTGGCCGCCTGGAAGGCCGACCTGTTTGTGGTAGTGGGCTTCCGGATGCTGCCGGAAGTGGTTTGGCGGATGCCCAAACGGGGCACCTTCAACCTGCACGCCGCCCTGCTGCCGCAGTACCGCGGGGCCGCTCCCATCAACTGGGCCGTGATCAACGGGGAGAACATCACGGGCGTAACCACCTTCATGATAGACAGCCGGATAGACACGGGCGGCATTATCCTGCGTTCAGAGTGCCGGGTAGAGCCGGACGATACGGCGGGCACCCTGCACGACAAACTGATGGAACTGGGCTCGCAGCTGGTGGTGGAAACCGTGGAAGGGCTGGTGCAGAACAATGTGGAACTCCGTGTGCAGAAGAGCTTCATCCAGGGCTCGGAGCTGCTGAAACCGGCCCCCAAGATTACCCGGGAGCTCCAGCACATAGACTGGAACGACACAACCAAGCATGTGTACAACCTCATCCGGGGCCTGTCGCCTTATCCCGGAGCCTACACGGAGCTCTGTCATTCTGAGCGAAGCGAAGAATCTCCCCTGCCGCTGAAAGTCTTCTTCGGCGAAATGCGTCAGGACCTGCATGCCGCTCCGGGAACCGTCCTCAGCGATGGAAAGACGTACTTTGCAGTGGCCACGGCCGACGGAGCCATCGCCATAACGGACCTGCAGCTGGCGGGCAAAAAGCGGATGGACGTGAAGTCCTTCCTGCTGGGCTTCCGGAATCCGACGGATTATGTAACCACCCAGGGCACCTCCAAGGCCGAAATGGTCAAGGCCGCACCCAAGGAGGAGGAATGATGGTACCATGAATAACATTGTCATATTGGCCAATGGGGCGTTCCCCACGGAGCCGTATCCGCTGTATTTGCTGGAGTCGGCCGATGGCGTAGTCTGCTGCGACGGCGCCCTGGAGCAGTGGCTGCAGCACAACGCGCAGGCGCAGCCGCTGGCGGTGGTGGGCGACCTGGATTCCCTGCCACAGGCGCTGCAGGAGCGCTTTGCCCCGTGCGTGGTGCACGTGGCCGAGCAGGACTACAATGACCTCACTAAAGCCATGCGCTGGGTGCTCCGGGAGCATCCGGAGGTGCAGGAGATTGTGATTCTGGGCGCCACCGGCCTCCGGGAAGACCACACCATCGGCAATCTGGGCCTTCTCATGGAATATACTCGGATGTTCTCTCTTGGGGATCGGCGGGTATCGGCCGTCTCCGACTATGGAACCGCCTTTGCCATAACCGGTTCCTGCGACCTCCACCTGGGGGAAGGCCGGCGCTTCTCCTTCTTTACGGCCGACAATTCCCTGCGCGTTTCCTCTATCGGCCTGCAGTGGCCCCTGGACGGAGTTGTCTTCGATGCCTGGTGGAAAGCCACCCTCAACCGCACCACCGAGCCCATCGTTTCCCTGCACTTCTCCCATCCCACTCCCGCCCTCATCCTGGTGGATTGATCGCTGTCCCGCCAGACGTCTCCGCAGCGCTGTTGCCGCTCTTCTATCGGCAAGCGCGTCGAATGGAAACGCCTATCAATCTGGCACTTCCGAAAAATCGTCTAGTCAAATTTGACCAGACGATTTTTCATAAAACGCTATGATTCAGCTATTTCCATTCGACGGCCTTAAAAGCAGTCGGCAAAGGAAATGCTACTGGTTCAGGGCATCGGCGCTCTTGATGTACTTGGACAGCTCTTCATCGGTAATCTTGTAGTCCTGCATCTCGCCGGAAATGTACTGGTCGTAGGCACTCATGTCCACGAAACCATGGCCGGAGAGGTTGAAGAGGATGGTCTTCTGTTCGCCGGTTTCCTTGCACCGCAGGGCCTCGCGGATGGTGGCGGCAATGGCGTGGCAGCTTTCCGGAGCGGGGATGATGCCCTCGGTTTGGGCGAAGAGTACGCCGGCCTTGAAGGTTTCAGTCTGGGCCAGGTCCATGGCCTCCATGTAACCGTCCTTCATGAGCTGGGACATGATGACGCCGGCGCCGTGGTAGCGGAGGCCGCCTGCATGGATGGTGGCGGGTTTGAAGGTGTGGCCCAGGGTGTACATGGGCAGGAGCGGGGTCATGCCGGCCTCGTCGCCGAAGTCGTACTCGAACTTGCCGCGGGTGAGCTTGGGGCAGCTGGCCGGTTCGGCCGCAATGAAGCGGGTCTTCTTCCCGTCCTGGATATTGTGGCGCATGAACGGATAGGCAATGCCGGAGAAGTTGGAACCGCCTCCGAAGCAGGCAATTACGATGTCCGGATATTCGCCCGTCAGGGCCATTTGCTTTTCGGCCTCCAGGCCTATGACCGTCTGGTGCAGACACACATGGTTGAGCACGGAGCCCAGGGTATATTTGCAGTTGGGCGTGGTCACGGCCAGTTCAATGGCTTCGGAAATGGCGCTGCCCAGGGAGCCCTGGTCGTTGGGATTTACGGTGAGGATGTCCTTGCCGGCGCGGGTGCTCATGGACGGAGACGGCGTGATGGCTGCGCCGAAGGTTTGCATGATGCTGCGGCGATAGGGCTTCTGGTTGTAGCTGACCTTAACCATGTATACGGCACAGTCCAGGCCGAACTTCTTGGCTGCATAGCTGAGTGCACCTCCCCACTGGCCGGCGCCGGTCTCGGTGGTAATATTCGTAATGCCCTGCTTCTTGGCATAATAGGCCTGGGCCAGTGCCGAATTGAGCTTATGGCTGCCGGCGGGGCTCACACTCTCGTTCTTGTAGTAGATATGGGCGGGCGTTCCCAGGGCTTCCTCCAGGTCATAGGCTCGCACAAGGGGAGTACAGCGGTAGGCCGCATACTGCTGACGCACTTCCTCCGGGATGGGGATCCACTCGTCGGTCTGGTTCAGTTCCTGGCGGGCACATTCCTCTACGAAGACGGGGAAGAGGTCTTCGGGTTTCAGGGGTTCCTTGGTGGCCGGATTCAGGAACGGAAGCGGCTTGTTGGGCATGATAGCCTGGATGTTGAAAAAATGGGTAGGAATCTCCGATTCCGGAAGCAAGAATTTTTTCTGTTTCATGATGTTAAGTGTTTTATTGATTGTTAATGTTTGTTGTTTTCATTCCGGGCGCAGCGAAAAATCTGCATAAAAAAAGTGACCTGCCGTAAGTCTGCAGGTCACCTTTTATATGTTCTGGTTTTACACGGTGAAGCGACTTACAGCTTGGAACTGCAAGTGCGCCACCAACCGTTATTTACCAGATTCTTTCTCATTCTGCCACAAAGATGGAAAAACAAAATTAAATATGCAAGTATTTATGTAAAAAAATTTAAAATCTTGCCAGCAGCGGTGCCGTCCACTGTGCCGAAGCCGTGGTGAAATTGGCCTCCACGAAGGCGTTGACCGCGGTGCACACGAACAGGAGCACAATGAGGGTGGAAACGATGACGCCGATAACCCTGAGGCGGGGCAGCCACTTCTTGTTGTTCCAGCCGATGGTTTGGAACATGCTCCAGAAACCATGGTTCAGGTGCAGCCAGATGGCGACAAACCAAATCAGGTACAGGGCGACGACCCACCAGTTGCGGAAGGTGGCGATGAGTAGGTAATACGGATTTTCGGCCTCGCCGCCTGTCCATTCCTGCAATTGCATCTTGGCCCAGAAATGGGTGAGGTGGAAGCAGAGGAAGCCCAGGATCACAATGCCCAGGACGGCCATGTTCTTGGCGCTCCAGCTGTCGTTCTTGGCCTTGGAGGCCACCTCGTAACGCTTAACGCCGCCACGCTTCTTGAGGTTCTCATAGCTGAGCCAGATTCCATAAACAATATGGATGAGGAAACCCAGGGCCAGGATGGGGACCATGATGCTGATTACCGGCGAGGACATGAAGTCGCAGCCCAGCTGGAACCAGCCGTCCCCGTGGGTGTAAGGCATATTGTCGGCCGCAACCTTGCCGAAGGTGCCATGCATGGAGTCTAAGACGGAAAAGAAATTGATGGTACCATGCAAAAGCAGGAAGATGATGAGGAATGCGCCGGACACACTCTGAATAAACTTCTTGCCGATGGAGGAGGTTAGAAAATTAGCCATTATTGTTGTTGGTTTTGTTATCAAGTATGCAAATATAGGAATCTTTCTTGGAAGTTTCCCAATATTTCGATACTTTTGTTACAGTTTAAAACCGAAATATATGTATAAAAGGGTACTTCTGAAGTTAAGCGGCGAAAGCCTCGGCGGGCCTGCCGGTAAGGGCCTGGAAACCGCCTGGTTGGAAAAATATGCAAAGGAAATTGCGGTTGCCGCAAAGGCTGGCCTGCAGATAGCCATCGTCAATGGCGGCGGCAACATTTTCCGGGGCCTGCAGGGCGTCGGCAAAGGCTTCGACCGGGTGGACGGAGACAAGATGGGAATGCTGGCCACCGTAATCAACTCCCTGGCCCTTTCCATGTTCATCAAGGCCGAAGGGGTAGATGCTGTAGTTTTCACCTCCACCCCCATGGAACCCTATGCCAAATACTACATGCGGGACGACGCAGTGAAGGTGCTGGAGCGCGGCGGAGTGGCCCTCATCGCCGGCGGCACCGGCAATCCCTTCTTCACCACGGACAGCGGTGCAGCCCTCAGGGCCCTGGAAATCGGGGCCGACGCCCTCCTCAAAGGCACCCGCGTAGACGGCGTTTATACGGCCGATCCGGAGAAGGACCCCACGGCCGTGAAATACGACGAACTCAGCTTCGACGAAGCCATCGGCAAACATCTCAAGGTGATGGACCAGACCGCCTATGCACTCTGCTCAGACGGCCGCATGCCCATCATCGTCTTTGATATGAACCAGACCGGAAACCTCACCAAACTCCTTGGCGGAGAAAAGGTGGGCACGCTGGTACATCCTTAAACCAAAAGCAGTTCCTGCCGGGACTTCGGCCATCTGCCCCATTGAACCACGGGACTTCTGCCCCATTGAACCACGGGACTTTGGCAATCGGCCCCATGGTGCCAACTTAAGGCTATCGTCGGCTTTTTGGGCGTCGAATGGAAATAACTGAGCGATAGCGTTTTACAGAAAATCGTCTAGGCAAAATCGACTAGACGATTTTTCGGAAGTGACTGATTTATCGGCATTTCCATTCGACGGCTCTCTGGCCACTTACTGTTCTACTTCGGCAATCTTATATCTGGACCAGGTTTCCCCGGCGGAGACTGCACTGCAAGCGAAGAGACTGCGCGAATCACAGCTTCTTCAGGGGGAGATGAAGGAACTTGGCTATCTGCTCTCCCATTGCGCTTGTTTGCCGACGAAGCAAGTCGAAGAGCTCCAGCTTCTGATCTACGGACAGGCTCAGGAACTCATGGGTCTCCTTCACCGACCCACTTTGAAGCAGTACATTTGACATCCGGACATAGTGGGCGTCGCTTTTCCCTATGAATACTTCATTCAGGTCGTGCTCGCTGCCGGTGGAGGCGTGCATGGCCTCCAGGAAGTTGTCGTATCCATTGAAAAAGCGGGCGGCAGCCATGTAATCAATCACATTATACAGGCCGATGATATAGTCTGTAAGCTGAGCCCGCTCGTTTTTGTCCAGCGGTTTGACGATTCTTTTCAGCATAGCGTAATTGACAGCCTTCCCGGCATTGAAGGCGGCCTTCACCTCTTTCACGGCGCACTGCATAGGCCAGCGGGCTTCCCTTATGACAAGTTTTTGGGAGAAGGGATGGGCAGACCGGGCATAGGCAAGGAAGTTCCACTGGTATTCCTCGGCCCGTTCTACCAATTGACGCTCGACCGGATTGTTCCCAACATAAACCAGGTTGGTACGGGCAGCCTTGTCGGAATTCTTGGGAGCACTGCCGAACGGGCTTTCGAACCTCGCTCCCCGTAAACCATAGGCCTTGTTATACTCTCTGGAAAAGTACGAGTTCAATTCCTGTTTGAAGCCTTCCAAATCGGCCTTTCTTTTGGCCGATACGGAATCATGGAGATGATCCGGCATATGGCAAAGCGCATAGACACGGATTTTGTATTTCCGGGCCAGGACGCAATAAGTGGTAAAGTGAACCAAATGGTCACTGACAGAATAGAAAAGAACACCACCATCGGCAGTTCTTTGGTAACAATGGTTCAGGATGTCCCTGTAAAATTTCCGACTCTTCATATCCGTCCAGTCATTAAGGGGCCCAAAATAAGGCCCGGTGCATTCTGTTTGCTTAATACGCAGCCTTGACAGGCCGTTTTGGTACGCCGATTCGACAAGTGTCGCTATGATAGGCTCAATCTGCCGCTTTTATATGCCGCAAAAAATGAGCCGCCGCATCGGACCGATTCACTGTTTTTCACATAAATCGACATGCGCTACCCCTGACTATTTGCCTGCCTGCTCCGTTGCTTCAACTTCCGGCAGCCGCCGTCGGAGTTTTGGGCGTCGAATGGAAATAACTGAGCGATAGCGTTTTACACAAAATCGTCTAGGCAAAATTGACTAGACGATTTTGTGGAAGTGACTGATTGATTGGCGTTTCCATTCGACGGCATCCAAACCGGGGAGAGGCCGGAACCGGGAGCCGGGGAGCAGAGGGCGCCGAGCAGGGACGAGGAACGGGGACGAGGAGCAGGGACGAGGAACGGGGACGAGGAACGGGGACGAAAATGGAACAAAAGGGCTAAACCGGGAGTGTTTTGGAGCGGAGCCAGGCCGACACTTCGGCGGGGAGGCGGGGGGAGAGGGTGCGGAAGACGCGCTCGTTGTAGGCGTTGAGCCAGGCACGTTCGTCGGCATTCAAAAGCGCCACGTCCAGACAGGAGGTGTCGAAGTGGCAGAGGGTGAGCGTTTCGAAGCCTAGCCAGGAGCCGAATTCGTTGTCTCCCATGCTGTGGCAGAGCATCATGTTCTCGTGGCGGACGCCGTGCATTCCTTCCCGGTAGATGCCCGGTTCGTCGGAAGTGATCATGCCGGGCAGGAGCGGCTGCGGGTTGAAGTTCTGCCGGATTTCCTGAGGGCCTTCGTGCACCCCCAGGAAGAAGCCCACACCGTGGCCGGTTCCGTGGCCGAAGTTCCGCTTGGCCCTCCAGAGGGGTTCGCGGGCCAGGGCATCGATCTGGCAGCCCGCCGTGCCTTTGGGGAAGACCGCCATGGCAAGGCCGATGTGCCCCTTGAGCGCCAGCGTATAGTCTTCGCGCTCCAGAGCCGTGCAGGGGCCCATCGGCACGGTGCGTGTAATGTCCGTTGTGCCGAACAGATACTGCCCTCCGGAATCTACCAGATACAAGCCATGGGGTTCCAGCAGGGCCGAACCTTCCTTCGGCGTACTGTAATGCGGCAAGGCCGCCGAAGGCCCGTAGGCCGATATAGTCTCGAAACTGTTGCCCCGGTAACCGGGAATCCGGGCGCGGAACCGGTCCAGTTCCAGAGAGGCTTCCCACTCGTTCACCCGGCCTGCATGCTGTTCTATCCAGTAGAGGAACTGCTCCACGGCCAGACCGTCCTCCAGGTGCGCTTCCGCCATCCCTTCGATTTCCACCGGATTCTTCACGGCCTTCCAGAGCGGAACGGGAGAAGGGCACTCCACCACTTCGGGAGCCTCCTCCCCCTGGTCCAGCGCTTCCCGCACGGAGACATTCAGCGTAGCAGGGTCCAGGCAGATCCGGTCCACCCCGACGGAACGGAGCCCCGAGAGCGAGAAGGAAACCTGGTCGTACTCCCGGATGGTTACTCCGTCGGCCTGAAGCTCGTCGAAACTGGCGGCCGTTTCCGAATCCAAATCGGCAAAAACGTCCTTGCGCACGAACCAGAAGCAGTCTTCCAGGGTAATCAGCAGATAGGAAATCACATAGGGGTTATACTCTATGTCGGCCCCGCGAAGGTTCAGGAGCCAGGCAATCTGGTCCAGCTGGGAAAGCAGGATGGCATCGGCCCCTTTGAGCAGCAGGAACTTCCTGAGCCTGCGCAGCTTGGCTTCCCGGCTCTGGCCCACCAGGTCTTCTCCCAGCGTAATAATGGGCGAAGAGGGAATGGCGGGACGGCCCTCCCAGAGGGGAGAGAGCAAATCCGGGACCGCCTCTATCCGGGCCTGGGGAACGGCATCCTGAAGGGTCCGGACCGCCTCTATGCTGAAGCAAAGGCCGTCCAGGACAATCACCGGAGCCTCCAGTTCCAGCGAAGCTATCCACTCCGGGATGGGCACCTGCTCCGGAACCCGCATCTTGTGCAGTTCGATTCCGCTGCCTTCCAGCTGCCGGTTGGCCTGGATGAAGTAACGGGTGTCGGTCCAAAGGCCGGCATGGCTGCGGGTAATTACAAGGTCTCCTGCCTCTCCGGTAAAACCGGACACCCAGGCCACCTGCTGCCAGCGCGGAGCCGGATACTCGCTGGCGTGCGGGTCGGTCCCCGTAAGGATGAGGATATCCCATCCGCAACTCTGCATGAGGGCGCGGACGGCCTCCACTCTCTGAGAAAAGATGTTTGCCATAGAACTGATGTAGTACGATATTTGCACAAATATAACTATATTTGCACTGATTTAAAAATCTAACCACTATGGCAGAAGATCCTATCGAGAGAATAGAACGCCAAGAGCGTGAACGGAAAGAGAAAGGCGGCCTGCGCACCACCCTCATCGTGCTAACCTGCATAGCGGTGGCCCTGGCCGCAGGGCTGGGCTACATGCTGTATCAGCGCAGCGGCCTGGTGAACCAGTTGGAAGGAGAGAAGGCGGAGCTGGCCCAGCAGATGGTGGCCCTCCAGTCAGACTTCGAGAACCTGAATTCGGACTATGAATCCATCAACCACCAGTTGGACACATCCCGGGAGCAGGTGGCCCAGCTCATAGAGAAGCTGAACAAGACAGAAGCCACCAACCGGGCCAAAATCCGCCAGTACGAGAAAGAACTGGGCACCCTCCGCACCATCATGAAGGGCTATATAGTCCAGATAGACTCGCTTAACACCCTGAACAAGAAACTTACGGCCGATGCTGCTGCAGCCCGCCGGGAAGCCGCCGAAAGCCGCCGTGCCAACGAGGAACTCTCGCAGCAGGTGAGCAACCTCTCGGAACAGGTGAACGCCGGCAAGGTGCTCAAGGCCCGCGGCATCTCCCTGGTTGCCCTGTACAGCAACGACAAGGAGGGAGACCGCCACAGCCGGGTACGCTACATGATGGCCAACCTCTCGCTGCTGGAGAATTCGCTGGCCGAACGGGGCCCCGTGCGCATCTATGTGCGCGTGAAAGACCCGGAGGGCGTGCTGCTGATGAACAACGAATCCGGGGAGTTCCTGGTGAACGGTGTGGCCATGCAGGCCACCGCCTCCCGCGAGGTGGATTACGAAGGGGCGGAAGTGGACCTCTCCATTTACATCAACGACACCGGAGAGTTCGTCAAGGGCATCTACACCCTGGAAGCCTACACGGAAAAGGGCTTGCTGGGCCGCGCGGAATGCCTCCTGAGATAATATGATTTACATCCACGTCCCTTTCTGCAAAAGCTTTTGCATCTACTGCGACTTTTATTCCGAAATCGCAGGGGACGGAGGAATGTTCGAGCCTTACACCACGGCAGTGTGCGAAGAAATCAAGCGCCGGGCCGGGGAGATAGACGATAGCCTCAAAACGCTTTACTTCGGCGGAGGGACCCCTTCGGTCCTTCCGCTGGCGTCTCTTACCCGCATCCTCCTCACTCTGGAAGACTGCGGGCACGGAGGGCCCTACACAGAGTTCACCCTGGAGGTGAATCCGGAAGATATCGTGGAAAAGGGACTCCCCTATGTGCAGAGCCTCAAAGCCCTGGGGGTGAACCGGGTAAGCATCGGCGTGCAGTCCTTCGACGACGAACTGCTAAGGTGGATGAACCGCAGGCACAATGCCGAAAGGGCCGAAGAAGCCTTCCGCATCGTACGGGAAGCGGGCATCGACAACATCAGCCTGGACCTCATCTTCGGCCTTTCCAACCTCTCCGACAAGGTTTGGGAAGAAACCGTCGACAAAGCCATCGGCCTGGGCCCGGAGCACATTTCCTGCTACCAGCTGACCGTGGAGGGAGACAATGTGCTGGCCCACCGCCTGGAGACGGGAGAATACGAAGAGGCATCGGAAGAGACCTGCCGGGGCCAGTACAAACTCCTTTGCCAGAAGCTGGCCGATGCAGGTTACCGGCACTACGAGATTTCCAACTTCGCCAAGCCGGACTTCGAAGCCCTGCATAACGGCGGTTACTGGCGCAGGTGCCCCTACGTGGGTTTCGGCCCGGCCGCCCATTCCTTCAGCGGCCGCGGACGCAGCTGGAACACGCCCGAAATCTCCGGCTACACCCACACGGAAGAGGCACTCTCCGTGGAGGACGAAAAGGTGGAAACCCTGATGCTGTCTCTGAGGACCGCCCGGGGCGTGGATACGGACTTCCTGCACGGAAACTGCAAGGAAGAAGACATCGAGCGCCTGGTGAAGGCCGGCGCGCTGCAAAAGGACGGAAGGCGCTACCGCATTCCGGAAGACCATTTCTTTGTTTCAGACGACATTATACGGGAACTGATATGAAATACCTCAGAAGATCCGTCAAGTACTTTATCCAGATTACCCTGATTTTTGTGGTAATCATCGCTGTCCTCATGCTCAGCGGCATGGTTTCCAAAGATGTGGCCGTGGCCTTCCAGCAGGGATGGACGTCGGTGGGTTACATCCTTGTAGCCTTCCTGGCCATGAGCGCCGCCTATCCGTACTTCGGTTACGGGAAACGGAACATCCGCGCCAACGGAGACCCCGCCACCTACCGCAGCGCCATCATTGAGGCCCTCGAAGGGCGCGGATACCGCCTTGCCGGGGAGAAAGACGGGGAAATGCAGTTCAACCTCACCTCCCCCATCAACCGCCTGGCAAGATTCTACGAAGACACAGTTACCATCACCCCGGTACTGGGCGGGTTCCAGGCCGAGGGCCTGATCCGGGACCTCTCCCGCGTGGTGATGGCCATCGACACTAAAATCAACCGTTATGAAGACTGACACCCAGAAATTCAAGACAGTGGCCTCCTTCACTGAGAAGGTGCAGGCCGACATGTGCGTGGCTCTGCTGGGAGACCACGGCATACCCGCCGGTGTCTTTGGCGCCGACTCCTCTTATCCTTCCCTGGGTTTTGCCAAAGGGATTGAAGTGAAAGTGAACGAGGACGATTATGAAGCGGCAATGAGCATTTTGGCCGCAGCCGACAAGGCCCTGTAAAACTCCTCTCCAAAAGCATCCGTAAGGGGTCCGCGCAAAAATTCATACACGCGGACTCCTTCTCTTCTGCCCTTTTCGAAGGCGTCCTTGCAGATAGGCCAGCGGTGCAGGTTCAGCCCCAGGCGCCCCCCGCCCAGCTCCACCACCCGGATGGGATAAAGCGAGCAGGAGATGGGTTTCCGGAAAGTGGTAAGTCCCTTGCAGAACTGGCGCTCGATGGCGCAGAGGCAGTTTCCATCGGCATCGAAGTGGCAGTAGGCACACTCCTCGCTGCCGGGAACCACCGGGGTGACCAGGTCTCCGTCCCGGTCTACCTCGAAAAAGCCCTTGGCCTCCACGGCCGCACGCCCCTGGGGCCGCATCAGCGGGGAGTAAACCGGATAATTGGCCTCCAAAGGCTCCAGCTCCTCCTCTTTGAGCGGGGCGCCGCTGTCTCCTATGATGCAGCAGCAGCCCTTGCACACGGGATAGTCGCAGGCAAAAAATTCCATCACCACGTCTTCCGACACCAGAATGTCCCCTATCTCGATCAGGGTACCGAAATCCCGCTTCTTCATGGGGCGATGTACTCTATGCGGCCGCCGCTCCAGAGGGCCTTGAGCAGCGTACTCACTCCGTCGGCCTGGATGGCGTTGATGTTTTCCTTGGAACGGGAGCCGAGGTCTTTCCCTATGGCATAGCGGTACAGGACGGCTTCCACTGCCGCTTCGGGCTCATTTTGGAACGCCTGCAACTTATTATTTGCCAATTGCTTCCAGGCAGTAAAGTCCTGTGCCGATACGCTGGTGGAAGCGGCGTCCTGCACGGCGGCGCGAAGGGCCTGCAGCGCCTGCATCAGGTCGGCTTCCCCAGCCTGGCTTTCGGTGGGCAGGCAGCGGACGAGCATCCTCAGGCGCTCCTGGGGATGGGAGATGAATTTCACCTCCACCGAGGAAGTGAAACCGGAACCGGCCAGGTGGCCGGCCAGCCTGTCCTTCACCGCCTCCGCGGCAACGAAGGAAGCAGGATAGTTCACCGCCGTGAACGGGACATCGGCATCCATGAGCACATAAAGTCCGCGGGGCTGGCCTTCCTCGGAATAAGTGGTGGTGCCGGAGAGGGTGCGGAAGTGCACCTGACGGCGGGTAGCGGCCGAAGACTTGGCGGTGGGGAAGGCGCCTATATACTTCAGCAGCAGCTTCTTCACCACCCCGGGATCCAGGTCTCCCGAAAGCACCAGGATGCCGTCGTTCACCTGGGAAAAACGTTCACGGAAGTAGGTGTCGGCCTTGGTGAGGGTTTCGGCCGACAAGGCCTCCGGCACTTTGGCGGAGGTATATTGGTAATGCGGGTTCAGCAGCCCGTCCACCCGGTCTTCCACCGACTGGGGTGCCAGGGGGGCGTTCCGCAGGAAAGCCTTGGCTTCGGCCCGGTTCAGGGAACGCTCTTTGGAAAGGGCCGAGAGGGCTTTCAGGACCAGCAGCAACTTCCCGGAAGGAGCGTTTCCCTTGATATAGAAGCTGTTGAGGTCGGCACTCCCCTGCAGGGTGATGCCGTTGGCGGCCAGGACGTCCCGGAAAGCAGCGGCCTTGAGGTCTCCTGCATTATAGAGGGAAAGGACTTCCGGGATGAACCCGCCCTCCCCTTCTTTGAGGTCCGGAATCCTGGAAAGGCCGCCGTTCAGCTGCCAGGCATAACTGAACATTCCGCTGCCCGGAATCCGCTTGTAGGCCACTCTCATGCCGTTGGAGAAGGTCCACAGGGTTCCGCCCGTCACCGGTTCGGCCTTTTCCTGGCTGATTCTCACGCGGGAGACTGCTATCCGGAGCCCCAGCGTGTCGGCCCCGTGCCAGGCATAGTCGTTGGTGGAAGGTGCCACCCAACCCTGCAGGTAGGCCAGGTTGTACCGGAACAGCGCCTCCATGCTGTCCAGGGAGTCCGGAGCCTGCCTGTAGGTGAGCGTAAGGTTGCTCAGCTGCTGCAGAAGGGCCGATGAAAAATTGTTGAAAAGCCCGGCCTCCACCTCGTCCGTCACGTTTTTCCGGCCGAAGAGGGCAGCCTCCTCCGAGAATGGGGCCAAGTTGGCCCCGTAGAGAAAGTGGGCCAGGCAGCGGTCTGTGTCTTCCCGGTTGGAAGGGACTGCATCGGCCTTTTGCCGGAAGGAAGGGGCGAGCACCCCCTTGGCATCCGAGAACTCCTTGGTGGAGACGCCGTACGTGCCCAGCTCCGCCAGGGTGCGGGACAGCACACTGCCCGCCTGCGCCAGCGAATCCCGGCAGGTGAAGATTTCTACGCCGTATTCCTCGTCCCCGCGGGTGTCTTCGCTCCCAAGACGGGAGAAACGGATTCCGGCGTAAGGGATGAGGGCCTGCTTGAGGTTCTTTTCCAGCCGATGCCGGAGCACCACCTGGAATTCTTGCCAGAACATGTCGGTCACAAGGGCCTGGGCGGTGTTCATCTGGCTCTGCGGAATACGGGCCGACGAATAGGAAACCTTCACGGAAGGGGTTCGGCCGCGTTCCATCCTTATCTCGGGAACGCCTTCCGGGTCCCAGGCCTGACCGGCTTCCAAGGTGTTGTCCTTGAGCCGGGGAATGAGCATGGAAAAGATGTCCATCTTTTTCTTGAGCTCCGCAGGGTCTATGTCTCCGCTCACCACCAAGGCCTGAGGCGCCCGGGTGAGGGCCATCTGGGAGAAGGTGAAAAGGAGGGTGGAATCCAACGCCTGGGAACGGTAAGAGGGAACCCGGGGGAAACGGTAGAAGGTACAGCCTTCCCGCTGGCTCAGGAAACCTTCCTTCCCGGGGATTACTCCCATCCGGCCCAGGAAGGATTCCTTAAAGAAATCCTGCTTCTCGGCACTGAGCGTATCTTTTTGAACGACGGTGATATAGGTATAGCCCTTCTCGGAAGGGTTCTCCACCATATAATAGGAAGCTCCACAGCCCAGCAAGCCCTGCCGGATTCTGGAGTCCGTGGGCAGTTGGGGGAGCGTCTGGGCTGGCACAGTTCTTGAAAACAACACACAGGCCGCCGCAAAAAGCAGGTTTTTCAGGACTCTGAAATTCATTTTACCTGATTTTTGTACAAAAATAAAACTTATTTTGCTATTTTTGCAAAATGTGTGCAGATAATGTGTAATTGCTAAATAAAAGAAAGATGAAAAAATTATTTGTAGCCATTGCAGCGTTCGGCCTTGCCGCAGCCGTTGCTTCCGCCCAGGACTTCAATGCAGCCATCGATGCGTACAATGCCGGTGCAACGGCATTGGAGGGTGGCAACAAAACCGAAGCCGTCACGCAGTTCCGCAGCGCCCTCACCCAGTTCACCGCCTGTGAAGGGGAAGAGGCCGCAGAAATGATTGCAAAGTGCAAGGAAATCATTCCCAATACCCTGCTCTCCCTTGCCAAGGAGCAGATCAACGAGGCCAACTACGACAATGCCCTCGCCACCCTGGCGGAAGTTCAGTCCGTAGCCGCCGAGTACGGAATCGAGGCTCCCGCCACCGAGGCGGCCGGCCTTGTTCCCAACGTATTCCTCCGCAAAGGTTCCACCCTGCTCAAGGATAAGGACTATGAGGGTGCCGCCGCAGCCTTCAAGGAGGTTGTAGCCCTTACCCCGGAGGACGGACAGGCCAACCTGCTGCTGGGCCAGGCCCTCATGCAGAACAACGACCTTGCCGGCGCCACCGAGGCCCTGGAGAAAGCCGCCGAGCTGGGAAAGGCCGACCAGGCCAACAAGCTGCTGGCCAACGCCTATCTCAAGGAAGGCCAGGCCCTGCTGAAAGCCAACAAGACGGCCGAAGCCATCGCCGCCCTGGAGAAATCCAACGGTTATAACGAAAGCGCCAACGCCTACAAGCTCATTGCCAGTGCGTACACCAAGGCCAACAAGACCAAGGACGCCATCAACGCTTACAAGAAGTATCTGGAAGTGAGCCCCAACGCCAAGGACGCCGCCGACATAATGTTCACCATTGCCGCCACTGCCCAGAAGGCCGGCGACAAGGCTACCGCCAAGGAATATTACAACAAGCTCGCCGGCGACGCCAAATATGGCGCCCAGGCCCAGGCTCAGCTGAAGACCCTCTAAAAAGTTTTTCGGCCAAAAAAACTTTTCAAACTCTTTCTGCTAAAGGCCTTCCAGTGTGCTGGAGGGCCTTTTTTTGCACTTATCCGTGTTATTCTTGAAAACACGGATAAGTATATGGTACTTTGCATGCAAGGAGCCCGGCACTAAGGCCGGGATTGCATGTATGAAAAACAGATTGTGGGGGTTGGCCATCCCCCTTGTAATGGCCCTGTGCGCCTGTGAACCCCTGGATGACGACCGGGAAGAACACGTTCAGAAGACAGCGTCGCTCATCTCCCTGGACGAGGTGGCGGAACTGCTGGCGTCCGTTCCCATCGGCACGGAGCAGATGACGGAAGTGATGGACGCGGCTTCTTCGTCGGCAGGGAACGGATACGACGAAGAATACCGGATGCGGAACCTGTTCGAGGCTCCGGGAACGGGTGTCGGGGAGGAGGCCGATGCCACCAAGGCCGGGGAACGCTACCAAACGCCGCTGCGGGAACTGCTGTCACAGGCGGTGAAAAGGAAGTTTGCTACCAAGGCCGATGACAATCCGGAAGAGGCCCTGGTGTACCTGGATTCCCTCTCCGCGTCCGATGTGCAGATTTACTGGCCGTATTCAGAGAACTGGGATCAGGAGAGCCTGCCCATTATCACGTACGACCCGGGCGACCAGGCAGAAGAGAATGAAGGGTATGCCCTCCAGCCCGACGGCTCGGTGAAAAAAGTGATGGTGAACGAGAATATGGCCCGGGAGGGAGCCGTATGGGTGGTGAACCGCAATGCCGACGCCCAGCACAAAACCCTGGAGATGTTCCGCCGGGAAGACCCTTCCTGGGGGCAGGGCGGAGGAGACATCGTGGTTCGGCCCGCTGCTACAAAAGCCGGAGAGGACGATGTTAAAACACTCATTCTGAGAAGTTTCAAAGTGAGCAGGCAGTTCGACAGCTGGTTTGCCGGAGGAGCCGAGTTCTTCGTGAAGGTTGGGGCCGTGGAGAACCTCAACGCCACCACCGAGGCTGAACTTCGGCTGTACACGCCGTCCATCACGGACTTCATGGTGGTGGTGCGCCGCAAAGAAGTGGGCAAAGAGCTCAAACTCAACACCCTGCTTGTGTCGGAATGGACCGGCCAGCTCTCCGACATTGCCCTGTTGTGCATAGAGGACGACGGCGGCACGCGGACCTCGTGGAAATGTTCCATAGTGGGAAAATACAATTCCAAGCAGTACGGCTTCGAGTTGGAATTCCCCCTGAACATTCGGGACGACATAGTGTGGCGGGGCTCCCTGACCAGGGCCTCCATCGAAAAATTCAACGGAAAAGAAGCTTCCTTCGGCGACGTGAAGATGGTCCTGGAACTGATCTGACCCTTTCAATCAGATATGTGCATAAAAACGGCCTGCCGAGCACGGAAATGGCCGGTTTGGTGTCTGTCGGGGGTGAAAATGGCCCACCGAGCACGGAAACGGCCGGTTTGGTGTCTGGCGAGGGAAAAATCGGCCCACCGAGCACCTACATGACAACGGCCGAAGCCCGGGACGACTACGAGCGCATCCGCCAGATGCTGGAAGAGAACAGCCTGGCCGGTTACGTGTTCAACGGCATCCCCAACACCACCCTGGGCAACTACTACTCGGTGCAGGTCCCCGGGTCCGGCGCCCTCATCTTCTTCTACGAAGACGCCCGCGTTATCCGGATGGAGGAAGTGAAAGGCCGGCTGGAAATCAACGTGGCCCTCAAAGTGGCCCGGCAAATCCAGAAAGCCGTGATTGAGGCCGACAACCCCAGGCCCTACGTAGTGCTGGAGTCCATTCCCATCTCGGGCGACAATGAAATAGCCTCGGAATTCACCTTCCTGTTCTCCGGCGACGCGGCAGGGCGCCCGGACGCCCGTTTCTCCATCCAGGCCTACCTGCTGGGAGAAGACCGGAAAGACACCCTGCAGTACTTCCACCCCATCGTGCTGGACGGGAAAGACTACCACAAGACCCAGCTCAGGAGAAAAGACTTCGACCCCGGGAAAGATTACCTGTACCAGTGCGCCGAAGAGGCCCGCGCCAAGGACGGTTCTCCCCTCTTCCTCACGGACTCCACCGTGAGCGTCACCTATCCTTTCAAGTTCAAGCTGGACAGCCGCGACGACGTCCGCTACTTCTGCTACAAATACTGGATGGAAGACTACACCCACGTCTTCGTTGAGGATTCGGCCCAGGTGTTCTCCACGGCCCGCCTCCAGGATCCCATGCAGTTTCTGGAATACGACTTCGGCACTTACAACCTGGACCCGGACGACTACTTTGTGGACGCCCAGCGGGAAAGGCATACGGGCATGAAGGAACTTCCGCTCCGCTTCATGGTGGGAAAGTCCCGGATAGACCCGGCCGATACCACAGGCCTCCGTGCCCTGGCGGAAATCAAGGAGGAAATCTCCAACATCTCCAACGACCGGGACGCCTCCCTGAAGGAGCTCTATATTTCCGGCGTGGCTTCTCCGGAAGGCAACTACGCCAAGAATGTAGATCTGGCCCGGGCCAGGATGAATTACCTCCTGGACAACATCCTGTCCGTCCTTCCCTCCTACAGCCGCCAGCGGGTGTACCAGAGCGGCACATCCAAGGTGGCCGGCTGGGACGAGGTGGCCGACATCCTGGAAAGGGACTCCCTGGCCGCGCTGGCCGGAGAAGTCCGCGGCATAGCCGCCTCCTACCCCGGCAGCATGGACAGCCAGTGGGCCAGGGTCCAGCGCCTGAAAGACTACCAGACGGAGATTGCACCGCGCCTTCCGGAGCTCCGCTCGGTTACCTGTACCTACCTGAGCGAAGTGTACCGCAAGCTGCTCCCGGAAGAGATTCTGGAGAAATACCGCAGCGACGAAGACCTGCGCAACGGAAAGAAACAGCTCACCCTGAACGAGTACTGGAACCTTTACAGGATGCTCGATGACGAGGAAGAGTTGGAAGGACTTTACCGGAGAGGCATTAACGCCGCCGGGGAAATGAGCTACTTCTGGCCCCTCCCCGCCAACAACCTAGCCGTCTCCTATATCCAGAAGGGGCAGGTGGACACCACGCTCCTGAAGCCCTACCTCCACGAAGGCTACTCCGTGAACCGGCCCATCATGAGCATGTCGGACCCTAACAAGTATGAGCGCGTGTGGAACCTGGACCCCGTCGTGGCCAACCAGGTGATCATGCTGCTCAACGCCAAGTCCAGCACCCGGGCCGTGTTCTGGGCCACCTACCTGAAGAACCTGCCGCAGTACCGCACCCTTTACCACATTGCCCGCTGTCTGGGTGGCTACTACCATGTGGACAACGAGGAAGGCCGGGAAACCTTCCGGGTGGTGAGCGGCTCCAGTACGCGGAACGCCGCCGTGATGAACATGGCCGTAAGGTCCTGGGCCAATGCCGAAAGGTCCCTGAAGGAGCTTCCCCAGGAAGAGGCCGTCACCCAATACATGTGGGCCCAGTTCCTGGCCCGTAAATACGGAGGCGGACGGGACTACGGCCGCATGCAGGAAGAGGTTTGGGACACAGATGAATTCGGCTTGGAAAACATGGTGTCGGATGCCGCCAAGGGCTATCTGAAAGAGGCCTTCCGGCTGGACCCTTCCTGCCGGGTTACCGCCCAGAAAGATGCCTACCTTCCCGAAGACCTGGTGGCCGAAGCCTCCCTGGAATGGGCCGAAGAGCTGATGGAAACCCCTGGAAACGAAAGCCTCGCAAGCGATTACCTGGCCACCTGCCTCAGGATGAACCGGAACATGCTCCGCCGCATCCAGGCCCGTTTCCCGGAGGCCCTGGTAGTGGACGCCCGTTCCAAGTCCAACCGATTCGAATAGAGGAATGAAGGGAATGAAAGTCATATCCTTGCTGCTCGCCGCGCTCCTGGGCCTGGCGGGCCGGGCCTATGCCCAGCAAGACAGCATAATGGTGAACAGGCAGGCCGAAGAAAGCATTTTCGGCCTTAAGATGCAGAACCGCTACATCCCGGAAGACCAACTCTTCCACGAGCCCGGAAGGAGCGGCTTCCTGCGCGCTCTGGAGAACCTGAGCATCGGGGCGGGAGGAAGCTATCACCGCCTGCTGGACAACGGAATGAGCTCCGGTCCCATGGCCTCCCTCTATCTGAGCAAGTGGTTCACCCCCAGGCAGGGAATACGCATCGAGGCCGGCGCCGGATACTTCTTTGATAACGAAACCCGCGCCCGGGTAAAGATTCTCCCGGACATCCGGATATCCCACCTGTTCAACCTGTCGGCTTATCTGGACGGATACAATCCTGCCAGCCCTGGTTATTTTTACCTGCTCTCGGGCCTGGGCTATGCCTGGAGAATGGGGAGCAGTGCCCCGGGCGGCAACTGGAACGCCCAGCTGGGCGCAGGATACAGCTTCCGCATCTTCCGCGGCACAGACCTTTTTGTGGAGCCGGTACTGGAACTGGACGGAAACGCAAACCTGCAGCAGCAGGACGGCAACTGGCGCGGCTACTATGGAGGAATCCGGGGGAACGTGGGACTCAGCTACCGGATAGACCGCTGGAACCAGCTGATGCCTCCCAAAACCGAGCACCAGTGGTACTGGGAAACCACCGGAGGCGCCGCCTGGCAGCGTCCGGGCGGAAGGAGCGGCTACCAGCTGATGCTGGGCGTAAGGGAGAAGCTCTCCCCTGCCGGGAGCGTCCGCCTTTCGGGCGTCTGGACCCAGGCCCGCCTGAACGGGGACTGGGAGAACCGCTTCAGCTACGGCGCCGCCCGCCTGGAAGGCATGCTGGATCTGCTGGCGCTGGGCGGCGCGGAAGACCTGCCCTGGGGCATTTCCCTGGCGGCCGGTCCCGAAGCGGGAGCCATCCTTGCCACCAAAGCCGTTACGCCGGAAGTCTTCGGCGGCTGGGGTGCCATCGGCGTACAGTCCTTCTATGTGGGCGCCACCACGGCCCTGCAACTGAGGGCCCGCCTGTATAAACGCTTCTCTGCCATCCTGGAGCCCCGCGCTTCCTTCATCCCCTATGTTACCAGAGGGGAAGGAAGCACGGCCAACAACAACCTGGACATCCTCCTGAGCGCGAACCTGGGCCTGCAGTACGCCGTTCCCACAGTGCAGGAGAGGATAGACGCCATGCACCGCATCGAGGCCTGGGACAGGAGCACCTGGGAAGACGTCAATGCGCGCTGGGACCGCAGCAAGACCAACTTCCAGGAGCGGGCCCTGCCCAAGATCAACCTGTTTGCGGTATTGGAAGGCAGTTACTTCCGTCCGCTGGGCAAGGATTACGCAAACGGCCCCCTGGCCTCCCTTTCCGTGGGCGGCTGGTTCGACGACGCAAACGGCATGCTCGTGAACGGCGGACTGGGCTATTTCCAGGATTTGCAGTACAACAACGGCTATGTGAAAACTACGGAGTTTTCGGCCGCATACCTGCTGAACATCACCCGTCTCATAAACGGATACGACCCCGGGCAGGTTTCCAACATCTCCCTGTTCCTGGGCGGCGGTTATCTGCTCACCCTCCGGGAAGTCTGGAAAGGCTCCCCCATCTTCCGCACCGGACTGGAGTACAGGCGGCACGTCATGGCCAGGACCGACCTGGTCGTCCGGCCGGAGATCGACTTCCTCAAGGCGCCTTCGGAGGAATGGACCGCGGCCCTTCGCGGCACTTTCGGCCTGGGATACAGCCTGGGCGGCGCCCGCCTGGCCCGCTTTGCCGATCCGGGCGGACAGTGGTTCTTCAGTCTGGGCGCAGGTTACCAGAACGAGTTGCTGCGGCTGGCCGACCAGAACCTGGAGGAGGCGCCGCTGGGAGAGTACCGCATTACCGCATCGGCCGGAAGGAAATTCAACGCCCGTCTGGCTTGGAGGCTGTCCGGCTCCTATCTGAGCCAGCTTCAGGGAGAGAACAATAACGATTCCTTCACCCACCGGCTCCGCTTTGCCTCCGTGAACATCGATGCGCTTTACGACCTGCTGGGCGATGAACTGGAAGACCGGAAATGGTCCCTCTCGCTGATGGGCGGTCCGGAAGTGGGTCTGCAGCACAAGGGCAATATAGGCGAGAGCAGCAAGGGAAGCGGGCTTTTCTTCGGAAGGCAGACGGTGTCGGCCTATCTGGGCATCTCGGCGGGCGTTCAGGTGAAATACCGCTTTGCCGACAACTGGTCCGTGTATCTGGAACCCAAATACTCGCTGGCCCCTTACGTGGCCCTTACCAGCAAAGGGGAAGAGAATTACTACTCACACATTTACGGAACCAACTTCGGCCTGGAGTTCGCCCTGGGCCGGGGCCGACGGGAATTCGCCCGGCCGGCCGGGACTTCCGCCCGCCGGAGCGACTTCGTCTCCCACAGCTTCATCCAGGTCAGCGGAACTTCGTTCAGTCCCTTCGGCAGGGGGTACTCCAACGGTCCCATCGCCTCGCTGGGGGCGGGATACTGGTTCAAGGGCCCCCACGGCATGATGATGGATCTGGGCGTCGGGTATTTCAGAGACAATCTTTACAGCATTGGCGTGGACGGACACGCTTACGCCCCGCAGCACATGGCCGCTGGCGAAATCCGGGCCTCTTACCTGCTTAACCTGAACCGCCTTTCCACCACCAGCAAGGAAAACAGCCAGCCGGTGGAAGTCTCCCTGATCAGCGGTATCGGCTACCTGATTCCGGAAATCAAGCAAACGGAGAAAGGCACCCTCACCGCCCACGCGGGCTTCGACTTCCGCACGCCGCTCTATAAGGGCGTCAGCCTTGTGGTGCAGCCCCAGCTGGAGATTTTCCGGGATCCGCATACCGTGGTGGACGGCACCCGGACAGACATCGGCGGCGCTTTCCGCGGGACCTTCGGCCTCAGCTACAGCTTTAACAAGGACGGCTCCATTCCTTCCTTCGACCCTGGAAAAGACTGGTTCATCGGCATCTCCGGCGGTGTGCAGAGGGAATCCGGACATCTGCCCGACGAGGATGGCACGGAACTCTCCAAGAACGAGTACAGGATAGCCGTTTCTTTGGGCAGGAGCTATTCCAACGCCCTCAGCATCCGGGGAACCGGTTCCTTCTCAGAGATATTCCCGCAGGAGGCTTCCTTCCTGCACTCGCTGCGCTTTGTTTCCGCGAACCTGGACGTCCTGTACGACCTGCTGGCCAACGAAAGGGGGGACAACCGGATTTCCCTCTCGCTGCTGGGTGGTCCCGAAGCCGGTCTGTTCAACAAGAACTACAGCGGCCGCGGGAACGAGAGCCCCATGACCATCCCCATCCGCATCGGCCGACGGACCCACCACGGCGTGGGCGCCTATATAGGCCTTTCTGCCGGCGTACAGCTTAAAGTAAGGGTATTCGACGGACTGTCCCTCTACCTGGAACCGCGGTATTCCTTGGTCCCCTACGTGGTAATCTACAACTACAAAGACCACAGAAACATGAATTCGCACCTTTGGAATGCCAACCTGGGAATCCAGTATTCATTCGGACAAAAACACAAACCATGAAAAGGATTGTCACATTCGGAGAAATTCTGCTGCGCTGGTCCAAAGACCACTCCAAGCGCCTGAGCCAAGGATATGACTGGGAAGGGCACTACGGCGGTTCGGAAGCCAACGTGGCTGTTTCCCTGGCCCTGCTGGGGAACCAGGTTGGGTATGTCTCCCGCATTCCGGACAACGAAATTGGGAAGGCCTGCCTGAACGAACTGCGGTATTACGGAATTGACGTGAGCGACGTGGTGCGCGGGGGCGCCCGGCTGGGGACCTATTATTTCGAAGCCGCTTCGTCCGTGCGCCGGTCGCAGGTGGTGTACGACCGCCAGGGTTCCTCCTTCTACTCCTGCGCCCCGGGCATGTTCCCATGGCGGGACATCTTCTCCCGGACCGACGTCTTCCACTGCTCAGGCATCACCTGCGCCGTGTCGGAATCGGCCACGGAGGCCACTTTCGAGGCCGTCAAGACCGCCAAGGAGATGGGGCTCCGCATCACCTGCGACATCAACTACCGGAAGAACCTCTGGCGCTATCCCGGGGCCGACGCCCACCGCACGCTGAACGCCCTCATGCAGTACAGCGACTACATCTTCGGCGACCAGGACGAGTGGGAAGTGGCCACCGGCGTGAAGCAGGTACCCATGGACCACATGATGGCCGACACGCAGCTGGACATGGAAGCCTACGGGCGCTATTTTGAAGAAATGCACCGCCAGTTCCCCCATTGCCGGGAAATGATGCTGGGCCTGAGGAACCAGCTCACATCCACCCACCACACCCTCTCCGCCTTGCTGTGGTATGAAGGGCAGATTTTCCGCACGCGCATCTGGGACGTCAGCCCCATCGTAGACCCCATGGGCGTAGGAGACGCCTTCGTGGCCGCGTACATCCATGCGGCCGAGAAATGGCCGGGCCAGCCGCAGCGCTGCCTGGACTTCTGCACCGCTGCCTCCATGCTCAAGAACTCCATCGTGGGAGACTTCAACCTCTCCACGGAAGAAGAAATTTTGGAACAACTCAATACATTATGAAAAAGAACTTGACACTTGCGGTCCTGGCCCTGATGGGCGCAGCTGCATGCTCCCAGCCTGGAGCTTACACCGTGAACGGGACCAACGCCACCGATGGCGCCACCGTGTACCTCACAGACAAAGCTACCGGTGAAGTCATTGACACCACCACCGTTTCCGGCAGCACCTTCACCCTTAAAGGAACTGCCGATGAAAACGCCATCCTCGCCCTCAACCAGGACAACGACACCTGGAGTACGCTCTTCATCAACGACGGAAAACCCCTCACCGTGAACATGGCAGACCATAGCGTCAGCGGATCGGCCCTGAACGAGAAGCTCACCGCCTACGACCTGGAATCTTCCCGCCTATACAACGAGGCATTGGAAGCAAGCCGGTCGGAAGAACTGCCGTTAGAGGAAAAGCTGGACAAGATTGACGCCTTGAAGTCCTATTGCACAAGCATTCTGGACGACAATACGGACAACCTGATTCCCGCCGCCCTCTTCGAATTCTTGTCCCAGATGGTGGAACCTGAGCACATGCAGGAGGCCCTCGCTTCCGACGCCGCTTTCACCCGGCATCCCCTCATCGCAAAGGTGAAAGAGCAGATTGAAGCTGCCGAAGCCCGCCAGAAAGCCGCCGAAGAGGCCAAGCAAAAGGTGGTCGGCCAGCCTTTCACCGACCTGGAAGAGGCCGACGTGAACGGCAAGATGCACAAGCTGAGCGAGTACGTGGGCAAGGGCAAATGGGTGCTCGTTGACTTCTGGGCCTCCTGGTGCGGTCCCTGCGAGCGTGAGATGCCCAACGTGGTGGAAGCTTACAAGAACTTCAAGGACAAGGGCTTCGAGATCGTGGGCCTGTCCTTCGACAACGAGAAAGAGCCCTGGGTGGCCGCCATCAAGGACTGGAACATGCCCTGGATCCACCTCTCCGACCTCAAGGGCTGGAAAACCGTGGCCTCCAGCACCTACGGCGTGAACTCCATTCCGGACAACCTGCTAATAGACCCTCAGGGCGTCATCGTGGCCCGCGGCCTCCGCGGCAAGGCCCTGGAAGAGAAGCTGGCCGAAGTCATCAAGTAAGTCCGCTTTTCGGCCGTCGAATGGAAACGGCTGAATCTCATGGTTTTACGAAAAATCGTCTGGTCAAAAACGACCAGACGATTTTTCATAATCGGCTTATACAAAGCCACTTCCATTCGACGCCCCTGACGGGCGACGGCGACTATTTCACCATGCCGCTGAAGCCCATGAAGGCCAGGGCCAGGATACCCACGCTGATGATGGCAACCGGAACGCCCTTGAAGGCCTTGGGGACGTCGTTCAGGGCCAGGTGCTCCCGGATACCGGCGAAGATGACCATGGCAAGGCCGTAACCCAGCGAGGTGGCAAAGGCGTAAACCAGGGCCTGGCCCAGGTTGAGCATGCCGCCCGGCACAAAGGAGAACTGCTTGGTTACCACGTTGATGGCAACACCCAACACGGCGCAGTTGGTAGTAATCAGGGGCAGGAAGATACCCAGGGCCTGATACAAGGCCGGGCTCACTTTCTTGAGCACGATTTCCACCATCTGCACCAGCGCGGCAATCACCAGGATGAAGGCGATGGTCTGCAGGAAGGTGAGGCCGAAGGGCACCAGCAGGTACTGGTTAATCAGGTAAGTGACCAGCGTGGCCAGGGTAATCACGAAACACACCGCCATAGACATGCCCGTTGCCGTGGAGAGTTTGTTGGAAACACCCAGGAAGGGGCAGATTCCCAGAAATTGGGCCAGGACGATATTGTTTACAAATATGGCCGAAATTATAATGAGAAAGTATTCCATAGCCTAGTTCTTTTTAAAGAATTTGTTGAACAATACCATCAGATAACCAAGGCACAGGAAAGCGCCGGGAGCCATCACGAAGGCCAGCATGCCATCGTGGCCTCCGATGAAGTTGAAGCCGAAAGCGCTTCCGGAACCCAGGATTTCGCGGACGAGGCCCAGCACCGTGAGCGAGCAGGTGAAGCCCAGACCCACTCCCAGGCCGTCACAGGCGCTTTCCAGCACCCCGTGCTTGTTGGCGAAAGCCTCGGCGCGGCCCAGGACGATGCAGTTCACCACGATGAGCGGGATGAACAGGCCCAGGGTCTCGTACATGGCGGGCGTATAAGCCTGCATGATGAACTGGAGCAGGGTTACGAAGGTGGCGATAACAACGATATACACAGGAATATGCACTTTGTCCGGCACTACCGGTGCAATGGCCGAAATGGCCATGTTGGAGAGTACCAGTACAAAGAGGGTGGCCAGGCCCATGCTGAGGCCGTTGATGGCCGATGTAGTGGTGGCCAGCGTGGGGCACATGCCCAGCAGCAGAACAAAGGTAGGGTTGTTCTTTACCAGGCCGTCGCCTATCAGTTTCAGTTTGTTACTCATTGCTCAGTCCTCCTTCTTCGTTAGATTCTTCGCTGTCGCCCAGAATGACAGGGTCGTCAGAAATGACAGGGTCGTCAGCAACTCCCTGAATGGCAGCGAAAGCTTCCAGGGCGTTTTTTACGGCTTCCGTGTAGGCGCGGGAAGTGATGGTGGAAGCCGTGATGGCATCCACGTCACCGCCGTCCTTTTTCACGGAAAGGATCTTGCTGGAGGGGTCGAAGCCCTTCCACTGGGCCATGAACTTTGCGTCCGTGTTGCACTTGGCGCCCAGGCCCGGAGTCTCCGACTGGGAAAGCACCGAAGTGTTGCAAACCACACCGTCCGGGGTGACGCCCACCATGAGGGTGAGGTTGCCGCCGAAGCCCACCGTAGTGGACTCGATGGCGTATCCCACCACGGAACTGCCGTTAGTGGCCTCGTAGTAATTGTAGGTCTTGTCCCCCACCGGAACGGACTTGTAGGCCGTTTCGGAGAAAGCGGGAAGTACCTGGGAAATGGCGCGGTTGGTCTTTTCCAGGGCCGCTTTGTCTATGGGGTCTTTGGTAAGCGCATAGGCGCCGCCCAGCAGGGCCGAGCAAACCAGACAGGTAACGCCCAGCACCAGCACCATATTGGTAAGGTTGGATTTTACGGCCATAACTTATTTCCTCCCGAATTTTTTCTGTTTGAAGCCCATGTTGATGAGCGGAACAACCGAGTTCATGATAAGGATGGCAAAGGAAACACCCTCCGGATAGGATCCGAAATAACGGATGAGCACAGTGAGAAGGCCGATTCCCACGCCGAACACCACTCCGCCCCAAGCGGACATGGGGGAAGTCACGTAGTCGGTGGCCATGAAGCAGGCACCCAGGATGAGACCGCCGGTGAGCAGGTTGAAGAGCGGATCCGTGAACCGGGCCGGATTGATTCCCCAGAAGATGAGGGATGTAAGGGCCACGGTGCAGAGGATACTGAGGGTAATCCAAGGCTTGATCACCTTCCTGCAGCACAGGTATACAAAACCGGCCAGCAGGGCCAGGGCGCACACTTCACCGGCGCTGCCGCCCAGGTTGGCGAACAGCATCTGGCTGTAGCTGTACCCGTGTTCGGCCATGATGTCCTGCACGGTGGCACCCTGCATCAGGCCTTCCTGGATGGCGCCCAGCGGGGTGGCCCCGCTCACCGCATCGGCCCCGAAGAGGCCCTGCGGCTGGCTCCAGGTGGTCATGTAGGTAGGGAAGGAAACCAGCAGGAACACACGGCCCACCAGGGCGGGATTCCAGATGTTCTGGCCCAGGCCGCCGAAGGTGAGCTTGGCTACGCCGATGGCCACGACGGCTCCTATTACAATTACCCACCAGGGCGTGGTGTAAGGGACGTTCAGGGCCAGCAGGATACCCGTAATCACGGCCGAAAGGTCCCCGATGGTGGACGGTTTCTTGAGCATGTATTTGGTGATGGCCCATTCCAGGAGCACGCAGGAAGCAACGCTCACGGCCATTACCAGCATTTCCCTCCAGCCGTAGAATACGAAGGAGCACAGGACGGCCGGAATTAGCGCTATCACTACATCCAGCATCAGAGACCGGGTGGAGTCTTTGGAATGGATGTGCGGAGACGGAGATACTATCAATTGACTCATAATGGTTTACTTTTTAGCTTCTGCAGCGGCTTTGGCAGCTGCGGCACGTGCACGGATATTGCCAAGGACGATGCCCTTGCCGATACGGATGTTGTCCAGGAGCGGAATCTGCGCAGGGCAGGAATACAGGCAGCAGCCGCATTCGATGCAGTCCTGTGCGGCGTTCTTTTCCATGGCTTCCCAGTCCTTGGCGCGGGCCAGTTTGTTGAGAAGGAAAGGTTCCAGGCCCATCGGGCAGGCATCGGCACACTTTCCGCAACGGATACAGTTGCTCTCGGGGGCGCGGCGGGTTTCCTTCTCCGTAAGGAGGAGCAGGGCGCCCGTTCCCTTGACGGTGGCCGCATCCAGGTTGGCAACGGCCCGGCCCATCATAGGGCCACCGCTGATGATCTTGGCGGCATCCTCCGGAACACCTCCCAGATAGTCCAGAATATAGCGGAGCGGGGTTCCTACGCGCACCAGCAGGTTGGCCTGCTTGGGAGCGCATCGGCCCGTAACTGTAACGGAGTTGTCCACGATGGGTTTGTTCTTCTGCACTGCGTCGTACACGGCCAGTGCGGTGGCTACATTCTGCACAACGGCACCCACGCTGATGGGAAGGGCGCCGGAACCCACCTGGCGGCCCATCACGGCATCTATCAGCTGTTTTTCACCGCCCTGCGGATACATCATCTTCATCTCCATCACCTCAATGCCGCTGTATCCGAGCTTGCCGATGACTTCGCGGATATGGGCGATGGCCTCGGGCTTGTTCTCCTCGATGGCGATGGTGCAGGGAACCCCGCCCATCACCTGCTTGAGGATGGCGGCGCCCACCACCACCTGCTCCCCTTTCTCCAGGAGGGTGCGGAAGTCGGAGGTGAGGTAAGGTTCACATTCGCAGCCGTTGATGATCACCCGTTCGCACTTGGAACCCGGAGGGGGGCTCAGCTTCACGTGCGTGGGGAAGGTGGCACCGCCGAGACCCACCACGCCGCCCTGGCGGATCTTGTCCAGGATGGCCTTGTTGTCGGCCGGAATCTCGGTGATGAGCACGTCGGAAGTATCTATCCCTTCCAGCCACTCGTCGCCTTCCACTGCAATCTCTATATGGGTGGAGGGACGGCCGGCAAGGTCGGCACGGGGACCGATGGATTTCACCGTTCCGGAGACGGAGGAATGGATGAAGGCGCTCACGAAGCCGCCCGGCTCCGCAATCACCTGACCCACTTTCACTTTGTCTCCCACGGCCACCACCGGCACTGCGGGAGCGCCGATATGCTGGGCCACGGAGATGTACACGGCAGGAGCAATCGGGAGCGGTTCGATGGGGCATTCCCGGGAAATCTTGTTGTCGTGCGGATGAACGCCGCCGATGGAAAAGGTTCTCTTACTCATGGCTTTCCTCCTTCTTAAGATTCTTCACTTCTTCGGCCTCCTCTTTGGCCTTCTGCTGACGGGCCTTGATCCGGGCCTTCACTGCATCTTTGTCCAGCGGCTTGGGGAAGTTCACGCCATGGATGGCTCCGGTAGGGCACATGGCCTCGCATTCGCGGCAGAGCTTGCACTTGGCAGGGTCTATATAAGCCACATTGCCTTCCACCGTGATAGCCCCGTGCGTACAGGTCTTGGCGCAGATGCCGCAGCCGATACAGGCGTTGGCGCAGGCCTTCTTGGCCACGGCTCCCTTGTCCTTGTTCACGCAGGAGACGAATTCCCGCATCCCGCGCGGCCCCTTAGGCCTAATTTCGATGATGTGCTTGGGGCAGGCCTTTGCACAGGAACCGCAGGCGGTGCACTTCTCTTCGTCCACCACGGGAAGCCCGGTGACCGGGTCCATGGAAAGGGCGCCGAACTGGCAGGCCGCCACGCAGTCTCCGCAGCCCAGGCAACCAAAGGAACAGGCGGTGTCCCCGGCATAGAGAGTGGCCTTCACGGCGCAGGAAGAGAAGCCGTCGTAGCTGTTCACCCGGGGACGGGCTTCACAGCTGCCGTTGCAGCGTACCACGGCCACCTGGGGGGCTTTGGCCTTGACCTCGTAACCCAGGATGGCAGCCACCTGGGCCATGGTGTCGTTGCCGCCCACCGGACAGTAGTTGTTGTCCAGGTTGGGGGCTTTTACGGCGGCCTCGGCAAAGGCGCGGCAGCCGGCGAAACCGCAGCCGCCGCAATTGGCGCCGGGCATCACCTTCTCCACCTCGTCTATCCGGGGGTCTTCCTCCACTTTGAACTTCTTGGCCACCAGATACAGGACCAGGGCCAGCAGGAGTCCCAGGACGGTAACCACCGCGACAGTCCAAATGATGATGTTAACCATAGTTTATTATCCTTTTATTGAAAAAACATATTCATTCTTGAAACGGTCCCTGAAGAGCCAGAGCAGGAGGTAGTAGAGGGCCACGGCCCCAATGCCGGAAAGCCCGGCGGGCACCTCCCCCACCCCCAGGAACACCAGGAGCAGGATTACCCCCAGCAGCACCAGCAGCGGGGTGAAGTAGGCCAGCCACACGGCTTTAATACCCATGGAGGCCTTCAGCACCACTTCCACTTCGTCCCCCACTCCGTAATTAGCATACGGGTCCGTGGGCACTTCTATGGCTTTCTCCATAACATCGGCCATTCCGCAAAGACCCGCCGCATGGCACTCGGAGCAGGCTGCATGCTGCTCGATGGCCACCGTGGTGGTCTGGGGCGTCATCTTCACTACCCGGCCTTTATGGTTCACTTCCTCTTTCATTTTTCCTCCTGGGCCGTAAAAGCATAAGACAAGTTCTCATAGTTCTTCAAAAATCCCCGCATGGCACCCACCCGGAGCGGAGCCCAGAAAGCCACCGGAACCTGGTTGGCGTCGTCCGACAGCCAGATTTTCACGTCCTCGTTTCCTTCAAACACGGCCCCGGTAACAACCGAGCAGCGGAGATAATGACAGCGCACCTTTCCCATCCCCTTCACCTTTACGGTTTCCAAGCCGCAGTTCTTAAGGTGGATATGGAAAATTGTGTCGTCTATGGCAAAATTAAGTCCGTATTTGTTCCCCTCTTCCATCTTGGAAACATCCATCCGCCGGAGGAAATAGACCAGCGAAGGGATGTCGCACACGCAGTCCACCAGGGGAATGTCCAAGGTTTTGTTTCCCTCGGAAGTGGACTCTACCCGGGCATGGATTTGCCGGGCCTGCCAGTCGTAATAGAAGAGATTGTAAGCGGCATAAGTGCCCTCATGGGTGTCCCGGAGGCATTTTTGGGGAGCGAGGGTCTTCTTTTCGAACCACCCCTCGAAGTGCTCCCGAATCTTGAAGAAGACGTCGAAGAAGGGGGCCGTCCGGGCCGAGACCACGCTGTGATAGATGGGCACGCCGTTATACTGCCCGCCGTCCTCCACCTTGAGCTGCGCCGTTGCCACTTCCGTATTCACTGCGCCCCACTTGTAGGAAACGCCGTAGGTCAATTCTTCTTCCGGGCCGAAGACTTCATCGCCGGAAAAAGGAATGCAAGCGGCCCTCTCCTGTGCAAGAGCTGTCAGGGAAAAGAAAACGGCCGATATGAAAAACCAGCGGCGCATCCTTAAAACTCCGCCTGCTGGTCAAAATTGTAATTGGGATCCCGGGGGGCCGCCCCGCTGTTTACGCCGCTAGCCACCGGACCCTGCTGGGCGTACACGTCCAGGCTCTGGTCCGGCTCCACGAACTTCACCTGGGACGCCTTGTACTTCATTTCAATGTCGCAGACTTCCCCATTGCGGTGTTTGGCTATGACCAGATAGGCCTTCTCCTTGTCTTCCGGATTGTCCGACATGCCCACGAAATCCGGCCGATGGATAAAGATGACCATGTCGGCATCCTGCTCGATGGAACCGGATTCGCGGAGGTCGCTGAGCTGGGGTTTTCCCATGCCTCCGGTGCGTTGGACCGCGTTTCTGGAGAGCTGGGAAAGGGCGAGGATGGGGATATCCAGCTCCTTGGCCGTGGCTTTGAGGGTGCGGGAAATGGCCGCAACCTCCTGCTCCCGCAGACCCCTGAGTTCGGCCGGGCCCTGCATGAGCTGAAGATAGTCCACCACTATGAGCCGGACCCCTTTCTGCTTCACCAGGCGCTTGGCCTTGGTGCGGAACTCCATGATGGGAATGCCGGGGGTGTCGTCTATGTAGAGCGGCGCCTTGGACAGGCGCTTGAGGGTGTCTTCCAGCTGCACCCACTCATAGCTTTCCAGCTTCACGCCGCCCTTGATTTTCTCTCCCGACAGGCCGGATTCCGTGGTAATGAGGCGCTTCCCCAACTGGTCGGCCGACATTTCCAGGGAGAACACGGCCACCGGCATATTGGCCTCTACGGCGGCATTGCGGGCGATGTTGAGGGCGAAGGCGGTTTTGCCCACGGAAGGACGGGCCGCCAGGATGATCAGATCTGAACGTTGCCAGCCCTGGGTTACCCGGTCTACGGACGGGAAACCGGAAGGAACGCCGGAAAGGCCCGTTATCTGCTGCAGTTCCTGCAGGTTGTCCAGTACGGAATTGATGATGGAGCCAATATCCTGGACATCCCGCTTCACATTGTTCTGGATGGCGGCGAACACCTTGCTCTGGGCGTTGTCTATGAGGTCGTCCACGTTGGTGGACTCGTCGAAGGACTGCTTCAGGATTTCGTACGACGCGGTAATCAGGTCCCGCTGGATGGTCTTTTGCTTGAGAATCTTGATGTAGTACTCGATATGGGCCGCCGCGCCGATGTTCTGCGACAGGCGGGCCAGCACCACCGGGCCGCCCACCGCTTCCAGATTGCCTTTGGTACGGAGCTTCTCGCTCACGGTTACAAGGTCTATGGACACGTGCTCGTTCACCAGCTCGGCCATAGCCTCGAAAATCATCCGGTGCTGGGGGTCGTAGAAACAAGATGCTGAGAGCTCTTCCATAGACTCGTCTATGGTGGCGGGCTCTACCAGCATGGCGCCCAGCACGGCTTCCTCCACGTCCAGGGCCTGCGGGGGCTTGTTCCCCATCAGGGTCTCCAGATTCAGGGGCTGCTCGGGATGGTTTCTTTTACGTGAGGGCTCCGGCATAAGGGAAAGGGCTATTCAAAATCCGGATTGATGATGATACGGCCGCAATGCTCGCAGATGATGAGTTTGCGGTTGGAGGCAATCTCCACCCGGCGCTGCGGGGTAATGGTGTTGAAGCAGCCTCCGCAGGAGTCTCCGTTGTACACGCTTACAACGGCCAGGTGATTGTGCACGCTGGCGCGGATGCGCTCGTATGCGCTCATGGTACGGGCGTCTATCCTGGTGGCACATTCGTCGCGGTGCTTCTGGAGCACGGCCTCTTCCTTGGCGGTGGACTCCACGATGGCATCCAGCTCTTCCTTCTTGGCCTTGAGGTCGTCGGTACGGATGGAAAGGCGGTCTTTAATGTCGTCGGCCTGAGCCTTGAGGACGCCAATCTCTGCACGGGTGTCTACAATCTTCTTCTCCTCGATCTGACGGAGCAGTTCCTGGTTCTCGATTTCCTTGTTCAGGGAGTCGTACTCACGGGAATTGGCAATGGTCTCCAGCTGGCGCTGATATTTTTCGATGGTGCTCTCATGCTCTGCAATGGCCAGTTTTGCATCGGCGATGTTCCGGTTCATCTGGTCCATCGTGGCCGAAAGGGAAGCGCTGCGCTCCTTGAGGCCGGTGATTTCCTCTTCCAGGGCCGCCACCTCCGAAGGGAGTTCTCCGCGAAGCTGGATGATCTTGTCAATCTCGGAATCCGCCGCCTGCAGCTCGTACAAAGTCTTGAGCTTTTCCTCTACGGGCATGTCGGAATCGGCGAAATTCTTTTGCAGGGACACGAAAGTTTCCCTGTTGTCGATCGGGGCCTCCACTTTCTTGGCGGCGGTAGTTTTCTTGCTTGCCATAAAAATTATAAATCGATTTATACTCTGTTTGTCATTCTGAGCGTAGCGAAGAATCTTTTTCACTACACTACAAAGTAGTGGACCGGATTGCTCCCGCCCAGCCTGTTGCTTTTGTAACTTGCAAAGGTAGGAAATTTTTTCCGTATCTCGGCCAGAAATATGTCCACAATCTCCACTTCGCTCTCAAAATGGCCGATATCCATGACCATGAAGCCCTCCGGGGTAAAGAAATTGTGGTAGGAGACGTCGGCCGTGATGTAGAGCTGGGCGCCGGCCTGCAGGGCCAGGCCGATTTCCCCGCCGCCGCTGCCACCCAAAAGGGCCACCCGCCGGATGGGCTCTTTCACCGGGGCGGAATGGCGGATGAGAGGCAGATGGAAACGCTCTTTCACAAAAGAGAGCGCCTCCGGTGCCGTTTTCGGGGTTTCCCAATTGCCCACGCAGCCCAGGCCGAAACCTTCCGGTCCGGGCTCCAGGAACGTGAGGTCTTTCAGCTCCAGGCGCCGGGCCATGGCTCCGCTTACGCCACCGATAACCTTGTCGGCCGTGGTGTGGGCGGCATACACGGCAACGCCCTTCTGCACGGCCTTCATGACGGCGGCGCCCACCGGGTCTTTCCCGTTGATGCGACGGATGCCCTTGAAAATGAGCGGATGATGCGTAACCACCAGGTCGCAGCCCTTCTCCACGGCCTCTTCTATGAGCTCCGGCGTGCAGTCGAAGCCCACCAGCACCCCGTGCACTTCGTCTTCCGGACTGCCGATGAGCAGCCCGCTGTTGTCCCAGCTTTCCTGGATGTCCAGGGGCGCAAACGCCTCCAGCACCTGCGTAATTTCCCCTACCGTCATAGTGCCTTCCTCACTTCCTTCAGCTGGGCCTGGATGCCTTTGAGGAGCGTGAGCGCCTTTACGCGCCCCTCCACGTTGCGCCGGTCTTCCGTGAGGCGCTGTGCCGCTCCGTCCAAGGTAAGGCCCTGCTTTTTCACCAGGAACTGGATTTGCCGAAGCGTTTCCACGTCCTCAGGATGGTACAGGCGGTTGCCCTTGGCGTTCCGGTCCGGCTTGATGAACTTCTCGAAGTAATTGCTCCAATAGCGGATGGCGCTGGTGTTTTCCCCCAGTTCCGAAGCCACCTCGCCCATCGTGTAGATTAATTTTGCCATAGTGATACAAAGATAACATTTTTTCACCGCCAAACCCGAATTTTAAGCGCAAAATGCCGGTGCCAGTATCAGATTCCGTCTGTTCGGGAGGGGGGCATGCCTTCTTCCTGTGGCCGACGTCCCAAATATTGGGACATTGGAAGCATCTGAGGCCGATTTTGCGCCCAATGTCCCAGATTTGGGGACATTGGCCACATCAGCACATTGTTTCTTCGCACCTGATCCGATTGAGGCCGCCATGGGAGAAGCTGCGGCGGGGGCCTTCCGCCTGGAGCCAAGATTCGTGGTCGAAGGCCTCTCCAGGGAAGGCATAGGCCCCTTCATGGTCGATACAAAACGCCAAATACGTTATCGGCAGCCCCATATCCAGGAACATCTTCTCGTAGAAAGTCTGTATCTGGGTAACCACGTCTACAGGGAAGGGATACACCTCTCCGAACCCGTGGCTACCCTCGGCCACGTAAGAGGGAGGGGCCCACAGCCAGTGCCCGGAGGGCACGGCGAGCTGGGAGGGGTCGCGAAGCGACGGTTCGGAGAGGTGTATCCCTTCCCTGTAAATATCTGTTCCATAAGCCAATACCTGCAAACCATTCACCTTGCACACCGTCTGGGTGTATTCGTACAAGTAGCGGGAGTCGGTCTTGAGATGGACAATGCCGCCGGGGCGGAGGAATTTGCGGTAGCGCTCCAGGAAAAGCGGGGAAGACAGGCGGGCGTTCTCGCTGCCGCGGAGCTGCGGGTCGGAGAACGTAAGCCAGATTTCCGACACCTCGGAAGGGCCGAAGAAGGCTTCTATGAACTCGATGCGCGTGCGGAGGAAAGCCACGTTGGGAAGGGCGTTCTCAGTGGCATACTTGGCTCCTTTCCAGAGGCGGGCGCCCTTGATATCTACGCCGATATAATTGATTTCAGGATTCCGCTCGGCCAGGGCAATGGTGTAATCTCCCTTTCCGCAGCCCAGTTCCAGCACGATGGGATGGCCGTTTCCGAACACTTCCTCGCCCCATCGGCCTTTTATGGGATGGTCCCGGAGTTTGAGCTCCCGCGAGCCGGGCTCCTTGTCCAGCACAAGAGAAGCCTGTGGCTGCAAGAGGCAGCGAAACGTCTCGTTCTCTGCGAATTTCCGAAGTTTTCCGTGTCCCATGGCTCAGTATTTCGTTGTAACTACAAGCCCAAGGCCCTGAAGGACCTCCCGGCCTTCCGAATACGGAATGGCCACTGTAAGCTTCCAGGTTCCCGGTTCTTCCGGACGGATATTGGCCCTGTAAGGCTGGTAAACCTGGCGGGAGAAGAGGGAGGAACGGCCTTCCAGAGGCAGATAGACATTCTCTGTGAAAAGGTCCCCGGAAGGTGAGGTCCAGGTGATGCGGAGCGGCAGTTCTCCGGCCTTTTCCAGCTGAGACGGATAACCGTCCAGCCGGGTATAGAAGGAAAAATCGTAAGAAGCCGTGCTGTCGGCCATATCTATCTGATACTCATAGGGCCCAGGAGCGGTTATATACTGCTCTACGGAGAGCGGCCCCATGCAGGCCGACAGCAAGAGAAGGGTGATGAGGAGGGAGGGATTCTTCACTTCGTTCAAATGACAGGTGGAGTTATTCGCCCTTGGGTGCGGCTTTTTGCCCGGGCCGTTTGCCACGGCCCTTGTTCTTGCGGTGCCTGTTGCGGCGCTTTTCCGGGTCGAAGCGGTTGATGGCGCCGTCTCCCACGGCCGAAACGAATTCCGGTACAGCCACATCTTCCCGGCGGAGGGTGGACGGACGTTCTCCCCTGCGGTTCATCTCCTGGATTTCCCGCACCTCCTCGGCCGAAAGCGGAAACAACTGAGTCAGAGAGCCTTTCTCGTAGGAGAAATAAAGCGTTTCGGCCAGGATGTCGGTTTTCACCAACCAGGCCTGCCCGTCCTCCAGTTCCAGCGGTTCCACCACCTTAGGAATGCGGGAGTGGGCGTCCAGGTAGGAGGCCACCTCGTAGTTGAGGCAGCACTTGAGCTTGCCGCACTGCCCGGCCAGCTTCTGCGGATTCAGCGACAGGTCCTGCGCCCGGGCGGCCGAAGTGGTGATGGACTTGAATTCCGTGATATAATTGGCACAGCAAAGTTCGCGTCCGCAAACCCCCAGTCCGCCGATGAGTCCGGCTTCCTGACGGGCGCCTATCTGCTTCATCTCCACGCGGATATGGAACTCTTCGGCAAAATCCTTGATCAGCTGGCGGAAATCTACCCTGCCGTCGGCAATATAGTAGAAGATGGCCTTGGTGCCGTCTCCCTGGAACTCCACGTCCCCGATCTTCATTTCCAGGCCCAGGTTGGCGGCCAGCACACGGGCGCGGATCATGGTTTCCTGCTCCCTGGCTATGGCTTCCTGCCAACGCTCTATGTCGAAGGGACGGGCTTTGCGGTAGATTTTCCGGAGGTCCGAAACGGCCGGATCTACCCCGCGGCACTTCATCTGGCGGCCCACGACGGGGCCCTCCAGGGTTACAATGCCCAGGTCGTGCCCGGTAGCGGCCTCCACCACCACCAGGTCGCCGGTCTTGATGCTTTGGCCGGATGCATTCACATAGAATCCCTTGCGGGTATTCTTGAAACGCACCTCGTAATAAGAATTGAACTGCTCCTGCGGAATGCCTTTGAGGTAATCGTAGACTTCCAGCTTGCAGCAGCCCTGCCGATATTTGATGTCCCGCTCGCCGGTTTTCTCGTCGGTGACCACCGTACACCCCCGGAAGCAGTCAAATTGGATGGATTCGTTGCTCAGGTCCATTTTACACGCGTATATATAGTTGATTCACCAGGTCGGTGAAAAGGATTTTCTGGTTTACGTTGCGCTCTATGAGCAGCTGTGCCCGGTCCAGGCAGGAGAGGGCCAGCCGAGGGAAGGCCGGCTTTAAGGAACGGGCCAGTTTCCCGTATTGCTCTTCCTCTCCGGAAGGGACGTGGGCCAGTTCCGGCAAATGCTGCTGGAGCAGGAAGAGGGTCCGGAGTTCCTTGGAAGCCACCTGGCAGAAGGCCTTCTGCCGTTCGCGGGATTCCAGGGCGGCCAGCACTTCCCCCGTTTCCAGGGCCCCCAGGAGGTCCTTGGCCAGAAGGGACGCCAGGAGATCGTGGAAAAGGTCCCGCAGCTCCGTATTTCCCGCCGCTTCGCTGGCATGCACCTGTTCCTCGGCCTCGTCCGAAAGCGGCTGAACCCGAAGATGCAGACAACGCGAGGCTATGGTTTGGAGCACCTTTTCCGGCGCATGGGTTATGAGCACGAACAGCGTTTTTTCCGGGGGCTCCTCCACCATTTTCAGCAGGGCGTTGGCCGCCTGCATGTTCAGTTTTTCCGGGAGGTACAGCACCACGGTACGATAACCGCCCTCCACGGCCGAGAGCGAAAGCCTGTCCAGGATGGAACGGGCCTCGTTCACGGAAATGTTGCTCTGCTTTCCTTCTATGCCGATGGCGGCATAAAGTTCATTTTCGAAAAAGTACGGATTTTCCAGAAGCAGCGCCCGGAAAGGGGCGATGAACTGCAGAGAGACGGGCTTGTCCGGCCCGGCCACCGGGAAAACGAAGTGGATGTCCGGATGAATGAGCTTCTGTACCCGGGGAGAACCTCCGTACAATTCTTCCAGGAAGTTCAGGACAATGGGGAAAGCTCCGCCTCCGTCATCCTCGTGCAGCAGCAGGGCATGTGGAACATGCCCGTCCTCCACCATCCGGTGCAGGACCTGAACCAGTTCCGTATTCCCATAGACCTTCATCCTTTATTTATTGCGTTCGCCCACATAGCGGGCCAGTTTGGCAAGATACTGTTTTTCCGTGGAATCTGGAAGAGGCGCCAGGCAGGAAATGGCTTTTTCTATGTAAAATACCAATTTCTTAGCAGCCAAGGCCAGACCGTCATGGGCCATCACAAAAGCCCGGATTTCGGCCGCCAGGCTCGGCCTGTCCAGGATATCCGCCACTTTCTTCCTTACTGCCGCGGCCTCGTCGGCCGGAACGGTTTCCAGGGCACAGAGCAGCGGCTGGGTGATTTTCTGCTCCAGCAGGTCTACCCCCACAGGCTTTCCCACCGTGCTTCCGTCGGCCTCATAATCGAACAGGTCGTCCTTGATCTGGAAGGCGATGCCCAGGTTCCTGGCGTAGGCGGTAACGGCCTCTTGGAGGGCGGCCGGCGCTTTCACCGACACGGCGGCCGACAGGGCGGCAGCCTCAAAAAGCGAGGCCGTTTTGCTGAAGACAATCCTAATATAGTCCTCCTCGGAAGTGTCGGCCGAAGCGGCTTTCTGCATTTGGAGCAGTTCGCCTTCGGCCAAGTCCGACAAAGTCTTGGAAAAGATGCGCACGGCCCGCCCGCTGTTTTCTTCCGCATCCAGGATAAGCTGCATGCTGCGCGCCAGCCAGAAATCTCCGAGGAGCACGGCGGCGGGTCCGTTGAGAAGGGCGGCCACCGTGGGCATCCCCCGGCGCTCGGCCGCTCCGTCCACCACATCGTCGTGCATGAGGGTGGCATTGTGCATGAGTTCCGCAGCGGCGGCAAAGCGGAAGGTGTCTTCGTTCACCTGTCCGCAGGCCCCGCCGCAGAGAAGGGCCAGCATGGGACGGATCATCTTGCCGCTGTTTCCCCTCAAGGAGCGGTTGGTGCTGTCCAGCAGGGCGATGTCGCTTTTCAGAGACGCGTCCATCCACGCCTCTACCCGCTCCATTTGCGGCTTCAGATATTGCGAAATCTCTTTGATGTCCATCATTTGAAAAAAGCTGCCAGTTCCTCGGGGGTATCGGCCACTTTCACCAGCGCGCGGTCTTCCGGCTCCAGCATCCCGGTTTGCACATAGTGGTCCAGAAGGGCCAGAAGCGGGTTGTAGAACCCGTCCACATTCAGGAGATACAAGTCTCCCGGATAGCGCCCAAGCTTCCGGAGCACCAGGGTTTCTATGAATTCGTCCAGGGTGCCGATCCCGCCGGGCAGGCCGATGGCGGCGCAGGTCCCTTCCCGCATTCTCTCCTTCCGCGTGCTCATGCTCTCCGTCCACACCACTTCCGACACTCCGGGATTCTCCAGCCCCTTCATGAAACGCGGCAAAACCGCCACGTGATGCCCGCCGACCTCTGTGGAAAGGCTCGTGATGGCTCCCATCGTTCCTATTTTACCGCCACCGGAAACCACCGAATACCCCAAAGCATGCAGCGCGCGAACAAGTTCACGCGCTGCATGGTTATACTTCGGATCTATCTTGGAAGATGCCGAGCAATAGATAACTACTTGCTTCTGTATCATTCCATCAGAAGAAAATACCCAGGGACACCTTTACACCGCCGTAGCTCTTGATGTCCTTGACGGCATCCCACTCCAGGGAAGAGAGCTTGCCCTGGTCGTTATACAGGTTGCCCAAGTTCTTGAAGTACTGGACAGAGAGCTGGAGATGCTTGAGGAACTCCACGCCGGCACCGATGCCGAAACCGTATTCCAGCTTGCTCTTGGCAGCGTTCATCGCTTCCATGGTGGTCTGGCTGGTGGACACGGCGCCGTTCAGGGCCGATGCGGCCGAAGCGTCGCTGGCTACCACCTGGTATCCCAGATACGGCTGCAGGAACACAAACGGACGGGCCACGATCAGGTCCGGTCCCCACTGCAGGGCGGCGCCCAGCTCCAGGTAACCGGATTTGGTGTTGACATCCAGGTCTGTGAGGGTCCAGCCGGCCACGGACGTGGTGCTTTCCAGGTTGGCACCTTTCATTTCATAGGTGAGGGAAGGCTGGACGGAAAAGCCCATTGCCAGATCCCATTGATAGGCTACGCCGATGTGATAAAGGGTTACGTTCTTGGCATTGTCCCAGATGTTCTTGGTGTCCAGGGTGGTCCCGGAAATGTTGATACCGCCGACAACGCCGAACTGGGCGTGGGCCATCGTCACCGAGGCGAACAATACCGCCACAAGGGTTAAAAGCTTTTTCATGATACTTATAAGTTTGCGTTAATCTTCTCTACAAGCACATTTTTGGGCATGGCGCCCACCGTCTTGTCCACCAGCTGGCCGCCCTTGAAGAACAGCAGGGTGGGAATGTTCATGATCCGGTAACGGGCGGCCACCTCGTCGGCGTCGTCCACGTTCACCTTCACAACCTGGATTTTGTCGGCCATCTCTTCCTCCACCTCGTCCAGGAGCGGGGAAAGCATGCGGCAGGGGCCGCACCAAGTGGCCCAGAAATCTACAATCACGAGCTTGCCGTCCTGCAGCAGCTCTTCAAAATTGGTATTCGTCGCTATTTTTGCCATGGTTCCTGTTATTTACTCCACAAAGATAAACATTTTTTTACAAAGCATCCTCCACCGGAAGCACATAAGCTCGCAGCCCCAGCTTGGGGTTGCCGGCATCGGTGTCCCGGAGGGCTTTCATCACTTCCGGCGCCAGAGCGTTCTCCACAACGGTGAAGAGGGCGTGGTTCTGGGTGGGCCAGGCGTGGTTCCCCAGGTGGGGTTCCCCGTCCACGGTTCCGCGGCCGCCAATCTCTTCCCACACGGTGTATCCGCGCTGTCCCAGAGACTCCAGCAGCTCTACAATCTCCTGATTGTAAGCCTGGTTATAGACTATAAATATCGCTTTCATAAATTTTTCACTTCGTTGTTCGCCGCTGCGCGGGCGACTTTGCGTTCCCTGCGGCGGGCGCGGTGTTCCGTGAGGCCGCAGTAGACGACAGGAATGATAACCAAGGTAATAAGCGTAGAGATGCTGAGTCCCCAGGCAACCGTGACACCCAGTCCTTTCCACATTTCCGATCCTTCACCGGTTCCCCAGGCCAGGGGCAGCATGCCCAGCACGGTGGTGAGGGTGGTCATAAGGATAGGACGCAGACGGCTCTTGGCCGCAACCACGGAACTCTCCCGCACGCTCATGCCCCGTTCCTGACAGAGGATGGTGTAGTCGATGAGCACGATACCGTTCTTCACCACGATACCCAGCAGGATGATGATGCCGATGAGGGACATCACGCCGATGGCCATGCCGTGGACCATGTTGCCCAGCGCGACGCCTACCAGGGCGAACGGGATGGAGAACATGATGACGAACGGGCCCATGAAGGATTCGAACTGGGAAGCCATGACCATATACACCAGAATGATGATGAGGGCCATCAGGAGCAGCATGTCAGAGAACATAGACTGCTGCTCCTCATAATCGCCGCCGATTTCCCAAGACAGTTCGGAAGGCAGCGGATGGGTGTCCATGATGGACTGCACGGCTTCCACGCCGTCGCTCAGGGCAGCCCCGCGCGCCATCATGCCCGTCACGGAAATGTAACGTTCCCGGTTCTTCCGCTGGATGGTGGGCGGCACCTTGGACTCCACAATCTGACCCAGGTCGCGCACCTTGATGCCCTGTCCCTGGGCGTTATAGACCAGAATGTTCTCGATGTCTTCTTCGCTCTGGCGGAATTCCGGGGCAAAGCGGACGCGGATGTTATACTCCTCGCCGTCTTCGCGATAGTAGGAAGCCACGGTTCCGCTCATGGCGGCGCTCACCGCTGCGGCGGCCGTGGTGGAGGAGAGGCCGTTCAAGGCCAGTTTCTCCCGGTCGAAGTCCACCTCGTATTCCGGAGTGTACTGGTCCCGGCTGATGATTACCTGGGCAAAACGGGAATCGGCCAGCATCTGTTCCCGGAGCGTACGGGCGGCGTCCTCCGTGGTTTCGAAGTCGTAACCGTAGATGTCCACCTCCACGCTGGCACGGCCGCCCATGCCCATGCCGCCCTCCGATACGGTGGCACGGCTGAGTTCGGGGAACAGCGACAAGTCGGCCCGGATGATATCGGCAATCTCCGAGGTGGAGCGCTTGCGTTCCTCCATGGAGCCCACGTTGATGTTCATGGAGATGAGGTAGGTGCCGTTGCTCCGCATGGAGGCGAAGGCATTGTCGGAATCGGCCTGGCCGAAGCTGTAGCTGAGCACCCGGATTTCGGGAACATCGGCCACAATCTTTTCGTAGATGCGGGCGGCCACATCCCCGGTCACTTCCTGCGCGGTGCCGATGGGCAGCTCGATGGTGGCGGTGATTCGGCCCTGGTCCTGCGTGGGGAAGTATTCGGTCTTCATCCTCGGGGCATAGACGCCCAGCACGGCCACAAAGATGACGACAGCGCCCAACAGCACAATCTTCTTATGCTGCATGCACCAGGCAATTATGCGGGAATAGAGGGTGGACACCCCGTCCAGGAAGCGGTTCACCGGGCCGAATACGGCCTTGTGCAGTTTGCCGGTCTTGGGCTTGTTGGAGAGCAGCAGCGAGCACATCATGGGCACCAGCGTAAGGGCCGCCGTGGTGGACACGATCATGATGATGGACACAATCCAGCCCAGCTGCTTGAACATGATGCCCGTCATGCCGGAAATCATGGTAAGCGGGATGAATACGCACAGCATGGTGAGCGTGGAGGCAATAACGGAGATACCCACTTCGGAAGTGCCGTGCACGGCCGCCTCCTTGGGCTTTTCTCCCCTTTCCAGGTGGGTTGAGATGTTTTCCAGCACCACGATGGCGTCGTCCACCACCATGCCGATGGCAATGGCGAGGGCGCTCATGGAGATGATGTTCAGCGTATTCCCCGTTGCAAAGAGGTACAGCAGCGAGGCCAGCAGGGCGATGGGGATGGAAAGCACCACGATGAAGGTGGCCCTCCATCGGCCCAGGAACAGGAACACCACCACCATCACCACCAGGAAGATGATTACGATGGTCTCTTCCAGGGAGTGGATGGTACGGAGGATGTTGTCTGAAGAGTCCACCACGGTGGTTATCTTGATGTCGGAAGGAAGGTTGCGCTCCAGCTTGGCCAGTTCCTTCTTCACGTCGCGGATCACATTTACCGTGTTGTAGCCGGACTGGCGCTGGATTACAATCTGCGCACCGCGCTGGCCGTTGGTGTACGACTCTTGCGACTTCTCCTCCAACCCGTCGTAAACGCGGGCCACATCCCTCAGATAGATGGCATTCCCGTTGAAGGACCCCAGGATGATGTCCTCCAGTTCGGAGGGGTCCTTGAATTCCTTCTTGATCCGGAGGGAATAAGTGTCGGAGCCGATGTCGATGCTGCCGGAAGGAACGTTCCGGTTCTCGGAGGCGATGACGGCGGCGATGGACGAAATGGAAAGTCCGTAAGCCTGCAGCTTGTCCGGGTTGCAATAGACCTGGATTTCCCGCTGCGGGGCGCCGGAGACAGAGACCGTACCCACGCCCGAGACACGGGCCAGGGGCGTCGCTACCTTGTCGTCCAGGATCTTGTCCAGGGCCGACACGCTCTGGTTGGCCGTGGCCGACAGAATCATGATGGGCATGTCGTCCACGCTGAACTTGAAGATGGTGGGCGAGGAAGCCCCGTCCGGAAGCGTCTGGGCCACCATGTCCAGCTTGTCACGGACATCGTTGGTGGCCACCTCTATATCGGTGCCGTATTCGAATTCCAGGGTGAGCACCGCAATGTTTTCGCGGGAGCTGGAAGTGATGTCCTTAAGGTCCGAAACGCCGTTGAGGGAGTTTTCAAGGACCCGGGTCAGGTTGTTTTCCACATCCTCGGCGCTTGCGCCGGGATAGGAAGCCATCACCATCAGTACATTGGACTCCACGTCGGGCAGGTTGTCTACCGGGAGACGCGTGAGTGCAAAGACGCCCAGGATGGCGAAGGCCAGGAAAATCAGTGAAGTGGTAACCGGATGGTCTACCGCCGATCTGTAGATGCTCATAGCCTTTACTTGTTAAGAACGGTCACCTTGATGCCGTCGCGGAGCGTGGCCTGGCCCTTCTGGACCACCACGTCACCGTCCTTGAGGCCCCCGGTAATTTCATATTCCGAGCCGATGTGCCGGCCGATGCCCACGGGAATGTAGCTCACCGTGTTGTCCTCCTTGAGCAGGTACACGAAACGCTGGCCGGTCCCTTCCTGCTTCACGATGCACTGGTCCGGGATCACGATGCGGTGGTGGGTGCCGTAATTCACGCTCACGCGGGCGTACATGCCCGGGCGGAGAGCCCTGTCGGAATTGCCCACATGCACTTCGGCATTGAAGGTATGGGTTGCGGCATTGATGGTGGGATAAAGGCGCTCCACCTTGCCGGTGAAGGTGCGGCCCGGGAGGGCGTCGGCCGTAAGAGTAACGGAATCGCCCTTCTTGATCTTGGTGTACTCACTCTCGGAAATGCCCACCAGCAGTTTCACGGGAACCACCTGCTGCACGGTGAACAGCGGGCCGCTCAGGGAGAACATGTCGCCCACGTCAAAATTGCGGGCCGTCACATAGCCTGTGATGGGGCTGCGGAGGATGGTGTTCTCCAGCATGTTCTGGTAGTTGGTCTCCCTTACCCTGTAGCCCAGTTCGGCCGCCTCGAAGTCCGACTGCGAAACTCCGCCTTCCTCGTAGAGGCTCTTGAGACGGGCATATTCCACCTTGTCGTTCTGGATCTGGAGTTCCAGCTGGTCCAGCTGGAGCCGGTCCATCTCGGCCATGATCTGGCCCTTGGTCACATAGTCGCCCACCTCCACGTTGATCTTGCGGATGCGGCCGCCCGACTGGGGCATGATATTGTTGGTGGCATAGGCCTGGACGGTGGCGGAATAGGCGCTCTCTTCGGGGACGTCGCGGGAAGAAGCCACAACCACCTCTACGCTAGGTGTAACCGTAGCCTGCACGCCCTGGACTTCCTGGGCGTCCTGTCCGCCGTTTCCGCAGGATACGGCAGCAATGGCTGCGGCTGCCAATACGATAATGTTCTGTTTCATATAGGGATACTGTTTTTTATCAATTCAACTGGTTTGCCGGGGAATCTTCGTCGGCGAAGTCGTAGCCCAGGGTCTGCTCCAGGCCGGCCTTGGCCACCACGTAGTTATAGACGGCCTGCATCACCTGCAAACGGCTCTGGGTGAGGGTGAGTTCCGTGTTGTTCAGGTCCGTGAGGGTGCTGCTGCCCACCTTGTAGCTCTTTTCGGCGATGTCATAGGCCTTTTCGGCCGATGCAAGGGCGTCCTTGGCCGCATCGTAACTGCGCATGGACGTTTCCATGGTGGAGAGGCTCTGGCGGATGCCTATCCGGAGCTGCCGCTCGGTCTCCGCCCGCTGGAGATCCAGTTCATTGGCTTGCACCCGGGCCTGCCTGACGGCATGATAACGCTGCCCGCCGGAGAAGATGGGGATGCTCAGGGAGAACACCAGCGTGCTGGAAGGCATCCATTTCCACTGGCTCAGCTGGAAGCGGTCGCTCTGGGTGTAGTAGTTGTAGGAAAGCTGCATGGACAGGGTGGGGAGGTAGGCGTACTGCTGCATCCGGATTTGCCGGGCCAGCATCTCCGCCTGAGTGGCCAGCTGGCGGATTTGCGAGTTGCGGTCCAGGGAGGCTTCCCCGGCCTCGTTGATGTCGTAGAACATGTGGGTGGCATAGTCTTCCAGGCTGCCCATCACGTCTATCGGCCGGTCCAGGTCCAGGCCCATCACAGCCTTGAGCTGCCACAGGGCCAGGTAAATGGCGTTTTCCGCATTGTAGAGATTGGGGATGGCTGCGGCCACGCTGGTCTTGGCCCGGGTGAGATCCATTTCGGAAGCCTTCTGGGCATTGTAGCGCATCTCCGTGAGTTTCAGGTTCTCCACCGCGTTCTCGTAAACGGCATTGTACACCTCGTAGGAGGCCTTGGCCATGAGAACCGCATAGTAAGCCTGCTTGACGGAAGTGACCATGCCCAGACGGGACTGCCGGGCCTGTTCCACGGCCAGCTCCACCTGGTCACCGGTGAGGCGCAGGCTTTCCCAGAGCTGGAAATTCACCAGCGGCATGGCGGCCGACAGGCCGAAGGTGACCTGGTTGCGCCGGCCCATCTCAATGGCGTCGTCTCCGGAAGAAGTGTCCGTGCCCGGCGTAACCGGAGCCACATAGGGAATGAAGGGAACGCCCGTTCCCGCATACAACTGCTCTATGTAATACATGATGGGCTCGAAGGCGCTTGTCATCATGGAAGCCATGCCGCCGCCGCTGCTGGATTCGCCGTCCTCTGCATCCGATCCGAAGTAAACCTTCTGCTTCTGGATGGCGTAGCTGTACATGCCGGAGGCGCTGATCTGCGGAAACAACTGGCCATAAGAGCCTTTCCTTGCGTACTGGGTACGCTCCACCTCCATGTCGGCCACTTTGACGGAAACATTTTCCGAGAGGGCGATCTTGAGAGCGTCATCCAGGGAAAGGACCAGGGTGGTGTCTCCTTCCGGACGTTCCTGCCCACTGAATTGTGCCTGCGCCGCCAGGGGAACCAGCAGCGCAAGCAGTAAAGTGCTTTTTTTTATACTCATAACTAACCGATGTCGTATTAGCGACCGCATTTCACTGCAAAAAATACACCGAAAAGCGGGCCTTGTTACCAAAGTTCGCAAATATACAATATATTTGGGACATTTCCGTTATAGGGAGTGCGCGAAATGCGTAGGATCCTTCTTCTTGGGGCCGGACTCCGGCGGAACGGCCCGGGCGGGCAGTTTTTTGGTATAGGCATACACCAGGAAGCCGATGCCCAGCAGGACAAAGGGGATGCTCAGGAGCTGTCCCATGTTCAGGGCCATGTCCGCCTCGAAGGCCACCTGGTCATTCTTGATGAATTCTATGAGGAAGCGGCTGCCGAAGCACACCACCAGGAAGATGCCCACGAAGGAGCCCCGGTACATTTTGTCCAGACGCTTCCAATACAGGAACATGAGCACTATCCCCAGCAGCAGATAAGTAAGGCCCTCATAGAGCTGCGTGGGATGGCAGGGCACCGTTTCTCCGTTGCGCTCGAAGATGAATCCCCAGGGAAGGTCCGTGGGACCGCCATAAATCTCTGAATTGAAAAGGTTTCCGGTACGGATTAGGAAGGCTGCGAACGCGACCGGGATTACCAGATGGTCCAGCACCCAGACATAGTCGAACCCGTTCTTCCTGCCGTATTTGGCCGAGTACCACCAGATGCCCAGCAGGATGGCGATGGTGCCGCCGTGGCTGGCCAACCCTCCCTTCCAAGGTTGGAAGATTTCCCAGAAACCCTTCCAGCTGCCGAAATAATAGTCCGGCTGGTAGAAGATGCAGTGGCCCAGCCGGGCGCCCACGATGGTGCAGATAAGCAGCATGTACAGCATGGGGTCCAACAGGTTTGTGTCCATTTTTTCCCGCTGGAAGAAACTCTTCATGATGAACCAGCCCAGGATGAACCCGCTCACGAAGAGCACCGAGTACCACCTGAGTTCAATGGGGCCCAGGTGAAGCATCACCGGGTTTACGTTCCAATGTACTACCAAATAAATCATGACAAGCCCGGGGCCTTTTTTAGCCCCGGCTTGCAAATATAACCATTAGTGTGGATTTCAGCAACTCTTCGGCCTTAAAACCGCTTTGCCACCCCCCGGGAAAACTACCCGTGAACGCAAGTGCTTGATTATGTGCCGATAACGCAAAACGACCCGGGTCATTTCCGCCCGGGTCGTTTTGCATAAGAGCTTGTTTATAAGCCAGTTGGCTCCACGCTAGTCCTGGATGGCAGCGATGCCGGGCAGGATTTTGCCTTCGATGGCTTCCAGCATGGCGCCGCCGCCGGTGGACACGTAGCTCACCTTGTCGGCATAGCCCATCTGGGTTACGGCAGCCACCGAGTCTCCGCCGCCCACCAGGGTGTAGGCGCCCAGCTTGGTGGCTTCGGCCAGGTCTTCGGCGATCTGGAGGGTACCCTTGGCGAAATTCGGCAGCTCAAACACACCCACAGGACCGTTCCAGAGGATGGTCTTGGAACTGAGGATGATCTTCTTCCAGTTCTCCAGGGATTCGGGCGAGGCGTCCATGCCTTCCCACTCGTCCGGGATGTTGTCGATGGGGAAAATCTGGCGGGGCGTATCGTTATCGAACGACTGGCCGCAGACGGTGGCAACGGAGAGGCTCAGGTTCACCCCGCGCTCCTTGGCTTCCTTTATGATTTCCAGGGCGTCCGGAATGAGTTCGTCCTCGTGCAGGGACTGGCCGATCTTGCCGCCCTGGGCCTTGACGAAAGTATAGCCCATGCCGCCGCCGATGATGAGGTTGTCCACCTTTCCCACCAGGTTCTTCAGGACGGCCAGCTTGGAGCTCACCTTGGAGCCGCCGATGATGGCGGTGAGGGGACGCTGGGCGTTCTTGAGCACATTGTCGATGGCCTTGATCTCGCCTTCCATCAGGTAGCCGAACATCTTGTCATTGGGGAAGTATTCGGCGATGAGGGCGGTGGAGCCATGGGCGCGGTGTGCGGTGCCGAAGGCGTCGTTGATGTAGCAGTCGGCATAGGAGGCGAGCTTTTTCACGAACTCCTTCTGGGACTCCTTCACGGCCTTCTTGGCGGCCTTCTTCTCCTCTTCGGTGGCATCCTCCGCCAGGCCGCGGGGCTTGCCTTCCTCTTCGGCATAATAGCGGAGGTTCTCCAGGAGGAGGGCCTCACCGGGCTTGAGAGCGGCAGCCTGTGCATCGGCCTTCTGGCAGTCTTCCGCAAACTGGACGGGTACGCCCAGACATTCGCTTACGCGGCCCACGATGTGCTTGAGGGAGAATTTGGGATCCACTTTCTTGGGGCGTCCCAGGTGGGACATGATGATAAGGGAGCCGCCTTCTGCAAGCACCTTCTTGAGGGTGGGCATGGCCCTGCGGATACGGGTGTCGTCCGTAATTTCGAAATGCTCGTTCAGGGGAACGTTGAAGTCTACGCGGACAATGGCTTTCTTGCCTTTGAAATTGTACTTGTCAATGAATTGTTGCATGGGTATAGGGGTTTAAATTATTTTCGTCAGCCTACAAATTTAGCTATCTTTGCATAAATTTCAAAGACCATGGCGATAGAATATCCTGCAGAATATTGGAAGGACTACGAGCTTCTGGACAGCGGCAACGGAGAAAAACTGGAGCGTTTTGGCAAGTACGTGCTGCGGCGTCCGGAGCCCAAGGCCCTCTGGAATCCCTCCATGGGCGAGGCCGATTGGAAACGGCTCACCCACGTGACCTTCACCCCCGGCGCCGGCTTCGGCAAGGCCGGGAAGGAAGACAGCGGCACCTGGGACCGCAGCAAGAAGATGGAAGACCAGTGGGGAATCGTCTATAACGGGCTCCCGGATGCCGATACCCACGCCGCCAGCGACCTCCACCTGAGCCTCCGGCTGGGGCTTACCTCCTTCAAGCATGTGGGTGTATTCCCCGAGCAGGCGTCCAACTGGGAGTATATCTTCCGGGAAACCTCCCGCCTGGTGCGCATCCACAAGGCCAACGGCCTCTCCGCCCCCAAGGTGCTCAACCTCTTCGCCTATACCGGTGCGGCATCCCTGGCCGCCAAGTGCGCCGGGGCCGATGTAACCCACCTGGACTCCGTGCGGCAGGTGGTCACCTGGGCCCGCGAAAACATGGAACGCAGCGGCCTGGACGGCATCCGCTGGGTGGTGGAAGACGCCCTCAAGTTCGCCCGCCGCGAGGCTAAGCGCGAAAACAAGTACAGCGGCATCATCCTGGATCCGCCGGCTTACGGCCACGGACCGGACGGGGAAAAGTGGAAACTGGACGAACTGCTCTTCGGCCTGCTGCAGAACGTATCGGCCATTCTGAGCGAACGGGACGCCTTCATGGTCCTGAACCTCTATTCCAACGGCTACAGCGCCGCCCTGGGAGAGACGGTGGTGCGCGAAGCCTTCCGCGGGCAGTTCAAGGAAATGACCTCCGGAGAGCTGGCGTTGAACGACGCCTTCGGCAAAACCCTGCCGTTGAGCATTTATGTGCGGCTGAAGCGGTAGGGACTATTCCACCGTCAGGCTGTCTTCCTTGCCCTCCATGTCGTGGGCGTAGGGGTTGTCGGAAACCGTCTTCAGAAGGGACTCGAAACGGGCGATGACGGCGTTGGACAGTTCTTTGTCCCCGTACTGTTTCATTACGTCGGCTATGTACAGGAGCACACGGCCGGAGGTTTCGAATTCGGCCGCACCCATGTCGCCCCAGTTCAGGTAGAAAGAGGCGGTCCGCTGGAGTTCGTCGCACATGTCGCGCGCCAGGGCACGGGCCTTGTCCGAAGCGCCCAGGTAATAATAGTCCTCTATCATCTGCGCCACCATGTAGTCGTTGCCCGAGAAGCCCACCGGGATGGATTCCAGCGGGAAGTTGGCGGCCGGGAAGCGCTCCTGGCACAAATCCAGCATTTCCTCGGCTTTCTCGTTCTCGTCTATATCCAGGAGGGCGTTGGCCGTGACAAGGAACATCTGGCGCTGGCTCAGGACACCCAGGAAGGTGTACAGGTTCTGGTAATCTACATAGTAGTCCGTGCGCTTGACGGCGTCCCACTTGAACAGGTTCTTCATCTTGTCATAGAGCTCCAGGGCATCCACGATTCCGGCATCGGTGTTGCCGGGGGTGTTGCGGATGGGGGTGAAGCGGTAGGAGAAGCCGTCGTACAGCAAGTAGTCCTTGATGCCCACCTTAAGGTCTCCACCCATGTTCAGCACATGAAGCGGACGGTCCCACTGGTAGTTGGAAAGCAGGTCCAGCATGAACAGCTCCGGCTTGGAGATGTAGTTCTTGTCTTCCGGAATGGTGAGGGTAATCTGGTCCGGGATAAGGTCGGCAAACATTTCGGGGACAATGCCGTACTTGAGGCAGTTCTCCTTGTTCACCGGCATCACCAGCTTGCGGGCGCAGATGAAATCCAGCTTGGTTCCGTCGTTCAGGGCCAGCTTCATCTTGGGATCCCGGAAGATGTCCATCACGTCCGAGAGCAGCATGGGAGAGCCGTCATCGTAAGTGATGTACACAAACTCGTTGGTCCCGTACAGGTACTGCGCCTTGGAAACCGTCAGGGGCAGCGGAGCGCTCTCGTTGGAGGCCCACTTCATCTGGTCTATGTACCAGTCCGTTCCCAGCAGGGAAGTGTTCACCACCCTCACATCCGTACGCACGCCCTCCACCTCCTGGGCATACCAGAGCGGGAAGGTGTCGTTGTCCCCGTGGGTGACCAGAAGACCGTTTTGGCCCACGGACCGCAGGTAGTTGGCGGCCATTTCCGGGGCGGTATAGCGGTGGGAGCGGTCATGGTCGTCCCAGTTCTCCTCCGCCATGAGGGCGGGAACCCCCAGACAGAGCACGGAAACGGCAATGGCCACACCTTTCTCCTTTCCCTTCACCCACTGGCCAATCCAGTCGCACAGGGCGGCCACGCCCAGGCCGATCCAGATGGTGTACATATAGAAGGAACCCGCATAGGCATAGTCCCTCTCACGCACCTGGTAAGGCGGCTGGTTCAGGTACAGCACGATGGCGATGCCCGTCATGAAGAACATGAGGAACACCAGCCAGGAGCCGCGCTTGTCTTTGTCGAACTGGAACACCAGGCCCAGCAGGCCCAGCAGCAGCGGCAGGAAGAAATAGTGGTTCTTGCCCTTGTTCTCGCTCAGGATGGCGGGAGCGTCCGACTGGTCCCCCAGCCGGAATTCATCCAGGAACTTGATGCCGCTTTCCCAGTTGCCGTAGAAGACCTCGCCGGGAGAAGGGCTGTGGATATCGTTCTGCCTGCCGACGAAATTCCACATGAAATAGCGCCAGTACATCCAGTTGAGCTGGTAGTCGAAGAAATAGGACAGGTTGGCGCCGAGGGTGGGTTTGCGGTAAGTGGCGTCTTTCACCCGCGTACCCTTGCCCTGGGTGTACATTTGGTAGAACTCGATGTAACGAGGGTCTGCACTGGACCACATCCGGGGGAAAAGCATCTTCCCTTCCTGGCGGTATTCTGCATCGGCCGGAGATTCGGCATGGACGTACTTCCCGTTGAGCGGAGCCCAGTATTTGCCGGTTTTAAGGTCGTACGGAGCGTCGAAATACTGCCCGTACAGCAGCGGCGTACTGCCGTACTGCTCCCGGCTCAGGTACCGCACCAGGGTATAGGGGTTGTCCGGCTGATACTCGTTGGTGGGAGTCTTGGCGCTGGAACGGATAATGACGATGGAGAAGAGCGAAAAGCCGATGACCAGGGTGGTTACGCACAAAAGGGCCGTGTTCAGGAACACCTTTCCCTTCTTGAGCGTGACGAACAGGCCCCAGAAGCACAGCACCAGCAGGGCCACCAGGAAGAAGACGGCGCCGCTGTTGTACGGCAGGCCGAAACCGTTCACGAAGATGCGGTCGAAGAAAGCGGCCAGCTTGGGCAGGTACGGAATGAACAGGAACACCACCAGGAACTCGATTAGCACGCCTATCAGGAAAATGACCACCAGCTTCTTGAAAGGCAGTTTCTTGTCTTCGTTCATCCGGTAATAGTACATGAACACGAAGGCCGGAATGGTGAGGAGGTTCAGCAGATGGACGCCGATGCTGAGGCCCATCAGGAAAGCGATGAGCACGATCCAGCGGTTGGCATGGGGACGGTCCGCCGTCTCGTACCAGCGGCACATGGCCCAGAAGACCATGGCGGTGAACAGCGAACTCATGGCATAGACCTCTCCCTCCACGGCGCTGAACCAGAAGGTGTCGCTGAAGCAGTAGGCCAGGGCGCCCACCGCACCGGAGCCGAAAATGGCAATGGCCTGGGGCACCGTATACTGCTGCCCGCGGCGTCCCACCAGACGCCGGGCGAAGAAGACGATGGTAAGGTACAGGAAAAAGATGGTGAGGGCGCTGAGGATGGCGTTCATGGCGTTCACCGCCACGGCTGCATGCTCCGGCTTTACGCCCAGGGTGAAGAACCTGGCGATGAGCTGGAAAACCGGGTTTCCCGGAGGGTGTCCCACCTCCAGTTTATAGGACGAGGCTATGAATTCTCCGCAGTCCCAGAACGACGCGGTGGGCTCTATGGTACACAGGTAAGTAACCCCGGACACCAGCAGGACGGCCAGGGCCACCAGCCAGTTCCATTTATCGAATGTCTTCTTATCCATCTTGTCTTTTTCTAACTCGAACTTGCAAAGATAACAATTATTCTGGTTATATTTGCAGTTGTAAACCGTGTATCAATGAAACCTGGACTAGACCTGCAGATTGTTCCCGTAAGGGGGCAAAAGATGTTGAAACAATTCATCCGCTTCCCGCTGGACCTGTATAAAGACTGCGACAAATGGGTCCCCGCCTTCGAGGACGATGAGTTCAAGGCCCTCGGAGACAAAAACCCCGCCCTGGCTTTTTGTGAGAAAGAACTGTACCTCGCCTTCAAAGAGGGCAAGGTTGCAGGCCGCGTCGCCGCCATCATCAATCACAAGGCCGATGAAAAATGGGGAGAGAAAGTGGTCCGCTTCGGCTGGATAGATTTCATAGAAGACTATGCCGTGGCCAAAGCCCTGGTAGATGCGGTAATCGCCTGGGGCAGGGAGAAAGGCGCCCGGAAAGTGAAAGGTCCCCTGGGCTTTACGGATATGGACCGGGAAGGCCTCTTGGTAGAGGGCTTCGAGAACGAGAGCCCTTTCACCGTCATTTACAACTACCCCTACTACGGAGCTTACCTGGAACGGATGGGCTTCACCAAGGACGCGGACTGGACCCAGCGCTATATAGACCTTCCGGATGAACTTCCGGCCATGTTCCAGTATGCCGGCCTGGCCGAAAAGAGATATGGCGTGCACGTAATCCGGCCCAAATCCCTGAAGGAACTTACCAGGCGCGGCCGGGAGATGTTCCATGTGCTCAACGACGCCTTCGCCCCCCTGTACGAGTACTCCAAGCTCTCTGAGGAACAGATAGACGGCTATGTGAAACAGTATGTCCCGGTGATGAACAAAGACCTGGTGGCCATGGTGGTGAACGAGGAGGACAAGCTGGTGGGCTTTACGGTAACCATGCCGCACATCTCCCAGGGTGTCCGCAAGGCCAAAGGGCGTATCTTCCCCTTCGGCTGGATCCATATCCTGCCGCAGCTGAAACCCGGAAAGAAGCATCCCGTAGTGGAGGCCCTGCTCATCGGCGTACTGCCGGAGTATCAGGCCAAGGGGGTGGCCCTCCTCATGTTCAAGTACCTGAATGAAAACTTCAACCGCCTGGGAATCAAGCGGTTGTTACTAAATCCGCAACTGGAGGAGAACCACAAGGTACAAAGCCTCTTCGGCATTTATGACCCGCAGCCCTACCAACGCAGGCGCAGTTATGTGAAGGAAGTCTAAGAGAGTGCCTTCAGGACGGCGTCACACACTTCCCCAACGGTAGTGGGCGCGGCCGCTCCGGCGGGAAACTGCATCTTGAACTTGTCTTCCACCGCCAGCGAAAGCAGCAGCATGGTGAGGGAATCTACACCGAGCTCACGGACGAGCTCGGTGTTATAGTCTGCCCCCGAAAGGTCCGTATTGGGACGCACTACTGCCAGGATCTCCTTGAGTCCGGCGAATACTTCTTCCTTTGTCATACACGGGCCACTTTCATGCTTCCGGTGCGCTTGAAATCTTCCGTGCGCACGGTAACTTTGATAATCTGATGGGTGGTAGGAAGCGTGGCGTTGATCTTCTTCACCAGCTGGTGCATATAGGCCTCCACTTCTTCCCAGGGCTTGCCGTCGAAGGCCGGCATGAACGGGAGAATCTCTACCGCAATCACCGGATTGCCGTTCATGGTGTCTTCCTTCACCATGGCGTCACGCACGCAAGGATCGGCATAGAAAGGCTCTTCCAGGCTCTCCGGGCTCACATTCTCTCCGTTGGAAAGGATGATGAGGTTCTTGATGCGGCCGGTGATGTAGAGGAAGCCTTCCTCGTCGAAGTGCACCAGGTCGCCGGTGCGCAGCCAGCCGTCTTCCGTAAGGGCTTCGGCCGTGCGCTCAGGATCTTTGTAATAGCCGGAGAAGAGGTTGTCACCCTTGATCCAGAGTTCGCCGTCCACCACCTTCGTTTCCTGTCCGGGATAGATTTTGCCGATGGAGGTGGGCTTTTCCACCGCATCGGCATTGGCCGAGGTAAGGTTGGCGGTTTCCGTAAGGCCGTAACCGAAGCAGAACTCAACGCCCAGCTTGGAGAAAATGTCCACCAGGCGCGGAGGAACGTTGGCGGCGCCGGAAATGATCATCCTGAGGCTGCCGCCCAGGAACTGCGGGCCGTACATCTTCACCAGGCCGGCCAGGATGTCGCAGATACCCGGCACAATGACCAGCAGGGTGGGTTTGAGAACGGGAAGCTTGCCTATAGTGGCCTTCATGTCTTCGCAGGCGTAGAGGAGACCGCCCGTATAGAAGCAGCCCATCATGCCGGCGATGGCGCCGAACACGTGGCTGAGCGGGAGCAGGGCTATGTAACGGTGTACGCCAATCACCTTGCCCGGCTTGAAGATGGCATTGTAGCCGCCCCGCATGAGGGCCCTGTGGCTGAGCACGGCGCCTTTGGGGGAACCGGTTGTGCCGCCGGTAAAGAAGATGGCGGCAGGCTGCTCCTTGTCTACGATGGTGACAGGGGCCGTCTCGTCGGCAATACTGGATGCGGGCAGCACTTTCACGCCCTGCAGCTTGCCGGTGAGGGGCATGAATTCCTCGCGCACGAAGATGGCGGCGATGTCAAATTTCATGCAGGAGCCCACAACGGCCATTTCCGGCAGTTGGGGAGGGAAATTCATCACCACGTATCCGGCCGATGTGATGGCGAAGAACAGCTCTATCGCATCCTGGCTGTTGCGGTCCCAAACCGCGATATGGGCGCCCTTGGGGAGCCCCAGAGCGTTGATGAAGGCCCGGCGGCGGGCAATCCGGTCACAAAATTCCTTGTAAGTGATGGTGTTGGTCTGGTCGGAAAGGGCCGGCATGTCGGCATAGGCCTTTCCCATCCAGTCCACGAATTCACCCAAAGTGGGAAGATAGGGCATGCGCTCCAGCTCCTCTTTGGGAATCATGTTGTAAAAATAATTGGACATGGTTTAGATTTGAGTTAAAAACTGGCGACAAAGATAGCAATTAATTTACACTTTTCCCACGAACATCCGGCACAGACCCAGGGAAAAGGCCTTCTGCCTTACCCGGGAAAAGCCCGCCTCCCGCATCATGGCGCAGAAGGCCTCCGGCTGCGGGAAAGCGTGCACGGAAGCCGGGAGGTACTTGTAGGCGGCCTTCTCTCCGGACACCCGTCCGCCGATCCAGGGCAGCACGTGCACGAAATACAGGTCGTAGAGCCAGCGGAGAACTGGATTCCGGGGAACGGACAGTTCCAGGATCACGGCCTTGCCTCCGGGGGCCAGCACCCTGCGGAATTCCTTTAGGCCCAGTTCCTTATGTTCAAAGTTCCGGATGCCGAAGGCGCAGGTTACCCGCTGGAATGCGGCATCGGCAAAGGGAAGCGCCTCACCGTCGGCCACCTGCAGGCGGATCCGATCCTCCACGCCGGCTTTCCGGGCCTTCTCCCCTATCAGGGCCATCATCCCTTCGGAGATGTCCACCCCCGTCACCACGGAGCCTTCAGCCGCGGCGCGGGCCACGGAGACGGTGGAGTCGCCCGTTCCACAGGCAACGTCCAGGATCTGCTGCGGCGTTCCGTCCACAATCTCCCGGAGGGCGTACCGGCGCCAAAGCTTGTCCACATTCAGGGACAGGATGTGGTTCAGACGGTCGTACGACGGCGCAATGCTGTCGAACATCTTCCCTATTTTCTCTTTCTTGGGCATAGGCTAAGGGACCGGGTCGTACCCGCTTCCGCCCCAGGGATGGCAGCGGAGGATGCGCCGGAGGGCCAGATAGAAACCCTTGAAGGGCCCGTACTTGCGGAAGGCTTCCAGGGCATACTGCGAGCAGGTGGGGGTGAATCGGCAGGAGGGCGGCGTGAACGGGCTGATGCACACCTGATAGAACTTGATCAGGAGGATGAACGGCGCCGTGAAGACGGTCTTGAGCACGGAACGGAACTTACTCATGGGCAACCTGCGTTAAAACGGCCTTCATGCTGTCGAAAATCTCTCCATAAGGGAGCACTTCCCGGCCTGTATAGATGAAAAGGATGTCGGTTCCGGGACCCAGCAGGACTTTCTGCCTGCGGTAGGCCTCCCGGATGCGGCGCTTGAGCAGATTCCGTTTCACGGCGCGCTTGAACGAGCGCTTGGGAACCGATACCAGGATGCGGGAAGGTTCTTCCCGGTTCTCCCGTTTGAGATAGCGGTAACGGATACAGCCTTTCGCTCCTCCTCTCCCTTGTTCAAAAAGCGCCTCCACAGCTTTTTTGCCACAGAGCCGCTCTGCTTTGGAGAGGGTTTCGCCGGTCATTATTGCAGGCCTTCCAGGTAAAGTTCGATGGCACGGGCCACCGAAGGAGCCTCCGGAGAGGGGGCTTTCACATCGATCCTGAGGCCGGCCTCCTCCATGGCGCGGACGATGGACTTCCCGTAGGAAACCATCTTGATGTCTCCCTGCTCGAAGTCGGGGAAATTCTCCTGGAGGGACTTCACGTCGGCCGGATTGTAGAAGACAATCATGTCGTAGTCCTTCAGGTTCAGTCCGTGCAGGTCCTGGCTTACGGACTTTACGAAAACGCCTGTCTGGAAGTTTAGCTTGTTGGCCTGGAAGAGGGAGGTGATGGCCTCGGAAGAAGAAGAATCCGAAGTGGTGATGAGGAACTTCTCCCCTTTGTGCTTGGGGCCGATGAGGGCCACCACGCTTTCCGGGGTGCCGGTTCCGTAGAAAATTTTCCGCTTGCGGTACACGATATGCTTCTGCAGGTACATGGCAACCGCCTCCGTGGTGCAGAAGTACTTCATGGTTTCGGGAATCTTGGTCCGGAGTTCATCGGCCAGATGGAAGAACGCATCTATGGCATGACGGGAAGAGAACACTATGGCCGTATAGTCCAGAAGATTGATCCGCTGGGCACGGAACTCACGGGAAGAAAGGGGTTCCACCACAAAGAAAGGGCAGAAGTTGAAATTGACGCCGAATTTCTCTGTGACGGTCTGATACTGAGTAAGCACACGGGGAGCCTTCTGTGAAATCAGGATGTTCTTGATACTCATTTTTGTTAACTGCTCTTCTCTACAACAATACCGCCGAGGCTATAAGTGCGCCGGTCGGCAGGATTTCGAGCCCGCAAAGGTACAAAAAAGTTAGCAAAGGATTGCAAGATAAAGACAGAATTTGTGCTTTCCGCAGCAAGAAAACCAAATAGACCAGCCCCCCTTCGGCAAAAAGGAACCATCTCACAATGAAATCATTGACCTGCAATATGTACAGAACGAGCACCGTAACGATAGCGGGAATCATCAGGAGGATGAAAAAAGTAAAATCTGCCCTGTGCGCCAGGCGGTAATGGTCGGCCCGCTTTTTGGGGCGCAGCCAAAAGTAAAGGAGAAACCGGAGCAGCAGGTACGCCAATACCACCCCGGCCACGATGGCGAGCCGGATGTTGTCGCTGAAAGGCTGGAGAAAATCCGGATTGTAGAGCCTGTAGCGGTATATGAACAGGATGGCCGGAATCAGGAGGACCAGCGCCAGGGAATTCCGCTCCCGGGCCACCCGGACGTTGTTCTCCAGGGCCACGCTGCCCCGCGCCCGGAACACGGCGTCCCAGAGGAACGGCGCCACATGAAGGAAACTCTTGAGCTCCAGCAGGGCCAGCACCACGAACACCGTCATCAGAATGCCCAGCAGGACCGGCATGCCCGCCGATGCCGGAACGGCACCGGAAGGGCTCTGCTCCAGCAGGAGTTCCCCTGTCTTGAACGGACCTTCCAACAACATTCAGTTTCCCCGTTTAGCGTTATAACCCATGCCCTTCAGGAGCTCCGTCACCTTGTCTCGGAAGTCTCCCTGGATGGTAATTTCCCCGTCCTTGGCGCTCCCCCCCACTCCCAAGCGGGTTTTGAGGGTCCTGGCCAGGGTCTTGAGGTCTTCGTCGGCCCCCTGGAAACCGGTGATGAGCGTCACTTGTTTCCCGCCGCGGTTGCGCCGGTCTATCCCCACGATGAGCCGCTGCCGGGCAGGGGGCATGGTTTCCGCCTCCTCCTTTCCGGCGGTGGTGTATTGGAAGTCCGGATTGGTGGAAAACACCACGCCCAGACGGTCTTTCCAGTCGTTGTTTGCCATATCGGCCACAAAGTTACTGTTTTTTTCTTAACTTTGCGACGCAAAAAACTTTCTATGAGCGTCTTGGAAGCCACAGTGGTAAAGAATGCAGGCAGCCATTATCTGCTGTCTGCGCTTCCGGCGTGGGAAGTGTTCCCTGCGGTGCTCCGGGGCAAGGTGCGGCTCAAGGCCAGCGAAATCACCAATCCCGTGGCCGTGGGAGACCGCGTCCGGTATGTGCAGGAAGGGGACGGCGCCGTAATCACGGAAATCCTCCCCCGCAGCAACTATGTCATCCGTCGCAGCACCAACCTTTCCCGGCAGGCGCACATCATAGCCGCCAACGTAGACATGGCCTGGCTCATTGTGTCGCTGTATTTCCCGGAAGTGAAACTGCCCTTCCTGGACCGGGTCCTGGTCACCTGCGGGGTGTACGGAATTCCCGCCACCATCGTCCTGAGCAAGACGGACCTGTACCGGGAGCCCGCGCAGGAGGAGACAGACCGCTTCCGCAGCATCTACGAAGGCGCCGGATATCGCGTCGTGGAAGCTTCCGTGGTAACCGGAGAGGGCATTGCCGATATCCGGGAGGCCTGCAAGGGCGGAGTGAACCTCTTCTCCGGGGAAAGCGGCGTAGGGAAAAGTTCCCTCATCAAGGCGCTGGACCCTTCGCTGGACCCCAAGATCGGCAGCATTTCCGCAGCGCACCTGCAAGGGAAGCACACCACTTCCCTCTACGAGATGTACCCCCTCTCTTCCGGAGGCTATGTGATTGATTCTCCGGGGCTCAGGGGCTTCGGCCTGGTAGACCTGGAGAAGGAGGAGATTGCCAAATACTTCCCGGAAATGCTCCGGGCTTCGGCCGATTGCCGATTCACGCCCTGCACGCACACCCACGAACCCGGCTGCGCAGTGAAGGCGGCGGTAGAGGACGGCCGGATTGCCCCTGAGCGCTACAATTCCTACCTGGGCATGCTGGAAGAAGACAAGAAGTTCCGCTAGCCCATGAACCTGCACAAAGAAATCCTCCGCCTGGCCGTTCCCAGCATCCTGGCCAACATCACCGTCCCGCTGGTGGGCATGGTGGACATGGCGGTGGCCGGACATCTGGATACCGGCGGGATTTCCGCGGCGGCGTTCATCGGCGGCATCACCGTGGGGGCCATGCTCTTCGACCTGCTGTACTGGAGCTTCGGCTTCCTGCGGGTGGGGACGGGCGGCCTCACGGCCCAGGCCTACGGGCGCACCCATTCCGCCCAGGGCGCTCCGGCCGGCATCCTGAAGAGGGCGCTGCGGATTGCCTTTGTCAGCGGCCTTGTGATGCTGGCGCTGCAGTGGGTAATCGTGCAGCTGGCCTTCCTGGTGGTGGACTGCTCGCCGGAAGTGCGGCAGCTGGCCTCCCGGTATTTCTACATCCGCATCTGGGCGGCGCCGGCCACGCTTTCGCTCTTTGCCTTCAAGGGCTGGTTCATCGGCCTGCAGGACACCGTGCGGCCCATGACGGCCGACCTGCTGGTGAACGGGGTGAACATTGCAGCCTCCATCGGCCTTTCCCTTTTGCTGGGCTTCCCGGGCATCGCCCTGGGCACCGTCCTGGCCCAGTGGAGCGGTTTCCTCTACTGCCTCCTGGCCGCCCGGAAGCGCTACGGCTGGCACCTCGCAGGGCCTGTTGGCCCGGGCGAAAACGGCACGTTCTTCCGGATGAACCGGGACCTTTTCCTCCGCTCGCTGGGCATGATTGCCGTGTACATAGGCTTCACCATCATCAGTGCCCGCTACGGAGACACCCTACTGGCGGTGAGCGCCATCATCATGAAGCTCCTCATGTTCTTCAGCTACTTCTCGGACGGTTTTGCCTATGCAGGTGAAGCCCTTACGGGCCGATTCATCGGCGAGGGCTCCCGGGAAGGCGTCCAGGCAACCGTCCGCGGCACCTTCCTCTGGGGACTGGGAGTGGCGGCGCTGTTCATGCTCCTGTACGGACTGGGAGGAACGCCCCTCTTGCAGCTGATGACCGACGACGCCTCAGTAGTGGAAGCCGGCAGGCCCTACCTGCCCTGGCTGCTGCTGATGCCGCTCATCGGCTGTCCGGCCTTCATCTGGGACGGCATTTACATCGGCGCAACGGCTTCCAGGGACCTCCGCAACAGCACCCTGCTTTGCGCCATGGGCTTTTTCGCCGTCTGGTTTGCAGGGGTGGGCTTCATGAAAACCCCGGAATCGGCCATCCATCTGCTTATGGCCGCCTACTTCGTGCACCTGGCCGTCCGGGCCCTGTATCTTACCCTCCGCTGGCCCTCACATCAATTTTGTGGAGGCTAAATAATTGATTATCAGGCAATTAATACATGTCCCTGTGCATGAAAACATGAACAGGGGTACTAGTTAAAACGCTGAATGTTAGCGGGTTAGGCTCCACCAAGAAGGTGAAAGAAAACCCGCACGCGAATTTCACAATTGGCGGCGGGTAATGCTATATGGTAAGGTATCAATATTTATGTCTGATACCCCATAAATCCAAATCCGTGCCAAAACGGCACTTTCGGAAAAAAATCAGCGGATTTTCTTTTTCTTGTGGGTTTTCATGTTCCACTCCCCGTAAATCTCGCTCACATTGCCCGCCGTAATGAAGCCGTGGATATCGTTGCGCTTGATAAAGTCCATCAGGTTCGCGAACTCGTCCTGAGTGAGCAGCGCCTGGATTTCCACGTTCTGGTGCCCGTTGTACCCTCCCGTTACATCGTAAAGGGAACAGCCGCGCTGCAGTTCCTCGATGATGTATTGGCGGATGCGTTCGTGCTGGGACGATATAACGCATACCCGCTTCCTCCGGTTAAGGCCGGCAGTGAAGTAATCCAGGGCCACGCCATTGATCCAGGTGCCGATGAGGCCTATTACCACCATCCGGAACGGATTTACGGCAAAGGCGGTGCAGCAGATGAGGGCGCCAGCCACCGTCACGGAGGTGCCTATGTCCAGATGGAAGTATTTGTTCACGATTTTGGCCAGGATGTCCAGCCCGCCCGTGGAGGCGTTGATGTGGAAAAGGATGGTCTGCGAAACGCTCAGGATGAGCACGAAGCAGATCAGGTCGAACCAGATGTCCCCCATCACGGAAGTCTGTCCGGGCTCAATGAGGTTCTGGTACGGCAGGATCTTGGCCCAGAGGTCCAGCAGCGGACCCAGAATGAGGGCCGTATAAACGGTTTTGACGCCGAATTCGTGCCCGATCATGAACCAGGCCATTACCAGCAAAACGGCGTTGATGGACATCACCACCCAAGAAAGCTTGATGGACAGACCCGCAAGCGAGAAAAGGTTTGTGATTACCATGGACAGACCGGTGATGGAACCCATCACCAGGTTGCTGGGCAGGAGGAAAAAATGAACGGCCGCAGCGGCGATGAACATGGCCACGGTCATAATCACCAGTTCTTTCCAGAACTTGAAAGTTCCCAAAGGACGGAGCAAATCTTTCATTTCAGAGGTTATTAGCCGTTAAAGGTAATAACTATTAGCGAAAAAATAATTAAAACTGAAAATTAATTACTCTTTGGGGCGTAGATACTGCCAACCCACGACCGGCAGCACAAAGGCTATGAAGCAAGCCACGATCCAAAAGACGGATACCGGGGTGAAATTGTAGAGCCCGCCGGAAGCGTTGCCGTCGATCAGGAAACCGCTTACCATAGACTGAGCGCCTGCAGCGGCATAACTGGAGATGCCCACGATACCAAGCGCGGCGCCGGTGGCCTTGCGGGGCACGAAGTCCAGGGCCATGAGGCCGGCCACTATGCAGAACACCACGCTGAAAGCCATGCTGAACAAGGCCACGAAAGCGATGTTGGCCCAGTAGCCGCCTCCGAGGAAAAGGAAGCCGCCCAGGGAAAGCACCGCCAGCAGGCCGGACAACACCACCGGCCGGGACCGGTTGCCCCGGAACACCTTGTCCGACAGCCAGCCTGCCATCAGGTTCCCGATTACGCCGAAGACTTCGGCAATGCCTATTACCTGCGTGGCCCGCTCCAAGGAGAATTCCTTCTGCTTCTGGAGGAACAGCACGCCCCAGTCGCTCACCGCATGCTGGGTGATGTAAAGGAAAGCCGTGGAAATGGCAATCACCCAGATGCCCGGATGCTTGAACACCCACTTCTGCAGGTCCTTGACAGGTTTTTTGTCCAGCGTCCGGAGCGGTTCTCCCGCCAGCTCCTGCACGGAAGGAAGGCCCCGGCTTTCCGGCGTGTCCGAAATGAAGACCAGGGCGATGACCGTCCCCACAATTCCGGCCAGGGCCGCCGCCAGGAAGCCCCACTGCCAGCCTACTGCCGCCACGATGAAGCCCGTGACAATCATGGACACGGCCTTCCCCAGCTGCGGGGTGGAGCTGAAGATGCTGTACATGGTGCCGCGGGTCTTGAGCGGGAACCAGCGGGACAGGCTGATGGTGCCGGGAGGCGAACCCATGGACTGCATCCAGCCGTTGATTCCCCAGAGGATGGAGAAGCACAGCAGCAGCGTAAGGGACCCGATGCCCAGCGGCCCGTGCAGCAGCCCCAGAACGCCCAGAGCCAGGTTAATCAGGGCCGATACCCCCAGCCCGGCCGCCATGAATCGGCGGATATTGCAATAATCGGCAATGAAACCGTTGGTGAACTTGCCCACCGCGTACACGAAATAGAAGGCCGAGCCGATGATACCCAGCTGGCTGGCCGACAGCACGCCGCCGTCGATGAGCGGCTGCTTTACCACACCCAGGGTCATCCGGCAGACGTAATACAACGTATAGGCGGCCGTAACCCCCCAGAAAGTACGGGTGCGATACCGCTTGTAGGCGGCATCCACCTCTTCTTCCGGCAGCTTTTCCGGGGCAGGCCGGCTTATCCTGAAATGCGAAATCAGAGACATAGCTGGCAAAGATAACACATTTTCAATGATTCGGCAACAAGGAGAAGCGGGCCAGACGCCTGTAAAAATCTTCCTGGGTGCTTTCAGAGACGGGAATATAGGTTTCTCCGAAGACGATGCGGCTGCGTTCTATGGTGCGCACTTTGGTCAGGTTCACGATGTAAGACTTGGACACGCGGAAAAAGCGGTCTTCCGGCAATTGGGTCTCCAAGGCCTTGAGGCTCGTGAGGGATAGCACCGGATCTCCGTTTTCCAGGACCATCCGCACATAGTCTTTCATGCCTTCCACGTACAGGATATCCTCGAAGCGCACCTGCTGCAGGCGGTATTCGGTTTTCACGAAAAGGCTGTCCACGGCCGGAGCCTCCACGCGGGCGAACCAGTCCTGCGCCTTCCGGGCGGCCGCAAGGAAATCGGCATAGGAGACGGGCTTGAGCAGATAATCCAACGCCTGCACCTTGAAGCCTTCCAGGGCGTACTGGCCGAAGGCGGTGGTAAAAATGACCTTGGTGCCCTCCGGCAGCATCCGGGACAGCTCCATGCCGGAAAGGCCCGGCATCTGGATGTCGCAGAAAAGCAGGTCCACGGGATGCTTTTCCAACGCATCGAAAGCCTGGACACCGCTCCCGAAACTGCCCCGCAGCTCCAGGAACGGCGTTTTTTTCACATAGGCCACCATCAGCTCTACGGCCAGGGGCTCGTCATCTACCACATAGCAGCTAATCATAGCGGAACCTCCAAATGGGAATGGTACTCGTCGCCCTCCACCCCGCTGGCGAAAGTATACCGTCCGGGATAAATCATCTCCAGCCGCTGCTCCAGGTTCTTAAGGCCGATGCCGGAGCCACTCCGGTCGCCGTCGGCCTTGGGGAAATTGCTGTTGCGGATGTCGCAGACCAGCCGGTCCTCTTCCTCCCGGATGGCGATGCGGATGAAAGAGGCCTGCTCGTTGCTGATTCCGTGCTTGAAGGCATTCTCGATGGGGGAAATGAACAGCAGGGGCGCAACGGGGCGGGCCGACGGATGCTCCGGAAGATTCAGCTCCAGCGTGGCCTGCCGGGGCAGGCGGATGCGCATGAGGGCCACATAGTCCCGGATGAAATCCATCTCCTTCTGCACGGAGACATAATCCTCGGCGCTGTCATAAAGGACGTGACGGAGCAGCTGTCCCAAATCGTGCACGGCCTCCTGGGCCCGGCCGCCGTCTATCTGGATGAGCGAATAAATGTTGTTCAGGGTGTTGAACAAGAAATGCGGATTCAGCTGGCTCTTCAGGTTTTGCAGCTCGGCCTCCGTCCTGCTTTTCTCCAGGTCTTTGCGGAGGCTGTCCATCCGGTACCATTCGCCGGTCATCTTCACGGCCACGCTGGCCATGACAACCAGCAGGTACAGGAACGTATTGCCGATGAGGAAACGGATCCGAAGGCCCCACATGGGGCGAATCGTGTCCATGGGCGGCATCAGGAAGCGGTACAAAAGGTGGGTGACGGCCATCACCGCCATAATCAGGGCCAGGTTCCAAAGCAGGAAGAGCGCCCATTTTCTGGAGAAGAGGAAGCGGGGAATGAGCAGGAACCAGTTCACATAGAACACCGCCATGAAAGAGATCACCATGACGGCGTAATGCAGGTAGTCCTTAACGTCCAGGATGGGACGCCCCGGCAGGATGGAAAACAGCGGAAGTGCAAGCAGGATGGCCCATACCACTCCGTGGAAGAGCCACTTGCTCCACTGCCTCTGTGCCGTATTGTCTGCCATAACCATCGCAAAGATAGCAATTTATTCGTAACGGAGCGCTTCGATGGGATCCAGATTGGACGCTTTCTTGGCCGGATACCAGCCGAAGAAGACTCCGGTGACCGTACACACGGCGAAAGCCAGGATGATGGTCCAGAGCTGGACGGAAACGGGGTAGTTGGCCAGCAGTTGCACCAGATAGGCCGCTCCCACCCCGAAGAGGACGCCGATGACTCCCCCCGTCACACTGATGAGGATGGATTCTATCAGGAACTGCGCCAGAATGTCGCGTCCCTTGGCGCCGATACTCATCCTCAAGCCTATTTCCTTGGTCCGTTCGGTCACGGAGACATACATGATGTTCATGATGCCGATACCGCCCACGATGAGGGAAATCCCCGCCACCGCGGCCAGCAGGATGGTCAGAAGGTCCGTCACCGAAGTCATCATGCTGGACATTTCTTCCTGCGAGCGCACTTCGAAGTTGTCATCGTCGCCCGCCTTGATCTTATGGTTGGTCCGGAGCACTTCGGAGATCTCGTCGATGGCCTGCTGGGTGTAGCTCTCGTCCAGGGCCGAGCAGACAATCTGCTGGATATAGGTGATGGCCAGGATACGCTTCTGGACGGTGGTATAAGGCGCTATGATCAGGTCGTCCTGGTCCATGCCCATGCTGTTGTAGCCCTTGCTCTCCAGCACGCCGATGATTTTGAGGGGAATGCTGCCGTAGCGGAACACCTTCCCTACGGGGTTGTCACCGTCGGGGAAAAGGGCGTCGGCCACGGTCTTTCCCACCACGCACACCTTGGCGGCGGTGCGGATGTCCTGGTCGGTGAAGAAATCGCCGTCCTGGACCTTGTAGCGGCGGATTTCCAGATAGTCACTGTTCACGCCGTAGATGCTGGTGGGAGCATTGTTGGAACCGTAGATGGCCTGGCCCGAGCTCTGCACCATGGGCGAAATGTAGGAGATGAAATGCGACTTGTCGCGGATATCCTCATAGTCCTTGAGTTTCAGGGATTCCATGTCGGAGGAGGAGCTCCTGACACCTCCCCGCATATCGCCCCCGGGCATCACCATAATCATGTTGGAGCCCATCTCGCTGATCTCGGACTGGATGCTCTTCTTGGAACCCTGGCCGATAGCCAGCATCGTAATCACGGCAGCTACGCCGATGATGATGCCCAGCATGGTGAGGAAGGCGCGCATCTTGTTGTTGGAGATGGCCTTCAGGGCTATTCTGAACAAATTGGTAAAATTCATGGCGTCAGTCGTTTTGTACGGGGAGCGCCGCCAGGGCCTCGGCCGCATTCAGGATATGGTCGTTCTTTACGTCGGAGGTCACCTTCCCGTCTTTGAGGGTGATGTTCCGGCTGCTGTACTGCGCAATTTCCGGATTGTGGGTGACGAAGATGATGGTGTGGCCCTCTTCGTGCAGCCGCTGGAACAGGACCAGGATCTCGAAGCTGGTGCGGGTGTCCAGGTTGCCGGTGGCTTCGTCGGCCAGGATGACGGCCGGATTGTTCACCAGGGCACGGGCGATGGCCACGCGCTGCATCTGTCCGCCGGACATCTGGTTGCTCCTATGCTTGAGCCTGTCTCCGAGTCCCACGGCTTTCAGGGCCTCCACGGCCATTTCCCGGCGTTGCCGCGCATTGTAGGCGGGATTGTACAGCAGGGGCAGTTCCACGTTCTCGATGGCCGTAGTCTTGGCAAGCAGGTTGTAGTTCTGGAAAATGAAGCCGATCTTCCTATTCCGGATGGTGGCCCGCTGGTTCTTGTCCAGGGTGCGCACGGACACTCCGTCCAGGTAGTATTCCCCGCTGGTGGGCGTATCCAGGCAGCCCAGGGTGTTCAGCAGGGTGGATTTTCCCGAACCCGAAGAGCCCATGATGGTTACGAACTCTCCCTCTTCGATGGAAAAGCTTACCCCCCGGAGCGCCTTCACGGTCTCATCTCCCACGATGAAGTGGCGCCGGATCTTGTCCAGCCGGATTACCTCTTTCATTCTTCGGCCTCCTTTCTGTTATTGCCGGATCCGGGAGGCCCGGGCATGAACGGGCTGCGGGCGGTCGCCTTCTTCTGGGCGGCGGTGAGGACCTGCACGCCGGCCACCACGGTTTCCCCGTCGGAGACGCCTTCCAGCACTTCCGTACGGTCGTCCATGGCCGATCCCGTTTCCACGACCCTGGCGCGGATGGCATTTCCGTCCTTCACCCATACGTGCCGCTCCTGCGGGGCCGATCCTTCCACCTGGATGCCAATCTGTTCCATCTGCTCAAGGTCGGGGGTGAAACGCAGCGACTTGGTGGGGACGGAAAGGGCGTTTTCGCGGTTCATGGTATAAATGGTAACGCTGGCGGTCAGGCCCGGTTTCAGTTTCAGATCCGGGTTGTCGGCGGTAATCACCACTTCATAGGTAACCACGTTGGAGGTGGTTGTGGGCTCCAGGCGCACCTGCTGCACCTCTCCCTTGAACACGTCGTCCGGATAGGCGTCCACCGTGAAATCCACCGTCTGGCCTTCCTTCACCTGGCCGATGTCGGCCTCGTCCACATCGGCGACCACCCGCATCTTGGTGAGGTCGTTGGCGATTACGAAGAGCGTCGGGGTGGAGAAACCAGCCGCCACTGTCTGACCTTCCTCCACGGCGCGGGAAATCACCACGCCGTCGATGGGGGAAGTGATGGTGGCATAGCCCAGGTTCCGGCGCACCTTCACCATGGAAGCCTGCGACTGCTTGTAGGAGTTGAGGGCCCGCTCGTAATTGTAAACGGCCAGGTCGAAGTCGGCATCGCTGATGAGTTCCTTCTCGTGGAGGGCCTTGGAACGGTTGTACTCCTTGAGCCGGTACTCATATTCCGTCTTGGAGGAGGCCAGGTTGGACTGGGCGCTCTCCAGTTCGGCCTGCAGGGTGACGCGGTCCATTTCGGCAATCACCTGGCCGGCCTTCACTTCGTCGTTGTAGTCTACGTACAGCTTGTCGATGATGCCGGAAACCTGCGTACCCACTTCCACCTCGGTCACGGGCTCCACCGTCCCGGTGGCCGTCACGGAATTCACGATGGAGATCCGGGTTACAGGAGCCGTTTCCAATATAACCTGCATCTTGCCGGAAGGCTTGAAGATGAGCCAGAGCACCAGCAGGAGCACAACGGCGCACGCTGCAAAGATATAAGCTTTCTTGATTTTCATAACGTATTGATTTTTACATATTTCCTTGATAGATATCCAGAACCGCCAGGTTGAGCAGCGCCATATACTTGGACTGGAGCAGCGACTGCTGGGCGCTCAGGTACTCGTTCTTGGCGGTAATGAGTTCCACGGTGTTCTTCATGCCGATGTTGAACTGCTCGTTGGTAAGGTTGAAACTTTCCTGCGCGTATTTCTCCTGCTCCCGGGCACTCACGTACTGCGCCTGGGCGCTCACGGCGTCCAGATAGGTGCTCTCCACCTCCCGCAGCACGCTTTTCTGGGTGCTCTGCATGGAGAGGTAACTGTTGTCCAGGGAAATCTGCGCCTTGTTCACCGCCGTTTTGTTCTGACGGGCGTCCAGGATGGGGATGCGCAGGGTAAGGCCGGCGTTCGTATTGAAGTTGTGCTGGATCTGGTTCAGAAAATTGTTGCCGGTGCCGGAGCGGTTGGAAGTGCCGATGCCGGCGCTGAGGCCGATGGTGGGCAGGTAGCCGGCCTTGGCCTGCTTGAGGGCCAGCTCGGCGGCGGTGATGCCCAATTCGCCGGAGGCGATTTCCGGCATATTGTCCAGGGCCCGCTCATAGACATAGGATTTCTCCGGCAGCAGACGAAGGACATCTTCCTCGTCGGCCTCTATGCCGGAGAGCACCATTTCCTCGCCCAGGTCCAGTTCCAGCAACTGCTTGAGCTGCAGTTTATAGCTGTCCAGGGTGGTCCGGGACACGGTGAGCTGGTACTGATTGTTGAACAGCTGGCTTTCCAGCTGGGCGAAGTCCACCTTGCTGATGGACCCGGTGTGCCACATCTGCTCGGCGCGGTCGCGCTGGGCCTGGGCCGCCTCCACCGTGCTTTCGTTCACCGTTACAGCATCGGCAGCATATAGGCAGCGCAGATAGGCTTCCACAATGGAAATGCGGATGTCCATGGCGTTCTGGGCAATGGACAGGGAGTCGCGTTCGTTCTGCACTTTCTGCTGCTCCACGGCCCGGCGGAGTTTGCCGCCGTTGTAGAGGGTCATGTCGGCGTTCACGCCATAGGAGCCGTTATAGGCCACCTTGTCTCCCGCCTCGGTGAAAGGGGTTGCCGTAAGGCCCTGGGTAGAGCTGGCCGACAAGGTGGGGAAAAGGGCCGCCCTGGCCTGCTCGGTATCTTCCAGGCCGGACAGATAGGCGTTGCGGCTCTGTTTCAGCTGGATGTTGTTCTCCATTGCATAGTCCAGGCATTCCTGCAGGGTCCACACCCGGGTCTGGGCGGCGGCAGGCAGAATGGCCAGAACGGCAAGAAGGGTAAATACAGTCTTTCTCATATCGATTCAAATTTTCCGGCGCAAAAGTACAAAAGCCTTTCGCGCGCGTCAATTCAAATCGACCAAAAGGGGATTTTTGCCGACGAAAACCGTTTATTGCTGCCCGCCGGCCAGGTCCAGGATTTCCGAAGTAATCTTCTGCTGGCGGCCTTTGTTGTACTGGAGGGTGAGTTCCTCCAGCAGGTCTTCGCCGTTGTCGGTGGCGGTTTGCATGGCCAGGGTACGGGCGGCATGTTCGGCTGCGGCGCTGTCCAGAAGGGTGGTGAAAAGCTTGAGCTTCTGCGCCTTGGGCAGGAGCTCTTCCAGCAGCTTCCGGGCCGACGGTTCCAGAATCACGTCCGCCGGAATCGCATCGGCCTTTCCCTCCGGAAGGGCGGCGGGGAGGAAAGTGTCCACGGTGGGAACCTGCCTGGCCGTGGAAACATAGTGGTTATAGACCAGGAAGACGCGGCTGAAACGGCCTTTTTCAAAGTCTTCCATCAGCTGCTCCGCCAACTGCGAGCAGGGACCATAGTCGGGGTGATCCGAGAGGGAGGTGAAATCGGCCGGGGAAGGGTGGCCGGCCTTCCGCATGGCATCGGCCATTTTCCGGCCGATGGAATAGACCTCGGCGTCCGGATACTGCCCCAGCAGTTCCCGCACCTTGGTGATGGCGTTGGCATTGAAGCCGCCGCAGAGCGAAGAATTGGACGCAATGGCCACAATGGCCACCCGCTCCGACCCACCGTCCACCATTTCGGCCCTTTTGGTGGATGAAACCGCCATTTCGGCCTCACCGTCCACCATTTCGGCCTTTTTGGTGGACGGCACGAGGGAATCTGTACCGGAAGAGGCCAGCGCAGTGGTGAGAATTCGCTGAAGGGCCGTCTGGTACGGCAGCATGTTCTCGATGGCGGCCTGGGCCTTCTTGAGCTTGGCCGAAGACACCAGCTTCATGGCCGAAGTAATCTTCAGCGTGTTCTGCACGGAGGCTATACGGCCTTTTGTTTCTTTTAATGTGGGCATAGATTCTTCGCTGCGCTCGGAATGACAGGGGAATTACAAAATACAGGGGTTAGTCTTTCATGGACTGGAGCACCTGGGAAGCCGTTTCTTCGATGATGGCCGCTATTTCGTCCGACATCTTTCCGGCGGCGAGGGAATCCAGGACATCGGCCTGATGGAAGCCCCGCATCCTGTCCAGGAACGCCTCCTGGAATTCCCGGACCCGGGCGACGGGTATCTCCTGCATGAGCGCATGGGTACCGCAGTAGAGGATGGCTATCTGCTCCCCTACCGGCATGGGGCTGTACTGGGGCTGAATGAGGAGCTGGTTGTTCTTCCGCCCTTTGTCCAGGGCCATTTCCGTAACTTTGTCCATGTCGGACGAGAACTTGGAGAAGGCCTCCAGTTCCGTCCACTGGGCCTGGTCTATCTTCAGGGTGCCGGCCACCTTCTTCATGGACTTCACCTGGGCGCTGCCGCCCACGCGGGACACGGAGATGCCCACGTTGATGGCCGGCCGGACGCCCTGGTTGAACAGGCCCTGTTCCAGGTAAATTTGCCCGTCGGTGATGGAAATCACGTTGGTGGGGATGTAGGCGCTCACATCGCCGGCCTGCGTCTCGATGATGGGAAGGGCCGTAAGGGAACCGCCGCCCTTCACTTTGTCTTTCAGGGAGGCCGGAAGGTCGTTCATCTGCGCCGCAACCTCCTGCTGGGCGATAATCTTGGCCGCCCGTTCCAGCAGACGGGAATGGAGGTAGAAGATGTCGCCCGGATAGGCCTCGCGCCCGGAAGGACGGCGCAGGATCAGGGACACCTCGCGATAGGCCACGGCCTGCTTGGAGAGGTCGTCATAGACCACCAGGGCATGGCGTCCGGTATCCCGGAAATACTCGCCGATGGCAGCCCCGGCAAAGGGAGCGTAATACTGGAGCGCCGCAGGATCGGCCGCAGTGGCCGCCACAACGGTGGTATATTCCATGGCTCCGTGGGCGCGAAGGGTTTCTACGATGGAAGCCACCGTGCTGCCCTTCTGGCCGATGGCCACATAGATGCAGTGCACCGGCTTCCCGGCCAGATAACCCGCCCGCTGGTTGATGATGGTGTCCAGGGCGATGGCCGTCTTGCCGGTCTGGCGGTCTCCGATGATGAGTTCCCGCTGTCCGCGGCCGATGGGAATCATGGCGTCTATAGCCTTCAGGCCCGTCTGGAGCGGCTCGCTCACAGGCTCACGGAAAATGACTCCGGGAGCTTTGCGTTCCAGCGGCATTTCCACTTTCTCCCCTTCGATGGGGCCCAGGCCGTCCAGCGGATTCCCCAGCGGGTCTATCACGCGGCCCAGCAGCTTGTCGTTCACGCCGATGGCGGCAATCCGGCCGGTACGCCGGACCACCATGCCTTCCTTCACCAGGTCGGTGGGACCCATGAGCACGGCACCCACGTTGTCGGCCTCCAGGTTCATCACCACAGCCATTACGCCGTTTCCACAGTCCAGGAGCTCGCCGGCCTCGGCATGGTCCAGCCCGTAGATGCGCACCACGCCGTCACTCACCTGCAGCGCCTTGCCAATCTCCTCGAACCGGAGGTCGTTCTTCATGTCCCGGAGCTGTTCCAGCAGGATGTCGCTCACTTCACTCGGTTTAAGAGTCGTTGCCATTAAATAATTCGTCTGTTTCGTTCCACAAATTGTTCCCTGATCAGGTCCAGCTGGCGTTTCACGCTGGCGTCCATCAGGTAGTTGTCTATGTCGAACACGAACCCGCCTATGATGGAAGGGTCCACGTCCACTTCTATGATCACATCGTCCCCGGTCTTTTGCTTTACCAGGGCCTTGAGGCGCTGGAGCATCTGCTCCGAGGGCTCTTCAACGGCGGTGAGGTGCGCCTTCCTGACTCCTATGCCGCTGCGGTAAAGGTCCACGAAATCCCGCAGGATGTCCTCCACCATGTCCATGCGGCCGTTCTTGTTCAAGAGCGTAAGGAACTGGCCGAGCTCCTGCGACATCGGTCTCCCCAAAGCACTTTGCAGCAGCTTCGTCTTCTCGGGAGGGGACACCACGTCGTCGGCCGCCGTCATCATGCGCCTGAGGTCCGGAAGCTTGCGCAGGGCCTCCTTCAGGGCCTCGGCCTCGGATGCCACCTGGGCTCCATGACCGGTTTCCCTGACGTATTTCGCCAGGGCCAGGGCGTAACGGGTGACTATGATGCTCCTGTTCATGAACGCAGTTCGGCTTCTCCGGCTTCGTCCAGCAGCTGGTCAATAAAGGCGCGCCGGGTTCCTGTGTCGTCCAATTCGTGCCGGAGGATTTTTTCCGCCACCTGCACGGCCAGCAGGGCCGACTCCCGGCGGACGTCCCGAAGGGCGCTTTCCTTCTCGGCCGCAATTTCCGTGCGGGCCTGGGCCAGGATTTTGTCGGCCTCGTCCCGGGCCTGTGCCTTGGCGTCGGCCACCAATTTGTCCCGGGAGGCCTTGGCTTCCCGGAGAATGGCCGCCTGTTCCTTGCGAGCTTCTTCCAGCATCTGGGCCTGCTCCACTTTCCAGGTGGCCATGCGGGCCTCGATCTCACGCGCGTCCCGGATAGAGGTCTCTATCCGGTCCTGGCGCTTCCGGACCATGTCCGTGAGCACAGGGAAGCCGAACTTGGCAAGGATAAAGAAGACGATGCCGAAAATCAGCGTCATCCAGAACAGGAGTCCGAAATCGGGAGTAATGAGAGACATCGCTTACTTGCCGATAAGACAGACCAGAATGGCGAAGAGGCAGGCGCCTTCCACCAGGGCGCCGATGATGATGGCCGTGAGGCGGTAGTGGTCGGCCTTTTCCGGCTGACGGGCGCCGGCTTCCAGGGAAGCTTTACCTATGTTGCCGATACCGATAGCGGCGGCAAGGGCGGCGATTCCGGCACCCAGGGCGGCACCGGCCTTTCCGAGCGCTGCAGAGCCTGCAGCCTGAAGGAGCATAGTGGACAAAATCATAATTCTATCGTTTTAAAAGTTACTTTTCTGCTTTTTCTTCCTCAGGGTGCTGCCGGCTGAGGCCGATGAACACACTGGAAAGCATGGTGAATATATAGGCCTGGAGGAATGCCACCAGCAGCTCCAGGATGTCCATGAACACGCCGAACAGGACGGCGATGACCGTGAGCCCGCCGTTCATGGCAGCGCCCAGCTCGGCCGTGAGGAAAACCACCGACACCACGCCCAGAATCATCATGTGCCCGGCCAGGATGTTGGCGAAAAGCCTGATCATCAGGGAGAAGGGTTTGGTGAACATGCCGATGATCTCTATGAGCGGCATCAGCGGGATGGCCTTCAGGAACAGGGGAACGTCCGGCCAGAAGATATCTTTGTAATAGTGTTTGTTTCCGAAAAGGTTCACCGCCAGGAAGGTGAACACGGCCATCATAAAGGTGACGGCGATATTGCCGGTGATGTTGGCTCCTCCTGGAAAGAACGGAACGATTCCCAGCAGGTTGTTTACGAAAATGAAGAAAAAGGCGGTGAGAAGATACGGCGAATAGCGCTTGTAATCCGGACCGATACAAGGCTTGATGATGTCGTCCTCCACCATCATCACCAGCATCTCCAGAAGGCCGCTGAACCCGCCCGGAACTTCTTCCCGGGCGTCGTGCCTGCGGTACCACTTCACGCCGAGGAGCACCAGGAGGAGCAGCACCAGGCTGTTGAACAGGAGGCCGGCCACGTTCTTGGTGATGGAAAGGTCCAGCGGGCGGACGTCTCCCGCCGGGGTGTGCTCCAGAAGCCGGTCCCGGTGGGACTCTGCGTCGTGCTGAAGGAAGAAGCCCTCGTATTCATGGCCGTGGGCCAGTTTCCCGGAGGAGAAAACATGCCAGCCCGTAGTTTTGCTGTGTGCGATGACCAGGAGCGGCACGCTGATGTGCTTCCCGTTCACCGTGGTGATGTGCCAGTCATAGGCATCCACCACGTGGCCGTAGAGGTACTCGTCCATGTCGAAGTTCCCTCCGGGGGCTTGCAGCAGCAGAAGCGATATGAGCACGGTCAGGATCATACCTCCACGCACACTTCAACCTGGTTGTCGCGCACCTCCACAAAGCCTTCGCGGATGGGAAGCCGCTCTTCCTTTCCGCCGGACACATAGCGGACGTCTCCTCCCGTGAGGGCGGTGATGAGGGCGGCGTGGTCTTTCAGTACGGTAAAAGAGCCCATGACGCCCGGAAGCGTCACCAGCGACACTTCCGCCTTGACCAACGTCCCTTCAGGACTCAGGATATGCAAGGTCATACTCATTTTGCGGCTGCCAAAATGGCCTCACCCTTTTTGATGGCGTCTTCTATGGTGCCCACGTTCAGGAACGCCTGTTCCGGCAGGTAATCCACCTCGCCGTCCAGAATCATGTTGAACCCGCGGATGGTGTCCCCGATGGAAACCATGACGCCTTTCACGCCGGTGAACTGTTCGGCCACGAAGAAGGGCTGCGACAGGAAACGCTGCACCCGCCGGGCGCGGTTCACGGTGGTCTTGTCTTCGTCCGAGAGCTCGTCCATGCCCAGGATGGCAATGATGTCCTGCAGTTCCTGGTTGCGCTGGAGGATCTGCTTCACGCGCTGGGCGGTGTTGTAGTGGTCTTTCCCCACGATGTTCGGGTCCAGGATGCGGGAAGTGGATTCCAGCGGGTCCACCGCCGGATAAATGCCCATGGACGTAATCTTGCGGCTTAGCACCGTGGTGGCGTCCAGGTGGGAGAAAGTGGTGGCGGGGGCCGGGTCCGTGAGGTCGTCGGCCGGCACATACACCGCCTGTACGGAAGTGATGGAGCCGTTCTTGGTGGAGGTGATGCGCTCCTGCATCTTGCCCATTTCGGTGGCCAGGGTGGGCTGGTAACCCACGGCCGACGGCATTCGGCCCAGCAGGGCGCTCACCTCGGAACCCGCCTGGGTGAAACGGAAGATGTTGTCGATGAACAGGAGGATGTCCTTGGGGTCGTCGGCATTCCGGGAATCCCGGAAGCTCTCCGCCAGGGTGAGGCCGCTGAGGGCCACGGAAGAACGGGCTCCCGGCGGTTCGTTCATTTGGCCGAAGACCATGGACACCTGGCTCTTTTCCAGTTCTTTCCTATCCACCAGGGAGAGGTCCCATTTGCCCTCTTCCATGGCTTTTTCAAAGGCGTCGCCATAGCGGATGACCTTGGATTCTATCATTTCCCGCAGGAGGTCGTTGCCCTCGCGGGTACGCTCCCCCACGCCGGCGAACACCGAGAAGCCGTTGTGCGCCTTGGCAATGTTGTTGATGAGCTCCTTGATGAGCACGGTCTTGCCCACGCCGGCGCCGCCGAAAAGGCCAATCTTGCCGCCTTTCAGGTAAGGCTCCAGCAGGTCGATGACCTTGATGCCGGTGAAGAGGACTTCCTGGCCGGTGGTAAGGTCTTCGAACTTGGGAGGCTCCCGGTGGATGGGCAGCGTCTCCATGCGGTCCAGCTGTGTCATGCCGTCGATGGCGTCACCGGTCACGTTCATTACGCGCCCGCGAATCTGCGTCCCCACCGGCATGGAGATGGGCCGGCTGGTGTTCTCCACCTCCAGTCCGCGGCTGAGCCCGTCCGTAGAGTCCATGGCCACGCAGCGCACGGTGTCTTCCCCAATGTGCTGCTGCACCTCCAGGATAAGCGACCGCCCGTCCGGACGTTTCACCGTAAGGGCGTCGTCTATACGGGGCAGTTCCACTTCGGCATTCCGGGCCGAGATATTGAAATGCACATCCACCACCGGTCCCACGACCTGCGCGATGTACCCTGTACTGTTTGACATAGTGAATTTGGTTTCAGTATCTACAAAGATAAATAATTCTTTGGAGATAGAGAAATCTTTATTCCCGGACAAGGGGACGGCCCATGGCCGAAAGGTCTGCCAAGTCATCCCCCAGGCGGAAGACCATGTAATCGGGGGCTTCCTGGGTGTAGGCGGCCCACCCGTTTCCGGGGTCGCCGGACTTGACAAAGTTGGTCCACGAAGAGAGAATCCGCTCGCCCAGGGCATAATCGGCCTCAGTGAAGGGACGGTCGCTGCGGTCCAGGGACTTGAACACATACCAGAGTTCCGAGGAGTGGAAAGCCCCCTTCATATCGTGGGTCCCGGCCTCGTTGTCCGGCAGCGGGCGGGCGAACTGATAAGCATACACAGGCTTCCCGGCTGTGTTCCGCAGCTCGCAGAAACGGTCTATCCCTGCACCCAGGGCCCCCATGTCGTCCAGGGTATAGCCAATCATGTAAGGGATGTCCTTGATGGAACCGTCACGGGCCGCATCGTCAAAACTCTCAAGGGAAACGTATCCGTCTACAATGGGAGCCGTCAGCATCCGGGTACGCTCTCCTGTGGCTTCATTGTATCGGCCAACCAGAGTGAAGAGTTCCTCCGTAGAGGCGGCCCGCATCTTTTCCAAGGTGTCATATCCGCCCCAGTCCAGGATCTTCTTGTTGGTTTCGGCAATGGCCTCCAGGCCGCTGACCTGCAGCAAGGAAACTTCCGACACACCGCCGCCGCTCTGGATGATGGCCTTCTTGATGATGTTCTCCGTAAGCGGCGAACTCACCAGCGTTTTCACGCTGCCGGCGCCGGCACTCTGACCGAAGATGGTGATGTTGTCGGGGTCTCCGCCAAATGCGGCGATATTGTCCCGCACCCATTTGAGGGCCGCAATCTGGTCCAGGATGCCGTAATTGCCGCTAACCCCGTGGGCGCTTTCTTCGCTCAGGAGCGGATGGGCCAGGAAGCCGAAGATGCCCAGACGGTAGTTGATGGTAACCAGCACCACATCTTTGGCACCCCATTCCTTGCCGTCCATCTCGGGCTCGAAGCCCCAGCCGGCCGTATAGCCGCCGCCATGGATCCACAGGGCCACCGGCAGCTTCTTTTCCGGCTGTGCGGGCGCCTTTGTCCACACATTCAGGTACAGGCAGTCTTCGCTGAACTCGGGGTCTCCCTCAAAGAAGAATTCGCTGGTATAGGGGTTGCCTTCGGGCGAATGGGGCGCCTGCACGGCGGCCGCAGAGAATTGGTCGCACACCCGGACTCCTTCCCAGGGGGGTACAGACTGCGGTTCCTTCCAGCGGAGGTCTCCCACCGGGGCGGCTGCATAGGGAACGCCTTTGAAAGCATAAACGCCAGGGACAGAGGTTTCTACTCCCTGAATTTTCCCTCCGTCAACAGTGACTATGGGATTAGTGGGTGCAGAAGTGCAAGCCAGCAGGCCAACGGCGGCCGCACACAGAATCAGTACTTTTTTCATATTTGCTCGGTTATAAATTGGAAGAAAGGGTCTATCTCTTTTTTGCTTTGCAGACGAACCATGTAGCAGTAATTGCCCAGGTCGTCGGACAGTGCGTCCGGAACACGGCCGGCAAAGCAGATGGCCGCCCCGTATCGCTGCCGGATTTCCTCCTCGCCGTGCTTGTAGGCCTTTCCGTCGCGCCGGCTGGCATAGGCGCAGTAGAACTGCTCCCCTTGCGGTTTCCGGCACTCGTCGAAGGCCACCATGTCGGCCCAGATCTGGAACACGTCGGTGGAATGGGCGTAGTTCATCATGTCCGGCGTGAAGCCTCCCGGCGGACGCATGTTCACCTCCAGGCCCACATAGTCGCCCTTCTTGCCCAGTCCTTCGCGGTCCCGGTCCAGCTGGAAGTATTCCAGGTGCACGAAGCGGCTCTTGATGCCGAAGGCCTTTACGGTTTTCCGGCCGATGGCGGCCAGTTTGGCCGGAACCGTCTTGTTGGTCCAGTAGCAGGTGTCCAGGTTGTCGTGGACAATATCCATGATGGGCGTTGGGAACACGCTGTTGTTCTCGAAGATGGGCTCTCCCTGGGCATTGTAAATGGCGTCGTAGCTCACCAGAAGGCCGGTGATGAACTCCTCAATCACAAAATACGCGTAGTTGGGATGCTCGCCGAACCAGGTGTCCAGTTCCTCGTCGCTCTTGAGCTTGAAGGTGCCGGAAGCGCCCATGCCGCTGTCCGGCTTGGCAATGATGGGGTAGCCGGTCTTTTTCACGAAAGCCTTCACGGCCTTCAGGCCTTCGGCACACTTGATCTGCCGCGCGGTGGGGATGCCGCCCTGGGCATAGTACTTCTTCATTTCGCTCTTGTTCCGGATAGAAGCTATCTGGTCGTTCTTGATGCCGGAAGTAACGTTGAAGTCCGTCCTCAGGCGGGCGTCCTGCTCCAGCCAGTACTCGTTGTTGGACTCTATCCAGTCTATCTTGCCCCATTTGTGGGCAAACCAGGCCACGGCCCGGTACATGTCTTCGTAATTTTCCAGGTTGTTCACCTTGTAATAGTCGGAAATGCTGTTGCGGAGTTCCTGGGGAAGGTTCCAGTAATCTGTGTCGGCAATGGCCAGCACATTCACCCCGTCGGCCTTGGCCCCGGCGCAGAAATGCCAGTAGGTTTCGGGGAAATGGGGAGAAACAAATACTAAGTTCATAAAAGGATAAGATTGGTTTTCTGCTGAAATATGGCGCATGCCGCCCTGGGTTATCTCCCAGGCCTCGCCCCTGAGCTCGCTCCGGCCGTCCCGGACTTTCACATAGCCTCCGTCCCGGAAGGTATAGAAACGGTGGCCCCGGCTGTCCGGAAAGGCGATGTCTTCAAAGAGCCGGAGGCCGTCCACTTTGGCGTAGCGGACCTGTTCGTAATGCGGGATAAGCTGGATATCGGTAAGGCCCAGCCCCTTGAGCCAGCGCCTGTAGTCCGGGTCCGTGGCCTCGCCGGGAAGTTCCGGATGCGAATACACGTCCCCCGCACAGTTCATGCTGCCGGCGCTGCAGCCCATCACCACGCCCTCGAAGCCTTGCAGCAATTCTTTAAGGCCGATTTCATGGATGAAGCGGTTCTGGGTGGGAACATGGCCGCCGCAAAGGACAATCCAGTGGGCCCGTTTCACGTACTCCGCCACACGGGCGGCGTTCCTTCGGTCCAGCATCACAAGTTCCGCGGTCTCTATCCCGGACTTGTGGATGCACCCGCTCATGCCTTCGAGCACGGCATCCGTGAAGCCGATATCGTCCGGCGCCGCACTAACCAGCAGCACCCTGGGAGGTTTTCCACCCGTCACGGCGGCCAGGGAGGCCTTGACATCGGCCAGGAAGCCGTTGTCTTCCGTGAACGAAGGCTCCCCGAAACGGGTGGGACTTCCGGTGAGATATAGCGTCATACGGATGCAAAGATACGCATTCGTCCACGAAAAACCGCATTTTTCATGGACGAACCCCGGGAAAAAGAAAGTTCGTCCACGAAAAACCGGGGTTTTCATGGACGAAGCTGTAATGTCACCAGCGACTGACTAGTCGGCCAGGGAGAAACGCTTGAAAGCACAGACCTTGGCTTCCGGATCCACAGCCTTGAGGGCGGCGGCCACGGTGAGCTTGTCGTCCGAGAGCTGATACTCCTGCTCCATCAGGGTATTCTCCTTGAGGAACTTCTGGATACGGCCGTTCACGATGCCCATGATCATCTGCTCCGGGAGGGAGGCGGCCTTCTCGGCACCTACCTTGGCAATGATCTCACGGGCCTGCTGGGCCTGCTCAGGAGTAAGCCAGCCCTTGGCGGTGTTGGACTCGATGTGGTCTTCGCTGTCTACGTGGGCGGGGTTGATGCCAGCCTTCTTGAGGGCGTTGTCCACAGCCTTCTGCACCTGCTCGTCCTTGGTCTTCTGGATGGCCACGTTCTTCTCCGATTCCAGCACATCGGCGGGCACGGATGCGGCGTCCACGGCCACGGGGTTCATGGAAGCCACCTGCATGGCGATACCGCGGGCAATTTCGTTGGGAACCACCTTGTTGAAAGCCACGATGGCGCCCAGCTTGCCGTTGAAGTGGACGTATTCCGACACGAACGGAGCATCGAGGGAACCGTAGTAAGCGAGGACGTGCTTCTCACCGGTCTTGCCGGCCTGGTTGGTAATGTTCTCGTCCAGCGTATAACCGTCGGCGGCCTTTACAGCCTTGAGGGCTTCCAGATCGGCCGGGAACTCGGCGATAGCTGCATCGGCGATGGAAGCGGCGAGGGTCTTGAAGTCCGGGGTGGCAGCCACGAAGTCGGTTTCGCAGCCGAGGCAGACGAGGATGGCCTTGCCGCCGTTGATACGGCTGAGAACGGCACCCTGGGTGGTCTCGTTGTCCCCACGCTTGGCGAGGGTGGATTTACCCTTCTCGCGAAGGATTTCTACAGCACGCTTGAAATCGCCAGCGGCCTCTTCGAGGGCCTTCTTGCAATCCATCATACCGGCGCTGGTCATGTCGCGCAGTTTCTTGATATCTGCTAAAGAGACAGCCATAATTACTTGCTTTTTAAACGGTTACTATTCTTGGGCGGGAGAAGCGGCGGGAGCCTCTGCCACCTCTTCGGCGGCCACGGGCTCGGCCTTGGGAGCGCGGCGGGAACGGAGCTTCTTGGCGGGAGCGGGAGCCTCGGTGGCCTCGGCGGCCTCCATCTCGGGCTCTTTCTCCTTCTCAAGCTTGCGCTCGTTCAGGCCTTCTTCGATAGCCTTGCACATCACGTCCATGATGAGTTCGATGGACTTCGTAGCGTCGTCGTTTGCCGGAATCACATAATCAATCGGGGTGGGATCGCAACATGTGTCAACCATAGCGATAACCGGGATGTTCAGACGGGCGGCTTCCTTTACGGCGTTGGCCTCTTTCTGCACGTCCACTACGAAGAGGGCCGACGGAAGGCGGGACATGTCGCGGATGGAACCGAGGTTCTTCTCCAGCTTGGCACGCTGACGCTCTACCTGAAGGCGCTCACGCTTTGCGAGTTTGTCGAAGGTACCATCTTCCTTCATTTTGTCGATGGTGTTCATTTTCTTGACGGCCTTGCGGATGGTGGGGAAGTTGGTAAGCATACCGCCCGGCCAGCGCTCGGTCACGGAAGGCATATTGACGGCGGCTGCTTTCTCTGCCACTACATCCTTAGCCTGTTTCTTGGTGGCGACGAAGAGGACCTTGCGGCCGCTGCGGGCCATTTCTTTGAGGACCTCTGCCGCCTCGTCAATCTTGACGACGGTCTTGTGCAGGTCGATGATGTGGATACCGTTCCTCTCTACGAAGATGTACGGAGCCATCTTGGGGTTCCACTTGCGGGCAAGGTGTCCGAAGTGAGCGCCTGCATCAAGCAATTCCTGGAAATTTGTTCTTGACATGGGTTTGTAATTGTCTAATAATTAACTCTTTCATCAATCCGGAGTAGGAAACCTTGTTCATCTCCGAAATTTTTTCGCGGCCAGGCAATCCCTTTTGTAGCTCGGGAAGATTCGCATCCTCACCGGGATCTCAGGATTTGATGACACCTGTACCGTGCTGACGTAAATTCCAATAAAGGCAAGATTAACGCTTGCTGAACTGGAAGCGACGACGTGCGCCAGGCTGACCAGGTTTCTTGCGCTCTACCTCGCGAGCGTCGCGGGTGAGGAAACCGGCGGCCTTGAGGGTAGGGCGGTAGGCCTCTTTATCCACCTCGCAAAGAGCGCGGGCGATTCCGAGACGAACGGCCTCTGCCTGACCTTTGGTACCTCCACCAACGAGGGTTACCTTGATGTCAAACTGACCTGCTGTGCCGGTGACCTCGAGAGGCTGGTTCACGATGTACTGGAGGGTGCCCTCCTTGAAGTACTCTTCCATGGGGCGGCCATTGATGACAATGTTGCCCGTGCCGGCTGCAACATAAACACGAGCGACAGCTGATTTACGTCTTCCAAGGGCGTGTTTCTGTTCCATGTGCTCTGTTTAGATTTCGTTTAACTTAATGGGTTTGGGATTCTGGGCCTGGTGAGGATGCTCGGGACCTGCATAAACGTACAGGTTGTTGATGAGCTTGTCACCAAGACGGGTCTTGGGCAGCATGCCCTTCACAGACCGACGGATGAGTTCGGCGGGTCTTTTTGCGAGGATCTCGCGGGGCGTGGTGAAACGCTGACCACCGGGATAGCCGGTGTAGCGGGTGTAAACGCGGTCGGTCATCTTCTTGCCGGTAAGACGGATCTTTTCGGCGTTAATGACAATCACGTTGTCTCCACAGTCCACATGCGGGGTGTAACCGGGCTTGTTCTTGCCGCGAAGCACCAGGGCGACGCGGGAAGCCAGCCTACCCAGCACGAGGTCGGTTGCATCAATGACGAGCCACTCCTTGTTCACAGTTGCCTTGTTTAGCGAGACTGTTTTGTAGCTAAGTGTGTCCACTGTCTTGATTATTAACGGTTTAACATAAAAAATTGCGATCCCCCCATAATTAGAGGGACCGCAAAGGTACGCATTTTCCGGGAAAATACCAAGAAAAACAAAAATGCCTTCGGTGAAACTACTTCAACGGCTTCCCGCCAAAGGCATATCCCAGGCTCAAGCCCACAAAGCTGGTTTCCTTGTTCATCAGGTTGGCCGACACCGTGACGCGAAGGCGGTTCCAGGCTTCCAGGCCCACGCGAGGGGCTATATACGGAGACCACTTGTCGGGAACGATCGATGCGGCGTTACCTGACGCCTGCGTCCAACGCGAAAAACCGGCGGCCAGGCCTGCAAACAGTGACAGGTTATTCGAGGTTTGCCAGTTGTAGTCCCCTACGAAATATAACTGCCAAGAGGGAAAAACATCGTATTGAGAAGGCGTTACGGATACAGAAGTGCGTTCCAATCTGGATAACTGGGCGCCAAGTCCCAGATCAAACGCTCCGGAAGGGAAATTGTATCGGACTTCGGCCCGGCCCGTATACATCAGGCGGTTCTGATCAAATCCCAGCTTGTAAAGGCCGATTCCGGTTCCGCCGGCCACCTCCACTTCCACCGCCTGTACCTTTCGCTTGTCTACCTGCTGGGCACGAGCCAGCGAGACGGACATAATAAAAACTGCAAAAATTAAAACTGTTCTTTTCATGTTTTAGTAGTTAAATGATCGAATCAGAGGCCTCTCTGAATAATACGACTTCGAAGTACTTCCAAAAAAGGCAAACCTTGTGCCATGGTCATCTAATAATACTCTTCGCTTTTTAAATGTCAAACTCACCTTCATAAACGGCACCTGAGGAGAGTGTGAATGTTACGGTCCAATAACCTGCCGCTCCTCCGATGGGCATTACAGACATGCCGGCGCCGGGAATCTCGAAGGCAAACGAGTCCCCGGTAGTAAGATTATTGAATTCCACATCTACAGTTTCTCCGCCATTGACCAGATATGCACACACGGATGCAAGATCAGCATCATAGTACGCCTCGATTCGAGTTGATGAAGGAATGCGAGGAGCACCTGTGAGTTGACCCTCCCGGCATCGAACAATAATCACATCGTCTCCGTCCGATGATCTTAAACAAAAGCCCGATGCCAACAGATTAGTTTTTGGAATCAATCCTCCCGCAAGCAGAAGGATAAATAGTTTTAATAACAAAGTTTTTTGTGACATAATATAATAGTTTAATTCGTCACAAATTTCTAAGTTTTTACTGGAACGGGCAAGAAAAAAACTGTTACATTTTCAACAGCAAACAATTAATTATCAATCGCTTATCAAAAAACAACAATTACATTGAGTTACGCAGTCGGAAACTCCGTCAATTCTTTCACAAATAAGGAGCCATCATGGACATCAGATTGCATAAGACGGTTCTTGTAGCGTGTTTTTCTGGTTCTGATAGCGGAACAAGTCATGTCCATTAAAAAAGCTATGGTCCTGTCGGGAATACCGGCGTAGAAAAGCATCAAAACTCTGAAGTCATCCTCGGAAAACTGAGGCTTACACATCGAATCCTTTGAACAAGCTTTCCGTATTTTAACCATAATGTCATCCCGCCACTTATTTACACTATTCTCCAGCATTTCGAACAGAGACTCATCTTTCCTAAAACTGTCTAAAGACTTCAAGAATTGTTGCATCTCTTCCGCTTTAATTGTTGCAGGATCTTTATCCAAATAACTATACGGATCCCTTGAATTGAGCCTCGGCTCACTCCTTACAACTTCATATGCATCGGCACACTTTTTTACAAAAGCAATCTTATCACTTATCAATTCATTAATTGTCCTTGCCATCCCGGATTCCTTATTGCGCATTTCCTGCAATTCATCTGAAAACTCCATTATTCTGGCCATATCCTCCTCTATCTTCTGCCGATTCTCTTCAATTATTCGATTCTTGTCTTTAATGATATATCTACGGTTATTAATGAGGAGCACGACGATTAACAGTAATAAAACTACCACCACCAAACTAAACAATAACGACAATAACCTCTGACGGGAAAGTATCATATGCTTCTCCGCCAAATGATGATTATATGTACTGATTGTATTGGCTACTTCTTGATTCTCCCTTTTATAAACAATTCTATTGTGATTCTCCAACGCTTGCCGCATTTGTTCGTTAGCTGCTTTATAATTGCCACGGCCGTCATAAATGACAGCCAAAGAATTATGTAAATGCACTGAATCCAATGCGGTTTTAACAGACCATTGAGCCATAGATATGTAATAATCTACGGAATCCCGATCATTGATTAAGTTATATGCGCGAGCAAGTGTACAATAGTCTATGGTTTTAAACTGATGGGAGTACGTCTCTTTTGCTTCTCTCAAAAGAGCTATCACTACATATGGGTCTGCAGCATCAGATTGCATCATATTGTACCCCCGAGAGACAAGCGTGTTGCTTAACAAATACTTATCTCCGGCTTTTCTTGCATAGTCCTCGATAAAACTCAATAATGAATCAGCCTCATGTTTTCTCCCTTTTGCAATATAGACTTCAGCTTCTCCAAATTGAGAATAAACTGCATAATTAATTTCTTTTTTGATATTATAAGCATCTCTTGATTCTTTATAATACTTCAATTCAGACCATTCATCGTTACATTGACCGTACAGTCCAGCAATATTCCAACAGCATAAGCCTACATAGTGGAGATCTCCCATCTTCTCCGCCATTTCTTTCGCCTCCAGGAATGAGATGATTGCACCGGTATTGTTCCCGGCATTCCGCTGCACGCGGCCAAGAGAATACAATGAAAGCATCTTATCCCTCTCCGACCCGTGCCTGTCGTAATACTTTACAGCGCTTTGAGCCAAAGAGTCATCCGTTATGTCAATGTAAGACTTGTCCATGGCCAGAGACATGAGCAATGCATATCGGGCCTTCCGGGATGAAGGCCGCAACTGTTCCTGCGGAATACCGGAAAGCTCCTCATAGGCCGTATACGGATCTGAAGAAATCTCCTGCTCTATTGCATCAAGCTGCCGGTCTATCGGCTGCGTACAGGAAAACGCCCATAGACACAGGGCAAAGGCTAAAATAAAATGCTTTGATCTTATCATACACAAAAAAAGGCTGCCTGAACAATACTAAAAACGTGTGAATTAAACTATTATATCATGCCCGGCAGCCTATGCCGTCTCCATACAAAATAGGGTGACAAAAGAAAGCCACCAATAGTTACACGCAGGCTCCGGAACGGCCGTAGTAGCATCTACCAGTTGACTTTCTATGCCACCCTATAGGGGGGCGGCATAGAAAATCCTGTGTAGGGGCTACTGATTAATTTTCCGGATTAAGCGTGTACCCTAAACAAAATTTCTAAGCAAAACTTAGCGTTATGTTAGCCCTATGGATTACCATAGGCTTTCACTGCAAAGATAGAACAATTTGAAGGAAATACAAAGACCAAACCAAGTGCATCTGGGCTTGTTGCAGTACACATGGCCCCCACGGTACGGTGCATTACGCGAAAATGGCAGAAAACGTGTAACATAATGCACCCCCAACACAGGTCATTACGCGAAAACGGCCGCATATGCGTAGCCGGGTGTCCCTGCCTACCGGCCAGCTGCCATGTCGCGAGCCAGAGTGCCCTGCAAGGCCATTTTCCATGGCAACATGGCTGTTAATTCCACATCTACAGTTTCTCCGGCATTGACCAGATACGCACACACGGATGCAAGCAAAAACTGTGGAGGTCAACTATCTGACAATCAGGGTAATAACAAGTTCTCCCGTGCATCGGGCGATACACGGGAGAACCACGATTTGCTTGATTCACAGGCACTTAAACTCCACCGGGAATCATCTTCAACAGCTCGGGGGAAGGAACATCCGGACCGGGCTGCGGAAGGAGGTACCAACGGACGGTCCAGTCCAGCTTTTCGCCGGGAGCCAGGGTAGTATAAGGGCCCTGTTCCTCAATTTCCACGAAGGTTTTGCCGATGTTGGCGTAAATCTGGATTTCCGCCTCGGCCGGAGCGGCTTCACCTTCCTTCAGGTCCTGGAATTTCTTTACCAGCAGCACACCGTTGGAACTGAAGGCCAGCCAGCCGGTACCGTCGGCATTGATTTTCCGGTTCTCCTTTGCCTCGTCCATCTGCCACCAGGCGGCACCCAGCTTGTTCTCGAAGGGAATGAGGACCATGTCGTTGGCGGACTCAACGGACGGGGCGTCGAAGAATACCAGACCGCCGTTGGGCACGCGGGAAATCTCCCAGGGAGCCACCTGGCGGGTTTCCCCGGACTCGTTCACGATGGTATAGGTGATCACAATGGCGCCGTCGCAGGGACAGACCTTGAACTGTTTGCAAACCCGGTAGCCAAAGCGCTCCGACTTCTGTCCGGTAAGCACCAGCACGCTGTCTCTGAGTTCGGCCTCGTACGGCATGGAATCGTATTCCGGCACAGGGGGCCAGTTCCACTGGGCCTGCGGAGAGGTCCAGAAGGTGCTGCCGAAGGAATTCGGGAAACGGGTCTGCGAGAGGACTTCCTTGTCTTTATACTTGAAGGAGAGGATCTTGCCCCCCGTCGAGGCATTCAGTCTCAGACACATGTCACCGGAAATGATGCAATATTCGCTTTCTCCCACCGGCTCGATGCTTTGGGCCGATGCAACAACACTGCCAAGAAAAAGGGCAGCCAAAAGGGGTAAAAGGTATCTCTTCATAATAAAACGCTACTCCAAGCCTCTGGCCCGCATAAGGGCGGCCGGGTCGGGGTTGGCACCGCGGAAACTGCGGTACAAGGTCATGGGCTCTTCGCTGCCGCCCTTCTCCAGGAAGGTCTTGCGGAAGCTCTCTGCCGTGGCCTTGTTGAACACGCCGTCGGCCTCGAACTTCTCCCAGGCGTCCACGGCCAGCACTTCGCTCCAGAGATAGCTGTAGTAGCCGGCGCTGTAGCCGCTGTTGAAGATGTGGTTGAAGTAGGTGGTGCGGTAACGCGGAATAATCTCGTCCACCAGGCCCATCTCCCCACACACCTTGGCCTCGAAGGCGCGGATGTCTTCCGGCCCGTTGAAAGCAGAGAGTTCCTCTACGGACAGCTCGTGCCACTTCATGTCCAGGATGGAGGCGGCGCAGAGCTCGCCGGTGGTGAATCCCTGGTTGAACTTGAGCGACTTCCTAATCTTCTCTACCAGCGCTGCGGGAATGGGTTCACCCGTACGGTAGTCGTTGGCATAGGCCTGGAGGATTTCCGGCACGAAGGCGAAGTTCTCGTTGAACTGGGAGAACATTTCCACGAAGTCGCGGGCCACCGAAGTGCCGCTCACGGTCTTGTAGTTGCACTGGGTGAGGAAGCCGTGCAGGGCATGGCCGAACTCGTGGAAGGCCGTCTGCACGTTGTCGATGGTGAGCTGCGAAGGCACTTCCGCCGTGGGTGCGGGGAAGTTGCACACGTTCACAATCACGGGACGAACGCCGGTTTCCTGGTCGCGGAAATTGTTCATCCAGGCCCCGCCGCGCTTGGTGGGACGGACGAAATAGTCGCGGTAGAAGATGCCCAGCAGGGAGCCGTCGGCATCGGAAAGCTTGTAGGCCTTCACCACCGGGTTGTATACCTCCACCTCAGGAGCTTCCTCGATCCGGATGCCATAAATCTTCTCAGCGGCCGTGAACACGCCCTTGAGCACACTGTCGGCCTGGAAATAGGGCTTGGTCTGGCTCTCGTCCAGGGCGTACTTCTGCGCCCGCAGCTTCTCTGCATAGTAGCTGTAATCCCAGGCCTCAATCTTGTGCCCGGCCAGCTTCTGCATTTCCGACATCTCTTCCCTGGCCTTCTTCATGGAAGCGTCCATGATGGGCTGCAGGAAGTTGTCTACGGTGGCGGGATCCCCCGCCATCTTGTTGGAAAGCTGGAAGGCGGCAAAGTTGGGATACCCCAGGAGCCGGGCCTGTTCGGCACGCAGCTTGAGGATTTCCAGCACAATGGCGTTGTTGTCATTGGCGTTGCCGTTGTTGCCGCGGGCCGCGTAGGCCTTGAACACCTGTTCGCGTTTGGAGCGGTCTTCGCAGGAGCCCATGAAGTCGTAATATTCGCTCACGGTGATGCCGGTGGCGTCCTTGAAGGCATTGTTCTCCGCCAGCAGGTTCTGGCCGAATTTCTGGCTCAGGCTGGCCAGACGGGTGCTGATTTCAGCGAAACGTTTCTTCCCTTCCGGGTCCAGGGCCACGCCGTTGCGCTCGAAGCTCTGGTAGATCTTCTTCACCACCATCTGCTGCTCGCGGGTAAGACCGGCCGAATTGTCGTACACCGCCTTCACCCGGGCGAAGAACTTCTCGTCCATGAAAATCTCGTTCTCCGCCTCGGTGAGCAGGGGGGTCACTTCCTCTTCAATGGCCTGCATCTCGGGCGTGGATTCGCTCTCGGCAAGGTTGAAGAATACGCCCTGGACGCGATCCAGGATAGGAGAAGCCTGTTCGAACGCCTGGATGGTGTTCTCGAAGGTGGGGGCCGACGGATTGTCGACGATGGCTTTCACATTGGCCTTTTGCTCTTCCAGTCCGGCCTTGAAGGCGGGAAGATAGTCTGCGAGGGTAATCCGGGAGAAGGGGGCCGTGCCGTAAGGGGTGTCCCACTCCTCCAGGAATACGTTCTTGGGAGTGTTGTTACAGGATGCAAGCATAAGCAAGGCGCCGAAGGCTGCCAGCAGTTTTTTCATACTAATGGACGGTTACAGAAACGGAAGGATCGTCTACAAGGGAGAACTGGGCGGCGCCGTTGTAGATGGTAAGGATACCGGTAATGTCTACAGGCGAGCCGCTTACCATACGGGCGTCCAGCGGGGTGTCGGCAAAGCGGGCGAAACCGCTGGTGCGCACCTGGATGTCCGTGTTCCCCAGTTTGAAGTAATGGGAGACGTAGTTGCCGTTGGCGTACTTCACCATGATTTCCTTATAAGTGAGGTAGGCGTCGCCGCCGAAGCTGTCCAGGGTCTTGCCGTCCTTCAGATAGTCGGCCGGCTTGCCGGTGATGGGACCGTAGCGGGTGGCGCCGGAGCCCACCTCGGCCAGATCCCATACCCCGCTCTCTACATACTCGATGTACTTGGCCTTGGAGCAGGCCCAGGTGTTGATGCCCCAGACGCCGGCGTCCGAAAGGAACACGCGGTTCTCCGGGTTGGCGCTGGTATGCGGCAGGTTGGAGTTGGGATAGAAGAGCGCAAAGATCTGGTTGCCGTACTGGAGGCCCTTGATGACCACCAGCTTGCCCCAGAGTTCACCCTTGAACCCGGCGGAGATGGAAGCCTGGATGTCGGCCTCGCTCACCGCTACGGGATCCAGCGGAGCGGCCTGGGCCCCGCGGAAGAAATGCTGGTCGATGATGGTCTGCACGTCTATGTAGGAGGTTTCGTACTCGTTGGTGGTGGTTTGGTCGGCCTCCAGACCCAGCTGCGGCATGCCGTTATAGGCACCCAGGGTGAGGCCGTCGCAGAGCACGTACACCCACTGGCCCAGGTTGTATTCGCTGTAAAGGGCCGATTTTCCCAGCTTGAGGTCTATGCCGCCTGTCTCGTCCTGGATGTACAGTTCCCGGTAGAGGTTGCCGGTACGGTCGCTGGAGACCACCTGGCCCTTGATCCAGACGTTACCGGACACCTCCAGGGGTTTTCCGCTCTTGTACAGGCCCTTGAGGTCCCGGATGGTGGTAAAGGTGCCGGAGAAACCGGGCAGGGTGGCTTCCGTATAAGGGGTATAAGCCGCAGGCTCATTGGCATCGAAAGTGAACACCGGCTGCCATTCTTCCTTCAGACTCTGGCAGGCTACAAGCGCTGCAAGCGCAAACAAAGCGATAAGGTTCTTTTTCATGGCTCTTAGAATCTGAAATAAAGGTTAAGCATATAATTGGTACCGGCCATGTAGAAATACTTGGAGTCGAAGCGGTAATAGCGCTCCTTGGACACGGTGTTGTCCACCATGCGGGTTTGCTCGTAACCGCCGGTCTTCACATCCCGGTTGTTCAGCAGGTTCTTCACGTTGAGGGAGAAGCCCAGCTGATACTTGTAGTCTATGTACCAGGACTTGCCGATGGAGAGGTTCACCAGCCAGGCGGGGGCGAACTGCTCCTGGGTGGTCATGTAGATGATTTCCTCGTCGGTGATGTTGTTGTCCAGGCCGGCCACCGCGTAGTCGGTGCGGTAGAGCGGGCTCATGTCCAGATAAGAACGGCCGAAGTACTCCACGTCCCCGTCGATGAACCAATAGTTGTAATTATAGGCCAGGCCCAGGCTGATGGCGGTTTGCGGCGTAGAGGGCACATAGTGCTTCTGCGTCACGGTTCCGTCCAGCAGCTCGGTCTTTTTCCAGTAGGCCACGTAGGCATTGGAGAGCACCACCTCGGCGCTGTTGTCCACCGTCTGGGTCATGCGCGGGTTGGAGGTGTACACATATTCACCTAGGGCCACAACGCCCTGGAAGCTGAGGTTGGGAACCAGATAGGTGGGAACCTTGAAGCCCAGTTCCACGCCCATGTGCCGCTCATCGATGCCGCTGATGGCAAAGTTGGAGAAGGCGTTCTGCACGTCGTCATAGGCGCTCATCACCTTGCTCTGGTCGTTGATGGTTGTATAGTAGCCGGTGGCGCGGATGTTGATGCCGTTGCCGCTGTACTGCCAGTTCAGGTCGGCCGAGAAAATCTTTTCCGGAGTGAGCCCTTCCATCATGGTGTTGCGGGTACGCGGGCTCAGGAAGGCCTGGTTGAACTTGGGGGCTTCGTTGAAATAACCCACGTTGGCATAGACGCGCATGGCGCCGCCAATCACGTAGTTCAGGCCCAGCTTACCGGCATAGGTAAGGAATCCGGCCGTCTTGGACTTGCCCAGGGAGGTGGTCACCGAGCCGTCCGGGTCGTAAGTGGGTTCCACCGTCACGCCGTCTACAATCACTTTGTTGCCATTCTCCTCCAGGCCGGGGAACAGGCCCTTGCGGACCAGACCCTCACGCCAAAAGCTCTCATAGCCGATCCGGCCGCCCAGGGACATGCTGAAATTGCCCAGGGAGAAGTTGCCGTTGAGCCAGCCGCCGTAATTGCGGACCTGAGCGTAATAATCGTAGCCGTACTTGTCGCCCACGCCCAGCTGCTGGGCATAGCCATGGATACGGTAATAATCCAGGTCGTTCTGCAGCTTGTAAGGGGTGGCGGCGAAGTCCCGCTCGGCAAAGTTGTCGATGTTGACGAAGTAGGAGCCGCCCAGCAGGTCGGCCAGGGTCTTGTAATACTCGGTCCGGTTGATGCGGGCGTTCACGCCGCCGGTAACGGTAATGGCAGCGGAGGGACGGGCCTTGAAGTTGAGGGCCAGGTTCAGGTCCCTCTGGTCTACATGGCGCTCTTCCTGCACATACTTGGAACGGCCGTCCTGCTGGTTGTAGTTCACGTTATACAGCCGGTCCCAGTCCACGTGGGTGAGGTTGGGATAATCCTTGGCATGCGTCCAAACCTCCTGGCTCCAGCCCCACTTGAGGTCGTTGTGCCGGTTCATGTCCGGATTCACGTCCATGAAGTAGCTGGGCAGGTTCCTGTAGTAGTCCGGACGGGGGTCCTGGGCGTCGTACCAGTCCAAGGCGGTGTATCCGTTCTTGCCGAAGCGGTACAGGGCGGTGAAGCTGGCTTCGAACTGGTCGGACGGGGTGAAGTCGTACTTGAAGATGGCAATGGGCTCGTGGGTCTTGCGCACACGGGCGTTGCGCACCTTGCCGTTCTGGTAGCCCCAGTTGGAGTTGTACATGTTGTCTCCCATGAGGTCGTACACTTCCTGCGTGGAGGCGTTCTGCGCACCGCGCTGGCCCGGCGTCCCGAAGAACACGAAGCTGAGTTTGTTGGAGCGGTTGAGCACCTTGTCGGCCGCCAGATAATAGGCGAAGGAACGATAGTAAACGCCGTCTATCCAGTCGTTTCCGCCCAGGCGGGCGCTCACGTTGGCGGCGAAGGCCCAGCCGTTGTCCATCACGCCGGTGGCGTAGGAGGCCATCACGCGCAGGCGGTACAGGGAGCTGTTGGTAAGGAGGCTCCCGCGAAGGCCCTTGCGCACGTTGGAGGCCGTGCCGAAGATGTTGGTGAGGCCGTTGTAGCCGCCCAGGCCATAATCCGACACCTCCACGCCATTCACCGTCTCCTTGGAACGCATGGCCTCGTTAAGGCCGCTCCACAGGGAGAACGGGGAATAACCCGTGATGGCGTCGTTCATCTTTACGCCGGCCAGGTACACGTCCTGCGTCTCCGAGGCATAGCCACGGGCATTGAAACGCACGGCGGAGAAGTTGTAGCCCGCAATGTTGTTGAACACGTCGTTGGAACCGAACAGGATGGTGGGGTTGTCGTTGTACCCGCTGTCGTCCATGTCGAAGGCCGCGAAGGAGTCGTCGTCCAGTTCCGTAATCTGCTGTACAGCCGTGAGGGAAAGGTTGAACATGTTCTTCACGTAGCCGTCGTTCACGGTCACCTGCACCTGGGTTTCCAGGAAGTCGGGAGCCGTGATCACCAGGGTGTACATGCCGTCGTCCAGCCCCGGAATCAGGAAGGTGCCGTCATCGGCCGATGTGGCCGAGGCCACTTCCGCGGCGCCCTTCATCAGCACCAGGCGGGCCTTTTCCACCGGTTGCCGGCCGTTCCGGTCGATGACCGTACCCTTCACGCCTCCGGTGGGCTCCTGCGCGAACAGGGCCACGGAGCCTAAGAGGGCGGCAAATGCCAGAATTATTCTTTTAGTCATATATCGGTTAGTTTTATTGTCATTCTGAGCGAAGCGAAGAATCTCTATTTTTTAATCACTATGTAGGTGGGATAGTGGTCTGAATAGCCCCCGATGAAAGCCCCATTGGAGAAGGTGCGGAACGGCGTGCCCTTATACTGGCCGCTCTGGTTGGTCATGAACGGCTTGGAAAACACGCGGCCGTAGAACTTCCCGTTCACGATGGGCTGGATCTGGAAAGTGCCCTTGGGCGCATTGGCCAGGTTGCTGTTCACCAGGATGATGTCGTAGATATTGCCGGCCCCTTGGTAATACAGGGAGCTGTACCCGGCCTTGAGCATGCTCAGGAAGGGGGAGAAGAACTCTTCTCCGGTGGCATCGGCAATGTCTTCCCTGCCGTGCATGTACTCGGTCATGCTTATGTCGGTGGGGTTGTCGTTCATGTCGCCCATCACCACGATGTTGATGCCCGGGAACTCCTTCATCAACTGCGTGGCACGCGTGTAGATGATTTCGGCCCCGCGGGGACGGAGATCGGCCCCCTTGCCGCCCAGACGGGACGGAAGGTGCGCCACGAAGAAGGCGAACATCTCGCCGTCGATGGTGCCGCGCACCATCAGCACGTCACGGGTGCGGAAGTCGTCCATCTCTTCCTGGGTCCAGGCGCTGAAGTCCAGGCGCGTGGGCGAGAAGGTAAAGGGGATGCTCTCGCTGGCAAGCAGCTTGAACTGGTCCGGCTTGTAGAACAGGGCCACGTCTACGCCGCGGCGGTCCGGACCGTCGTAATGGACAATCTGGTAATTGGCCTCGGCAATGGAAGGCTGCGAAACCAGGTCTTCCAGCACATGGCGGTTCTCCACCTCGGAAACGCCCAGCACAGTGTGCCAGACCCCGTTGTCGGCCTTCATTTCCGCAATTACGCGGGCCATGTTCTCCTGTTTCTTCTGATACTTGGTTTCGGTCCACTGGTTGGAGCCGTCGGGCAGGTATTCATAGTCGTTCTTGCCCTCGTCGTGATAGGTGTCGAAGAGATTCTCCAGATTGTAGAAGCCTATCACGTGGCTCTTGGTATAGCCTCCCTGCCCGGATACCTTGGAGGAGGACCCGCAGGCCACCGCCAACACCAGGGACAATAAGAGGTAAAAAGCTTTCTTCATTTCTATTTGTTATTAAGTTTCAGTTATTTCCACCATTTGGAGGGTTCCTCCGCCTCTATTTTGTCGGCCTTGTCCTTACCCACTGCTCCAATGAGGTTGGGGAAGAAGTCTATCCCCGTTTCCTTCTCCAGCTTGTCTATGCTGCAGATGTAGTCCAGGTAATTGCCCCCTGCAATGCCGCTGTCGTGCGGCAGCAGGAAACCGGCGGCCATGAAACCTTCCATCGCATAGGTAGAGCTGCCCCTGTACAGGAGAGCCTTGAAGTAATGCGTGGGAATCTTTACCCGGAAGCCGGAGGAATTGCCGCTGTACTGGGTAGAGTTCCCATACAGGCAGCCGGTAACCACGTACAGGGTATCGGCCTGGCTGGCATATCCGCGCACCGCCCCTTCGAGCCTGGCCCAGATTTCCCCGTTGAAGTCGTAATTCTGCGGAGTCATGTTGGTGGGCACGAAGGTGGATACATTGGCGGCATACGTAAGCCGGTCGGCCGAAGGGATCTGGTGCCCCCTGGTCCAGCCGCCTCCGTAGGAATTGCTTACCAGGGAGGGCTGCAGATCTGCGGGAAGCAGTTTGTCAAAGCCCCAGGCGTTGGTCCGGCTTCCCTTGCCGATAAGGCTGGGATTGAGCGGATAGGCCACCCAGAGGGAAAGGTGTTCTTCGTAGTCCCAGTCGCAGCTCCAGTTGCGCACGCCGCTGGTCTTGGCATTTTTGTACTTGCCGCCGTCCATGGCGTGGACCAGCAAGTCCCTGCC
>FLNX01001629.1_pt1 | contig 129028 bp, 107 predicted proteins | sample 1140341 | NCBI WGS metagenome assembly FLNX01 (sample SAMEA3878208, study PRJEB12797) | bioreactor metagenome | biome: Moose rumen | place: Sweden | collected 2011-10
CAGTAAGCAGGCGACGTAAGTCCCTGCGCTAACGCAAAGGCAAACAGTAAGCAGGCGACGTAAGTCCCTGCGCTAACGCAAAGGCAAACAGTAAGCAGGCGACGTAAGTCCCTGCACCAAACACAAGAGCAAACAGTAAGCAGGCGACGTAAGTCCCTGCGCTAACGCAAAGGCAATAAAACCAACAAATAAATCGTATAACCAACAATTAAACATCAAAAGTCATGATCAAAGTAGAAAACTTAGTGAAGATCTTCCGCACGGAAGACATCGAAACCCTCGCGCTGAACGGCGTTTCGTTCGAAATCAACGACGGCGAGTTTGTCGCCATCATGGGACCTTCGGGCTGCGGCAAATCCACCTTGCTCAACATCCTCGGCCTCTTGGACAACCCCTCGGAAGGCAGCTACGAGCTGCTGGGACAACAGGTGGGCGACCTCAAGGAGAAGGACCGCACCCAGTTCCGCAAGGGCAACATCGGCTTCGTGTTCCAGAGCTTCAACCTCATCGACGAGCTGAACGTGTATGAGAACATCGAGTTGCCGCTGCGCTACATGAACATCCCCGCCGCCGAGCGCAAGGAGCGCGTCACGAAAATCATGGAGCGCATGGCCATCAAGCACCGCGCCGAGCACTTCCCGCAGCAGCTCAGCGGCGGCCAGCAGCAAAGGGTGGCCATCGCCCGCGCCGTCGTCGCCAATCCCAAGCTCATCCTCGCCGACGAGCCTACGGGTAACCTCGACTCGAAGAACGGCCGCGAGGTGATGGACCTGCTCACCGACCTCCACAAGGAAGGCACCACCATCGTCATGGTGACCCACTCGCAGCGCGACGCCGGCTATGCCGACCGCATCATCAATCTCTTCGACGGCCGCGTGGTGGAGGAGGTGCTCTCGCAACTGTAAGAAGACACGGGACGCGAGACCGATAGACACGAGACCGAGCCGCATACCGTCATTGCGGGCTTGACCCCGCCGTCATTGCGGACTTGACCCCGCCGTCATTGCGGGCTTGACCCGCAATCTCCTGAGCACAAAGGTTATCCTCATTGTTCAGGAGATGGCGGATGTTCTTCCGCCATGACGGTAAAGGCTCACGGGCCGCTTTCCCCAGTCTCGCGTCTCGCGTCCCGAAGTCTCGTGTCAAAACAACAACAGTTTAACAAATCGAAGATTCAACGTAGTTAACCAACACTTCAACATTATGGCAAGACTATTCAAAAAAGGGAAAACCGTCTTGGCGTCGTCGGTCCTCAACATCCTGGGCCTGACGGCAGCCTTCGCCGCGCTCTATATCATCCTCGTGCAGGTGCGCCACGACCTGTCCTACAACAAGGCACTCAACGACAGCGACCGCATCTATTGCATGATGGTCGGCGACCAGTTTGCCGACCATGGCGCTTCAAGTTGGATTTGCCGCCCGATTGCGGAAGCCGTCATAGCGGCCTCGCCCGACGCGGAGGCTGGCGGCTGCGCCTACGTGGGCAAGAACTGCTCGACCGCCCACATCATCCTCGACGACAACCGGCAAATGAGCGTCAGGATAGGTGCCTTCAGCGAGGGAGGCAGGGACGTGTTCGGCATCGAACTCGTCGCTGGCAACTGGGACGACTGGATCAACGGCATCACCTACGCCGTCTCGGAATCGGCGGCCCAACGCCTCGGCGTGCAGGTTGGCGACGTGGCCAAGCTGCGCAAGCAGGACTGGCGCGGCATCTCGATTGAAGATGCCGTCATCGTCGCCATCTACAAGGATATGCCCGCCAACAGCGACTGCGCCACTTTCGACATGTTTTACAACATCGGCAACCGCAGTTTGGAAAACTGGAGCGAATGGGGCTTCAACTATTTTGTGAAACTCCGCGAAGGCGCCGACCCCAAGGCTTTCGACGAGGCCGCCAAACCCGCCATGAAGGAGGCCAATATGCGCATGAACGGCGTTGACCCCACCTCGCTTTCGGAAGAGGAAATGGCCCAGTGGGACGAGGCCATCGGCAGCATCAATCTCCACCTGATGAAACTCACCGACACGTATTTCGCCCCCAACATCAACGCGCCGGGCATGACGGGCAACCGCACCACGACGATGACCCTTTTGGCCATCGCCATTGCGGTGGTCGTCATCGCCTTCATCAACTACATCAACTTCTTCTTCGCGATGGTGCCGTTGCGCCTGCGCAACATCAACACGCGCAAGATATTGGGCAGTAGCCGTTTCTCGTTGGTGATGTCGTTTGTGGGCGAGTCGGTGACGATGGTCGTCATCGCCTTGGCCTTGGCCGTGGCCGTGGTGACGCTGTTCAGGCAGTCCACCTTGGCCTCGCTGATCGACACCAACTTGGATTTCAACCAAAACTGGGGTCTTGTCGCCTTGACCATCGGCTCCGCGTTGCTCATTTCCGTTGCGGCCAGCCTCTATCCGGCCTTGTTCGCCACCTCGTTCAATCCCGCTTTCGCCCTGAAGGGCACGCTCGGCACCACCCAAAAGGGAAAGGCCTTCCGCATCGGCTTGATTGGCTTGCAATTCACCGTTTCCATCGTGCTGATTATCTGTACGATATTCATCCGCGAGCAACGACAGTTCATGCTCAACCGCAACATGGGCTTCGACAAGGAACAACTGCTCACGGTGATGGCCACGTCGAAATTAGGCTCCAATCGCGAAGCCGCCGAAAGCCTTCTCAAGGCCGATGCTGCCATCAAGGACGTGGCATGGGGCGACGGCCCGTTTATTAAGGACGAGCGTATGGGCTGGAACCGCGATTTCAAGGGCGGCAAGGTGCATTGGCAATGCTATCCCGTTTCGTGGAACTTCTTGGATTTCATGGGCATCGAATTAGCCGAGGGACGCGATTTCACCCCTTCCGACGAGCAATCGGAGGACGGAGTTTATATCCTCAACGAGACGGCTCAGAAGATGTATGACATTCATTTGGGCGACCAGATTCAGGGCCATACCAACGGCTTGGCCGAGGTTGCAGGGATTTGCAAGGACTTCAACTATTCCGCCTTGCGCAACGAGATTGGGCCGTTTGCCTTGTACGTCTTCGGCAAGAAACCGTGGCGGCCTTGCATGCAGCTTTTTGTCCGCACCGAGGCAGGCGTGGATGTCCCCGCCGTGATGAAGCGCATCCAAACCATCCTGAACGAGCTGGACCCCGACATTGCCGCCGAGGATTACGACGTGCAGCTCTTCGACCAAACGCTGCAAAACCAATACAAGAAGGAGCAAAACCTCTCGAAGTTGGTCACGCTGTTCACCATTTTGGCCATCGTCATCTCGCTGATGGGCGTGTTCGGCTTGGTGATGTTCGAGACGGAGCACCGCCGCAAGGAGATCGGCATCCGCCGCGTGCATGGCGCCACGGTGGGGCAGATTCTGTCGATGTTCAACTCGCGCTTCGTGAAGATTGTGTTGGTCTGCTTCGTCATCGCCGTGCCCGTGAGCGTGGTCATCATGCGGCGTTATCTGCAAGGCTTCGCCTATCAGGTGCCGTTGCATTTCTGGGTGTTCGCCTTGGCGTTGTTGGCGGTTTTGGCCGTCACGGTGACGGTGGTCACCCTGCGCAGCTTGCGGGCGGCCACGGTCAATCCGGTGAAGTCGTTGCGGACGGAGTGAGTTTCAAATTCTTGGAAAAGTGTCAAAAATGGCGAAAAATTCCTTGGAAAAGTGTCAAAAATATGTGCTATTTTGCTTGGATAATGTAAAAAGTCGTATCTTTGCACGTTGAAATACAAGTTTTTATGATAAACAGAAAAGTGTACAACTTTCTTAGGGAGTTTTTTGCCAACGACAAGCGTGCCTTGAGCTTTACGCCCACGGTTTCGCCATCGATCACGATCTTTTCTATTTCAACAGCAAGAAACAAGGCGAACTCGACTTTGTCGTGGAATATCAAGGCGAAGCGTTGCCTGTCGAGGTGAAGTCGGGGAAGGATTTTGAACGGCACCGTGCGCTTGCCAACATTATGGACAACGAAGAATATGCCATCCCGAAAGCGTTGGTTTTCTGTCAGGAGAACGTCCAAGTCAAGGAACGCTTGGTTTATTTGCCTATCTACATGACCATGTTCCTGCTTCATGAAAAAGACGAAGACCTTACCTATCATTTTGACTTGACGGGATTGAAATGGCAATGAGTTTTTCTACACTCAAATTTTGAATCTTTAAATTTTAAATTTTAAATCTTAAATCCCTGAATCATGAGCAGTTATCTCAAATTCCTAAGCCAAAGCAAAATCTACACCGTCATCGAGGCGGTGGCGTTGAAGAAGGGGTGATTTTGCAAATTATGTTTTTTCGGTAATTTTTTTTCGGTAATTTTGCAGCCATGAGTAAACTCAAATCAAAAATACTTGTCGTTGACGACAATGCGGGCATCCGCTCCGCGCTGAACATCCTGCTTCCGATGCGTTTCGCCGAGGTGGAACTCATCGCCACGCCCAATGTCCTGATGGACACGATGCGGCGTTTCCAACCCGACACGGTGCTCTTGGACATGAACTTCGAGACCGACATCAACACGGGCAACGAGGGTCTCTTTTGGCTCTCTGAACTGAAACGCGACTTCCCCGAGGTGGAAGTGGTGCTTTTCACGGCCTACGCCGACATCGCCCTCGCCGTGGAAGGCATGAAACGCGGCGCCTTCGACTTCGTCGTGAAGCCTTGGGACAACGCCAAGCTGCTCGGCATCCTCGAAGAGGCTTGCAAGAAACGCAGAAAAGCCGCCCCACAAGCCCCTAATGCCGCGCCCACGATGCAATGGGGCGAAAGCGAGGCGATGAAGCAACTGCGGCAGCAGGTGGAACGCATCGCCCCGACCGACGTCACCGTCTTGATTACGGGCGAGAACGGCACGGGTAAGGACGTGTTGGCCAACGAGATACACCGCCTCTCGATGCGCTCGCGCAAGCCGATGGTAAGCGTCGATATGGGTGCCATCACCGAGACGCTGTTCGAGAGCGAGATGTTCGGCCATGTGAAAGGCGCGTTCACCGACGCCCACGCCGACCACGTCGGGAAGTTCGAGCAGGCCGACGGAACGACATTGTTCTTGGACGAGGTCGGCAACATACCGCTGAGCCAACAGGCCAAGCTGCTGCGCGTCATCCAAAACCGCACCATCACCCGCGTCGGCGACACGAAGGCCATCCCCATCGACATACGCTTGGTTTGCGCCTCCAACATGGACTTGGCCGCGATGGTCAAAGAGGGTCGCTTCCGGGAAGACCTCTATTACCGCATCAACACGATGCCGCTGCACCTGCCGCCTTTGCGCGAGCGGAAGGACGAAATCATTTCATTGTCAGAGCTTTTCGTGAAGCAATACGCCGAAAAATACCACCGGCAGGCTACAGGACTCTCCGCTGAGGCAAAAAGTCTTTTGGGCCGTTGCCGCTGGAGCGGCAACATCCGCGAGCTGCAAGGCTGCATCGAGAAGGCGGTCATCTATTCCGAGACGGAACTCATCCGCGCCGACGACCTGCAAATCCGCGCCTCCGAGCTGATGGAAGAGAAGCCCGTCAAGGCTGTCGAGTCGTTGGAGAAGGCCGAGGAACAGGTCATCCGCGCCGCGCTCAAGAAACACAACGGCAACCTGACCTTGGTCGCCAAAGCCTTGGGCATCAGCCGGCCTACGTTGTACAAACGCTTGAAAGACTACGGGATATGAGTGTTTTGGCAGCCATGTTTCCAAAAATTGGAAATTGTTCCGCTTTTAATACTTCGCAAAAACAAATTTTTTCTATTTTTGCGAAACAGAAACTCGTAAATTCATGTTTGATATGAGGTTAATAGAAAGAGACTTTTACCTTGAACAGCTTGAGCGTACAAGGAAAACTCCAGACATAAAGGTTGTCACGGGGATTAGAAGAAGTGGAAAATCGAAACTGCTTGACATGTTTGCCAAGAGGATTGAATTGACAGAAAAGAATGCCAACATCATCCAAGTCGATTTCAATCTTTTGAAGTTCGAGCCATTGCTGGAATACCACAGGCTACATGAATTCGTCGAAAACTCGTACAAGGAAGGGATGGACAACTACGTAATGATTGATGAAGTCCAGATGTGCAAGGGTTTTGAAAAAGCGATCAACAGCCTGCACGCTTCCGAAAAATACAACATTTATGTGACAGGGTCGAATGCCTTCTTGCTTAGTGGCGACTTGGCCACTTTGTTCACTGGAAGGACGTTCGAGTTGAAGCTGTTCCCGTTCTCGTTTGGTGAATATGTAAAATACTATAATCCAGATGATTACAACACATCCTTCGATTCTTATCTTGAGGAAGGCGGAATGCCGGGCTCTTATCTATATACAACCGCGAAAGAGAAATACTCCTACATCAACGATGAGGTCTTCAATGCGCTTATTGTCCGTGATATTGTCAGTAGGTATAGGATCAGGAACGTTAGTCTTCTTAACAAACTCGTTGATTTCATGATGGATAACATCGGAAACATCACATCTGTCAGGAAGATTTCGGACACGCTGACTTCCAACAAAACCAAAACGAACGACAAAACCATCGGGAAATACATTGATTGCCTTTGCGAAGCCTTTGCCTTTTATCGCGTTCGCCGTTACGACATCAGCGGGAAAAGATACCTTTCGACCGAGGATAAGTTTTATCTTTCTGACCATTCGTTTAAGTTTGCCAGACTTGGGACGAAAAACTTGAATGTCGGGCGAGTCATTGAGAATGTCGTTGCCATTGAGTTGTTGCGGCGCGGATACGAGGTTTATGTGGGAACACTCTACAATGGCGAGATTGATTTCGTTGCCATGAAACAAAACGAGAAAATCTATTTCCAAGTGGCCGACGACATCACAAACGAAGATACATTCAAACGTGAAGTCTCGGCCTTGCTGAAGATAAGGGATGCCTATCCTAAGATTCTGCTCGCAAGAACCCGTCAGAAAGAGTTCCAATATGAAGGGATACGGGTTGTCAATTTGTCCGATTGGCTGAATGAAACATTGTAAGGAAGCAACAGGATATGGTTACTTGGATTTGGATATTGGTTGTGCTGGCAGCGGTCATCGTGGCGGTCGTGGTGACGGCCTTTTTGGTGCGCCGCCACGATGCACGCAAGGTGTCGTACATGATGGATGCCCTTGAGGACGGGGAGCTGAACTTCCGTTTCAAGGAATGGTCGGCCCTCAACCGCGCCCTCAACCGCATCCGTGGCATCTTCGAGCGGCGCAACGCCGTCAACGAGGAGGCCTCGTGGAGCAAGCTGTTCCGCGTGATGACACACGAGATCATGAATACCGTCGCGCCCATCGCCTCGCTCAGCGACGCACTCTCCAAGTCGGACGAAATCGACATGAAGGCGGGCTTGGAGACCATCTCGGCATCGTCGAAAGACCTCATCCGCTTCGTCGATTCCTACCGCACCTTCACACAAGCCGCGCCGCCCGTGCGCAAGGCCGTGATGGTCGATGAGCTGATGGACCGCGTGTTGCGCCTCAACAAGGCCAAAGTTGCGGAGCAGGGCGTCACCTTGACCTACAACGCCGACACGCCCGACCTGTTGGTCTTTGCCGACGAAGGCCAAATCATTCAAGTGTTCAACAACCTGATCAAGAACGCAGTGCAGGCCGACGCCAACTCCATCCGCATCACCGCCACCTTGAATTCCGAGGACCAGACCGTCATCCGCGTGACCAACAACGGCAAGCCCATCCCGCTTAGGCAAATCGACGAGATCTTCATCCCGTTCTACACCACCAAACCCAACGGCACGGGCATCGGCCTGAGCCTCTCGCGACAAATCATGCTCCGTCACAACGGCAACCTGACACTTGTGCAAAGCGACAAGAACATGACGATTTTTGCGGTGGTTTTCAAGTAGTTGACGGCTGCTTTTCGAAAAAACAATAATTGGCGTTATTTTCCGGCTTGGGTTTGCACCTAATTGATAAATGTCAATTATTCAAACCCTCAAATTTTTACGAACCATGAAAAAAACTTTGCTTTTTTTTGTGATGGCGCTGTTGATAGCGACAGCGACGGAAGCCCAGAACCGTGCGGTTTTCTTGCACGAAACGTTTGACAACTCAACATGGCCCGAAGGCTGGACAATCATGGGAGAAGGCCTCAACCAATGGTCGGTCTCGATGTCAAACATGGCCCTCGGGCAGCCCAATGAGGCCGTGCTGAATTGGAATCCCCGTTTCGATGGCATCTCGCGCCTCGTGGCGCCTCCTGTCGACTTGACGGGCGTCAGCAGCGTGACCTTCTCGTTCAAGCATTGCCTCGACGGGTTCTCCTACGAGCCGAGCGTCATCGGCATCGCCACCTCTTCCGACGGCGGCACGACGTGGAACGTGGGCTGGTCGCAGAGCTATTGGCAAAGCACCGCCTATTCGGTGAACCAGACCATCCAGACCCCCGACATGGGGCAGCCCAACGTGCTTTTCTGCGTGTTCTATGAAGGCGACACTTACGAAATCAACAGCTGGTATTTCGATGATATTGAGGCTTATACGATGGAAAACTTTGACCTCGGCATTACCTCCGTCAACGTGCCTGCAAGGGTGGCTTTCGACGCGCTGAACGTCGGGTTCAAGGTCGCCAACTACAGCTACACGCCTATTACCTCCGTCGAGGCTCAATACGAGATTGACGGTCAAGCCCCTGTGGTCGAGACTTTTGCGGTCAACATCCCCACCTTAGGGCAGGCCGACCTTGAATTTGGCGTGCCGGCCAAGGTGATGCCGGGCAATTACGACCTGAAAGTCAAGCTGCGTGCGGTGAACGGCACCACCGACGACAATCAGGCCAACGACGTGATGACCAAAAGCATCCAAGTGACCATCGGATCGACCGAGCGTATCGTGATGATCGAGAATTTCTCGTCGACGACCTGCGGCCCTTGCGTGGTCAACAACCAGAACCTGAAACAGATTTGCAACAACCATCCGGGCAGGTGGACCTATTCGAAGTTCTCCACCCTCGGCGACCCCTACAGCATCCAGGAGTGCCTCGACCACATGGATTATTACGGCGTGATTGGCGTTCCGGCCACTTTCTTTGATGGTGAATACCAAGGCGAGGACCCCGTGGAGGAACCGGATTTCGTGAGCCATCTCGATGTCGATGCCTTCATGGACATCAAAGGCTCGTTTGCGCGTAACGGCAACCAAATCAGCATCAAGATTGACATGATGCCTTACGTTGACGTGTCGGGCACCGTGTTCGTCACCGTGAACGAAAAGGCCACGCACAACAATGTGGGAAGCAACGGCGAGACCGAGCTTTACCATGTGGTGATGAAGATGCTCCCCGACCAAAACGGCACGCCGATGTCGTTTGTCACGGGCGATGTGCAGCACCTTGAGTTTGAGCAAGATATGACGGACACCAATGTCGAGGAGATGACCGACCTTGAGGTGGCGGTTTGGGTGCAATGCGACACGAAGGAAGTCCTCAACAGCCGCTTGGCCTACGAGTACACCAACATCCATCCTTATCCCGTCGAGAACCTTGCTTTGACTGAAAGCGGCAACATCATGCAAGCCACTTGGGATGCCCCGAGCCAAGGCAATCCTTTGGGCTACAACGTCTTCGTCAATAGGGAACAGGTGCTTGAAAACACGGCGCAGCTTTCCTATTCCTTCGCTCCCGTGGCGGGCGAGGTGTATGTGGTTGAGGTTCAGGCCGTCTATCCCGACGACATGACCTCCGTGAGGTGTGCCGCAAGCCTAAAGAGCCTTGAGGCCGTGGGCGAAAACGTCGTTTCAACGTGCAGGTTGTTCCCCAATCCGGCCAACACGCAGGTGCATATCGAAGCTGAAAACACCATACAATCCGTGAGGGTTTACGACCTGTTGGGCAACCTGTTACAGACCATCGCCGCCAATGGCAACCTGTTGAATGTCAGCCTTTCGCAATTCAGCAATGGCGTGTATCTTTTCAGCATCACGGAAAGCGACGGCACGGTCAGCAACTATCGTGTCGTGGTGACGCATTGAGGATGGCCGCAAGGCTATCGGAAAATTGTTCTCCATTCTTCGAAAATGATTTTCGTTTTTGAGGAATGGAGAATTTATTTATATGATTGATAAACAATAAATTAACAGATTTTTACTATTCAGATAGCGGGCTAAAACTTCATTTTTTTGATGCTTTTAGCCCGTTATACGAACATTTTTCCGTATCATTGTAACCTCAAAATCGAATAAAAATGAAGCATCTCATCTCTCAAATGACAGTGGCTCTTTGCCTCGTTTGCTGCGCTTGCGGCAACACCGGAAAACCAGCGGCAACGCCGGAAACCGCGACCGACACCATCATCACGCGCACGGTGATTTACCGTCCGGGCGACTACAACTCAACGAACTACCGCATCCCGGCCATCATCACGGCGAAGGACGGCTCTTTGGTCATTGCCTCCGACAAGCGGAAATACAACGACATCGACCTGCCGGAGGACATCGACATCGTGGTCAACCGGAGTACCGACGGCGGGTGCACTTGGAGCGAGCCTTACACCTTGATGGAAGGCCAAGGGGTGGGGAAGGGCTTCGGTGACTGCGCCTTGGTGCGCACCAACGACGAAGGCGGCCTCTTGGCGGCTTTCGTGGGCGGCTGCGGCTTCTTCCAAGGTCGGCCCGAGAACCCGCTGCGCACCTACATCGCACGGAGTTTCGACAATGGCCAGACGTGGACCGAACCGAAAGACATCACCGACGATCTTTATGGCGCACGGTGCCCCAACGAGGCGAGCCGCACCTGGTGGTCGGCCTTCTTCGCCTCGGGCAATGGTCTTTTGACTTCCACGGGGCGCATCATGTTCGTGTTGGCCGTGCGCGTCGATGAGGAATGGGCGGCCTGCAACTATGTGGTCTATTCCGACGACAACGGCGAAACATGGCAGCTTTCGGGCCGCGCCTCCCAACGCGGCGACGAGGCCAAGGTGGTGGAGCTTGCCGACGGTCGCATCCTGATGAGCATCCGTCACGAAGGCGAGCGATGGTACAACATTTCCGACGACGGCGGCATCACCTGGCAGCCTGAGACCTCCGTCTGGCCCGACCTTGTGGCCACGGCTTGCAACGGCGATATCATCCGCTATTCGACTGAAAACGAAGGAGGAAAGAACGTGTTGCTCCATTCCTTGCCTTGTGCCGAGGGCCGCAAGAACGTGACGGTGTATGTCAGCTACGACGAAGGCCGAACCTGGCCCGTGAGCAAGTGCGTCGTGCCTTACGATGGCGCATATTCTTCCCTTTGCATCCTGCCCGACCACACCATCGGCTTCTATGTGGAGGAGTCCGACGGCGACACTTTGGGCTATTCGATGGTGTTCTATAACTTCGGGTTGGAGTGGTTGGAGAAATGAGTTGCTTTGTGGCGCATTACGTTTCCCCACTTGGCGGCATTACGTTGGCCTCCAATGGCACGGCGCTCACTGGCCTTTGGTTTGATGGACAGAAGTACTTTGGCGACACCATAGGCGCGTTGCAAGAGGAACGGCAAAACCTTGCCGTGTTTGATGAAACACGCCGTTGGCTCGACGTGTATTTTAGCGGCAAAGTCCCAGCGTTTACGCCGCAGATGGAGATGCAGGCTTCGCCATTCCGCAAGGCGGTGTGGGAAGTCCTGCTAACCATCCCTTTTGGCACGACCTTAACCTACGGCGACATCGCCCGACGCATAGGTTGCCGCTCGGCGCAGGCCGTTGGCGGTGCGGTGAGGTGCAACCCCATCAGCCTCATCGTGCCTTGCCATCGCGTCGTTGGTGCCGACGGCTCGCTCACGGGCTATGCGGGTGGCATCGACAGGAAACGCCGGCTGCTTGAGATGGAGAGGGGAGTCTGACTGGGCGGCGTATATGTGATACGTTTCGGTGTATTCTGAATATTCTGCGTGAGATAATTCCTTACCTTTGCCGAAAATTTCCAAGATGGCTGAAAACATTGAAATATTCCTGAACCGAGTGGCCGAGGCCGCCGAGCAAAGCGCACTCGTGAAGATGACGCTGAGCAAGCCCGCCGACAAACGCGACGAGCTGCGCAACGTCTATGTGAAGCCCGTATTAATAAAGGAGAAACGACTCTTTGCCTTCACCTACCGCTATGAGCGTCGCGACGAGGTGAAAAACTACGACGCTGCGCAAATGCTTGAATTGCTGAATGAAATGCTACCGTTGCGATTCCAAAACGCCGTGCTGTTCACCGTGAACGAGGACATCGCCTTGTTGGTCTCTTCCAAGGGAAAAGCGACCATCCAGACCAAGCGGGTGCAGGAAAGCCGTGAGCAGAACCTCGACCACGACAAGCAGAAGAACCGCCTCATCAACCCGAGCAACCCGTGGTGGTACCAGCTCGGCCTGACCACCCGCGAAGGCAAGGTCACGGCGGACATGCAGCACAAGTTCAAGCAGATCTGCAAGTACGCCGAAATCGTGGAGAGCCTCGTCAAGCCGTTGCGCTTCGACGGCACGGTGCATGTGGCCGACATGGGGGCAGGGAAGGGGTATCTCACCTTCGCCCTATACGAACTGCTGTCGCAACGCCTAAGCCTCGATGTCGATATCAAAGGCATTGAAATCCGTCCCGACTTAGTGCTGAAAATCAACGAGATAATAAAATCAGACCACCTGAAAGGCTTGGCGTTTATGGAGAGCAGCATCGAGGCTTACCGTCCCGAAAAGTTGGATGTCCTGATTGCCCTCCATGCCTGCAACACCGCCACCGACGACGCCATCGCCTCGGGCATCAAGGCGGGTGCGGAACTGATCGTGTGTGCCCCGTGCTGCCACAAGCAGATCCGGCAGGAAATGGAACGCTCAGGCCGTTTCGACGCCATCACGCGCTACGGCATCTTCCTTGAGCGTCAAGCGGTGATGATCACCGACACCATCCGTGCCCTCATCCTCGAATATTTCGGCTACAAGACCCAAGTGATGGAGTTCATCGAGATGGAACACACGCCGAAGAATGTGCTTTTGGTGGGCAGGAAAACATCTAAAAACCCGAAAGACCCGAAAATCCTGCAACAGATTGCCGACTTGAAGGCGCAATACGGCATCAAGCAGCATTATTTGGAGACGGTTTTGGACATAAAATCCCTGTAATGGTGCTGTTTTTGCAAAAATTCTCCCTATGATAGGGATTTTTTCTCAAAAATTCTCCCTATGATAGGGATTTTTTGTATTTTTGCCGCAAAATAGGAGGGAAAAATGCTTGACACAACCTTGTTTGCCTATATGGAGGAATTGTTGCGCCGCACGCCGATGGACTTCGAGCGTTATATGGCAAACCGCATTGATTGGGACAGCCGCATGATTGGGATTGTCGGTCCTCGGGGCGTGGGCAAATCGACGATGCTGCTTCAGCGGCTGAAGGCCCGTCGCGACGAGGGGATGGGGCTTTATGTCTCCGCCGACCACACCTATTTTTCCAATCACAGCTTGACGGATTTGGCCGACGATTTTGTGAAAGAGGGCGGTACGCATCTGTATATCGACGAGGCGCACAAATACCGGAACTGGTCGCGCGAGCTGAAGCAGATTTACGATGTGCATCCCGATTTGCGCGTGGTCTTCACAGGCTCTTCGGTGCTCGACATCACCAAGGGCGAAGCCGACCTCAGCCGCCGTGTCTTGATGTATTCCATGCAAGGCTTGTCGTTTCGCGAATACCTTGAGTTGTTTCATCAGGTGAAGGCAAGGCCGTATTCATTGGAGGAGATATTGGCCCAGAAAGTGGAGTTGCCCGTGGCGCATCCTTTGCCATTGTTCAAGGCGTATCTGCAATCCGGTTATTATCCTTTTGCGCAGGAGGGTGGGTTTGCCATCAGGATGGAACAGGTTGTTTCCCAAACCATTGAGTCGGATATTCCACAATATGCCGACATGTTGGCCTCTACCGCGCGTAAGTTGAAACAAATGCTGGCCGTGATTGCCGGATTGGCGCCTTATAAGCCCAATGCCGACAGTTTGGCCGCCGAATTGCACGTCAGCAAGAACAATGTGCCCGACTACCTCACCTACCTCGAAAAGGCGGGCATGATTGGCCTGTTGCGCGACGACACGGGCGGTATGCGAGGATTGGGCAAGGTGGAGAAGGTGTATGTGGACAACCCAAGCCTGATGACGGTTTTGGCCAACGGTAGGCCCGAAATCGGCAACTTGCGCGAGACGTTCTTCTACAACCAAATGCGCGTGATGAACAGCGTCTTGGCCTCGCGCGAGTCTGACTTTGTCGTAGGTGGCCATACCTTTGAAGTCGGTGGACACAAAAAGGGCAAGAAACAGATCCAAGATATTCCCAACGGCATCGTCGTCCGCGACGAAATCGAATTTGGCCACGGCATCGTCGTCCCGCTTTGGCATTTCGGGATGAACTATTGAGTTGTGGGGATTGGTTCCTTTGTTATGCTCAACAGTCGAACTGTGGACTAATCCTTGACGATTCTTCGGGTCACTATGCCTTTGTCGCAGGTAATCCTAAGCATGTAAAGGCCGCTTTCGAGGCCGTTGAAATCCACGACGTTCTCGTTGCCGTTGGTTTCCGACGACTTGACCATCCTTCCGTCCAAACTGAAGACATCGTATCGCTGCATGTTGTCGCATTCCAAGTGAAGAATGTCTTTCACGGGATTCGGATAGAGGACGAGGCCCTTCGCCACCTCTTCTTCAGTGCCAGTGCCTCCGTTTCTGAGGGTGATTTCCAGCAGGTATGTTCCCGTCATTCCCGAAAAATACGGCATAACCCCGAAATATATGGTGCCGCCGCCAAAGGTGATGCTTTCGTCCATCACGTCATCAATGCCTGCCGAAAAGTTCTGGCCGTCAGTGGAATAGGCAAACAAGGCATCAACGGAATACGACTGGCCGTTGCCGCTGTCGTAGGAGTCGTGCAGACGCGCGTTGATGGTGTAGTTGCGGCCTGTCGGCAACTCTATCTTATAATAGTCGATGTCGTTTCCCACGTGCAAATTGGCGCCTGTGGTGTAAACCGTCGTCTGGTTGTTTGTCCAGTTCGACGGCACGAGTTTGTAGGCTTGCGCCACGGTGTTGTTAGGCTCATATTGGTCGGCGTTGATTTCGGGGGCCTCCACGACCACGGTGATTGGGTTTGAATTGTAGTAGGCGCCGGCGTAATACCAACCGTTGTTGTAGTAGGCCAGTTCCATGTGATATGTGCCTGGCTCGGCTGTAATCTCGCCTTCGAAAGTCAGGCCGTTGCTGTAATGGTAACCAGAGCCTAAGCCGTCGTTGATGTTCTTGACTTCGATGTTTTGCACCCATTCTCCGGTTAATCTTGACAGGTTCACCCTCAGCTTGCCATAATAAGTGCTGCTTCCGGTGTTGGCCACGTCCACATTGACTCTTGCCGTCGAGCCTTGTATCAACCGGCCGTTGTTGCTGAGGATGGTGAAATCCGAGTAGGTTTCCAAGTCGTCGTAATAATAAATCTCGAAGGAGGCAAAGTTGTCGTAGTTGCCGTCGTCAATGATTGTCCAATCCTCGTCACCTGCCGTCTTGTAGAACAAGGCTACAAGGTATTGGCCTGGCGCAAACACCATGTTGCCGGTGGTGGAGAACTCGAAATTCCTGTAATAGCCGCCTTGAAGGTTCACCGACTCCATGTCGATGAAATCGATGAAGTTGCCGTCGTCGTCGAATGCCGCTGCACAGAAGCTGCCGCTGAAGGTGGCCTCGCCCCAGTTGCCTATGCTGGCGGCCACGGTGATGTCGCTACCGAACCAGATTTGGTCTTCTACCGTCAATGCGGAATAAAGACGCAAGTCGGCGTTGGTGGTGGTGCCGCCACCGCCACCGCCACCACCACCACTTTGGGTAGGCTCCAAGCCGAAGATGGCTTGCTGGTTGTTGGTGAAGCTGTATGATCCGCCGCCGGCGCCGCCGCTGCCGGGATTCAAGGCCGAAAGCGAGTAATAGCCGTCGTTTTGGCCGTCCCAACCCCAGTTGAAGTGAAACTTGTCGCTGTTGTCGTAGCCGTCGCAAACGAAGCAGTGGCCTCCGTTGCCGAAACCAGCGTAAACCAAGGGCCTTGACGCATCGAGGTCGGCACGCACCATGCTCTTCCACTGGCTGTCGCCGGTGTAGTCTTTCATCTCGCCATGCGCCGATGACTTGAATCCGAAATAGTTCTTGAAAGCGTATTCGGCGCAGTTTTCCGAATTGGTGTAGCTTGAGATGACATACGCGCCACTGCCGCCGGTGCTTGAAACGCCATAGCTCATATCGACGCTCACGCCGCAGTGGTACATCAAGGTGGCGACGGCGTTGTTGGCACTGGTGACGCGGTTCGGCATGTTGTCCCAGTCGTATTGGGTGCCGCCGAAGTTGGCATACAAGGTGCCGTATGAACTTGTCGAGTAGGAATGGCTTCCGGTGCCCACTTCAGGATAGTTCCAGTATTTCAGGACTTGCGCCATGGCGGTTGCCACGCATCCCGTCACGGTGCGTTCACCGTATTGGCTGTCGTATGGGCACATGTCGTTGTAATATGGCGACTGGTTCCATCGCGTCTGGACAAGCGGGTTGACGACCTTTTCGCCTCGGTTGACAAACGCCGTCGATACGCCGGAAAAAAGCTCTTTCCATTGTGTCGTGGTGTTTTCGTCCGCAACTATATCATTGTCAATGACATATTGAATCTCCGAGCTAATGCCCGAAAGCCAGTCTTCGATGTTGGCCGGAAGATTGCCGGTCACGAACTCGCCCGATTTCGAGTATCCCAAGATGGGAAGGCAACGGTCGTCGTCGGCCACCAACACCCAACCTTGGTTGTCGTTTAGGTTGAAAACGTAAAAGTGTTGGTTTTCAACGCTTCTGTTGGTGACTTGGGTTAGCTCGACCGACTTGTACATCTTAAGGGCTTCGCCTCTCGTTGTGATGTAGGTGTGCCTTTGTTTCATGAAGTTCATGCCCACGCGGCTCGCCTTGTCGGCACTGACGTGTTCGGCGAAAAGTTGGGTCTGCAAAAACGCAAACATCGTCGCTAAGAGTAAGATTCTGGGTTTCATACGCATTTCATTTAAAGGTCATTGTTCGATTGAATGCGCAAATATACGGGAAGTTATTAGAATTTGTGCCAAGTCGTAGAATATTTTTCGCCTGAAATGCTTTTCGTTTCGAAAATCTTCGTATTTTCGTGGACTTTTAGGAAACGACAGAAACAATCATTTAAAACCATAAGAATCATGCAAAACATCGATTGGGCAAATCTTTCATTTGGTTATTATCCAACGAATTACAATGTCCGCTGCAACTATCGCAACGGCGAGTGGGGCGAACTCGAAGTGAGTTCCGAAACCACCATCAACATCCACATGGCCGCCACCTGCCTGCACTATGGCCAGGAGGCTTTCGAGGGCCTGAAGGCCTTCCGTGGCAAGGACGGCAAGGTGCGCATCTTCCGCATCGACGAGAACGGCAAGCGCCTGCAAAACTCCTGCGACGGCATCATGATGGCCAAGCTCCCCTTGGAGAAGTTCGAGGAAGCCGTCATCAAGGCCGTGAAACTCAACGCCGAGTTCATCCCGCCGTATGAGACGGGCGCATCGCTCTACATCCGTCCGCTGCTCATCGGCATGGGCGCACAAGTGGGCGTGAAGCCGGCCAACGAGTACCTCTTCATCGTCTTCGTGACCCCCGTTGGGCCTTACTTCAAGGGCGGCTTCATGGCCAACCCCTACGTCATCACACGCAAGTACGACCGCTCGGCCCCGCTCGGCACGGGCATCTACAAGGTGGGTGGCAACTACGCCGCCTCCATGCGTGCCCACGTCGAGGCCTGCCACGGCGGTGAATACGCCTGCGAGTTCTACTTGGACGCCAAGGAAAAGAAATACATCGACGAGGCCGGCGCGGCCAACTTCTTCGGCATCAAGGACGGCACCTACATCACGCCCCAAAGCACGTCGATCCTGCCGTCCATCACCAACAAGAGCCTCATCCAAATTGCTGAGAGCTTGGGCATGAAGGTGGAGCGTCGTCCCATCGCCGAGGAGGAATTGGCCACCTTCGAGGAGGCTGGCGCTTGCGGCACCGCTGCCGTCATCAGCCCCATCTCGCGCATCGACGACCCCGAAACGGGCAAGTCCTACACCTTTGGCAACGGCAAGCCCGGCCCTTGGAGCGAGAAGCTCTACAACAAGCTCCGTGGCATCCAATACGGCACCGAGCCTGACGAATTCGGCTGGATCACCATCGTCGAAGGCATCTGATAGGAAAATCGTGGAATTTTGGAAAAAAAATGCGCCACTTGATGGCGCATTTTTTTATAATGTGTATCTTTGTCGCGGAAATTATAATCAATTAAATAACAACAACTATGAAGAAATTTACCTTTGCTTTAATGGCTTTGCTGGCGTTCTCTTTCTCGTTGAAAGCCCAGCAGTTTGTTTCGACGGAGCCTGCCAACAGGAACGTCATCCTTGAAGAGTTCACGGGGCGCGCTTGCGGCTATTGCCCTGACGGACACCGTATTGCCAATCAGATTATGGCGGCCAACCCGGGTAGGGTTTGGGCGGTCAATATCCACGCAGGTGGTTATGCGCAGACTTCCTATCCCAACATGATTACCCAAGACGGCAACACCATCCACAACGGGTTCTCCATCAGTGGCTATCCTTGCGGCGTGGTGAATCGCACCACGGCTGCCGCCCAGGACAGAGGCCAATGGACGAATACGGCCAACCAGCAGCTGGCGCAAGCCTCGGAGTGCAACGTTGCCGGTATGGTGGTCCTCAATCCTGTGACACGTATCGCTACGATTACCGTTGAGGTTTATTACACGGGCAACAGCTCCTATGACGAGAACTTCTTGTCTGTGGCCATGTTGCAGGACAGCATCCTCGGTTCGCAGTCCGATTACGGCAACTTCAACCCGACGCAATGGCTGAACGGCCAATATGTGCACATGCACATCCTTCGTGACATCATCACCGCAAGCGCGTGGGGCGAGGCCATCTCTCCCACCACGCAAGGCACGCTGATTACCCGCACCTATGAATACGAGATCCCCGAAATCATCGGCTCGCCCAATGGCGTTGAGGTCGATTTGGACAACATTTTCTTCCTCGCATGGGTCTCCGAACGCCAACAAGGTCAGGCCACACGTCCTATCCTGACGGGCTGCGAGCTTGACATGGTTTTTGGCACCGACGAGCCTATCTACCCCTTCATCAAGTCGGTCGCCCAAGAAGCGGTCTCCACTTGCTCCCACACCAAGAACATTGAAGTCAGTATCCAAAACGTCGGTACCGAAACGCTCACTTCCATGAAGCTTTCGGCTGAGGTCGATGGCGCGACTTTCAACGGCGACTGGGAAGGCACGTTGGAGCAATATGCCACGACCACGGTGGAGATTCCCGTCGAGGTGTCGTTTGGCAGCTATCCAGTCGTTGTGGCCATCACCGAGGCCAACGGACAGCCTTTCGATGCGGAGGCTACTGGCAGCGTGAATTGCATTGAATGGCAAGAACTCGAAATCGAAGGCGACGAGGAACAACTGAAACTTGAACTGACGCAAGACAAGTTCGGCAACCAAATCACATGGGAATTTACCGCTTCCGACGGTACCGTGCTGGGGTCGGGCGGTCCCTATACCATGTTGGCTGGTGGCGTGGGCACCCAACTGCATATCGAGCACGTGATGGTACCGGCCAACGAATGCGTGACGTTTTCCATCTTTGACAGCATGGGTGACGGCATCTGCTGCGCCTATGGCCATGGCTATTATGTCGTCAAGGACAGCCAAGGCAATGTGATCTTCGGCGATGAAGACGATGGCGCCTTTGGCGACGAGGCCTCGCATCTGATTTCCGTCAGAGGACCACAAGCCAACGTCGAAGTCGGTGAAACGGAGGTGAGCAACGTGGATTACACCCATGCCGACTTTATCTCAACCCTTGCCTATGACGGCTATCCCGACGAGGTGGGCTTCTCATGCCGCAAGGTGACGAGTCCCAACCCGATCATTATCCCTGCCTTGCTCAATGAATTCAAGAAAATTCCCTGCTGAAGGACAGCGAGGACTGGTCAGGGTTTGAGATTCAGGTGAAGTGAGGATCTGCCTTTGGAAGCAAAAACCGACTCACCAATTCCTTCATCATTTCTTCGGTTAGGTTCGACAAACCCGTTTCGGTTATCTTGTTATGGTCTTGCGTACCCATGCGGAGAATGTATTTGTATGCCTTGCCGTCAATGGTGGCATGCAGATGGAAATTGCCTTTGTACGCGGCTTCAATGTGGGCGTCCTCAACGATGTGTCCTGATGAGGTCGAAAACGAGAATGCCTTTGGATTGGCGGCGAATCCCCATGCGGAAAGATGTTCTGACAAGCAGCTTTCTATGCGCCCTATCCATTCGTCTCGAACTCCGTTGTCGTGCGCCAAAGTCCTGAAAGAAGCCACGGCAGACGCCACCTTGCGAATGATGGACTCGGGCGTGCGGATGCCGTTTTCGTTGGCGAAGGAGATAATGTCCTCATGGCTGATGTCGCGAATCTTTCCGCCAATCATCAGGCAATGTTCCTTGTTGGGCAGATAGCCCCCTGTGTCGAAAATATAGGTCAGGTCGTATGCGGGTGAGAGCCTCCACAATCCTTGTCGGTTCATGACGAATGTGAAGTTCTTGTGGTGGTCGTCGGTGTTGTTGGCCAGGATGTTGAACACGAGCCTACGAAACACTTCTTGGCAATCCACTTCTGGTAGGTGTAGTTTTCGGCACACGGTCAGCAGTTTTTCGTAGCTGTCGGCTTCCGGGTCCATTGCCGCAAGGGTTTGGGTATGGAGTTTTCCCGTCTCGTTCCGATCGAACCGCTTGGTCAGGAAATGCTTTGTGCCTTCCACTTCGAGCAAGCGCGACTCCATCATGTTGATGCCTGCCGCCAAGGCCATTTCGTAATAGGTCTGCTCCAACTCGGCAGATGAACGCTCTTTGTCGCCAAACTTCAACAGACAGTAATCATAGTCGGGGTCGACATCGGTCTGTCCTGAGCGAATCTCCCCCGTCTCCTTATGGATGGCGATGATTCCTTTGGGCTGACGGCCTCCTGCCGATGTTCCGACTGAAATCAATGATTGCAGGGTGAGCGACTCGTCGGGGAGAATCTTCACTTTTTCGCGTTCGATGGCAATTCTTTCGGCCAAGGCGGCCAAGACTTTGATGTCGACCTTGTCAGTCATTGCGCCACGGTCTATCTCTGGCACAAACTCCAATGCTCCCATGCCTCTTTTGCCGATGAACGCCAATTTTTCCAACGGTGTCACGCTCCTTTCGGATAGGTGGTTCTCTTTGCGCCATTGGTCAAAGAGTTGGTTGCCCCAAGCGTCGGGAAGCGAGTCGGCGATGAAAGAGGGTAGTTTTTGGTATATACGCTCCATCTCACCAAAGATGGCGCGAGTGCTTAGGGGATGATGGATGGATGCCGCCAATGGTGCAATGTCGAGATTTCCGCGAAGAAACTCTGGATTGTAGTTGAAATAGGATAGGTGCCGTCCTTCATGCCATGCCAAACGGCCGATTTCCATACCCCAAAGGAATATTTTCAAGACTTCTTTCATTTTTTATGCCGCACACGCTGTGCTTTTTTTTGGTTTTCGTCATACAAATAGGGAGATTCAGGTTGTTCGGGCATCAGTTCGTTCAGGTCGTTGATGCTCCCAACCGCTTTCAATAGCAGGAGAAAAGTGCTGAGCGAGATGTTCTTGACCGTGCCGTTTTCGAACCGATGGATGGTCATCATCGACAGGCCCGACATCTCCGCCACTTCTTTCTGGGTCATGTTGGCTCTCAGCCGATAATCCTTGAAACGCGAGCCTAAAAGCCTCACCAATTCGGTCGCTGAATACTCTGAATAATCTTCCATTATAAACTAACTTATGTGTTGAATTAAGCCGTAAAAACAATATTAAATCTACATATATGTTGAATTATGCTGCAAAGATACATTTATTTTTTCAAATGCAACAAAAAAACTGAAAAAAAGCAAATTTGAATGTACGAAGGGACACTGACTAAAGTTTCTTCAGATATTCCCTCGCCTCCGGTCCCTCGTTGAAAACCAAATCCAACACGCTCAAATCCGCCGCAAAGGGGAACTTGGTGCTAAATACCTGATAATAAGCTGGAAACAAGGCCGAGTCCGCTTGCCGTTTCGGGTTGAAAGCCTCGCGCAAGTCGTTCTCCGCCTCGCGCACGTAATCCGTCGTGTGCACGATTTCCTTCTTCACTTTCAGCATCTTCAATACCGCCTGCAAAGCCGCATCGTTCAAGTCGATGAGCCGCTCGAAACGGTTCTCGAAAACGGGTCTCAAATAGTCGTAATAATGGTCGAAATAGGGCGAGGACTTGTAAGCCGACTCCAAGCAGCGGCTGTGGGTGTGTTGCCACGGCGCGTTGGGGCTGACGAGCACGTCCTTGGTCATGGTGTGGTTGCCGTTGGCCTTCACCACGGGCACGCTCAAACTCTCTACGCCGTTGGCCGTCATCACGCGACAACGGTTGCGGTAGGTCTGCTTGTGATAGGTCTCCCACACTTCAACAAAAGGCTCGTCCTCGGCGAGAAAACGAGCCATGTAGCTGATGCTTGGGAAATAAGCTGTCGCGAAAAGGGTCATTTCAGCAGTTGTCCCTCAACGACTTTCCTGTATTCCGCCTCCTGCATGGCCCCGACGCTCATCATCGGCTGGCCTTCCATGGGGACGAAAAGCACCATCGGGATGCTGCGCACTTGGAATGCCGAAGCCAATTCGCGCTCTTGGTCGGTGTTGATTTTGTAAACCAACAATTTGCCGTCGTATTCCTCGGCCATCTTCTCCATGATGGGAGCCACTCGGCGGCAGGGGCCGCACCAGTCGGCGTAGAAGTCGATGACGGCGGGCAGCTTGCCTTTATAGTTAAAGGTGTTCGGGTCTTTCTCGAAGTCCCACACTTTTTTCTGGAACTCCTTGTAGGTCAAATGAATAACCTTCGATTTTTCTTTTGTTTCTTGCGCGGTGGCCGCAAAGCCAAAGGCAAGGATTGCCATCGCGATTAGGGTAATTCTTTTCATGGTGTTTTGTTGTTATTTGCTTTTCATTGCTCTATTTCTTTGAACAAATCATCCACATCTTTAGCCTCGTAAACTCGTCCCTCATCGAGGTCTTTCAATGATCGTTCGTATGCCGTCAATCTTTTGCGTCGAGGCCTTGTTACTTTTCCTACGCCGCGCAACATGCTGATGGCTTTCCTGATGTCGTTGAAAAGCGACATATCCTCAACATCTACAATCAATTGCCTATCCGCAGGCATGGTCGCTGAATTTGCCATGATGAATGTTATTTTATGTTTATGCCTGCAAAAATACACAAAAATCGTGCAAATGGCTGTTTTTTCCTTAACTTTGCCGCAAATTTTCAGGGATTATGCTCATCGTCAATATCAATGAACTCGTAGGCATCGAGGAAAAGGGGCTGCTGCTGAAGCGTGGCTCCGAAATGGCCGAAACGGGAAGAATCAAGGACGCCTTCCTATTAATCAAAGGTAGGAAAATCGCCGACTATGGCTCGATGGATTCGGAGGCTTGCCGTAAATATCTCGCTGAAAACCACCGCGTTTACGATGCCGATGGCCGCGTCGTCATGCCGGCTTTCTGCGACTCGCACACGCATTTGGTCTATGCCAACTCGCGCGAGATGGAGTTCGTCGATAAGATTCGCGGCCTCAGCTACGAGGAAATCGCCAAAAGGGGAGGAGGCATCCTCAACTCGGCCAAGGCGACGGCGGCGGCTACCGAGGACGAACTCTACGACATGGCCCAGCAACGCCTCGAAGAGGTGATGCGCATGGGTACGGGCGCCATCGAAATCAAGAGCGGCTACGGACTCACCACCGAGAGCGAGCTTAAGCTGCTGCGCGTCATCCGCCGACTGAAGGAGAACTCGCCTATGGTCATCAAGTCGAACTTCCTCGGTGCGCACGGCATCCCGATGGAATATCGTGGCCATCAAGAGGATTACGTCGATTTGGTCATCAACGAGATGATCCCGCTTGTGGCCTCCGAGGACTTGGCCGACTTCATCGACGTGTTCTGCGACCAAGGTTTCTTCACCGTCGAGGACACCGAGCGCATCCTTATGGCAGGCATCAAATACGGGATGCGGCCTAAAATCCATGCCAACGAAATGGCCATCTCGGGCGGCGTGCAGGTGGGCGTGAAATACGGCGCCATCTCCGTCGATCATTTGGAGCAAATCGGCGACGAAGAGATTGAATGCCTGAAAGATACCGAAACCATGCCGACCGTCCTGCCGGGCTGCGCCTTCTTCCTCAACCTGCCGCTTTCGCCGGCGCGGAAGATTATAGATTCCGGTCTGCCCGTGGCCATGGCCTCCGACTTCAACCCGGGTACCTCGCCGTCGGGCAACATGCAACTGATCATGTCGATGGCCTGCATCCGCTACCGCTTGACGCCCGAAGAAGCTCTCAATGCCACCACGCTCAACACGGCCTACGCGATGGGCGTGAGCGACGAGGTGGGCAGCGTCACTAAAGGCAAACTCGCCAACCTCATCATCACCGAGCCGATGACGCGGTTGGAATTCATGCCGTATTATTATGGCGCGAACAAGGTGGCGAGGATGATCTTGAACGGAAAATTTGTTTGAATCAATAAATTTACAACGATATGAAATACAAACGATTGCTGCGATTTATGGTCTTGCCGGCGCTGCTTTTCAGTTCCTGCAACAAGCTTGACTTGGGCAATGTGCATGGCGTTCACGCTGAGGGCGAGATGCTGTTGCCTTTGGCGTCGGCCACCTACACCATTATGGACATGATGGAGCGGTTCCAGATCGACGACCTGATTGATTGTGATGCTTCGGGCCACATGCACTATGATTATTATTATGAGAACAAGGAGGCCATTCGCGGAAGCGAGTTGCTCACCTTCAAGGACATGTCGATTGAGGAACATTTTTCCTTCAAGAACCCTGTTTCGAGGCCGTTGCCCACGCCTTTCGACACCACAATCACCTTCCAACACACTGTGACTCTGCAATCTGAGCATATCCATGTCACCTCGGCTTTGATGAAGTCGGGTTCCATCGATTTTCGGTTCGAGTCTGATTTCGTGCAGGTTAAGGATGTCGTCATTCGCTGTGCGGAGATCAAGGATGCCGATGGACAAGTGATGGAGTGGACGGCTGAGTCGGGGGCCAACACCATCGAATTGGGAGGCTTGCGCTATGAGTCGAACACATCCAACACCATGGATTTCGAGTATGAAGTGCATGTTGCCTTGCGTGGAGAAAACGTCCCGGAGATTGGCTTTAACGTTTGTCTGAATGCGACCGACCTTGCGCTGAAAGAGATGTTTGGAAGCATGGAGCCTTACCTCGCCCGAAACAGGATCGACACGGCTTTCAACTTGTTTCCCGACAACGTGCTTGGGAATCTCGAGATTAAGAATGTCAGGATTTCGATGGCCGTGCGAAACAGTTTCCAAATGCCGTCGCGCATAGTCGTTGACACGGCTGTGGTTTCGGGGCCGGGCATTGCGTCTTTCCCGGTCTTCAACGTGATGCCTCAGATAGTGAACATCCCATTCACCCCTGACTATGAAGAGGTGTTCCACCAAACCGTTGACGGACTCGTTTGCGCACACGATGGCCATGCCTTCGCCACTTCAGAATTTGTCCTAAACCCCGACGGGATGTCGGAGCAGGTTTCGGTGTCCGACACCAGTGCGGTGGGCGTGCGGGTGGATGCCGTGATACCGCTCTCGTTCCGCTTAGACGACGTGCGATACATCGACACGGTGAACATGCGGCTGTCGGCCATCGAGTCGCCCGAATGGATCAAGAAGCTGACCCTTGAATTGGACATCAATTCCACCATTCCGCTGAATCTGACTGGCGATTTCTATATGTATGACGTTGACGAAGAATGCGTTACGGATACGCTCGTTAATGGCTCAACCTTGATTCCAGGCGCTTTTGACGGACAGGCGACCCATGCCTCGGTAAGCGTTGAAATCACCGACGAGCGCTTGGAGCGTGTCATGCGTTCCGAACGCATCATCTTGAACTTCGGCTTGGATACCGATTCTAACGAAGTGACGCTCGACGTCAACCAGGCCTTGCAGTTTTTCGTGAAGGCCAAGGTGGAATATGACGGGATTGTCGAATTTGAAAATGATTGACTATGAATAAGAAAACAAGAATCACGATCGCCCTTGCCTTGTTTCTGGCAGCAGTATCGGTCGAGGCCCAAGTGGTGTCGCCCGTCGATTTCATGCGGATGAACCCTTACCAGATGAACAGCAATCCGGCAACCGATTTGCCATACCTGAGCTACATGTCGCTCTTCGTGGGCAATACAGGCTTGGACGTGAAAAACACAGGGCTGCGTTACGACAATTTCTTCGATTTCGACGCGCAAGGGAAACCGGCCACCATCAATCTGAAGAAGTTCGCCAACAGCATTTATGAAGACAATTCGTTGGATTTCAGCGTCAACGCCAACCTTTTCAGTTTGGGAAAGAGGCTGAACAAAGGCATGATCACTTTTGTATATGACGAGCGAGTCAGGGGGAGCTTGGGCTGCAACGACGGCCTCGTCAAGCTGTTGGCCAACGGCAATGCGGCTTTCGTGGGAGAGGAAAACCGCGTTGCCGCATCGTTTGGCCTCGACCTTGACGCCTATCAAGAGCTTTCGGTCGGTTACCAGCTGAACGTCACCAATCGGCTGTCTGTCGGGGGAAGGGCCAAGCTGCTGTTCGGAATGGCGAATGTGAAGACCAATGCTTTTGCCGTGTCGCTCGCCACCGACCCCGAGAGCTATGCGTTGCGCGTCAACGAGGACATTTGGATGCAACTCACCATGCCTGATGCGGTTACCGCCGAGGATGGGAAACTGAAGACGGTTGACAATTTCCATGTCTTCGACCTCTTCCGCAATCATGGATTCGGTGTCGATTTGGCTGGCGAATATCACTTCACCGACCAAATCGGACTGGTGGCTGCCGTCAACGATTTGGGCTTCATCAAGTGGAGGGCGAACAACATCCAACTGAAAGGCAACGTGAACGACGTCGGCACCATGTATGACGACGGCGCGTTTCTCTTCGAAGGCCTTGACATCAACCAGCTGCAACGCATCGTTTCGGACAAAGCCTATCGGGAGCTTTTCATGGACACCCTCAAACAGTATTTCCAATTGGAGTTTTCCCCATCGGAATCATACATCACAACGCTGAATACCAATGTTTTGCTGCGAGGTTACTATGACATCAACCCGCAAAATCGGGTTAGCTTGCAGGCGATGGGATGTTTCCGCAACGGCGGTTTCAGCCCAGCCCTGACCTTGGCCTATAGCGGATCGTTCTTCGAAATGCTCGACGTGTGTGCCACCTACACGATGATGAAAGGGAGTTACGCCAATTTCGGCATCGGCTTGGCCGCCAACATCGGCACCTTCCATCTTTATCTGACCACCAATAACATCATAGGGGCTTTCAATGCGTTGAATTCCAACGGTTTTAACGCACAAGTGGGCATCGTCTTCAATCTGAGGGAAACGGAATTGGTCAAGGGATCAAGGAAACCGAAATATATGAGATGAGAGGACGGAGGATTGCCGTTCCACAAAAAGCAAATCGTCAAGTTTTGAATCTATTTTTTTACTTAAATCTCGAATAAAATGAAACAACTCATTGAATGTGTGCCGAATATCAGCGAAGGTCGCGACAAGAATGTCATCGACCAAGTGACCGCTGAAATCGAGAAAGTGGAAGGCGTCAAGCTGCTTGACGTTGACCCCGGTATGACCACCAACCGCACCGTCATCACCTTCGTGGGCGAGCCTGAGCCTGTGCTTGAAGCCGCCTACCGTGTGGTGAAGAAAGCCGCCGAGCTCATCGACATGAGCCAGCACCACGGCGCCCACCCGCGCCAAGGCGCCACCGACGTGTGTCCGCTCATCCCCGTGAGCAACATCACGATGGAAGAGGTGGTCGAGTACGCCCACAAGTTAGGCAAACGCCTCGGCGACGAACTCAACATCCCGATCTATTGCTACGAAGAGGCTGCCTTCATCAGGGAGCGCTGCAACTTGGCCTATTGCCGCACGGGAGAATACGAGTCATTGTCCTCGCGCCTCGGCACGGAGCAGTGGAAGCCCGACTTCGGACCCAACGAATGGAACGAACACGTGGCCCACACGGGTGCAACGCAAGTCGGTGCCCGCGACTTCCTCGTGGCCATCAACTATAACCTCAACACCACCTCGACGCGCCGCGCCAACGCCATTGCCTTCGACGTGCGCGAAAAGGGTCGCCCGATGCGCGAAGGCGGCAAGGTGAACGGCAAGCCGATGAAGGACGAGAAAGGCAACACCATCATGATTCCCGGCACACTGAAGGCCACCAAGGCCATCGGCTGGTTCATCGAGGACTACGGCATCGCCCAAGTGTCGATGAACATCACCAACATCAGCGTGTCGCCCGTCCACGTCTGCTTCGAGGAGGTCTGCACCAAGGCCGCTGCCCGTGGCGTGCGCGTCACCGGTTGCGAAATCGTCGGTCTCGTTCCCAAGAAGGTGCTGATGGATGCAGGCAGGTTCTATCTCGCCAAGCAGCAACGCAGCCTCGGCGTGAGCGAAGAGGAAATCATGAAGATCGCCGTCAAGTCGATGGGCCTCGACGACCTGAAGCCCTTCGACCCGAAGGAAAAAGTCATCGAATACCTCATCGAAGACCACAGCCAGAAGAAACTCGTCGATATGACCTGCACGGGCTTCGCCAACGAGACCGCCAGCGAAAGCCCCGCCCCGGGTGGCGGCTCCATTTCGGCCTACATGGGAGCCCTCGGCGCTTCGTTGGCCACGATGGTCGCCAACCTCTCGTCGCACAAGCCGGGCTGGGACGAGCGTTGGGAAGAGTTCAGCAACTGGGCCGTCAAGGGTCAGGCCATCAAGGACGAATTGCTTGAACTTGTCGATGAAGACACGAATGCCTTCAACAAGATAATGGATGCCTTCGGCCTGCCCAAGAAAACCGACGAGGAGAAGGCCGCCCGTAGCGCCGCCATCCAAGCCGCCACGAAATACGCCACCGAGGTGCCGTTCCGCACGATGAAGGCCGCTTTCAGGGCTTTCGAGGTGGTGCGAGCCATGGCCGAAACGGGCAATCCCAACTCCGTTTCCGACGCGGGCGTGGGTGCCTTGTGTGCCCGTTCCGCCGTGATGGGTGCCCATCTGAACGTGAAAATCAACGCCGCATCGCTCAAGGATGAGGACTTTAAGAACAAGATTCTGGCTGAAGCCGCCGACATCGAAGCCGCCGCTTTGAAGCAAGAAGCTGAGATTCTGCAAATTGTGAACAAGGTCATCCAAGGGGAATAAAATTTTGAAAAATCGGTTGCGAGTATCGAAAAAAGTAGTACTTTTGCAGCCACATTTTTGAAAGGAGTATAAGCAATGTCAAAGAAACAGAAAGACGCACGCGTGAAAGTCATCCTCGAGTGCACTGAGCACAAGGCCAGCGGAATGCCTGGCACTTCGAGGTACTACACCATGAAGAACAAGAAGAACACTCCCGACCGTTTGGAGTTGATGAAGTATAACCCGATTCTGAAAAAGATGACCCTCCACAAGGAGATTAAATAAGTAAAGTTATGGCAAAGAAAGCTGTTGCTACCCTGCGTAGCTTGGACAAGACCTTTAGCAAAGTGATCAGAATGAAGCGTTCTGAGAAGACGGGTGCCTACTATTTCGAGGAGACCGTCGTTCCCGCCGACAAGGTGCAGGAGTTCCTTGCTAAGAGATAATTGTAGTTATCATTTGAAATTCAGGCTTTTCCATAACCATTATGGGAGAGCCTTTTTGTGTTTAATCAGACTGAGGACTTAAGGACTAAGGACGGAAGACTTAGGGCCAACGTTCCATCGGTTTCATTGACCCTAAGTCCTTTGTCTTTTGTCCTCCGTCATAATAACAAATCATCATGGGCCTATTCTCATTCCTGACCAAAAAAAAAGAACAAAAGGAAGACCTCGACAAAGGGCTTGAAAAGACCAAGACCAACGTCTTCTCGAAGCTGACCAAGGCCATTGTCGGCAAATCGACCGTCGATGACGAGGTCTTGGACAACCTTGAGGAAATCCTCATCACCTCCGACGTGGGCGTCGAGACCACCTTGAAGATCATTGACCGCATCCAGAAGCGTGTCGCTCGCGACAAGTATGTGAGCACCAGTGAATTGAATGCCATCTTGAAAGAGGAAATCATGGGTTTGCTTCAGGAGAACGACTCGGGCGACGGCACCACTTTCGACATCCCCGCCGACAAGAAACCCTACGTCATCATGGTCGTCGGCGTGAATGGCGTGGGCAAGACCACCACCATTGGCAAGTTGGCTCATAATTTCAAGAATGCAGGCAAGAAGGTCGTGCTCGGTGCTTCCGACACGTTCCGTGCTGCCGCCGTCAGCCAGCTCCAGATTTGGGCCGAGCGGGTAGGGGTGCCCATCGTGCAGCAAGGTCAGGGCGCCGACCCCGCTTCCGTGGCTTTCGACACGGTGAAGTCGGCAGTGGCACAGGATGCCGACGTGGTCATCATCGACACGGCGGGCCGCCTCCACAACAAGGTCAACCTCATGCGCGAGCTCACCAAGATCAAGACCGTCATGCAGAAGGTCGTCCCCGAAGCGCCGCATGAGATCCTGCTCGTCCTCGATGCCTCCACGGGCCAAAACGCCATTGAGCAAGCTAAGCAATTTACTGCCGCTACCGAAGTCAATGCTTTGGCTTTGACCAAGCTCGACGGCACGGCCAAAGGCGGCGTGGTCATCGGCATCTCCGACCAGTTCAAGATCCCGGTCAAATATATCGGCGTCGGCGAAGGCATCGACCATTTGCAAGTCTTTGACAGGAAGGCGTTTGTGGATAGTTTGTTTGAGTAAGGATTTTGAAGGCATGTCATACCGAGCGATAAGCGAGTGTATCTATGCCTTCAAAATCTTTTTATTAGTATTGGAATGAGAAAGCCCATCCTAAACATCATCACCCTCGGCTGCTCCAAAAACAAGGTCGATTCGGAGCATTTGGCCGCCTTGTTGCAACACAAATACTTGATCCGCCACGACTCCGAGAGGAAGTCCGACGCAGTCATCATCAACACCTGCGGCTTCATCGGCGACGCACAGGAAGAGTCGGTCGATACCATCTTGGAATACGCCGAGTTGCGCAAGCAAGGAAAAATCAAGAAGTTGTATGTCACGGGATGCCTCTCGCAGCGTTTCCGCAAGGAGCTGCAAGCGGAAATCCACGAAGTGGACGCCTTCTATGGCGTGGAGAACGTCAACCTCATCGCCGCCGACCTGCTGAAAGAGGAAGTGCAGCCTGAATATTGCAGCCGCAGGGTGCTGTCCACTCCCAAACACTATGCCTATCTGAAGATCTCCGAAGGTTGCAACCGCCGCTGCGCTTTCTGTGCCATCCCGCTCATCCGTGGCAGCCACGTTTCCGTGCCGTTGGCCGACTTGCTTGACGAAGCCAAGGAATTGGCCAAGCAAGGCGTGAAGGAACTGATCCTCATTGCCCAAGACCTGACCTATTACGGCCACGACATCGATGGCCGGTCGCACATCGTGGAGCTGGTGAAGGCCCTTTGCGACATCGACGGCTTCGAGTGGATTCGCCTGCATTACGGCTATCCGCTCGGCTTTCCCGACGAGTTGCTTGACTTGATGCGCGAGAATCCCAAGATCTGCCATTACATCGACTTGCCCTTGCAGCACATCAGCACCCACATCCTGAAGGCCATGCGCCGTGGCGTCGACCGCGAGCAAACCATTGGCTTCGTGGAGAATGTGCGCCGCCATGTACCCGACATCGCTTTTCGCACCACTTTCATCGTCGGCTTTCCGGGCGAGACCGAAGAAGACTTTGAGGAGCTGTGCCAATTTGTCAAGGACATGCGCTTCGAGCGAGCCGGCGTGTTCGCCTTCTCGCCTGAGGAAGGCACTGCGGCCTACGACATGCCCGACGACGTTCCCGACGAGGTGAAACAAGCCCGCGTGGACAAGTTGATGGCTATCCAGCAGGATATTTCATTGGAAATCAATACACAGCGTGTGGGTAAGACCGAAAAGGTACTCATCGACCGTTTGGAAGGCGACTATTATGTTGGCCGCAGCCAGTACGACTCGCCCGAAGTGGATGACGAAATCCTGATTCCAGCGGCCAAAGACTTGCAAATCGGCCAGTTCTATCAAGTCAAGATTACGCAAGCGGATTATTTCGATTGCTTTGGGGAGATTTTGTGACGGGTTTGCGTCGGGCGGCGGGATTTTGCTTATCTTTGCGGCAATCAAAATGAAATTTCATGAAAAAAGTCCATTTCATCGCCATAGGCGGCAGTGCCATGCACAACTTGGCCATCGCCTTGCACCGCAAGGGTTACGAAGTCACGGGTTCTGACGACGAGATATTTGAACCTTCCAAGTCGCGCCTCGCCAAAGAGGGCATCCTGCCTCCGCAATGGGGCTGGTATCCCGAAAAGTTGGATGCTTCCTACGATGCCGTCATCCTCGGTATGCACGCCCGCATCGACAACCCGGAACTCATTCGCGCCCAAGAACTTGGGCTGAAGGTGTATTCCTATCCCGAGTACCTCTACGAGCAAAGCAAGGACAAGACGCGCATCGTCGTCGGGGGCAGCCACGGCAAGACGACCATCACTTCAATGATTCTCCATGTGCTTCAGAAGGTCGGCATCGAGACGGATTTCATGGTCGGGGCGCAATTGGAGGGCTTCGACGTGATGGTGCGCCTTTCGGAAACGGCAAGATACATGGTCATGGAAGGCGACGAATACCTCACTTCGCCCATCGACCGCGTTCCGAAGTTCCATCACTATCATCCTCATATTGCGGTGATTAGCGGTATCGGTTGGGACCATGTCAACGTGTTCCCGACCTTCGACAACTACTTGGAGCAGTTCCGCATCTTCGTGCGCACCATCGAGCCGGGCGGCTGCTTGATTTACGACCAAACCGACAGCGAAGCCGAGAAGATCGCCCAAGGCGCACAGTGCCCGACCTTTGGCTATGGCGTGCATCCCTTCGAGAGCAACGGCGTCAAAACGACCTTGCTTTTGCCCGACGGCAGTAGGAGGGAAGTGGGCGTTTTCGGAAGCCACAACATGAAGAACATCAACGCGGCGCGGTTGGTTTGCAGGCAGTTAGGCGTGACCGATGCGCAGTTCTACGAGGCCATTGCCACCTTCAAGGGCGCGGCAAGACGCTTGGAACTGCTGTTTGAAAGCGGCGACAACCTCATCTTCCGCGACTTCGCCCATGCGCCTTCCAAGGTGAACGCCAGCGTGAAGGCCTTGCGCGAGCAATTCCCTGATAAACATCTTGTTGCGGTATTCGAGCTGCACACCTACAGCAGCCTCAGCGAGGTCTTCATCGACCATTACCGCGACGCGCTTGCCTTGGCCGACCAAGCCATCGTTTTCTACGACCCACATGCCGTGGCCATCAAGAAATTGGAACTGATGCCCGATGAGCGAATCGTCAAAGGCTTCGGGCGCAAGGACTTGAAAGTGGTGCACAACAAGGCGGAACTGCTTGGATTGCTTGGAAATAGCCAGCGGAATAATGTCGTCGGGGCGTTCATGAGCAGCGGCGACTTCAACGGCCTGACGACGGACGATTTGAAAGCGTTATACAACTGATTCTGATTCAGTTGATTACAAATCTTTTGCTGTCAACTTTTACGTTGTATCGCACATTGGAAATGCGATAGGTGTCAACGGTGTTGTTGGTGTCGTACAGCACAATCTCTTTGACGCGCAGGTCATCACGATCGAACTTGAAGACGACTTGCTTGTAAGTCAGTTCGATCCTATGCCTTTTGTTGAGACTGAATGTGACAATGTGGTAGTTGTTGTCGGTTTTCACATCCAAGGAATAGTTGTTTTCCTTGGCAAGGCTTTCGCAGCGGCCTTGGAATGCATACAGGAAAATATGGCTCAGCGAGCGGAGCGGGCCATTCTTGAGCCTGAAGTTACCATGGAAAATGCCAATGTTGACATTGATTCGCTTTTCGTTGACAATCATGTATTTGCCGGTGTCGAATAGGGCGGCAAATTGATATGGTGAAACGAAATAGAGCTTGCCGTAGTGCTCTTGGACGGTGTTGTTTTTCTCAAACCGCTTGTACAAGTCTGCTTCAAAAGAGCTCACATCGCTTCCTGCGGCGAGAATGCTGTTGAGGAGCGTGTTGTCTTGCGCGGGAAGTTGCATCCCGAGCAACATGAGGATGAAGAGCAAGGCTTGTTTTTTCATGTTTTTGCGGTAAAAAAAGTGGCGCATGGTTGTTTCATGCGCCACTTTTGCAGTCTTTATTTGTCTAAGGTCATCAAGAACTCCTCGTTGTTGATGGTCTTGGCCACGCGGTCTTTAAGGAACTCCATTGCTTCGACGGGAGTCATGTCGGCAAAATGGTTGCGCAACGCCCACACACGGGCAAGGGTGCGCTCGTCCACAAGGAGGTCGTCGCGGCGCGTGCCCGAAGCTACGATGTCGATGCTGGGGAAGATGCGTTTGTTCGACAGACGACGGTCGAGTTGAAGCTCCATGTTGCCGGTGCCCTTGAATTCCTCGAAGATGACCTCGTCCATCTTGGAGCCTGTGTCGATGAGGGCAGTGGCCAAGATGGTCAGCGAGCCTCCGTTCTCGATTTTACGGGCGGCACCGAAGAAGCGTTTTGGCTTTTGCAGTGCGTTGGCTTCGACACCGCCGGTGAGCACCTTGCCCGAAGCGGGCGAAACGGTGTTGTAGGCGCGGGCGAGGCGGGTGATGGAGTCCAAGAGGATGACCACGTCGTGGCCGCATTCGGTGAGGCGTTTGGCCTTCTCGAGGACGATGTTGGCGATCTGCACGTGTTTCGAGGCTGGCTCGTCGAAGGTGGAGGCGATGACCTCCGCATTGACGCTGCGTTGCATGTCGGTGACTTCCTCGGGACGTTCGTCGATGAGCAGGATGATCAGGTAGGCTTCCGGATGGTTGGCTGCGATGGCGTTGGCCACGTCTTTCAACAGGACGGTCTTACCCGTCTTGGGCTGGGCCACGATGAGGCCGCGCTGGCCTTTGCCGATGGGGGCAAACAGGTCCATGATGCGGGTCGAGATGGTGCAGCCACGGTGCCCCGTGATGTTGAACTTCTCGTTGGGGAACAAAGGCGTCAGGTAGTCGAAGGGGATGCGGTCGCGCACTTCTTCGGGACGCCTGCCGTTGATGAGGTCGATCTTGATCAATGGGAAGAACTTCTCGCCGGCTTTTGGCGGACGGATGACACCCAAGATGGTGTCGCCGGTCTTCAGGCCGAGCAACTTGATTTGTGATTGCGAGACGTAGATGTCGTCGGGTGACGGCAAGTAGTTGTAGTCCGACGAGCGCAGGAATCCGAATCCTTCAGGCATGACTTCGAGCACGCCTTCGGCACGGACAGTGCTGTCGAATTGGCTGAGCAGGTCGTCGCGAAGCGCTTTGTCGTTTTTCTCGGGCTTTTCCTGCCTTTCCTTGGCCGCATTGTTTGCCACGGCTTCTGTCGCGACCGGCGTCTCCGTGGAATCGGCGGCAGCGACTTCTTTCTGCGTCTCGTTTTTGTCCGATTTCTCCGAAGACGGAGCTGACGGCGTGTTGTTGTCGTGAAGGCGTTTCCGCTTTTGCTTGAAGTTGCCGCCGTTGTTTTCTGCCATGGGCTGTCTCATTTCGGTGTTTTCGGTCTGAGGTTCAGTGGGTTGCGACGCTATGGCGTTTTGAGGCGTGGCGGGTTCCTTCGGCTGGTTTTCCATAGGAAGGGAAATCGCCTCGGCGGTAACCTCTTCGTTTTTTTCTTGCGGAAGGGTTGGCGCAGGCTCCGTGTTGCGGCTGATGCGTGGCCGTTTGCTGCGCTTGCCTTGCGGTTCGTTGTTGGCAGCGGGTTCCACGGGAGCGGCAACGTGCTCATTCACAGCTTCTTTTGGATTCTGTTCTGCTTTTTGAGGCTCTTTCGGAGCAGCTTGCTCGTTCTTCTGGCTTTTTTGTTTTTTGTTTTTGGGAGGATTCGCGTTTTTCTTGATGTCAGGGTGATCGACTTGATGGTCGATGATGTCGTAGATCAGTTGCGTTCTGTCGCGGTTCTCATCGTCGATGCCCATTTCAGTTGCGATGATTTTGAGGTCTTCCAAAGACTTCTCGTTGAGTTCAAAAATGTTATACATAAAACATTGATTTAATCATTCCCGAAGGAACACAAATCGTTTAACGATATTTTCTAGGGATGTTTTTCGCTCTTGAAAAGCTAAAGGATGGTTTAGCTTGTAAAAGTGCTGCAAAAATAGACATTTTTTTCATACGGCCATGTTTTTTTGGAAAAAAAAGCCAGAAAAGCGTTTTCTTTCTCTGTTTTTTGGGACGTTTTGCCGTAAAGTTGTATTTTTGCCGCAAATTAAAATTTACGCTTATGTCACAACGATTGCAATCCATTTTCTTTTTCCTTTCGGCTTTGCTGTTTGCATTGCTGTTTTTTTTGCCGTTAGCTAGTTATTATGGTGAATACAACACGTTGGATTTCAACGTGTTTGGAGTTACCTCTCCCGACAAATGGGACGAAGGCACATTCCCTTTCAAGAGCTTGTATAGCCTGCCGGTGCTGGTCCTGACCATCACTGCGGTGCTTTTGGGCTGCTACTTGGCCATCGGGCTGTTTCGGGCCGTCAAGTTGGTGCAGTTCGTGCAGCTGCACAAGATCGCGCGCATCGACATCATCGTCATCGTGGCTTGGATTGCCGTGGTGTTTGGCTACTACATCCGCGTCATCGGCAATCCCATTGGGGCCGAGCCTTCCTTTAGAGTGGGCGTGTTCCTGCCTTTGGCGGCCTTGCTGCTGACGATTGCCGCCGCCTCGGGCCTGAAGAAGGACATCAAGAAGGTGCGTTCTACCGACCGCATCCGTTGAGCGCAGACCGAAACCGCGAAAAACAAAGGCCGACTTCCGTTTGGGAGTCGGCCTTGCTGTTTCAGATGACTTTGTGCCTGTCGAGCTGGAAGATCTCCATGTCCTTGAACTGCTTCCCGTCGATGGCCATGCGGATGAAGGTGATTTGCTTGTGGAAGCCGCTGTTGCCCGCCGCTCCCGGGTTGACGTGGAGCAGTTTGAGCCGCTTGTCGTACATCACCTTTAATATGTGCGAGTGCCCGCAGATGTAAAGGTCGGGCTTATTCTCTTCCAGGATGTACTTCACTTCGGGCATGTAGTGTCCGGGATAGCCGCCGATGTGGGTCATATAGACCTTGACGCCCTCGATAGGGAAAAACAGGTCTTCGGGATACTGCATCCTGACCACATGGTCGTCGATGTTGCCGTGTACGGCCCGCAGCGGCTTGAACGCGGCCAAGGCCTCGGCGGTAGCGATGTTGCCGATGTCGCCCGCGTGCCACAGCTCGTCAACGTCCTTGAAGAAGTCGAAGAGCTGCGGGATGAGCGTGCAATGTGTGTCCGACAGGATGCCGATGCGCTTCATTTATTTCAGGTTGATCATGAAGCCGATGGCAAGCACTTCCTTGAACTGCACTTTGGAGCCTTCGATTTTCGCGCCCGCCTCGTCGTAGAAGGGGATGTCGTAGTCGTAAATCAGATGCGTGGCAAGGTTGGCGTTGAGCCACGAGTTGACCTTCAGCACGAGCATGTTCTGCCAGTCCACGTCGATGCGCTCGGGGTGGTTGAGGTAGTTGGAGAAAAGCTCCAATTTCGAGTTGAAGTCGATGTTTTGGGCGATGGGATACTGGAACTTGGCCACGGCGCGGGCACCGAACTCATAGCGGACTTTTGCGCCTTTGGCGTGGGCGGTGGTGTCGTTGGCATCGAGGGCGTTGACGCCGAAAGCGCCGATGGAGGCCAAATAGTCGTCGTTGACGATGGTCACGCGGCCCGTGACGGGCGAGAAGTAGAGCGAGAAATGCGGGTTGGGCACCCATTCGATACCGAGACCCAAGCTGATGTAGGCCGGGGCAAGGAATCGCGAGATGTATTGCGTCGAGTCGGTGGCATAGTCGAAGCCCTTGGCAAACTGCGAGCGGAAGGCCAATTCCGCGCTGTAGTTGAGGTGTTCGGAGGCCTTGATGCCCGCCAACGAGGTGAACTCGATCTTGTCGTCGGTCTTGATGGGCTTCTTGTGGAAGTCGTAGATGCTGTAACCCAAGGCGGTGTTCAAGGTGTTGTCCCACTTGAACCTGCCTTTCAGGTAATGGATTTCATAGTTGACGATACCTTGTCCGTTGACGGTGTTCTGTCCGCCGGCAGCCCAGTTGGTGTAGCTGCTTTGACCGAAATTAAGTCCGACGTTGCCCTTGTGGGTCCAACCTTGGGGTTGCTCTTCTTGTCCGAAAACGACAATGGCTAATGAGAGAGCCAATGCGGTGAATAATGCTTTTTTCATTTGATATTGATTTAAGATTTAAAGATTTAATATTCAAAGATTTAAAATTTTATAAAGGTGCTGAACAACTGAACAACTGAACAACTGAATAACTGAATAACTGAACAACTGAACGACTCTAAACTCTACACTCTACACTCTAAACTCTAAACTAATAACTGTTTCCGTCCTGGAAGTTATGGCTCCCGATGCTGAAGGTGATGTCTTGCATACACGAGCTGCGCACATATTTCCCGTTCCGCTCGGCGGGAATCCAAACGGTTTCTTGCATCAGGCGAATGGCCTCGTTGTCGCAGCCGCCGCCCACCGAGTTGACGACGACGATGTTCGACACGCTGCCGTCTTTCTCCACCACGAAGCTCAGCCTCACCGTGCCTTGTATCTCGCGTTCCTTGGCCTCGGCCGGGAACTTCATGTTCGTGGCGATGTATTGTCCCATGTTGCCGCCGTCGGCGAAATAGGGCTTGGCCACGTCGTTGAGTTGTTTGTACTCGTAGATGGCGTATGTCGTGTCGGCTTCCAAAGCGAGCGGCACGCTGACACGCTCGTGGCGTTTCCAATAGCGTTTGTAGCTCTTGGCGTTGAAGTCGATTTCGTACTCGTGTTCGCAGTCGTATGGGATGCCGTCGCGTGAGGCGGGTTGCCAAAGGATGGTCTTCACCAAATCGAGCGCGACGGGCGAGGCACCCTCGCTGAAGGTCGATTTCACGGCATAGTTGCTGCCGAAGCCTTCCTTGTCAACGTTCAGGCTTACAACGACTTTCCCGCTGTTGCCTTGCTCGAGGTCGGCTTCGGGATAGACGAGGTTCCTGTTGATGTAGTCTTTGGTGACCATTTTGCCCGCAACGGGTTCGGGGGCGGTGTTTTGCGCATTCAGCCGCATCCCAAAGAACAGGATGGCAAGCATGATGGCGAATTGTAGGAGTTTGTTCATCTTGTTTGGTATTGATGATGCAAAAATAGGGAAAAAAGTCCTACTTTTGCACAAAATTTGAACATTATGGAAGACAATTACAAAAACAACATGGTTTTCGGCATCCATCCCGTGCTCGAACTGACCCGCGCCCAAAAGGAAATCGAGAAGGTGTTCATTCAGGCGGGAACGCGCTCGCCCGAGCTGACCGAGATTGCCAATGCCTGCCGAAAGACGGGCGTGCCAGTGCAATATGTGCCCGTCGAGAAGATGAACCGCCTGACACGCAAGAACCACCAAGGCGTGGTGGCGTTCATCTGCCCGATTGAGTATCAGTCGCTAGAGAACGTGGTGCAGATGGTCTTCGAGGCGGGTCGCGACCCCTTTGTCCTCATGCTCGACCGCGTCACCGACGTGCGCAACTTCGGAGCCATCGCCCGCACGGCCTACGCTGCAGGCGTGGATGCCATCGTCATCCCGTCGCGGGGTTCGGCACTCATCAACGGCGACGCGATGAAGACCTCGGCTGGGGCGTTGTCATTAATTAATGTGTGCCGCGTGGAGAACATGAAGGATGCCATCGACTTCCTGAAAGCCAGCGGCCTGCGCGTGGTGGGCTTCACCGAGAAGGCCAAGGAAAGCCTTTGGAAGGCAGAACTCACGGGCCCGCTCTGCGTGATGATGGGTTCGGAGGAGGACGGCATCAGTCCCGCCTACATCCCGCGCTTAGACGGTCTTTTGATGATTCCCATGCCTGGCGACATCGACTCGCTGAACGTCTCGGTGGCCACGGGCGTGGTCTGCTTCGATGTGGTGAGGCAGCGGATGATGTAATTTTTTTCTCGGGTTTGCGGAAATTGTTTATATTTGCAGGCGGAAATTATAGAAACTATGCCGAAAGCTTTCATATATGCAACAGCGAAAGTGATTTGGACCTTCTTGTTCTATGGAACTGACAACAACGAGAATCGTGCGCATGTCCATGTTGGTAAGGCAGGAGTGGTTGATTTGGGAAAGATATGGTTGGAGCCTGAAGTCGAGATTGCGAAAAAGGGAGAATTGACTGATAAGCAAATAGCACAAGTTCTCGGAATCGCCAAAAGGTTTCAGAAAGAGTTGCTGGAGCAATGGGCTAGGTTTAAGGCTGGTGAAAAAGTAAAAAGCATAAAAGTAAAGGAGTAATAATGTACACAGTTGAAGGCTATTGGGATGTTGTCCCTCGAATTAAGAGTGTCTCTTTCCCGATGCGGGGCAAGATGCAGATTGCCTTGCAGGATGGACGGATTATCGTTGTCTCTGTTTCAAAGTTCCCGAGCGTGAAGCGTTTGAGCATGGAGCAAAGGAAGAAATGGTACATACTCGGCAACGGCTTCTCCTTTGAGGATTCCGACGAGGTCATCCATATAGAACAAATACTTGGAAATTTTGCCACTTATGCGCATGAGGCATAGTGACGATGGGATAAATCATTAGTTGAACAAAAACAAAAGAACAAGATAAACATAATTCAAACATAACATAAACCAAAGCATTGGCTGTTATTTCGCGTTCGAGAAAAAGGTCCGGAAAACTAATTTCTTAGCAGGATTAGAATAGCAAATGTTCACGGAAGTGACGGTTGTTTCCCACAATCACCATTAACACTGATGCACGTCAGTGTGGGTGTATCTATGGTGATTGGCGGGTTTTCTTTCCGGACCTCCCGTGAACGCGAGTGGATACGCTCACTTTTCGTTTCCTGCCCAAAGTGGATTGATGGCAATGCACAAGACGCTATCAATCTATGGCAAGAAAAGACCTGGCGCAAGCCAAAGATGCAAAGAAAGACGAGTTCTACACCAAATTAGACGACATCGCCAAAGAACTCAAGTTCTACAAGCCTTATTTCCGCGACAAGGTGGTGTTCTGCAATTGCGACGACCCTTACGAAAGCAACTTCTTCAAGTATTTCGCCTTGAACTTCAACGCGCTTGGGTTAAGGAAACTGATTGCCACTTGCTACAACGGCTCGCCTATTGCCGGAGACGAGTTGCCGTTGCTGTTTGAAATCGAGGAGAGCGAGCCGAAGAAGATTGCCTACAAGGTGGAAATCACCGAAGTGGCGGATTACAACGGCGACGGCGCCATCAACTTGGCCGATGTCGCTTATCTTCTGCAAAACGACAAGAACGTGCTTTCCGTACTCAAAGGAAACGGTTCGTTTGAAAGCCAGGAAAGCATCGAGTTGCTTAAAGAATCCGATATAGTGGTGACCAATCCGCCGTTCTCCTTGTTTAAGGAATTCCTATCCATACTTGTCAAATATGACAAGGCATTTATAATTATCGGCAATACTAATGCTCTTCATTATAAAGAAATGTTCGCTTTGTTTCAACAAGATAAGATTCGCACAGGCTACACCAACTTCAATACTGGCATGTTTTTCCAAGTGCCAGATCATTGGGAAAGATTTCATCATATAGAAAATGGCAAGAAAATGGCTCGTGTTTCCACTTCTTGTTGGTACACAAATTTGCCTGTATTAAAACACAGAGAGGAATTAATCCTATACAAGCACTATACGCCAGAGGAATATCCCAAGTATGATAATTACGACGCAATCAATGTGAATACTTATACCGAAATTCCAGATGATTATTATGGGGTGATGGGAGTTCCAATTACCTTTTTGGATAAATTTACACCCAGTCAATTTGAAATATTAGGAACAAGCACATTTGATATGGAAAAAGGTGCTCCATACATCGATGGGAAACGAATATACGAAAGAGTGCTAATCCGCAATAAAAAACCACAAAAGCCATGAAAATCGAACTACACCAAATCAAGATTCGCGAATTGGCTGAGAATTACGAAGACCTCAGCCTACAAGAGGAAGGCATCACGGGCTACGGCGGTCGCCTCAACATCCGCCCCAAGTACCAGCGCGAGTTCGTCTATGACAACAAGAAACGCAACGCCGTCATGGAAACCGTCTGGAAAGGCTTCCCGCTCAATGTGATGTATTGGGCGGTAGTGGACGACGCCTCCGAGCGTCGTAATGGTCAAAAAGCAACGCTTGGAAGCGCTGGCTCCTATGAGCTTCTTGACGGGCAGCAACGCACCATCTCCATCTGCTCGTTCATCGCCGGCGAATACATGATGGATTTCGACGGCAACCTTCTCGGTTTCAGCAACATGACCGAAGAGCAGCAAAACCGCATCCTCGACTACCGGCTGCAAGTCTATGTCTGCGAAGGCACCGACGAGGAGAAACTGAAATGGTTCAACATCATCAACATTGCCGGCGAGAAACTGACCGACCAAGAGATACGCAACGCCATCTATTCAGGCAGCTGGGTGACGCAGGCCAAACGCCGTTTCAGCAAGACGGGCTGCGTGGCCTGCAAGATCGGTTCGGACTTCATGAGCGGGACGCCCATCCGTCAGGATTATTTCGAGAAGGCGCTGAAGTGGATCGGCGACAAGCAGGGAAAGACGATAGAGCAATACATGGCGGCTCACCAGCACGATACCGACGCCGACGAGATTTGGCAGTATTTCCAAGACGTCATCCACTGGACAGAGAAACTCTTCGGGCGCAAGTACAAGAAGGAGATGAAGTCGGTGGATTGGGGCCTTCTCTACAACCGGTACCGCGACACGACGCTCACCGCGACGGCCATCGGCGAGGAGGTCGCACGGCTCATGCGCGACAGCGACGTGCAGAAGAAGACGGGCATTTTCCACTACGTCTTCGACCACGACATCCATCATTTGGGCCTCCGCGCCTTCGACGACAACACGCGGCGCGAGGTCTATGAAAGGCAGAACGGCATCTGCGCCCTCTGCGGCAAGCCTTTCGACATCGAGCAGATGGAGGCCGACCACATCACGCCGTGGTGCGACGGCGGTCGCACAATAGCCGAGAATTGCCAGATGCTCTGCCGCGACTGCAACAGGCGCAAGAGCGGGAAGTAAGGAGGAACGTCGCAAAAACGGGATTCCTTCGTGTGTCTTGAAGGTACTTTGTTGATGCCATGTGTGAAGCTGTTATCGAAAGAAATTCAGATTTTTGTGGCACGGCATGGGAATTGTGAGTATCTTTGCGGCGCGAAAAAAGAGAAACCATGAAAAGAAAGGATCCCATCGAAGAAGCAAGGCGTTATGTGGAAAATGCCAAGGAGACGCTTCAGGAAAAAGGAGAGTTCGATCCTGAACTCAGAATGTATCAGGACGAGAAATATGTTCGTGCTGCGGGTAATTATCTGTGGCTTGGTGTCCTGATGGCTCTTGATGCGGTTTTCAATGTCCGCAAAGACCGCCGTACTCGTGCCGACATCAAAGATTATCGCGAGGCTGTCGCTAAACGAGATAGGAAATTGCTTGCGTTGGTGAATATGGGCTATGATACCATGCACTTGTCGATGACTTACGATGGCAACCAGTCAAAGGGCGTGAGCGACGACGGCTTCCGTTTGGCCAACGCCATCATTGACCGTTGCGAGGCAATGGCTTAAGAATGTCATTGTTTTTTTCATGGTTGCGTTTTTTTTGCGTGACGAAAATCCATACCTTTGCTCATCCAAAACAATATCCAAATGCGCAGAAAAACCATCTTCCCGATTGACTGGGTGAAATGCCATCCCTACAAGCAGGCCAAGGAAACCGACACCTATTACGCCCACCTTGCCGACCGTGTTTTCAACGTGATTTACGGCTCCGAAATCTCGTATTTCTTTGACGATGAGAGGGAAACCATCGCCGACATCGCCGTGCGTCTGACAATGTATCTGGAAGATTTGGTCTCCGAAACTGGGGTCTGGAAGGCGGCCTTGGCCGAATTCAAGAAACGCTATGGGGTGCCGCTGCCCTTCCATGAGTTGGGCGACGACTACGAGGAAGGCTTTGTCAACAAGGAGGAAGTGCGTTTCCTGTTGTGGAACGAGATGCAAACCTACGACGGTAACGACAGTTTCATTAATCCTGAGAACCCTGCAATCACAGCCGTTGCAGACGATGTTTTTTATTTGTTGGACGAGGCTTGGGAAACCGCTCCCGAAAACGATCGGCTTCACGATTTCCTCCATAATGAAGCGGCTGTCCAGTCTTATTGGGAAGCACGGACGATATTGGAGTGGTTCTCCCAATATTCTTTTGTTTACCCGGGATCGGAAGACGACTTTATTGACGCTATGTGGGAAGGTGAAAGGGAAGACGATACGCCTGAAACCATCCACATGCGGGCCTACACCGTCAGGACACAGAACGCTTTCTGCAACAAGCACAACCTGCTTTCCATCACGCCGCCGCAATGGATGGCCCGAATCCGCAAGCCGGAGGAAAGGGAAATGTGGGAAAACCTCAAATGGCGGCATATCTCCATGATGCGTTTCGACGACGAGAACGAGACGCAAGTCTTGTGCAAAGACCTGATCCACGACGAGGATTTCGCCATAGAGAAAGACTCCTTCAACGCCGATTTCCTCCGCAAGCAGCTGCGCAAGGGCGACGTGTTGTATTGTTCGTTGGTCTCGTATCAGGGCTTGTGGTATCAATGCGGACAATTGGTGAATTTGAAGATGGATGACAAGTTGCAAGGGTTCATTGACGAGCAACGCCGCAAGCAAGAGAACATCGACCATCAAGCTACGATGTACCCAAAGTTCAAGGAAGTGTCGGGAGGACGCGACATTATTTTTGTTGGTTCGCAAGAAGAATTGCAAGATGTATATGTGAAGATGGGGTTCAAGGGAATGGGTGATTTCAAGATTGATTTCGATGAGAATTGCATGATTATGTGTTCACCAATCAACGGTCTTGTTTTGGTGCCCGACCAAGCGGACTGTATTTGTGTCGATTACAATCCGTTCTATGACAAAGCCTACGCGAAGGAAAACGCACACCAGTTCTATCTCAACGCGGAGTTGATTGACTATCGCGAGGCCTATGACCTGCACGACCACAACCTCTTGCCCGACGCGCAATTGAATAGTTTGAAGGGCGATGATTATGCGAAACAATTCCTTCATAAGAATGGCAGCTACATCATCGATTATTGTTTCAGAAAGACGCGGGAATACGACTATGACGCGAAGTTTGAGTTGATACAAATAAGCTCTAAAGAATGATTCGCTGAACGTCTCGGTGGCCACGGGCGTGGTCTGCTTCGAGGTGGTGAGGCAGAGGATGGGATAAATGAAACAAGATGTGTAGAGACGCGGCGCGCCACGTCTCTACTATCTTCAACGCGGCGTGTAGAATTCATCCTTTTCCCAATTCGCCACGTTGTTTTCGATATAGGTGGCAATGCGGTTCATTTCTGAATGGTCGCGGATGATGTGGTCGTGGAAACGGGATTGCCAGGCGAAAGGGATTTCGTTTTCGTTGGCGAATTTTGTGACAGCAGCTTTGAAATTGCCTATGGCGAACGACAATCTATTCTTCTGTCGTGAAATAGCCTGCATTTGTTCATCCACGGTTTTGTGTTTCCATCGGCTGGGTTGTAGAGACGGTGCATGCACCGTCTCTTGCATGATGTTTGGATTTTGTTGGTTAGGAGACGGTGTATGCACCGTCTCTTGCATGATGTTTGGATTTTGTTGGTTAGGAGACGGTGCATGCACCGTCTCTACAATTAACACGATAAGGTGAATATGATTGGGCATAATCACAAATTGTGGAATTTCCGCATAGGAATTATGTTGAGTGATTTCTTCGATACATTGTTGGGCATGTTTCCCAATATCAGACAAAACCATTTTTCCATCCACAATTTCACCGAAAAAATGTTCCCGATGTTTTGTGCAGATAGTGATGAAATAGGAACCGTCATCGTAATCGTGCCACCAGGCACGGGCGGATTCTATCCGATATTTATTCTGAAATTTGTCGTCTGACATTGATGTTAGGTTGTAGAGACGGTGCATGCACCGTCTCTACATGCATTATTTAAGGTATTTATCCAACCAATTGTAGAACCTCCGTTGCCACAGGATTCCGTTTTGCGGTTTCAGCACCCAGTGGTTCTCGTCGGGGAAATAGAGGAACTCGGCGTCGAGGCCGCGAAGGATGGCGGCGTTGTAGGCCTGCATGCCCTGCGTGAAGCAGATGCGGTAGTCGTTGCCGCCGTGGATGACGAGGATGGGCGCGGTCCATTTGTCAACGAAGAGGTGGGGCGACTGGGCGTAGGTCTTGCGCACGGTGGGGTTGTTCCAGTCCCAGTAGGGGCCGCCGAGGTCCCAGTTGACGAACCACATCTCCTCGGTCTCGAGGTACTGAGCCTCAAGGTTGAACATGCCGTCGTGGGCGATGAGGGCCTTGAAACGTCCGTCGTGGTGACCCGCCAACCAATACACGCTGAAGCCGCCGAAGCTGGCACCCACGGCACCGAGGCGGTTTGCGTCGATGTAAGGCTCCTTGGCCAACTCGTCGATGGCGCTGAGGTAGTCCTTCATGCACTGCCCGCCATAGTCACCGCTGATCTCCTCAAGCCATTCCTGGCCGAAGCCGGGCAAGCCGCGACGGTTGGGGGCGACGATGATGTAGTCGTTGGCGGCCATCATCTGGAAGTTCCAGCGGTAGCTCCAGAACTGGCTCACCGTGCTTTGCGGCCCGCCTTCGCAGTAGAGCAGGGCAGGGTATTGCTTGTTGGCGTCGAAGTGGGGCGGATAGATGACCCACACGAGCATGTCCTTGCCGTCGGTGGTCTTCACCCAGCGTTCCTTCACGTCGCCCACGGTGAGTTGGGCAAAGATGTTGTCGTTGATGTGGGTGATTTGCGTGGCCTTGCCGGTCGTCGGGCTGACGCTGAACAGCTCCGTCGGGTGGCTCATCGACTGGCGGCCTGCAATCAGATGGTCGCCGTTGCAGTGTACCGACACATAGTTGTGTTGGCCCGTCGTCAGCTTCTTGATGTCGCCGCTCTCGATGTTGAGGACGTAGAGCTGGTCGGTGGCGTAGGCGTCGCTTATGAAGAAGAGGTGCTGGCTGTCGTCGGCCCAGCTGAAGCCCGTGCAGCATTGGTCGAAGCGGGCGGAGTAGTCGGTCTTTTCGCCCGTTTCGAGGTTCATCACGAAGAGGCGTTGCTTGTCGCTCTCATAGCCGTCGCGTTCCATGCTCTCCCAAGCCATCCATTTGCCGTCGGGCGAAATGACGGGGTTGAGGTCGTAGCCCATCATGCCTTCGGTGAGGTTGCGGCACTCGCCGCTTTGGATGAAATACCGGTAGATGTCGGAGTTGGTCGAGAGGGCGTAGTCCTTGCCGACCTTCTTGCGGCAGCAATACACGAAGCTCTGTCCGTCGGGCAGCCACTGGATCTGCTCCATGCCGCCGAAGGGACGCAGTGGCGACTCCCATTGCTCGCCTTGCATCGCGTCGAACGAGGCCTCGATCTTGCCGCTGCTAAAGTTGCCCACGAAGATGTGACCGTAGGTGTCAACCCATTGGTCCCAGTGGCGATACATCAGGTCGTTGTTGATGCGACCCGACGACTTGTCCAAGTCGGGATAGATGTCGGCCACGGTCTCTTTCAGTTTCACCTCCTTGGTGAAGATGACCTGCTGGCAGTCGGGCGAGTAGAGGAACCCGTTGATGTCGTCCTTTTCATTGGAGACGCACTGGCGGCCCGTGCCGTCGGGGTTGATTTCCCAGAGCTGCATCACGCCGTCGTCGTTGGGGCAGAGGAAGCCGACCTTCTTGCCGTCGGGGCGCCATTGCGGGCTGTATTCGCTTTGGTTCGAGTTGGACAGGACGCGGTTGTTGCTGCCGTCGGCGTTCATGATGTACAAGGTGGAGCCGCTGCGGTTTTCCTCCACGCTGTAGTAGGTGACGTTATAGACGATCTGCGAATGGTCGGGCGAGAGGCTGTATTCGCCGATGCGCCCCATGCTCCACAGCACTTCGGGCGTCATGATGTCCGACTTGAGGGTGAGTTCCTTCGGGCCGATCTTGTCTTTGCCTTTCGGCTCTGTTTCAGCCCCGTTTCCACGGGGTGACTGCGTGTTGCACGATACGATTGAACAAGTGATCATGGCTAACAGGAATAGTTTGTTTTTTCTCATGATGAAAAGGTTTTGAAATTTGGTGCAAAGTTAATGATTCTTTCGTTTGGGAGTAGGAATTTTGTGGGATGCGATGTATTTTTTTGTTAGAGTTGCCCTTTCAGGGCGCGTTTTCCCATTTCGCTGCTGCCCGAGGTGTCGCTGCGCTTGCATCGGGTTATTGATAATCTGCCCCTTCGGGGCGGGGCTGTGGCGGGCATTAATGCGCCCTGTAAGGGCAAATTAACTGTAGCGTCGGGCAGAGCTTGCGGCACCCGACGCGACAAAAAGAAAAAAATCAAGGATTTTGTTTCCAAGTTGGAAAAATATCCTATTTATTCTTATGAATTGGCAATGGCTTTTTGAAAGTTTTTTTCGGTAGGAGTAAATGATTTGTAGTTTCGTTGATAGGCTTCATCCCTTTTGACCACTGCGAACATGCGGTTTACGAGTTTGGCACGGATGACGTTGAGGACACACATGGGATGTTTTCCTTCTTCGGTTTTTCTTTTGTAATAGTCCTTGTATTCTCCCGATTTCATGTGTGTCGCCACGGAGACGGCTGCGAGGTGGAGGAGTGACTTGATGTGCTTGTTGGCCCGCTGTGACACCTTCGATTTGGAGTAAATGCTTTTTTGGCTCGACCGATGAACTTGAAATGTCAAGCATTTATATGGTGAAGGCCTTCGCCGTGGTCAACGGCGAGACCTACTATGGCCCCGAGACCACGTTCCAGACTTGGATGGAAGGCATTGACGACCTTGAAAAGACCTTGAAGATCTATCCCAACCCGACTTCGAACGTGCTGAACGTTGAAGGCGAAGGCTTGACGACGGTTGAAGTCTATAACACTGTGGGTCAGCGCGTCCTGACGCAGGAGGTCAACGGCAACTCGGTTCAATTCAGCACCGAAGGCTTGAATGCCGGCATCTACTTCGTCCGCATCCATGCCAACGACGGCACCGTGCTGAACCGCACCTTCTCCGTGGCTCGCTAATCGCGACCGACCGAACGCAACAAAAAAGTCGTCTCATTCCGAGGCGACTTTTTTTGTTGGGTCATAAAGCCCTATCCCTTGAGGCGACTTTTTTTGTTGGGTCACGAAGCCCAAACCCTTGAACGTCATAGCGGGCTTTGACCCGCTATCTCATTAACTTTATACCAACCCTTTCTCCTTCAGCAACGCGCTCATCTGCTCTTGCAGCTTCCTCGCTTCCTCGCCTGCGCGAGTGGCGAAGTCGCTGCCGTTGGAGGCATAGATGATGCCCCGCGACGAGTTGACCAACAGGCCACATTCGTCGTTCAGGCCGTTGTGGGCCACGGCTTGCAGGTCGCCGCCTTGCGCGCCCACGCCGGGGACGAGGAGGAAATAGTCGGGCAGCATCTTGCGGATTTCGCCCAATTCCTCGGGATGGGTCGCGCCCACCACGAACATCATCTGCTCCGACGAGGCCCAAGTGGTGGCGGTTTGCAGCACTTGCTGATGCAGCATCCGCTCGCCGACGTTGAGGTACTGGAAGTCCTGCGAGCCTTTGTTGGAGGTCAGGGCGAGCAGGATCACCCATTTGTCCTCGAAGTTGAGGAAAGGCTCCACGGAGTCCTTGCCCATGTAGGGAGCCACGGTCAGCGCGTCGGCTTTCAGGGTGTTGAAGAAGGCCTTGGCGTAGTTGGCCGAGGTGTTGCCGATGTCGCCGCGCTTGGCGTCGGCGATGATGAAGATGTCGGGGTGGTTGTTGCGGATATATTGGATGGTGCGTTCAAGGCTTTGCCAGCCTTTGGCGCCATACACCTCGTAGAAAGCCAAGTTGGGTTTGTAGGCCACGGCATACGGGGCTGTCGTGTTGATGATCTGCTTGTTGAACTCAAAGATGGGGTCGTCCAAGGCCAACAGGTCCTGCGGAATCTTGTTGAGGTCGGTGTCGAGTCCGACGCAGAGGAACGACTGCTTTTTCTTGATTTGCTCGAAAAGTTGGTGTTTATTCATAATATAAGTGTTTGTTGCTTTAAATATTAAACCTTGAAAGACTATCCTTCCGCTTTTTGCCGTCATGGCGGACAAAGATCCGCCATCTCCCATGCGCGAAGGAGTGTCCTTTTCGCTCAGGGGATTACGGGTCAAGCCCGCAATGACGGCGGGGGGTGGGGCGTAGTGTCATGATTCGATGTTTTCCTTCAGTCTCTCGGCGTTTTCCGCCATTTGCAGGCGGTTGATGATTTCGCCAAGGTCGCCATCCATGACGGCGGCGAGGTTATAGACGGTCAGACCCTCCACGCGGTGGTCGGTGACACGCCCTTGAGGATAGTTATAGGTGCGGATCTTCGCCGAGCGGTCGCCGGTCGAGACCATGGTCTTGCGCTTGGCGGAGATGTCGCTGATGTATTTCTGGTATTCCATGTCATAGATGCGGGTGCGCAGCCGTGCCAAGGCGCGCTCGCGGTTCTTGGGTTGGTCGCGGGTCTCGGTACACTCGATGAGGATTTCCTGCATCTCGCCCGTGTTGGGGTTCTTCCACATATAGCGCAGGCGCACGCCCGACTCCACCTTGTTCACGTTCTGTCCGCCAGCGCCGCTGCTGCGGAAGGTGTCCCACTTGATTTCGCCCTCGTTGATTTCCACGTCAAATTCTTCAGCCTCAGGCAAAACGGCCACAGAAGCTGCGGAGGTGTGGATGCGGCCTTGGGTCTCGGTTTTTGGAACACGTTGCACACGATGTACGCCCGACTCGAATTTGAGGATGCCGTAGCAGCCGTTGCCCGTCACGCTGAAGTCGATTTCCTTGTAGCCGCCGCTCGCGCCTTCGCTCACTGAGGTCACTTCCACCTTCCAGCCACGGTTTTCGCAGAATTTGGAGTACATACGGAAGAGATCGCCGGCGAAGAGGCAGGCCTCGTCGCCGCCCGTGCCTGCGCGGATTTCCATGATGGCGTTCTTGCTGTCCTGCGGGTCTTTGGGAATCATCATCACGCGGATGTCCTGCTCCAGCTGCTCGATGCGCGTTTGGGCCGTTTCGATTTCCTCCACGGCCATCTTGCGCAGTTCCTCGTCTTTCTCTGTGGCTAAGATTTCCTTGGCTTCTTCGACGTTGGCTTTCAGCGTCTTGTATTCCTTGAAGGCCATGACGATAGGCTCCAAGTCCTTGTAGTCCTTGTTGAGTTTCACGAACTTCTTCATGTCGGAAGCCACGGCAGGGTCGGCGAGTTGTTCGCCCATTTCCTCCCAGCGGTGCTTTATCGTTTCGAGTTTTGAGGTGATGTCCACTGCTTATTATTTGTTGGGCAAAGGTACGAAATATTTCAATGCCCAACGCTGAAACCAGCGGATGAAATATGATTAAAATGCATTGAAGAGACGGTTGTCATCATCAATGAAAAACAGGTGCTTCTCGTCAACCAAGTATGCCTTTGACCAATTGTCAGGAAGATGAAGCGTCCATACGATTGAGCCTGTCGTATCTACGAGGCTTGCTTTGTTCTTCGATTCGAGATAATACAACAATAAATATTCACTATCAGCTGTTTGCAAGCCGTCCGCAAGGATGTAGTCAGCTTCGGCAATGCCGTGCTTTAGGTCGAAATGGGCGTTGTCGTTGTTGAAAGGAAGTTCAAGGATACGTCCGTTTTTGTAGTTGGTGATGACTGGTGCCGCGTTGAAGTAGGCGTTTTGTCCATCTACTGTTATCAAGCATAGTTTTGTGCCAAGGTGGTGCTTTTCGTTGAAATTAGGAATGAAAGCATTGTCAACCAGTGACTTAAATCTGATTTCTCCACTTGATTTCTCCATTCTGCAAAGGATATGCTTTTCGCTTTCTTCCTTTTGTGAAATGCTCAAAATAATATCATCCCAACCGTTGATTTGAAAGACGCAGTGCGCGTATGCATTGACCATGAAACCATCGAATTTCAAGGAATCCCGAAAGCGTAACGGATAGATTGCCTGAATGTTAAGCTGTTCATCCAATCCGACGATGGCACTTTCATTCATTGCCCTGACAACGGAGTCTTGTGTTTTCTCGTTGAAATAGGTTTCGATGTAGTTTACATTGACGAGCAAGAAAAGCGTGTCGTTGAAAACGCATCCATTGTTGATTTTAATTTTCCCGAAATCAGGAATGTAAGGCGCGATTTCCGAGGCATGGCGACTGACGTCCTGCCAAGTTTTTCCATTCCCAAAAATGCCTTGATAGAGTGCGGGGAAGTCTGTGTCCGTAAAGTCTTTGGTTTGCAGATGGTTGAAACTCTCGTCAAGAAAATGTAACTCATTGTAAGTGAAATCCATGAAAAGGTAATTGCCGTTCCAGGAGATGCATCTGCTATCATCGGAAAGTGTTATTTCGTCGGGCAATTGGGTGAGCCTTGTTTACACTTCGTTTTCCGAGTTTCTTCGCGAAAAGGAGTTGTTCGACAAGGATTCCCAGTTCTGCTGTTTGGTGAAATCAGGTCTTTCGACCTTTGAATTGGCCGAAATCTATTGTGTTTCGGAAAGCGCCATTTTCAAGCGGAAGCAGAAACTGAAGGAAAAGTTAGGACTGAAGGCTGACAAGCGGACTTTGGATGAGATTGTTCAGCCGTTGTAACTCAATACTCAAACTCCCCAAACTCACTCTTGATCGTCAGTCGCTTCTTGTCCGAATCCTCCACATGCCCAATAATCTGGCTGTCGATATTGAACTCCTTGGCAATGGCAATCATCTCATTGGCAGCCTTTTCGTTGGTATAGATTTCCAAACGAGAACCCATGTTGAAGACCTTGTACATCTCGTGCCAGTCGGTGCCAGAGGAGGTTTGAATCATACGGAAGAGTGGGGGCAAAGTTAGCATGTTGTCCTTCACGATATGCAGCTTGTCAACGAAATGCAGCACCTTAGTCTGGGCGCCGCCACTGCAATGGATGACGCCGTGGATTTGCTTGCGGAACTCCTTCAGGATCGGGATCATCAGCGGAGCGTAGGTGCGGGTGGGCGAGAGGATGAGTTTTCCTACATCCACACCAGGGACTTCGGTCAGGTCGGTCAGTTTGTGCGGACCGGAATAGACCAACTCTTCCGGGATGCTGTGGTCGTAGCTCTCGTCGTATTTCTCGGCAAGATAATGGCCCAACATGTCGTGTCGCGCCGAGGTGAGTCCGTTGCTGCCTATGCCGCCGTTGTAGCGGTCCTCGTAGGAGGCTTGCCCGTAGGAGGCGAAGCCCACGATGACATCGCCGGGCCGGATGTCGTTCTCAATCACTTCGTCGCGGCGGAGGCGCGTGGTCACGGTGCTATCGACGATGACGGTGCGCACCAAGTCGCCCACGTCGGCGGTCTCGCCACCAGTGAGCCAGATGCCGATGCCCAAGTCACGCAGTTTTTGCAGGAAACTTTCCGTCCCGTTGATGAGGGCCGAAATCACCTCGCCCGGGATGAGGCTCTTGTTGCGCCCGATGGTGGAGGAGAGGAGCATGTTATCTGTCGCGCCCACGCATATGAGGTCGTCGGTGTTCATCACCACGGCATCTTGCGCCACGCCTTCCCACACGCTCATGTCGCCGGTCTCTTTCCAATAGAGGTAGGCGAGCGAGGATTTTGTTCCAGCACCGTCGGCGTGCATGATGTTGCAATAGAGCGGGTCGTGGCCGAGGATGTCGGGGATGATTTTGCAGAAGGCGTTGGGATACAAGCCCTTGTCCAAATTCTTGATGGCGTTGTGGATGTCTTCCTTTTCGGCTGAGACGCCGCGTTGTGAGTAGCGATTGTCCATGGTATTATTGACTCGAGACACGGGACTTCGGGACACGGGACTGTCTCGCGTCTCGCGTCTCGCAGTCTCGCGTCAATTATTATTTGAATTTCAGCTTCTTATCCTTGGTGTCGAACTCGAAGTTGCCGAGTTGCTTCATGTTCTTCTGCCCGATGACCCATTGCTCAATCATGCGGCTGACGACCTTGCACTCCACGTTGTAGAGCGAGCGGCCGGCGATTCTCACTTCCTTGATGACGAAGACGGCGTCGTTGGCGATGCCGCCTGTGGTGAGGATCTTGTCCACGTCGCCCTTGAAGTCGTCGGCGGTGATGCGTCCGTCCTTCAGCAGCTGCAAGGCATGGCTTTCGCTGATGCAGAAGTCGGCGTTCTGGCTGTAGGTGAAAGCTTCCTTGTAGCCGTCCACGTTGGCGAAGAAGGTGAAATAGCCTTTCGGCGTAACGGTGAACCGCTCACTTTGGTCTTCCTGCGGGTTGATGGCGATGTTCACGGTGCCGCCTTCGGCGATGTTGGTGCGCGGCACATAGTCCTTGCTGAGGATGCGGAACTCGGTGCGGCGGTTCATCTGGTGGGCGGCTTCCTTCACCTCTGTGTTAGGCAGTTTGTTGATGAAGTCCTCGGTGAGTCTCGTGCCGGCCTTGAAAGTGTAACCCTTTACGGTCATGTCTTTTTGGATGGTGCGTGGCACTCTTTCGCCATAGCCCTTGGCGGTGAGGCGCAGCGGGTCGATGCCTCTGATAATCAGGTAATCCACCACGCTTTGGGCGCGTTTTTGCGACAGGATGTCGTTGTGTTCGTCGGTGTCGCGGCTGTCGGTGTGCGAGGCCAACTCGATGGTGATGGTCGGGTTGATTTGCAGGGTCTCGATGAGGCCTTGCAGCGAGTCCTCGAACTGCGGCTTGAGGTCCCATTTGCCCAAGTCGTAGAGGATGTCGGGCAGCATGATAGGCTCTTGCGGAATGGGTTCGATGTCGTATTCCTTCTCGAAGTCCTTGCTGAACTCAAGGCCGATGGTGGTCTCTTGTGCGCTGAGGGTGAAGTAGTTGTCCTTGTCGATGGTGATGTCGTAGGTGGTGTTTTTGTTCATCTGGCTCTCGCTGAAGTTGAAGTAGCCCCTGTCGTTGGTGCGGGTCATGTTGTTCGAGCCGTCGCTGCCTACCATGCGTACTTGCGCGTTGCTGACAAGCTGCTTGGTCTTGGCGTCTTTGACGGTGCCCGAGAAGGTGAACAACACGGGCGGCTCCTCAAAATAATAGATGTTGTCCAAGCCGCGTGTGTTGCCACGGTTGGAGGAGATGAAGCCGCGTTCTTCTGTGGGGTGGAAGACGATGGCGAAGTCGTCGCCCGTCGAGTTGATGGGCGATTTCAGGTTGCGCGGCTCGCCCCATTGTCCGCTGGTGTCCATCGAGGTGACGAAGATGTCCAATCCGCCCATGCCGCCGTGACCGTCGGAGGCGAAATACAGCACGGTGTCGTAGCGCAGGTAGGGGAACACTTCGTTTCCGGCCGTGTTGATGCGCTCGCCAAGGTTGAAAGGCCGTTTGAAAGGCTCTGTGGCGTTGTCGCGCATGGCCACCCAAATGTCGTTGCCGCCAAAGCCGCCTTTGCGCTCGGCAGCGAAATACAGGATCAACTCGTCGCTCGAAAGGGTGGGATGGCCCACGATGTCCAACGTGTCAATGCCGGCTATTTCAACAGGCTTGGCGTTTGAGAACGAACCGCCGCTTTTGGAGGCCACCATGATTTGGCAGCCGTTTTTCTTGTGCGCTCCGTTTTGGCAGCGGGTGAAGTACATCTTGGTGTATTTCGAGTTCATGAAAGGAGTGCCTTCGCTGGCCTCGGTGTTCACGCTCTCACTCTCGTCGGCCAACACGGGGGTGCTCCAATCGCCTTTGCGGTCTTGCTTCGACGTGAAGAAGTCGGCAAACTCCTGTCCGGTGATGCCGTCCTTCTCTTTGCCGGTGGCGGCGTCGCGGGTGGAGGTGAAGATGATTTCGTTGAAGTTGTTGCTCGTCCAGCAGGCGCCGAAGTCGGAGTCCTTGGTGGAATTGACTTTTTTCAGCTCGGTCACTTGATATTTTGAGGGGTTCTCGATCCAATCGGCAATTTGCGCGGTGGTCTCCACACCCAATCGGCCTCGTGGGTCGTCGGGGACTTTTTGGGCATACATCTCATAGGTCGCGATGGCGTCCTTGTATTTTCCGTTCATCTTGTAGGTCTCGGCAAGGTATAGGTAAGCCTCGGGATGCACGTTGGGGTAGTCTGTTTTCAGCAGGCGCTTGTAGTAAGGCTCGGCACGCTTGGTGAGACCGATAAGGCGGTAGCACTCAGCCATTTGGAAGCTGATGCGGTTGCGCTCTTCTTTGTTGCGGCGCACCTTGCGATAGGCTTTCTTGTAGCGGTCGGCGGCCTCGGTGTATTGCTTGCGCCCGAAGGCGAGGTCGGCGTTCTTGGCGGGGTTTCTCCGTTGGGCTTGGAGGTCGGCGCTCATGAAGACGAACAGGGCCGACAAGAGGATAAGGATGTATTTTCTCATAGGTGTAAACTCTCTTTTGCAAACGCGGAAAGGGCGTTTTTATTATCGGACAAAAATACAATAATTCCACGAAACGGCATTAGGATTGGCGACAAAAAAAATCCCGCCGTTTCCAGCGGGATTCTTTGCAAGCTTATGGATGATTCTTATTTCTTCTTTTTGGTGTCGGTCTCGGCAATCTGCTTGTCTTTCTTGTCGCCTTTCATCAGGATGTAGGCGAAGGGTGACGACAGGAACACTGACGAGAACGTACCGGCCAAGATGCCGACCAGCAACGCGAAGATGAAGCCACGGATGGTGTCGCCGCCGAAGATGAAGATGGCGAGCAACACGACCAAGGTCGTACCCGAGGTGTTGAACGAGCGGGTCAAGGTGCTGTTGACGGCACTGACCATGTTCTCCTTCCACGAGGCCTTCGGATGCAGGCCGACGTTCTCGCGGATACGGTCGAAGATGACCACGGTGGCGTTGATGGAGTAACCGATGACGGTCAGCACGGCGGCGATGAAGCTCTGGTCAACCTCCATGGTGAAGGGCAGCACGTTGTAGAACAGCGAGTACATGCCCAACACGATGATGGTGTCTTGCGCCAAGGCCATGATGGAGGCCACACCGTATTGCCACTTCTTGAATCGGATGGCGATATAGACGAACATCAAAGCCAAGGCCACGATGATGGCCCAGATGGACTTGCGCGTCACGTCGCTGGCGATGGTGGCGCCCACCTTCTGGGTGCTCAGGATGCCCACGGTCTCGTCTTCCGACGAGAACTGATCTGCGGTCAAGTCGTTGTTGTAGAGGCCTTTCAAGTTGTCGTAAAGGATGACTTGGATGACGGAATCGACTTCAGGGCTGTCGTTCTTGATCAAGAACTTGGTCGTGATCTTCACTTGGCCGTTGGTGCCGTAGGTCTTCACCTCAGGCGTTGACCAGTCTTCCACCTCTTGGTTTTCTCTCATGGCCAAGGCGCTGTGGATGGCGTTCTTGTCGATGTTGACGTCCGAAAGGGCTTCGCGGACGGTTTCCACTTTCATGTTCGGGTTGTCGAACTGCACCACATAGTTGCGGCCTCCCGTGAAATCGATGCCGAGGTTCAAGCCACGGATGGCGAGCGAACCCAAACTGACGACGAGGAAGCAGGCGCAGATGATGAACGAGGTCTTGCGGAAGCCGATGAAGTCGTAGTTCTTGCCTTGCAGGAAGTTGCGCGTGGCGTTGGTCGAGAAGGTGATGTTCCTTTCCTTGCTCAGCATACGTTCGAAAATCAAGCGGGAGATGAAGATGGACGTGGCCAAGGAGGTCAGGATACCGATGCAGAGGGTGACGGCGAAGCTGTGGACAGGACCCGTACCCAAGATGATCAGGATGACACCGGTAATCAAGGTGGTGACGTTACCGTCGATGATGGCGGAATAGGCGTTCTTGTAACCGTCTTCGATGGCGAGCTTGATGCCCTTGCCGGCTTTCACCTCTTCCTTGATGCGCTCGAAAATGATGACGTTCGAGTCAACGGCCATACCCAAGGTCAGCACGATACCGGCGATGCCAGGCAAGGTCAGCACCGAGCCGAGGCAGGCTAACACGCCGAACAGGAAGAACACGTTGACCAACAGGGCGATGTCGGCCACGACACCGGCCTTGTTGTAGAAGAACACCATGTAAACCAGCACGAGGATGAAGGCGAACACCATACTCCACATGCCCTTTTGCACGGCTTCCTTACCCAACGAAGGACCAACCACTTGCTCCTCAAGGATTCTGGCGGGAGCGGGCAGCTTACCGGCCTTCAGGATGTTGGCCAAGTCTTGGGCTTCCTCGATGGTCATGCCGCCGCCGCTGATGGACGAACGGCCGTTCGGGATCTCACCGTTGACGACGGGGTAGCTATAGACGTAATCGTCGAGGACGATGGCGATCTGCTTGCCGATGTTCTCGCCGGTGAGACGTTTCCAAGCCTTGGCGCCTTCGGCGTTCATCTGGATGGTGACTTCCACTTGGTTGCTTTGGCCGTAGTCTTGGCGGGCGTCGGTGATGACCTCGCCGCCGAGGGCGCACTTGTTGTCGCGCGACATCTTCAGGGCCACCAGCTCAAGGAATTCCATCTCGCCTTGCGTGATTTCGGGCTTCACTGTCCAGGCAAACTTGAGGTTGCGCGGGAAGAGGCTCCTCGTCTCGGCCAGCATCTGGTTGATGACGGCGGTGTCTTTCACTTGGGCGATGCCCACGCGGGCCGTCTCGCCAGCCACCACTTGCCCGACTTCATTCTGATAATAGGAAGGCTGCAAGTAGGTGAACAACGGGTTGTTCTCTTGGAAGCGGTTCAGTTCCTCGTCTTCAGTGAGGGCTTCTTCCTCTGTGTTTTGGGCCAATTGCTCTTCGAGGCTGGCCTCCGAAGTGCTGTCGGCAACGGCGGCTTCGGCCACTTCGTCCTCCTCGGAAGGCGTCATTTCAGCCTCGTTCTCGGGCGCAACGGCAGCTTGGTCGTTGTCCAACGACTTTTGGGCCTTTCTCGTTTCGGCGAGCTTGGTGTTGGCCTCGGCGAAATACTGCTGGATTTCGGAGAAGTTGTAGGTCTCCCAGAACTCAAGCTGTGCCGTGCCTTGGAGGAGCTTGCGGACGCGCTTCGGGTCCTTGATGCCGGGCAGTTCGACGAGGATGCGGCCTGAGCTTTCCATCTTCTGGATGTTGGGCTGGGCCACGCCAAAGCGGTCGATACGGGTCCTCAGGATTTGGTAGGAACGGTTGATGGCTCCGTCGCTTTCGCTTCTCAGCACCTTCAGCACCTCGTTGTTCGTCGAGTTGATGGTGATGCCTTTGTCCTTGAATTCATATAGGAAGATGGAAGCAAGTCTGGCGTTGGGATCCACTTCTTCGAAGGCCTCGCCGAACAAGGTGACGAAGTCGCCTTCGCTCTTCTCTTGCCTCTCGGTGGCCAACTGCATGGCTTGCACGAAGGTGGGGTCTTGTGAATTGCCCGCCAAGGCATTGACGATGTCTTTCACCGAGACTTCAAGGGTGACGTTCATGCCGCCCTTCAGGTCCAAACCCAAGTTGATTTCTTTCTCTTTCGCGTCGCGGTAGGTGTACTTCTTGACCAAAAGGTTGTACACGTTCACGTTGCTGACCGAGTCCAGATAATACGTCTCTTTCTGGTTCTTGATGACGTTGAACTGCGACTGGTCTCCATTTGCAAGTTTGTTAGCCTCTGCTTCGGCATACTTGGCTGCTTTCTTTTCCACCCTCTTGGTCACCAAGGTGAAGGAGAGTTGGTAAAGGAAGATTAGCCCGAAGATGATGGCCAACGCTCTGATTGCTCCTTTGTTTTGCATTGTAAAACTGATTTAATTATTTGACTTTTAATTTGTTGAATTCAAACTGTTGTCGATTCTGCCTGTTTTGAGCCTGCAAAGGTAAGAAATATTTCTATTTATATTTCAACCACTTGAAAATTTCCTTGTAAGAAAGTTTTTTGCCGTACATGAGGATGCCTGTGCGGTAGATTCTTGCCGCAATCCACGTCATCAAGACGAAAGTGCCGGCCAACAGCGCGATGGAAACGACGACTTGCCAAATCGGGACGCCGAAGGGAATCCTCACCATCATCGAAATGGGCGAGGTGAACGGGATCATGGAAAGGCATACCGACAAGGCACTGTCGGGGTTGTTGATGATGTAGAAGGATGAAATGATGGCGATCACGAGCGGCACCGTCACGGGAAGCGTGAATTGCTGCGAGTCGGTGTTGTTATCGACCAACGAGCCGATGGCGGCATACAAGGTGGCATAGAGCAGGTAACCTAAGATGAAGAAGACGAGGAAGGTGACGATGATGGTGCCGAAGTCGATGGACTGGGCAATCTGCACGATGTGCTGCACGCTTTCGTTGCCCATGATTTCGGTGGCGTTGACGTCTTGCGTCATGACGGTGCCTGATGGAAGCGCCGAGGGCCGTGAGATGCCTATCACGGCGGAGAACCCCGCATAGAGCGCACCGGTCAGCAAAATCCACATCACGAACTGGGTGAGCGCGACCAACGAGACGCCGATGATCTTGCCCATCATCAGCTGGAAGGGCTTCACCGAGCTGACGATGACCTCGATGATGCGGTTGGTCTTCTCTTCGGCCACGCCTTGCATCACCTGGCCGCCAAAGAAGATGATGAACATATAGACCAACATGGCGAGGGCGATTCCGAGGGCGAACTGTACCTTCGAGAAGGTCTCTTTCTCGTTGCCTTTCTCGTCCATGCGCATCACTTGCAGGTTGACGTCGGTCTTCACGGCGCTGACGATTTCGGGGTCAACGCCCGAAGCCATCAGCTTCTGCTCTTCGATCTCTTTCTGCATCACGTTGCGGATGTAGGTCTCCACTTCCATGGGCACTTGGCGGATGCTGTAAACGACGGCATTGGATGGGATGTTGAGCTGGGTGGGAGGCACATAGAGCGCCATGTCGAACATTCCGCTTTTCACCAATTCCTTCACGGAGTCGATGGGCTGCTTGGGCAACAGGACGAAGGTGTGCTCCTCGGTGTTAGTGAAACGGTCTTCAAACCAGTGGCTTTCATCGACGACGGCGATGCACATTTTCTCGTTGCTTGTGTTGAGGGCAAGCATGATGGGGATGATGTAGATGGCGGCCATCAGGATGGGGCCGAGGAAGGTCATGATGAGGAAGCTGCGCTTGCGCACGCGCGTCATGTACTCGCGCTTGATGATGAGTCCGATCTTGTTCATGAGGCTTGGTTTTGGGATTGCACTTCTTGGATGAAGATGTCGTTCATCGAGGGCAGCACCTCCTTGAACGAAACGAGCTGCCCCACTTCGAGCAGTTGCCTGAGCAGGTCGTTGGGCGACGCGCTGAACAGGGTCAGCCTCAGCTCATTGGGTGTTTCGGTTTGCTCCACCTTTATATTGCCATAGGTGTCGGCCAAGCGCATTATGGGCAAGTGGTCGTCGCTTCTGACGATGATTTCCCTTTGGTGGGTGTCGTGTTGCCGCTTGATGTCGCCGACCTTGCCTTGCAGGATGCTCGCTCCTTTATTAATTAGGGTGATGCTGTCGCAAAGCTCCTCGACGGAGGCCATGTTGTGGGTCGAGAGCAATATTGTCGCGCCTTTGTCGCGCAGTTCGAGCATCGACTCTTTCAGTTGGTTGGCGTTGATGGGGTCGAAGCCGCTGAAAGGCTCGTCGAAGATGAGGATTTCGGGCTCGTGGACGATGGTGGTGATGAACTGCACCTTCTGCTGCATTCCCTTGCTCAGCTCTTCGACTTTCTTGTTCCACCAAGCCGAAATCTCGAACCTTTCGAACCATTCCTTGAGGCGTTTTTGCGCCTCGGCTTTCTTGATGCCTTTGAGCTCGGCAAGATAAATAGCCTGCTCTCCGACTTTCATCTTCTTGTAGAGGCCGCGTTCCTCGGGCAGGTAGCCGATGCGGGCGATGTGTTTTTGGCACAGCTTCTCGCCGTCGATGCGCACTTCGCCGCTGTCGGGCGCGGTGATTTGGTTGAGGATGCGGATGAGGGTGGTCTTGCCCGCGCCGTTGGGACCCAAAAGGCCGTAGATGCACTGCTCGGGAATGTCGATGCACATACAGTCCAAGGCGGTGTAGTCGCCATAGCGTTTCGTGACCTCGTTGATCGTTATTTCAGCCATCTGTTGTTTATATTGTCTGACATGAGCCTCGAATGACGCGTTCTTTGTCGTCATGGCGGAGGAACATCCGCCATCTCCTGAGCAAAAGGAAGTATTCTATTGCTTAGGAGATTGCGGGTCAAGCCCGCAATGACGGCAAGCGTGTGGTTTCATAGTCTCGCAGTCAATTGAAATAATCCTTAATCTTGCTAAAGAAGCTCTTCTCCTCGGCGGTGGGGTTGGGCTTGAAGTTCTCCGACTGGGCGAGTTGTTGCAGCAGTTTCTCCTCGTCTTTGTTGATTTTCTTCGGAATCCACACGTTGACGTTGACGAGCATGTCGCCGCTGCCGTAGCCGTTGAGGATGGGCAGGCCTTTGCCTCTCAGCCGCAGCACCTTGCCGCTTTGTGTGCCGGGGGCGATTTTCACCCTCACCTTGCCATCGACGGTGGGCACTTCGGCCTGCGTTCCCATGATGGCTTCGGGAATGGTGATGAACAGGTTATAGATCAAGGTGCTTTCGTCGCGCTCGAAGTCGGGATGGGCTTCCTCCTCGATGAGGACGAGCAGGTCGCCGTTGACGCCGTTGTGCGGGCCGGCGTTGCCTTTGCCGCGCATGGTGAGTTGCATCCCTTCGCCCACGCCGGCGGGGATGTCGATCTCGATGACCTCGTCGCCTTTCGTGATGCCTTCGCCGCCGCAGTGGGTGCATTTTTTCTTGATGACGGTGCCTTGTCCGCCACAGGTGGGGCACACCGAGGCGGTCTGCATCTGCCCGAAGAAGCTGTTGACCGTCTGCACCACTTGGCCGCGACCGTGGCAGGTGGGACAGGTCTCGGTTTGGCCGTCTTCCGAGCCGCTGCCGTGGCAATGCGTGCAGGCCACGTATTTGCTCACCTTGATTTTCTTCTTGGTGCCGTGGGCAATCTCTTGCAGGTTAAGTTTCACCTTCACGCGGAGGTTGGAGCCGCGCTCGCGCACGGTACGACTGCCGCCACCGTTGCCTCTGCCGAATCCGCTGAATCCGCTGAACCCGCTGAAGCTGCCGCCGCCGAAGTCGAAGCCGCGCCCGAACACGCTGTTGAGGATGTCGTTCAGGTCGAAGTCGGCGAAGCCGAAGCCGCCGCCCGCCGCGCCACCGTCCATGCCAGCGAAGCCGTAACGGTCGTAACGCGCCTTCTTGTTCTCGTCGCTCAAGACGGAATAGGCTTCCGATGCCTCCTTGAAGTTCTCCTCGGCGGTCTTTTTCTCGGCGTCGGTGCCGTTCACCCACTTGTCGGGGTGCCATTTGAGGGCGGCCTTGCGGTACGCGCTCTTTATCTCGTCGGGCGTGGAGCTTTTGTTCACCCCAAGCACCTCGTAATAGTCTCTTTTTTGTTTTTCTGCCATTGTTTTGTTTTCCTTTCTAATCTGCTATTCCTTAGACTGAAGCGCACTATCCTAACGCTTCAACCGTCATGGCGGGGGAACATCCGCCATCTCCTGCACTCGAGGATAGCCCTTTTTGAGCAGGAGATTGCGGGTCAAGCCCGCAATGACGTTTTGGTTGGGCTTAGTGCTTCGCAGTGTTTGTTTTAATTCCCGACCACCACGCGGGCGAAGCGAATCACCTTGCCGTTGAGCTTGTAGCCCTTCTGGATGACGTCCAAGACCTTGCCTTTCTTGTCCTCGTCGGGGGCGGGAATCATCGTCAGGGCCTCGTGCTCGTCAGTGTTGAACTCGGCGTCCATCGCCTCAATCTCCTCCAAGCCCTTGTTCTTCAAGACGGTCTTCAACTTGTTGAAAATCAGCGTAACGCCTTGCAGGTCGGCCTCGTTGTCGTTCTTCTCCATGTTTTGCAGGGCACGCTCAAAGTCGTCCAACACGGGCAGGATGTCCTTGATGACGTTCTCGGCTGCCGTGGCCGACATCTCCAATTTCTCCTTGGCGGTGCGCTTGCGGTGGTTGTCGAACTCGGAGGCGAGGCGCAGGTATTTGTCGTTCAGCTCGTCGTATTTGGCCTTGGCTTCTTCCATCGCCTTCTCTTGGGCATGACGGATCTTGAACTTCTTTGACTTTTTGTCCGAAACGGTGTCATTCCCCGCCTCCTTGTTTTCCTCGGAGGGTGCCTCGTTGGGTTCGGCTTGCGTTTGCTCTTGCTTGTTTTCGATGTCAGGATCGACGGTGTCGTTCAAGGCATCGTCCTGATTCTTAACGTTTTCGTTTTCTTCCATGATATGTGTGCTTTTACTTTTTTCTCATTTTGCCGCAAAGCATATCAAATCTTTTGCCAATGGGTGGTTTTTGACAAAATGGCAGGGGAGGGGTGTAGTCCAAGGCTACATTCTCTCAATCTCCGCCTCCAAAGCGTTCATTTTTTCAGTGAGGCGAATGCTTTCCTGATGTCTTTGATGGAGATGCTTTCCGCTTCGCTCTTGTCATACACGGTAATGAATGTTATCAGCCCCTCGCTGGTATTTACGAGGCAGTTGAGGGTAATCACCCTCGCACCTCCGCTCTTGCCTTTGCCTTTTGATGTGATGGCCATGCGAATTTTGCGGAAGCCTCCAGAGAGCGGTGTGCCCTGCTCTGGATTTTCTTTGAGCGAATCAGCCAAATCCTTCAAGTCTTCCTTGAACGAGGGGTAGCGTTTGCAGAGCCTTTTGGTATCGCTTTCAAAAACGGGTGTCTTCTCGAATCTGATCATAGCAAGGCAATCAGTTCTTCGGCTGTGTAACCTTTAGGGTTCTTTGCGGCGATGTCAAGTCCCTGCTGCCCTGCCTTGGTCAGTTTGGCAAGGAAACGCTCTTTCTTGGCGACTTTTTCGTCTTGCGTCTTCATCCGCTTACTAACTTTTACGCTTGAAGGCACGGTTTTGAGGAATGCGTCAATGTTGGCCGCAAAAGGGTTGCTGGTGCTGAATGTGAGTGTTATGGTTTCCATCGTTATGTTCCTTTCGTTTTTGCTTTTTGCCGCAAAGATACACATTTGTTTTGAAACTGTGCAAATTCACATCCTCTCAATCTCCGCTCCAAGCGCGTTCAATCGCTTATCAATATATTGGTACCCGCGCTCGATTTGGTCGCTGTTGTCGATGATGCTGGTGCCACTTGCGGAGAGGGCGGCGATGAGCAGGGCGACGCCGGCGCGGATGTCGGGCGAGGCCATGCGGATGCCACGGAGGGCGTGGCTGTGGTCGAGGCCGATGACGTTGGCACGGTGCGGGTCGCAGAGGATGATTTGCGCACCCATGTCGATGAGCTTGTCGACGAAGAACAAGCGGCTCTCGAACATCTTCTGGTGGACGAGCACGGTGCCTTTGGCTTGCGTGGCCACCACGAGCACGATGCTGATGAGGTCGGGCGTGAAGCCGGGCCATGGCGCGTCGGCCACGGTGAGGATGCTGCCGTCCATGAAGGTTTGCACCTCGTAATGCTCCTGCGCGGGGACGTGGATGTCGTCGCCGCGATAGTCCATCCTGATGCCGAGCTTGCGGAACACGTCGGGGATGATGCCCAACTGCGCGATGCCCGCGTTCTTGATGGTGATGTCGCTGCCCGTCATGGCGGCCATGCCGATGAAGCTGCCCACCTCGATCATGTCGGCGAGCAAAGTGTGCTCCGTGCCGTGAAGTCGGCTTACGCCATTGATGGTCAAGAGGTTGGATCCGATGCCGTCAATTCTTGCGCCCATGCTGACGAGCATCTTGCAGAGTTGCACCAAATAAGGCTCGCAGGCGGCGTTGAAGATGGTGGTGGTGCCTTCGGCCATCACTGCGGCCATGACGATGTTGGCCGTGCCGGTGACGGAGGCTTCGTCCAAGAGCATGTAGCAGCCTCTCAGTCCGCCTTGCTGCACGCCGACTTCGTATGTGTCGAAGTCGAAGCGGGCGCCAAGTTTCTGCAAGCCGATGACGTGGGTGTCCAAGCGGCGGCGACCGATCTTGTCGCCTCCGGGCTTGGGCATGTGAGCCTTGCCGAAACGGGCAAGCATCGGGCCGGTCATCATCACGCTGCCGCGCAGCTTTGAGGCGGTTTGCTGGTAGGCTTCGCTTTCGAAATAACTGAAATCAATTGACTTGGCCTGAAGCGTGATGTCGTGGCGGGTGGGTCGCTCCACCGCAACGCCCATGCCTTCCAACAGGGCAATCAGGTTGTTGATGTCGAGGATGTCGGGCAGGTTGTGGACGGTGACTTTCTCTTCGGTGAGCAGGCAGGCACAGAGAATCTGCATGGCTTCGTTTTTCGCGCCTTGCGGGGTGATTTCGCCTTGCAGCTTGCAGCCGCCTTTTATCTTCAGTGAGGCCATTTGTTTAGTTAGGAGTTAGGAGTTAGGAGTTAGGAGTTAGGAGTTAGGAGTTGGGAGTTAGGAGTTGGGAGTTGGGAGTTGAGCTACTCCACACTCCACACTTCTCACTCCACACTATTTACATTTTCCCAAGCTCTTGCATCCGTTTCTTGTAGGCTGGGTTGTTGGGGTTGTTCATGTTGGCTTTCAGGTTCGGCACTTTCTTTTTCTTCTTCTTGCCTTGCTGCTGAAGCTGTTGTTTCTGTTGGTTTTGGCTCTTCTTGAAGGAAGATTCGCCGCTGAGGTTCAGCTTGGTTTCGTCGGGCAAGACGAGCCGCCCTTGCGAGATGTTCTTCAAGTCGTCGATGATGACTTGGTCGTTGACGATGTTCTTGTTCCAATCCAAATAGTCGCGTTTCATCTGCACGGCGATGGAATAGGCAAGGGCTTCACGAAGCTCCTCGTTTTCCTCTTTCGCGGCGGCGGCTATCATTTTCACGACATAATGCCCGTAATGGCCGTATTTTATGTCGTTGTTTTGGTAATCGATATGACGCGGCTTCTGTTGCGTTTCGATGACGGGTGGCGCATAGGGGCCGTCCACGTCGAGCTTGAAGTCGGAGATGATGTAGAGCAAGTCCCACAGCTTGTGCTGGAAGTCGCCCGAATCTTTCACTTGTGGCGTCATTTGTGCCATCACGCTGACGATGTGTTTCGCGGCTTCGGTGCGCACTTTCCGGTCTTCGATGTCGGGAAGCTTGTGGATTATTTCCTGGATGCAGCGGCCGTATTCCGAAATGACGACAGGCTCTTTCTCCGTATTGTAGGTTAATCCGATTCGTTCCATATTGATTCAAAAATTTGGTGCAAAAATAGTCATTTATTCTTTAAGTATCGCCAACTTCGCGAATTTCAGCATCAACATTTTCACGCCGCCAATGTCGAAGTTGACGGAAGCCTTCTTGTTGGCTCCCGCGCCTTCGACGCTGAGGATGGTGCCTGCGCCGAACTTGGCGTGCATCACCCTCATGCCTTCCTGCAAAAGGTCGGGGTTGGAGGGCTGTAGGTTTTGCGGCATGGCGGGTTGGCTGAAACTCGGCCTCGTCTGCGGCGTGTTTTCCAACCTTCTGAATCCATGTTCGCTGAACCTTCCAATGGGACTTGTTCCCCTGAACGAGGCCTTTTGCGTCTGCTCGATGAGGCTCGCGTCGATTTCATCGACGAAGCGCGACCGCTCGCTGAGGGTGAGGTTGCCGTAACGGTAGCGTTGCTCGGCATAGCTCAGCGTGAGCTTGGTCATGGCGCGGGTGACGGCCACGTAGAACAAGCGGCGTTCCTCTTCCAACTCCTCGCGGGTGCTGAGGCTGAGGATGCCGGGGAAGAGGTTCTCTTCCATGCCGACGACATAGACGTAGGGGAACTCCAAGCCCTTGGCCGAGTGGATGGTCATCAGGCTGACAAAGTCGTCGTTGCCGTCGTCTTTCTTCATCTCGGCGTCGGTGAGCAGGGCCACGTCTTCCATGAACTGCACCAAATCGACGCGGGCGGTCTCGCCGGTGGTCTCATCGACTTGGCGGTCGCTGAATTCCATGATGGCGTTGAGCAGCTCCTCCACGTTCTCGACCCTCGAAACGCCCTCGGGCGTATCGTCTTCTTTCAATACCTTAATTAATCCTATCGTGTTGGTGATGTGCTTGGCCAATTCGAAGGCGTTCATCTTGGCTTGCAGGCTTTGGAAGCTCTTGATCATCACCATGAAGTCGCGGAAACGGTTGATGGTGCCCATGTTGAAGTCTTGCGGAAACACGTTGCTTTCCAAGCACTTCCAGATACTCGTGCGTTGCTCGTTGGCCGTGACCATCATGCGCTCGATGCTGGTCTTGCCGATGCCGCGTGCGGGGTAGTTGATGATGCGCAGCAGGGCTTGTTCGTCCTCGGGGTTGATGACGACGCGGAAATAGGCCAACAGGTCCTTGATTTCCTTGCGGTCGTAGAACGAGAGGCCGCCGTATATCTTATAAGGTATGTTCTGCTTGCGCAGGGCTTCTTCCATCGAGCGGCTTTGGGCGTTGGTGCGGTAGAGGATGGCGAAGTCCTTGTTGGCCAATTGGCGGCTCATCTTGTAGCCGAAGATGCTGTTGGCCACGAGGGTGCCTTCCTCGGTGTCGCTGTTGGCGTGGATGAGTCCGATGAGTTCGCCCGCTTCCTTGTCGCTCCACACCTTTTTCTTGATCTGGTCCTTGTTGTGGGCGATGATGCTATTGGAGGCGTTGACGATGTTCTGGGTGGAGCGGTAGTTTTGCTCCAACCTAATCAGCTTATAGTCAGGGTAGTCGTTCTTGAAGTTGAGGATGTTCTGGATGTTGGCGCCACGGAAGGCGTAGATGCTTTGCGCGTCGTCGCCCACCACGCAGAGGTTCTCGAACAGTGCGGCGATGCGCTTCACGATGAGGTATTGGGCGAAGTTGGTGTCTTGGTACTCATCGACGAGGATGAACTTGAAGTGGTTCTGGTATTTGTAGAGCACGTCGGGGTTGTCGCGCAGGAGGACGTTGGTGAAATACAGGATGTCGTCGAAGTCCATGGCGTTGGCGCGGTGCAGGCGGTCGTTGTAGAGCTTGAACAGTTGCGCGATGAGCGGCTTGTTCGACTTGCGGTCGGTCTCTTGTATTTCGGGGTCGTTGGCGTAGTCTTCGGGCGAGTAGAGGCTCGACTTGGCCGACGAGATGCGCGACAGCACCTGCTTGGCGGGATAGGCCTTGGTATCAAGCTGCAAGTCCTTCAGTATCTGCGTGATGAGGGCTTTCGAGTCGTCGGTGTCGTAAATCGAGAAGTTGCTTGTGAAGCCGATTTTCTCCGCCTCGATGCGCAGGATGCGGGCGAAGATGGAGTGGAAGGTGCCCATCCACACGTTGCGGGCCTCGCTCGCGTTGACCAATTGCATGATGCGTTCCTTCATCTCGCGTGCGGCCTTGTTGGTGAAGGTGAGGGCCATGATGCTGAACGGGTCCACGCCTTCCTGAATCATGTAGGCGACGCGGTAGGTGAGGGCGCGGGTCTTGCCCGAGCCAGCGCCCGCGATGACCATCACGGGGCCTTCTATGGTGGTAACGGCCTCACGCTGAGGCTCGTTCAAGTCTTTCAATAGGTCTATCATCGTTGAAGCTTTAAGCGGCAAAGATACACAATTAAGGGGATAGATACGACACATTTTTAAACGAAAAACGGCTGGCCTTGATAGCCAGCCGTTTTCGGTTTCAAAAACGACGAATCATCTGACCACGGTGACACGCTTGATGCCGATTCCGTTTTCAGTGAAGATGCGGACCACGAACAAGCCTGTCCCGAATTGGCTCATGTTGAGCGTCTCGGTGTCGTTGTTCACTTCGGCATCATAAACCACCTGGCCGATTTCGTTCACCACCATGAGGCGTTGCATTCCTTCTGCCTCGACGGTGACGTTGCCGTTGGTCGGGTTGGGGAAGATGTTCACTTTTGCATCAAACTCGTTGATGTCGGTGGAGTTTGTCACGTTGATGGTCAACGAGTTGTCGCCGTTGTTGCACTCCGCATTGGGTGTGGCAGTCAGGACGGCCTCGCCTTTGTAGGTGTCGCTCCATGCGACCACCACCGACTTGCCGTCGTTGGCGGGCGTGAGCGTGCCGGCCTCTTCAGGCGCGATGCTGAAGCCCACCATCACGTCGTTGGCGATGGTATAGGTCGTGGTGGGCGTGAGGCGCACGTCCAACTCGGCGTCGCCGCTGATTTCGGGCTGGTCGGCGTAAGGCTCAACAAGGATGTTGATGGCTTGCTCAAGCAAGGTCTCGCAGCCGTTGGCATCGGTGACCTTGGTGATGGTGGCATTCACCGTCGCGGTCGGGTTGAGTGTCATCGTATAGCTTTCGCTTTCGGCAGTGAAGCCTTCCACGCCCGTGGCCTCCACGGTGAACGGAGCCACACCCGTGAAGCCGAATCCGACATTCACTTCTTCGCCTTCGCAAACGCTGGCGGGCACTTCGCCGATGGTCATCGTAGGCGTCGCATTCACCGTGACGGTGAAGGTGAATTCACCTTCCTCGAAGAAGGTGACGCAGGTGCGGTTGTTCAAGGCCGTGATGTTGTAAACGTTTTCGCCTAACACGGGAATGCCGAGGTCGATGGTGGTGGCATCTGCATCCAGTTCATATTGTGTTCCGTTGATGACGACCACGAAATCAGGTGTGGTGGGATTGCCTTGGAAGCTATAGCCTTCAAGGGTGAACTGCATCACTGCGTTTTCGCCTTCGCAAACTTGGATGGCATCGGCAGCCAAGGTCATGGTGGGCATCGGGTTCATCTCAAACGGATAGTTGTATGAAACGGGACCGCAACCTTCCGATTGGGCAGTGACGGTCAAATTGACACCGTTCACAATATCCATCGGTCCAGGGGTGTAAGTGGTCTCAGTGGCAGTGGCATCATCGAAGGTGCCATCGCCATCGGTTTCCCAAACGAGGGATACATAGTCGCCAGTGACTTCAACACCGATCGTTTGAGGCACACTTTGGGCACAATGGTAATCGTCTCCGTAAATTTCATTGATAACCACATTTTCCGTGACGAACACCGTCATCTCGTCGGTCATCGTCTCGCCGCGCCCCGTGACGGTGATTGTCAGCGTGGCTTGGCCGTTGGCGATGTCTTGCGGGCCGGGGGCGTAAACCGGCATGGCGATGGTGGCATTGTCGAAGGTGCCGTCGCCCGAGGTGGTCCATTGCAGTTCGTCGTAATGCATGGCATAGCCGATGATTTGTGCGTCGCTGCCTTCGCAAACGGAGACGTCGTAGCCTGCCGTGCAGGTCATGATATGGTCGGCGGGCAGACCGACGAAGTCAATCCAGCCACAGTCGCTGCCGTTGCTGACGCTGTTGTCCTTGGTGTAGGTCCATTTGTAGATGTGGTTGCCTTCGCTGACGGGGAAGGCGACCTTGGTCCAGCCTATCGTCCCCGACCAGCTGCCTTGCTCAACGTTGTCGATGTAGAAGTGGAGCTTGTCGTAGTTGGCTTCCGACGACACCTTATAATAGAAGGAGATGGAGTCGTTGCTGCCGGCTTCGTGGGCAAATAGCAGGGCCGTGGTGCCGTTGTGGTTGATGAATCCCGACCTGACGCAGTATTGTCCTTCGTAGGGGTCTTCGGTGACGATTTGCCACGGGGCGCTGCCGTCGTTAGTCCAGCCTTCCGCGAACGTGCCTGATTCAAAGTCCTCGACGAGGAGGCCGACTTTAACGTTGTAGTCCTTTTGTTCGGTGTATCTGCCTGAAGTGAGGGTGAGTATCAAGGGACAGGCATAGCCGATGGGCGCGTCGGCGCTCACGACGATGTCGTAAACCGCCGTTTGCGTCTCGCCAATGCCTAAGCTTTCGAAGCTGACCGTGTTTTCTTCCAAGCTGATGTAAGGCGAAATCATTTGCAGCGTCAAGAGGGCTTCGGAGGAGGCGCTGTGGCCGTCGTTGGTGACGGGGAAGCTGATTTGCGCGATTTCACCGGCATCCAGACGACCGTTGCCGTCGCCTTCGATTTCAGTGATGCTCAAGTTCCCGAGCTTGAAGACGGGGGCGTATGCTTTCATCGACAGTTTGCTCTCAAAGGTCTTGTCGCCATCGGTCACCGTGATGGTGAAGCGGTTGGCCGTGTTGTCGGGAACGTTGTCGGCGACGGTGAACGAGAAGGCGTTTGCAAGGGTTAGCGAGGCGTTGGGGTTGATGGTTCCGTATTGGGCGGTGCCGTTGGTGATGGTGATGTATTCCGATTCGGTTTCGAGCACGGCCTCAAACTCGCCTATCGGTTCGCTGCCGACATTTTTCAGGGTGACGTCGAGGTTGACGGCCTCGCCGAAGTCGAGTATGCCGTTGCCGTTCTCGTCGTGGATGACTTTGCTGTCAAAGACGATGTAAGGCCCGTCGGCGGGAATGACTTCCATGACGGCTTCGTAACGCAGGTAGTTCTGTCCGGTGACGACGATGTTGATCTGGGTCGGAGGCACTTGAGGCTCGAACTCGATGTTCTGCGGGTCGCCGGTGGCTTCTTCAACGGCCAAGATGGTCCAACCGCCATTTTCGTTTTCCTTCACGAGGCTGATCATACAGCCTTCAGGGGCGGTGATGCTGATTTCACCCAAGCCGGCCAAGACGACTTCGGGGTGAACGACTTCCATCTCCTCGGGCACTTGGGTGTAGATGCGCAGGAAGGCGTCGCAGTGGGCGGTGAACATCGTGTAGGTGATGTCCTTGTCTTGGGTGTTGTAGGGCCAGTTGCTTTGGGCGAGGAAATACTTGCCGGCCACGTTGCCGAAGGCAGGCATCCAGTTGCCGGTTTTTGGGGCTGCGGGTTGGAAAGGACCGTAGGTGGGCATGAAGTCGCCGTCGAAGAGGTCATAGACTCCCCAAACATAGGCGTCGTTGACGAACGAGTAGGAGGTCTCGGTCGGGCAAAGCACGCCGACGGCACCGGCGTTCTCGCCGTTGTAGGTGCGACGCATCCACGCTTCGCAGAAGCAGTCGGTGCTGTAGTTGAACTTGCCCGTGAGACAGTTGATTGACATCACGAAAGGCAGCTTGCCCACGTTGTTCATCTGCGCGACGTGGGTGTTGCGAACGGCGGGTTCGCCCCAACCGGTCTCCAAGCCGTGGTCGCGGTGCTGCAGCCAGAAGGCTCCTTGGTTGACGGCTTGCACGACCTGCTCGGGCGTGCCGCCGGTCCAGCCGCCAAGTTCGGTGGGCGTCTGGGGGATGTAGTCCGTTCCGGCAGGGCCGAAGTAGCTGACGACCATGTTGGTGTTTTGGTTGCTCGACCACACGTTGCCGGGCGAGCCGCTGTAGATGCAGTTGATGCGGTTGGGGTCATAGCCCTTGGTGCGCATGTAACCGCCGAAAATCTCCGAACACAACTGGAACCAACGCTCGGTCTGCCAACCCAACGCGGTGATGGGACGCGAGTAGAAGTCGGGGTCCATGTTGGGGTTGGTGTATTCGTATTCGATTTGCTTGCCGACGAAGACGGGGAGTTGTGCGGGCGTTTCGGCAATCAGGCGCGAAAACACCATGTCGGGCAGGTTGTCGTTGCCCAGCACGTCGGCATAGCGGTTGTCGGTGATGCAGCTGCCGTTGTAGGGGTGGTTGACGGTCTCGGCGGGGATGTATTGGCCCATGTCGCTGCCGTGGTCTCCCATCAAGCAGATGGCGACAGGCGCGATTTCCCAAGTGTTGAAGGCGTTGTGGAACCAAGCTTTCATCATGTTGGTGTTGGTGGCGGGCATTTCGTCGAGGCGATACACTTCGGTGATGATGCCTTGGCGGGTGCGGTAGTCCTTCAACTGGTTGGCGTATTCGGCCCAAGCGTCGTTGTTGGGCGTGATGATGAGGTATTCGGCACCCTCGGCGCCGTCGCGAAGCCATTCCTGCATACGGGAGGCATAGTCGATGACGGGCAACTGGTCGTAGTTGAGCAACTCGGCGGCGAGGATGGGATCCCAATAGGGCGAACGCAGACGGTCTTCGCCGAAATGGCCGTTGCCGCCGTCAAACTCGACGACAAGCTCGACGTTGGTATAGACCAACAGCTCTTTCGTGACGGGATTGTACTGGAAAGGCGAGATGGCCACAGTGACGGCATCCACCCCGCGGATGTATGACTCGCCCATGACGAAAGGCTCGGCAGGATAGAAAGCGTCTTTGCCATAAACGGCCATGTCTTTCACATAGTTCATGTCAGGCTCCTCGTTCTCCGTCTGGATGCGAAGGGCCGGGGCAATGTTGACGTTTCTGACGGTTTCGGTCTCAAAACTCACCACCCTAAGGGAGGCCTTTGCCCCTTGCGGGATGGCAAGCAGACGGCTGTCGGCAGGGATGTTGGGGCAGCCCGCCTCGTTGGGCAGGGAAATGGCCTGAATGCTGATCTCCGACATCTCCTCGCCACGGTAGGAGAGTTGGTTCAGCGACATTTGGCCCAGATTGTAGCTGATGTGCAATCCGTCCCTTGTCTTTTCGGTCAAGTTGAAGCCTTGCTTCCCTTTCAGGGGATAGGTGAAGGTTTGCGCCATGCCCACGCTCGCTGCTAAGGCGAGTACCGCGATGGCGAGGATTCTTGGTAATGCTTTTTTCATTGTAGTAATTAGTGGTTTTGTATGAATAAATTGGTTTGACTATGAATTCTTTTTCGACTGCCCGGCAGCTCATGCCAAGGATGCACAAGCCTGTGGATTTGCCCGCGCAAAGTTAGAAAATAAATCCAATTTGATGGCTTTGCGGGCGATTTTTTTTGGGATTTCATCGCGTGACGACGACTTTTCTCGTCAACACCACTCCTTCTGTGGTGGCCACGAACAGGTAAACGCCTTCGACAGGAAACGCAAGGCCGTAGTTCAAATCGTTGTTTTCCAATGTGTTGTAGAAATCTTTGCTGTCCAATAGGATGCCGTGGATGTCATACACTTTCACGTTCACCTTTCCGGCCATGTTCTCGAAGCGGAGGGTCATTTGGCCGTTGTTGGGATTGGGTGCAACGTCGAATCGGGTCGTGGAGGTCTCTTGCTCGTCGAGGCCGAAGAACGACGACTTGAGGTAGAGCCTCCGAATGAGGACGCTGTCGGGGAGGCAATGGCTGTTGTAAACCAAGCAGCGCAGTTCGACCGCGGCGTTGTCGGCGTCGGCGACATAGACCTTGCAATAGCGCTTGTCGGGTTCGTCTTCCTTGGTGAACGGCTCAATCATCCACGAAGCCTTCGAGATTTGCCACACGCACGAGTCCCAGTCGCCGATGTGCCCAAGCAAGTCCTCCACGAAGAAGTCGTAGTTGAAGGAGAAGAACTCGGTGTTGGTGATGACGCCGATGGTGTCGCCGTCTTGGTAGTCGTAGGGGTCGTCAGGGAGGCGGAGGGCACTCGGATTGGGCGTATGGTGCAGGGTCAGGTTGAGGTGCACAATGCTGTCGCAGCCCAAGGGCGTTTGCAAGGTGTCGGAATAATACGGATGGGATTCTGTGTAGGTGTTTCCGTGCCAATCGTATGAGTCACAGGTTGTTATGGTCTCAGGCTCTGGGTTTTCGACGGTTCCTGAAAGGGTGAGGTGAAGCCAGGTCGTTTTCACGCAGGGGAAGGGCGCCAAGTCGTCATGGTGAGGAAAGTCGCCGCCGTCTTCGAGATGGTAGGTCTGCCCTGAGACTTCCCAGTCGTATGAAGTGCACGTCGTGTCGTAGAGATGGGTTTCCTCCGGCGTCTTCAAGAAATGCAGCTCAAGGTTGTAGATGGCGTAGCAGTCGCCGGAAGGAAGGGTGTCGGCGTAATGGCCGTCGGCGTTATAGGTCTCGCCGTTCACGTCCCAAGTGAACGAAGGCGTGTCTTCGTAGCAAAGGTAGTGCGTCTCGGTGTCGTGTATCTCGAAGTCGCCCACTTCCAACGTCACCGTGACGATGCTGTCGCATCCGTGGCAGGAGACGAGGGTGCGTTGGTCGGGATAGGTTCCCGGACCGTCGTATTCGATATGGAACCCGTGCTCGTCGTAAACGCCCGGCGTACCCGTCCAGCAGCGGCTGTCGTCGATGTGGATGGCGTATTTCGGCCAGGCCTTGATGTGGACGTAAAGGCTGTCGGGACACGCCGTGGAGTTTTCCTGGACGCATTTTATGAGTGTGTCGTCGTTGATGATTCCTTCGTGGCCGTAGTTGGAGTAATAGTCGCCTTCGCAAACCGTGTCATAGACGTGGGAAGGCGTTTGCAAGACATCCACAAAGAAAGTCTTGGCGTTGCTGGTGGGGTCTTCGCAGGTGTTCCCGTCGGTGTTGATGGTAAGCGTGACCCTGTAGATGTCGGGACTGGAATACATGTGATAGGCCGGGTTGTCGGTGCTGGTCGTGCCGTCGTCGAAGTCCCATTCGACGACGGCGTTTTCCAAGTTGACCTCGGCATAAAACTCGATGGTGTCGTTGACGCAATATAGGAAACTGTCGTTCTCGTTGACGATGGTGTTGTTGATTACCAGATTGGCGCTCAAGTCGATGGCATTGGAGCCGACAAGATAGGCGTAGCCCTTGGCGTCGCCGAAGCCATACACATGTGCGTTGAAACCGTTGGCGCACGAAAGGTGATGCGTGCCGTGGCTGATGGTTTTTTGCGTGAAGCTGAAATCGCCGTTGCCGTTGACGAGGCGGAAATCGGAGGCGGGGAGCAGCTCGCCGTCATAATAGACCTCGCCGACGTCTTCCGTCTTCACGATGATGTTGATGTGGTGCTCGGTGATGTTGATGTTGCTGTTGTTGAAGGTGGTGAAGGTCACCTCGTCGATTTTCTGTTCCACAGGCGCAATCCAAACCATCGACGGGTCGCCAAGATACCTGAAATCGTGGCTTGAGTTGTTGAAAAGATAGACCGCGCAAGGGTTTGTGGCTTGCAAGAAGCAGGATTGCTCCGAGTTCGTGAAAGCGAAAGTGTAGGATTGGTTGGCTGACAAAGTGACCAAATGCACGCCGTTTTTGGTGATGACATTGTTGTCGGCGGCAGAGGTGATTTTGACGAAGTCGCGGTTGCGGTTCTTGGAACTCGTCACGACGAAGTTCTTTCCCCACGAGCGCAGGGGCATGGCTTGCTCGAAGACGTGGTCGTAGCCGTTTCCCGTGTTGGTCGGGACGCAGGTGATGGTGTTGCCGTTGAAGACGGCGATTTTCTTGCAGTCGCCGGCGGTGACCCGCGTGCCGCTCAGGTCGCGGCTTGAGCCGTTTCGCGTTGACCTCACATGATAGGTCTGGCCCGCATCTAAGGTGATGTCGATTTCTTGGCCTTGCGGCACTCCCGACAAGGTGTTGCAAGAGGGCAGGATGCTGATTTCGGTGTTGTCTTCCGTGGCAATGATGACGAAGGCACTGGTCTCGTTTTGTGTGACATAGCTGTTGCCGCCGGCTATCGACTGGTCGTAGGACTGGATGATGTAGTCGTCGCCCAAGCTTTCGACAGGCAACACGAAAGAAGCATCGAAAGAGACGTAGGCGATGTTGGTGCAATAGACGGAAATGGTGTCGTCGGCGATGACGTGAATGCCTTTGTTTGACACGGCCTCGTAATTGTAGGCGTCATGGTAGCCGTAGGTTTCCGGAATGTCGATGGTGGTGACGGTGTTGGCCTCAACGTCATAGTCGCGGGTATAGTCGGCGAGTGGGTTGCTGAGCGTGACATGACAGTCGCGCTTGGCACTGATTAGCACTTGGTTGGTAACCCATCCTCCGTATTCGTGGTCTCTGAATCCGTTATGCATGAAGGTAAGCCAAAACTCTTTGCCTTGGGTCGAGATGTCTTGACCCTTTGCGAATGGCATCGCAAGGACAAGCGCCAATGTCAGGATGAAGGTCTTTCTGAACAGTTCCATGGTGTGTATTGATGCTTCTAAAACAACATAAAAGTCATGGGGCAACCACGACTTTTCGGGTTAAGGTGCCTTCCTTGGCGGTGGCCACAAAATAGTAGATGCCCGCCGAAGGATTGCGAAAATTGTATTGTAAAGTATTGGTTTTCAAATTGTTATAAATATCAAGGCAATCCATGAGGATGCCGTGGATGTCATACACTTTCACGTTCACCTTTCCGGCCATGTTCTCGAAGCGGAGGGTCATTTGGCCGCTGTTGGGGTTGGGCGCGACGCTGAAGCCGGGAACGGCATCGTCTTGCTCGTCGAGGCCGAAGAACGACGACTTGAGGTAGAGCCTCCGAATGAGGACGCTGTCGGGGAGGCAATGGCTGTTGTAGATGGTGCAGCTCAACTCGACGGGAAGCTCATCGCGCTCGGCGACATTGACCTTGCAATAGCGCTTGTCAGGCTCGTCTTCCTCGGTGAACGGCTCAATCGTCCACGAAGCCTTCGAGATCTGCCACACGCACGAGTCCCAGTCGCCGATGTGCCCGAGCGTGTCTTCCACGAAGAAGTCGTACTGGAACGAGAAGAACTCGGTGTTGGTGACGACGCCGATGGTGTCGCCGTCTTGGTAGAAGCTGTCGTCGGCATAGGCGATCCGAGGCGTTGGCGTGTGCTTCATGTCATGGATGGTGAGGCTCACGATGCTGTCGCAGCCTTGTGTGGTGGGGATGGTCAAGGTCACGATGGTGTCGTTGAAGAAGGTGTAGGTCTCGCCGTTCCAGCCGAACTGCCAGCTGACGGAGTCGCACTCTTCGCTGAAGTAGAGCAGATGCGGGTCGCTGGCGTCGTTCACGGTGAGGTGCAGCTCGTAGGTTTGCTCGCAAGGGAAGGGACTCAACGGAACGCTGTGGGTGTCGTTGGTGGTTTCGGTGTAGGTCGTCCCGTTGACAGGCCATGTGTAGGAGCCGCAAACCGTGGTGTCGGTGACTATCGCTTCGGGAATCTGCATGAAATGGAGGTCGAGGGAATAGATGGTGTAGCAATCCCCGTCGGGAAGGGTGTCGGCGTAATGGCCGTCTGCATGGTAGGTCATTCCGTTCACGTCCCAAGTGAACGAAGGCGTGTCTTCGTAGCAGACATACCGCACATCGGGCTCGTGAAGGTCGAAGTCGCCCACGACGAGCGTCAGGATGACGATGCTGTCGCATCCATTGACGGTTTCAAGTTCGCGCCGTTTGACGTAGGTGGTGTCGGGACGGTCATAGGAAAAGTCGAACCCGTATTGGTTGTAAACGCCCGGCGTGCCCGTCCAGCATCGGTTGTCGAACAGCGGGATGGTATAGGTCGGCCATGCGGTGACGTAAACCAGCAGGCTGTCGGTGCAACGCGGGTTGTCGGGGTTGGGTTGCGTGCGGCAAAGGATGGTGTCGTTGAAGATGAGTATGTTTTCGAAGCCGAAGCCCGTGTAATAGGCCCCCATGCAGGTCTCGTCATGCTCGACGAGGTATTGCTGTGTGACGTCAACGAAAAACAGCGTGGTGTCGGAGGCCGAAGCCACGCAGCCGCTTTCATCGGTGGTGACGACCAACGAAGCGGGATAGACGTGCTTTTCGTAATAGACGTGGTGAGCGGGATTGTCGGTGCTGGTCGTGCCGTCGCCGAAATCCCAAACCAACTCGTAGTCTTGATAGTTGACCTCGGCCGAAAAGACGACTTCTTCCTCAATGCAGTATTGGAAAACATCGTTTGTGCTAACAACCAAGTCGTTGATAATCAACGTAGTGCTAAGGTCTATGGCGTTGGAGCCGACCAAATAGGCGTAGCCTCTCGCGTCGCCGAAGCCATACACATGGGCGTTGAAGCCGTTGGCGCAGGCGAGGTGGTGCGAGCGGTGTGTGATCGGTTTTCGGGCGTAGCTGTATTCGGCGTTTCCGTTGACGTGACTGAACTCCGACGCGGGGACGAGGCTGCCGTCGAGATATACCTTGTCGGCGTCTTCCGTGCCGACGATGATGTTCACATAGTGGTTGTCGATTTGCGTGAGGCCCGAATTGCCCGAGAACGTGGTGAACGTCATCTCGTCGATACGTTGCTCCACCGGCGCAATCCACACCATCGAGGGGTCGCCGTTGGCGCGGTCGTCGGAAGCCGAGGTGTTGTAAAGATAGACGGCTGAGGCCTTGCTGGTTTCGAGGAAGCAAGAGGCTTCGGTGGCGTTGAGGAAGAACTCGCAGGTCTCGCAGGCGTTGAGCGTGGCGATTACGGTGCCGTTTCTGCTGATTTCGTTGCCGTTGGCGGCGGAGACGATTTTCACGATATCGCGGCTGCGCGTCAGCGACTGGGTGACGACGAATTTCCTGCCCCACGACCTGACGGGCATGGCTTGCTCAAAGACGTGCTCGAAGCCGGCGGTGCCGCTCAGGTTGACGGGAAGCCGCGTGAGCGTGTTGCCGTTGAAGACGGCGATTTTCTTGCAGTCGTCGGCAGTCACCCGTGTGCCGCTCAGGTCGCGCTCTTCGCCGGTGCGCACCGACCTCACATGGTAAGTCTGCCCCGCGTTTAGCGTCACACTGAAGGTGCTTCCCGCCGGATGGGTTCCGCCCAACAGGTCGGCGGCAGGGGTGATGTTGACCACGGTGTTGTCTTCGGTGGCCACGATGAGGAAGGCACTGGTTTGGTTCTGCACCTTGTAGTTGTTCAGGCCGGGGCTGCTCAGGCTCGATTGCTGGGCGCATTGGATGATGTAGCTGTCACCCAACCCGTCGATGGGCAGGACGAAGGAAGCGTCGAAGGAGTAGTCGGCGATGTTGGCGCAATACACCGAAATCGTGTCGTCGGCGAGGATGTGGATCCCTTTCCCCGACGTGATTTCATAGTTGTTGCCGTCGTGGTAGCCCACCTCCGTCGGGATGGTGATGGTGGTCACGCCATTGGCTTCCACGCTGAAGCTTTGCGACCATTGGGCGAGGCTGTTGGCGATGGTGCCCGAGCAGTCGCGTTTCGCGCTGATGATGACTTGCAGCGTCACGCCGAGTTTGTTGTCGCGGTCGTAGTAGCCGTTGTGCATGAACGACAGCCAAAACTCCTTGCCCTGTGTCGAAACGCTCTGCGCAAACACAGGAAAAGAAAGGCAACCCAACAAAAACAATATCAGCGTTTTCTTCATTTTCAAATTCATAACTCCCAACTCCCAACTCCCAACTCCTAACTCCCAACTCCCAACTCCCAACTCCCAACTCTTAACTCCTAACTCCTAACTCCCAACTCCTAACTCAATTATACTCTCCCCAATTCGAGCAAGCTCCTTTCAGCCGTTTCTTGACGGGCATCATGAGGGTCAGGGTGGCATGGGCGTCGGCGCTGTAGCGCAGGTGGTTGAACTCGTTCTCAAGGTCGGCAGCGGTGAAGGTCGAGAGGGCGTTCATGTTGGCCGAAATGTCGAACTTGAGGAGGAAATAGTAGTTGGCCGTGTTGATTTTGAACAGGGAACCGACTCCGGCAGTGGCACCCACGTTGAGGTCGCGGTAGGTGTTCGTCCCAAAGGGAACGACTTCGCTATGCACCACGTCGCCGTTCTCCAACTCGGTGACCGTCATGTTGTTGGGCAAGCTTTCGAGCACATACGACACCCTCGGAGCCAAATAAACGTATGGCTTGATGTTCTTGGTCGAGGCAAGGGTCATGTAATAGGTGAAGGGGATGAAGGCTTCGATGCATCGGTAGTTGGCGTCGAGCACGGTTTCAACCTCCCCATACTGCAAGTATCCCACGGGGACGCTGTCGTTGACATGATGAAGCTTCATGCTGTGCCTCGCGTAAATGACGTTGAGGCCAACCGAGAAGTTGTCGGTCAACATGTATTCGAGGGCGAGGCCGCCGAAGTAGCCCAAGCTGTCGGGCATCTGGGGCGCATAGCTCGCGATGTGGTAGTTGGAGGCCTGACGGCCTTGCAGGTGGAACCAAGTGGTGAAATCGAGCCCTCCGGTGACTCCGATGTTGAATCGGGCGTCGTTTGTCACCATGTGGTCTCTTGATGAAGCCAGAGGCTTCCTGAACTGTTGCGCCGTGGCGGTGTGCGTGAGCAGGGCAAACGCCGAAGCCAAGAGGATGCTGACGGATATGCTGGTGTTGTGTCTCATCGTGTGAAGTTATTGGTTGTTGTGTTCTTGGTAAAATGTTGCGTCGTAAGGCAGAATCTTGTCGGGCAAGTCGTAGATGAAAATGTCGTGAATCTGCGGAAGGTAATGGATCATGCCTATTCTTGGCGAATCGGTGGTGTAGCTTTCGATGCGCATCCCAAGGTGGAAGTCGGCGATGCCTTGTGCGGTCACCCGTCCCGACAGGATGATGCTTTCTTTCCTTTCCACGTCGTAGTCGGGGATGTAGCTTGCCAACGACTCGTCGGGTTCCATCCTTCTCTTGCATTCCTGCTTGAAAAAGGCGGTGAACAGCCCCGTGTCTTTGTTGCCCATGATGAAGATGCTGTCGGTGGTGGTCGCGTTTTCAAACAAAAAGTATCCCAAATCGTAGGAGATGTTGCCAAAGGCACGCTCGTATTGGTATTGGTTGGCGATGCCTTTGTGCTGGTCGTGGAACCGGTAAGTGAATCTGTTCGTGATGAACTGTTCATCGGCAAGTGTGTAGGTGCTCGACGGGTCTATGTCGGTGTTGTGGATGAAACGCTTAAGGCGGATGCTGTCGGTGTAGAAACACGTGTCGATATTAGGCGGATTGTTGCCGAAGTGGAGATAGTCCTTCATGGCCTCAAGCAGGTCGAGGGGCATGGTTTTGTGAATGTCGGGTATTTCCTGCAAGGTGTAGTCCAAAGGCATGGGCTGGCTGTGGTCGATTTCCTTGTTGCAGGAATTGAAAACGATGGCGGCGAAGCCTAAGAGGAAAAGAAAACGCAGTGTTTTTGTCATCGGTTGATGGATGAAGGTTAAGAATCAGTGAATTATGACGGCTTTTCGCGTGAGCGAAAACGCGTTGTTGGAAATGACGAAGAAGTAGATGCCTTCGGCATGGCGTTTCATGTCGTAGTCGAAGCCGCAGCGACTTGAGCCAAGGTCGGTCTCGAAGTTGTCGATGGGATTGCCTCTCATGTCGAACACCTTGACGTTGACGCGGCCTTCCATGTTCTCGAAGTTGAGCCGCATTTGGCCGCTGTTGGGGTTGGGCACGATGCTCACGTCGGCTGCCGCGCCTTGGTGCTCTTCGACGTCGAGGAACGACGACTTGAGGTAAATGGTTCTCGTGACTTCATCGCAACCGTTTCGCGCCGTCGCGGTGAGCACGACGGGGTTCTCGTCACGGTCGGCCACATACACCTTGCAGGAGCTTTCGCGCGAGTTGCTGTCCAAGACCTCAAGGAGCCACGAGGGCTTGCTGATGGCCCATTCGCATTCGTCCCATTCGCTTGAGCCGGTCTCGTTGACGAAGAAGTCGTAGTTGAACGAGAAGAACTCGGTGTTGGTGACCACATACACGGTGTCCCACGTCGGCGAATGGATTACCGAGTTGTCGGAACACTGGATTATCGAGGGCTTGGGCGTGTATTTCATGTTGGTGACTTTGACGAGGAGGGCGCTGTCGCAGCCGTGCGTGGTGAGGCCGTTCTTCGTGAAGGGGTAATCGCCGTTGCGTTCAATCAAATAGTCTTCGCCGAACCAGTTGAAGGTGAAGGGGTCGCAATGGCCGTCGATGCTGACTTCGTGGTCGGTGTCGGAATAGTTCACGGTCAGGTGCAGCTCGTAGTCGCGGGTGCAGGGGAACAGCGTCGAGGGGTCGTCGGGGTCGTAATACATAGGAAGCGACTTGAAGTAGGTTCCCGTTTGCGTGTAGGTCGCTCCGCTGACGGGCCAATAATAGCTGTCGCAAGCCGTGTCGTAAATGTGCTCCACTTCGGGGACTTGTTGGAAATGCAGGTCGAGGCGGAAGATGCCGTCGCACGAAGCGGTGGGAAGGGTGTCGGTCACGAAAATGTCTTCGTAATAGGTCATGCCATTGACGGCCCAGGTGAAGGAAGGCTCGCAAGTGTAGTGGCGCTCCACCTCGGGGATGTAGTAGTCGCTTATCGTCAGCACCAATCTCACCGCGCTGTCGCAGCCGTGTATGTCGGTGTCCCACTCGGTTTTGTCGATGGCATCGTAATAATCCACGCCATAGAACGTGTAGGGCAGCTGCTCGGGGCATACGGTCACCTCGTTGGTGGTCACGCCATTGTCGGGCCAGATGGTCAGGTTCAGCCTCACGATGCTGTCGCAGCCGTGGATGGTTTGCAGGGTGTGCTCATATTGTCCGCTTTCGCTGTATTCGGTGCCGAAGAAGTTGTAGCTCTCGCCGAAGCAGATGCTCTCGTTGACGGTGGTCTCGTCGTAGGTGGGATAATGGTGCAGGTGCAAGACGATGGTGCTGTCGCAGCCGTATAAGGTTTGGGTGTGGTATTCGTAGTCGCCTTCGTCGCTGCAATAGTTGCCATGGAAATTGTAGGTCTCGCCCGGACAGATGTAGGCCGTCTCTTCGCTCGACGAAGGGGAATGCACGTTGACGGTGACGCTCACGTCTTGTGAGTAGTTGGCCGGGACATCGGTCACGTGGCAGGTGTAGGTGGTGGTTTGCGATGGTGTGGCAATGGGGTTGTAGATGTTGGGGTTGCTGAGTCCTGTCGTGGGTGTCCATGCGTAAGAGAAGGTGCCCGAGCCGCCGCCGGCGTTGGCTTGCAGCTGGCTGCTCTCCCCTTGGCAGATGTGGTCGGGGCTGGCATGGGCCGTTAAGGTCATCGAGCTGCCGCTGATGTGGACGGTCATTTGGTCGGAGCTGGTGCATCCGCCTTGGGGATTGGTCACGGTGAGGGTGAAGGTCTGGGTTTGGGTCAGCACGACGGTTTGGGTGTTTTGGGCATTGGGGTTGACCACCATGTTGGCGGGCTCCCAGTGGAAGTTGAAGGTGCCTGCGCCGCCCGAGCCGCTCAGCTGGGCGATGCTGCCGTAGGTGATGGTCTGGTCGGGACCGGCATTGGCGTTGGGGTTGGCGTTGACGATGACCTCGGTGGGGGCGCTGCTGGTTTGGTTGCCTACGGTGATGGTGCAGGTGTAGGTGCCGCCCATGGATAATGTGCAGTTGGGGATGCTGGGGTTTTGCAGGTTGGAAGTGAAGTTGTTTGGTCCTGTCCAGCTGTACGACGAACCAGCCTGGCCGTTGGCGGTCAGGTGGATGGTCTCGCCCACGCAATAGGGGCCGTCGTTGCTCACCAACGGGGGCATGATGTCGCAGTCGGTCTCGCCATTGCCCGCGTATTTTTGGAACGTGATGTTGCCGCTACTCCCGCTATAGTTGGTGATAAGCAGGATGAAGTATTGTCCAACCACCCCGTTCACGATGTGGGCATATTCGTATGAATTCACGCTATAGCTGCAATCGTGGAGGTTGCCGGAGGGATAGAAATTGGGGTTCGACGTGTTGTTGGGACAAGTGGTGCAGTTTGCCGTCAACAGGCCGGCCTGCCCCGCCGCTGTCGGACAGGGGTCGATCTGGTTTTCGAAAGGCCCCCAAAGGGCGAAGTCAACGTCGAACGAGGCTTCAATCTTGATGGTGATGTTGCCCGCGACGCCAATCCTCATGTAGTACCAGAAAGAATGGTGGCTCGTCGGCGAGGAGTTGAGGCATCCGTAGTTGGGCCCTGACCACGAATAGCCGCTGTTGAGCGCAGGGAAGTTATAGACATCGCTCGTGCAAAACGGTTCCGCATCCATGCAATGGTTGGCACGGTCGCCAACATAGTCGGAAATCAGGAAGTTGTAGTAGTCGATGCTTATGTTTTGCGCCCACGAGTTGAAGATTTCGGCAAACTCCTCCTTTGGCAGCATCGAAGCCGCTTCGTATTCTTCCCTAAGCGTCGCCCTCAGATAGTCGAACTCGGCATAAATCGGGATGTCGGCGTAGTGGCTGTTGGGCCTGATGAACAATTCGCCGGGGTTTTCGGTCGGGTTGCAAAGCCACATGTCGCTTGTGGCCAATGCCGACGCCAACTGGACGCGTTCCTCGACATTCGCAATCTGAAAAACGTTGAAAAGGAATCCGTTTTCATAATCCTGTAGTTGGACTTTCTGGTTCCTGTTGGCATCATGGGAATCGACAACTGCTTGTGCATGGCCTGACGGGTAGTCCTGGGCCAAAATCCTTGCCGGAACAACCAACAATAGGGCAAACATGATCGTCTTTGTGAATCTGTTCATGGTACGAGATGCTTTAAAGGGGCAAATTTAGGGAATTTTCTCAATGGATGTATATAAACTGGCTTAAAAACGCAAAAATACCCGTGGAAATTGTGTTGGTGGCAACTAAAAAAAAGGAACCATGCGGCTCCTTCTGTCAGTTACAGTCCCGTAGGGACGACATATCGGTAAGCAGGCGACGTGAGTCCCTGCTCATAGGATCGCTGATGTCAGGCGACGTGAGTCCCAGCTTTCACACACATGCGGTAGCACTCACACCACGCCCGTGAATCCCATGAAGGCCATGGCTAAGATGCCGGCGGTGATGAGGGCAATAGGAGTGCCTTTCATGCCCTTGGGCGGCTCCATCAGGTCGATGTGCTCGCGGATGCCGGCGAAGATGACCAAGGCCATGGCGAAACCCAAGGCGATGCCGACGGCATAAACCACCGACTCGCCAAGGCTCAGCATGTGGGCCACGCCGCCGTAGTTGAACTCCTTCGTGACCACGGTCAGCGAAACGCCAAGCACGGCGCAGTTGGTCGTAATCAGCGGCAGGAACACGCCCAAGGCGGTGTAGAGCGACGGGCTGATTTTCTTCAGGATGATCTCCACCATCTGCACCAAGGCGGCGATGATGAGGATGAAGGCGATGGTCTGCATGAACTTGTCCAAGCCAAAAGGCATCAGGATGTAGCGGTTCACAAGCCAGGTCACGAGGGTGGCCAAGGTCAGCACGAAGATGACGGCGGCACCCATGCCCAAGGCCGTCGAGGTCTTCTTGGAAGTGCCCAAGAAGGGGCAGATGCCAAGGAACTGGCTGAAGATCACGTTGTTGACCAATATGGTCGAAAGTATGATGATGAGGTATTTCATGGCTTAGTGGCTTTCTTTTTTGAATTGGTTGACGATGGCGATTAGGAACCCAAGGCAGATGAACGCGCCTGGAGGCAGGATGAAGATGAGGATGTTGGCCGTTTCGGGCAGGATGTGCAGGCCGAAGACGGAGCCGCTGCCGAGAAACTCACGGACGCAGCCCAACACGGTGAGGGCCAAGGTGAAGCCCAAGCCCATGCCGGCGCCGTCCAAGATGGATGGCCACACGGGGTTCTTCGAGGCGAAAGCCTCGGCGCGACCGAGTACGATGCAGTTCACCACGATAAGCGGGATGAAGAGGCCCAAGGTCTCGTAGATGTCGGGCACGTAGGCCTGCATCACCAATTGCACGATGGTCACAAACGAGGCGATGACGACGATGAAGCAGGGGATGCGCACCTTGTCGGGGATGAAGTTCTTGAGCAAGGATATCACCAAGTTCGACATGATGAGGACGAATGTGGTGGCCAAGCCCATCGACATTCCGTTGATGGCGCTGGTGGTGGTGGCCAAGGTGGGGCAGCAGCCCAACAGCAGCACTAAGATCGGGTTCTCCTTGATGAGGCCCTTGGTAAAGGTTTTCAAGTTGTTACTCATTGTCGTTTCCTCCTTTCATGAATTGTGACTTGTGGGCTTCGAAGCTGTCGCAGGCCAACTTCACGGCACCCGAGAAGGCGCGTGAGCTGATGGTGGCCGCAGTGATGGCGTCCACGTCGCCGCCGTCTTTCGTGACGGTCAGGTTGTAGCCCGCGTTGGGGTTCTTGCCGTTGAACTGGTCCTTGAACTTCGGGTTCACCATGTTGGCGCCCAAGCCCGGGGTCTCGCTTTGCGAAAGCACCGAGATGGCGTTGATGGTGCCGTCGGTCAAGATGCCGACCATCAACTCGATCCTGCCGTTGAAGCCGGCGTTGCTGTAGGTCTTGACGGCTGCGCCGAGGAGGTTGTCCTGCGCGTCGTAGGCCAAGTTGTAGGTCAGGTCGTCGATGTTGGCCTCTTCGATGCGCTCGATGGGCGTGCCCGTCTGAAGCACCGCTTCGATGGCGGCTTGGTTCTTCTTCAGGTCAACCTCGGCGATGGTGTCTTTGGTCATGCCATAGACGAGGCCTAAAAGCCCGCCCGAAATCGCCGTGATGACGAAGAGGGCGATGAGCATGTTCTTCAATGATGATTCTTTCTTTGCCATGGCGATTAGTTTTTAGCGGGTTTGACGACTCCGAAAACTTGCGGCTTGAAGGCCTTGTTGATGAGCGGCGTGAGGGCGTTCATGATGAGGATGGCGAACGAAACGCCTTCGGGATAGGCGCCCCACAAGCGGATGACCACCGTGATGACACCGATGCCGAAGCCGAACAGCGCCTTGCCGCGCAGGGTCATGGGCGATGTCACCATGTCGGTGGCCATGAAGAAGGCACCGAGGATGAGGCCGCCATAGACCAAATGGTACCACGGCGCGATGTAAACGGTCGGGTTGATGAGGTGGCAGATGCCCGTGAAGACGAACACGGTGAGCAGGATGCTCAGCGGCGTCACCCAGTCGATGACCTTGCGGCAGATAAGGTAGATGGCGCCAAGCAGAAGGGCGATGGCACACACCTCGCCGAAGGCACCGCCACGGTTGCCAAGCACCATATCGACGAACTGCATGTGGTCCATCTGTTGGATTTCCTGCAATCCCGACTCCTTGAGGATGCCGAGCGGGGTGGGACCCGTGACGGCATCGGCGAAGAAGCCTTTCTCAAAGACGGGCTGGGCTTGTGGCCAAGTAGTCATGGCGGTCGGGAACGACACGAGCATGAACACGCGGCCTACCAAGGCGGGGTTGAAGGGGTTTTTGCCCAAGCCGCCGAAGGCCATCTTGCCCACGCCGATGGCGATGACGCTGCCCACGATGACCATCCAAACGGGAAGGTTGGCGGGCACGTTGAAGGCAAGGAGCAGACCCGTCAGGGCGGCTGAGCCGTCGTTGATGGTCAACGGCCCCTTGATGAGGAATTTCTGGATGAGCCATTCGGTCAGCATACAGGCGGCCACCGAGACGATGGTCAGCCTCAACGCATACCAGCCGAAATAGTAAAGGGCCACAAGCAAGGCGGGAACCAAGGCCAAAATCACACGGATCATGATTTTCTGCGTGTTTTCCGTCGAATGTACATGCGGCGAACCGGATATTGTGTATTTGTTCATAATTTCAAATTTAAGATTTAAAATTTAAAATTCATTTCTGGTTTCTTGCACGGATGATGGCGCCGGTCTTGGCCTTGCCGTAGCGGATGTAGTCCAAAAGCGGGATGTTGGCGGGACAGGTGAACTCGCACGAGCCACATTCGATGCAGTCCATGACGTGGTTCTTCTCGGTCTCGTCGAAGTCGTTCTGCTTGGCGAGCTTGTGGAGCAGGAAAGGCTGCAATCCCATCGGGCAGGCCATGGCGCAACGTCCGCAGCGGATGCAGTTGGTCACGCGGCGGTCTTGTGCCTCGTCTAAGGTCATCAGGAGGATGCCCGATGTGCCTTTCATGACGGGGAAGTCGGTGACCGACACGCTCTTGCCCATCATCGGGCCGCCGTTGATGACGTCGGTGATGTTGTCGGGCAGGCCACCGGCAGCCTCGATGAGCAGGTTGGCCGGCGTACCGAAACGCACGCGCAGGTTGCACGGGTTCTTGACCGACTTGCCCGTGACGGTGACGACGCGCTCAATCAAGGGCTTGTTCTTCTGCACGGCTTCGTAAATCGCGTAGGTCGAGGCCACGTTGACCACGACGCAACCCGTCTCGATGGGCAGCTTGCCCGACGGCACCTCGCGCCCCGTGACGGCCTTGATGAGTTGCTTCTCGCCGCCTTGGGGATACTTGGTCTTCAAGGGCTGCACCTCGATGCCGTTGTAAAGGTCGCGGTGCGCGTTGATGGTCTTGTCCAACAGCTCGATGGCTTCCTGCTTGTTGGTCTCGATGCCGATGATGCCTTTGTCGGTGTTGACGGCCTTCATCAAGATCTTCACGCCCACGAGGAACTCCTGCGTCTTTTCCAAAAGCAGGCGGTAGTCGCAGGTGAGGTAGGGCTCGCACTCGGCGGCATTAATGATGATGTATTCGGCTTTCTTGCCTTCGGGGATCATCAGCTTGACGTGGGTGGGGAAGGTGGCGCCGCCCATGCCGACGATGCCGCATTCCTTCACCTTGTCGATGATTTGTTTCGAGTCGAGCTTGATGTCCGTCAGCAGTTCGTCGGTCTCGATGATGCCCTCGGCCCATTCGTCTTTCTCCTCCACGTTGATGAAGACGGCGGGCTTGTAGTAGCCCGTGTGGTCCATCACCACGTCGACTTTGGCGACGGTGCCCGTGGCGGGCGAGTGGACGTTGGCCGAGACGAAGCCCTTGGCCGTGCCGATGAGCTGACCCGTCAGCACGCGGTCGCCTTTCGCGACGATGCAGTCAGCCGGTGCGCCAAGGCATTGTCCGAGCGGGACGATAATCTGCTTGGGCATCGGGAAGTCTTGTATGGGCTGGTGCGCCGAGAGCTTGTTCTCTTCTGGATGCACGCCACCTTTCTTGAAAGTCTTTATCGGGTTCATGCTGTGACGGTGTTTTCGGGTTTGACTTCAGTTTTAACCTCCACAGGTTGAGGCTGTTCCACCTTGACGGCAGGCTCTGCGCCTTGCAGCGGTTTCGGGGTTTCGGGCTTGGGTGCCGGGAAGTTGATGGCGTGGATGCTGCCACGCGGGCACACCTTGGCGCACTTGCCGCAGGTCTTGCACTTGGCCGGGTCGATGTAGGCCAAGTTGCCGCGCATCTCGATGGCCTCGAAGGGACATTCTTTCAGGCACTTCTGGCAGCCGATGCAGCCCACCGAGCAGTTCTTGATGACCAAGGCACCCTTGTCGGTGTTGGAGCAGCACACATAGACGCGACGGTCTTTCTTGCCGCGCGGACGCACCTCGATGATGCCGCGAGGGCAGGTCTTGGCGCACACGCCGCAGCCCACGCACTTGTCGGGATCGACGACGGGCAGGCCCGTCTCCTTGTCGATGTGCAAGGCATCGAAGTTGCACTTCTTCACGCAGTCGCCGAGGCCGAGGCAGCCTTTCGAGCAGCCGCCTTCGCCCGCGTAGAGCGTGTTGGCGAAAGCGCAGATGTCGGCACCTTCGTAGTGCACCTTGGCGGGTGAGTTCTGGCAGCTGCCGTTGCAGCGCACCACGGCAATCTTAGGCTCGAAGGCAGCGGCGGTCAGTCCGAGGACGGCGGCCACCTTGCCCATGTCGGTGCCGGGGCACATCAATCCGTCGATGTTGCCTTTCTCGGCGGCCTGTTTCACGCAGGCTTCGGCCAAGGCACGGCAGCCCGCGAAGCCGCAGCCGCCGCAGTTGGCGCCGGGCAGGCAAGCCTCCGCTTCGTCAATCAAAGGGTTCTCTTCCACCTTGAACTTCTGTGCCACGAAGTACAAGACCACGGCCAACAAGCCGCCCAAGATTCCGAGAACCGCAAGGGAAATAAGTAAAGTGTTACTCATTAGAATGGAATTTTGAGTTTGTTTTCAGTTTTTAGAAACTGCAAAAATACGGAATCTCGTTTTTTTGGCAAAGGAAAATTTTATTCAAATCACATTACAAAATTATTCGTTTTGCATTATACGAATTGCATAAAACTCCAAAAATCAATATAAATAATTGTTATTCAATAATATACGAAAACTTCTTCTTGAGCTTGTCGCGGCGGAGATAGAGTATTATATAATAAGGTATCAGCGCGACGATGCCGAGGAGGGCCGAAAGGCCGTCGTTGAGGCCGAGGCCGAGGCAGACGAAAAGCACCGCCAAGAGCAACAGGATCGGGACGAGGTAGGCCAACACCGCCGCCTTGTTGCCTTGCCCGATGGCCATTTTCACGTTCACCTTCTGCAAAAGGCTGAAGTCCTTGTCCTTGGGTCGTGGCACGGTGAGGGTCTTTTCGGCTTGCTCGCCCATGCCGCAGGCGCTCTTGGCATGGCAGGCCGCGCACGCGCTTTGCGCCAATATCTTGATTTCCAATTCGTCGTCGGTGATTTTCGTGACGATGCCTTCGTGGGAGATGGTTTCGTTTTCGTTCATTTTGTTTCTTTTTGCGATGCAAAGGTAATGTTTTTTCTTTTTGCTGCTGCCCAAGGTGTCGCTGCGCTTTGCCTTGGGTTGGTGTAAGCTGCCCTTTCAGGGCGGGGCCTGTCGGGGCGCTGCCCAAGGTGTCGCTGCGCTTTGCCTTGGGTTAGGTTAATTTGCCCTTTCAGGGCGGGGCCTGTCGGGGTGCTGCCCAAGGTGTCGCTGCGCTTTGCCTTGGGTTGGTGTAGGCTGCCCTTTCAGAGCGGGGCCGAGGCGGGAATTAATGCGCCCTGAAAGGGCAACTTAGCGGTAGCGTCGGGCAAAGCAGGCGTGGCCTGCGGCACCCGACGCTGATAAGATGCGGTAGCCAGCGCCCTGAAAGGGCAGCTTAATCGGTGAACAGGTATTCTTCGTTGTATTCCACACCATATTCCCTGAGGAAAGCCAGGTATTCCTCCTTGAAATCCTGCTTGTGGTGGTGTTGTTCCTGGTTCTGGATGTATCTCTTGGTTCGTTCCACAACGGATTGACTGACCGAAAAGCATCCATAACCGCCTTGCCATGCGAAGTCCTCATAGTATTTGTCTTTGGTTTTGATCCATCGGCTGCTATGTCGCTTCACGTCTTCCATCAATTTGGCCAGCGCGATGTTTTTCGACATGATACAAAGAATGTGGATGTGGTCTTCCACTCCTCCGATTTGTATGGGAGTGCAACCTAATGATTTCAGCACTTGACCAATATAGGCATACAGTTCTGCGTATTCCTGTCGGCGGATGGGTACGCTTGTGTATTTGATGTGGAAGGTTGCGTGGATGTAGAGCCGTGATAGTGATTGTGACATTTGTTTTTCGTTTGTTTTGGTTTGCCATTTTGCTGCTGCCCAAGGTGTCGCTGCGCTCTGCCTTGGGTTAGGTTAATTTGCTCTTTCAGGGCGGGGCCTGTCGGGGCGCTGCCCAAGGTGTCGCTGCGCTTTGCCTTGGGTTAGGTCAATTTGCCCTTTCAGGGCGGGGCCTGTCGGGGCGCTGCCCAAGGTGTCGCTACGCTTTGCCTTGGGTTAGGTTAATTTGCCCTTTCAGGGCGGGGCCTGTCGGGGCGCTGCCCAAGGTGTTGCTGCGCTTTGCCTTGGGTTGGTGTAAGCTGCCCTTTCAGGGCGGTGCTTTCCGTTTTTTCGAAGGCAAAATTACATTTTTTTCTCCGTTCAACCAAAAACCACTACTTTTGCAAGTTCATTCACACGGAATTATGCCCAAAAAGGAGAGAAAAAACGGAAAACTGAAGGCTTGGGTCATGGCCAAGGTCGATACGGCCAAGGCGTGGTACAACCGCGACGACAACTTCCTGCGTGTCGTGCGCTTTCCGGGCACCAAGCTCCCTTTGATGGACGTGCTCATCGACTTTTTCAAGCTGTTCACCAAAGGTCGCACCATCGACCGCGCCGCCGGCGTGGCCTTCAACTTCTTCGTGGCGCTTTTCCCCTTGATCCTCTTCTTCTTCACGCTGATTCCCTACATCCCCATCCCGAACCTCTACGAAAGGGTGATGATGGCCATGAGCGACTTCCTCCTCCCTTCGGGGACGCTCGACTTCGTGACGGAGACCATCGACGGCATCATGAACCAGCCGCACGAGGGCTTGCTTTCGTTGAGCATCCTCCTCTGCCTGATTTTCGGCTCAAGCGGCATCGTGGCGTTCTTCAACGGATTCCGTAACGTGTATGCCAACTATTTGACCGACAAAGGCTTGACCTTGAAGAGTTGGGTCGAGCAGCGGCTGTTCGCCATTCTGATGCTCATCATCATCGGGGTCTTGATGGTGATTTCCATCGTGCTGATTTCCTTGGGCGGCACGGCCTTGAGGTTCCTCGTGACGCATGAAATCATCCAAGGCGGGTCGTTCACTTTCTTCTTGTTCAGCGTGTTGCGTTGGGTGATTGGCATCTTCGCCTTGTGCTTCGGCATTGCGTTGTTGTATTATTTCGGCAACGTCAGGTTCGACGAGCATTACCGCAAGGAACTCAAGCGCCCGAGGCCCAACGGCACGAAATACCGCGAGTTCGTCATCTTCAGTCCGGGCACGATTCTCGCCACCACGCTTTTCGTACTCGGAACGGTGGCGTTCAACGGCTACATCTCCAATTTCTCGCGCTACAACGTGCTTTACGGCTCCATCGGCACGCTCATCATCCTCATGCTCTGGATTTGGGTCATCGCCATCCTGATTCTGGCCGGCAACGACCTCAACTCGGGCATCCGCAGGAGCGCGTTCAAGCTGAGCGAGGCCGAAGACGCGACACGACGCAAGCAAATCGTCGTCGAGGACCTTCGAAAGCATATCCACGACTATCAGGAGGGCAACGAACACCGGCAGCACCGCATCAACGCTCTGAAAAAGACCATCGACGAGGAATCGGCGCTCATCCGCGACTTGGAGGAGAAGAACAAGGATTACGAGCTGATTATCAAGGCCTATCAGGATTTTGCCGAGGCGGAACGCCGCAACGCGGTCGAGCAATATCTGAAATCGGAGGAACAGTAGCATGGGCATCGTAGCACGACAGAGCATCAAGGGCACGGTTGCCACTTATATCGGGGTGGCGGTCGGCATCGTCACGACGTTTTTCATCCAGACGAAAGCCCTTCAGCCTGAACAGATTGGACTTATTGACATCCTGCTTCAATGTTCGTTGCTCTTTGGCGGTTTGGCTCAACTTGGCACCAACTCGTCGGCGATGCGCTATTATCCTTTCTTCAAGGACGAGGAGCACCGCGACCACGGCTTCTTCGGCTGGACGCTGCTCGTGCCTTTGGTGGGGTTCGCGTTTTTCCTGTTGGCGTTCTTTGCCTTCAAGGGCGCGATTGTGAGTTTCTTCACGAAAGACTCGGAGGTGGGGGCGGAGTTGTTTGCCAAGTACGTCAATTTCGTCATTCCCTTGGCGTTTTTCATGCTGTATATCTCTGTCTTCGAGACAAATAGCAACCTGTTGATGCGCATCGTGCTGCCCAAGTTCGTCCGCGAGGTCGGCTTGCGGGTGGCGACTTTGGCGGTGTATCTGCTTTATTTTTACAAAGTCATTGATTTTGATGGCGTTATCATCGGGTTCTGTGTGTTTTACGGCTTGGCCACGCTCATCAATGTGGTGTATCTGCTGAGTTTGCAGCGGGTGTCGTTCAAGATCGAGTGGGGTTACATCAAGCCGCAGCTGAGGCGCGATTTCCTGTTCTACACCTTGTTTATGATAACGGCGGCCTTGGCGGGCAACGTCATCCCCATGCTGAGCAAGTTCTTCGTGGCGGCCAAGACGAGTTTCCGCTTGGCGGGCGTGTTCACCATCGCCACCAACATCGCGGCGGTCGTCGAGATGCCTTACCGCTCGTTGGGCGCCATCTCGCGACCCCAAATCTCCGACGCGATGGCCAAGCACGACGTGAAAGCCGCCGACGCCTTGTGCAAGAACGTGGCCCTGCACCAGTTCATCGCGGGCAGTTTCGTGTTTTTCCTCGTGTGGGTCAACATCGATTTCCTCTTCGACTTGCTGCCCAACGGCGAGGTTTACCGTTTGGGCAAGTGGGCGGTGCTTCTGCTGTCACTGAGCCGCTTGGTCTATTCCACCTTCGCCGTGACGACCACGGTGCTGAGTTATTCGAAATACTATTACTACTCGCTGATATTCACTGTTTTGCTTGCGCTGATGTCGCTCGGCTTGAACGCATGGTGGGTGCCCAAGTGGGACGTCAACGGCGGCGCGTTGGCCAGTGTGGTTTCCTATTTGGTCTATTTCGTCCTGCTGTTGGCCTTCATCAAGTGGAAGATTGGGGTGATGCCTTTGTCGAAGCCGCTGCTCCCCGTGGTGGCAATTGTCCTTGTGCTGTTTGTCCTCAACTGGCTGTGGACGCTCTTGTTGACGCCGTTGCTTTCCGCCGTGTCCGCCAAGGCCATCGTCGGCCTGTCGCTTGACGCCGTGCTGAAATCAGTCGTTTTCCTCGCCTTGGGGCTGTTCGCGCTTTACAGGCTGAAGGTGTCGCAGTCGGTGAACGACTTGGTGGATAGGTTTTTTGGGCTTTTAAAGCACAAATAAACGGGCATAGACCGTAAGTCACTCCATGCAATTCTTATATATTTCGGAATATCGGTTGATGACCATGTCCCATGTGTAGTTTTCTTTGGCCTTGTGATAGGCTTTTTCGGCCAGGGAGTTCCTATAGTCGTCATCTTCAATGAGGCGATAGAGCAGTTTATTAAAGGATTCTTGCGAATCGCAGAAGAGCATCTCTTCTTTGTCCTCGAAAACGCCCCAAATCCCCGTGTCTTTTGTTGCAACAACGGCATTTTGATGGGCCGCCGCTTCAAGATAGACCAAGCCAAAGGTTTCGTTGACACTGGGAAGCGCGAAAACGTCTGATTGAGAGAGCAGGTCGCCGATTCTATTATGTTCGATTTTGCCAAGAAAGATGATGTTGTCAAAACCTTTCGCGCAGGTTTCCAATTCGTTACGCATCGCACCGTCTCCTGCTATTGTTAACGTGACATTCTTGTTCCCAATATAATTCTTGACTGCTTCAATCACCCAATCGACATGCTTTCTTGGGATTAACTCGCTAATTGTGGTGATGGAAACACTGACAGAACTATTGATGGATTGTTTTTGTTGAAAAAAAGTTCTCTCAACTCCATGAGGCATGACGATGCTGTCGATTCCGATCTTTGACAGGATTTCTTTGTGTGCGGTGTTGTGGACGATTATTTGCTTGGCGTTTGAAAGTGCTAATTTCATCCTTGTTAAGGTGTCGCAGTTGTCAGGTTGTTTTAGGAGTTTGATATCGGCATCCCTGAATGATATGATGTATGGCACATGGAAGGCTTTGTGGATTTGGTATGCGAAATAACCATCGGGGAGTGCATAATGTGCATGAACCAACTGCGGAATCCCAAACTGCTTACAATAAGCCTCGATCCGTTTTTGCCAATATGGGAGGAAACGGAACGCGTCTTTTTTCCCAAACAATCGGATATATTTGAACGGCCTGACAATGATTCCGTCGTCTTCCCAGCTTTGGCCATTGGCAATGTTCTTGTATTTCTTCATCAGGTTAATGGGGAACGGGGCAAACTCGGCCGGGTGCAAGACGGAAATGTCGAATTGGTTCGATAGCTTGTGCGCTATGGTCATCACCACCTTGTTCGACTGGCGTTTTGGGGTGGGGATGTTCGAGGCGACAAACAAAACCTTAGGGTTAGAGGCTTCTTTCTGCATAGACAATGTAATATCTTGGGGTGATTTTTCTCAAAAACGGTCTGATGCCTAATTGGCCGGTCGGTGAAGTCCATTTTTCGGAATCCATCACTTTCCATCCCGATTTCTCAAGGAGCCAATCGAACTGCCAGTCCTCGAACTCGTGGAAATGTCGGTCCCAAGGGTCGGAGTTGCTTCGGTAAGCTTTGGCAAACCACAATGACAAGGGTATCGAAGCGACAAGTTTGTTGCAAGGAAGTGCTGAAAGCACACCCATCGGGTTGATGAGATGCTCGCAGATTTCCAGCGCGGTGACAAAATCGATGTTTTCATATTGTTTCACTGTTTCAGGCTGAAGGTCCAAGTCTTCACCATGTGTATTGAAGACTTCGTATCCTTTTCCCTTGAGGATGTCAGAAAAAGGGTTCGGGATTCCCAAATCCAGGACCCTCGTCTTTCCTGGCAGGTGTTTTTGAATGAATGTCAAAGTCTTTTCATAGCGACTTGTCATGCTTTTGTTGATTCTGAATTGACTCTCCATGTTTTTATGCTTTGTTAGTTGTTCACTTTCCAATGTCCGCCCTTATCGGGTCCGATGCGCTCGATGCGGCCTGCGGATTTCAATTGGCGGATGTTCCAGTCAATGCCTTGGCGTGACAAACCGGTTAATTTGGATAGATCTGATAGCGTTATTTTCGGGTTTTTCATTATCAAGTCCAAAATTATCTCCTTGTTTTTCTCCTTAGTTTTCTCCTTAGTTTTCTCCTTAGTTTTCTTCTTGGTTTTCTCCTTAGTTTTCTCCTTAGTTTTCTCCTTAGTTTTCTCCTTAGTTTTCTGCCAAATCCTGTTTTATACCGTCATTATCTACACCGTCGTTTTTTTTTATACCGTCGCTTTTTACACCGTCGTTTATACCGTCGTTTATACCGTCAGGTTCTATTGTCTTGATGACGCTCCAAAAACCTTTTTTAGGACTTCCCACTCGAATGATATATCCCTTTCTTTTTAATGAAGCAAGAGCTTTTTCGGCATTTCTTATGTTGATATTCAGGGCAATAGATAGTCTTTTTGCAGTTAATTTCGGATCTTTAACTAATAATTCCAATGCGCTTCGCTCGTTTTTTCCTAACTTCTGTCTTATACCGTCTTTTACACCGTCATTATTGTTGCCTTTTTGAGGAAACTCTGAGTCATTCCTTGGATATGCCGTCACCATGATGCCATCCGAAATCTGTTGCCAAACGGGGGTCGGGTGGCCCGCCTCATGGAAAGCCCTGATAACGCGACCGATGCCGCTCCCGTACTTCTCGATTTCGCCCAAGTCCTTGAAAACGTCGGCGATTTGCTTGTTGCGAGGTTGCGAACGGTAGTGGTTGGCCGCAACGGTTCCGTCGTCGTTTACCCCGATATATGCGGTGCCGCCTTTTGCGTTGGCAAAAGCCACCAAAGCGATGATGACTTCATCCGAGAACGAGGTCTTGAATTCGGTATGCTGGTCTTCTTGCTTGGGTATCATTTTGTTGGGGTTTTGGTGGTTTTTTCAAGTAAATCAGCGTATTCTCCCGCCAAGGCTCGCCTCGAATAGCGTTCCGCAGCGGCGTTGACCTTGCTCGGCAATTCGTTTCCCAAGTATTTCCGATAGTGGCTTTTGACCATTTCTTTTATCTTTTCCTTGTCCTCGAAGCGGATGGTCGTTCCGGCTTGGGCTTCGGCGATGATTTTCGCCGCGTCGCCGTCTTCCGGCCCGATGCAGAGGATGGGCCGGCCCGATGCAAGGTATTCGAAAAGCTTGGCGGGTACCAGTCCGTTGGCTCTCGGCTCGGTAGCGGGCATGAGCGTAAGGAGGAGCAGACTCGCCTCGCTGAGAGTTTGCGCCACTTGATTGTGCGGTATGTAGGGCAGGATGTGGACATTGGACTCTAACCCATGCTCGGCAATGGAAGTGACCACCGAATTGTCGATTTGGCCTATCATGTTGACTTGCAAATCGTTGCCAAATCTCTCGTCTTCTTTCGTGAGTTCTCCCAAAGCCCGCCATAGTTGCTGCGGATTCCTCACCTTGAAAAGGACGCCGAGATAGGTGATGGTGAATTTCTTCGGCGAGGACACTGAAGTTAGTGGGGCGATGTCGTCGATGTCGAAACCGTTGTAGATGGTGTCCACCTTTGGCGCCCCCAATCGCTCAAGACTTTGTGCCCAGTTGTGGCTCACCGTGACGACCTTGTCGGCCTTGGTCAGCACCTCGCGTTCCAAGCGGTGGTGCTTGCGGTCGGAGCGGCGGGTGAGCTTCAGTTCGTCGTAATAGTCGATTTCGGTCCAAGGGTCGCGGAAGTCGGCAATCCACGGAATGCCCAAGGCTTCCTTCAACTTCATGGCAATCAGGTGCATCGAATGTGGCGGACCCGTGCTGACAACGGCATCCACGGGATGATCTTTCAGGTATTCTTTCAAATAGCGCACCGAGGGCTTCACCCACCAACAGCGTGCGTCAGGGATGAACAGGTTGCCGCGAACCCACATCGAAAGCTCTGATTTCCAGTTGGTTTTCTTCCCTTCCTCTTGGATGAATCCCGCCTTAACGGTTTCTCCTTGCTTCATGCCAAGGAACTTCTTGTAGAAGGTGTAAGGCTCCGTTATGGGTCGCCGGATGACTTCGGTTTCGGGGCTGACGTCTTTCTCCAAAGAATGGTCAACAATCGGGTATTCAGCGTTTTCCGTGGTGTAGATGACAGGTTGCCAGCCGTTTTCGGGCAGGTACTTCGACATCTTCAGCCAACGCTGCACGCCGCTGCCGCCCGACGGAGGCCAATAGTAGGTGATGATGAGGACGCGCTTCATGTTGCTTGGGCTTTGTTTGGGTGTGTTGGATCTGTCTCTTCATTCACAACCCACAGGACTCTCTTATCGACTCGCGAGAGCAGACCTTGCTTGATAAGTTGCTGGATGTGAATTTGTATTGTCCGTTCGGAAAGATGTAATTGATGTGCAATGGACGAAGTGCTTGCTGTGTTGTCTTCAAGTATGAGGCCCAATATCTTTTGCGAAATCCCGGTTTGATGGCTTTTCAAATTCGCATTCGCGACAACGACATTCGCCGTCGCGTCACCGAATGTTGCCGTCGCAGGAGCGAAATCTTCGGCATTTTCCATTTGTCCCAAAGTGTGGTCAGGGATGCTCCAAAGGATATTATTCGTGTTGTGCGAGATGGCTTCGTTTTCAACAAGTTGTTGGATGTGACGCTGGATAGTCCTTTTTGATACCCCTAACCGATCAGCCATCGAAGAGATAGTTAGGGTGTCGTCTTCTCGTATCAGGTCTATAATGCTCTGCGCGACAGTTGGGTTTTCCTTTTTGAGAGACTTGGATCCTTCCGTTTCCTCGGCTTGCGGCAATAAAACGGTGATCCTGAACATATCTTCGTCGGTGATGATGGGTTCTTTCCCTGAATAGAGTTTGGCGTATTTCGTGATTTTCCTCAGGCCGGTTCCAAGTGCTTCGGCCATTGCCATTTGGACGAAAAACAGGGTTAGACGAGGGTTTTTGGGGAACGATTGGTAATGCAAGGGATCGACTCGTCCATGCAAATAGGGCTTGTTGGCGTTTTCGGCCTTTTTGAACTCTATGTTCACGCCTTCCCCTTGGTGGATGATATATTGCAATTCTTCCTTATTCATCGGTTTTGGCTTTGTATTTCTTCATGGCAGAAAACACAATCGTGCCAATGAGTCCCAAAATCAAGATGAGCGAGCTGGCAAACGATACCGTATTGCCGACCGTGTAGGCCTTGGGCGCATATTCCATCACGATCTCGTGGTTGCCGGCAGGGATGATTGCGCTGCGCAACAGATAGTTGGCGCGGAGCAAAGGATGTTCCTGTCCGTCGATATACATCTTCCAGCCTTTCGAGGTCCAAATCTCGGAGAAGACCACCAAATAGTCGGCGGTCGTTGAGCCTGTCGAAACGCCGCTGAACCGGTATGTCAGCTTGTTGGGCTTGTATTCCGTCAACGTAATTTCAGGCATGATGCTGTCCGTAAGCCTGTAATCCCCAATCTTTTGCCCAAACTCCTTGTTTATGATGGCGGTGTGCAGCAAGTCGGTGGCGGCGATGGCGTCGATTTCCTCGTTGGGCGTGTCAACCCATCGGATGTCCTTCGCAATCCACGCATTGCCAAAGGCATACGGATTCTCGAAAGGCTGGGCGTTGGGGTTGTAGATGATGTACTTGGTGTTCAGCATGTTAAGCACTTTCTGGTGGGCCAAGGTTTGCATCATGTCGCTTGCGGTTTGGGCCGTCCTGAGTTGGTTGAGTTCGCTGCCAAGATATTGTGTGATCACGTCTTGATAGCGGCGCAGTTTGGCGCCTGAATAGCCGCCTATCGACTTGTGGAAATAGCAGGTGCTGGCGTCGTTGAACATGTCCTTGGTGATGTCGGCCACCCTGAAATCCAAGGTGTTGTCTTCCATGATGGCTTGGTCGGCGGTGGAGGCGGTGAAGGGCTTTTCAAACTTTTGCTTGCTGACGAAATTGTCGTTGTTCAGATAGCGCTTGTCGATGGGGAACATGTCAATCAGCACGAGCACGGCGAGAATGGCAAACGCGGGCGCGGCTTTCAGCTTGCCCTTGCCGTAGAGGAACAGCGGCACGGCTGCCAAGATGACAAAGATGAGACTCCTTAAGGCATCCTTGCGGAAAATGGCCACGCGCACGTCTTCAAGGCTTGTGGCAAAGGCTTGATACACAGCACCGTCTTTGCCCTTGGTCAGTTGCGCAAACTGTTGGGCCTCGCCTTGGCTGAGGAAGCTGAAGAAGGCTTTCGGGGCGATGTAGAACAGCAGGCAAACGCCCGCCGTAATGCCCAAGGCAATGTAGAACTTCTTGAGGTTTTGCTTGAAGGCTTCGGGGCTTTTCGCGATTTCGGCCAAGCCCAAGAAACCCAACAACGGCATGGTGACTTCCGCAATTACCAAGGTCATGCTGACGGCCCGGAACTTGTCGTAGAACGGGATGTAGTCGAGGAAGAAGTTGGTGAAGCCCATGAAGTTTTTGCCCCAACTGAGCAGGATGGAGAGCAGCGTGGCGGCGAGCAAAGCCCATTTCAGCTTGCCTTTCACCGTCAAGGCACCCAAGACAAACAGGAACACCACGATGGCTCCCACATACACTGGGCCGCTGGTGCCGGGCTGGTCGCCCCAATAGGCGCTGCTCTGTGCGACGCTGTCCCTGAAGCGGCTGTCGGCTTTCTCCAAGGCGGGATTTTGCTTGCCGATGTAGGCCGATGCGCCGCCTTTGGCGTTGGGAATCAGCAGGCTCCATGTCTCGCCCTTGCCGTAGCTCCATTGCGTGATGTAGTCGCGGTCGAGGCCCTTGGTCTGGTTGGCTTCGTTGCGGGCAAGCACCGGTTTGCCACGGGTGGTCTCCTTGCCGAACTCATAGTTGCCATATAGCGTTGTCGAACATGTCAACGCGCCAATCAATGCTGCCACCACAAGCCCCGCCGATGCCTTGATGAAATGGCCCAACCTCTTGTCTTTCAAGTCGCTGATGAGTTCTGCAATGACAAGAATGACAATAATCAACGCCAAATAATAGGTAATCTGGATGTGTCCCGTCCGGATTTCAAAGGCCATCGCAAAAGCGGTCAACAGCCAGCCCCACAAGTATTTGCCTTTGTAGGTCAACAACACTCCAGCAACGACGGCGGGCATATAGGCCATGGCCATGGCTTTGGCGTTGTGGCCCGCACCTATCACAATGAAAAGGTACGACGTGAACCCGTAGGCAATGGCCCCGACAAAGCTAATCCAGAAGCCGCAGTCGAGCACCAAAAGCAAGACGAAAAAGCCTAACATACTGATGAATACGGAGCCGAGCGATTGTGGCAGCCCTATTCTCAAGGCTTGATAAATGGGGTTGGTCAGGTTGCCTGTCTGCTTAACGGAAATGTTCCAAGTGGGCATACCGCCAAAGGCCGAGTTGGTCCAAAGCGAGGCTTCGCCTGTGTCGTTTCGGAATTCGGTGATTTCCTGCGCCATGCCCTTGTGCATCTCGATGTCGTGCTGCTTGACGCGTTTGCCTTCCAAAACGGGGCTGAAGTAAACCAAGGTGATGACCGCAAAGGCGATGATGGCGGCCACGATGCTGAGGATGTTCCTGTTTTTCTGGAAAAAGTTATTCTTCATGATGACAAAGCTTCTATTTAATCTCTTCAAAATCAGTGTATTCTCCGATGCTCGGATTGACATGGGGTTTGGCTGGAACTTCGGAATCCGCGTCCTTGCTCTCGCCGAAGGCTTGCTCCGTCTGTCGTTGCAACTTCTTGGCTTTCCTTCTGAATATCAACTTGATTGCCAAATTGAAAGTGTAGAAAACCAAAACGGCGATGAGTATTGTTGACCAGAAATCTCTCATGTCTCTTGTGGCTATGGTGCTGCGAAATTACGATTTTTCCTTATGTGACGGCTTTTTTTTGCTCAAAATGTCGTCCCACATGGCCCCGATGAAGCCCGTGCCATAGCCGAAAAGCTGGCAATATGCCGCCGGAACGGAAAGCGCAGCAACTTTCAAGTCCTTGTTTTTCAGCCAAGAATCCACGAAGACCATCAAGACATAGACGGCGATGGGCAACAGCCACCACCACGAGCCGAAGATGGCGAGCAGCAGCAGGAGCAGGTTGCCGACCACGAAGGCCGCTGGCAACAAATGCACGAGCTTGAAGGTCTCAGGGTACTTGTTTTTCAAAACGACACGCGCCTCGCCGGAGTGTTTCACCTGTCGGAAAAACGAGCTGAACTTCACGCGGCGTTTGTGATAGACGAAGGCCTCGGGGAAGAGTCGGCAACTGTAGCCATTGGCGAAAATCCTTGTACTCAGGTCGATGTCCTCGCCGTAGCGCATGGGGGCAAAGCCTCCCAAGGCATCGAAAACCGACTTCTTTATGCCCAAATTGAAGCTGCGCGGATAGAACTTGTCCAATTTCTGCTTGCCGCCACGGATGCCGCCCGTGGTGAAGAACGAGGTCATGGCGTAGTTGATGGCCTTCTGGATGGGCGTGAACGACGGATGCGCCCGGTCGGGACCGCCAAAGGCATCGCAAGGCTCACTTTCCAGTTCTTTCTCGATGGTTTCCAAGTAGTTGTCGGGCACGATGACGTCGGAGTCCAATATAATAAGGTATTCGCCTTGGCTGCGCTCGGCACCGTAGTTGCGCGACGGCCCGGGACCAGAATTGGGCTTGAAATGATAGCGCAACGCCAATCGGTCTGTGTATTTTTCGCAAACGGCGTCGCATTTTTCCGTCGATCCGTCTTCCACCACGACAACCTCGAAGTCCTTGAAAGTCTGTGCGCAAAGGCTCTCCAACAGCTCATCGACTTCCTGTGGCCGGTTATAGACGGGTATGATGATTGAAAACCGCATTTTTAGATTTTTTTGCAAAGATAGGGATTCTTTGCGTATTTTTGCGCTATCAATCGCGATATTTGGAAAATGAAGAAACTTATTTCCTTGTTTACCAAGGTTTTTCCCCGCCAATGGCTCATCAAAATGAGCTATCTTTTCAGTTTTTTGGTGCGCCCGTTCTATCGTGGCGACAAGGTGGAATGTCCCGTTTGCGGCAAGCATTTCCGCAAGTTCTTGCCCTACGGCTATGGCAAGGCGATGGATAACCGGCTGTGTCCCAATTGCTTGTCGTTGGAAAGGCATCGCTTGCTCTGGCTTTATTTGCGCGACAAGACGGATTTCTTCACCGCACCTTTGAAGGTCTTGCATTTCGCGCCCGAGCAGCCGTTTCTGAAGCGTTTCCGTGTCTTGAAGAACCTCGACTACACCACCGCCGACCTCGATTCGCCCATCGCCGACCTCCATCTTGACGTGACCGCCATCGACCAGCCGAGCGACACCTACGACGTGGTCATCTGCAACCATGTGCTTGAGCACGTCAGCGACGCGAACAAGGCCCTTGCCGAAATCAAGCGCATCATGAAACCCGGCGGCTGGGCCATCCTTCTCGTGCCCATCAATCCCGATATGGACACCTTCGAAGACCCCACCGTCACCGACCCGAAGGAACGCCAACGCCTTTACGGGCAATACGACCATGTGCGGCAGTTTGGCCGCGACTATGCCGACGTGCTGCGCAAGGCGGGATTCAACGTCATCGAGGACAGGATTTTCTACGAGATTCCTGAAATGCAGCGCGAGCGGATGCACTTGGCGCGTAGGGGAGAGGAGATTATCTATCGGTGCGGGAAGACCGTGTAGGAACAACAAAAGGCGATTCCCCCAACGGGGTCGCCTTCGTTACCCTAAATAAGAAATATAACGGCTTCCGAAAAATCAGTACTCGTCAGAAACTGTAAGCTTTTTTCTGCCTTTGGCTCTTCTGCGGGCCAAGACTTTACGGCCGTTGGCCGTTGACATTCTCTCTCTGAAACCGTGTTTGTTTCTGCGTTTTCTGTTCGAAGGTTGATAAGTGCGCTTCATCTCTGTATCTGTTTGTTTGTTCTTTTTTGCCTAAAAACCCCTTTTGTTTTGGGACTGCAAAAGTACGAATTATTTCCTTTGCTCCAACACTTTTCTTGAAAAAAATGAAAAAGGCAAAGCCGAATTTGGTTTTGCCTTTCTCGAAGAAACTGGTTTTTAGTCTTTTATGCCACGACTTCCTTCTCAGGGATGTTCTTCAGTGTCTCAACGACGAAATCCCAGAAGGGCTGCACGCTCTCGATGAGCAGCGCCTCGTCGGGCGAGTGGGGGTGAACCAAAGTGGGGCCGAAGCTCACCATGTCCCAATGCGGGTACTTCGAGCCGAGGATGCCACATTCCAAACCGGCATGGATGACCATCACCTTGGGCTCCTTGCCGAATTTCTCCTGATACACGCGCTTCATCGTGTTGAGGATGGGTGAGTTGATGTTGGGCTTCCAGCCCGGATAGTCGCCGGTGGAGTAGGCCTCGGCGCCGTTGTCGGTGAGGTTCTTGCGGATCTGCTCGGCGAGCTTGTCCTTGGCGGCATCGACGAGGCTGCGGGTCAAGGAGGCGCACACGATCTTGCCGTCTTCCATCTTGATGGTGGCCAAGTTGCTCGAGGTCTCGGTGGTGCCTTCAAAGTCGGCGCTCATGGCAATCACGCCGTTGGGATAGCGGGCGATGGCGGTGAACAGGTTGTCTTGCGTCTTCACGTCGATGACCTGCTTGGGCATCTCGGCGGTTTCGCAGAGGATGGCGAGGTCGGGCTCGGTCTGGGCGAACTCGTCCTTGCAGATGGCCTCGTATTCGGTGGCGAACTTTTCAAACTCGGCTTTCTTGCCTTCGGGGACGACCACGATGGCTTCGGCTTCTCTCGGGATGGCGTTGCGCAGGCTGCCGCCGTCGATGCAGGCGAGGCGCAGGCCGTATTTCTCGGCTGCCATCAGCAGCATGGCGTTCAGCACCTTGTTGGCGTTGGCGCGACCAAGGTTGATGTCCATGCCGGAGTGACCGCCTTTCAGTCCCTTCACGAACAGGCGGTAGGCCGACATCCCGGCGGGGACGGCCTCGAAGGTGGGCGCCCAAGTGCCGATGTTGTCGATGCCGCCGGCGCAGCCCACATAGAGCTCGCCTTCGGTCTCCGAGTCCATGTTCATGAGGATGTCGCCGTTGAGGATGCCGGGTTCAAGCAGGTTGGCGCCGGTCATGCCGGTCTCCTCGTCGATGGTGAACAGGGCCTCGATGGGGCCGTGTTGCAGGTCGGTGGCTTCGAGGACCGCCATAGCAGCGGCGGCGCCCATGCCGTCGTCGGCGCCAAGGGTGGTGCCGTTGGCCTTCACCCAGCCGTCTTCGATGTGGGTCTCAATCGGGTCGTTCTCGAAGTCGTGCACCTTGTCGGCGTTCTTTTGCGGTACCATGTCCAAGTGGGCCTGAAGGATGACGCCCTTGCGGTTTTCCATGCCCGGAGTGGCCGGCTTGCGGATGATGACGTTGCCGCAGTGGTCAACCATGGTCTCAAGGCCATGCTCCTCGCCCCATTGCTTCATGAAGGCGATGACTTTTGCTTCTTTCTTCGAAGGGCGCGGGATCTGCGTCAAGCTGTAGAAGTTCCTCCACACGCCATTCGGTTCCAAATCTTTGATAGTGCTCATTTCTAAATTTTTTATTGTTGATGGATTTCAATTTCAGACCGCTAAATTACGTCATTTTTTTGATTGTGTTGCAGAGGGGCGGCACTTTATTTTTTCACGACGATTTTCTTACTAACCTGAACGCCATCATCGCCTATGAGCCGTAGGAAATAGATTCCTGACGGAATATTCGATAAATCAACGGGTTGCAAAGATCCTGCGGTATGTCGAGATTGGTTTACCAAGCGTCCGTCGGTGGAGTAGAGCAGGGCTTGATAGCCATGATTGGTGTTGATATAGAGATATTTGTCGGCAGGATTGGGATAGATGGACAATTCGGGTAAGTCAACTTCGGCAAAGCTTAGCATGTCAGTGATGTCGATGAAGATTTCCTTGCGAGCATTGCCTAAGCAGACGCGTAGCGTGTCTTGTCCGGTTTCAAGCAGTTCAGCGAAGTCTTCGTAGAAATTCACTTTGCCAGTAGCGCTCTCCCATGTGAGGCCATAAAAGTCGTTGAAGATGTGGAAATCATCGCGCACGTTGTTGAAGCGGTCAAACTCGTCCTCGTTGGCAAAACGTAGCCGAGCAGGTGCCGTGGCAACAAAACGGGTTTCGTTGTAAACGCCGGTCAAATACTCAGGACAAGGATAGTTGCCTTCTCCGAATGACCAACCTCCCCCCAACTCCTCGGTCATGGCGAAACCGATTAACTCGTGGGTGAATCGTGGCTCTGCCACACCTTCCACGTCGTTGCCCGGTGCCATGCCTTTTTTGTCGGTCATTTGGCAGTCGTAGTAGCAATTGTTGGCGTGGCTGGGCTGGCCTTCTTCAGTCCAAAGGTAGCCGATGACGGCTCTTGCCGAAGGCCCATAAACGCCGCCAACGTTGAGAAGGTAAGCCGTGGTGTTCTCTGAATCGTAGTTGGTCACAAAACCGACCACGCCTCCGGAGTAAACACTTGAGGCAAAGATGTTTCCGGCACTGATGTTGTGGTCGATAGCTGCATTGGCACTATAGCCGATGATGCCGCCTACGGAGGTGGTCCCGCTGATGTTGCCCGTGTTGACGCAGCCCGTGAGCGTACCGTAAAAGTCGCCAACGATGCCTCCGACGAAATCCATTGTGGAATAGATGTTGCCGCTATTGGTGCAGTTTTCAATGACGCCCCAACTAGCTCCCGCGATACCGCCTGTGTAATAATAAGTGGTGTTTACATCGCTGTAATTGTGGCAGTTGGAAATGACGGAGTTTTCACCAGCAGCGCCAACGAAAGCACCGGTATAAACCTCGCCCGTGACATGGCTGTCGATGATGCTCAGGTTGCTGACCGAAGCATTGGCACCGATGACGGAGAACAGGCCTTGGTTGGAGCTGTTGGTGCTGTAATCCGTCGTAAGGCGACTAATGGTGTGGTTGCCGCCATCGAAGTGGCCGAAGAAGATCTTTTGGCCAGGGATGGAAATGGGCATCCAAGGGGTGTAACCGCTGAGGTCAAGGTCTTCCGTGAGAAGGAAATACTGGCCGGCATAACCTTGGTTGCCGTTGGGGAAGATGCTGCCGCTACCTTCGGTGCCATCGTTGACACGTGTGGCGATTTCTGCCAATTCTTCTGCCGAAGCGACAATGTACGGGTCGTCAATAGTACCCGTGCCTCCGCTTCTGGCTGGTACTGTGTTGATTTTCAACTCGCTACTGGGTCTCATGCTGTTCAGCTGGTCGCCAAGGGTTGATGTTGCAACACCGTCATAGCCGATTCTGCTTTGTGCTTGTAAAGCAAGAGCAAATACGCTCAGAATGAGTGTGATGAGGATAGAATTCTTTTTCATTTTTTGCGTTTTGAAGGTGATAGTTCAAGAAAATAGTCAAGCGCAAAAATAAGTCATATTCTTTGAACAACATGTTTTTTCTTTGAAAAAATACGCTGTAGATGGCTTTTTGGCGGATAATCGTTTGGAACGAAAGGCTCTGCCTAATTGATGGATTGCAAGTCGGTCAGTTTCTTGTAAACTCCGCCAAGGGCGATCAGATCGTCGTGCTTGCCGCGCTCGATGATTTGGCCTTTTTGCAGGACGATGATTTCGTCGGCATATTGGATGGTTGACAGGCGGTGGGCGATGACGATGGAGGTGCGCTGGCTCATCACCTTGCTCAAGGCGTCCTGCACAAGTCGCTCGCTCTCAGTGTCAAGCGACGAGGTGGCCTCGTCCAAGATTAAGATAGGCGGGTTTTTCAGCACGGCGCGGGCGATGCTCAGCCGTTGGCGTTGACCGCCGCTGAGGTTCATGCCACGGTCGCCGATGCGGGTGTCGTAGCCGTGTTCCAACGCCATGATGAACTCGTGCGCGTTGGCGATTTTGGCGGCTTCGATGACCTTTTCCTTCGAGACATTCTCCATGCCGAAAGCGATATTATTGAACACGGTGTCGTTGAAGAGGATGGTTTCTTGCGACACCACACCCATCAGGCCGCGCAGGTCGCCTATCTTGTAATCGCGGATGTCATGCCCGTCGATGCTGACGCTGCCCTTGCCGACTTCGTAGAAACGCGGCAACAGGTCGGCCAAAGTGGACTTGCCGCCACCGCTCTCGCCGACGAGGGCGACGAATTTTCCCTTTGGAATCTTCAGGTTGATGCCTTTCAGCACATCGTCCTTGCCATAGCTGAACCAAACGTCTTTGTACTCGATGCTGTCATTGAAGTCTTTGATTTCCAATGCGTTCTCTTTTTCCGTAATCACCTCTTCGGCATCTAAGATTTCGAAAATCCTCTCCGCCGAGGCGATGCCTTTTTGCACATTGTAGTAGCCTTGCGAGAACGACTTGGCTGGGGTGATAATCTGCGAGAACACAACGATATAGCTGATGAAGTTGGCCGCCGTGATGTTGCCTCCGCCGCCCAAGATGAGCTGGCCGCCAAACCACAACACGAGGATGACCACCGCCGACGAGAGAAACTCGCTCATCGGCGAACTCATGTCGCGCTTGCGGTGGATGCCGCGCAGCACCTTGGTGTAGTCGGCGTTTTGCTCCTCAAACTTGTCGCTGGAATAACGCAAAGCATTGAAAGCCTTGATGATACGAAGTCCAGAGATGGTCTCTTCCACGGTGGAGATGATGCCTGCCAACTTGGTCTGTCCTTCCTTCGACTCCTTTTTCAGCAGCTTGCCGACCTTGCCGATGAGCAGGCCCGCCAAAGGCAAGACAACCAACACGAAAAGGGTCAGTTTCGGGCTGAGCGTGACCATGAAGGCGAAATAGAAGAAGATGGTCAGCGGGTCCTTGATGAGCATTTCGAGATAGTTCAGAATCGAGACCTCAACTTCCTGCACGTCCGTTGTGATGCGCGCCAAGGTGTCGCCTTTTTGCCGGTTGTGGTAGAAGGATAGGGGCAGGATGAGGATTTTGTCGTACACGTCGCGGCGCAGGTCGTGGACGGCACCCACGCGCACGTTGGCCATGAAATAGCAGGCGAAGAAGCGTCCCAGGTTGCGGAAGAAGAACGCCACGAGCAACAGCAAGCAAATGAAAACCAATGCGTTGTATTTGCCTTCGTTGATGATGAGTTGGCTCATGAACCAGTTGAGGTAGCTCATCAGGTAGTCGGAGGTCAGGGCGAAACTCGGCTTGGCCACGACCTCGATGGCGCCTTCCTTGAAGAGCAGGTTGAGGAACGGCCCGACCAACGCGAAGGAAAACAACGAGAAGAAAATGGCGATCAGGTTGAAGACCACGTTCAGGACGATGCTGCCCCAATACGGCTTGACGTAGGAGAGGACGCGGGAGAAGTTTCTTTGCTTGGCCATAGGCGTGATGTTATTCGATGTTTGACTTTTCATTGATGAAATGTTGTATCTCGCGAAGCTTGTTTTCCAAGATGGTTTTGTCGGGCAGGTGCAGTTTGTATTCTGCAACGAGGGCGGGTGAGATGCTTCGGCTTAGGGCGTATTCGACGACCGTTTCGTCTTTGGCCGCACATAAAATGAGGCCAATACTGGGGTTTTCGTTGGGTTTGCGAACATCGCGGTCAAGAGCTTCCAAATAAAACTCTAGTTGTCCCAAATGTTCGGGCTTGAATTTTTCGGTTTTCAACTCGATGGCAACAAGGCATTGCAATTCGCGGTTGAAAAACAACAAATCCACAAAAAAGTCAGTATTGCCTACCTGAAGTCGGTATTCTTGTCCCATAAAAGAAAGGTCTTTGCCGAATTCGAGGATGAAGTCTTTCAGGTTGGCGGCAATCGCATGTTGCAAATCCAGTTCGGAATGACCGTCAGGAATGTCGAGGAACTCAAGGACGTAACTGTCACGAAGAGAGGCAAGTTCGTTATGCTTTGTGAGTTGTAGTTGGTTGGTTTGGTTTGAAATCATCGTGCGCTCAAAAAGCATGCTGTCAAGTTGGCGCTCGAGTTCGCGGGCAGAATAGTTGTTTTTTAGGGTTAGATTCATGTAAAACTCCTGAGCCTCTGTAGTTTTTGCAGAAACCATTATCAGCACATTGTTTGACCATGTCAATTCTCTCGACAGTGTTGAGAGTTTTTCATTTCCTGCGTAAGTTTCGTAAAATTGCTTCATCCGCCAGATGTTTTGTGCGGAAAAACCTTTTATGCCTGCATATTTCGATTGTACAAAAGCGGCAAATTCCTGTACGATTGATTTGCCCCAGGCATTGCTTTTGACTTTCTCGCTGATATACTTGCCTATCTGCCAATACATTTCTATCAACTCCCGATTGACGGCACGAAAGGCTTTTTGCCGTGCTTGATCGATTATCGCTACAATCTCGTCAAATTCGTAATTCTTATTTTGAATTGATAGTGTTGGCATGTTTAATATTTTGATTATTAGTTATTTGCAATTCTCTCACCAGTGTTGAGAGTTTTTAGTCATTAACAACATGTATTTATTTCAGTTCCATCCCTTCAATGTCCTCGAAAAACAATTCTTCAAAATAGAGTTTCTGACCCCCTTTACTCCAAACATTGAATACCCTACCTGGAAGATTCTCACTCTTATGCAAACTTTCTGTTCCTCCAATAAAGCCAAGAACGCCTTTTAGAATATGCTCGTCTTCGATATCGACAACTTTAATTGCGGTTTCGGGACTTTGCCCGGTGCCTTCAGAAAAAATGGCGTTAAGCAGATTGGTTAACAAACTATTATAATCTTCCCATCTGTCGTCTTTCTTGTCATTCAAGCATTTGCATGTGTGAAGCAAAACTGTCAAATCAACGGGATTGTTTTCCAATAGCGGAACACCAATGTTGATGATTTTTTTGCAGTTACTTTTGGCAAGAGCCTTATCAAAATCCATGCGTTCTGGGGAAGCCAAGAAAGGCAGCCCTTTGTGCTCGTTTTTGAATAGACGGCCATAATACAAGTAGTAACAATCGGTAGTAGTTAATCCAGCCTTGTTGTTTTTTGCTTTTTCCTCTAACTTTGGATAATAGTAATCTGAATTTGAATCGCTTACAGCATAGAAAATGATGTGCTTGAAATCAGTGCTTACACTATATGTGGAATCAGCGGTTTGCCCAAAAGCAATAGTGAATCCTAATAGTATAACGATAATCGAAATGGTTTTTTTCATAAGGAACGATGTTAGAATGAATACCCCGTGTAATTCTCTGGCGTTATGGCATACAACTCTGCCTTGATTTCCTCGCTTACCGGCAGTCCTTTGATGAACTTGTCAATCGCCTCTTTGTCGATATGCTTGTTGGTGCGGGTGAGGCCTTTCAGCAGCTCGTAGGCGCCTTCCACCTGCTCGCGGCGCAGGATGGTCTGGATGGCTTCGGCCACCACGGCGTAGTTCTGTTGCAGGTCTTGACGAATCTTGTCCTCGTTGAGCAGCAGCTTGTCCAAGCCTTTCATCAGCGACTTGATGGCAATCAGCGTGTGGGCGATGGGTACGCCGATGTTGCGCGTGACGGTGGAGTCGGTGAGGTCGCGCTGGAGGCGGCTGATGGGCAGCTTGGTGCTGAGGAAGGTCAGCACGGCGTTGGCCAAGCCGAGGTTGCCTTCGGCGTTCTCGAAGTCGATGGGGTTCACCTTGTGGGGCATCGCCGACGAGCCTACCTCGCCCGCCTTGATCTTCTGCTTGAAGTATTCCATCGAGATGTAATGCCAGATGTCGCGCGAGAGGTCGATCAGGATGGTGTTGACGCGGCGCAGGGCGTCGAAGTAGGCGGCCATGTAGTCGTAGTGCTCGATTTGCGTGGTGGTCTGCTGACGCTTGAGTTTCAGGCTCTTCTCCACGAATTTTTTCGCGAAGGCGGGCCAGTCGATGTCGGGGTAGGCCACCTTGTGGGCGTTCATGTTGCCCGTGGCGCCACCGAACTTGGCCGTGAAGGGCACGGCGTTGAGCATCTTCATCTGGTCGCCGAGGCGCTCCACGAAGACGTAAATCTCCTTGCCGAGGTGCGTCGGGCTGGCGGACTGACCGTGGGTCTTGGCCAACATCGGGATGTCGCGCCATTCCTCGGCCATGCCTTTCAGCTTGTCGATGAGCTCTTCCAAGGCGGGCTTCACCACTAATTTGTGCGCCTCCATCATCGAGAGCGGCACGGCGGTGTTGTTGATGTCCTGCGAGGTGAGGCCGAAATGCAGGAACTCCTTGAATTCAGTCAGGCCGAGTTCGTCGAAGCGACGTTTCAGGAAGTATTCCACGGCTTTCACGTCGTGGTTGGTCTCTTTTTCTATCTCTTTGATTTCCAGTGCGTCCTCGATTTGGAATTCCTCGTAGATGGCGCGGAGGTCGTCGTAGTCGCCGTCGAACTTCTCGAGTTGCGGCAAGGGCAGCTCGCACAGGGCGATGAAGTATTCCACCTCGACCATCACGCGATAGCGGATGAGGGCAAATTCACTGAAAAAGTCGTCCAATTCGGTGGTCTTGGAACGGTAACGCCCGTCGATGGGCGATATGGCGGTTAAAGCGTTGAGGTTCATGTTTCTGCGGATTGTGTTTTTCTATGGATAGTGTATTTTCTACGGAGTAAGGGAGTATAGGAGGTTGGATTTGGTATAATGTACCATGTGTGGTTATTCTATCTTGTGGTTGACAACAGTATGGATGCCTTCTTTAAGGTTCTCGACATTGAAATTGATGACATAACCTAATTCACAATCTGTAAGCCTAAGATATGTATATAATTGCTTTTCAAATAGTTTCTTGTATTCTGTTACTGATTTTAGCTCGATGATGACCAAATCGTCAACGATGAGGTCAAGGCGTAAATCGTCTCGGATTTTCTCGCCTTTGTAATATACAGGAACAGATACCTGACGCTTGACTTCAAAACCATTGTTAGAGAGTTCTCTATAAAGAGCCTCCTCGTAGATGCTTTCCAATAAGCCTGGGCCTAACTCGTTATAAACTTCATAAGCGCAATGCAGCAATTCGTAGGTGTAGTCTCTTGGTATCATGTTCCTGTTTTCTATGGTTAAATCTACAGAGCAAAGGAGGAATGGGCTTTATTGTCCCTTTCTCCAAAGCTCCGTAGAAAAAACAATTCATCAGCAGAGGAAGATTAAGCCTCTTCCAGCTTGTCGTTAGATCCCAAAACATTCACGATCTTGTGGATGTAGAGCTTCTTCATGTTGTCGCGGGCGGGACCGAGGTACTTGCGCGGGTCGAACTCGGCGGGCTTCTCGGCGAAGGCCTTGCGGACGGCGGCGGTCATGGCCAAGCGGCTGTCGCTGTCGATGTTGATCTTGCAGACGGCGCTCTTGGCGGCCTTGCGCAGCTGCTCCTCAGGGATGCCGACTGCCGCCTTCAGCGAGCCACCATATTTATTAATGGTGTCAACCTCGTCTTGCGGCACCGACGACGAGCCGTGCAGCACGATGGGGAAGCCGGGCAGCTTCTTCTCGATGGCTTCGAGCACGTCGAAAGCCAACGGAGGCGGCACTAAGCGACCCGTCTCAGGGTCAACGGTGCACTGCTCGGGCGTGAACTTGTAGGCGCCGTGTGAGGTGCCGATGCTGATGGCCAACGAGTCCACGCCGGTCTTGGTCACGAAGTCGATGACTTCCTCGGGCTTGGTGTAATGGCTCTCTTCGGCGGCCACTTCGTCTTCCACGCCGGCCAACACGCCCAGCTCGCCTTCCACGGTCACGTCGAACTGGTGGGCGTAGTCGACGACCTTTTTCGTGAGGGCCACATTTTCGTCGTAGGGCAGGGCCGAGCCGTCGATCATCACCGACGAGAAGCCCATGTCGATGCACGACTTGCACAGCTCGAAGCTGTCGCCGTGGTCGAGGTGGAGCACGATTTCAGGATGGGCGCAACCGAGTTCCTTGGCGTATTCCACGGCGCCTTGTGCCATGTAGCGCAACAGGGTCTGGTTGGCGTAGTTGCGCGCGCCTTTCGACACTTGCAGGATGACGGGCGACTTGGTCTCGACCGCCGCCATGATGATGGCTTGCATCTGTTCCATGTTGTTGAAGTTGAAGGCCGGGATGGCATAGCCGCCATCGACCGCCTTGGCGAACATTTTACGGGTGTTCACAAGCCCTAATTCCTTGTAGTTTACCATGTTATGTTGTTTAATTGTTGATTGTTTAATTGTTGAATTTTTGCAAAAATAGGAAATATTATTGTCGGTGGCGACAAAAACGAAAAAATCCGCCAAACGTTTTCCGCTGTTATTTTCCAAAATAATGTAAATGGTGATTAATATTAATACGTGTTTATATAAAAAAATCCCCGACCCGAAGGCCGAGGATTGCCTGTTTTGCCTTTCCAACACGAATTACCACGAATCAGACACGAATTTTCAGAAATGATTACTCAAGTTTCGCACATCCCTAACAGGATGTAAGAGATTGATTGTAGTTGTTTTACCGAACGTAAATCCCTACGGGATTGATAGCCCCTCCAAAAAACAGATACTGTTGTTTCGATGACGCAAGCATAACGTTCCCGGAGGGAACTGCGTTCGGTTGAATGTCAAAGTATTGTCTTTCAGCATCCTGTAAGGATGCTCCAAGACTTGCGAAACTTGAAAATGATTATTCATGACCAATTCGTGAACCATTTATGGCCATTCGTGTTTATTCCACAACGACTTTCAGCACCGCTCCTTCCTCGGACTTGAGGAAGTAGATGCCTGAGGGGAGCGTGAACGTATGCGTCCCGTTCGCGGAGTGGCTTGTGGCGACGGCTTGGCCGAGGGTGTTGAAGACGGTCAAGGTCGAAGCGCCTGCGACGGTGAAGGTGCCGTTGGCTGGGTTCGGATAGACGCTCAAACTCTCTTGCATGGATTCGCCTACATCGAGGATGTCGGCGGTCATGTTGGAGAAGGCCATGTCCTCCAAGTCCCGCTCGCCTTTCGCCGCGAAGACCGCTGCCACGGTGCCGTAGCCCTCGAAGTCGTTGGGGTCGTAGGCATACACGTTGGTGAAGTTGCCGACGTCCATGACGTGGTTCGGCTCGCCGTCCACCACATCGTAGATGGAGTAGTAGACGACCGTGTTCTTTGCGGGGCTCTCCTCCTCGTAGGGTGTCCATTGGAGGATTTCGCCGCCACCGGTGCCTTGAACGTGGTCGAGGTGGATGGTGCGCTTCCAGTAGCTGGGGAGCGGACATTCGTCGCCGTCGTTGCCGACCGCCACGAGGTGGTACTGCCATTGGGTGGCTTCGCTGCCGATGTTGTCGGTGAACGAGCCGTCCAAGTAGGGCACGGTGGCCACGAGCTGGTAGGTGTTGCGATAGACGTTCACCGCGCCGACGTACTCGGCCTGCTCGGGCGTGGTCTGCCAAGTGACTTGGTTGAGGTTCGTGCGCAAGTCGCAGGTGGCGCGGTAAAGCTCCACGTTGTCGCGGACTTCGATGGAGTAGGTCTTTGGACCGCATGGGTCGTTGACTTCCACCGAGTAAGTGCCAGGCTCTGTGACATCGATTGTCGTGCTTGTCTCGCCAGTTGACCACAGGAAATCGACGTATGTCAATTCTGGGTTGCCGAGTGTGATGGTCTCGCCTTGTCGCTTCCAAATGAACGGCTCGCTGAACGGGTTGAAACCATTGGATGTTGGTGAGCTGATATAAATTCTAAAGAACATACTTATCTCACCACATTGTGGAGAATCAACACCCCACAGCCCTTGATGCTGGTTTTCTGTGACGATTAATTCATACGATTCAATCTCTTCGGAATGGTCAACTCTGTACCAATGAGTCAGCCAACATGCGGAATCCACATAGACAATCACGGTGTCTGCGCAAAACAACTTTGTTTCATTGTCACTAAATTCGTCAATCAATGAAACGTGAAGTGTTTGACCACTGGCGATGCCGACAAATATTGTCAGGCAAAGAAACATCATAAGTTTTTTCATTTTGTTTTCTCCTTTCTTTTTTTAATTGTGTTTGATAATCGTAGTTGTATTTATATTAAATTACATTGAAAAGTCAATATTATTTTTTAATACTCTTGCTGAGTATAACTATTTGCAATATTCACACCTCTATATGTATCAAGTGAACAAGCAATATTATTTGTAAGTAACTGTTCAAAATTAAACTACATATTCTTTTGACACGGGACGCGGGACTTCGGGACACGGGACAAGTCCAATGTCTCGCGTCTCGTGTCTCGTAGTCTCGCGTCTTTTATGTAAACTAATTTTGCTCATCTACTTAGTTAAATATTCTATTTCAGTTGTTCAACCATCCAAACTTACTCGTCTATATCCTGCATCCGTATATTTGCATCATAAAAATTCGTTATCAAAAAATACAATTGTTCATTTATTTGTGCTGGTACATCTCTTTTGTTCACAGTTGCTACTTACACGGATTCATCCTTTAATATCGAGTGTAGCTTTTGGGTCTTTTGTATTTACTCAAAGTCTATATCCTATTGTTCAACTCTTTTGTGCGAAATAGATGTAGGAACCGCTTTGGGTTCAGATAGCAAGCTCTTGGTTTCAGAAGATTTCGAAACGTTTGTTTGGACTAACATTGTTTCATGTGGCATAGATGTAGATGTAGTTGTCGGTGCTTGCGTTTCATACAGCAATCTTTCAAGCTACGGATATTCATGCTCCACTAAAGAAATCTACAGCGTTTCATAGTCTGATTCATTTCTGGTCGAAGGTTACGCGGGTGCTTGGTCAAGCAAGTCAATTAGAATTGTATGTATAGAAGTTGAAGGCTCAAGCACTGTATAGATTTTGATTGGTGATGTATATTGAATTACTGTTATTCGAAGGGGTTAAGACATTTGTGTTTTGTTGACTACCTCATCATTGCAAATTTAAATTTGGAACCCAGATATCCTTTTTTGTCACTTCCCAAAGGCTGTCTCATCAGCTATAGTAATTGACAGTTACTCCAGTGACATAGTTTCCTCAAGTATAGATGTTGATAGTTTCTCAAGTGAAATAGTTTCCTCAAGAGTGGATGTTGATTGTGTTTCAACCTCATCATTCTGCATCACATCTGATGGTGTTTGCGTCAACATAAACACAGTAACCACTTTCTACTGGTGCGGGATCGTCAGCAATAGTGATTCAACCTCAACTTCATCATTCTGCATTACATCTGATGGTGTCTCCGTCAACATAAACACAGTATCCATTTGGTGTTGCTCCGGGTGCAATAGAGATTCAACCTCAAAATGTACATTCGATTCGTCAACTTTCAATTGACAAATCAGCCAAATCTTTCGGATCATACAGTGCCCTTCCAAGTGTTTCAATTAATTGTTGAGTAACATACCTACAGTATCATCCAAGAGTTACTCCAGACACTTGGATTCCGTCTCAGCTTCCCGTTGGAGCACTTTCATTACACACGATGTGTCATGAAATGCACGTTCCTTCATCATCTTTCGCATCACAAACGTAGGTACATCGTTGTCAGTCTTTTCACTCGATTGTGGTTCAACCTCACAAATCGTTTTGATCGATGTTACAATTGATCATGTCTCAACTCTTTACGCAGAGACGCTCGTCTATACCGGTCATCAGTGTTCAGGTGAATATGTTTATGATGGCTCAGCTTAGGTCGTTGTCGCAAACAAGTGTGTTTCAATCAGTAGAATAGCAGTATTGCCCGGAATGTTCAGATGTAGGGTTGATTCTTATGGTGTTTCCGCTCAACTCGGCGATTCGTCAGCTAAGGAGTTGGTCGCCGCTTCGGACTTGGTATTCTGTCGCGATTTTGGTTCCGCTGTTTGTGGCGGCTTCTGTCTTGTTTGGGACTATCGGACTAACTGTAAACGTCTTTGTTCAGCTGATGGTTTGGTTGCCGGTTACATTTACGAAATCCGATGGATTTATCGTCCTGCCGCCCCTGCGGGGCTGGGCCTGCCGGGGTGCGGGGTCGCTGCTGCCCGAAGCCGCGCTGCGCTTGCATCGGGTTAATGAAATGGCGTCCCTTCAGGACGCGGGCCTGCCGGGGGGCTGAGTCGCTGCTGTAGGTTGCTGCTGCCCGTAGCCGCGCTGCGCTTGCATCGGGTTAATGAGATGGCGTCCCTTCGGGACGCAGGCCTGCCGGGGTTTGCCTATCCAAATATATCGGAATGAGTACCTGTCCGCATCAACAACAGGGTCAGTTCGGTGTATTTGTTAATGTACATCAGTCCTTCATCAGTTGGTTGAACAAGTCGGCGGCGCTGTTGGCGGTATAGACGCGCCCGGCCTTGATGTCGTCCTCGGCTTCTTCAAGACCTGTTTTTTTCTTCGTTGCCACGCTATCCTTAATCAAGCCCAAGCCTAACAGATAGTTTAGCAGTTGCCTCCCAGCATTGGTCCTTTCGTTGATGGTTACAGTGTAAGTGGCCATTTCTTCTCCTTTCGTCTTTTTTGCGTTGCAATATTACGAAGTTTTTTTGAAATGTGGATTGTTTTGCGAAACAAACTGCCAACTGAACAACTGTCAACTGAACAACTGCCAACTTAAAACTCCTCACTCCTCACTCCTAACTCCTAACTGGCTACAGCTTCGCCCTTTCAGTCACATTCGCGTTGTTGTAAAACATTGAAGAACAATCGTTTGCAACAAGCGTTTAATATGACCAGTCTTGGGGTTGCTTGATGCCACAAAGATAGGGGAAAGATTTGACATACAGACGATTATGTGTTACGAATTTGATGACAATCTGTAACAAAATGATAGTCGTAACGACAACCTAAAGTTGACAAACTTATTATTTAGACAAATTCTAAATTTGATGGTTTAATTGAATATTATATACAAAGTATATAATATATCAATTAAAATTCGTATTTTTGTATGTCAAAACCGATGCCCAATGTAGTCGGTGAAGCAACGGAAAAAGTCGCGATGGAGGATGAGGCTGATCTTCAGCAGTTGGTCGGTGCTGAGGTAGCCGTGCCCGAGTTGTCGGCAGAGGTTCTGCCTTGAGCAGCCCATCTGCTGTGCGAGCCACGCGATGCTCCGCTGCTGTCGGGCAAGCTCTGCCTTGATGAGGTTTCCGATGTGTGGCGCTTCATTCATAACAATGGCGTGAATCCGTTTTCGTGTCGCTTATCAAACCCGAAGGTATCGCCAAACACCTGTTGAACTGATAAGCAGAAACGATTCACGCCACTTTTGGCGCGAACCTTTCGCTGGCTTATCCCCGTTCAACTTTTGACTTGGCGATTTGTCGGGTTGAGGAACAAGAGCGTAAAGCTCAGTGTATGTTTATGTTAGGTTGTCGTTCTTTTTTGTCCGGTTTTGCGTTTGTTTATTGTTAATGTATGGTCATTTCACTTGTTCGGCCTGTCTTTGCGGCTCGCGGCGGGTGTCCCAGAAGGCGGCGATGTAGATGGTCTCTCCATCAACGAAATATACCATCTTGCTCAGGCCGTTGATTACGACGCTGCGATAGGTGCGTGGCCGGTCGGCAAACAACGGGTCAATCTTGCCGAGACACGGACTCTTTATCAATAAGTCTTCGACCTCTTTCACTTCAGCAATGAAATTCCTTCTTGCCGTGCTGCCAAACCGTCTCTGGATGTATTTGGCAATCTGCCGAAAGGCTGTTTTTGCCGCAGGGTCCCAAATCGACTTCATGCCATTTCGAGTTGAAGTTCCTCTATTTCAAAATCTTCTTCCAATTCATGGAAGACCTCTTCGCTCGGGATGCCCAATCCGTTCTCGAAGTTCCGCTCCGCCTTATCAAGCATGGCGTTGATCTCCTCCATCGTGTAGGGTCTAACCTCTTCGTTTTCAATCCGTGCATGTTCAATGAGGTGCTCGCCTAACCACTGCATGTTGCTCGGTGTAAGCGTCCCGTAAAGGTATTCAAGCAGGTTGGTCAATGTCGTTTCGCTCATGGTCAATCCTTTTTAATTGTGTGCGCAAAAATACAACTTTTCTATTAGAATAGATCGGAATGGGTGCCTGTTTGCAGGAAAAGCAGCGTTTCAGGTCTTTGTTGAACCGGTTGGAATAGGTCAATCTGGTACATAGCCTAAAATCTGCTTGAACATGTCATCCACGCTTTCGGCATGATACACCCTGCCGTTCTCGATGTCGTCCATCGCCTCGCGGAAGCCTGCGGTCTTGGTGATGTCAAATTCCTTGGGCTTCGCCTCTTTCTGCACCTTCACCGAAGTCACGCCAAGCAGCATCTTGCAGGCTTGCTTTACCTTCGAGACGAGACTCTCGTCAGGCACTTGTAATACTAATGTCGCCATAGTGTTGTGTCGTTGATTTTGGCGCAAAGATACACAAAAAGAAACAAATCCCACGCAATTCGGGCATAAATATTTGCCTGAAAGATGACCTTGTGTCAGTCATGGCCAAGACCCATTTAGAAAACCGGCATGATCATCATGCGCATGGGTGAGGAAAACGATTTTTATATCCTTTGGGCTGATGTTGTCTTTCCTTAGTTTCTTCCGAAAGCGTCGGAAGCCGTTCTGATAGCCTGTATCGATAAGGACATGCCCGTTTTTGCCCGTGATAAGAAATTGTTCACGACACGGTTGCCAAGGTTGATTACCATATCTTTTCTTTGGTTTTATTACGGTGCATAATCAGAATATCGATTCTATGATTTTATCGACAATCTCGTCGAAGTATTTTTGCTTGATGCTGCCAAGCCGCCTCACGACATCACGCTCAATGTCTCCCGTGATGATTTGGCATTTGACGATGCTTGGCTTGCTAAACGAGTGGCCCACAACCATTTCGTCGGTAAGAGGATAGGAATACTGCGGGTTGAGCCAATCGTTAGATGTGATGAGTACAAGATAGAACATCCCATCCTCATCCACTTGCAGTTCGTCGTTGGAGACAATGATGGCAGGATGCGGCTTGAATGTGCCGTCAGGAAAGAGGAAATTGACCTCAACTATGTCTTTTTGATGGTACTTCATAGATAGCGGGCAATGACGTGTGAAACACTGTTGCGTGAGTGGGCGAGCATGGCGTCCCTCAACTCACGGTGGGCTTGAAGCTCATCCGCTGTGGGTTCGTCAACTTGGATGTCCTTTTGTATGAACAGCCCTGAGGCTAACAGTTGGGCGAGCTTGTACCGCGCCAAGGCGTTGCTTTCATTGTATTCCAAAATGACCGTACACATGATGATTGTTGATTAAGTGCTGCAAAGATACACAAAAAGAAACAAATCCCACGCAATTTGGGCATAAAATATTTGCTCTGGATTTGCGCGGGATTTGTTTCCCTTGGCTGAGGTTAGTCTTGTGCCAGGAACGGATACCCGTAGGCGGCAGCAGGAACGAAGGTGTTCTTGATGGCGCGTGGGCTGGTCCAGCGGATGAGGTTCCACAGGCCGCCGGCCTTGTCGTTGGTGCCGCTGGCGCGGGCGCCGCCGAAGGGCTGCATGCCGACCACGGCTCCCGTGGGTTTGTCGTTCACATAGTAGTTGCCCGCCGCATGACGCAGCTTGTCGTTGGCGATCTTCTGTGCCTTCAGGCAGTTGCCGAAGAAAGCGCCGGTGAGTGCGTATGGCGAGCTTTGGTCGCACACGTCGAGCATCTCCTCAAACTTGTTGTCGTCATACACATAGATGGTGATGATGGGCCCGAAGATCTCTTCCACCATGCTCTCGTAGGTCGGCACCTTGGCAAGGATGACGGTAGGCTCCACGAAGTAACCGACGCTCTTGTCGCAATTGCCGCCAAAGACGATTTCGGCGTCCTTGCTGGCCTTGGCGCGGTCGATGTAGCCCTTGCAGTTGTCGAACGAGGCCTCGTCGATGACGGCGTTGACGTAGTTGGTGAAGTCTTTCACGTCGCCCATCTTGATGGTGCCCATCATGTCGCCCACGCGGTTCTTCACGTCGTTCCACATCGAAGCGGGGATGTAGGCACGCGAGGCGGCGGAGCACTTCTGGCCTTGGTACTCGAAGGCACCACGCACGATGGCGACGGCCACCTCTTGCGGGTCGGCGCTGTGGTGGACGAAGATAAAGTCCTTGCCGCCGGTTTCACCGATGAGGCGAGGATACGACTTGTAGAGGTCGAGGTTCTGTCCGGTGGTCTTCCACAGGCTCTTGAAGGTGGCGGTGCTGCCGGTGAAGTGGATGGCATTGAAGTTCTTGTCCTTCAAGGCCACGCCGCTGATGAGGCTGCCCTTGCCGGGAAGGAAGTTGACCACGCCGGCGGGAAGGCCTGCTTCCATGAAGATGCGCATGTCGGTGTAGTTCGACAGCAGCGAGGTGGTAGAGGGCTTCCAGATGGTGGTGTTGCCCATCAAGGCGGGGGTCATGTTGAGGTTGGAGGCGATGGACGAGAAGTTGAAAGGTGTGATGGCGAACACGAAGCCTTCCAGCGGGCGGTATTCGGTGCGGTTCAGCTGGTCGTTGGCCGAAGCGGGCTGCTCGGCGTAGAGCTTGCTGGCGTAGTAGTTGTTGTAGCGGAAGAAGTCGATGGTCTCGCAAGCGGAGTCAATCTCAGCTTGGAAGCAGTTCTTCGACTGGCCGAGCATGGTGGCGGCGTTGATGCGGGCGCGGTACTTGGTGGCCAACATCTCGCCGATGCGGGCCATGATGGCGGCACGCTCGTCCCAAGGCGTGTTTTCCCAGTCGTGCTTGGCGGCTTGGGCGGCGTCGATGGCCATGCGGACTTCCTTCTCGCCGACCTTGTGGTAGCGGGCGATGACGTGCTTGTGGTCGTGGGGCATGACGACCTCGCCCATGTCGCCGGTGCGGACTTCCTGCCCGTTGATGATGGCGGGGATTTCGACGACTTCGTTCGATTGACGTTCAAGTTCTTTCTGGAGCTCGATGCGCTCCGGGCTGCCCGGACGGTAGGCCTTTACCGGCTCGTTGTCGGGCTTCGCAAATGTGATCAGTGCGTTGTTCATGTTTGTTATTTAAGATTTAAGGATTTAAAATTCAAAATTCGCGGTGCAAATATAGTAAAAAAGTAAAATGGGAAACAAATCTTGCACAAATCGAAAACAAATAAGTCGTTGTCAATTCAGCGCATTGCACAATGGCACGGGTGCCATCTGATTTATGTCAGATTTGTTTTGGATTTGTTTCCAAAAATATAAACTCTATTTCATTCGCTTCACCGCCTGCAGTAAATGCGTGTGCTCGTTGCGCTCCTTGTTGAAGATGCCCGTTTGGTCGAGATAGTCGATGCGTACGTCGCCAGAGGCGTGGATGATGCGCTCGTCGCCCATGACGATGCCCACATGGGTGATGTGGCCGTCAACGTCGCCGAAAAAGGCCAAGTCGCCGGGTTGTGTCTCTTGCAGGAAATAGACCAATTCGCCTTCCTTGACTTGCTGCGAGGCGTCGCGGGGCAAGGCCAATCCCGCCATGAGGGCGCACACCTGCACCAAGCCCGAACAGTCGATGCCGAAGGCCGTGCGTCCGCCCCAAAGGTAAGGCGCACCATGCAACTTCTTGGCGTTTTCGACCAACGTTTCCGGCTGGAACGTGGCGGGCATTTCGATGGCGTCGGGATGGGGCTCGTAAAACGGCGTGCCCAAGGTCAGGAACTTGCCTTCAAACTCCGCGATGGGCTTATTAATAAGGAAAGGCCGTTTGGCTTTCAAGGCGAGAAACACCTCCTCGCTGATTTCATGGAACTGTTTCGCCTGAATCCAGCCTTCGTAATGGTCGAAGTCGGTTCGCACAAGCACCCATTCTTGGCTCTTGTCCAAAACCGTATAGGTCTCATTGTAAAGCAGTTGGCTGACCATTTCTGAAGTGTGCCTGCCTTCCTTGCGCAGGGCGATGGCGGATAGGTTGCAGATGCCGTATGTCATGGTTTCGTGGTTTTTCTGACCGCTAAAATAAGGCATTTTTCAATACTTTTTCTTGCATTTGGACTTTTATTTTTAATTTAGCCCAAAATTTGACTCAAAATTCTTGCGATAATCCGACTGTTTATGAGTGCTATAAAGAACGTTTTCAACAAGTTGCGCCACAACTATTATGGCATTGCAAAGATTTTCACCTTCGTTGTCGCTGCGGTTTTGGTGTGGTGGCAAATGCCGCGCACGGGCAAGTTCAAATACGAGTACCAGCTCTCGAAGCCGTGGCAGCACGAGACGCTTTACGCCCCTTTCGACTTCCCGATCTACAAAAACGAGGCCGCGTTGAGGGAGGAGACGGAGGCCGCGGTTGGGAACATCAAGCCGATTTTCGTCTTCGACGAGGGGCAAATGGTGGCTTCCCGAAACATGCTGTTTGTCAATTTCGAGGCCAACTGGGACACGGGATCGGGTTTCGACAAGGACCTGAGCTTGGACATGCTGTTCAACGTGTTTGATTCCATCGAGGACCATGGCATCGTGGCCTACGACAACGCCACTACCCAACTGATGCCGACTTCGGAGGTGAGCGTCGTCCGCGACAAGGTGATGCGCACGGCTCACTACGGTGATTTCTACACGATGAATACGGCTACCGAAGCGGTGGCCTCAATATTGACCGACGCGAAACAAGTGGACGCCAAACTGATTTCAGAATTGCTCAACGGCGCCTTGCGTCAGAACGTGTTCTACAACGAGGAGCTGTCGCGGCAGGAGCGCGACAAGGCCCAGAATGCGGTCTCGCTCACCTACGGCATGGTGCAGAAGGACGAAATCGTGGTCTCGGAGGGCGAGCTGGTGGACGGACACACCTACGACGTGCTGAACTCGCTGCAACGCGAATACACCAACCGCTCCATGTCGCGCGACGAGAGCCTGCGCGTCCTGCTGAGCCAACTTGTGCTGGTGGCGCTCATCTTCGCCTTGATGGGGCTTTATGTCCACATGCTGCACAAGAGAATCTTCGCCGAGCTGAAGAACATTGTCATGCTGATGGTGATGGTGCTGCTCGTCGTGATACCGTCGTATTGGATCGTCAAGTTGCAACCGTCGTTGGTATTAGTCATGCCGGTGAGCCTTCTCGCCATCATGATCGGGGTGGTCTTCAACATGCGCTTGGCCTTCGCCATACAGGTGTTTGCCGTCATGCTGATTTCATTGGCGGTGCCCAATCCTTTCCAGTTCATTTTCATGCAGTTGGTGGCCACGGTATTGGTCACTTTCAACATGTCGAACAAGCGGGTGCATCATAAGTTCATCCAGGCGGCATTATTCGTCTTTATCGGCTATATCATTGTGTATCTTTCCTTTACGTTGATGTCCACCTCCGAAATCAATTGGTCGGACGTGCTGTTGCTGTTGCTGAACGCCTTGTTTACGCTGCTCGCCCAACCCATCATCATGATGTTTGAGCGTGTTTTCGGCGTGACCACTTCGTTGTCGCTTTTGGAATTGAGCAACACCAACAGCCCGTTGTTGCGCGAACTGGCGACCACGGCTCCGGGTACGTTCCAGCATTCCATCCAAGTGGCCAACCTCTGCGAGGAGGTGCTTTACGAAATCGGGGGTGACACGCTTTTGGCCCGCACGGGTGCCTTGTATCACGATGTCGGGAAAATCAAGAACCCGATGTATTTCACTGAGAACCAGCACGGGGCCTACAGTCCGCACAACGACCTCTCGAATACCGAAAGCGCCGAAATCATCATCTCGCACGTGACCGACGGCATCGAGTTGGCGCACAAGGCGCGTGTGCCCGAGCGCATCATCGACTTCATCCGCACCCACCACGGCACGCGCCGCACCGAGTATTTCTACATCAACGAGCAAAAGGCCCATCCCGGCGAGCAAATCGACCCCGCGCCGTTCACCTACCACGGTCCCGCGCCGTTCTCACGCGAGACCGCCGTCCTGATGATGGCCGACAGCATCGAGGCCGCCTCGCATAGCCTCAAGGACCCCGACGAGAAGAAAATCAGCGACTTGGTCGATAACATCATCAACAAGCAGATGGAGGCCGGCCAGTTCCTCAACACGGATTTGACCCTGCGCGACATCGAAACCTGTCGCAAGGTGCTGAAAAAGAAGCTGATGAGCATTTATCATGTGAGGATTGCCTATCCGGAGAAGTGACCCGCAGCGTCCGAAGGACGCGACTATCTTAACCGTAGGTCAGCGACCTACGGCAACGACCAAACAGGAAAACATGAAACCAAATAAAACTCTGAAAATGAAGAAGTTACTGAAAATCATAACCCTAATCGCAGTGAGCAGCTTCTTGACCTCTTGCGGCACCATTGGCTTGTTCATCCACACAGCCAAGCTTTATGACGGAACGCTAAGCTACAATTGCGGCGACGACGTGGCGTACGACACCATCCATTTCGTCGTCAACAAGGAAAACAAGATGCTATTCAAGGCTGAAATCAATGGGTTGACGGATACGGTCATGTATGATTCGGGCGTCAATTCGTTCACTTTGTTGATGTACACGCCAAGCGCCAAGCCCGAAGGGATGAAGTTCTACCGTGCCGTTGCGACTGGGGCCGACAAAAAGTCGAAAGTCAAGGTGACGACGCTGCCCGTCAAGATCAGGACGGACATGGTGGTTTCGGAAGGCGTTGGGATGGCCATGATAACGTCGGAGCCGCCGGTGTGCGACAAAGAACACTCTTTATCTGAACACAATATCATTGGTTTCCAAGGGATTAATTTGTCGCGCTATATGTTGGACTTCACCCATCATCAGATATATAGTCTTCCTGATTCCTTGGCTGTTGACACCACGGAGTTCATACCCATAAAATGCAAATATGACAAGGGCGTGATGTGGGTCTATCCGCGAATCAACGGGGTGGAGCATGAATGTATTTTCGACACGGGCAACGGGGCTGCCGCTTTTGTGTTGCGAGACGACCAACGGGTTGAAAGCCCGAAGGCCGGCGATTTGGTTTACGAAGGCTCGTTTGGCACCACGATTGGGGGCAAGACCGACAAGCAACGCTTCGTGCAGGCACAAGACGAAACGCTTGGACTTGCCGGTGACGACAAGGGAATGCCGGTTTTGTATGTGAAGTCGCTTGAGCACGACAACATGGGACTTCAAGCCATCGCGCAGTACGACTGGATTGTCGCGAATTGGGACAGCATTCCGAAGATGTATGCACGGCCACACGCTGCAAACGCGGTCAAGCCCTTCAAGAAGCGGCCTTACGTCCTCTCTACCGCCGACGGCACTTTGCGCATCTTCACCCGCCTCCTCGACGGCAACGAGCGCTTCAAGGTCGGCGACAGAATTGTTTCAGTCAATGGCGAAAAAATCACCGAGGAGAACATCTGCCATTACTACGA